>Ga0209426_1000064_pt1 | contig 195971 bp, 159 predicted proteins | sample Deesub1362B_J571_FD_187697 | JGI IMG/M metagenome (GOLD analysis project Ga0209426, IMG submission 187697) | Deep oceanic, basalt-hosted subsurface ecosystem from Juan de Fuca Ridge flank, Pacific Ocean, CORK Borehole 1362B_J2.571 (SPAdes)... ...
CCCTCGCCACAGTGTGATTTGATCAGCCTGAAGGAAGACTTATGCCCCGCCCCGATCTGCCGGCCAACGACGAGCCTGCCCTCGCCAGCCCCCCGATCAATGCCGAGCGTCTGCTGCAACTGATCACCGACGAATACGACACCCTGCCGCGCCAACTCAAACGCATCGCCAGCTACATGAGCCAGCAAAGCGAGCGGATCATGGTCGATCGCATCAGCGACATCGCCCGCGAATGCGAGGTGCATCCCTCCGCCATCGTGCGCTTCTCACAGCGCTTCGGCTTCAGTGGCTTCAGCGAAATGCAGGCGCTGTTCCGTGCCGCCTACACCCACAAAGCCTCGCCGGTGCACAACTACCAGCAACGCATCCGCAGCATGATCGCCAACCAGTCGCAGCAGGCCAGCGACGGCGACCTCGCCCGCGAATGCATCGACGCCACCCGCTCCGGCATCGAACGCCTGGGCCGCGAACTCGACGACGTCGCGTTCGAAAAAGCCGTCGACCTGATCGTCAACGCCGACAACATCTATGTGGTCGGCGTGCGTCGCTCCTTCGCCGTCGCCGACTACCTCGTTTACAACTTGCAACACACTCACAAGCGCATTCACCTGGTTTCCGGGCTGGGCGGCAGTTATCGCGAACAGATGCGCAGCGTGCGTAGCGGTGATTTGGTCATCGCCATCAGCTTCACCCCGTACGCCAAGGAAACCCAACACTGCCTGCGCTACGCCCGCCAGCAACAGGCCAACACCCTGATCCTCACCGACAGCCACCTCTCGCCCTTGGCCAAAAACGCCAACAGCCTGCTGCTGGTGAATGAAGGCAGCGCATTGGCGTTCCGTTCGCTGAGTGCGACCTTGTGTTTGTGTCAGGCGTTGTTCGTGGCGGTGGCGTATCGGCTGGAATTGAATGTGGATGAGATTCACGAGCAGGCCGGTTTTGACGACTGACATTTGCCTCAGGCTCGGCTAGGTTATGCCTTCCCACCGGTTCGACTTGAAGGAACGCGTCATGAAACTGATCGGCATGCTGGACTCCCCTTACGTGCGCCGCGTGGCGATCTCCGCCAAACGCCTCGGCATCGACCTCGAACATGAATCGGTCTCGGTGTTCCGCCACTTCGAACAATTCCAGCAGATCAACCCGGTGGTCAAAGCGCCCACGCTGATCCTCGATGACGGCGTGGTCCTGATGGACTCCACCCTCATCCTCGACTACCTCGAAGCCGCCAGCGGCAAAAGCCTGCTGCCGAGCGACCTCAAACAACGCGCCCACGCCCTGCGCCTGATCGGCCTCAGCCTCGCCGCCTGCGAAAAAGCCGTGCAGCTCTACTACGAACGCAACCTGCGCCCGGCGGATATTCAATACCAACCGTGGGTCGAACGCGTCGAAGGCCAACTCGCCGCCGCGTTCACTGCCCTCGAACAGGAACTGGAAAAAACCGGCCTGCCCACCGACGGCACCCTGACCCAGGCCGGCATCAGCCTCGCCGTCGCCTGGAGCTTCACCGGCCTCGTCGTCCCCGACCAGATCGACGCTCGCCGCTACCCGCACATCGCCCAATACACCGCGTACGCCGAAACCCTCGAAGCGTTCGTCAGCACCCCGATGACCTGACCATGAGCAGCACCGACACCGCCGCCCCGGCGTTAAAGGAAATCTTCAACGCCGAACGCCTGCAACACATCGCCAGCGAAATGAGCGCCGTGTACCCGGCGTTCAAGGCCAAGGCGTTTCTCCAGCATGCCAGCCAAGGGTTGGCGGAATTGTCGGTGATGCAACGCATGGCCCGCGTCAGCGAAAGCCTGCACGCCGTGCTGCCACTGGACTACGAAGATTCCCTCGACGTCCTGCGCGAACTCGCCCCCCGCCTCAACAGCGGATTCGTCAGCATGTGCCTGCCGCACTACGTCGCCAGCTACGGCGGCCACGCCTTCGATACCTCGATGCAAGCGCTGAAATACTTCACCACCTTCGGCTCCTCCGAATTCGCCATCCGCCACTTCCTGCGCAGCGACCTCGAACGCTCGCTGGAACTCATGCACGACTGGACCCAAGACCAAAACCACCACGTCCGCCGCCTCGCCAGCGAAGGCACCCGCCCTCGCCTGCCCTGGTCATTCCGCCTGGAAGCCGTGCAAGCCAACCCGCAACTGACCGCCGGCATCCTCGATCGGTTAAAGGCAGACGAGAGTCTGTACGTGCGCAAGTCCGTGGCGAACCATCTGAATGACGTGACCAAAGAGCATCCGGAATGGGTGCTGGACACGATTGAAGGCTGGCCACCGGAGAACAAACACACGGCATGGATTGCCAAGCATGCGCTGCGCAGCTTGATCAAACAGGGAGATTTGCGCGCGCTGACGGTGATTGGTGCGGGTGCGAAGGCTGAGGTTAAGTTGCTGGATGTGCGGGTTGAACCGGCGGTGGTTCGGTTGGGGGAAGCGATTACGTTGTCGTTTACGGTGAAGTCGACGGTGGCGCATGAACAGCGCTTGGTGATTGATTATGCGATTGACTATGTGAAGGCGAATGGCGGGGTTTCGGGGAAGGTTTTCAAGTTGAAGACGGTGGTGTTGGCGGGGTTTGGGGAAGTGGTTGTGGGGAGGCGGCAGGTGATTAAGGATTTTACGACGCGGAAGCATTTTGTGGGGCGGCATGGGGTTAGGGTTTTGGTGAATGGGGAGGTTTTGGGGGGGGCTGCGTTCAACATCGTTGCTGATTGATACTGCTAATGGATTCCGTTGATATGACGGGACTTGGACTGATAGGAAGTTACGGATGGGGCTGCTTTCGGCCAGAAGCGGCCGTCTGTGAGCCGCAGCTTTCGGCCAGAAACAGACTTTTCAACGCTAGAATTAAGCGGATGGTAACTCGTCCAACTGGATGAATGATTAGGGCGCATTCCAGTCAATTGTGATGTCACCTGTGTTAACGAAGAGAGCGACCTCCGCAATCGAAAACTGGATGCCTCCCATTGCGGTCACTGAATGCCAGTAGCTGTATTGCCAAATTTCTGGCGGTACGTAGACGCAGCTTCCATGAGCACACGCAAAATATTTTCCCGTCTGAATATATCTGTTGAGCGCATCGCCCCCAAAGATACTAGCTGACCGCTACGAAGGTGAAAAAGTTGAGCAAGGCAAGCACTAACGTGGGTACAAAACCCACCGTGCTCGATTCGACAAACTATCGAAGGTGAGATGCGATTTCATGAGACCGAATTACTGAACACACGAACCCTTGGGTCCGGTTATACGACCCTGATTGCGTCCAAAAACCTAGACGCCCCCCCTATACTGGTTGGAACTTATCTTCTCTTGAGACTGGGACTGCTTTTTTCTGAGAAATAAATCATTCTCCTTTTTCAATGACAAAAGCTACCATTACAGTAGCTTCTGCCAGCGACAACTTATTTTTTTGAAGATTTGCTAGGTTTCAAGTCGGGATTGTTTCCTTGCGTGTCTTTATTATCACGACGACGCTTGTCAACTTCACCGGTTGATTTAGCGATTGGTTTTGGGCCTGGTTTAAGCGCCATATGCTTTCTCCTTAACGTTGATATTGATTGTGGTTTTTGCACTTATCAATTTCTCATAAAATAAATTTCCCCTTTGCCCTCCTACCAAGGTTGATTCTTAATTCTATGGCCAGCGCACCAAATTCAATTCCTTGATTCGAACCGCCATGGCACTGTCAGATACTCTGAATTGCTGAGCCAATGAATTGATTGCCTTGCCGTTGAATCTGGTACAGCGAGCCAAAGCTATTTCTCGGTCGAGTGAATTTTGCGAGGCATAAAGAAGGGAATTTGGATCGTTAGCGTTCAGGTGAAAACAACTGACGTCGTTAAAATGAAACTGCCCCTTGCATCCAAACTGGCTTTCAAACTGAGCAATCACAAGCTTAGGGGGCATAAGGAAACACGCTGCGAAATAATCCGCTTCGCGCTCAATCAGAGGTTTGGTCGATAGTGAGTGATAGCCGCCTATCGGCCGGTCCCTATGCATAATTTCTTGCTCATGAAGCAGGAAATGGCCTATCTCATGAGCAGCTGTGAAACGGCGTTCATGTAACGGGAATTCGGTAGAGATTGCGATTTTTCCAGAGCGCCGATCAAATATCCCAGCTGCTTGGAATTTCTGACCTTGTGGAGCAAATCTTGTAGAACCAAGGGTCGGGAACTCCAGATACGTCAGTCCCAACAGTGAAGCCGCAACTGCGGGATCTAGCATGCTTAATAGTGGAGGTTGTCCGCCGGGCCACAGAGTTTCCTTGTGTGCCCAAAGGCCTTCGTGAACCCAATGCGCTGCTTCTTGGATGTATTCTCGATCCATTTCGCCACCACCACATATTGTGCCATAACAAAAAATAACCACAATATGTATGATATTCAACCATCTCGCCGTCAGATTTGGATCCAGCTGACGAACGGCGTTGAGTAGGTCAAGCTCATGAGCAAACCACTATGCAGACGGTTTCAGGGATCGAGCCTTCCGGAAATAATCAAAATGGCCGCGGATTTATTTTTTCGCTGATTTTGGTATTGGGAGTGGATTGGTTGAGTGGGTGGAGCCGGGGCCGGTGAGTTAAAGCGTAGGTTGGGAAGCCTCTGAAACCGGATACGGGCAAGTTTCCACAAGTCCGCTTTCGGCCAATATCAGTCGTTCTGGGCTGCAAAAATGAACCTGTCTCCGTCTTCTCTCTTGATTGTTGTAGGCACCTAGCTACATTGATAGCAAATTGATATTCCTCAGGCTTTCAAGGACGACCCATGCGCATCCAGCACGTAGAGATATCGAACTTCCGAAAGCTGCTTTCTGTGCGAATTGACTTCGCTAACGAGACCACACTGCTCGTAGGTGCAAACAACAGCGGAAAATCCTCCGCCATGCTGGCACTAAGAAGATTTTTGGTTTCGAAGGCTTCTGCTTTTCGGCTCCAGGATCTGACTCTTTGTCATCTAGCCAAGCTGGACGAAATTGGGAAGGAGTGGGAAAACCCGCCAGCAGACTTTGAAATTCCTGCAGCCAAGGACTGGGCCGACTGGCTCCCCAGTCTGGATATCTGGGTCTCGGCAGATCAAGGAGAGTTCCACTTCATCCGCGATCTCATTCCCAGCTTTGAGTGGCGCGGGGGGCTTGTGGGAATGCGCTTTCTGCTTGAACCAGATGATATGAATACGTTGTACACGGACTATCGCAAGGAGCGCGCGAGGGTTGCAGAGCTTGAGGACGCTCTAGGGAAGGAAGACCCGCCTGGTAGCCCGCTGACACTATGGCCGCAGAGCCTTCATGATTATTTGAACCGTCGACTGGGAGATAAATTCAAGATTCGGTGGTACCGCCTAGATCCAAAACAACTTGAGAAACCTGACAAGTCGACTCGAATGGCGCAAATGCAGCAACTGAGCCCTACTGCCCTGCCCTTGGAAAGTAATCCTCTCAGCGGATTAATTCGAGTACATGAAATTAATGCACAACGGGGATTCGGCGACCATTCGGACGACAATCAAAGCGATAGCACTAGACCCAGTGGCGCTCGAAAACTCTCGGAACAGCTCAGATCCTATTACTCCCGACACCTTGATCCAGGTGACAGCCCCGATATCTCAGATCTCGAAGCTTTGCGGGCGATAGAAGCAGCCCAGTCGGCATTCGATACGAAACTTGGTAGCAGCTTCGAACCCGCTATTAGAGAGGTCGAGGGATTGGGCTACCCAGGCCGAAATGACCCACGTATCAAAGTCGCAAGTCGCTTGGCAACAACTGACGGCATGAACCATGAAGCGGCCGTGCTGTTTGAGTTGGATTCAATCCAGGGCGCCCCTGGAGCACCTCCACTTCACTTGCCAGAGACCGCTAACGGATTGGGATATCAAAACCTGATATCCATGATTTTCCGGCTGATGAGCTTCAGGGACGAATGGCTGAGAAAAACCAGGGCCGCCAGCACGGAAGTAATAGACCGCGTCGAGCCCATCCACCTCGTACTTATTGAAGAGCCTGAAGCCCATCTTCATGTTCAAGTGCAACAAGTGTTCGTGCGGCACGCCTACCAAGTTCTTTGTCGAGACGCTTTGCTTGAACGCTACCCAAATCTGAAAACTCAGCTTTTGGTGAGCACGCACTCCAGCCATGTAACACATGAAGTGGAGTACCAGAACCTTAGGTATTTCAGGCGACTCCCAGCTGGGATGTATGACATTGGTGTACCGGTGTCGACGGTTTCTAATCTCTCTAACGTGTTCGGCGAGGGAACAAAGACGAAGGAGTTCGTAACCAGGTATCTGCGGGCACAGCATGCGGACATATTCTTCGCTGATGCCGTCATCATGGTAGAGGGTTCAGCAGAGCGAATGATGCTGCCGCATTTTTTGCGAAATAAGTTTCCATTCCTTGACCGCTGCTACATCACAACCCTCGATATCGGTGGCAGCCACGCGCACCGGCTAAGGCCTTTAATTGACGCCCTGGGCATCCTCACGCTGGTTATTACAGACCTCGATGCAGGGCTAAACAAAGCTGCAGTACCGGTGCAAAGAAACGCAGATCAGATTACGAACAATCCGACATTGCGGAGCTGGATGAAGCTGATGCATCTGGGCAGCACAGTGGATGAGCTTCTTGAGCTGCCAGCGAACAAAAAAGAGCACCAAATCGACGACCTATACTCGGTACGCGTTGCCTATCAAACTCCTATTTCCACTCACCTTCCCGCTACTGGTGAAGCAATACAAGTTCTTCCAAATACCTTTGAAGACAGCTTTGTGCTTAGCAACGTCCGTCACTTTGCGGAAAAAACAGGGAGCACTGGTCTGATGAAAGCTTTCTTCAAAGTTTTAAATGAATCGCAAACATCTGAAGGCGTCGGGAAAGGGCTTTTCAACGAACTACGCGAAGGAAAGAAGGCAGAGTTTGTCCTGCTCGTGTTGGGGGATAAAAACTTTTCCAACCTCGAAATCCCCGTATATATCAGTGACGGCCTCAACTGGCTTGAGTCCAAATTGCGAAGCAAACAAAAAGAGCTGCTGGTAATTCCGCCCGAGGGCGCGGAGGTGACGCCATGAGCGAAGCAGCTGCTGCAGATGCCGACACAATTATGCAGGCTTGCCTGAATCTGGCAGACCCAAAGAGTTTTTTTCTTTACGCAGGTGCTGGCTCAGGAAAAACCTATTCACTCGTCGAGGCTATCCGCGAACTCAAAAGTCGCGAGCGAGAACGCCTGACGTTCGAAGGCCGGCGCATTGCGGTGATCACTTACACAAACGCAGCCTGCGACGAGATTCTTCGGAGGTTAGAATTTGACCCACTAGTGGAAGTCTCGACTATTCACGCGTTCGCATGGTGCTTAATCCAAGGATTCGACAACGAGATCAGAGAGTGGCTAAGGATCAAACTTCCCAAAGACATCGAAAAGATCGAGGGTGAGCTAGCACGCTCGAGAGGCGACAACAAAACCTCTCGAGCAAACAGACGGAAGCTACAAAGCAAGATACGCAGACTTGAGAATCTCGACGAGATTACGAAGTTCATCTACAGCCCCACTGGCGACAACAGAGAGCGACAAGCACTCAATCACGATGAAGTCATCAAGTTAACTGCGGCATTCGTTTCTGAACGCCCGTTGCTGGATGTTCTCGTAGACCGTTACCCAGTTGTATTGATCGACGAAAGTCAGGATACCCACGCTCCAGTAATGGAGGCTTTTCTGAAAGTCCAGCAATTGGCGAAGACTCGCTTCTGCTTGGGGCTACTGGGCGACACTATGCAACAGATTTACGGCCATGGAGTAACGCGCCTTGATAAAGCGATACCGGGTGACTGGCTGAAACCTGAAAAGATCGTTAATCGCCGCTGCCCTCGTAGGGTTGTAGAACTTATCAACGTGATTCGAAGCACTGCAGACACTCATCAGCAGACCCCCATGCCTGATGCCATTGAAGGTTTAGTGCGCATGTACTGCATTAGCGAAAGCCAACAGGCACCGAATCTTGAGGAAGGAATCGCTCATTCAATGGCTGCACTCACCGGCGACGGAGAATGGGCTACCGGCCCTGAAGGCCGGAAGACCTTGATCCTCGAACATAAGATGGCTGGACGGCGAATGGGGTTCGAGAAATTGTTCACGCCCTTACATGCGGTTGAGCACCTTCAAACAGGCTTGCTGGATGGAACCCTCCCTGCACTTCGCGTTTTCAGCGAAGGCGTTCTTCCCATCCTCAACGCTAAAAATGATCACTTCCTCCTGCTTGAAGCCGTACGCTCTCGTTCTCCCTTGCTGAGCAAGGAAGTTATGCAATCAACAGGAGATCAATCGGCCCATATGCAGCGCGTGGAGAACGCGACACGAGCTCTGCTCTCTCTTTACGAAAGAAGCGATCCAACACTGAGCGAGGTCGCAACGCTTCTGCTGCAAACCCAACTGCTTGATGTCCCTGAAAATCTGGTTGGGGCAATGGTGTTAGGAGCTCCTGGTGAGGCTCCAGATCCTGAAGATACGAACGCGATGACCAACTACGCATACCAGCAATTTCTGGAGCGTCCATTTTCGGAGCTGGCAGCCTTTGCGAGTTATGCGGATGGCCTTTCAGCCTACGGCACACATCAAGGAGTGAAGGGGCTGGAGTTTCCACGAGTCATGGTCGTCATCAACGATGAGGAGGCAGGCGGCTTCTTATTCAGCTACGACAAACTGCTGGGTGTAAAAGAACCAACAAAGACTGACCGGGACAACGAGCGTGACGGCAAGGACAACGCACTAGCACGTACGCGTAGGCTGCTTTACGTGACATGTAGTCGGGCTGAAAAGAGCCTGGCGATTGTCGTATACACACCCCAGCCTGCACTCGCCAAGCAAAACGTTGTTGCTGCTGGCTGGCTTAAGGAGAGCGAGGTCGAAATCCTGTGAGACCTTCTTCTTAGGATTGAATCGCCCGAGTTGCGTAGACGCTCCCGGGTCTCACAGCGAGGCTATATGAGCGAGCCACTTTGTCTGAGCAGGCCTTCCGCCAAGGTCTGCTTTTGGCTGTGGATTCAACCGGTCGACGCAGCAATGACTCGACATAAGGACAGGCAGGAGAAGTCTTCTTGCTGCCTTCTACCAACTCCCGTACGGAATGCCGAATCTCTCGATATACCGCTTGGACTTTTCACTGACAGGATACGCATAGCGCCCTTGGTTCTTACCTTGACTAGGCCCCAGCGGTTCCACCTCTGCCTGTGCTCTGGCGACTTTGACAGGATGGTGGCATGAGTCTCGAACCCAAACTTGCACGACACCACCGGGCGCCAAGCCCAAGTAGAGAGACGCGTTATAGCGCCCCTTTTGTTCAGGTTTTTTAGCGCAGCGCTGATTGACGGACTCAAGCATGAGTTGTCTGGCTTCCTCTGGGATATCTACCCAGGCCTTGTACGTTTGCGGTTCAACAATGGACTGCCAACGGACATAGATCCTTTTGGGAAGATCAGCACCTACAACAGCTTTTCCGTTGCTTCCCACGCCGTGCCAACCTTGAGCAGATGCTGTTCCATCCTCTGGCTGCCCGCCGGAGGCGGATCCACCTCCTGTACGCAGGAATACTCTGCCTTTAATGTCTTCGACCGAAGTGTCCTCAACCCAGACTTTCATGTAGTTGGGCTCGGTAAAGCCTAGTTCCCACCAAGGAGATTTGGGGTCGTTTTTGGCTGATAGCGGATCACTTGAATCACAGCCGCTAATCAACAGGGCAAAAAGTATCGTTGGAAATCTTTTCATCGGACGACGGTTACCAACTCCCGTACGGAATGCCGTACTTATCGATATACCGCTTAGCCTTTTCGCTCACAGGATAAGCATATTGACCGCCGTTCTTGCCCAACTCAGGCCCCAGCGGCTCCAACTCAGCCTGAGCGCGAGCGACTTTAACTGGGCGTCGGCAAAGATCTCTTACCCACACTTGCACCACCCCACCCGGTGCGAGTCCCAAATAGACCGAGGCCATGAAGCGTGCCGTTTTCTCGGGAGTCTCCGGGCAACGCTGATGGGTAGACGTCACCATCACCTGTCTGGCCTCCTCAGGAATATCTACCCAAGCCCGGTAGGTTTTTTGTTCCGGTATCGATTGCCAGCGGACGAAGATGCGCTTGGGTAACCCTGCCCCGATAACCGGTTTGCCTGTACCTCCGACACCAATCCAACCGCGTGCAGACTCCTTGTCATTATTCGGTTCTGCACCGCTCGCGTTCCCTCCCCCGGCACGTAGGAAAGTTTTACCGTCGATGTCCTCCACGGAGCTGTCTTCAACCCACACGTTCATGAAGTTGGGTTTGATAAATGCCAGTTCCCACCAAGGGTACTTAGGATCGTTTTCTCCGGAGTTGGAGCTTGTTGCGTTACATCCGGTGAAGGCCAAAATGCTCAACAGAGCTACGAGTATTCTCATTACCAAAGCTTCCAATCAGCTACGTGAGGATGCTGCACGCGAATGCCATCCTCCGTGGGTGCGTTGATGTAAACAGCTCGCAAACCGCTGCCGTCCCGCCTGCCTTGGGGGTGGTTCCAGTTGGCAGAGGTGTGGATGTATTTCAGTTTCAGCAATTGCTCGTCATCGGGAGAGGTGGCGTAGTCGCCGGCGACGAATCTGTCACAGATCGATTGCAGCTCTTGGGGAACGGCATACTCCGTACGCCCAGGTATATCGGTGAAAGGAACGCCTTTCTCCTTGGTCAACTGATACATCACTCTCAAATAAACCGTGGAAAGTTTACCGCTGACCGGGCGTTTGAGTTGCAATCCCGCGTACACGCGTTTTTGCTTGGGTCCGAACCGATCTTGCGGGTCGGGCGGCAATGCGAGCGCCGCTGGCGTTACGACTTCCAGCATGTGTGCAGGCCAGCCGTTGGCTATCCACTGACTTTTTACTTGAACGGCATCTTGGTAGATCGAAGTCGTTTTGACATCCGTGTTGCTCCATACATCAAGTGTTTGCATGGGACTGATCAAAACACATTCTTCGACCTCATCGAGGTAGCTGCCTCCGATGTCCGAGTGGACGCCAGGACATGTGTATTCGGGATAGTCAGGTTTGACTCTGCTGAGTGCGAAGTTAGCCCGACATTCGTCACGGGCCACCAAATGAACGACATCTTTGAAGAAACGTCGATCAAGGTACAGTTTTACGCCGGGAGCGATTGGGCTCGACACTCTGCCCAAATTCGTGAAGCCAGCGATTGACGCTACCGTATCGAACAGGCCGATAAACCCCATGTTGATGCTACTACCGTACTGATCAACAAATGTACGACTGAAGTTGTTGGCGTAAGTCGTCAATGAGTCCCTTAACGGCCCCTGCTTGCCTCTTACAATTTCATTTGCAAAATGGCGAGCGGCGGCTGCACCTCGACTGAAACCGAAAGTGTCAAAGGTGATTGACGCAATTTCACTGTTCGGATTTTCCTGAAGGGCATCCTCGATGATTTGCTTGATGAAAGTAAACGAAGTCTGAACACGCCCCACAACCCCCGTCTCTCCCCGCCCAGTGCCTTGGCTGACGACGCTGTCCTTCTCGCTGGATCGAGTACCAATGCCTTCAATATAAACGGGTCGGGAGACCTGTTTTATCGAACCCTCTCCTTCTGCAATCGGAGCTTCGTAATACAGGTCGGCAAGTTTTTTTATATTGGTCGCGCCAGCGCCATAGCTACTGTCCGGATCCCTCATATAGGGCTGACAGCTAGCAGGAATATCCTGCGGCGCAATCGGATGCTGCGCACCGCAAAGCAACCCTGCTGCCGTGTTGTTCGCATTGTTACCAGTACCATCAAAGAAAACCCCAATCCTCAACGCAATGCCGATTTTTTCAGGCTCGCGCGCAGGCTCTTTCCCGTGCTTCTCATACTCTGCCCAACGCTGGGCATGAATGTCGACGGGTTTGGCTTCTTCGTAGCGGTAGTTTTTCGGGGGGTTGGGAACGTAGCCACTCAATCCTTGATTCCTTGTTCTGATCCTTGAAGAACGGGCCGAAGGGTGACAGCCGAGGCTTGGGGGCGCAAGGCGTGGCTCTGTGCCAGCTCGATTGAAATTGCTGGGTGCGACGAGGGTTTGGGCTCGTCGCACGGGGTGGTCAGTGGGCGATTTCGACGTTGTCGAGGGCCTGGTTTACGGCGAGTTCGCCGAGCATGACGACCTGGGCGATGCCCAGTGCGGTTTTGCGGTGGGAGGTGTCGAGTGTGGCGGCGAAGTTGTTGAGCATTTCGCTGGCGGAGCCGAGGGTTTCGCTGGCGTTGGCGAGCAGGGATTCAGTGTCGCACTTCGGGTTGGCGAGGTACATGGGTTCGGGTTTGTAGGGGCTGGCCATGATTTGGGTGGCCGGGGACAGGTAATGGTCGAGGGCGCGTTCGGCGGCTTCGTGGAGTTTTCTGGAATCGAGGGATTCGTAGGGGGATGCGAGGTCGGTTTCTGGCGGGTTGGGTGTTGGTTTGATCATGGTGAAGCTCCTACGTCAAAAAAGGGAGCCATCACTCTCGCTACCAAACGAGGGTGGCGGCCATGCGCAGGTTGGTAGACCGGGACGTAGAAAACCGGCGCGCCCGAAGACGCCCTGTGCATGACCACCATAAAGCCGTGTCGAACAGACACTGCAAATCATGATGCTTATGCAATCTACGAGAACTCAGGGCTACCAAACCCGATCACTGTTTTTCAGTGACCGACAGACGATAGAACCCGCGCTCTAGACGCACAAGCCGGCGGATTCTGGCGTACTCGTAGGCGATGGCGCAAGGCGTTGTAGGGCTTCGGTGGTAACCGCAGGCTTCATATAAACATCCCGATTATTTCCTGTTTATTCACCAGTTGAGCGGGCTACCGATCCAGCACCCACCCCGCAATGATCGGAATGCACTGTTCAGTCCAAAAAAGTCATTTACGCACCTACCTCGCCATCGCCCGGCTCGCTAGAGTGCAGCGCTCTTTTCAACGGGCTGACGTACTGATGAATCTGTGGTTTCGATTGCTCTGCATGCTTTTTCGCCGACCGTGGCGCAAGCCGGTCAATGCGCTGGAATCCACCGTGATCCGCATGCGCGTGTGGCCGCTGGATCTTGATTTGAATCGGCACGTTACCAATGGTCGCTACTTCACTATGGCTGACGTCGGGCGCATGGATTTTGTGTTGCGCAGTGGCGCGTTTCGGGTGGCGTTGCGCGCTAAAGCGTTGCCGATTGTTGGCGATACCTGGGGTAAATTTCGGCGTGAGCTGAAGCTGTTTGAAGCGTTTGAAATTCACAGCCGGATGCTTGGCTGGGACGATAAATGGAGCTTCATGGAGCATCGCTTCGTGAGCAAGGGACGGGTGATCGGCGTGGTGGTCATGCGTGGGCTGTTTCGGTCGGCGAAAGGCACGATGGCGCCGGGTGAGTTTGTCAGGGCGTTGGGGTTGCCTGAACAGTCGCCGGAGATGCCGGCGTGGTTGACGTCGTGGTCGGCGAGTTGCGATCTGATGAGTCGTCAGCTCAGGGGTGAGGAGGTTTGAGTCATCGGTTGCCTGGATGATCGTGTTTATGGATGCAGCACGGTGTCGTTTGGGCTGGCGTCTTCGCGAGCAAGCTCGCTCCCACAGGTTCGCGGTCAGGCTGGGGAACTCGTTTTGACTGGGCTGGCGTCTTCGCGAGCAGGCTCGCTCCCACAGGTTTCGGATCAGACTTGCGAAGGCGTTTGGCCGGGCTGGCGCCATCGCGGGCGAGCCCGGCTCCCAGAGGGATTGGGGGATGGCTATTGTCGGTGGCGGGTCATGTTGATCAGGGCTGCGCGTCTGCCGCCAGGTGCCGGGCGTTCTTCGATGGAGAACGGCACGAAGCCGAGTTTCGGGTAGAGCAGCAACCCTGCGGTGTTTTCGTTGAAGCAGGACAGCTGCACTTCCCTGGCCTGATACTTTTCAAAGCCGACTGCAGTCATGGTTTCGACGATGTAGCGCGCGACGCCCTGGCCACGGGCGTAAGGCGCGACGATGACGTTGCCGATGCAGCAGACGCCGCCGTGTTCGGCACGGTAGAAATTGGCGAAACCGACGAACTCACCGTTGGCCAGAAACGCCGTGGAGTCGAAGCGTTGGCTGATCGCGGTGTGCATTTGTTCTTTCGTCAGCGGGTACTGCGCTTTCGGGAACATGAAGTACAACTCTTGAACGCCCTGCGGAAAGCCGCACAGGGTTTTGACGTCGTCGGCCGTCACTGGCCGGTGGGTAAAGTTCATGGCTGCCCTGCCCCTTATTGTCGGTGTTGCCAAGGTGATGCGCGCCCGGCGCGTTGGCATGCCATAGCGTGGACGCGAAGTACGATTGCGGCAACTTTCCCGTCCTGCCAGACGCCACAAAAACCTGTGGGAGCGAGCTTGCTCGCGAAGGCAGTGTGTCAGTCAGCGATGATGCCGGCTGACACGACGCCTTCGCGAGCAAGCTCGCTCCCACAGGGATTGGGGGTTGAAGGAGGTCTGGATTATTCGGTGCGACCCGGCAACATCCGCACCAGCGTGTTATCCCGCACCCAGTAGTGGTGAAACAGCCCCGCCGCCGCGTGCAAGCCGATCAGCCAGTAGCCGGCGCTGCCCAGCGTTTCATGCCAGTACTTGAGTTGTTTGGCGAAGTCCGGGTCGATGGCGACCGGTGCCGGGACGTGGAAGCCGAAGTACGGGAACGGTTTGTCGGCCGCGGCGAGCATCAGCCAGGCGAGGATCGGGGTGGCGATCATCAGCACGTACAGCGCCAGGTGCATCAGGTGCGAGATGCCGGTCTGCCAGGCTGGCGGCTTGGGGGTGATCGGCGGGCGTGGGGTCAGACGGCCGAGCAGGCGCACCCAGACCAGCACGAAAATGCTCGCGCCGAACAGGCCATGGAAGCCCATCAGCAGGCCGCGCGCTTCGCTGCCCTTGGGCATGAAGCCTTTGATTTCGACGCAGGCGTAGACGCCGACGAACAGCGCCAGCATCAGCCAGTGCAACGTAATTGACAGTTTTCCATAACGGGTGACGGCGGTGTCGCGGGTCATAAGAAGCGCCTCGTGATTGTCGTGAGCGACGGTCGATTCGTTCGACAGTCTCGATCCGGTTGCAGGGCGAACCGACGGTGCCACCCTGCCCTTGCAGTCTTAAGACAATCTGAAGATTGCCCGTTGATTAACCTTTTTTCACCTTCAGACTTCGTTAAGAAATGCCTCCGATACTGCGCTCAAACCATTGAGGGAGGCGCTCTGCCCATGCCCGATTACCACTGGAACATTCCCCTGCCCCTGCGTTTCGGCCAGGCCGAAACGCCGCAGATGACGTTGACCGGCGCCCTGCCCGACGACGCGCTGCGAGAGACTTTCGAAGCCTTCATCCAGCAGCGTTTTCGCAAGGCCCACGGCGCCGACATTCGACACTTTATGCCCGAGCTGTTCGGCATGCACAACGGCGACGGTGCGCTGTGTGCGGTGGCCGGGGTGCGTCGTGCACATCAAGAGCCGCTGTTTCTCGAGCGCTATCTGGATGAACCGATCGAACCCTTGATCAGTGCGGCGGCGGATCGTCCGGTTGAGCGTAGCGCCATCGTCGAAGTCGGCAACCTCGCTGCCAGCGACACCGGCAGCGCACGCTTGAGCATCATCGCCATCACCTATCTGTTGGCCATGGGCGGCCTGGAATGGGTGACCTTCACCGGCAACATCGGGCTGGTCAACAGCTTCCATCGGCTCGGTCTGAAGCCAGTGACATTATGCGCCGCCGACCCGGAACGCCTGGGTGACGAGCGTCAACACTGGGGCAGTTATTACGAAAGCAAGCCGTGGGTGCACGTCGGCAACATCCGCGCCGGCTTCGTCCATTTGCGTAATAGCGGCCTGTTCACTCGATTGGGCCTGCCGACTTCGATTGAAGGAGCTTGCCATGTCGCTTGAACTGCAACGCTTCCAGGAAACCCTGCGCGAACATGCCCGGCGCAATGACAACAGCACCGCACTGTGGGGCGATACGCTGAAACTTGATTACGCCACGGTGTATGCCGAGGTGCTGTATCGCCAGGAGCGCCTGCGCGATGAACCGGCGCAAGTCGTCGCCCTGGCGCTGGATAACGGCGTCGACGCGATGCTGTGGGATCTGGCCGTGCTGTTCGAGGGCTTGACCTGCGTGACGCTGCCGCCGTTTTTCAGTCCTGCGCAACGGGCGCATTGTCTGGAACAGAGCCAGGCCGAACGGGTGATTGCCGAACCGGAGCTGGCGGCCGAGCTGCTCGCCGCCGGCTATGAACAGCGCGGCGAGTTCTGGTGCCGCACCTTCAGCGGCCCGAGCCGGATGCCGGCCGGCACCGCCAAACTGACCTTCACCTCCGGCACCACCGGCACACCGAAAGGCGTGTGCCTGAGCGCCGACAGCTTGCTGCGTGTGGCGCGGGAGCTGGATCACGCGAGCAAACCCACCGATCCACAGCATCATCTGGCGTTGCTGCCACTGGCGATTCTGCTGGAAAACCTCGGCTGCTACGCCGCGCTGTATGCCGGTGCGACGCTGAGCCTGCCAAGCCAGAAAACCCTGGGCATTCAGGGCGCCAGCGGCGTCGATGTACCGCACCTGTTGGGCTACCTGGCCGGTCGTGCGCCGGAGAGTCTGATTCTGGTGCCGCAACTGTTGCTGATGCTGGTCAGTGCTGCCGAACAGAAAGCCTTCGATCCGCAAAAACTGCGCTTCGCCGCCGTCGGCGGTGCCCGGGTCTCGGAAGATCTGCTGCACCGCGCGCAGCGTGTCGGCCTGCCGGTGTTCGAGGGCTACGGCTTGTCCGAATGCGCCTCAGTGGTGTGCCTCAATCGCCCCGGCGCGCGGCGTCCGGGCAGTGTCGGCCAGCCGCTGCCGCACGTTGAAGTGCGCCTGGCCGAAGACGGCGAAGTGCTGATCAAGGGCTCGACCCTGCTCGGTTATCTAGGGGACGCGCCGTACGCCGATGAGTGGTGGCCCAGTGGCGATCTGGGCGAGTTCGACCCCGAAGGTTTTCTCTACCTCAAGGGTCGCAAGAAGCACCAGTTCGTCACCAGTTTCGGGCGCAACGTCAACCCGGAATGGGTCGAGTCGGAACTGACCCAGCGCCGCCACATCGCCCAGGCCTTCGTCTATGGCGAGGCCTTGCCGCGCAACCACGCCCTGCTCTGGCCGCACCGTGCCGATTGCAGCGACGCGGAGCTGGCCGCCGCAGTCGCCGAAGCCAATGAAGCCTTGCCCGATTACGCCCAGGTGCATGGCTGGACGCGCCTGGCGCAACCGTTCACCGCCGCCAATGGCTTGCTCACCGCCAACGGTCGGCCGCGCCGCGAGGCGATTGCCGCGCTGTACCACGCCCAATTGACTGAATCCGCTGTTTCCGAGGAGTCCGCATCATGAGTTTTTTCGACACCCTGCAAGAAGCCACGCATCAGGAACGCCACGAGCTGTTCAATCTGCCGATCATTCTTGACGCCCTGCAAGGCAAGGTCAGCCTGGAAAGCTATCGGGCGTTTCTCGCGCAGGCGTACTACCACGTGCGTCACACCGTGCCGTTGATGATGGCCTGCGGCGCGCGTCTGCCGACACGTCTGGAATGGCTGCGCAAAGCGGTGGCCGAGTACATCGAAGACGAATACGGCCATGAACACTGGGTCCTCAACGACATCGCCGCGTGTGGCGGTGACCGCGATGCGGTCCGCGACGGCCAGCCCTCACTGCCGATTGAGCTGATGGTGAGTTTTCTCTACGACTTGATCGCCCGGGGCAATCCGGTGGGCCTGTTCGGCATGGTCAACGTGCTTGAAGGCACCAGCATCGCCCTGGCCACGCATGCGGCGGGGAGCATTCGCGAGCGTCTGGCACTGCCGGACACCGCGTTCAGCTACCTCAGCTCGCACGGTTCGCTGGACATCGAGCACATGCAGACTTATCGCCGCTTGATGAATCAACTGGAAGATCCCGAAGACCAAGCGGCCGTGATTCACGCCTCGAAAGTCGTCTATCGCCTGTACACCGACATGTTCCGTGGCCTGCCGCGTGACGCGGAGACTCAACATGCAGCTGCGTGACGCGCGGGTGGTGTTGACCGGTGCCAGTGGCGGCATCGGCGTGGCGATTACCGAGGTCTTGTGCGCCGCCGGCGCCCAGGTACTGGCGGTGGCGCGGCATGAGCAGGCGCTGACGCCGTTGCTTGAGCGCTATCCAAATTCGCTGTGCTGGGTCGCCGCCGACCTGACCTTCCTCAGTGACCGGCGCAAGGTGCTGGCTGCTGCCGAAGCCATCGGCGGCATCAACCTGCTGATCAACGCGGCCGGGGTCAATCACTTCGCCATGCTCGAACAGCTCGACGACAGCGACATCAACGCGATGCTCGCGGTAAACATCAGCGCGCCGATGTGCCTGACCAAATTGCTGCTGCCGCTGCTCAAACAGGCCGACAGCGCGATGGTGGTCAACGTCGGTTCCACTTACGGCTCGATCGGCTACCCAGGCTACGCCAGTTATTGCGCGACCAAGTTCGCCCTGCGCGGATTTTCCGAAGCGCTGCGCCGCGAGCTGGCCGACACTCGGGTCAACGTGCTGTATGTCGCGCCCCGGGCCACGCGCACGTCGATGAACAGTGCGGCGGCGCAAGCCTTGAACGATGCCCTCAAGTCCAGCGTCGATGACCCGCAAACCGTCGCCTCGGCGGTGATCCACGCGATTGCCGGCGACCGCCGCGACTTGTACCTGGGCTGGCCGGAGCGCTTTTTCGTGCGCCTCAACAACCTGCTGCCGCACCTGGTGGATCGAGGCTTGCGCAAGCAACTGCCGCTGATCCGCCGCCTCAGTGAAAAAACCGACAACGAGTCCCTGAAACCATGAAAAAACTTAGCGCATGCCTGTTGTTCGCCGTCCTCAGCCAAAGCGTCTGGGCACTGGAACCGGCCGATCAGCAGCGTCTGAACGGCATCCAGCAGAGTTGGGCGCACATCCAGTATGAAGTGGCGGAAAAGCAACGCGCCGCCGCGTTCGAGCAGTTGTCGTCCGAAGCCACTGCCTTCACTGCACAGCGCCCGGCGGTGGCCGAAGCGTGGATCTGGAAAGGCATCGTCACCAGCAGTTGGGCCGGCGCTCAGGGCGGGCTCGGTGCCTTGGGCAAGGCCAAAGACGCCAAGGCCGATCTGGAAAAAGCCCTGACGCTCGACCCCAAGGCCCTGCAAGGTTCGGCCTATACCAGCCTGGCGGCGCTGTATGATCGCGTCCCGGGCTGGCCGATCGGTTTCGGCGACAGCGACAAGGCCGAGCAACTGCTCAAGCAAGCGCTGCAACTGAATCCGGATGGCATCGACAGCCTGTACTTCTGGGGTGATCACCTCTACCGTCAGAAGCGCTACGCTGAAGCCAAGGCTGCGCTGCTCAAAGCTCAGCAGGCTGCACCGCGCCCGGGCCGGGAAACCGCTGACGCCGGGCGTCGCAAAGAGATCGCTGCGCTGCTGGTGGACGTGAACAAGAAACTCGACTGACAGGAGTCCGCGTGCGTTTATTACTGATTGAGGATGACGTGGCCCTCGGTGAAGGCATTCATCAGGCCTTGGGCCGTGAGGGCTACACCGTCGACTGGTTGAAGGATGGCAGCAGCGCGTTGCATGCGCTGCTCAGTGAAACCTTTGACGTGGCGGTGCTCGATCTGGGCCTGCCGCGCATGGACGGCCTCGAAGTGCTGCGCCGCCTGCGCGACAGCGGTTCGAACCTGCCGGTGCTGATACTCACCGCCCGCGATGCCACCGAAGACCGCATCGCCGGGCTGGATGCCGGCGCTGACGACTATCTGGTCAAACCGTTCGACCTCGCCGAACTCAAGGCACGCCTGCGCGCTCTGTTGCGGCGCAGTGCGGGCCGCGCTCAGGCGCTGATCGAGCACGCCGGGATCAGCCTCAACCCCGGCACCCAGCAGGTCAGCTATCAGGGCCAACCCGTGGCGCTGACGCCCAAGGAATATCAGTTGCTGCATGAATTGCTCTCGCCGCCCGGCCGGGTGATGACCCGCGATCAACTGATCCAGCTGCTTTACGGCTGGAACGAGGAAGCGGAAAGCAACACCCTGGAAGTGCACATCCATCACCTGCGCAAAAAATTCTCCACCGACCTGATCCGCACCATTCGCGGTGTGGGGTATTTGGTGGAGGAACGTCGATGACCTCGATTCGTCGCCGCACGCTGACGCTGATCATCGGCCTCTTGCTCGCCGGTCTTGCCGTGCTCAGCGTGTTCAACGTGCACGACAGCAACCACGAAATCGCCGAAGTCTACGACGCGCAATTGGCGCAAAACGCTCGGCTGCTGCAGGGCGTGATGCGCATGCCGCTGGCGAGCCAGGAACACTCGCAGTTGTATCAGGCGTTCAATCAGGCGCTCGGCGAAGCCAAGCCGCGCGTCGACGGTCACCCTTACGAAAGCAAGATCGCCTTCCAGGTCTGGAATCCGAAAAACGAAGTCCTGGTGCACACCGCCAGTGCGCCGTCGTTCACCGCGCCGCCGACGCGACCGGGTTTCAGTGATGTGGTGGACTTGAACGGTCGCCACTGGCGCGCCTTCATGCTCGAAGACCCGCAAAACGGGCTGCGCATCTGGGTTGGCGAACGCGACGATGTGCGGGCCGATCTGGTCGACCGCATCGTGCGCCATACGCTGTGGCCGAACGTGCTGGGCAGTCTGATCCTCGCGGCGATGGTCTGGCTGGCCATCGGCTGGGGCCTCAAGCCGCTGGCGAACATGGCCGCGACCCTGCGTGCCCGCCACAGCGGCTCGCTGGAACCGTTGCAACTGACGCCCCTGCCCAGCGAACTGGAACCGATGCAGGCGGCGCTCAACCGCATGCTCGCGCAGATCCAGGAAGTGCTTGGCCGTGAACGGCGCTTCATCGCCGATGCCGCTCACGAGATGCGTACACCGCTGGCGGTGCTGCGGGTGCATGCGCAAAACCTGCTGGAGGCCGGCACCGAACAGGAGCGCCGCGAGTCGTTGCAGTTCCTGATTTCCGGGGTTGATCGCGCCAGTCGCCTGGTCAATCAATTGCTGACCATGGCGCGCCTGGAACCGAAATCCAACCCGCCGCCGCTGCAACGCATCGACGTCAGCGAAACCGTGCGCAACAGCCTGGTACAACTCACGCCGTGGCTGCTGAGCAAGCATCTCGAACTGGCCTTCGAAGACAGCGCACAAGCGTTGCACGTCATGGCCAGCACCGCCGCCATCGACATCGCCCTGAGCAACCTGATCACCAACGCCGCCAACTTCTCCCCGGAGAACGGGGTGATCACCGTCAAGCTGAGCGAGGCCGATGGCTGGTGCCTTTTGAGCGTCGAAGATCAGGGCCCGGGCATCGACGAAGCCGATCGGGCACGGTTGTTCGAACGCTTTTACAGTCGCGGCAACGCCAACGGTGCAGGCCTGGGGCTGACCATCGTCAACACCATCGCATTGCGCCTGGGCGGACGGATTACCCTGGTCAACCGGGCCGAGGGCGGCTTGTGCGCAACGTTGTCAGTGCCGATCAGCTCAGGCGTGTAGCAACGCAGCGGCGGATGAGACGACCAGCAGCACCGCCAGAATCCGGTTCAGCCACTGCAACTGCGCCGGATTACTCAGCCAACGCGCTGCACCGCGACCGAGCAACGCCCACAGCGCCAGACACGGCAACGACACCAGAAAGAACGCCAGGCACAACGCGTTCAAGCCCTGCCCTTGTGCGGTAAACACGCTGATCACGGCAATCGCCATCATCCACGACTTGGGGTTGACCCATTGCAACAGCGCGGCGCCGAGCAGGCCCAGTTCGGGTTTCTCTTCGCCGGCGGCGGGGTCGATGGCGGTGGCCGGCGCGCTGAAGATCTGCCACGCCAACCAGAGCATCCAGCCCATTCCCAGCGCACTGATCACCGGGCGCACGCCGGGCAGCATCAAGGTGCTGGCTCCCGCACCGGCCACCCACACCAGCGACGCAGCACCCGCTCCCGCGCCGAGGATGATCGGCAGGCACGGCCGCCAGCCACGTCGGGCACTGGTGCTGAGCACAATCAGATTGGTCGGCCCCGGAGTAACCGAGGCCACGAAGGCAAAGAGAATGAACGCAAGCATGGCACGGCCCTGTAGAAAGTCAGGGCCTACTCTGACGGCTGCGCAGGGCTGCGGTCTTGAACGTTTGTTCAGCGCCGAGAGGTGCCGATGGCGCGTTGCTGATAGGCGCCCGGCGTGATGCCGTAAGCGCGTACGAACCAGCGGCCCAGATGGCTTTGGTCGGCGAATCCGAGGCGACTGGCGACGTCCACAGGCTGTATGCCGGCAGCGAGCATCTGCCGGCCCCGGCTGAGACGCAACTGGATCAGCCACGCGTGCGGCGCGAGCCCATAGGCTGCCTTGAAGGCGCGGGTCAGGCGAAAGCGGTCGGTGCCGCAGACCTCGGCCAGGGTTTGCAGGCTGATGTCCTGTTCGTGAAAGGCCACCAGATAATCGCGCGCCTGACGAGCGATCAAAGGCGCGCGGTTGGCAGCGGTCGGTTGCGGTCGGCGATACAGATGAATCGCCAATCGTTCGAGCAAGGCGTCCAGCGCCACCTCGCGCACCATGCGCACGTCCTGTTGATGCAACGCATTGAACGCAAACAAGGTGGCGCGGGCCAGCTCGGGATCATCGTTGAGCACACTGCCGATGCCCGGCAAGCCGCTGCCATAACTGCCCAGATGCAAACCGTCCAGCGCCTGTTCCAGCCATGCCGGTTGCAGGTACAGCATGCGATAAGTGAAGCCGTCCGGGCTCGGCGCGTCGCCGTCATGGATGTCCCCGGGTTCGAGCATGAAGACTTTGCCCGGGGTACTGTCGTGCCGCGCCCGACGGCTGTTGAAGCGCTGCACGCCTTGCTCGGTGAAACCGATCAGGTAGGTCTCATGCCAGTGCGGATCGTAGGCGTGCGCATGCCCGGCGAAATGCGCGTGCAGGGTTTCGATGCCGGTTTCCCGGTCGTGGGCAAGGTCGATCCAGTTACTCATGGCTTGAATACGCTAATGGGCTGGCGCCAGTAATCCACAAATGCCTCGGAACGGCTAGAACGTTTGTGCACTGCCCGACCGATGAAGGCGTGTCGCGGCGCTTCAGATTGAGCGCTGATTGACCCGGGCCATCAGTTGCTCGGCGCTTTCCTTGCGTTCGGAATAGCGATCCACCAGAAAATCCTGGCGGTCGCGCAGCAGCACGGTGAACTTCACCAGCTCCTCCATCACATCGACCACGCGATCATAGAACGGCGAAGGTTTCATCCGCCCCGCCTCGTCGAATTCGGTAAAAGCCTTGGGCACCGAAGACTGATTGGGGATGGTGAACATGCGCATCCAGCGCCCCAGCACACGCAGCTGATTGACCACATTGAACGACTGCGAACCGCCGCAGACCTGCATCACCGCGAGGGTTTTGCCCTGGGTCGGACGCACCGCGCCGAGTTCCAGCGGGATCCAGTCGATCTGCGCCTTGAACACCGCCGACATCGCGCCGTGGCGTTCCGGCGAACACCACACCTGGCCTTCCGACCAGAGCACCAGTTCGCGCAGTTCCTGCACTTTGGGATGATCGACCGGAGCGTCGTCCGGCAACGGCAAACCGGACGGATTGAAGATGCGCGTTTCAGCACCGAAGTGCTCCAGCAAGCGTGCGGCCTCCTCCACCAGCAGACGGCTGAAGGAGCGTTCGCGGGTCGAGCCGTAGAGCAGCAGGATGCGCGGTTTGTGTTCGTGCGAAGGTGGCGTGTTGCGGCCTTCGAACAGCGTGTGATCAAGATTGGGCAGGTGCTTTGACATATGTCCTCCGGCTCAAAGGGAGCCGATGCGATCCAGTTCACGCTGAAGCTCAACGCGGCTGAGTGTTTGGAAAGGAAGACCGAGGAAGGTTTTGCAGCGGCGCTCGATGATCGCCAGCGTGGCACGGAACGCCGCATCCACGGCCGCCTCATCACCGGCCACCTCGGAGGGATCCTCCAGCCCCCAATGGCATTTGATTGCCGGGCCGAAGTACACCGGGCAGGTTTCGCCCGCCGCCTTGTCGCAAACGGTGATGACGATGTCCGGCGGGTTGTCGGCAAACGCGTCGTTGCCCTTGCTGTACAAACCATCGATAGCGATACCGGCCTGTTGCAGCGTCGTCAGGCTGCGCGGCAGCACCTGGCCCTTGGGAAAACTGCCGGCGCTCACCGCCTCGAAGCCCTCCTGCGCCAGATGATTGAACATGGCTTCGGAAAGGATGCTGCGGCAACTGTTGGCCGTGCACATGAACAGGACACGCATGGGTAGCTCCCGGGGATAGTTGAAGTTCAGCAGCACGCAGTTTCGCGGGCAGGACGGCCATCCATGTTGTGCAGGCGACAGGCGTTGTCCTTGAGCCAATCGGTGTTGGCCTTGGCCGTGACGTTGAGGACCTGCCGGACCCAGTCCGGCAGGTCCGGGTTGAGCCGGTAATAGACCCATTGGCCCTGACGCCGATCAAGCAACAACCCATTGCTGCGCAATTGCGCGAGATGGCGGCTGATTTTCGGCTGGCTGTCGTCGAGGGCGCACATCAGCTCGCAGACACACAGCTCACCCTGCTCGGCAATCAGCAAGGTGGCGCGCACGCGGGTTTCGTCGGCCAGGCTTTTGAACAGTTCGGTGGGCGTGAGCATGGGGTGGACTCGAACATATGGAAAACCGAATATACGGATATCCATATATTATTCAACCCCGAATTTCAGCAACAACGATGAGTCCTGGGAGAGCGTGCGTGGACGCAGAAAGCAAAAAGCCGCTTTCACCGTGAAGTGAAAGCGGCTGAGGCAAAGGCCTCAATAGAGCAACAGGATCAGTGCACGAACAGGGCGATCAGGATAATGATCGGGATTGGCACACCGAGGAAAAACAGTAGTAGAGAGCGCATGGTGATTCTCCTTGTTAACGGACTGGCGGCAGCGTGGTGGTGGCGGTGTAAGTCTCGACTTCAACGTACTCGACTGCATCCCGACGACGGCCGCCGAAGGTGGCTGCCAGGCTGGCGAAGAACGCACCGGCCAACAGCGCAATGAACATCCACAGCGACGTCCAGGCAGCAACCTTGGCAGCGGTGTCAGCCGCCTGTTGGGCTTTGACCTTGGCATCGGCTATGGCTTTTTGAGTGCGCGCGTAAACCTCGTCGACCCGCTTCTCGGCGTCGGCCTGACTCAGGTTGGTCCGCTGTGCGACCAGCTGCGCGAGGTAGGTGCGGTCTTCAGGGCTGAGTTGGCCGTTGGCCAGGCTCTGGGCGAAGATCCGGGTCACCGCACCATGCGCGGCGTCATCGCTGACGAACGCAGGACGGTCATCGCGAAACAGGCTGTCGACAAAGTAACCGTATTGATCACTGCTGGTGTTTGCTGCAGCGGTACCGGCCGCCTGAGTCGCGGCAGCGGCTGCGCCTCCGGCGACACTGGCACCGGCCTGCACACCGCCGCTGATGACACTGCTCACCGAGCCGACAACCAGCACAGCGGTGACCAGCGTCGCCACACACCAGGCGAGGAAGCCATGGGCGGTATCACGGAAATACACTTCATCTCCGTGCATGTTGGCCCACTTCACCCGCAGGCGGCCGGCGATATAGCCACCCAGACCGGAGGCAATAATCTGCGTCGCCGCCAGCCAGACAATCGTGGAAATCCCCAGGCTCTTGGCGCTGACGCCCTCCCCGGCCCAAGGTGAAACGGCAGAGAATCCCAGACCGAAGCCAAGCAGCACCAGAATCATCGACAGTGCTGCAGCCGCCGCCGCGCCCGCGAAGATCGCGCCCCAGGACACGCCTGACACGTTGCTCGACTCTCCTTCGAAGGCCGGATAAAACCCATCAGAGGATCTATTCATTGTTGTAGTGCTCCAGGCATGAAAAATGGTGTTACAACTCGTCAGCAGATGAATTGCAGCGACCGTGCCAGTCGACACCTTTAAATAAATCTATATTTTTCAACGACTTAAAAAGACTGAACTTCTCTGCTCATTGCAATTTGCAACAATGCACGCAAAGCAGCGGGTTTTCTGCATTGACGGCAAAACAGCCGGGCACCCGAATCTGCGTTTGTGACAGGCTATACATGAAAGTTAATTTAAAGCGCGACGGAAAATACTTGGCAAAATGCTGCCATCCCGTTTGAACCGATCAAGGCCTGCTCTATGACTCGTATTTTGACCATCGAAGACGACGCCGTGACTGCCCGTGAAATCGTTGCCGAACTCAGCAGCCACGGCCTGGAAGTGGATTGGGTCGACAATGGCCGCGAAGGTCTGGACCGTGCGGTCAGTGGTAACTACGACCTGATTACCCTCGACCGCATGCTGCCGGAACTCGACGGCCTGGCCATCGTCACCACCCTGCGCACCATGGGCGTGGCCACGCCGATTCTGATGATCAGCGCGCTCTCCGATGTCGATGAGCGTGTGCGCGGCTTGCGGGCTGGCGGCGATGATTACCTGACCAAGCCGTTCGCCACCGACGAAATGGCCGCGCGCGTGGAAGTGCTGCTGCGCCGCCAGAACAGTGTCGCCACCCAGGCCACCACATTGCAGGTGGCCGACCTCGAACTGGATCTGATCAGCCACGAAGCACGCCGCGCCGAGCAGGTGCTGACGCTGCTGCCGACCGAATACAAGTTGCTGGAATTCCTCATGCGCAACAGTGGCCAGATCCTGTCGCGGATGATGATTTTCGAAGAAGTCTGGGGTTATCACTTCGACCCGGGCACCAACCTGATCGACGTGCACATCGGTCGTCTGCGCAAGAAGATCGACGCGGCGGGCAATGTTCCGCTGATTCGCACGGTACGGGGCTCGGGTTATGTCATTGCCGAACCCGTCTGACGGCTGGCGCTCCTCCAGCAGCCGTCTGCTGGCGCTGTACAGTTCGCTGTTCGTGGCCTGGAGCGCGATCCTCATGGGGGTCATGTACTTCGAAGTCTCCAGCTACCTCGATAACCTTGCCAAGCATTCGCTGATGCAACGTCAGCATCTGTTTTCGCACTTTCGCGGTGAACAACTGGAAGAAGCGCTCGCCGCCAGCATGACCTTCGACATCCGCGGTATCGACGCCTACGGCCTGTTCGACGCCCAGGGCGTGTACCTCGGAGGTGCCTTGCAGCAACTGCCCGAAGGCCTGCCGCTGGACGGCAAGATTCATACGCTGGATGACTGCGCCGATTCCGATGACCCGACCCTGCCCGCCGACAGCTGCGACGCGGTGGCGACCCAGACCCGCGATGGCCGCTGGCTGGTGTTGCTGCGCGATAACGGTTCGTTGTTCGCAGTGACACGGATCATTCTGCATGCCTTGTTCTGGGGTGTGTCACTGACGATCCTGCCGGGGATTGCCGGTTGGCATTTGTTGCGCCGTCGGCCGCTGCGGCGCATCCGCGCGATTCAGGACAGCGCCCAGGCCATTGTCGCCGGCGACCTGACTCACCGTTTGCCGCTGTCCAACCGCCGCGACGAACTGGACATGCTCGCCGCCATCGTCAACGCCATGCTCGATCGCATCGAACGGCTGATGCACGAAGTCAAAGGCGTGTGCGACAACATCGCCCATGACTTGCGCACGCCACTGACACGCCTGCGCGCGCAGTTGTATCGCATGCAACAACAGGCCGGCGAAGGTTCGCCCGCAGCGGCGCAACTGGATCTGGTGCTGGCTGAGGCCGATACGCTGATGGCGCGGTTTCGCGGCTTGCTGCGGATTTCCGAACTGGAAGATCGTCAACGGCGCTCAGGATTTGTCGAGCTCGATCCGGTGCAATTGCTGGAGGAACTGCATGAGTTTTACCTGCCACTGGCCGAAGAAGGCGAACTGCTGTTCGTCCTCAACATGCCGGAAACCCTGCCGCCCCTCAATGGCGACCGCGCGTTGTTGTTCGAGGCGCTGGCCAATCTGTTGAGCAACTCGATCAAGTTCACCCCGGCGGGTGGCACGGTGATTTTGCGCGGCGTGAATGACAACGGGCATACACGGATCGAAGTCCACGATTCCGGACCGGGGATTCCCGAAGCCGAGCGTGAGGCGGTGTTCCAGCGTTTCTATCGCGCCGAAGGCGGGCAACCGCAGAGCGGCTTTGGCCTGGGCCTGTCGATTGTCGCGGCGATTGTCAGCCTGCATGGCTTCAATCTTGAGGTGGGCAGCAGTGAACTGGGGGGCGCGAAGCTGGTGCTGGATTGCCGGCAGAGTTTGATCTCACAGTCCTGAATTTGCGCCGATCTTTCAAACTGATACATCCCCTGTGGGAGCTGGCTTGCCAGCGATGGCGGCGGTCCAGTCAATATCTATTCGACTGAAACACCGTCATCGCTGGCAAGCCAGCTCCCACCGTTTTTTGTGTTGGATGATCAAGCCGGGTAATTGGCCCGCAGCGCCTCAGGCCAGCCTGATAGAGGCCGTTGAACTCAGATCGCCATACTGTCGACTACACCGCCATCCACGCGCAAGGCCGCGCCCGTGGTGGCGGAGGAAAACGGCGAGGCAATGTACGTGACCAGATGCGCCACCTCGGCAACGTCAGCCACCCGCTGGATGATCGAGGTCGGCCGCGCCCGGCGGACGAAAGCGTCGGCTTCATCGCGCAGGTTGCGACCGGACTCGGCCGCAGCGTCCTTGAGCATGTGCTCCACGCCGCCGGTAAAGGTCGGCCCCGGCAGGATCGCATTGACCGTCACGCCTGTGCCGGCCAGACGCTTGGCCAAGCCATGGGACACCGCGAGGTTGGCGCTTTTGGTCACGCCATAGTTGAGCATGTCGGCCGGGGTGGCCACACCGGATTCCGAAGACAGGAAAATGATCCGCCCCCAACCCTGCTCGACCATCGCCGGCGCGTAATGGCGCGCCAGGCGCACGCCGGAAATCACGTTGACCTCATAGAAGCGCGTCCACTCGCTGTCCGGGGTGTCGAAGAAATCCACGGCGTCGAAGATCCCCAGGTTGTTCACCAGAATGTCTGTACGCGGTTCAGCGGCGAAGAGTTTTTCCGCGCCTTCGGCGGTGCCCAGATCCGCCGTCAGACCCCGCAATTGCGCACCCGGCACCTGCTGCCGAATGCTCGCCAGCGCTTGCTCGACCTTGGCCGCTTCACGCCCGATGACCACCACCGTGGCGCCGGCTTCGGCCAGCGACTGGCTGATGCCCAGACCAATGCCACCCGTGCTGCCGCTGACGATGGCCAGTTTTCCACTCAAGTCGATTTTCATGGGTTCACCTCTTCGATAGGCAATACACGGACGAATAGAAGGAATGGATCAGCGTAGACGCGATGTCGGCCGTATGAAGACGTGGCCGACCAAAGACCGGTCGCGAACGATCCGACGCTTTCGCGGGTTGAGCGGCGTTCTACACTGAAAGGGTCAGCTGCTTTTTAGAGAACACCATGAAAATGTCTGCGCAAATGACCGTGGTCGCGGTGCTGGCCACCCTTGCCTATCTGGGGCTGGCGGTGTGGGGCATCGGCGGGCCGGCGGTGTTCTTCTCGCAGGGGGCGCTGGTGCTGGTGGCGCTGGCCACAGTATTGATGGTGCTGGCGTCGCTGTTCACCGATGTGAACATGAGCTCGGGCGAGCGCGAGGACCGGGCCAACCGCTGGGTGATTCCGGCGTTCGGCGTCATCGGTCTGCTCAGCGGTTTTCTGCCGGCGTACTGCGATCGCATCGACTTCTGGACTTTCGGCGCTGAAGGCGTGCGCTGGCTCGGCGCGCTGCTGTTTATCGTCGGTGGCACGCTACGGCTGTGGCCGGTGTTTGTGCTGGGTCGACGGTTCAGCGGTCTGGTGGCGATTCAGCCGGGGCATCGGTTGGTCACCGACGGCATTTACACGCGCCTGCGCAACCCGAGCTACCTGGGGTTGGTGATCAATGCCGTGGGCTGGGAGCTGGCGTTTCGTTCCAGTGTCGGGTTGATTCTGGCGGCGCTGACATTGATTCCGTTGATCGCGCGTATCCACTCGGAAGAAGCCTTGCTGCGCGGGCAGTTTGGTGCGGAGTACGAGGCTTATTGCGCACGTAGCTGGCGCTTGTTACCGGGCGTCTACTGACCCTGTAGGAGCTGCCGCAGGCTGCGATCTTTTGACCTTGCTTTTGAAAATCAAAGGCAAAAGATCGCAGCCTGCGGCAGCTCCTACAGAGATTGTGTTGCGTCAGGTCTTCTGCAGGTGCAGTTGGCCTTGGCTGTTGGCGGTGACGCTCAGCGACTCATAACTGTCGATCGTCCCGTGGCGGGTGTCGAGCGGATGCTGGTGCGTTGTGGTGATGATCATCAGCGCCGCTCCGGCCGCTTCAGCAGCCTGGATGCCGACGGTGGCGTCTTCGAAAATCAGGCAATCGGCGGGATCAAGCCCCAGACGCTGCGCGGCCAGACGATAACCCGCCGGATCGGGCTTGCCTGCCGTCACATCCTCAGCGGTAATCATTACCGCAGGCTCGGCAATCCCCGCCGCCGCCATGCGGCGCAACGCCAGATCCCGAGGCGCCGAGGTCACCATGGCCCAACGCTGCGCAGGCAGGCTGTCGAGAAACGCCGCGGCCCCGGGAATCTGCACAATCCCTTCGACATCATCGATTTCCGCCTGCGCGATGAACGCCGCTTGCGCCTCGGCATCAACCCCCGGCAGGTTCAGCCGGCGGATGGTGTCGATGGCGCGGGCGCCATGGATGGTCGGCAGAAACGTTTCGACATCCACGCCGTGGCGCTCGGCCCACGCCGCCCAGACGCGCTCGGCAGCGGCAATGGAATTGAGGACGGTGCCGTCCATGTCGAACAGGAACGCGCCGAACGCGCGATCGAAGACGTTATCGTGAGCAGACAAAAGGTCGCATCCTTTGACAGAACTGGGCGGATTGGCCGGGCAATGTAGCATTTTTGCCCGGCGATTCGACCCGAAGACTCAGTGCAGACGCGCGGCTTTGGACTTGAACGCGCTGTCGACACAATCGAGCAACTGGCCGATGGCCCAGGGCTTTTTGATGAACGCCACCGGGTGCTTGACCCCGGAGGTCTCCGGCGTTTCATAACCGGACATGACCATCACCGGTTTGTCCGGCCAGCGTTCGCCGACCAGATTGGCCAGCCCCGCGCCGTTGATTTCACCGGGCATGGTGATGTCGGTCAGCAGCAGCGCGACTTCCGGCGCGTGCGCTTCCAGATACAGCTTGGCGGCATCCGCACTGGTTTGCGGCTCGACCTTGAAACCTTCCTCCTGAAGAATTTCGCAGAGAAATTCCAGAATCAACGGGTCGTCCTCAACCACCAGAATCAACCCGCCAGGAAGGTGCGCGCTCGGCGTCGGTGTTGGACTCATGAACTGGCACTCCCTGAATTGCATTAACGACTTAGCGGCTCAAATCCGCTGCTTATCAGGTATGAGCAGCGCGCCCTGCATAAATTCATTTTTGATACAGGTCTTTTCTTAACAGTGGTCAATGACCTTGGCTGTCGGGCGTTCGTCAGGCGGCTTTTGTGGTTAAAATGCCGGCCCTTTTGCTTGCCGACCGTGACTGATGAACCCTGAAGCCCTCGCCACCCTCCGCGCCCACTTGTTGCCTGCACTGGCGGCCGCACCGAGCGAAACCCGTCGCCTGTTCCATGGTCGTGGACGTTGCTGGCCGGGGCTGGAGCAACTGACAGTGGACTGGCTGCAAGGCGTGGTGCTGGTCTCGCTGTTCAAGGAACCGGCACCGGAACAGCTCGAAGCGCTCAAGCACGTGCTGCTCGACCTCAGCACCTCGGCCGAGTGGCAGCAGTCCGGCGCCCACACCCTGCTGCTGCAACATCGCTATTTGCCGCAAAGCACCGCCGAATGGTTGCTGGGGGATGCCATCGACGAGATGAGCATCGTCGAGGACGGCTTGCAGTACCGCGTCGATCTGGGCCGCAAGCAGAACGCCGGGCTGTTTCTCGACATGCGTTACGGGCGCAACTGGGTGCGTGAACAAGCGGCGGGCAAACGCGTGCTGAACCTGTTCGCCTACACCTGCGGGTTTTCCGTGGCGGCGATCGAAGGCGGCGCCCGCCATGTGGTCAACCTCGACATGTCCCGCGCGGCCCTGAGCCGTGGTCGCGACAATCACCGCTTGAACGGGCATGACCTGAGCAAGGTGAGTTTTCTTGGTCACGACCTGTTCAAGTCCTGGGGCAAGGTGATCAACAGCGGCCCGTACGACCTGGTGATCATCGACCCGCCATCATTCCAGAAAGGCAGTTTCCTGCTGACCAAGGATTACCAGCGCGTGCTGCGTCGTTTGCCGGAATTGCTCACGGCAGACGGCACGGTGCTGGCGTGCATGAATGATCCGTCGTTGGGTTCGGGCTTTTTGATTGATGGCGTGACTCAGGAGGCGCCAAGTCTGCGCTTTGAGCAGCGGCTGGAGAATCCGCCGGAGTTTCCGGATGTCGATCCCGAGAGCGGCCTGAAGGCGCTGGTGTTCAAACGTTTCGACTGACCTGACACCCCGCCAACACCGCTGATCCCTGTGGGAGCTGGCTTGCCAGCGATGGCGGTGTTTCTGGTAACGAGGATGTCAGCTGTGCCACCCTCATCGCTGGCAAGCCAGCTCCCACAGGGGTTTGGTGGGTCAGGAAGTGGGTGGGCGCAACACCAGCGCAAACAGTTCACCATGCCCGTTCACGTTGAGCTTGTGATAGAGATTGCGCCGATGAACCTTCACCGTCTCCGGCGAAATCCCCATCTGCTGGGCGATGGCCTTGCTGGAGAACCCTTGCAGAATCAGCCGCGCGGTGTCGACTTCGCGCAGGGTCAGACGCGCGTCGAAGCGATCAAGCAGCGTCGCCAGATCCCCCGCCACCGGCTCGGTGCCGGTCCCTTGCGGCGGCAATAGCTGCACGTGACGGCGCATCGCAGCGAGCACCCAGTCGCGCACGCACAACAGACGGCCCTGCTCGACCAGATCGAAAGCCGTCGAGCGCCCCAGCGACAGGCCCAGTACACCGCCCTCGACGTTGATCATGAACTGCAACTCGTCCTCACCGACCACCGAGCGAAAGTAGCTCTGGTAATACTCGCTATGCAGAAACTGATCCGGCGCCACCGAAGCCAGGCTGTGCAGGCCGTCGGCGATGCCGGTCGAGGCGGTTTGGTAGAACGGATCAAGCAGGTACATCCCGGCGCTATAGCTGGCCAGCTCTTCCTGCTCGTCGGCGCGGCCCTTGCTGTCGAAGTCGATCAGCAACTGCGGCGCCTGCCCCGCCTTCATCAGCGCCACCAACGCGTTGTCCAGCGGTACCAGCAGCCGCAGCGTGTCCACCAGCGCACGCCAGAAAGCGTCCTGGCCGACGGCGGCAAACACCCGCGCCAGACTTTGATGCACCGGCAACTCCTGCAACAACGCGTCCACGCACTACCCCTTTTGTGTAACCCATGATGGGAATGGGTCAGGCGCGCCTGCCCCGATAGGCTGAGTACTCCTGTCAATCACCGGCCTGCCGCAGGCCAGGAGTGCCGCATCATGCGTTGTCGTCGTGGCTATATCAACCGGGGCATCAACCTTGGCCTGCTCGCCTGTCTGGGCGTCACATTCGCTGCCAGTGCCGCCGACGCACCGAGCGTGCACGTCTACAACTGGTACGACTACATCGGCCCCACGACCCTGGCTGATTTCAAGCGCGACAGCGGTATTCAGCCGGTTTACGACACCTTCGACAGTGCCGAAGTGCTCGAAGGCAAACTGTTGACCAGCCGCAGCGGTTACGACGTGGTGGTGGCGAGCAACTTCAGCCTGCCGACGCTAATCAAGGCCGGCGCCCTCGCCCCGCTGCCGCGCGATCAACTGCCGGGCTGGAAGAATCTGGACAGCGATCTGCTGAGCAAACTGGCCAACAACGACCCCGGCAATCAATACGCCGTGCCTTATCTGTGGGGCACCAACGGCATCGGCTACAACGTCGACAAGGTGCGCGCCGCGCTCGGCGACAAGGCGCCGCTGGATTCCTGGGATCTGGTATTCAAGGAAGAGAACCTCGCCAGGCTTGGTCAGTGCGGGGTGGCGATGCTCGACTCGCCATCGGAAATGCTCCCGGTGGCCCTGCACTACATCGGGTTGCCGCCCAACAGCACCAATCCCGAGGATTATCAGAAAGCCGAAGCGCTGCTGCTCAAGTTGCGCCCGCACATTGCCTACTTCAACTCGTCGAAATTCATCAGTGACCTGTCCAACGGCAACATCTGCGTGGCGGTGGGCTGGTCCGGGGCAATGCTCGAAGCCAAGACCAACGCCGAGCAGGCCAACAACGGTGTGAAGATCGCCTACAGCCTGCCCAAGGAAGGCGCGCCGGTGTGGTTCGACACGCTGGTGCTGCTCAAGGATGCGCCGAACCGCACTCAGGGCCTGGCGTTCATCGACTACCTGCTGCGCCCGGAAGTGATCGCGCCGGTCAGTGATCACCTGTCGTACCCCAACGGCAACCGCGCCGCGACCCCGCTGGTGGCCGCAGCCACGCGGGATAACCCGGCGGTGTATCCGTCGGCGGCGGCGATGGCCACGTTGTACACCCTGGAGCCGCTGCCCAAAGCCACCGAACGCGTGCGCACGCGGGTGTGGAGCAAGGTCAAGAACGGCCAGTAACCCAACCCATTTCCCCTGTGGGAGCGAGCTTGCTCGCGAATGCGTCGGGTCAGTCAACATCTCCTTTGAATGACACACCGCCTTCGCGGACAAGCCACGCTCCCACAGGGTTTTGTGTTCAGCCCCACTCATTCATTTCTGCCTTGTTATAGAGAGACAACCCATGAAACCCCGTGCCCGTGACCTCAACATCCGCATCGGCCAACTGCAACCCGGCCCGCTCAACGCCATCACCGATGTCCCCGGCGTGCGCGTCGGCCACAGTAACGTGCGTGGCTGCAGCGACGCCGGACGCGACATCTGCACCGGCGTCACCGTGATCGAACCGCGCCGTGGCTCAAGCAACCAGCAACCGTGTTTTGCCGGGGTGCATGTGCTTAATGGCAACGGCGATGCCACCGGCCTTGAGTGGATTCGCGAGGCCGGGCTGCTGACCAGTCCCATCGCCTTCACCAACACCCACAGCCTCGGCGTGGTGCGCGATGCACTGATTGCGCTGGACCGCCAACAGCAACCGGACGACGGGCGCCTCTACTGGAACATGCCGGTGGTGCTGGAAACCTTCGATGGCTTGCTCAACGACATCAACGGTTTTCACGTCAAGCCCGAACATGTCGCCGAGGCGCTGAATTGCGCGCATGCCGGTGCCGTTGAAGAAGGCGCTGTCGGTGGCGGCAGCGGCATGATCTGCCATGAATTCAAGGGTGGGATCGGCAGCGCCTCACGGCGTTTGAGCAGCGCTCAGGGCGGCTGGACGGTGGGTGCGATCGTGCAGGCCAACCACGGCATTCGCAGCGAGTTGCGGGTCGACGGTTATCCGGTGGGCCGCTACATGGAGCAGGTCGATTCGCCGTTCCTGCGTGCCTCGCTGCCGCATCCAGGCATGGGTTCGATCGTGGTCTGCCTGGCCACTGACGCACCGCTGCTGCCGCATCAATGTACGCGTCTGGCACAGCGCGCCAGCCTCGGCCTGGCCCGCAGCGGCGGTGGCAACGAGGACCACAGCGGCGACATCTTCATCGCCTTCGCCACCGGCAACGAACAGGTGCCGCCTGCTGCCTACGAGGGCAAAGGTGCGCCGACCTGCGACGGCTTGCGCATGGTCAACAACGACCACATCAGCGAGCTGTTCCTGGCCGCCACCGAAGCGGTCGAAGAAGCGATCATCAACGCCCTGCTCGCCAGCGAGAGCACCGAGGGCAACGGGCATGCAGTGCCGGGGCTGGACAAGGAAACACTGCTCGCCGCACTGGCCAAGGCCGGCTGGCCCGGATCACGCTAACGCTACAAAAACCTGTAGGAGCTGCGGCACGCTGCGATCTTTTGACCTTGCTTTCAAAAAATCAAAAGATCGCAGCGTGCCGCAGCTCCTACAGAGGGAGTCAGCGGTGCTCAACGACCACGTCATCATCCGCTTCGCGCTATATCAGGATTTCGACACGCGGTACTTGAGTCAGCCCCCGCGCGTTCCCATGATGAAGGTACACAGGCGCTTCACTCCTGAGCGCCTGCGTAGGGATCGGGTGTTCTGAACCCCAAATCAAGCCTGTTCCCTGTTTCATGCGCAGCTTGAGCCTCATGGGCTCTACTTCTCCCCATCAAAGAGCCTTGAGGCTCTTTTTTTGTCCGTTTTTTGCCGCTGACTCAGTGCAACGTCAGCCGCTGGCGCACGAATTCTTCAGTGTGCCGGGTGACCTGATCGAGATGCCGGTCGCGCTGTTTTTCGGCATCGAGCATCGCGCGCTTGCCGTTTTTCTGCAGCAGGTAGGTGTGGATCTGCTGCACTTCCAGCGAGCGGTAGATCGGTGTGGTGTCGATAAAACCGCGCAGGCCGTTGCTGCGGTAATGCCGGGTGCTCATCAGCACCTGGGTTTCGCGAGCGCCGATCACCTCGAACCCCAGCGCTTCGAAATACGGCACCTTGCCGACACTGCAGGTCAGTTCGGCATGCGGGTAACGGCTGACCATCTCGCCGATCATCGCCCGCGCCACACCCTGACGCCGATAGCCTTCGCGCACGGCCATGTAGGCGACGCTGCACGCTTCCCAGTCGCCCTGCACCGGCAAGTACAAAAGGAAACCGGTGACCTGCTCCGGATCATCCTCAGCCGTCGCCACCAACAACTCAACCTCGGTGCCCTTCTCGCCGTTCAGCGCCTCCAGATACAGATGCACCTCATAGCCGACCGCGTACTGATAGACGTTGTACAGCAGGTTGCTCGGGCCAAGACCGACCGCACTGATGTCGGTCAGGTAATCGACCACCAGTTGCAGAATCTGGCTGTTGACGCTTTCGGGGCATGGGGATTTGTAGTGGGTGATGCGTGGCATGACGGGTGAACTCCGGCGAAAAACCGCGCCATCATACCCTGTCCCGACGCCTGCTCTGTGTAGGAGCTGCCAAGGGCTGCGATCTTTTGGCTTTATAGAAGCAAGATCAAAAGATCGCAGCCTGCGGCAGCTCCTACAGGAAAGTGGTGGTTGAGCTGAAGAAAATTTCATCTGCCGCACAGCGGATCTTTTGCCGATTTGGCGTCCAATTCTTCAGCTGCGTTCACTTTTTTCACGCAGGCCTTGAGGAGTTGTCATGAGCGTGTTGCGTTCACTGTTCAAATGGCGAAAGACCCTGCTGCTGGTGCCGATGACGCTGGCGGCGCTGGCCAGTGCGCCAGCGTTTGCCCAGCAGGTGGTGATCGTCCAGCAAGCCCCACCGCCGATGCGCATGGAAGTGATGCCCGGCGCGCGTCCCGGGTATGTCTGGGATCAGGGCCACTGGCGCTGGGAAGGACGCGGTTACGTGTGGATGCCCGGCCATTGGCAACCGGTGCGTCATGGTGCGCACTGGCGACCGGGGCACTGGCAGGCACGCGGGCCGAACTGGTTCTGGGTTGAAGGGCGCTGGGTGCGCTGATTAGCCGTCGACCTGCACACTTCTTCTATAAGGAACAGCCCATGTCCAGAAGCATTAAAGCCTTGCTCGCCACCGCACTGGTGGCGATCACCCTGTCCGGTTGCGTCGTCGAACCGGTCCGTCCGCACCGGCCACCGCCGCCAGTGGAAGTGGTGCCGGTGATGCCTGCGCCGGGCTATCACTGGGTCGCCGGTCATTACCGCTGGGGTGGCCATGAATGGCGCTGGGTGCCGGGACACTGGCGCGCCTATTAACCGCAACGGCTGGCGTCACTGCTGTGGCGCCACCACCTTGAAGGAAATGGCAATGTCGTTGGACACGACGGTATCCGCCCACTCCCCCGCACCAAGTCCGAATTCGCTGCGTTTGAGCACCAGCTCGCCGTCGAAAATGCCGATCGCGCTGTCCGGCTTCAGCTCGACCGGCACTTGCACCTCGCGGGTAATGCCTTTGACGGTAAGCAGACCTGCGACCAGATAGCGGTTGTTCGCCACGCGGGTAAAACGGCTGGATACGAACACCGCCTCAGGAAAGCGCTGGGTGTCGAACCACGCCGGTTTCACCAGCTCGTTATTGGCGTCGTCGCTGCCGGCATTGATACTGGCCAGGTCGATGTGCAGCGTAGTGTGGGCGTTGGCGAGGTTGTCGCTGTCGAACTGCAGCGTCGCGTCGAACTTGCCGAAGGTGCCATAGACCTGGTCGCCGAATTGCTTGTAAATGAAGCTGATCTTGCTGGCGGTAGTGTTAACGCGATTGTATTCAGCGGCCTGCGCGCAGGTCATGACGCACAGGCCGGTAAACAGTGCCACAGCGGTGAATCGGGCACGCATGGGATTCTCCGGACAGGGCAAACCTTCGAGGCCTCGATTGACTTAAGCAAACAACCGGCAGTTGTGCCATGTCATCTGTCCGCCGGTGTGGCTCAGGCTCAGACCAGCCGCTCGATCTTCTGATGCTGCCAGACCAGTTTGTAATACAGGGTCTGCAATACCAGCATGCCCAGATAGGCCACCGGAAACGCCATCCACACCCCTTGCAAACCGTACTGCCCGTCCAGCCAGTAAGCCGCCGGCAGCTGCACGCCGACCACGCAGACAATGGCGATTGCCACCGGCACCAGCACCGTGCCGCTGGCACGCATGATGCCGCCGATGATCGCCTGGAAACCGAACACCAGCAGGCTCCACAACATGATATGCAGCAAGTGCTCGGCCATGGCCCGGGTCGAGTCTTCGGTCAGGAACAACCCCAGCAGCCAGTGCGACAACAGGTAGCCGAGCACAATCAGGCCACCGGTCAGGCACACGTTGATCAACAGCCCGGTGCGCAGGATCGCGGCCAGGCGCTGCAGGTGCCCGGCGCCGATGGCCTGGGCGCCAAGGATCGAGGCGGTGATGGCAATCGACAGCGCCGGAAACTGCACGTAGTTGACGATCTGCGTCACCGCGCCATACGCCGCCGTCGCCTGCGAGCCGTGCTGGTTGACCAGCGTCAGAATCACCAGCTCCGACAACGACAGCACGATCATCTGCACCCCGGTCGGCAGGCCGATGCGCAGCACTTTGCCCAGAATCGCCCCGTCCAGCCGCAGCGCGCCGAAGAACTCGCGGTCCGGTGCCAGCGGGTGTCCCTTGCGAATCAGACTCCAGGCCAGCCACGCCATCGCCGTCAGCGTACCGGCCAGACCGGCGAACGCCGCACTCTGAATCCCCAGTTGCGGCAGACCCAGCCACCCGCGAATGAATGCCGGAGTCAGTGCCAGACCGACGACGGTTGACAGCAACAGCGCCAGCATCGGCGACAACGTGTCGCTCACCCCGCGCAACAACTGAGTGAACAGCACGTACACCAGCACAAAAGGCAAGGTCCACATCATCACTCGGGCATACGCCACCGCGTCGTCCAGCACATCCGCCGGGGTCCCCAGCCCCTGCAAGGCCTGACGTGCGAACACACTGCCCAGCACCGCCGCCAGCAAACCGATCAACACGCCCAGCAACAAGGTTGCCCCGGCGATCGCCTTGACCATGTGCGCCTCACGCGCGCCCCACGCCTGCCCGATCAACACCCCGGCACCGGCACCCAACCCGATCACCAGTGCGATGAAGAAAAAGACGATCGGAAACATCCCCGATACCGCCGCCAGCGCCTGCGTACCGAGCATCTGCCCGATGTAGATGCTGTTGACCGTGCCCGACATCGATTGCAAAAAGTTGGACAACACCATCGGTGCGAGGAACAACAGGTAGGTTTGCCAGAGGGGTTTGCTGGTGGCGGGGGTTTGCATTGAGGGTCCGTCTCGGGGTGGGAGATGCGGTGGATATTACGCTAGATGCGCGGGTTAAAGTCGGTCGACATCGGGTCGGCTCAAGGCTTAAATGGCGGCACACTCATTCTGGATCGCGCCCTGCCATGCCCCTCCTGCGAAATGCTCTGACCTGCTCATTGCTGGCCCTTGTCAGCCACTCCGTCGCTGCCGCCCAGGCCCCTGCTCCGCTGGATTCGTTGCGCCCGTTGCTGACAACCCTGAACGAACGCCTGAACATCGGCGACCTCGTGGCCCTGACCAAATGGGACAGCGGCAAGCCGATTCAGGACAGCCCGCGCGAGGCCCAGGTCATTGCCAGTGCCCGCACGCTGGCCAGCGAACACAAGCTCGATCCCGAGGACGTGGCCCAGTTGATCGCCGCACAAATGGAAGCCAACAAACTGGTGCAATACGGTTTGCTGGCGCAATGGCAAGCGACAGGCCGCGCACCGGACACGCCACGACCGGATCTGGCAAAACAGATTCGCCCGCAACTGGACGAACTGCAAAACCGCCTGCTGCGTCAGTACGCCGATTTCGCGCCGTATCGCCGCGACCCGAATTGCCCGGTCTGGCTGGCGAAGGCACGCCAGGGTCTGACCCACGACGCACTGCATGAACTGGCCCTGACCCGTGCCACCGGGGAGCTGTGCATTCGGGCGCCGAAGCTTTAAATCAGGGGTTCCGGCATACATCGCTGGCGTCGATAGTCACCATCACGTCAATGAAGTTCTCATAAAAAATCCGCGGCGTAACATCAGCTCCATACCAACCCAATACACCCCGGAGCACACGATCATGAAACGCCAAACCATCCTCGGCATCGCTTTCTCAGTACTCGCAGTTAACGCTTTTGCAGCAGCCCCTGTTCACCAAATGGTCGCTGAAGGCGGCTCGGACAAGTTGATCGAAAGCCGTCTGGCTGAAGGTGGCTCTGATCGTTTGCTGGAACGTCGTGTCGCTGAAGGTGGCGCGGATCGTCTGCTGGAACGCCGTGTAGCCGAAGGTGGTTCGGATCGTTTGCTGGAACGCCGTGTAGCCGAAGGTGGTTCGGATCGTCTGCAGGAACGCCGTGTAGCCGAAGGTGGTTCGGACCGTCTGCAGGAACGCCGCGTGGCTGAAGGTGGCTCGGATCGCTTGCTGGAACGTCGCGTTGCCGAAGGTGGCGCGGATCGCTTGCTGGAACGTCGCGTTGCCGAAGGTGGCGCGGATCGCTTGCTGGAACGTCGTGTCGCTGAAGGTGGCGCGGATCGGCTGATCGAGCGTCGCGTTGCTTGAGTCGATGTCTCTTCGCACAAACCATGAAAAAGCCCGGCCTGATCAGCCGGGCTTTTGCGTTCAACCGCTGCTTATTGAGCATTTTTCAGCTTGACCACATCACCGGAAATTCTGGTGGTGTAACCGGTCAGCACCCACGCCCAGAATCAGTTTTCCTGAGCCTGGGTGTTGATCATGGCGTCACCGCCCTTGGCCTTGATCGCCGCTGTCTGCGCACGAACGAAGCGGCGGTTCTGTTGAATCGGGATCACGCCGAACAGCAGCAGGCAGGTGGCCGTGGCTTCGCTGTGACCAATCACGGTGTATTGGCTGCTGTCGTATTGTTTGATGTTCATCGGGGTGCCGGTGCAACCCGCCAGAACCCGACATGACCCTGGCGGCAGAGTCGATCGAGCGCGGGCTGCTGATCGTTCCATTCGGCGAGCCAGAGGGCTGCCGCAGGCTGAGATCTTTTGCTTTGGGAAATCCAGGCCTGCCATTCGTCGCAAACCCGCCCTCACCTGTCAGATCTGACAGTGGGCAGCCAGCCCCCGCCAGCGCTTTAATCCCTCGGGCCACTCCCTCAGCACCCAGCCATATTGAACAGGTGACGCGCCCATGACCAGCCAATTGACGAGCAATGCTTCCAGTCAGCAGATCACTGTCTTTCCACCGGATCGCGGTATCGGCGTTCTGGCCGTGTACCCGCCGTATCCGGTGGGTTTCAAGCCGCAGAAGGACGGGGCGCTGGGGATCAACATCCACATGGTGCAGGGCGACCGCGACGGTCTGCTGGTGTATATCCTGGCCTATATCGAGATGGCCGTAGGCGACGATATCAGAGTGTTTATCGAAAACACGCGATCACCGGTCGCGCAATTTTCGGTTACCGCTGCGCACTTCGATGACCAAGGCAACGCCAAGAACATCCCGTTCCACATTTCGGCTGCCGACATGCAGTCCCGCTTTCTGCCGCTGCAAATCCAGAGCAAGGACTTGTGGTTCGAAGTCAAGCGCTTCAGCAAAAATACCGAAGAGTCCCCGCACATACCGCTGCTCTACAAATACCCCGCGCCAGGCGAGGCCGATACCGATGGTGGCAAACCCTTCAACCAGGGCCTGAAATTGCCCGTGGCTTCCGAGGGTTTCGTCGATCAGACGGTGATCGATGACGGAATGTTCGTAACCGTCATGCAGTATTTCAACCAGCACATCGGTGATGTAGTGGTCCTGGCCTTCGGCTCGCTGCTGCTGGAAACCACGGTTACCGCGTTGGGCGATGTGATGTTCGAACTGACCCCGGATCAACTGGCCACCCTCGCTCCCACCAACACTCTGATGGTGCGCTGGGAAGTGTTCGATGTGGTGGAAAATGCCAGCGGCTGGTCGGACTCGCTGGTGCTGCCGTTCAAACCGGGCATTGTGCTGTTGGCCGCACCGATCTTCGAACAGGCGGACATCGACAACATCCTGCATCACGATCAACTGGACGGTGGCACTGCCGGTATCCTCGTCACCGGCGTATTTGCCGCCAATGACCGCATCGAACTGACCCTGCAAGGCGTCACTCAGGGCGGCGAAACCGTAAACCACACCTACAACCGGACCCTGAGCGCCGCCACGCGCACCGTCGATTTTCCGGTCGAGAATGAAAAAATCCGCAACCTGATCGGCGGGGCTCTGCACGCGTCCTATCAGTTGATTCGGGCCGGCAAGAGCCAATTTTCCAAACCGGCGGACGTCACCGTCAGCGGCGTGACCCAACCGCTTGGCCTGCCGCTCGTCGCACCGCTGGTGGACGGCAAACTGCCGGTGGACACCGCCGAAGCCACCGTACAGCTGGCCGAATATTGGCCGCTGCAGACCGGGGCCACCGTCGAAGCCCATTGGCAGACCACCGACAAGGACGGCGTCGCAGCGCTGTACGTTTTCCGCCTGATCGTCAGCGACCCGTCCCAACCGGTCATCTTCAAGGTGCCGGCCAAATACATCGCCCCCTTCCCGGACACCCCGCTGGTGGTGCAATGCACCGTGGCCAATCCCGGGCAGACGCGGGTGTTTTCCGAGTTGCTGCAATTGCGCATCAGCGAACAGGCCGTGGTGCCGCTGGACCCGCCGACACTGGTCAAACCGGCGCTCACGCCGATTGATGTGCTGGCTTATCCGGACGGGGTGACAGTACGTATCGAATACGTCGGTGCAATCAAGGATGACCGGGCGCGATTGGTAGAGGTCAAGCCGCCTGCAGGATCACCCGCCTTTCCTCTGGCGGAGTTCAACAGCAACAAGCGGGTAAATACGGTATTGACCCAGGCTTTTCTCGCGGTGCGCCAGGGCAGAACAATCGAGATGCGCTGGAACCTCAACCGTAATGGAGGACAAGCGGGCAAGTCGTTGCCGCTGGCATTGAAAATTCAAGCGATCCCCCCGCAAGACTCACGGCTGCCGACACCACAAATTCGCCAGGGTGCGGAGCTCGACATCAATAAGTTACAGACCAGTGATCGCCTGACCGTCACTACCTGGCCCGGCGAGGCAACCGGACAGCGCCTGTGGCTTCGCTATGACGGAGTAACCAGGACGGGTCCCGCCGAACCCTACAATGATCTGGTGAATGAGCCTCATACTGGTACTTCCGGCCTGAACCGAGCACTCCCGCTGGAGTGGCTCAAATCCCTGAAGCACGACAGTGAACTGAAAATCAGCTTTTGGGTGAATCTGGCCGGCGACGCAGACTTTGCCACAGCAATATTGTTCCCGGTGCGAACATACCTGATCAAATCACTCTCTCTGACCGCACCAAAATTGCTCGACTTACCCGGTGCAACCCTCAATTTCGATGATATTGCCGATAGCGGTGCACGTATCGAAGTTCCGATCTATACCGGAATGTCCCCCGGGCAGTCCGTCAAGGTCGAGTTGGCCGGTGCGGGAGGTCATTACACGACTGCATCCACGAATGTCGATACCATCAAGCCCCTGATTTTTCTGGTTCCCCGATCAACATTCATTGCCAATGCCGCCCGGACAGTGGCAATCACCTATCTGGTCTCGTCCTCCAGTGAGCAGAATCAGCCACTGCGGTCGCCAAGCCTTGATCTGAATATTCTTGCCGACACCTGGCGCGACTCCATCACCGATTTCAATGGTAATGCCGGGAACTGGGCATTAGGACCGGCCTCAAGAACTGCAAGAATTCTCAGTGATCACTACGAAAACCTGACCTATGACGCTGGGGGAAACTCAGGAGTCATGCTAAGCCAGACATTTCAATTCAAGGCCGCGAGAACCTACCAGTTCAGCTACTACGTAGCCAATGTCAGTCCGCAACCTGACAACGTTCCACCGGTGATCAGCGTCAGCACCTCCAGCGGAATGCCGATTCTTGGCGCATTCACGGTACCGAGAACGGGCACCTTTTTTCAGCAGGTGGCCAATTTTCGAGTACCCGTCAGTGGTGCCTACACGATTTACATGCTTAATCACGAGGATCGCGGAGGCTACGGCGGAGCCCGAGGCGGCAATGACTTTATCCTGGATGCCATCCACGTACGACGGCTGTGAACAGTTCGCCAGAGTCATAAGGGGACGGGCTTATTATTTTGGCGCCTGGTTCGGACACTAAAAAATCGCCGCCTGCGGCAGCTCCTGCAGGGGGATACCGATACCTCTGCAGGAGATGCCGCAGGCTGCGATTTTTTGCTTTTGGGGATTCATCGTTTATATGTGTTTAACGTTCATTCCTGCAGCCCGTAACACCTTGCACTGGTGGAACTGGCGCTGGGCAGGCTTGAACTGCTCGGCGCCACAACTTCCTGACCTGAACCCGCACCCATGAAGCTCATCGGCCGTGCGCCCGGGGCAGGCCGACGGGCTCTATTGTTTTTCTGCTGAAAAGCTTTGCAGATACGCCAGCAAATTATCGATCTTCTCCTCGTCACTCAGCCCCCAGAAAATCATTCGTGTGCCCGGCACCACGCCTTTTGGATCTTTCAGATACGCGGTCAGCGTTTCGCGATCCCAGGTCTTACCGGAGTTTTTCATCGCCTCGGAATACACGTAATTGGCCGAGGTCCCGGCCGGTCGGCCAATGATGCCGTTGAGTTGCGGGCCGAAACCCGGGCGCGCGTCCGGGCCAACCTGATGGCAGCCGCCGCACAGGCGCGGGAAGATCTTTTCGCCGGCGGCGGGATCGCCTGATGCGTGGGTGGTTGAGCTGAACAACACGGCGGTTGCGGCCAGGGCAAGAAGAAATGAAGCGGTGTTTTTCATCGGGCAATCCAAAACGGTGTGATGCAGTCGAGGCAAGGCTAACATTTTGTGGCGAGGTAACTTGCTCCCGCTGGGTTGCGTAGCGACCCCAATATGGGCCTGCGCTGCAGGCCAGCGGGAGCAAGCTCCCTCGCCACAGGTGTATTTCACAGTCAGTATTTTTACAGATAAGCGCCGATGACCTTTCTGACGGTAATCAATGCCTGGCGCAGGACGTCCATGGACACCGACCCCAACGCCAACCGGATCGCATGCGGCACATGTGCCGACACGGCGAACGGCTCGGCCGTGGTGACCGAAATCTGCTGGTGCACCAACTCCACCACAATCTGATCGGCACGCACGTCTGCCGGCAACGGCAACCACAAAAAGTAAGACGACGGATGACCGATGCACGTCAGCCCTTGCAACAACTCGGCGGCCAGCGCTTGCCGGGCCTTGGCATCGTCGCGCTTTTGTTGCTCCAGCAGGGTGACGGTGCCGTCGTCGAGCCAGCCGCAAGCCATCGCGGTCATCACGCCGGGGGTGTTCCAGGTGGTGGCGCGGATGATGCGTTCCAGCGCCGGCACGTTGCGCAGGGGGGCGGCAATAAAACCGACGCGGAGGCCGGTGGCGATATTCTTGGAAAGTCCCGAGACGTACACCGTGCGCTCCGGCGCCAGATCAATCAGGGTACGCGGTGGGTTATCCACCAGAAAGGCGTAGGCCGCGTCTTCGATGAGAATCAGATCATGCCGCCGGGCGAGCGCGACCAATTGCTCGCGCTGCTCGATCGGCGTCACCCAACCCAACGGATTGTGCAGCGTCGGCATGCTGTACACGGCGCGTACCGAACGGCTGCGGCACAGCTTGTCGAGCGCCGTCAGGTCCGGTCCGTGGTCACCGGCCGGGATGGCCACCACTTCCAGATGCAACGCTTCGGCCAGCACCTTGAAGCCGGAATAGGTCAGCGCATCGGCGGCAATGACGTCGCCGGGTTTGAGCAAGGCCATCAGCGTCACCGCCAACCCCTGCTGGGCTCCGTTGACGATCAGCACTTGCCCGGCATCGGCCTGCACCCCGCGATCCTGCAGATGCCGCGCCACCGAGGCACGCTCATGCTGTCGTCCGGCGTGGGGTTGATAGCGCAGCAAGGCTTCCAGATCGCCCGACAGCGCCAATTGACGTAACGCCGTGCGCAACAGATCCGCCTGACCGGGCAGAGACGGGTAATTGAAGTTGAGATCGATCATGCCGACTGCCACGTCCTTCTGATCGATCCCCTGCCCCGGCGACAAAGAGGTTTCACGGACAAACGTCCCGCGCCCGGTCTCGCCGCTGACCAGCCCCATGGCCTCAAGTTCGGCGTACACCCGCGATGCGGTGACCAGTGCCAGGCCTTCACGGGCTGCCAGTTCGCGGTGGGTCGGCAGGCGCGTTCCCGGTGCCAGATGCCCGCAACGAATATCCGCTGCATAAGCGTCAACGAGGGTCTTGTAGCGTGAGCGCGGCATAGCGGATGTATCCATGACAATTATTTGATTGTGCTGATTCTCGGCTTCAGGATCACTCGAAAGCAACCCTACCTTTGAGCGTGACCCTGTATGGAACGGACTTCGAACCCGGTTAACCCGGCCCTGGAAAAAACCAGCGGCTGGATCAACGGTTTTATCGGCGTGGTGATCTTCAGCGGATCGTTACCGGCCACGCGCCTGGCGGTACTGGAATTTGATCCGGTGTTTCTTACCGTGGCCCGCGCGGCCATTGCCGGCGTGTTGGCAGCAGCGCTGTTGTGGCTGTTTCGCGAACGGCGTCCGGCACGAGATCAGTGGTGGCCGTTGTTGATTGTGGCGTTGGGCGTGGTGCTGGGTTTCCCCTTGCTGACGGCATTGGCGCTGCAACACGTGACGTCGGCGCATTCGATTGTGTTTGTGGGATTGCTGCCCTTGGCGACGGCGATTTTTGGCGTGCTGCGTGGCGGCGAGCATCCGCGACCGGTGTTCTGGGTGTTCTCGATTCTCGGCAGTGTCTTGGTCGTTGGCTTCGCCTTGTCACAGGGGCTGACCGCCTCGCCCACCGGTGATCTGCTGATGCTCGCGGCGATTCTGGCCTGTGGTCTGGGTTACGCCGAAGGCGCCAAACTGTCGCGCGTGCTCGGCGGCTGGCAGGTGATCTGCTGGGCGTTGGTGTTGTCGCTACCGGTGATGGCGTTGCTCAGCCTGTGGCTGGCCCCCGCCTCGTTCAGTCACATCAGCCTGTCGGCCTGGCTGTGCCTGTCGTATGTGGCGCTGTTCAGCATGCTGATCGGGTTCGTTTTCTGGTATCGCGGCCTGGCCCAGGGCGGGATTGCGGCAGTGGGACAACTGCAATTGCTGCAGCCGTTTTTCGGTCTGGCGCTGGCGGCGACGTTGCTGCATGAACAGGTCAGCCTGGGGATGCTGACGGTGACGCTGGGAGTGATTCTGTGTGTGGCCGGGGCAAAGAAATTCGCCCGATAATCCTCAGACGCCAGCCTTCCACTCCCGCGGGCTGAGCCCGGTCTTGCGGCGAAACGCTCGAGCCAGTGCCGAAGGACTTTCATAACCGACCTCTTGCGCGATCAGCGCAATTGGCCGTCCCTCGCGCAGACGCTTCTGCGCCAGACTGATCCGCCAGCTCAGCAGATAGTCAGCTGGCGACTGCCCGACGACGCGGTGGAACTGCTCGGCGAATCCGGCTCTGGACAGATGGGCGGCAGTCGCCAGGTCCGCCACACGCCAGGGTCTGGCCGGTTGCTCATGCATCAGGGTCAAGGCGCGAGACAAGCGCGGATCCGCGAGCCCGGCCATCAGGCCGGGTGGCTGGACACGGCTGCTGATGAGGTGGCGCAACAGCAGGATCACCAGCAATTCAAACAAACGATCCATCACCGCCACGCGCCCGCAATGACCTTCAAAGGCTTCTCTGAACAGCCATTCCAGCGTGTTGCCCAACTCCGGGATTTCGCTGAGTCTGAGCAGCAGATAATCCGGCAGTGCCGCCGCCAGCGCATTGCCGGAACCTCCGTCAAACGTCAGCGTGGCGCAGACCAGCTGTGCGCCCATGGCCTCATCGGCGGACATCCGATGAGTGCAGGGTCGCGGGAAGAAAATCAGTGAAGGTTCGACAATACGAACCTCACGTTGATTGCCCGCTTTCAGCAACAACTCGCCGGCCTGTAATAGATGCACATGCCCGACCGGTTCGCCCTCATGCAGGCCGACGCCGCAAAACGTGCCACTGTGAAAGGTGCCGGCACTCACACCGAAATGGCTGAGCAGCGTTGAAAGACGATCCATGGGCGACTCCCGATGCATATCTGGACGATCTGTTGCATATCCTCGACGATCTGCGGCCAAAGCGCCAGCCGTGCGCCATAACATGGCCTCCATCCCCGGTGCACTTCGTACCGGACTTCAGGAGAATCACCATGAGCCGCATCCCTGCAATCAGCCTTGAAAACGCCACCGACGCCAGCCGCCCGACCCTGGAAGGTGTGAAGAAAAAAATCGGCTTCCTGCCCAATGTCTTTACCACGCTGGCCAAAGCCCCGGTGGCCCTGGAAGCCTACGTGCAAGCTTCGGCGATCCTCGGCAAGACTTCGTTGAGCGCCAAGGAAAAAGAAGCGGTGTATCTCGCCACATCACAGGTCAACGGCTGCGATTATTGCCTGGCCGCGCACAGCCTGTTTGCCAGCAAGGCCGGGCTCTCGGCGCAGGACATCGGTGCCGCGCGTCACGGTGAATTGAATGCCTATGCCGCTCTCGCCCAACAGTTGACGCATAGCCGCGGCCACTTGAGCGACGAGCAGATCGCCGCCGCCCGCGCTGCCGGCATTGACGACAGCAAGATTATCGAAGTGATTGCCTTGGTGGCTGTGCAGTCGCTGACCAACTACCTGAACAACGCGGCCTTGACCGACATCGACTTCCCGGCCATTGATTGAACGCGAAAAAAACGAGAGCGGGCTTGCTCGCGAAAGCGCTGAATCAATCAACCAGTGTGTTGAATGACACTGCGCCTTCGCGAGCAAGCCCGCTCTCACAATTGATCAATGATGTTCGACGCCCGCGCGTTTGAGCAGTTTCTTGCAGCGCTCGGACAGATGAAACACCTGCAATTCCTTGCCGGCCTTGGCGTAACGCTCGCGCAAGGTCTTCAGCGCGGCAATCGCCGAATAGTCAACGAAGCTCAAATGCCGGCAATCCAGCGTCACCCGGGCCGGGTCATTGGCCGGGTCGAACTGGTTGAGAAACGGCGTGGTCGAGGCGAAAAACAGCGTGCCATGCAGGCGATAGAGTTTGCTGCCGTCGGTTTCCAGATGTTCATCGGCGTACAACTCGCGGGCCTGCTGCCAGGCGAAATTCAGCGCGGCGATGATGATCCCGCAGAGCACGGCAGTGGCCAGATCGGTGAACACGGTGATGCTGGTCACGGCGATGATCACCAGCACATCGTTGAGCGGCACTTTGTTCAACACCCGCAACGAGGCCCAGGCGAAAGTCTGCTGTGACACCACGAACATCACGCCCACCAGCGCCGCCAGCGGAATACGCTCGATCAGCGGCGACAGAAACAGGATGAACAGCAGAATCAACACACCCGCGACCACCCCGGACAAACGCCCACGGCCGCCGGAGCTGAGGTTGATCACGGTCTGGCCGATCATCGCGCAACCGCCCATACCACCGAACGCGCCCGAGACCATATTCGCCGCCCCCAGCGCGACACATTCGCGATCCGGGTAGCCACGGGTTTCGGTGATTTCGTCAGTGAGGTTGAGGGTCAGCAGGGTTTCCAGCAGACCGACCAGCGCCATCAGAATCGCGTACGGAGCGATGATGCGCAGGGTCTCCAGGCTCCATGGGATGTCCGGCAAGGCGAAAGTCGGCAGACCGCCGGCGATGTGCGCCATGTCGCCGAGGGTGCGCGTCGGCAGGCCGAACAGGTAGACCAGCAGGCCCACACCGAGGATCGCCACCAATGCCGGCGGCACCGCGCGGGTCAGGCGCGGCAGTATGTAGACGATGGCCATGGTCAGCAGCACCAGCCCGGTCATCAGGTACAGCGGCGTGCCGCTGAGCCAGTGTTCACCGTTCTTGAAATGCTCCAGTTGCGCCAGGGCAATGATGATCGCCAGGCCATTGACGAAACCGAGCATCACCGGATGCGGCACCATGCGCACCAGTTTGCCCAGGCGCAACAAGCCGAACGCCATCATGATCAGGCCACCGAGCAACACGGTCGCCAACAGGTATTGCACGCCGTGCTGCACCACCAGCGCGACGATCACCACCGCCATCGAACCCGCCGCACCGGAGACCATTCCCGGCCGGCCGCCGAACAACGCGGTCAACGTGCAAATGAAAAAGGCGCCGTACAGGCCCATCAGTGGATTGAGATGCGCCACCAGCGCGAACGCAATGCATTCGGGCAACAAGGCAAACGAGGTGGTGAGTCCGGCCAGGACATCGGCGCGCAGACGTTTTGGTTTCATGGCTTACCTGACTGAGCGGCCAGCGAGCGTGGCCGCGGATGTTCGCGAAAAGGAGGGTTGCGGATGTTACGGAAATGTCCGGGCTCGGGCCAGTGATCGCTGACACCCGACGAAGCGACCTTTATGCTGGCGCGTCCTGCATCCACCGAGTACGACCATGACTGCATTGCTGACCGCCCGCGACGTTTGCCAGCGCTTGCGCGAGGCTGCGCTGGGACGTCTATCGCTGACTCATGTTGACGGGCCACTCACTGCCAATCACATATGGCTGGATCTTGAAGGCTGGAAGCTACAGGTCGAATTTGATGGTCAGCGTCTGCATCATTGCAAACAGTGCCGCTGTCCGGATGGCAAAGAATGGGTGTTCGGCAGCTCGCAGTTTTTCGGTACCGACCCGATCAGCCTGTTAAGTACTTGGGAGCTGGCTCAAATCGAAGTTCGTTTGGCGACCAGTGCCCAATAAACAATACGCTGACGCTCTACTCTTTTCGATGGCCGTCGCCGCTGCATTTTTTCCTGGCAATGACACTGGCATAATGCCAACTCGCCATCATTCATGGATCTGAAAATGTCTACTCAGGAACAATGGTATCCACCTAAAGCAAATTGGCTGGGCAACGCTTTTGGCTGCCCACCGTTCGACGTTGTCAATCAGATGCTTTACCAAGCGGTTAAGGACAATCCAGACAATGACGAGCCGGCGCAAATCATCGGAAAACTGATGCTGATCGGTCGAACTTATTCGGCATCGGTCGAGCGCCGGAAAACCAATGGCACTGCAAAAGACGAACGCCAGGCGCTGGATGTGATTATCGAGGCGGCCCATGCCATTGCTCAGTCCGATGTTCATGACCTGCTGGCGAAAATTCCTCGACCGGCTGTGCTTTCCTTGCGCAACATCGACCAGGCGACAGCGATCCATGCCCAATTGTGCAAAGCATTGAGCGCTGCCAATAAACGGGAAAACAGCAGCCTGGCGTCCAAATACTTGCACTTCCACCGCCCGAATTTTTTTCCGATAGTCGATTCACTCGCCCGATTGAGCTGGTCATGGGTCATGGACGCTCGGGGGGAAAGCTATCGGGGTTATACGACATTCGGCAAAGTTGCGCGTTATGGCGAGTGGTGCAAGAAAGTACTCAATCTACAGAATGATATGAAAGCGCAATTCGCGCATGACGTGTCTCTGCGCCAAGTCGACAACTACCTGCTTTCCATCATGTCGCTGGACGGTAAAGGAGGCTGGGGATTACCGGTTTTGATCAATCAGGTACGGGCTGATTGACGCCGGGCAGCGCCTGTCGTTATCCGACCTTGACTCTCCAGGTATCAACCTGTCGCGCTTTTTCTTTTAGAGGTGATCAATTGCCAACCATCATGACCTGTGGCCATGCGTCCAGACGAACCGAATTCAGCTACAGAGGCAATGCCCGCACAGGTATTACCCTGGAGTTTGAATCAGGCGAGGTAACTATCAGCAGTGCAGTCATCAATGCCATAACACTGAACTTTCACGGTCAGCGAGTTCGCGGTGGTTTCGACATGACCAATACTCCTCCCCACAGTGTGGGATCGTTTCTGGAGAGTAACTGGCCGGCCCTTACACCGCGTCATGCGTCATTTCTTTGCGCTGTGCTGGATCACGAAGGGGTGGCGCGTTGCCATCTGGTGGGCAACGCAGTATGGGTGGATTTCATCTAGCAGATGAACGCAAACGGCGGCCCTTTTGATGTTGATCAATGATGGCACTCTGCCCATAATCCGCCCCCTTATTCCTCACGCAAGGAAACGCCGTGAAAAAATCTCTGTTGTTGATCCCGATGCTGGCCGTGCTGCTGCAAGGTTGTGGCATGACCATGACCCGCTATGAGCCGAACTTCGAAAACGTTCAAAAGCTCAAGCAGACCCCGCCGCTGCAGGCGATCAGCAATCCTCAGGTAACTGCCGAGTCCGGTGAAGGTTCGCTTACAGTGCGGGCCAATCCGGTGCGCTCGCCGTCCGGCAGCATCCCGGCGCATATCCAGGACGCGATCACCGAAGAACTGCGCAAGGCCGGCCTGCTTGATCCGCAGGCTCAGCGTCAGTTGAAAGTGCTGGTGGTGAAGAACAACCTGTCGGCCGGCATGGGCACAGGCGATGGTCAAATCGCGGCACGCTTCACTCTGCTCAATGGCCAGAATGTGGTCTACGACGCAACCAAGAATGTCAGCAGCCAGTGGAGCAGCAGCTTCTTCGGTTTCATTGCGATTCCGAATGCGGTCAACGCCTATAACCCGATGCTGCGTGATCTGTTGAAGGAACTGTACAGCGATCCTCAGTTCATCCAGGCCCTGAAGTAAGGGCAAAAAAAAGAGCCGCAATTGCGGCTCTTTTTTTGGCATCAGGCCCGCGGAGTGCGGGTCTCGAGTGCCGAGTATTTCAGGTTGTTATTGTCGATCATCTGCTTGAGCAGCGCGTTGACCTGACGGGCGAACGTGTCGTTGACCGCGGCCTTCGGGGTGTTGCCCATCAGCGGAATGAACCAAATACCGATCCAGGTACCGACCGCATCATGGTTGCTCGCGGTGGTCAGGGCCTGGCCTGTTCCGTCCACGGCTTCGAGGCTCATGGTGTACTGATCGGTGCCGTACGCGGGGATTACCCCGAGGCTGAAACCACTGATGAAGCCCAACACCATCGAACCGGCATTCGGCGGATGGTTGTACATTTTCAGACGCAGGCTGTAGTCACCCGGTTGCTTCTGGAACTCGTCCAGGGTGACGCGGCCGAACAGGCCCGAATCGCTCAGAATTTTTTGCAGCTCAGGTTTGAGCTGATCTCGCGCTTGCGGCACTTCTACGGCCGAAGTGCTTTTCGGCTCGCCCTGATAGAAGTCGAAGTCCACATACACGTTCGGTTTATTCGCGTAGCTGGCCATCGATGGCAGCTTGACCGGCGCGACTTCGTCTTTGGTGAAACTGGCACAACCACCGAGCGCAAGCACCAGGCCCAGCGCCAGGATTTTCCCGAATTGCATGTTGTCTTCCCTATGTGAACCGAGCCAAATGATAGCAATGAGCCTCCATTGCGGAGGCGGGGCGGATTCTAGAGAGAGTGCTCGCTTGAGGAAAGGCCGCTTCGGGAAATTTACACATAAATATTCGCTCAGCTCTGCCGCAAATCGAGCAGTCAGCTGGCCTCATCGCTATATAGTTTTGTATATTGCGAAGCCGAATTTTTCAGTACCTGCCCATGCCAGCCATTTACATCGTGTTCCCATGAGTGCCATCCGCGTACGCAACGAACAATTGATCCTCGCCGCCGCCAGCGAAGAGTTCGCCGCCAACGGCTTCGACGCGACCCAGACCCGTGATATCGCCGCCCGCGCCGGCGTGCCCAAGGCCAACCTGTATTACTACTTTCAGACCAAGGAAAACCTCTATTCCAAGGTTTTGCTGGGGTTCGTCGAACCGTTGCTGGAAGCCTCGGCGGCACTGCGCGAAAGCGACGACCCCATGATTGGCCTGCGCGCCTACGTTGCTGCGCGTATCCGCATCGCCCGCGAGCACCCGGCGATTGCCAAGGTGTTCAGCGGCGAGCTGCTGCTCGGTGGCCGTCAGCTACCGGACGAATGCCGCGACCTGCTGCACGCCGAAGCCCGGCGCAATGTCGACTGCCTGCGCAGCTGGATCGAGCGCGGCCTGCTGGCGCCGGTAGACCCGGAACATCTGATGCTGTTCATCTGGTCGGCGACCCGCACCTACACCAACCTGGGTTGGCAAATGGGCTGCATCACCGGGCGTGAAATCCCCCAGGATGAGGACTATGCGACAGCAGCGCGAACCATTACGCGGCTGGTGCTGGAGGGGGTCGAGGCGCCGCGGGTCGGGGCGATTCGCGGCGTGTTGTTTGCGACTTGAAGCAGGAGAGCTGCTGCGCAGCCCGGCGCGAGCAAGCTCGCTCGCCACAGAAGGTTTGCGCTGGACATGGGGATTGGTGTTTACCATCAATCATTGTAGGAGCCAGCCTGCTGGCGATTGGGTGGGTACAGCTTGCATCTTCATTAACAGATCCACCGCCATCGCTGGCAAGCCAGCTCCCACAATGATCTGTGTTGTTCAAAGACCTTGTGATCCATGCCAAACCCTGTGGGAGCTGGCTTGCCAGCGATGAGGTCAGTAAGAACAACAGAGCTATTTTCGGGCTTCAGAAAATGACCTCGGTTGCGGGTTTGACGTCAATGCGTCCGGTGGCCCCCGTCAAGTGCGCCAGATCCTTGTTGTGTTCGGCGATGATGTCTTCGGCGCTCATGTTGCCGTTGTCAAGGGTGGAATGAGCGTCTGCCACGAGGACGACGTCGTACCCCAGCTGATGGGCCTGGCGCACGGTGGTGTTGACGCAATAGTCGGTTTGCAGGCCGCAGATGATCAGGCGCTCGAAGTCTTCGCCGGGCAGCAGTTTGCCCAGCTCGGTCTGGTAGAACGAATCCGGGGTGGTTTTGCGTACGCGCAGGTCTTTGGCGGTTGTCAGCAGGCCATCGGCAAGTTGCCAGCCTTCGCCACCATGGGCCAGCGGGCTGTCCTTTTCTTCATGCTGAATCAGCACCACCGGCACGCTGGCCTTGCGCGCGCGCCTGCTGAGCTGGTTGATGGTGTCGATGACGCGGCGAATGTCGAAGCACTGATATTGGCCCGAGCAGAGAGCCTGTTGGACGTCGATGATCAGCAATGCGCTAGACATGATGGGCCTTCCTTGAGCGAACGTTGAAACCGGGGCGGAGCAGCGCCCGCCCCCTTTTTACCCCTGTCAGTAGCCTAGTGACAATCCAGTATTGCGTCGTGGATCGTTGGCACCGTAGAAGCGGTTTTTGCCCACTGGCTTACCGCCCAGCGACGGCGCGCCGACCAGGATCGCGGCGATGTGATTGGCGTCCTGCGGCCCGGCGAACTTGTGGCCCCAGCTCTCGAGGAGCTTCTTCGTATCGGGGCTGGCCGCGAAGTCTTCGAGGTTGGTTTCCTCAGGCATCCATTGCTGGTGGAAACGCGGCGCGTCCACCGCTTCCTGCAGGCCCATGCCATAGTCGATGACGTTGAGCATGGTCAGCAAGGTCGCAGTGATGATGCGGCTGCCACCCGGCGTACCGACCACCATCACCACTTTGCCGTCCTTGGTGACGATGGTCGGGCTCATCGACGACAGCGGAGTTTTGCCCGGAGCGATGGCATTGGCCTCGCCCTGCACCAGACCGTACATGTTCGGCACGCCGACCTTGGAGGTGAAGTCGTCCATTTCGTCGTTGAGGATCACCCCGGTCTTGCTCGCCATCACCCCGGCGCCGAACCAGTCGTTGAGGGTGTAGGTCACCGACACTGCGTTGCCCCACTTGTCGACGATCGAATAGTGCGTGGTGTTGTTGCCTTCATGGGGCGCGACGCCGGGTTTCAGTTCGGCGGAGATCCCGGCCTTCTGCGGCTGGATCGCGTTGCGCAGCTTGGTCGCGTAGTTCTTGTCCAGCAGATGCTCGATCGGGTTCTTCACAAAATCCGGGTCGCCCAGATAGCTGTTGCGGTCCACGTAAGCGTGGCGCATCGCTTCGATCTGGTAGTGCATGCCCTGGGCCGAATGGAAGCCCAGGTCCTTCATCGGATAGCCTTCAAGAATGTTCATGATCTCGCAGATCACCACCCCGCCGGAGCTTGGCGGTGGCGCCGACACCACGTGGTAGCCACGGTAATCGCACTCCACCGGGGCCAGTTCGCGGGTCTTGTATTTGTCGAGGTCGGCCTGAGTGATGATGCCCTTGTTGGCCTGACTGGAAGTGACAATGGCGTCGGCCACCCAGCCCTTATAGAAACCGTCAGCGCCTTTTTCCGAAATGGTGCGCAGGGTTTTCGCCAGATCCTTCTGCACCAGTTTCTGCCCGACCTGCATCGGTTCGCCGTTGTGCAGGAAGATCGAGCCGGAATCACGCAGGTCCTTCTTGAATACATCGGTGGCGTAGTCCAGCAAATCGACGTCGCCCTGCTCCAGTTCGAAACCGTCTTCCGCCAGTTTGATCGCCGGGGCGATCATGTCCTTGCGCGGTTTGGTCCCGTACTTGCTCAGCGCCAGCTCCATGCCCGACACGGTGCCGGGCACTGCCACGGCGAGGTGACCGCGGGTGCTCAGATCCGGGACGACGTTGCCGTCCTTGTCCAGGTACATGTTGGCGGTCGCCGCCAGCGGGGCTTTTTCGCGGAAGTCGAGGAAGGTCTTGCGCCCGTCCGCCAGTTGAATGGTCATGAAACCGCCACCGCCGAGGTTGCCTGCCGCGGGATACACCACCGCCAGCGCATAGCCCACAGCGACTGCCGCATCCACCGCGTTACCGCCACTTTTCAACACATCGACGCCGACATGGGAGGCCAGGTGTTGGGCAGTGACCACCATGCCGTTCTCGGCGGCAACCGGGGCCACGGAAGCGGCATGGGCCATCAGGCAGCTCAGTGCCAGTGAAGTCGCGATCAGCGTTTTGGCCAAAGGTTCGTACTTCATGAGTCGATCTCTTTTTTGTTTTTGGGTTCTGTGCAGAGCAGAAGGGAACGCTGCAAAAGCACCAAGCAGTATGGTCGCTATTGCGATTTGCGCCTCCCCGATCAGCCAGTATGCTGGACGCCTTCGCCACGCAGATCCGGAGTTCTGCCCATGCCCTACACGTTCATCACCCTGCCCTCACCGGTCGGCGAACTGAAGCTGGTTGCGAACGGCGCACGACTGGCGGCCATCCTCTGGGAAAACGACAAACCGGGCCGGGTGCGCCTTGGTCCGATGAGCGCAGCACCGGATAATCCGCTGTTGCAACGAACCGCACAGCAGCTTGAAGAATACTTTGCCGGCAAGCGTGATCGCTTCGACCTGGAGCTGGATTTTGTCGGCACCGATTTTCAGAAAAAGGTCTGGGCAGCGTTGCTGACCATTCCGTTTGGCGAAACCCGTACCTACAGTCAGATCGCCGAGCAGATCGGAAACCCGACAGCCGTGCGTGCGGTGGGAGCGGCGAATGGGCGCAATCCGATTTCGATTGTGGCGCCGTGCCATCGGGTGATTGGCGCATCGGGAAAATTGACCGGATTTGCGGGTGGGCTTGAGGCCAAAGAGCGGTTGCTCGTGCTGGAGGGTGGTAACTGGTCGGCGGTGGGCAGGACTGGGGATTTGTTTTAGCAGATCAAAAGATCGCAGCCTGCGGCAGCTCCTACACAGGTGGAGCAATGTCGGAGCTGCCGCAGGCTGCGATCTTTGCTTTCTCAGGCAAATAGGTTATTCATCGCCGCGTACTGCAACAGCATGATGGTCTTGGCATCGCAGATCTCACCACGGTGGAACGCCGCCAAGGCCTCATCGAAGCGCCATTCCAGCACGTCCAGTTCTTCGGTTTCTTCTTCGAGGCCGCCGCCCTCACTGACCCTCGATTTCGCGTCGTACTCGGCAATGAAGAAGTGCAGTTTCTCGGTCACCGAACCGGGGCTCATGTAAGCCTCGAACACCTTCTTCACGTCGTGAACGCGGTAACCGGTCTCCTCTTCGGCTTCGTCACGGATCCGCTGCTCCGGTGCCGCACCTTCCAGCAGACCTGCCGCCACTTCGATCAACAAGCCGTCGTGGCCGTTGACGAATACCGGCAAACGGAATTGGCGGGTCAGCACCACCGTGCGCTGTTCGCGGTTGAACAACAGGATCGCCGCACCATTGCCCCGGTCGTAGACTTCGCGCGTCTGCCGCTGCCAGTCGCCGTTGTTGCGCAGGTAGTCAAAGGTGATCTTCTGCAACAGGTACCAGTCGTGGGACAACACCTGAGTGTCGACGATGTTGACCCGCTCGGCTGTCTTGATCATGACGCCTGATCCTTTGTCATCGGAAAACGCCCATAGTCGATTAATCGCGCCCACAAAAAAAGCCCGGCAGCGCTACCGGGCTTCTTTACCTGCGATTAACGGGCGATGCGCGACAACGCATCATCCGTTTCCTGCGCCGCTGTTCGAGCGCTGTGAATCAGCGGTCCATAACGCCGGCTGAACTCCCAGTTGTACGGCAGGCGATCCTTGCTGACGCCGTTGTCCCAGTTCACCGACCAGGTCATCAGGCCCTTGATCGGCAGCCCCTTGATCGCCAGACGCTTGAGCGCATTGCCCACGGCGGTGCTGTCGATCACATAACCGGTGGCAGCGGCATCGACGTTGGCCGGCAGGCCGATGACGAACTTGTCCGCCGGGATTCTGGTGAAGCCCCGGGTACCGGTCACCAGACTTTCGGTCAGGTAATAGAGGAAATCCTCTTTCAGCGCGTCGTTGTTCTGCGCGATCCACGCGCCATTGCCATTATTGGCTTCCGGTACCCAGACCCCGTCGCCGCCCTGGTTGTAGAACTGCGGCGCGATGAAGTCGTAATAGCCTTCCAGCGCCTGCAGGTAACCGACGTATTTGCCGTTGGTGGTCAGGTACGGAAACTCCGGGGCCATGCTGATGATGAAATGCTTGCCTTGGCCTGCGTAGTGATCCTTGACCAGCTTCAGCGCGGCCGGCAACACGGTCTTGTTGGCAGCGAAATCAATCGCGCTCTGTTCAAGATCGATGTCCAGCCCGTCAAAGCCATAGGTTTCCACCAGACGGATGATTTCATTGGCCAACGGCTGTTCCTGGCCGCTGCGCAATTCGATGTGTGCATCGGCGCCGCCCAGGGAGATCAGTACCGCCCGCCCCTGGCTGTTGAGCACGCCGACCTGGCGCCGGAACTCGGCATCGGAGACGTTGTACGGTTTGAAGGTCGGAATCCCGCTGCCCTTCATGAACGCCACCGCAACCACGTTGTATTCCTTGGGCACCGCCTCCAGAGCGATCTCGGCAAAGCGGCCCTGACGGTAGCCGTCACTCGGGCCGGCCGGCCAGTTGTGCCAGAAACCCATGAGAATGTTCTTGCCGGCGATGCTCGGCATCAGTGAAGCCGCGTCGGCGGCCTGACTGTGCATTAACGAAAAGTCGATATTTGACATGTTCTAATCCTTCAGAACCTGTGGGTTGAGCGTTTCGCCGTTATTTGAAGTCGACGTCGAACGCCTGATAGAAGGCGTTACCGGTGTTGGCGACAATCCACATCAACACGATGACGTGACGACCCTTTTTGCTGGCCGGCAACTTCACCGAATGATTGACCTTGGCCTTCAATTCCCCCGGATAGCTGTAATACGGCACTTGAGTGTAGAAGTCTTCGGCGAAAGGCTGCGCCTCGAGTTGTGCACGGGAAATACGCTGTTTCGGATCCCAGCCATCCTTGGTGATCATCCAGCGATAGCCACGGGTAGTGTGTGGCGCGGTGTATTCCCACTTCACTTCCAGGGTCTGGCCCGGGGTGACGCTGAGCAGCGGCCAGTTGAACGGACGGTTGAGCTTTTTGCTCATTTCCTCGTCGGTGAAGTTCACACAGTCACGGGCATCGGTCTTGCCACCGCTGAGAATGTAACCGTCGGCGGGTGGTGTGACGCTGTCGCTGTCACTGCCATAGGGCGCAGGAAAAGGTCCTGCGGTCAGCGCCGGGAAGTTCTTGCCACCTTCCATTTCGTTGACCTGCCAGGCACCGAGCAATCCTTGCTCGATGGCGACCGCACCGCGGCTGGCTGGAGAGGTAACGCGACCGTGTCGCAGCTGGGTTTGAGCTTGTGGTTGATTCATGTTTTTCACTCCGTTGATTTAAAAACTCTCCTGTCCGAGGAGAGGCCTTCAAGCTAACGGAGGTGGTTTTTTTGTCCATCGGCGGTTTTGTCGCAGGCAATCGGCGTCTCTAGTGGAAAACGCCGCAAATACTGGATGAATATACAGTCAATTGCGACAACGCCCACCTGACGCATGGCTAAAGACCTACACGCCGACACAGCAAAAACCCGCATTCATCACTCACTCCAGTTGTGCCTGGTATTCCTTTTCGTATTGCCCGGCGAGCTGTTCCTTTTGCTTGTCGTCGAGCAACTTGCCGGCCATCTGGAAGAATTTCTGCTCCTCCTCCTTGAGATGGTGATGAACCTTGTCGGAAAGTTTTTTTGCAGTGGCCAGCCACGCCGGGCTGGACATCTCGGTCTCATCCAGTTCTTCCATCATCTCGTCCATTTCATGGTGTTCCGAGATGGCATGTCGACTGAGATCGACGCCGTTGTCGAACTCCATCAACGGGATATAGAAGTGGCGTTCTTCGGCGGTTTCGTGGGCCTGCAGTTCGGCCTTGAGCTGTTTGTAGGCTTCGACCCGCTCCGGGGTGTCGCCGCTGGTTTCGACCAGAGCTTTGGCGTAATTGCGCTGACGGTCGTGGCTTTCGCGAAGGGCTTCGAAAATATTCATGGGGGGTCCTCATCAACCGCGTTCGAAATGACGCTGTAGAAGCTAGACCCCGACGCAACAGCGGCGGTTCCAAAGGGATGAGCAAGGACTTGGAAAGCGCCCGCCGGGCAGGATAGGCTGCGCGTTCACCTCACAAGGAAGTTGCGCATGACGTTGCGAATCGAGCTGTCGCAGAACCCTACGGAAGAACAGCGCAAGGCTATCCTCGAGCCGTTGATTGCGTACAACGACGCCCGGACCGGGGGCTCCACGTCGGAACCGTTCGCCCTGCTGGTGCGCGATGAACAGGACGCGATACTCGGCGGTTTGTATGGCCGGGTGATTTTCCAGTGGATGTACATCGAGTTGCTTTGCGTCCCGGAACAGGGTCGCGGACAGCGCATCGGCTCGGAACTGATGGCCATGGCGGAAAATCTGGCCAAGGAAAAGCACTGCCTGGGCATCTGGCTGGACACCTTCGATTTTCAGGCGCCGGCGTTCTACAAGAAGCTGGGATTCAGCCAGTTTGGCGAGATCGTTGATTACCCGCCGGGGCATAGCCGGCATTATTTCCAGAAGCGCTTGAAGGATTGAACCTCAAGGGCCCTTCGCGAGCAGGCTCGCTTCCACAATGGAATCAGTGGGAGCGAGCCTGCTCGCGAAGACGGCAGTCGCGTCAACACACGATCAAAGACAGGTCGCCAACCCCGCCAAACGCCGCTTGGCGACAAAATCATCCTTCTGCACGTAGTAATTGAGCACCGTCCCCGACGCATTGCTGGTCACGTCGACAAACGATTCCGCCGAACGGGTATACACCGTCGAGCCGCCCTTCTTGCCCGGTTGCAGATACGCGCCGGCGTCCACGCCAAACACCGCCTCGTCCTGCCAGGCGAATTGCACGCACTGGGCCACGACTTTCTCGGGCTTGTCCGAGGTCAGAACCTTGTAAGGGGCTTTGGTGCGAGAATCGTCCATCACCGAACCCGCGCAGCCCGCCAGCACGGTCGCGGCCAGCGCTACCATCAGAATTCGCATTGCATTCGCTCATTCAGAAAAAAGCGGACTGTATCATCGCAACAGGCAAAATCGTTCTGCTTTACTGCATTTATAGCGCGACACACGCCGGCCGCTCCGGCACCCTAGGGTCATCAGCCTGACAAGGAATACACATGGCGCCCACCGACCAGCGACATGAGCAAGCCCTTAAACTGTTTCTCGACGCGCGCCCCGAATTGCGCGAAACCCTCGATCACCTCAACCCGCTGCAGGCCCAGGCCAAGGGTGAAACCTTGGCGCAGTATCGTGAAGAACGCCTGCACGAAGCCTTCGAGGCTGAGGCGGAGAATCAAGGCCTGTTCGCTTGGGAGCTGACCTTGCAGCTCACGGCGCAAACGCCCGGGGAGTACCAGGCTCAGCGCATGGAGGTGCACCGCGAAGTGGCGGAAATGGCCCACATGAGCTGGGCCGATTACTGCGATCTGTACGGGTTGGAACCTTAACCGCTGCTCAAGGATATCGTCACCGATGCTACCCTCCACTTCGACTCACCGCGCCACGTCCGGGCATTTGCATCGGCAGAAATGGCGTGGGCGTATCGGTCTGGCACTGGTGGCCAGTCTGTCCGTGCTGGCAGGCATGACCGATGCTATCGGCTTCATGGCCAGCGGCGATTTCGTTTCCTTCATGAGCGGCAACACCACGCGGCTGGCGGTGGCGATCAGTGACGGCGACCTCGGCCTGACGCTACGCCTGGTCATCCTCGTCGTCACGTTCGTGATCGGTAATGCCTTGGGCATCGTGATCGGTCGCCTCAGTGGCCGGCGCACACTGCCCTTGTTGCTGTGCATAGCCACTCTGCTGTGCTTCGCGGCCGCGTGGCCGTATGACACGCAACTGCCGGCGCTGCTGGCGGCGATCATCGCGATGGGCATGCTTAACGCGGCGGTCGAGGAAGTGAATGGTCTGCCGGTCGGCCTGACCTATGTGACCGGCGCGCTATCGCGGTTCGGCCGTGGACTCGGCCGCTGGATGCTCGGCGAACGCCGTAACGGCTGGCGGGTGCAACTGGTGCCATGGAGCGGGATGTTCATCGGCGCGATTCTCGGCGCAGTGCTGGAACATCATTTCGGGCTTCGGGCGCTGTTCGCCAGCGGCTTGCTGGCGGCGGCGCTCGGTGTGCTGTCGCTGAGCATTCCGCGGCGCTGGCAACTGGGCTATATGCCGCGCTGATCGAGGCCTCACTCCCCCCTGTAGGAGCTGTCGAGTGAAACGAGGCTGCGATCTCTTGATCTTGCTTGTAAAGATCAAGAGATCGCAGCGTGCCGCAGCTCCTACATGGATTCGCACTATGACCGATAGCAGCAGACGGACAGTTATTCCCGCGCAATCGGTGTGTGCAACTTGGGTTTCGCGGCTGCCTTCATAAAGCTTTATCATGGCCGCAGTTTTGCTGATCGAGTCCGTCATGAAGTTCGCCATTGCGCTGTTTTCCGCCGCCCATGCGCCCTCCTCGCGCCGTGCCCTGCTGTTTGCTCAGGCGGCGCTGGCTGGCGGGCATGAGATTGTCCGGTTGTTTTTCTATCAGGACGGCGTCTACAACGCCTCCGACGCGGTGGTCACCCCGCAGGACGAACTGGACCTGCCCAAACAGTGGCGTGCGTTCATCACCGAGCAACAACTGGACGGCGTGGTATGCATTGCCGCCGCCCTGCGTCGTGGCGTACTGAATGACGAAGAGGCCAGGCGTTATCAGCGTGATGCCGTTGCGGTCAGCGCGCCGTGGGAGTTGTCCGGCCTCGGCCAGTTGCACGATGCGGTGCAGGACGCCGATCGACTGATCTGTTTCGGAGGTGCGTGAGATGGCCAAATCCCTGTTGATCATCAGCCGCCAGTCGCCATGGTCCGGCCCCGGCGCCCGCGAGGCGCTGGACATCGTGCTGGCCGGCGGCGCGTTCGATCTGCCGATCGGCCTGCTGTTTCTCGATGACGGCGTACTGCAACTGGCCGCCGGACAGAACGCCAAGGCCCTGCAACAGAAAGACCTGAGCGCCAACCTGCAGGCGCTGCCGATGTTCGGTGTCGAAGAACTGTTCTACTGCACTGACAGCGCCAGCGCCCGTGGCCTGAGCACGCTGTCGCTGGACGAAGCGCAGCCGCTCGGCGCCAGCGAAATCACCGCCCTTATTGACCGTTACGACCAGGTGATCACCCTCTGATGTCGACTTTGCATGTGTTGTCTCATTCCCCGTTCGGCGACGAACGCCTGAACAGTTGCCTGCGCGTGATCGGCGCTGCCGACGCTTTGCTGTTGTCCGGTGACGCGGTGTATGCCCTGCAACCCGGCACCGCGCCATTCGCCACGCTGAACGAGCGCCGGGTCAAGCTGTTCGCCCTCGCCGAAGACCTGCAGGCCCGCGCCATCGTTGCTCCCGACTGGGCCGAGGCTATCGACTATCCAGCGTTCGTCGAACTGTCGATCCACCACGACAAGGTCAACAGCTGGCTATGAATTCGATGACTGTAGGCGCCCGCGCCATCGAACTCGACAAGGACGGCTTTCTGGTCGACCTCGATGACTGGTCCCATGACGTCGCCAGCGCCCTTGCCGCTGCCGAGGACATCGAACTGACTGCCGAACACTGGGAAATCCTCGAACTGCTGCGCAGCTTCTACGCGGAATTTCAGCTATCGCCAGCCACCCGTCCATTGATCAAATACACCGCACTCAAACTCGGCCCGGACAAAGGCAACAGCCTGCACCTGAACCGACTGTTCAAAGGCACCCCTGCCAAACTCGCCGCGAAACTGGCGGGCCTGCCCAAACCGACGAATTGCCTATGACCGACTTTCCAGCGCTGACCCTCGAAACGCCCGCCGAGCACCCGTTCGCGCAGTTCGTGCGAATCCTTGGCAAGGGCAAACGCGGCGCACGCGACCTGACCCGTGAAGAGGCCCGGGAAGCCATGGGCATGGTGCTCGACGACAAGGTCGAAGACACCCAGCTCGGAGCCTTTCTGATGCTGCTGCGGCACAAGGAAGAAAGCGCCGAGGAAATGGCCGGATTCACCGAGGCCCTGCGCGAGCGCCTGGCAGCGCCAACGCTGAATGTCGATCTGGACTGGCCGACCTATGCCGGCAAGAAGCGCCACCTGCCGTGGTACCTGCTGGCGGCCAAGTGCCTGGCGCAGAACGGCGTGCGCATCTTCATGCACGGCGGCGGCGCGCATACCGCCGGGCGTCTGTACACCGAACAGCTGCTTGGCGTGCTGGACATCCCGCTGTGCCGCACGTGGCAGCAGGTCGGCAACGCGCTGGACAACGGCGGCCTGGCGTTCATGCCGCTGATGGACTGGGCGCCGCAGTTGCAGAAGATGATCGACCTGCGCAACACCATGGGCCTGCGCTCGCCGATCCATTCGCTGGCACGGATCCTCAATCCACTACGCGCCCGTTGTGGCCTGCAAAGTATTTTTCATCCGGGCTATCAAGCGGTGCATCGCGATGCCAGCGGTCTGCTCGGCGACACGGCGATCGTGGTCAAGGGCGACGGCGGCGAGATCGAGATCAACCCGGATGCCGACAGCCATCTGTACGGCACCAAGGGCGGCGAGAGCTGGGACGAAGAATGGCCGCAACTGTCGAGCCAGCGCCACGTCAAACCGGCCTCGCTGGACGTTGAACATCTCAAAGCGGTGTGGCGTGGCGACGTGGTCGACAGCTATCCGCAAATGGCCCTGATCTCGACCATGGCCCTGGCCCTGCGTGGTCTCGGTCAAAGCCGCGAGCAAGCCTTTGAAACCGCCGAGCAATACTGGGCCGCGCGCAACAAATCGATTTAACCGATCATAGACGCCCGATCTTTGCGCTTTTTGTTCGAACTCATCGGAATAGACTCGGCTCCAACGCTTATTGGATTCAGGAGTCTTGATCATGGGTTTACTCGTCGATGGCCACTGGCAGGACAAGTGGTATGAAAGCAGCAAGGACGGCGCGTTCCAGCGCGAACAGGCGCAACGTCGCCACTGGGTCACCGCTGACGGCCAACCAGGGCCAAGCGGTGAAGGCGGTTTCGCCGCCGAAGCCGGGCGCTATCACCTCTATGTATCGCTCGCTTGCCCGTGGGCACACCGCACGTTGATCCTGCGCAAGCTCAAAGGTCTGGAAAGCCTGATCGACGTGTCCGTGGTCAGCTGGCTGATGCTGGAAAACGGCTGGACCTTCGACAAGGCCTTGGGCTCGACCGGCGACAAGCTCGATCACTTTGACTTCATGCACCAGCGCTACACCGCCGACACCCCGGACTACACCGGGCGCGTCACCGTGCCGGTGTTGTGGGACAAGAAACTCAAGCGCATTGTCAGCAACGAGTCGGCGGAAATCATCCGCATGTTCAACAGCGCCTTCGATGGCCTGACCGGTAACGTGCTGGACTTCTACCCGGCACCGTTACGTGGCGAGATCGATGCACTGAACGAGCGGATTTATCCGGCGGTGAACAACGGCGTGTATCGCGCCGGGTTCGCCACCTCGCAACACGCCTACGAAGAGGCGTTCGATCAAGTGTTTGCCGAACTGGATCATCTGGAGCGAGTGCTGGGCGCCAATCGTTACCTGACTGGCGAATACCTGACTGAAGCAGACGTGCGTCTTTTCACCACGATGATTCGCTTCGATGCGGTGTACCACGGGCACTTCAAGTGCAATCTGCGGCGAATTGCCGATTATCCGAACCTGTCGAACTGGCTGCGTGAGCTGTACCAGTGGCCGGGGATTGGCGAGACCGTGGATTTTCAGCACATCAAGAACCACTACTACGGCAGCCACAAGACCATCAATCCCACGGGGATTGTGCCGAAGGGGCCAGAGCAGGATTTCAGTGTGGCGCATGACCGGGAGCGCCTGAATGCGAAAGGGGTTTGGTTGAAGGGCTAACAGCAAAAGCAAAAGATCGCAGCCTGCGGCAGCTCCTACAGGGAACGCATTCTCATGTAGGAGCTGCCGCAGGCTGCGATCTTTTTGCTTTGACTCAAACTTGCGCCTGAGCCCCTTCGAACCACGCCAGCTTCTCGCGCAGCTGCACCACTTCACCGACGATCACCAGCGTCGGCGCATGCACTTCATGCTCCGCCACCAGGCGTGGCAGGTCCGCCAGCGTCCCGGTAAAGACCCGCTGATTGACCGTCGTGCCCTGCTGGATCAACGCTGCCGGGGTGTCCGCGCGGCGACCGTGCTTGATCAACTGCTCGCAGATCACCGGCAAGCCCACCAGGCCCATGTAGAACACCAGCGTCTGCGCCGGGGCGACGAGGTCGGCCCATGGCAGGTCGGTGGAGCCGTCTTTCAGGTGACCGGTGACGAAGCGCACCGATTGCGCGTAATCGCGATGGGTCAACGGAATCCCGGCATACGCCGCGCAACCGCTGGCCGCCGTGATCCCCGGCACCACCTGGAACGGAATGCCATGGGCCGCCAGCTCTTCGATCTCTTCACCGCCGCGACCGAAGATGAACGGGTCACCGCCCTTCAAGCGCACCACCCGTTTACCGGCCTTGGCCAGGTCCACCAGTTGCTGGTTGATCTGGTCCTGCGGAACCGCATGGTCGGAGCGACGCTTGCCGACGTAGACACGCTCGGCATCGCGACGGCACAGCTCAAGAATCGCCGGCGCGACCAAGCGGTCGTACAGCACCACGTCGGCTTGCTGCATCAAGCGCAAGGCACGGAAGGTCAGCAGGTCCGGATCGCCCGGTCCGGCGCCCACCAGATACACCTCACCGGTGGTGATGTCCGCCTCGCCATCAATCTTGGCCTGCAACAGACGCTCGGCCTCGGCGCCCTGCCCGGCCAGTTGCCGGTCGGCAATCGGGCCCTGGAACACGTCTTCCCAGAACCCGCGACGCTGCTGCACATCCGGCAACAGGTTTTTCACCTGATTGCGGAAACGTGCGGCAAGGCCGGCCAACTGGCCGTAAGTCGAAGGAATCCAGGTTTCGATCTTGGCGCGAATCAGCCGCGCCAGCACTGGCGCATCGCCGCCGCTGGACACCGCGATGATCAGCGGCGAGCGATCGACGATCGCCGGGAAGATCACGCTGCACAACTGCGGCGCGTCGACCACATTGACCGGCACGCAACGTCGATGGGCATCGCTGGAGACCTGGGCGTTGAGCGTTTCATCGTCGGTGGCGGCGATGATCAGGCCGCAACCGTCCAGATCCGCTTCCACATAACCACGCAACAGGCATTCACCACCGCTGGCAGTGACCAGTTCGCGCAGTTGCGCTTCGATTTCAGGTGCGACCACCCGCAGCAGCGCACCGGCATCGGCCAGCAGGCGGGATTTGCGCAAGGCAATTTCCCCCCCACCGACCACCAACACACGACTGCCGCGCAGGTTGTGAAACAGCGGCAGATATTTCATTTAGCCGATGACCTCAAGGCCACCCATGTACGGTTTCAGTACGTCCGGCACGCGGATCGAACCGTCGGCCTGCTGGTAGTTTTCCAGCACGGCAACCAGTGTACGACCGACCGCCAGGCCGGAACCGTTCAGGGTGTGTACCAGTTCAGGCTTGCCGGTTTCCGGGTTACGGAAACGCGCTTGCATACGGCGGGCCTGGAAGTCGCCGCAGTTGGAACACGAGGAAATTTCGCGGTACTTGTCCTGGCTCGGAATCCACACTTCCAGGTCGTAGGTCTTCACGGCGCTGAAGCCCATGTCGCCGGTGCACAGCGCCAGGGTGCGATAAGGCAGACCCAGCAGCTGCAGGACTTTTTCGGCGTTGGCGGTCAGGCCTTCCAGCGCTTCCATCGAGGTCGACGGCTCGACGATCTGGACCATCTCGACTTTGTCGAACTGGTGCTGACGGATCATCCCGCGAGTGTCACGACCCGATGCGCCGGCTTCGCTGCGGAAGCACGGGGTGTGGGCGACGAACTTGATCGGCAGCAATTTCGAATCGACGATTTCACCGGCCACGATGTTGGTCAGCGACACTTCAGCAGTCGGGATCAGGTACAGATCGGCTTCGCCTTCGCGAGCGATCTTGAACAGGTCTTCTTCGAACTTCGGCAACTGACCGGTGCCTTGCAGCGCCGGAGCCTGAACCAGATAAGGCGTGTAGGCCTCTTCGTAGCCATGCTCGTTGACATGCAGGTTGATCATGAACTGCGCCAGGGCGCGATGCAGGCGAGCAATCGGACCACGCAGCAAGGCGAAACGGGCGCCGGAGAGCTTGGCGGCGGTCTCGAAGTCCAGCCAGCCGAACTTCTCGCCCAGCGCAACGTGGTCTTTCACTTCGAAATCGAACTGCGTCGGCGTGCCCCAGCGGCGCACTTCGACGTTGTCGTCTTCGTCTTTGCCGACCGGTACCGATTCGTGCGGCAGGTTGGGGATACCCAGCAGGATCGAGTCCAGTTCGGTCTGGATCGCGTCCAGCTCGACTTTACCGGCACTCAGCTCGCCCGCCATGCGCTCGACGTCCGCCATCAGCGGCGCGATGTCTTCGCCGCGCTGCTTGGCCTGACCGATGGATTTGGAACGCGCGTTACGCTCAGCCTGCAGTGCTTCGGTGCGGGTCTGGACGGTCTTGCGCTGTTCTTCCAGCGCTTCGATGCGCGCGGTATCCAGGGCAAAGCCACGGGAAGCCAGGCGGTCCGCTACGTCCTGAAGGTTGCTACGTAACAGTTTGGAATCGAGCATGTCGGTTTCTCGTTATCAAAGTTTGGTCAAGGACAGGCCGGCCCATGTCGCGAGCAGCCCGCCGAATACGCTGATCGCCGCATAGCCCAGGGCCAGCGGCACTTGCCCGCTTTCCAGCAGGCGCACCGTATCCAGTGAAAAGGATGAAAAAGTCGTCAGCCCCCCGAGGAAGCCGACCATCAACCCGGCGCGCACCTCGATCGGCACCTCCGGGCGTATCAAAAACAGGCCGTACAACACGCCAATCAGCAGACAGCCCACGATATTAACGGCCAGCGTCGCGGTATAGAAGTGCCGCGGCCAATTGGCGTTGACCCAATTAGCGGTGGCGAAGCGCAACAGCGTGCCGGCGATTCCGCCGACGGAGACCGCAACAATCAATGGAAGCACTATTTTCTCCGCTGTCTTGGGCTTAAACGGTCGAGTTGGGCGAGGTGGTTGAGCTTCTCGCCGATCTTCAATTCCAGGCCACGGGGCACCGGTTGATAGAACGGGATCGGCTCAAGCTCTTCCGGGAAATAGTCTTCACCGGCAGCGTAGGCATCGGGCTCGTCGTGGGCGTAGCGGTATTCGTCGCCATAGCCCAATTGCTTCATCAGTTTGGTCGGCGCATTGCGCAAGTGCAGCGGCACTTCCAGCGAACCGTACTCGGCAGCCGCGCGCAGCGCGGTCTTGAAGCCCATGTACACCGCGTTGCTTTTCGGCGCACAGGCGAGATAGGTGATGGCCTGGGCCACCGCCAGTTCGCCTTCCGGGCTACCAAGACGCTCCTGCACTTCCCACGCCGCCAGGCACAGGCTCAGCGCGCGCGGATCGGCATTGCCGATGTCTTCGCTGGCCATGCGCACCACGCGTCGCGCCAGGTACAACGGATCGCAACCGCCATCGATCATCCGCGCAAACCAGTACAGCGCGCCATCGGGGTTGGAACCGCGTACCGATTTGTGCAGCGCGGAGATCTGGTCGTAGAACGCTTCGCCGCCCTTGTCGAAGCGTCGTCGGGTGTCGCCGAGCAGGCTTTGCAGCAACTCGGTGCCCATTTCGCTGTTGTCTTCGGCCAGGTCCGAAGCGTTCTCCAGCAGATTGAGCAGGCGCCGGCCATCGCCATCGGCGGCCGACAGCAGCATCTGGAAGCCCTCATCGCTGAGGGTCAGGTTGCGCTTGCCCAGGCCACGCTCTTCGGTGAGTGCGCGGTGCACCAGTTTGCGCAGTGCTGTCTCGTCGAGGCTTTTCAGCACATAGACGCGAGCCCGCGACAACAGCGCGTTGTTCAATTCAAACGAAGGGTTTTCAGTGGTGGCGCCGATGAAAATCAGCGTGCCGTCTTCAACGTAGGGCAGGAAGGCATCCTGCTGCGATTTGTTGAAGCGGTGCACTTCATCGACGAACAGAATCGTGCGCTTGCCGTACTGGCCGGCCTGCTGCTTGGCGATTTCCACCGCCTGACGGATTTCCTTGACCCCGGCGAGCACTGCCGAGACCGTTTCGAAATGTGCGTCCGAGACTTCCGCGAGCAAGCGCGCCAGGGTGGTCTTGCCCACACCCGGCGGCCCCCAGAAGATCATCGAATGCAGGGCACCCTGCTCCAGCGCCTCACGCAGAGGCTTGCCGCGAGCGAGCACGTGCTCCTGACCGACGTACTCATCCAGATTGGTCGCGCGCAAACGCGCGGCCAGCGGCTGGGCAATCGGTGCACTGCGAAACAGATCCATCACGTAGCGTTGAAACCTCTGATTGTCTGAAACCGGTTGGAATAACTGTGGACACCTGTTGGTGGCCCTGTGGTGAGGGGATTTATCCCCGATGGACTACGCAGCAGTCACCTTTTTTGGGGCTGCTTTGCAGCCCATCGGGGATAAATCCCCTCGCCACAAAAGCTCCAGGCCACAAGAACCCGACCCGGGATCCGGGGTTTATTCCTGGATAACGTCAGCACCCTTCGGGATGTCGAACTTGAACTTCGACGCCGGCACCGCTTCGTTGGCCTTGACCCCGGTGAACAGAATGTTGGTGCGCTGGCCGACGCTGTCGATCAGTTGCATGTCATTCACCAGGCCGTTGCGGAACGACAGACGCAGACTGTCGAACAGAGTGTCCTTGGTCTTTGGCTTGAGGGTGAAGTCGATCACGCCGCCCGCCTCTTTGGCACTGATCTCAAAGCTCTGGCTGATCTTCGACACGTCACCGGAGAGCAGCAGCGCCGGGGTCTGAGTCAGACGCTCGTCGAGCTTCTTGATGGTCGCCTGCTCCAGATCCGGGTCCCACAGGGTGACCTTCTTGCCGTCGGAAACCATGGTCTGCTCGTTTGGCGCTTCGGTGTGCCAGTAGAACAGGCCCGGACGCTGCAGGACCATATCACCGCGAGTTTCCTGCAACTGGGTGCCGCTGCCGTCGAGGGTCAGCTGGGAGAAGTTCGCGGTCAGGGTTTTCGATGTTTCCAGCAATTGAGTCAGACGCGCCACGTCCTTGTCATCGGCGTGGGCCGTGAGCGTGGTCAGCGCCAGTACTGGCAACAGCATGCGGATAAGACGCATGGGAGTCCTCTTGAATACTCGTTGGGAGAGCGGCGGCACATCATTGTCCCACCTCTTGCTTGACAATCAGTCGCGCACCGGGCCGGGGGCCAGAACTTCACGCGAACCGTTGGTGTTCATTGAGGTGACGACCCCGGCCATTTCCATGGCTTCGATCATGCGCGCGGCGCGGTTGTAACCGATCTTCAGCTTGCGCTGTACCGCAGAAATCGACGCCCGGCGGCTTTCCAGCACGAACTGCACGGCTTCGTCGTACAGCGCGTCGGTCTCGGCATCATCACCGTCGCCACCACCGCTGCTGCCTTCAAAGCCGCTGCCCGCCTCTTCGACACCGTTGAGGATGTCATCGTTGTATTCCGGTGCGCCACGCAGTTTCCACGCTTCCACCACGCGGTGTACTTCATCGTCGGAAACGAACGCGCCGTGTACCCGGATCGGCAGGCTGGTGCCCGGCGGCATGTAGAGCATGTCACCGTGCCCGAGCAGTTGCTCGGCGCCGCCCTGATCGATGATGGTCCGCGAGTCGATCTTGCTCGACACCTGGAACGCCATACGGGTCGGAATGTTGGCTTTGATCAGACCGGTGATCACGTCCACAGAAGGACGCTGGGTCGCGAGGATCAAGTGGATACCGGCGGCACGTGCCTTCTGCGCGATACGGGCGATCAGTTCTTCGACCTTCTTGCCGACGATCATCATCATGTCGGCGAATTCGTCGACCACCACAACGATGGTCGGCAGCTTCTGCAGCAATGGCGCTTCGTCGTGAATGCTTTCGCGCTTGTACAGCGGGTCGCTCAACGGCTCGCCGGCGTCCTGGGCTTCCTTGACCTTGGCATTGAAGCCCGAAAGGTTACGCACGCCCATCTTCGCCATCAGCTTGTATCGGCGCTCCATCTCGGCAACGCTCCAGCGCAGGGCGTTGGCGGCGTCCTTCATGTCGGTCACTACCGGGCACAGCAGGTGCGGAATGCCTTCGTAGATCGACAGCTCGAGCATTTTCGGGTCGATCATGATCAGTTTGGCGTCGTCCGGGCCGGACTTGAACAGGATCGACAGGATCATCGCGTTCACGCCCACCGACTTACCGGAACCGGTGGTACCGGCCACCAGCAGGTGCGGCATCTTGGCCAGGTCGGTGATGACCGGTTTGCCGCCAATGTCGTGGCCCAGGGCCAGAGTGACCGGCGACTTGAAGTTGTCGTACTCGGGGGTCGACAGCACTTCGGAGAAACGCACGATCTGCCGGTCTTCGTTGGGAATTTCGATACCGACCGTGGTCTTGCCCGGAATCACCTCGACCACGCGCACGCTGGTCACCGCCAGCGAACGTGCGAGGTCTTTGGCCAGGTTGGCGATGCGGCTGACCTTGACGCCAGCGGCAGGCTGGATTTCGTAACGGGTAATCACCGGGCCCGGATGGATCGAATCCACGGTGACTTCGACGCCGAACTCCTTGAGCTTGATCTCCAGCAAGTGGCCGACGGCAGCCAGGGATTCCGGCGAATAATTGAGTTGTTTCTTTTCCGCCGGATCGAGAATCGAGATCGGCGGCAAAGTACCTTCCACGGCGCTGTCGACGAACAACGGCACCTGTTTCTCTTTCTGCACGCGCTTGCTTGGCTCCGGTGCTTTGACCGGCGCCGGGGCGATGACCGGCGGCACCTGCTTCTCGCGATCCGACATGTGCTTGCTCAAGGCCTGCTCGCGCTCGATCAGGCGCTCCTTGACCTTGGCCTGTTCACGTTTGTCGGTGACGGTCGGCGCCACGACGTCGTGGACGCGGTCATCAACCTCACGCAACTGCGCGACCAGTTGCTTGCGCTCGGTACGGGCCGACCACCAGCGGTTGATCGCGCCCTGAAACAGTTCGAACAGGTCGAGGGTGATCTTGCCGGTGACGTCCATCACCTTGAACCACGACAGGTCGGTGAACACCGTCAGGCCAAACAGGAACAACGCGATGAACAGCAGCGTGCTGCCCTGGATATTCAGCGCGTTGCGCGCCAGATCACCGAGACTTTCGCCCAGCGCCCCGCCCGCACCCGCCGGCAGACCGGTGGCAGCATGAAAATGGATATGCGCCAGCGCAGCGCCGGACAGTACCAGGAACACCAGACCGATCAGGCGCCAGGAGAACAGCCAGCCGCTCCACTGCCACGGCTCGTGACGCTGACGGAAGATCTGATAGGCCTTGACCGCGAGCAGCAGCGGGAAAATATATGCGAAATAACCCAGCACCATGAACAGGATATCGGCGCTGTAGGAACCGGCCGGGCCGCCGAAGTTCTGCACGTCGTCGATCTTGCTGTTGTGGCTCCAGCCCGGATCGTCCTTGCCGTAGGTCAGCAGGGCCATCATCAGGAACAGGCACAAGGCACCGATGGCGATCAATGCACCTTCCTTGAGCCGGTAGTGCAATTGCTGGCGCCAGAGCGGAACGACTGTTTTTGGTGCTGCGGTGGATTTCTTCAAAACGCTTCTTTTCCTGCGCCCAAGGCGCGTCCATCTATTGAATGACGATAAAAAACTGCCCAATCCAGGCAGGTAAAAAAGTGAACCGGCGCATCTGAGACTACTTTTAACACTGTGCCGCAGCTTTTATAAATACAGCTATAAACACAGCGCTCTACAAATATTCTGTAACAGCCCGGCATTGTACGGGTTTGCGCGGCTGATGCCATGCTTCAAACCCCTTAGCTGAGCATAGCCAACCGCACAAATCCTGCGGTTCAATTTGAGCATGCATTGTCTTTTGTGACAAAGGCTTATGAGGTGTATTTGATGAACGCAGCGAAGCATTCACGCCTGATCATTCCTGGCTCCGGCCCTGCCGGCTACAGCGCCGCCGTATACGCCGCCCGCGCCAACCTCAAACCGGTGTTCATTACCGGCTTGCAGGCGGGTGGTCAGCTCACCACCGTCGAAGGCGACAATTGGCCCGGCGACGTCGAAGGCCTCACCGGCCCGGTACTGATGGAGCGCATGCAGAGACACGCCGAACGCTTTGCCACCGAGATCGTTTACGACCACATCCACACCGCCAAGTTGCAGCAGCGCCCGTTCGAGCTCATCGGCGACAGCGGCACTTATACCTGCGACGCCCTGATCATCGCCACCGGCGCTTCGGCGCAGTATCCGGGACTGCCCTCGGAAGAAACCGTCGCGAGCAAAGGGGGGTCGGCTCGTGCGACCTGTGACGGCTTTTTCTACCGCAATCAGGTGGCCGCCGTAGCGGACGGCGGCAACACTGCCGTCGAGGAAGCCGTGTACCTGTCGAACATTGCGAAGTATCTGGACGACATTCCTGTCATTTAACGGCACACTTTATCGCGGGCCTCGGGCCCGCACCGCCCTCCCCTTCTGCAAGCCTGGACGCCATGCTGACTTGGTTACAACGCAATTCCCTGACTTTCCCGCCCTTGGAAAAGGCCATGCGCGATCCCAATGGATTGCTGGCCGCCGGTGGCGACCTGTCCGCCGACCGCCTGGTGCAGGCTTACCGACACGGCTGTTTTCCATGGTTTTCCGAGGGCCAGCCAATCCTCTGGTGGTCGCCGGATCCGCGCACCGTTCTGTTTCCCGACGAACTGCATGTCTCGCGCAGCCTCGGCAAGCTGCTGCGCAAGCAACGCTACCAGGTGACCTTTGATCGGGATTTCGCAGCCGTGATTCGCGCCTGCGCCGCGCCCCGGGACTACGCCGACGGCACCTGGATCACCGAAGCCATGCAAGACGCCTACCTCGAACTGCACCGCCGCGGCTTCGCCCACTCGGTCGAGGTCTGGGATGAGGGACAACTGGTCGGCGGCCTGTATGGCCTGGCGATGGGTCAGCTGTTTTTTGGTGAATCGATGTTCAGCCGCGCCGACAACGCCTCCAAATATGGCTTTGCCACGCTGGTGCAGCATCTGAAAGAGGCGGGATTCGTTCTGATTGATTGCCAGATGCCGACCGATCATCTGCACAGCCTCGGCGCCCGGGCGATCCCCCGCCACGAATTCGCCAACTACCTGGCCCGCCACCTGGATCAATCCAGTCGCGCCACCTGGGTTTGCTGAGCGACTTTTGCGCGCGTGGCTTACACTTAATTCACCAGCTTATCCCGAGGGTTGATCATGACCGAGTTGGCGCGCTTGAAGTTCTATGCCACTCAGCCTCATTCCTGCAGTTATCTGCCCGAGGAGCAGGCGACGACGCTATTTCTCGACCCGAGTCAGCCCATGGATGTGCACGTCTACGCAGACCTGTCGGAAATGGGCTTTCGCCGCAGCGGCGACCATCTGTATCGGCCCCATTGCCAGAATTGCAATGCGTGCGTGCCTGCACGCATCCCGGTGGCACAGTTCAACCCCAACCGCCAGCAGAAACGCATTTTCAAGCGCAATGCCGATCTGCAGGTGCGCCCGGTGAAACCGCATTTCAGCGAAGAATATTTCGACCTGTACCAGCGCTATATCGAACAGCGACACGCCGACGGCGACATGTACCCGCCAAGCCGCGACCAGTTCTCGACCTTTCTGGTGCGCGACCTGCCTTTCTCGCGCTTCTATGAATTTCGACTCGACGGACGGTTACTCGCCGTTGCTGTGACCGATCTGCTGCCCAACGGCTTGTCGGCGGTCTACACCTTTTACGAACCTGACGAGGAGCGCCGCAGCCTGGGGCGCTTCGCGATCCTGTGGCAAATCGCCGAAAGCCAGCGCCTGGGGCTGGAAGCGGTGTATCTCGGATACTGGATCAAGAACTGCAAAAAGATGAACTACAAGACCCAATATCGCCCCATCGAATTGCTGATCAATCAGCGCTGGGTAATCCTGAACTAATCGCAAGCCCTAAACCCCTTGGCTTGAACCCCCTTTTTCGGGCACAATGCACGCCGCTTTTGCCTGGCGCAGTTGCACCGGGCCATTCATTGGACACCGAGGGCTTTACTGCATGTCGAAAGAAGACAGCTTCGAAATGGAAGGCACTGTCGTCGACACCCTGCCCAACACCATGTTTCGTGTGGAGTTGGAAAATGGGCACGTCGTAACCGCGCATATCTCCGGCAAGATGCGCAAGAACTACATTCGTATTCTTACCGGTGACAAAGTGCGCGTCGAGCTGACGCCCTATGACTTGAGCAAAGGGCGCATCACTTACCGCGCTCGCTAATCAAGTCAATACAAGACGCCCGGTTTATGCCGGGCGTTTTTGTTTGTCTGCGGTTTGGGGGATTGGGAGTTAGGGTTGGGGGTTGGGCCGGGTTTTGGGTGTATATCCGTTGCTGCGGTAACGGCCTCTTATGGTTTCGCTCTTACAGCGAGTCACCTTTTCCAAACGCCGAAAAGGTAACCCAAAAGGCTTTGCCCCGGTGTACGGCACTTCGCTGAGGCTCAGTGTTCCCTCGCTACGGTGCCCATCCGGGGGCATCGCCTACGGTTTGCTTCGCTGCACCTCCTCTCGATGTATGCGGCTTCGCCGCATGGCGCTGCGCGCCTACCCCCGGATGGACACCTCCGCTCGGCCTGCCGAAGGGGCAAAAAATCAAAAGCCAAGTCAAGATCAAAAGCCAGAGCCAGAGCCAGAGCCAGAGCCAGAGCCAGAGCCAGATCAAAAGATCGCAGCCTTCGGCAGCTCCTACAGGGGATTGGGTGTATTCAGTTAGAAATTTGGTCGGCTGTCAGGCCGCCATCGCTGGCAAGCCAGCTCCCACAAAAGTCACAGCAGACCGCACCCGCTTTTCACCACTCAACACGATGAGCGTTAGCTCGAGTACCGCTCTTGATCTGAGGGCCCGTCGGCAGGCTGAGTGGAGGGATTTATCCGGGGGTGGGAGCGCAGCGACCGTTTGGCGCAGCCAAACACAGCGAGAGGAGGTGCAGCGAAGCAAACCGTAGGCGCTGCCCCCCGGATGAATCCCGCAGCGAAGGAACCCGAGCCTAAGCGAGGGCCGAACGTCAGGGCATAGACCTTTTGGTTACTTTTGGGGCGTTTGCCAAAAGTGACCCGCCGTCAGGGCGGAACCCTAGGTGGCCGTTACCGCAGCAACGGATATTCCCCCCCACCCCGGTCAAGCCAAATCAAACACCTCCACCAAGCGCCCAGCAATCAACCCCAGCGCCTCCTCAGCCTCATCAACAATCGCCCCCATACGCATAAAGTCGTGGGTCATCCCCTCATAAACCTTCAGCGCCACAGCAACCCCCGCCGCCTGCAAATGCCGGGCATAAGCCACCCCCTCATCGTGCAACGGATCACACTCGGCCAACACCATCAGCACCGGCGCGAGATTTGCCGGGACTTCGCCGAGCAACGGCGAGAAACGCGGATCGAGACGATCGCTGGCATCACGCTGATAGTGCGCGTAGAACCACTGCAGCGAAGCCTTCTCCAGCAGATAGCCTTCGGCAAAACGCTCGATCGACGGCGTGCTGCGACTGGCATCGGTGACCGGATAAATCAGCACCTGCAAACGCGGCTGCACGGCAGCAGCCGTCAGTTGCGCAGCCAGCACCGTGGCCAGACTGCCACCGACGCTGTCACCGGCAATCGCCAGCCGCGCCGTGTCGATGCCCAGATCAGCCGCACTCGCCACCAGCCAGTCCCAGGCATCGCGGGCGTCATCGGCCGCTGTTGGAAAACGATGTTCCGGCGCCGGTCGGTACGCCACCGACAGCACCACGCAATCGGCCAGCGAGGCCAGCGCGCGGCACAGCGAATCATGCGAGTCGAGGCTGCCGACCACATAGCCGCCACCATGGAAATACAACAGCGCCGGACGACCGGCGCCCGCCTGCAACGCATGGTTACTGTAGATCCGTGCGTTCAACAGTGCACCGTCACGCGCTGGCAATTGCAGCTCATCCACCACGACCAGTTCTTCACCGCCGGCGTCCATCAGCAACGACGACTGATCGAATTGTTCACGGGCCTCGGTCGGGCTCAACTCGTGCATGCCGACGCGTTTGCCACTGGCCCGGCCGTTGCCGACCAGTTGCAGAAATGCGGCGATATCAGGATTCAATGACATTCAAATCTCCAAACCGATCGGGCGCCAGCAGCGCCCGATCGGTTTTACTTGGGTTTCACAGCAGGTTTCAGGACATGACTACTGATTCAACGATCTGGCCGAGCATTTCTTCAGCCTCGGACAGGAAAGTTTCATCGCGCGGGATCTGGAAGTGCCCGCAATCCAGCCATTCGCCGCCCATGCCCGGCTGGCCCAGTTGCGCCGCCAACTCCAGTGCCTCGGCTTCGCGCCCCAATGTCCACCAGCACGTCGGGTTGACGGCCAACGGCGCGCAGCGCTCAAGCTTGAGCGACAGCTGCTTGAGCCGGCGCGCCACGCTGAACACATGCGCCAGTTCATCGGCACCCAGTGCCACGTAAGTCGACGCCCCGCGCTCGGCACTCATGGCACGCTGGAACAGCGCGCGCAGGTTGTGCGGCGTTTCTTCACCGTCGATGGACAAGCCCGGTGCGGCGTCCGGCAACGTCACCTGCAGGAAGTCGCGCAGGTCGGCTTGCCAGTCATCGACCGCCCCGGCGTCGACCGCCGCCGACGGCACGAAGCTGTCGACCAGCCCGACAAACTTGACCTGTTGCCCGGCCTGCTCCAGTTGCGCGGCGATCAACATCGCCAGCGTACCGCCCAGCGACCAGCCCAGCAGGTGATACGGCCCCTGCGGCTGTTTCTGGCGAATCTGCGCCAGATACTCACTGGCCATTTCCTGCAGCGAGGTGTCGTTGAACGCCGGATCCAGCAGCATCCGCGACTGAATCGCCAACACCTGACGCCGACCGCTCAAACGGCGCGCCAGCGGCTCGTAGTCGAACACCGTGCCGAATCCGGCGTGGAGGCAGAACAGCGGCGCCACGCCCTCGACCTCGGCATTCATCGCCAGCAACCCGGAGGCTTTTTCCGCCGTGCCCTGAACGCTGGCCACTAGTTCGCCGATGCTCGGTTTCTGCATCAGATCGCGCAGTTTCAGGCTCAGGCCCTGAGCCTTGAGCGCGCGGCTGCGGGCCACCACTTGCAGGCTGAGGATCGAATCGCCACCCAGTTCGAAGAAATTGTCGGTGAGCCCGACCCGTTCGATTTTCAGCACTTCCTGCCAGATCTTCGCCAGGGCTTTTTCCAGCTCGGTGCGCGGTTCGACGTAGGCCAGACGCTGTTCGACGTCCGGATTCGGCAAGGCCTTGCGGTCGAGCTTGCCGTTCGGCGTCAGCGGCATGCGCTCAAGTACCATCAAGTGTGCCGGCACCATGTAATCCGGCAAGCTGGCCTTGAGTTGCTCGCGCAGACGCTCGCCCAAACCGTCGGCCGGCGTGTCGGTAGCGGCCAGTACATAGCCGAGCAGTTGTTTGCCGCTGACACCCTCGCGGGCCACCACGGCGGCGTCACGCACGCCCGGCTGCTGCTTGAGGCGCGCTTCGATTTCACCCAGTTCGATGCGGAAACCACGGATCTTCACCTGATGGTCGATCCGCCCGAGATAGTCGACGGTGCCGTCGGCACGCTGGCGCACCAGGTCGCCGGTGCGGTACAGGCGACTGCCGTCGGCGCTGAACGGGTTGGCAACGAAACGTTCGGCGGTGCCACCGGCGCGTCCCAGATAACCGCGCGCCAACGCACCACCCAGGTACAACTCACCGGCAATGCCGGCCGGCAGCGGATTGAGGTCGCTGTCGAGCACATAACCCGTGCGCTCGCCGACCACGCTGCCGATTGGCGCATAGGCCGCGCCGCATTGATCGTCGACCGCGGCCTTCCAGATCAGCGGCGTGACCACCGTTTCGGTCGGGCCATAGCCGTTGATGATGTACTGCGGTTGCAGTGCGCGTTTGGCCAGTTCGAAACTTGCCACCGGCACCGCATCCCCGCCGAAGCAGTAGATCCGTACCGGCGGCGGATTGCCGTGCTGTTCGGCGTGTTCGGCCAGTTGCTGCAGGTACACCGGCGGGAACGCGGCCACAGTCACGCCATGCTGATGCAGGGCGTCGAAGGTTTGTTCGGCCGTCCACAGGCTGTCGTCACGAATCAGCAAACGAGCGCCGTGCGTGAGGGTGGTCAGCCAGCGCTCATGCGCGCCGTCGAAGGCGAACGACATGAAGTGCAACTCGCAATCGGCCGCGCTCATTTCGTAACGCTGACCGATCGCCTGGCAGTGCATCGCCAGCGGCCCGTGCGCCACGCCGACACCTTTCGGCTGACCGGTTGAGCCGGAGGTGTAGATCACGTAGGCCAGGTTGCCCGGCTGCACCGCCACCTGCGGCGCCGAATCCGGCTGAGCACGCAGATCCAGCTGATCGAGTTCCAGCACCTGCAGGTTGGCCTGGGTCGGCAGCACCTGACGCAGACTCGAATCGCTGAGCAGCAAGGCGATGCCCGAATCGTGCATCAGATAGCTCAAGCGCTCGCGGGGATAGGTCGCGTCCAGCGGCACATAGGCGCCACCGGCCTTGAGCACCGCCAACAGCGCGACGATCATGTTTTCGCTGCGTGGCAGGGCCACACCGACCCGAACTTCCGGACCGACACCTTCGGCGATCAGCGCATGCGCCAGACGATTGGCCCGCGCGTCGATCTGACCGTAGCTGAAGGCTTGCTCATTGAAGATCACGGCGGTTTGTTCGGCCCGCTGCGCAGCCCACCCGGCAATGCGCTGGTGCACCGGTGTGGTCTGCGCTTGCGCGACAACCTCCGGCGCGGGCGCGACTTGCCCGGTCGGCAGACCGATGCGTCCCAGCGCCTGCCCGGCGTCCTGAACCAGTGCGGTGAGCAGACCTTCCATGTTGCTGCGGATGCCCTCCACGGTCGCCAGATCAAAATGTTCGCGCAGGAACATGTACTCGATCACCAACCCGTCTTCGAGGGTGACCATCAGGTCCATCGGGAAGTTGGTCAGGCCCGAGTTGTTGATCTCGCCAAACGTCAGCGAATCATCGCGCCACTCGCGCAGCGCCTGATCGATCGGGTGGTTTTCGAACACAATGATGCTGTCGAACAGCGACTGCCCGGCACGCCCGCCCCAACGCTGGACGTCGGTCAGCGGGGTGTACTCGCGCTCGCGCATCTCCAGGTTGAAATCCTGCAACTCGCGCAACCAGGCGCCCACGGCCTGCTCGGCCGGCACGTCCTTGATCACTGGCAAGGTGTTGATGAACAGGCCCAGGATCGATTCCGAAGCCGGCAGGCTCGCCGGACGCCCCGCCACCGTGGCGCCGAACGCCACGCAACGCTGGCCGCTGTAACGGCTGAGCAGCACCAGCCACGCGCCCTGCACCAAGGTATTGAGGGTGACCTGCTGCGCCTGGGCAAAGGCTTTCAACTGTTCGGTGCGGGCCTCGTCCAGACGGCTGTACAGCGCCTGGTGACCGCGACCGCTGCCGGTACGCGTCACCGCGTCCGCCAGATAGGTCGGTTCGTCGAGCAGGCTCAGGTGCTGACGCCAGAAACCTTCGCTGGCGTTCGCGTCCTGCTGTTGCAGCCAGTTGATGTAACCGCGATACGGCACCGCGTCGGCCAGTGGTCGTCCGGAATACTGGCTCAGCACCTCACCGATCAACTGCGAACTGCTCCAGCCGTCGATCAGAATGTGATGGTAGGTCCAGATCAACTGATAGCTGTGCTCGCCGACTTGCACCAGCGTCAGGCGTTGCAGCGGTGGCTGGTCAAGGTCGAAGCCCTTGGCCCGCTCGGCATCCGCCAGACCTTGCAAGGCTTCGGCCGAATAATCCCGCTCACGCCAGTCGAGCAGACTGAACGGCAACTGCGGATCGGCGAGCACAAATTGCAGCGGCTCGGCCATGTCCTGCCAAAGGAAACCGGTGCGCAAAATATCGTGGCGACGGCTGACGCTTTCCCACGCGGCTTGCAGACGCAGCGGCTCAAGGCCCTCCACCGGAACGCTCAACTGGTTGACGTACAGGTCCGATTCCGGCGAATTCAGGCCGAGGAACAGCATGCCCTGTTGCATCGGCGACAAGCGATAGAGCCCGTCGAGTTGCCCCGCCGGCAATGGCAGCTGCGCCACTTGCGCCTCGCTCAAGCCGTGCAGCGGCAGGTCGATCAGCACCGGCACCGGCGCCTCGCGACCTTCGGCAGCCTGCACGCACAGGGCCAATTGTTGAATGGTCGGTTTTTGGAACAGGTCTTTCGGGCTCAGCTCCAGCCCTTGCTGACGGGCGCGACTGACCACTTGAATCGAGATGATCGAGTCGCCGCCCAAGGCAAAGAAACTGTCGTGGGTGCTGACCTGCTCAAGGCCCAATACCTCTTTCCAGATCTGCACCAGCGCCTGCTCAATGGCATTCGCCGGTTCGACATGCAACTGCGCGGCGCTGAGTTCCAGTGCCGGCAGGCGCTTGCGATCGATCTTGCCGTTGGGGGTCAGCGGCAACTGCGCCAGCCATAGGCGGTGGGTCGGCACCATGTAATCCGGCAGGGTCGCACCCAGCCAATTGCCGAGGGCTTGCTGCAGTTCGGCCTGTTGTTCGGCGTTGGTGTCGATGATCGCCGGATCGCTCGGCACCAGATAGGCAATCAGTTGCTGACTGCCCGACACTTCGCTGGCGACGACCACCGCTTCACGCACGGCGGCATGCGCCTGCAGACGCGCTTCGATTTCGCCCAGCTCGATACGCAAGCCGCGAATCTTCACCTGATGGTCGATCCGGCCCATGTACTCCAGCTCGCCCTCCTCGCGCAGACGAATCAGGTCGCCGGTGCGGTACAGGCGCTCGCCGTTGCCGCCGAAAGGATTCGGCACGAAACGCTCGGCGGTCATCGCCGCACGTCCCAGATAACCGCGCGTGATGCCGGCGCCGGACAGGTACAGCTCGGCCGAAACGCCCTGCGGCACCGCGTGCAGATCGGCATCCAGCAGATGACTGGCGCTGTGATCAAGGGCACGCCCGATCCGCGCCTGACCGCCAGCACTGCGGCGGGTCCAGGTCGAATAGGTGGTGTCTTCCGACGGGCCATACAGGTCGTAGACGTGCTCGACCGTCGACTGCTGATACAACGCCTCCACCAGCGCTTGTTTCAGCGGCTCGCCAGCGAGGTTGATGATGCGCACGTTCGACGGAATCTGCCCGGCACGCTGCAGCGCGGCAATCGCCGACGGCACAGTGTTGATCAAACGAACTTGATCGCGGGCCGGCAAGTGCGGCAGCTCCAAGGCATTACGGGCGATGATCAGCGAGCCACCGTTAGCCAGAGTGACAAACAGCTCCCACACCGACAGGTCGAAGCACACCGACGTCGAGGCCAGTACGCCTTGAATGTCGTCGCGGCTGTAGACCTTGGCCGACCAGTCGATCAGCGCCATGACGTTGCGATGGGCAATCGCCACGCCTTTCGGTTTGCCTGTGGAACCGGAGGTGTAGATCACGTAGGCGAGGTTATCCGGCTGCACCGCAGTCTGTGGTGCAACAGCCGAATAGCCGCTTAGCGAAACCTGATCCATCAGCAGCACTTGGGTATTGCCCGGCACGCTCAGGGTCGCGGCAACGGCCCGCTCAGTCAGCAACACCCGCGCCCGACTGTCTTCGAGCATGTAAGCCACGCGATCCGCCGGGTAGTCCGGGTCCAGCGGCACGTAAGCGCCACCAGCCTTGAGCACCGCGAGCAAGGCGACCAGCAACTGCTCGGAACGCGGCATTGCCACGCCCACGCGCACTTCCGGGCCGACACCCAACTCAAGCAGTTTGTACGCCAGCCGATTGGCCTGGGCGTCCAGTTCGGCGTAGCTCAGTTGCTTATGGGCAAAGGTTACCGCCAAGGCATCCGGGTTAGCTGCCACTTGGCGGGCGATGGCTTGATGGATGCACAGATCGGTGGAGAAGTCGGTATTCACCTGCGGGCTGTGCTCGATAAGGTTCAGCTCGCTGAGCGAACGCTGCCCCGACTCGCTCATCTGCCCGAGCAAACGCTGCAGATACCCGGCCAGTTGCACCACGCTGTGCGCGGCAAAGCTTTCGCACTGGTAGCTGAAGTGCATCGACAATTCGTCGCTCAAGTGCACCAGCAGCGTCAGCGGGTAGTTGGTCTGCTCGTGATTGTGGATTTCACCGAAGCGCAGTTCTTGTGGTGCGCCCTGCGCCAGCGCCTCGGACACCGGATAGTTCTCGAACACCAGAATGTTGTCGAACAGCGCCTCACCGTTGCGCTCGGCCCAACGCTGAATATCGAACAGCGGGGTGTGTTCATGTTCACGCAAGGCCAGGTTCTGCGCCTGCACGCTCTGCAACCATTCGCCAACGCTCGATGAGGACTGCGGGCTGGCGATGACCGGCAAGGTGTTGATGAACAGACCGATCTGCTGCTCGACCCCTTTGAGTTCAGCCGGACGCCCCGCCACCGTGGCACCGAACACCACACACGGCTGGCCGGTCAGGCGCTGCAACAGCAGCAGCCAGGCCGCCTGAATCAGCGTGTTGAGGGTGACTTTCTGCTGGCGCGCGAACTCGCCCAGACGCCGCGTCTGTTCAGCGTCGAGCACGCAGAAATGTTCGCCATGACCGTCACGCGGTGCATCGCCGCGCTGCGCCTGCAACGCTTGTGCGAGCAAGGTCGGCGCTTGCAAGTCAGCCAGTTGCGCGGTCCAGTAACGTTCGCTGGCCTGCACGTCCTGGCGCTGCAGCCATTCGATGTAATCGCGATAACGCCCGGCCAGTGGCGGTTGGGCAACCCCGCTGTAGCGTTGCAGGACTTCGCCGAGCAACTGCGAGTTGCTCCAGCCGTCCATCAGGATGTGGTGGTTGGTGTAGATCAAGTGGCAGCGCTGCTCGTCCAGCCGCACCACGACCATACGCAACAGCGGCCCCTGGCTCAGGTCGAAACCTTGCGCCTGTTCGGCAGCCGCCAGTGCATTCAGATCGCTCTGGCAAGCGTCGCGAGCACGCCAGTCGAGCACGCGGAACGGCATGTCCAGCTGCTTGTGCACCACCTGCACCGGACGCGCCAGTTCACCCTGCCAGACAAAACTGCTGCGCAGGATGTCGTGGTTGTCCACTGCTGCTTGCCAGGCGTGCTGGAAGCGTTGCGGATCGAGGCCTTCGACATCGAGCCGGACCTGGTTGATGTAATCGCCGGTGGCCTGCTCGTAGAGGCTGTGGAACAACATGCCCTGCTGCATCGCCGACAGCGGATACACATCGGCGACCTGGCGTGGCGCCAGCGGGAACTGGTCGAGCTGCGCCTGCGTCAGGCCGGCCAGCGGGAAGTCCGACGGGGTCAGGCCTTCGACGCCCGGGGTCAGGCAATGGCCGATCAACGCTGCGAGTTCTGCGGCGTAATCTGCGGCCAGGGCTTCGATCACCGCGCTGTCAAAACGCTCGCGGCTGAACGTCCAGCCCACCCGCAGCTCGCCGCCATACACTTGACCGTTGAGGGTCAACCAGTTGCCCAGCGGCGCCTCCGGGCTCTGATCAAGGCCGGCGTTGTCCGGCGACGGCACGAACAGCGCAGCGTCATCGCCGGCGAAACTGCCGTCGAACTGCCCGAGGTAGTTGAAGGTGATGCGCGGGCTCGGCAAGGCCTGCAGGCGCTGCTGCGCTCCGGCATCACCGAGGTAACGCAAGGCACCGAAACCGATGCCCTTGTTGGGGATCGAGCGCAGTTGTTCCTTGATCTGCTTGATCGACTCGTCAAGCGTGTCTGCCGGCGTCAGGCGCACCGGGAACAGGCTGGTGAACCAGCCCACCGTGCGGGTCAGATCGACGCCGTCGAACAGTGCTTCGCGACCATGGCCTTCGAGCTGGATCAGCGTCGACGCCTGCCCGCTCCAGCGGCCGATGACCCGCGCCAATGCCGTCAGCAACAGATCGTTGACCTGGGTGCGGTACGCCGCCGGGGCCTCTTGCAGCAGTTGCCGGGTCAGCTCGGTGCCGAGGCGGGTTTGTACGGTCTGGGCCAGACGATTGTCCTGGCTGGCATCAACGCGCTTGCACGGCAGATCGGTGCTCACATCGCTCAGGCAGGCCTGCCAATAATCCAGTTCGGCCTGCAACGCCGGGCTGTTGGCGTAGCGCTGCAAGTGCTCGCCCCAGTCCTTGAAGGCACTGGTCCGGGACGGCAGGCTCAACGGCTGATCGTTGAGCAGCTGCTGATAAGCGTTTTGCAGGTCCTCCAGCAGAATCCGCCACGACACGCCGTCCACCGCCAGGTGATGAATCACCAACTGCAACCGCTGCGTGCCATCGGCCAGAGTCGCCAGCACCGCACGCAGCAACGGCCCGTGTTGCAGATCGAGGCTGCGCTGGGCGCGATTACCCAAGGCTTCAAGGGCGGCGGCATCAGCAACGTCTTCCTGCCAAAGCAGGTTCTGTGGCAGCGCTTCGACCGCGCGGTGCTCGGCCTGCCACACGCCATCGTGCAGGGTGAAGCTCAGGCGCAAGGCATCGTGATGGGCCACCAGGGCGCGCAACACTTGCTCGATTTTCTCAGCGTCCAGCGTCTGCCGCGGTTGCAGCAGCACCGACTGGTTCCAGTGATGACGCTGCGGAATTTCGTCGGCGAAAAATTGCTGCTGGATCGGCAGCAGCAACGCTGCACCGCTTGCGGCTTGCTGATCAATGCTCGATTCGTCGCCACCCCACTGCGCGACCAGCGCCAGACGCTGCACGGTCTGGTGCTGGAACAGGTCTTTGGGATTGAGGCGAATGCCGGCCTGACGGGCGCGGCTGACCACCTGAATCGAGATGATCGAGTCGCCGCCCAGTTCGAAGAAGTTGTCGTGGATGCCGACTTGCGGCAGCTTCAGCACGTCCTGCCAGATCGCGGCCAGCCCCTGCTCCATCGCGCTTTGCGGCGCCTGATAGGTCTGCTGCGCCTGACTGGCGTCCGGCGACGGCAAGGCGTTGCGGTTGAGTTTGCCGTTGGCGGTCAACGGCAATTGCGCCAGCAGCAACAGGTGCGCCGGGACCATGTGGTCCGGCAGATTGGCCTTGAGTTCGGCGCGCACGCTGTCGCGCCACAGCGCCTGTTCGGCCGGACTTGCGTCGAGCAGCGCGGCGTCACCGGGCACCAGATACGCCACCAGTTGCTGACCGCTGAGCCCCGGTTGCGCCAGCACCACAGCCTGGCGCACGGCAGCCTGTTCCAGCAGTTGCGCTTCGATCTCGCCGAGTTCGATACGGAAACCGCGAATCTTCACCTGATGATCGATGCGCCCGATGTACTCGATCACGCCGTCGGCGCAGTAACGCGCCAGGTCACCGGTACGGTACAGACGCCCGCCATCGGCGGCGAACGGGTCGGGAATAAAGCGCAGGCTGGTCAGGTCCGCGCGGTTCAGGTAACCGCGAGCCAGGCCGGCACGACCGATATACAGCTCACCGATACAACCTTTGGCGACCGGGTTCAGATCTCCGTCGAGCAAGTACCAGGACAGGTCCGGGATCGGCTCGCCGATCGGACTGCTGGCGTCACGCTGCAAGTCGGCCAGCGTAATCGGCCGGTAGGTCACGTGCACGGTGGTTTCGGTGATGCCGTACATGTTGATCAGTTGCGGTGCCTGATTGCCGAAACGCTCGAACCACGGGCGCAGGCTCTTGACCTCCAGCGCCTCGCCGCCGAACACCACGTAACGCAGCGCCAGTGCTTGCGCCGCGTGCTCCGGGGCGCAGGCCACTTGCATCAATTGCTTGAACGCCGACGGCGTCTGGTTGAGCACGGTGACGCCTTCGCGGCAGAGCAAGGCGAAGAAATCTTCCGGCGAGCGACTGACCTCATAAGGCACCACCAGCAGTTTGCCGCCGTACAGCAGTGCCCCGAAAATCTCCCACACCGAGAAATCGAAAGCGTAGGAATGGAACAGGCTCCAGACATCCGTGGCGTCGAAACCGAACCACGCATCAGTGGCCTCGAACAGGCGCAGCACGTTGCGATGGGCCAGCAACGTGCCCTTCGGTTGACCGGTAGAACCGGAGGTGTAGATCACGTAAGCCAGGTTGTCCGGGCTCATGCGCACCTGCGGATTGCTATCGCTGTAGCCTTCCAGACCATCACGTTCCTGATCGAGCATCAGGCTGCACAGCGAATCCGGCACCGGCAGACGACCGAGCAGATGACTTTGCGTCAGCAGCAAGGCGATGCCGCTGTCGCCGATCATGTAGCTCAGGCGTTCTTCCGGGTAGGTCGGATCCAGCGGCACATAGGCGCCGCCGGCCTTGAGAATCGCCAGCAGGCCGACCAGCATGTCGAGGCTGCGCTCCACCGCCAGACCGACGCGCACGTCCGGGCCGACACCGCTGGCAATCAGCTTGTGGGCCAACTGGTTGGCGCGGCTGTTCAGCTCGCCGTAGCTCAGGGACTGCCCGGCACAGCTCACGGCAATCGCTTGCGGGGCGCGGGCGGCTTGTTGTTCGATCCGCTGATGCAGGCACTGCTCGCTCGGGAAATCGCGGATGGCCGGGTTCCACTGCTGCAAGGTCGCCGCGTGTTCGGCGGCGTCATGCAGCGGCAGTTCGGCAATGCGCTGAGCGCAGTCGGCGACGATGCCTTGCAGCAGACGGGTCCAGTGCTGCGCCAGGCGTTCGATGGTTTCGACGTCGAACAGATCGGTGGCATAGGTCAGCTCGGCCCAGACGTTGTCGCTCGATTCAAAAGTGTTCAGGGTCAGGTCGAACTGCGCGGTACTGGACGCCCAAGGCAAGCCTTCAATCGCCAGTTTTGGCAGACGCGTGGCGCCCTGCGCCTGACGCACCTGGCTCTGATGGTTGTGCATCACCTGGAACAGCGGGCTGTGGCTGAGGCTGCGTTCCGGTTGCAGCGCGTCGACCAGTTGCTCGAACGGCAGATCCTGATGCGCCTGCGCACCCAGCACCGTATTTTTCACTTGCTGCAGCAGGCTGCGGAACGTCTGCTGACTGTCGAACTCGGCCTTCAGTACTTGGGTGTTGACGAAGAAGCCGATCAGGCCTTCGGTCTCGACCCGGTTGCGGTTGGCCACCGGCACCCCGACGCGGATATCGACCTGACCGCTGTAGCGATGCAGCAAGGTCTGGAACGACGCCAGCAACAGCGCAAACAGCGTGACGTTCTCGCGCTGCGCCAGTTGCTTGAGCGCGGTGGCCAGTTCGAGGCTCAGCGGGATCTCGCGACGGGCGCCGCGATAGCTCTGCTCGGCTGGACGCGGACGGTCGGTCGGCAACTCCAGCAGCGGTTGATCGCCAGCGCCGAGTTGTGCGGTCCAGTAGCTCAATTGACGCTCGCGTTCACCGGCGTCCATCCACTGTTTCTGCCACGCGGCGTAGTCGGCGTATTGCACCGGCAGCGCCGGTAATTGCACGCGCTGGCCCTGGCTGTGGGCGGCATACAACGCCACCAGCTCATCGACCATGACATTCATCGACCAGCCATCGGCAACGATGTGATGCAGGGTGATGACCAGCGCGTGGTCATCGGCGGCCAGGCGCAGCAGTTTGACCCGCAACAACGGGCCTTGCTGCAGATTGAACAGGTGCAGGGTTTCGGCGGCGGCCAGCGCTTGCAGCGCCGCCTCGTCGAGATCCGCTGCCACCTCCTGTACCTGCAGATCGAGCGTGCCATGAGCCTGGATCACTTGCAGGGTCTGCCCCTGTTGTTCGACGAAGCAGGTGCGCAGCGATTCGTGGCGCTCGATCAGCGCGTCGAAGCTGCGCTGCAACGCCGGCAGATCCAGCTCACCGCGCAGACGCAACGCCGCCGGCACGTGATAAGCGGTGCTGGTCGGTTGCAGTTGCCAGAGGAACCATTGACGTTCCTGGGCATAGGACAGCGCTAGCGGTTGCAGACGTGGCAACGCAACAATCGGCGGCTCCTGATGCGCCTGATCGACACCCAGCGCGGCGACAAAATCTTCCAGCGTGCTGTGTTCGAACAACGTGCGCAGCGGCACCTGCACGTTCAGCGCCTGACGCACCCGCGAGACCACTTGCGTGACCAGCAACGAGTGGCCGCCCAGTTCGAAGAAGTTGTCGCTCAGGCCTACGCGATCAAGCTTGAGCACCGCTTGCCAGATCTCGGCGACGCTGTGTTGAGTGGCGGTTTGCGGGGCGATGTAAGTCGATTGCAGTTGGCTGGCGTCAGGTGCCGGCAAGGCTTTGCGGTCGACTTTGCCGTTCGGCGTCAGTGGCAGTTGCGCGAGGAACAACAGGTGCGCCGGCACCATGTATTCCGGCAGTTCGGCCTTGAGGCTGGCTTTCAATTCGGCGCGCAGTTCGCCTTCATCAAAAGCGTCGGCGGTCGACACCACATAGCCGACCAGTTGCGGTCCGGTCGGGCCGTCCTGAGCGACTACGACGGTTTCGCGCACGCTGTCGAGGGCGAGCAAACGCGCTTCGATCTCGCCGAGTTCAATCCGGAAACCACGGATTTTCACCTGATGGTCGATCCGCCCGATGTACTCGATCACGCCTTCGGCGCGGTAACGGGTCAGGTCGCCGGTGCGGTACAGGCGCGCGCCGGATTGCGAAAAGGGATCCGGGACAAAACGTTCGGCAGTCAGGCTCGGGCGCTGGAAGTAACCACGAGCGAGGCCGTCGCCGCCGATCAGCAATTCCCCCGGGGCGCCGAGCGGATTGAGCTCAAGGTCGCTGCCGAGGATGTACAACGCGGTGTTGTCGATCGGTGTGCCGAGGAATGGACGGCTGTTGTCCGCACTCAAGGCGTGCTGCGCCGACCAGATGGTGGTTTCGGTCGGGCCGTAGAGGTTCCACACGCTCGGCGTCAGTGCGAGCATCCGTTGCGCCAGTTCCTGCGGCAGCGCTTCACCGCCACAGAGGAACGTGCGGCCCGCCAGGATGGGCGCCTGTTCGTTGTCCAGCAGCATGCGCCAGGTCGAAGGCGTGGCTTGCAGCGTCGTCACGGCGTGACGCTCGATCAGTTCGAGCACCGCTTGCGGGTCTTGATGCACGTCCTTGCCAGTCAGTACCACACAAGCGCCGGCCAGCAATGGAGCGTAGATTTCCAGGCCGAAAATATCGAATGAGAAGGTGGTCAGCGACAGCATGCGATCCGTGGCCACGATGCCCGGCTGCTCGATCATGCTCGCGACAAAGTTGCTCAGCGCCGCGTGGCGCACCATCACGCCTTTCGGTTTGCCGGTGGAACCGGAGGTGTAGATCGTGTAGGCCAGGTGCTCGCCATTGACTGCAACGTCCGGCGCGCTCTGTGGATAAGCCGCCAGCCACTCGCGCGGTTGATCCAGCAGCAGCGTTTGCACGCCCGGCGGGATCGGCAACTGCGCCTGCAAATGGCTTTGGGTCAGCAGCAATGGCAGGCCGCTGTCCTCGATCATGTAGGCCAGGCGATCCTGTGGATACGCAGGGTCCAGCGGCACATAAGCGCCGCCGGCCTTGAGGATCGCCAGCAGGCCGACGAGCATTTCCACGCTGCGCTCGACGGCGATACCGACCAATTGATCCGGGCCGACACCGGCCTCGATCAGCTTGTGCGCCAGTTGACTGGAGCGGGCATCCAGCTCGGCGTAGCTCAGCACGTGTTCGCCGATGATCAATGCAGTGGCTTGCGGCGTTTGCTGCGCACGTCGGGAGAAATCCTGCTGCACGCATTCGGCTTGCGTGCTGCGGTCAGCGATGCGCAGCCAATCCTGCAACAGCACGCCGTGTTCGGCGCTTTCCAGCAACGGCAATTCGCCGACGCGCTGGCTCGGTGCGGCGACGATGCCGCGCAGCAAGTTCTGCCAGTGACGCGCCAGGCGCTCGACGGTTTCAGCTTTGAACAGATCAGTGGCGTAGATCAGCTCGGCGGCAAAGCCGTCGCTGGACTCGTAGGTATTCAGCGTCAGATCGAACTGCGCGGTGCGCCCTTCCCACTGCACATCCTCGACACTCAGTTGCGGCAACTGCGCCGCGCTGCGGCCTTGGTCTCGGCTGGTCTGGTGGTTGAACATCACCTGGAACACCGGGCTGTGGCTCAGGCTGCGCTCCGGTTGCAAGGCTTCGATCAGTTGCTCGAACGGCAGATCCTGATGCGCCTGCGCAGCCATCGCCGCCTGCTTGACCTGAGCCAGCAACTGGTTGAACGGCAACTGCCCGCTGACCTCGGCATTCAGCACTTGCGTGTTGACGAAGAAGCCGATCAGGCCTTCGGTCTCGACCCGGTTACGGTTGGCGGTCGGCACCCCGACGCGAATCTGCGCCTGTCCGCTATAGCGATGCAACAACGCCTGGAACGACGCCAGCAGCAGCATGAACAGGCTCGCACCTTCGCGCTGCGCCAGCTGTTTGAGGGCATTACCGAGGTCTGCCGGCAGGTTCAGTTCCAGCCGCGCACCGTGCAGGCTTTGCACGGCCGGACGCGGGAAATCGATCGGCAGTTCCAGCACCGGCTGCTCGCCGTCCAGGGTCTTGACCCAGTAGGCCAACTGGCGCTCACGCTCGCCCGCTTCCAGCCAGTGGCGCTGCCAGATCGCGTAGTCGGCGTACTGTATTTCCAGTTCCGGCAGGCTCAGCGGCTGCCCGGCGGTGTCGGCGGCGTAATGCTGGATCAGCTCGTTGACCAGGACTTTGATCGACCAGCCATCGGCGATGATGTGGTGCTGGATCAGCACCAGCACATGGTCGTCTTCCGCCACTTTCAGCAGCGCCACCCGCAGCAGCGGGCCCTGCTGCAAATTGAACGGGCGTGCGGTTTCGCTCTCGACGAAGGCCTTGATCGCGGCGCCTTCACCGGCGGCGTCGAGGCCCTCCGGCAATGGCGTCAGGCTGATGCTCAGCGGCAGCGGCGGATGAATCACCTGGCAAAAGCTTTCACCCTGTTCGGCAAAAGTGGTGCGCAGGCTTTCATGGCGCGCCGCCACTGCGTTGAAGCTGCGCTCCAGCGCTGCCACATCCAGCCGGCCCTTGAGGCGCAGGGCGCTGGGGATGTGATACGCAGTGCTGTGCGGGTCCATTTGCCAGAGGAACAGTTGACGTTCCTGAGCATACGACAGAGGAATCGCCGCAAACCCGGAACGTGTTTCCGGGATCGGCAGGTTGGCCGGAGAGACACCCTCTTCGAGCATCTTTTCCAGGTACAGCTTACGTTTGTCCAGCGGCAGAGTGATAAAGCGCTTGGCTACCCTCAAAGCAACACTCTTGTCCATCAGACTTCCTCCATATCGTCAAGCAGGGCTTCCAGCTTGCTCAGTTTCTGTTCGTTGATTGCCCCGCCTCCTGTATCGAGTCGAGCGACAAAATCGCTCAGGACGGGGTGCTGGAATAACAGTTGCGGGGTCAGCGTCAGGCCCAGTTCCAGGGCCATGCGCGACACCACGTTGACCGCCAGCAGCGAGTGCCCGCCGAGTTCGAAGAAGTGATCGTTCAGACCGATGCGTTGCACTTCGAGCACTTGCTGCCAGATCGCCGCGACCTGTTGCTCAAGCTCACTGTGCGGCGCGACATACGCGGCCTGCATCTGGCTGGCATCGACCGCCGGCAGGGCCTTGCGGTCGAGTTTGCCGTTGGGGGTCAGTGGCAACTGCTCAAGGAACAGCAGGTGCGCGGGAATCATGTAGTCAGGTAACGAAGACTTGAGGCCAGTCTTTAGTCCCTCGCGCAGTTGCCGCTGCGCGTCGCCGTCGTGCATGTTCAATTGCGGGGCAACCACATACGCCACCAGTTGCGCACCGCTGTCGCTGTCGACGGCCAGCACCGCCGCTTCGCTGACCGTCGGCTGGGCGAGCAATCGCGCCTCGATTTCCCCCAGTTCGATGCGGAATCCACGAATTTTTACCTGATGGTCGATCCGGCCCATGTACTCCAGCTCGCCCTCCTCGCGCTGACGAATCAGGTCGCCGGTGCGGTACAGGCGCTCGCCGTTGCCGACGAAAGGATTCGGCACGAAGCGCTCGGCGGTCATTGCCGCACGCCCCAGATAACCGCGCGTGATGCCGGCGCCGGACAGGTACAGCTCGGCCGAAACCCCTTGTGGCACCGCGTGCAGATCGGCATCCAGAAGATGACTGGCGCTGTAATCGAGCGCACGCCCGATCCGCGCCTGACCGCCAGCACTGCGGCGGGTCCAGGTCGAATAAGTGGTGTCTTCCGACGGGCCATACAGGTCGTAAACGTGTTCGACCGTCGACTGCTGACACAACGCCTCCACCAGCGCTTGTTTCAGCGGCTCACCCGCCAGGTTGATGATGCGCACGCTCGGCGGAATCTGCCCGGCACGCTGCAGTGCGGCAATCGCCGACGGCACGGTGTTGATCAGGCGCACCTGATCGCGCGCCGGCAGGTGCGGCAGCTCCAAGGCATTACGGGCGATGATCAGCGAGCCGCCGTTGGCCAGGGTGACAAACAGCTCCCACACCGACAGGTCGAAGCACACCGACGTGGAGGCCAGTACGCCTTGAATGTCGTCGCGGCTGTAGACCCTGGCGGACCAGTCGATCAGCGCCATGACGTTGCGATGGGCAATTGCTACGCCTTTGGGTTTGCCGGTGGAGCCGGAGGTGTAGATCACGTAGGCGAGGTTGTCCGGAGCGACCGATGTTTGCGGCGCGCTGCTCGGATAATCGCTCAACGAAAGCTGATCCAGCAGCAGCACTTGGGTATCGCCCGGCACGCTCAGGGTCGCGGCAACGGCCTGCTCGGTGAGCAATACCCGCGCGCGGCTGTCTTCGAGCATGTAGGCCACGCGATCGGCCGGGTAATCCGGGTCCAGCGGCACATACGCACCGCCAGCCTTGAGCACCGCGAGCAAGGCAATCAGCAACTGCTCGGAACGCGGCATGGCCACGCCCACGCGCACTTCCGGGCCGACACCCAACTCAAGCAGTTTGTGCGCCAGGCGATTGGCCTGGGCCTCCAGTTCGGCGTAGCTCAGTTGCTTATGGGCGAAGGTCACCGCCAAGGCATCCGGGGTCGCCGCCACTTGATGGGCGATGGCTTGATGGATGCACCGCTCGGTAACGAAATCGCCGTTCACCGGCGGGCGGTGTTCGATCAGGTTCAGTTCGCTGAGCGAACGCTCACCGGCATCCGCCATCTGGCTCAGCAGACGCTGCAGATGCGCGCCCAACTGCGCCACGCTGGCCGCCGCGAAGCTGTCGCGCTGATAACTGAAATGCACCGACAGTTGCGCGCCCATGTTCACCAGCAGGGTCAGCGGATAGTTGGTCTGTTCCTGATTGGCCACCGCACCGAAGCGCAGACCTTGCGGCGCACCACGCTCCAGTGCTTCGCCAATCGGGTAGTTCTCGAACACCATCAGGCTGTCGAACAGCGCGTCACCGCCCTGCCCGGCCCAGCGCTGAATATCCGCCAGCGGCGTGTGTTCGAACTCGCGCGAGGCGAGGTTCTGCGCCTGTACTGCTTGCAGCCAGGCGATCACGCTCTGCTGCGCGGACGGCGCAGCGATCACCGGCAGCGTGTTGATGAACAGGCCGATCTGCGCTTCGGCCCCCGGCAGATCCGCCGGCCGCCCGGCGACGGTGGCGCCGAACGCCACGCAATCCTTGCCGGTGTAGCGCTGCAACAGCAGCAGCCACGCCGCTTGCACCACGGTGTTGACGGTGACTTTCGCGGCCCGGGCAAACTCGCCCAGGCGCTGGCTCAGCTCAGCGTCGAGCATCTGGTAATGATCGCCGTAACCCACGCTCGGCAAACCGGCCTGCGGCCGTGCGATGGCATTGGCCAAACGCGTCGGCTCCTGCAAATTGCCCAGCGTCGTCCGCCAGTAGGCTTGCGCCGCCGCGCCATCCTGACGTTGCAGCCAGGCAATGTAATCGCGGTAGCGACCCGCGCCACGGGCGACTGCTTCGCCGCTGTAGTGCTGCAACACTTCGCCGAGCAACTGCGCGCTGCTCCAGCCGTCCATCAGGATGTGATGGTTGGTGTAGATCAGGTGATAGCGCTCGGCTGCGGTGCGCACCAGCACCAGGCGCATCAGCGGTGCACAGCTCAGGTCCAGACCCAATGCGCGCTCTTCATCAGCGAGGGTTTGCAGCGCTGCCTCCAGATCAGTCCTGTCGTGCCAGTCGAGCACACTGAACGGCACCTCGACCTGACGCTGCACCACTTGCACCGGTTGCGGCAGATCGCCTTGCCAGAAGAAGCCGCTGCGCAGGATGTCGTGGGCATCTACCGCCGCCTGCCACGCTGCGCGGAAGCGTTGCGGATCGACGCCGTCGACGTCCAGGCGCATCTGGTTGATGTAGTCGCCATTGCCGTGTTCGAGCAAGGTGTGGAACAGCATGCCCTGCTGCATCGGCGACAGCGGATAGATGTCGTCGATGCCTTGCGGCTCCAGTACCAGCGCGTCGAGTTGCGCTTGCGACAGTTGCGCCAGCGGGAAGTCCGACGGCGTCACGCCACGGTTGGCAGTGTCGCAGCAGTGGCTGATCAGCGCGGTCAGTTCCTGCACATAGTCGTCGGCCAGACGCTGAATGGTGGCGGTGTCGAACATCGCGCCGCTGTAGGTCCAGCTCAGGTCCAGCTCGCCGCCGAACACCTTGCTGTTGAGCGCCAGCGGATTGCCCAGCGGCCCTTGCAGATTGACCTCTGCGCCGCCGGACTCGCTGGTCGGCACGAACAGAGCATCGCTGGCAGCATCGAAGCTGCCGTCGAACTGGCCAAGATAGTTGAAGGTCAGGCGCGGCGCCGGCAAGGCTTGCAGGGTGGCACGCGTCGGCTCATCACCGAGGTGCGCGAGTGCACCGAAGCCGATGCCTTTGTGGGGGATCGCCCGCAGCTGTTCCTTGATCTGCTTGAGCGACGCGCCGAGTTCGGCGGCCGGTGCCAGGCGTGCCGGGAATACGCTGGTGAACCAGCCCACGGTGCGGGTCAGATCAATGTGTTCGAACAGGTCTTCGCGACCATGCCCCTCAAGCAACACCAGTGCATTGTCGTCCCCGGTCCAGCGCACCAGCACCCGCGCCAGCGCGGTCAGCAACAGGTCGTTGACCTGGGTGCGATAGGCCGCCGGGGCTTCCTGCAATAACTGACGTGTCAGGGTCTGATCGAGTTTGCGGCGCAGGGTCAGCGCCTGATCGTGTTGCTGACCACCCTGCGGACGGTCGTAAGGCAAGGCCGCCGAAGCGCCCTGCAACTGCTGCTGCCAGAAGCCCAGTTCGGCCTGTAACGCAGGGGTTTTGGCGTAGTCCTGCAACGCCGCCGCCCAGGCCTTGAGCGCACTGGTCTTGGCCGGCAACTGCACGGCGTGACCGTCGAGAATCTGCCGGTAAGCACGTTGCAGGTCTTCGAACAGAATCCGCCACGACACGCCATCGACCACCAGGTGATGGACGATCAGCAGCAGGCGCTGACTGCCATCAGCCAGGTTCGCCAGCACCGCGCGGATCAGCGAACCACCACTCAGTTGCAGACTTCGCTGGGCCTTGTCGCCCAGTGCCTCAAGGGCGGCGAGATCAGCGACCTCGACTTGCCAGAGAATGGTTTCCCCCGCTTGCGTGGCAACGTCGCGGTAATACGCCGACCAACCCGCGGCCTGCTCGACAAACTCCAGACGCAAACTGTCGTGCTGCACCACCAACGCATCCAGCGCCTGCTCCAGTACCTGAGCATCCAGTGCCTGCGTCGGCTTGAGCATCACCGACTGGTTCCAGTGGTGACGGTCGGGAATCGCCTCGGCAAAAAATGCCTGATGAATCGGCAGCAGCGCGGTTTCGCCGGTTTGCGCGTGCTGATCGATGGGCTGCACCGCCTCGCCGGTCTGCGCCACCGTGGCCAGGGCCTGAATGGTCTGGTGCTGGAACAGGTCTTTGGGGCTGAAGCGAATCCCGGCCTGCCGCGCCCGGCTGACCACTTGAATCGAGATGATCGAGTCGCCGCCCAGTTCGAAGAAGTTGTCGCTGACGCCGACCTGCTCAAGCTTGAGCACGTCCTGCCAGATCGCCGCCAGTTGCTGCTCCAGCGCCGTCTGTGGCGCGAGGTAGGTCTGTTGCAGTTGGCTGACGTCCGGTTTTGGCAGGTTCTTGCGATCGAGCTTGCCATTCGGCGTCAGCGGCATGCGCTCAAGACGCAGGACATACGCCGGCACCATGTGCGCCGGCAGGCTGGCCTTGAGCTGCGCGCGCAGGTGGTCGGTGAAGTCGGCACGGGCCGAATCACCGACCACGTAGGCCACCAGCCGCTTGCCACTGCCGGCGCTGCCTTCCTGCGCCACGACCACCGCTTCACGCACGCCGTCGAGGGCTTGCAGCGCCGCTTCGACTTCGCCCAGTTCGATACGGAACCCGCGAATCTTCACCTGATTGTCGATGCGATCCAGATAGTCGAACGTGCCGTCGACACGCTGGCGCACCAGGTCGCCGGTGCGATAGAGCAAGCCGCCATTTGCGCTGAACGGATCGGCGACAAAACGCTCGGCGGTCAGCCCCGGACGATTCAGATACCCCCGCGCCAACCCAGTACCACCGAGGTACAACTCACCGGCCATGCCTTGCGGCAACAGGTTCAGATCGGCGTCGAGCACGTAGGCGCTGCGGTCGCCGATCCGGCTGCCGATCGGTGCGTAAGCGGTGCCGCATGGCTCTTCACGGCCAGCCTTCCAGATCAACGGGGTGACCACGGTTTCGGTCGGGCCGTAGCCGTTGATGATGTAGTCCGGATCGAGCGCGCGTTTGACCCGCTCGAAACTGGCGTTCGGCACCGCATCGCCGCCGAAGCAATAGATCCGCACCTTCGGCGGGTGGCCGACACGCTCGGCGTGTTCGGCCAGTTGTTGCAGGTACACCGGCGGGAACGCGACCACGCTCACGCCGTGTTCGATCATCGCGTTGTAGGTCTGCTCCGGTGTCCACAGCGTGTCGTCGCGAATCAGCAGCGAAGCACCGTGGGTCAGGCTGGTCAGCCAGCGTTCGTGGGCGCCGTCGAAGGCGAACGACATGAAGTGGAATTCGCAGTCGCTGTCGCGCATTTCGTAGCGCTGACCAATGGCCTGGCAATGCATCGCCAATGGGCCGTGAGCAACGCTGACGCCTTTCGGATTGCCGGTGGAACCGGAGGTGTAGATCACGTACGCGAGGTTATGCGGATCGACTGCGACCTGTGGCGCCGTGCTCGGCAACTCGCGCAGGTCGAGACGATCCAGCTCCAGCAACGGCACCGATTCGCCGACCGGCAATTGCGCCGACACCGACGAATCGCTGATCAGCAGCGCCAGCCCTGAATCCTCGATCAGATAGGCCAGGCGTTCACGCGGGTAACTGGTGTCCAGCGGCACATAGGCGCCGCCAGCCTTGAGCACCGCCAGCAGCGCGACGATCACCGCCTCGCTGCGTGGCAGGGCCACACCGACCCGGGTCTCGGCGCCGACACCACGGGCGATCAGCGCGTAAGCCAGTTGATTGGCACGCTGCTCGATTTCGCCATAACTGAAGTGCTGACCGTTGAAGATCACTGCGGTGCGCTGCGGACGCTCGACCGCCAGCGCAGCAATGCGCTGATGCACAGCGGTGTCCAGCGGGTACGGCTGCGGCTGGTTTTCGGCTTGCTGGCGGGCATGCTCGTCAGCGCTGGCCAGAGCGATTTCGCCGAGGTTGCGTTCGGCCGACAGCGCAAACTGCTCAAGCAATTGCAACAGATGGGCACTGATGCCTTCGATCACTTCACTGGCAAACTGGCTGCGGTCGAAGCTGTAGTGCAGCGCCAGTTGCTGACCGAGGGTGACCGCCACGCTCAGGGCGTAATGGGTTTGCTCCAGGTTGCCGACCTCACCGAATGTCAGGCCCTGCCCGGCCTGGCTCAGCGCCTGGGCAACCGGGTAGTTTTCGAACACCAGAATGTTGTCGAACAGCGCTTCACCGCCCTGCCCGGCCCAGCGCTGGATGTCCGCCAGCGGCGTGTGTTCGAAGTCGCGCAGGCTGAGGTTTTGCGCCTGCACCGCTTGCAGCCACTGGCCCACGCTTTGGTCCGGACGCGGCGCGCCGATCACCGGCAGAGTGTTGATGAACAGGCCGACCTGCTGCTCGATGCCCGGCAAATCCGCCGGACGCCCGGCCACGGTCGCTCCGAATGCCACCGCTTCATGACCGGTGTAGCGCTGCAGCAACAGCAGCCACGCGGCTTGCACGAGGGTGTTGACGGTGACTTTCTGCTGCCGGGCAAACGCTTCCAGCGCCTGAGTGCGCGGCACGTTCAAGGTCAGGTAATGGTCACCGTGGCCACTGTCGCGCTCGCCGCCGGTAGCGGCGCGGGCCAGTCGGGTCGGCTCTTGCAGCGTGGCCAACTGAGCGCTCCAGAAGTCCTGACTCAGTTGCGCGTCCTGACGCTGCAGCCAGGCGATGTAATCGCGATACCGTCCGCCGCCATGGGCCGGGGTGCGACCGCTGTAGCGCTGCAACACTTCGCCGAGCAACTGCGAGTTGCTCCAGCCGTCCATCAGGATGTGGTGATGGGTGTAGATCAGGTGCCATTGCTCGGCAGCGGTCTGCACCAGCACCAGACGCAGCAACGGTGCATGGCTCAGATCGAATCCTTGCTGACGCTCGGCATCGGCCAGCGCCGCAAGGTCTGCCGGCTGATCGTCGCGCTCGCGCCAGTCAAGAATGCTGAATGGCAACTGCACCTGTTTGTGCACGATCTGCAGCGGTTGCGTCAGTTCGCCCTGCCAGACGAAACCGCTGCGCAGAATGTCCTGCGCAGCGACAGTGGCCTGCCATGCAGCGCGGAAGCGCTCAGGGTCAAGGCCTTGCACGTCAACGCGCAATTGGTTGATGTATTCCCCCGCCGCCTGCTCGTAGAGGGTATGGAACAGCAAACCCTGCTGCATCGGCGACAGTGGGTAGACATCATCGAGCTGACCGGCCGGCACCGGCAGCGCATCCAGTTGCGCTTGGGTCACGCGGGCCAGCGGGAAGTCCGACGGCGTCGCTTGCGCGGTGGGCAGTGTGCAGCAATGTTCGATCAGCGCCTGCAATTCGCTGGCGTATTGATCGACCAGATGCTGCACCGTGGCGCTGTCGAACATCTCGCGGCTGAAGCCCCAGCTCATCGACAGTTCGCCGCCATACACCTGACCTTCCACGGTCAGCCAGTTGCCCAGAGGCGCCGACAGATCCTGCGCCACGCCGCTGGTTTCAACAGCCGGCACGAACAGCGCCGCCTCGTCGAACTGGCGGTCAAACTGGCCGAGGTAGTTGAAGGTGATGCGCGGCTGCGGCAGCGCGGCCAGCTCGGCGCGCACCGACGGCGCGGCCAGATGCCGTAGCACACCGTAACCCAGACCTTTGTCCGGCACCGCGCGCAGTTGCTCCTTGATCGCCTTGATCGAGCCGTCGAGATCAGCGCTGGCGGTCAGGTTGACCGCGAACAGGCTGGTGAACCAGCCCACGGTGCGGGTCAGGTCGACGTCATCGAACAGGTCTTCGCGGCCATGCCCTTCCAGTTCGATCAGCGTGCCCGGCTGCTGGCTCCAGCGACTGATGGTGCGCGCCAGTGCAGTAAGCAACAGATCGTTGACCTGGGTGCGATACGCGGCAGGCGCCTGTTGCAGCAACTGGCGGGTGCGCTCGGCGTCGAGGCGCCATTCGATTTTCTCGCCATGCAAATTTTGCAGGCTGCCATCCGGGCGGTCGCACGGGAGATCCTTGGCGCCCTGATGCTGGGCTTTCCAATAACCCAATTGTTCATCGAAGCGCGACGCGTCCTGCGCCAGACACGCGGTCCAACTCTGGAACGCGCTGGTCTTCGCCGGCAACTGAATGCCGCCACCCGCCGCCAGTTGCTCGTAAGCCTGCTGCAAATCTTCCAGCAGCACCCGCCAGGAAACGCCATCGACCGCGAGGTGATGAATGATCAGTGCCAGTCGTTGCGAGCCGTCGGCCATCGTCACCAACAACGCGCGCAACAGCGGGCCGTTTTGCAGGTCGAGGCTGCGCTGAGCCTGATTGCACAGCGCCTGCAACTGTTCGGCAGATTCGGCGTCGCGTTGCCACAGCTCGGCGCCGGTCAGCAGCGATCCGTGGCTTTGTTGCCAGCCTTCGCTGCCTTCGACAAAACGCAGGCGCAAGGCATCGTGGTGATTGATCAGGTGGGTCAGCGCAACATCGAGCCAGTGCGCATTCAATGCCTCACGCGGAGTCAGCAGCAACGACTGGTTCCAGTGCTCGCGCACCGGCATCGCGCGGTTGAAGAAATCCTGCTGGATCGGCCCGAGCACGGCATCGCCGCTCACCGGTCCCTGATCCACCGAGGACAGATGATCGTGGCTCGCGACCAGCGCCAGACTGCGCACCGTCTGGTACTGGAACAGGTCACGCGGGCTGATACGGATCCCGGCTTGCCGCGCGCGGCTGACCACTTGAATCGAGATGATCGAATCGCCGCCCAGCTCGAAGAAGTTGTCATCGAGGCCAACGCGGTCGAGGCCGAGCACAGCTTCCCAGATCGCCGCGAGGGCTTTTTGCATGGCGTCCTGCGGTGCCACGAACGCCTGTTGCGGCGCGGCATCCGGTTGCGGCAAGGCCTTGCGGTCGAGTTTGCCGTTGGCGGTGACCGGCAATTTGTCGAGGGTGATCAGGTAGGTCGGCACCATGAATTCCGGCAGGCTGCCGAGCAGCCACGCCTTGACCTCTTGCTGCCACTGTTCGTCCGCTTGCGCCTGTTCCAGCACAAGGTAAGCCACCAGATGCTTGCCGCCCTGCACCAGCACCACCGCCTCACGCACCCGCGAGTGCTGCATCAGGCGGGTCTCGATTTCACCCAGCTCGATGCGCAGGCCGCGCAACTTCACCTGATGGTCGAGACGACCGAGGTATTCGATCACCCCGTCAGCGCGCTGCCGCACACGGTCGCCGGTGCGGTACAGGCGCGCGCCGTCATGGAACGGGCACGGCACAAAACGCTCGGCCGTCAGCGCCGGACGCTGGTGATAACTGCGCGCCAGCCCGGCGCCACCCAGATACAGTTCACCGGCGACACCGCTCGGCACCGGCAGCAATTCGGCATCGAGGACATGGGTGCGCAGGTTGGCGATCGGCCGGCCGATCGGTACGCTGTCGGCGCCTTCATCGACACAGGTCCAGTGGGTGACGTCGATGGCCGCTTCGGTCGGGCCATACAAGTTGTAGAGGCTGGCGCTCGGCAGCTTGGCGAAGACTTGCAGCTGCGCATCCAGCGGCAACGCTTCGCCGCTGCAGACAATCCGCTTGAGACTGCTGCAGCTTTCCACGCCCGGTTCGTGGATGAACGCCTGCAACATCGACGGCACGAAGTGCAGCGTGCTGATGCCGTGGCGGTTGATGCTATCGATCAGTTGCAGCGGATCACGGTGCGCGCCCGGCGCGGCCACCACAAGGCGCGCGCCGGTCAGCAGCGGCCAGAAGAACTCCCACACTGACACGTCGAAGCTGAACGGGGTTTTCTGCAGCACCGCATCACGGGCGTCCAGCGCATAGGCTTGCTGCATCCAGCACAAACGGTTGACCAGCGCCGCGTGGCTGTTGCCGGCGCCCTTCGGCTTGCCGGTGGAACCCGAGGTGTAAATCACGTAGGCCAGGTTCAGCGGATCGACGCTGACCTCCGGACGGCTATCGCTGTAACGGTCGAGCAGCCCCGGCTGATCCAGGGTGATGACGTTTACGCCGTCAGTCGGCAGCGTTGCCAGCAGCGCCTGTTGCGTCAGCAGCATGGTGATGCCGCTGTCCTCGATCATGTAGGCCAGACGCTCCTGCGGGTATTCCGGATCCAGCGGCACGTAGGCGCCGCCGGCCTTGAGAATCGCCAGCAGCGCGACGACCATTTCCACCGAACGCAGGGCGCAGACGCCAACCAGACTGTCCGCTTGCACGCCCTGTTCGCTCAGCAGATGCGCCAGGCGATTGGCCCGGGCATCCAGCTCGGCGTAACTCAGGGTCTGTTCGCCGAACAGCAGTGCCGGTGCCTGCGGCGTACGCGCGACCTGCGCTTCGATCAACTGGTGAATCGGCGTGTCGCTCGGGTACTGCGCGTGGACGTTGTTCCAGTCATGCACCAGCGTGCGCTGCTCGTCAGCTTCCAGCAGCGGCAACTCACCAATGCGCTGCGATGGATCGGCGACCATCGCCGTCAACAAGCGTAGCCAGTGCCGCGCCATGCGTTCGATGGTCGGTGCAGAGAACAGGTCGCTGGCGTAGGTCAGCGCGGCGTGCAGCTTGCCGCCCTGCTCCCAGGTGTCCAGCGTCAGGTCGAACTGGGTGGTGCGGCTCTGCCAGTCGAGGCTGTCGAGTTGCAGGCCGGATGCGGTGCGGAGGGTGGCGATATCGGCCACGTGCGGCTGGTGGTTGTACATCACCTGGAACAGCGGCGTGTGGCTGAGGCTGCGTTCCAGCTTCAGCGCTTCGACCAGTTGCTCGAACGGCAGATCCTGATGCGCCTGCGCACCCAGTGCGGTTTCCTTGACCGCCCGCAGCAACTCGTCGACCCGGGTCTGGCCGTCGACTTGCGTGCGCAGCACCTGGGTGTTGACGAAGAAGCCGATCAGGCCCTCGATCTCGCCGCGATTGCGGTTGGCGATCGGCACGCCGACACGCAGGTCGGTCTGCCCGGTGTAACGGTGCAGCAGCGCATTGAAGGCGCCGAGCAGGAACATGAACACGGTGACCTGATGCTGTTGCGCCGTGCTGCGCAGTTGCTCGGCCAGTTGGCCATCGACCGCGAATTCGTAACGGGTGCCGCGATAGCTCGGCATCGCCGGGCGCGAATGATCCAGTGGCAATTCCAGCACCGGGTGTTCGTCACCCAGTTGCGCCTGCCAATAGTCGAGCTGGCGCGCCTGCTCACCGGCCTCCAGCCAGCGGCGTTGCCACAGCGCATAGTCGCTGTACTGGATCGGCAGTGGCGGCAATTGCGGCGCCTGACCGGCGTCGAACGCGTCGTAGCAACGGATGAACTCGTCGATCAACACGTTCATCGACCAGCCATCGGACACGATGTGGTGCAGGGTCAGCAGCAGCACGTGTTCCTGCTCGGCCAGCTTGAGCAAGGTCACTCGCAGCAACGGGCCGACCGCCAGATCGAATGGCAGCAGCGACTGCTGTTCGGCGGCATCGATCACCGCCTGTTCGCGCTCACTGGCCGACAGAGCGCTGAAGTCTTCCCGGTTAATCAGCAGCGGCGCGGTGGCCGGCACTTGCAGCAGGCTGTCATCGGCCTGGCGCTGGAACACTGTGCGCAGGGTTTCGTGACGCTCCACGAGGCTGGCGAAGGCTTGCTCCAGCGCTGTCAGGTTCAGCCGCCCGTTGAGCCGCACCGCACCGGGCAAGTTGTAGGCGCCGCTCTGCGGATCGAGTTGCCACAGGAACCACATACGGCGCTGCGCGTAGGACAGCGCCTGACGATCCTCGGCTTCTATGCCGGCGGGTATCGGGAACCGCGAGAAATCCACGCCCTCCTTGTGCAGGGCCGCGAGGAACATCTGGCGCTTTTCCAGGGGCAACCCGATAAACCGGCGAGCAAGTTTCAAGGAGTCTTCAGCATTCATTTCTCAGCATCCGGATCAGTAGGCAGGAAGCACAAAGGCACGTCGTCCCTATAAAACGAATGCAGACCGGAAAAATTAGCGAATGAGAACAAGTGTCAGGCGGGAGGTAGTGCGGGGAATTTCAGATCTGCGAAATACCCTGTGGGAGCGAGCTTGCTCGCGAAAGCGGCATGTCTGCCAATACAGATGTTGACTGATATTGCGTCTTCGCGAGCAAGCTCGCTCCCACAGGTTCTACGGCGTTCAGGCGATTGCGGCCATGATATGCCGGCGATGATGTCCTTCCAGTTGATCCTTGATCACCTTCAGCACTTTGGCTTCATGCTCATGAATGAAAAAGTGCCCGCCGGCGAGCATGTCCACCGAAAAGCTGCCGCGGGTTTCCTTGCTCCAGCCGATCAGTTGCTCGGTGGTCGCGCGATCCGCCTTGCCGCCCAGCACATGCACCGGGCAGTTGAGCAACGGCCGTTGCAACGGTTCAAATTTGCCGCAGAGCAGGAAGTCGGCGCGCAGGATCGGCAGGGTCAGGCTCATCAGCTCGGCATTGGCCAATACCTCTTCACTGGTGCCGTTGAGTGTGCGCAATTGATCGATCAGTTCGGCGTCGGTTTTCGGCTCGGCGAAACCGCGATCGTAATCGGCGCGCATCGTCGGCGCCGCCGTGCCCGAGGCAAACAGCGCCACCGGTTCCGGACAGCCCAATGCGCGCAGCGCGTGAGCGATTTCGCAGGCCAGCAGCGCGCCCAGGCTATGGCCGAACAACGCATACGGCACCTTGAGATTGGGCCGCAATTCCTTGGCCAACTGCATCGCCAGCGCCCGCATATCCGTGTGCAGCGGCTCGTCGAAACGCGCACCGCGCCCCGGCAGCTCCACCGGTTGCAATTGCAGCCATTGCGGCAGTTTTGGCCGCCAGCGGCTGTAGACCATGGCGCTGGCGCCGGAGTACGGCAGGCACAGCAGGGTCAGCTTGTTCACCCGGCTTTTCCTCGAAAAATGTGTCTGTAGAGAGAAACGGATTACGCCCCCGGCAAATTAGTCGCGCGCCGGTAAATTGCGCCAACAGGCGCTCGTTAACTGTTCAGGCCAAAACCAATAATGAGGATTCACCGTGGACCTGCAGAGCATCCTGGGCAAGTTGTTCGCCAACGCCGGTGCCGTCGGCATCGAAGGCGTTTTCCAATTCGTGTTTGGCCCGCAGCAGGCCTACTGGTCGGAGGTCAAGGCCAGCAGTCGCACCGCACCCGGACGCCATCCCAGCCCCGACGTGACCATTGAAGTCGCCGAGGGTGATTTTCTCGGGATCATGGGCGGCCGGGTCAATGTCGAAGAACTGTTCGCCAGCGGCCGTCTGAAAATCGGCGGCAACATGGGCCTGGCGACGCTGCTGCCGCAGATCATCGAGCACGCGATGCACGGTGGCGCCGTGGCGCAAAAAGTCGACATGAACAAGCGCTACCCGACCCCGCCGCGCTTCAGTGAACAACTCACCGCCGGGCTGCCGGTCCAGACCCGCGTCGAGCGTGTTGCCCGCAGTGAGTTGTCGGTCAGCGAATTCAAAAGCCAATACTTGCCCAACGGCATCCCGGTGGTGATCAGCAATGCCCTGCAGGACTGGCCGCTGTTCAAGCTCAGTCGTGAAGAGTCGCTGGTGCATTTCGCCGAATTGCAGGGCATCACCCGCCACGGCGATTACGTGAAGAAGACCTTTTCCACCGAACGTGATTTCCGCTCGACGTCGATGGCCGAGTTCATTGCCTCACTCGACCAACCGGCAGTCAAAAGCGCCGACGGCGAACCACCGGCCTACATGGGCAACAACATCCTGCCGGCGCAATTGCTGCAGCAGATCAAGTACCCGCCCTACTTCGATGCCTCGCTGTTCATCCCGCCTCGGATCTGGATCGGCCCCAAAGGCACGCTGACGCCGCTGCACCGCGACGACACCGACAACCTGTTCGCGCAGGTCTGGGGCCAGAAGCAGTTCACCCTCGCCGCCCCACATTACCGCGAGGCGCTGGGCACCTGGTCGACCGCGCCAAAAGGTGGCCTGGACGGCTGCGACTTCAACCCCGATGCGCCGGACTACCAGCGCTTTCCTGCGGCACGCGATGTGACGTTCCTGCGCGTGACGCTGGAAGCCGGGGATCTGCTGTTTTTGCCGGAGGGCTGGTTCCATCAGGTGGAGTCGGTGTCAACGTCACTGTCGGTGAATTTCTGGGTGAATTCGGGTCGGGGTTGGTAACCCATTCGCTGTCTGTGTGGATAACTCTGTGGCGAGGGGATTTATCCCCGATCGACTGCGCAGCAGTCGCAAACTCACCCGGCACGCTTCTTCTCAAGGAAAGAGCTGGCTGGATTTGGGGCTGCTTCGCGGCCCATCGGGGATAAATCCCCTCACCCCAACAGCTCATCAATGCCGGGTTATTTCAGGTGCCGATAGCTCTGAAACGCCGACGCCAACACCACCGCCCCCGCCACAATCGCCAGCCAGAAACCGCTACGCGCGCCAAACGCGTCCACCAGCGCGCCGGAGCCGGCGGCGCCGATCGCCACGCCGATGCTCAACCCCGTCACCAGCCAGGTCAGCCCTTCAGTCAGTTTGGCTGGCGGCACAATACGCTCGATCAACGCCATGGCAACAATCAGCGTCGGCGAAAAGAACAATCCCGCGACAAACACTGCCAGCGACAAGCTGACAATATTGCTCGCCAGCAACAACGGCAGCGTGGTCACCGCCGTCGCCACGCCGCCGTACAGAAACAGCCTCGGCAACGGCAGTGTCGAACGCATCGCGCCGAAAGCGATACCCGCCAGACACGAACCGATGGCGTACACCGACAACACGATGCTCGCCGCCGCCGGCTGGCCCTGCTGCTGGGCGAAGGCGACGCTGACCACATCGACCACGCCAACGATGATGCCCATGGCGAGCATCAGCGCCAGCAGCCATTGCACGTCGGTCGAGCGAATGATCGAACCTTGCTGCTGTGATTCCTGCGGGTGCACCGCCGGCTCGGTGCTGCGCTGGGCGACAAACGCGGTCACCCCGATTGCCAGCGCCAGCAGCGCGGCCAACGGCCCGGCCTCGGGAAACGCCACCACGCACAAGCCCACTGACAGTGGCGGGCCAACGATGAAACAAACCTCATCGAGTACCGATTCCAGCGCATAGGCGGTCTGCAATTGCGGCTGGCCACGATAGATCTCGGTCCAGCGCGCACGCACCATCGCCGACATGCTCGGCATGCACCCGGCCAGCGCGGCGAAGATGAACAGCGTCCAGGTCGGCGCCTGCAAACGCGTGCACAACAGCAACATCAACAGCGCCCCGCCACCGATCAACGCCGACAACGGCAGCACGTTGCCCTGGCCGTAACGATCCACCAGCCGCGACACCTGCGGTGCACAAAACGCCGTGGCCAGGGCAAACGTCGCCGCCACTGCACCGGCCAGTGCGTACCCGCCCTTGAGTTGCGAAAGCATGGTGATCACGCCGATGCCGGTCATGGAAATCGGCATGCGCGCGATCATCCCGGCCAGAACAAAGGCACGGGCGCCGGGGGCGGTGAATAATTCGCGGTAGGGGTTTGCCATGGGTACAGCCTCATCAGGGGCCGCCAAGTTGCCATAAAGGTTGCTGAGCGTGGAAGCGGGGAATTGTTGGTGGAATGTGAAGGCGCGAAACTCGACACCTTGCGATTCCAGGCACTCTCCGAGGATCTCTCCCCAAGACCAATGGCATTGCCGCCGACGTCTGGAATCACATAACCAATAATCGAAAATCGCGCACACCTGTCAGGTTTTACAGGTGCCTTTGCATGCGATTGCAGTTCTCATGAGGCCTTGACTCAATGGCGTACCGCTCCTGAATGAACGGGCAACTGCTCTTGAGCCTATCCCGTAGCGCACGCGCCAAGGAGCCTTGCCATGGAAGAACAGCTTATTCTGGTATCGCCCAAGGATCGCCAGACCGGTGTAGCCTCAAAGATGGAAGTGCATCACCAGGGACTGCGCCATCGCGCATTTTCGATTCTGCTCTTCGACTCACAAGGTCGGATGCTGATGCAGCAACGCGCGTTGGGCAAATATCATTCTGGCGGATTATGGACCAACACGTGCTGCGGGCATCCTCGCCCTGGCGAACGCACGGCCGCCGCAGCCCTGCGTCGACTGCAGGAGGAAATGGGCACGACGTGCAAACTGCAGAAAGTCGCCTCGATGCTCTATTACGAGCAAATGTCCAATCAACTGATCGAGCATGAATTTGACCACGTGTTTGCCGGCCTCAGCCAGCTCGATCCGGTAGCCAATCCGGAGGAAGTCGAAAGTTGGGAGTGGCTGTCGCTGGAGGAGATCACCGAACGGATCGAACAGACACCCGAGCAGTTCACGATCTGGTTTCGCCGGATGTTCGAGCAGTTCGGGACAGGGGGTGTAAGGCAATGGTTCGAGGCCGCCCGCGATGCGTCAGCGGCACGATCAATGCCTGATGCTTTTGGGAAAAACGCAAGATCACCCTGGGCCGTCCCGCCGTTGTATTGTCCGGCGCCGTTCCGGATTGATACGGCGCTGGCCGAGGCTGTCGAAGATCGGCTTATGCCATGGATCAAGGAGGTCGGCATATTTGCGGGACAACTCGAAAAGGTCCGCGCCATGGGGTTCGGTCGCTTCGCCATGCTTTGCCATACCGACACTCACGATCCCGATCGCCTGCTGCTTTCGGCACAGTGCATCGCCGCCCTGTTTGCCGTGGATGATTACTACTGCGATGACGAGCGAACCGGCTCCGAACCGCGCCTGGTAGGGCCCCGACTTTCGCTGGCGCTGGCCGCACTGGAGCCGGCACACCTGCCCTCTCGCTTTCGTTGCGGTCTTGATCAGGCACTGAACAGTGACCCGGTACTGGTTGCGCTTCGCGCCTATATGGACCGCGTTCAGGCATTCGCATCTTCCGTACAAGTGGCCAGGGTACGCCACGAAATCATCGCCATGTTTGTCACCATGACTGCCGAAGCGGCCTGGCGTCTGGAAGGATTGACCCCACCCATCTGGGAATACCTCGCGCAACGCCAGACCAACAGTTTTCTACCTTGCATGTCATTGATCGACGTGATCGGCGGATACGAACTGCCAGCACACATTTATAGCGCCCCTGCCGTGCGGCGCGTGACCACGCTGGCCGCCAGCGCCACGATCGTCGCCAACGATCTGTATTCCGCACACAAGGAAAATCAGACCGCAATCGGCGATTTCAATCTGCCGCTGTTACTGGCTCGCGAACACAATTGCACGCCCCGACAAGCGATGATCAAGTGTGCGCACGTTCATGACGAAATCGTGCACCTGTATGAAGCGGCGGAACAAGCCGTGCTGCCGGATGCATCGCCGCTGCTGCAGCGTTTTCTGACCGGCATAAAAAGCTGGGTCTCCGGCAGTCTTGAATGGCACCGGCACAGTGGCCGCTATCACGGCTGAACGTGTCGATCTTTTCATGCATGCGGATGAACTCTCGCAGCTCGCCATGGGTCAGCTGACTGAGCCCTTAACCCAGGCATTTCGAGCATGCAGATTTCCCTCGCCCGCCAAGTAGCACTGGTCACCGGCGCCAGTTCCGGCATCGGCCATGCCGCCGCCAAAGCGCTGGCCGCTGCCGGCGCCGCCGTCGTGATCAATTACCACCGTCAGGCCGAACCTGCTCAAGCGCTGGCGCAGCAAATCATCGCCGACGGCGGTCAGGCACTGGCCATCGGCGCCGATATTTCCAAGGAAGATGAAGTCGAACGGCTGTTCGCCGAGACCCTCGAGGCCTTTGGTGCGCTGGACATTCTGGTGGCCAATTCCGGCCTGCAAAAGGATGCCGCGGCGGTGGACATGACTCTGGAAGACTGGAACACGGTGATCGGCGTCAACCTCACCGGGCAGTTTCTCTGCGCCCGTGCCGCGCTGCGGATTTTCAACCGTCAGGGCGTGCGTGAAGGCGTGTCCCGCGCCGCCGGCAAGATCATTCACATGAGTTCGGTGCATCAGCGCATTCCGTGGGCCGGGCATGTCAACTATGCGGCGTCCAAGGGCGGCGTCGATCAGTTGATGCAGACCCTCGCCCAGGAAGTCAGCCAGCAGCGCATTCGCATCAACGGCATCGCGCCGGGGGCGATTCGCACGGCGATCAATCAGCAAGCCACCGAAGGCGCCGCCGCTGACAAACTGCTGGAGCTGATTCCCTACGGGCGCATCGGCGACGTCGAGGACATCGCCAACGCGGTGGTGTTTCTCGCTTCCGACGCCGCCGACTACATCGTCGGCACCACCCTGTTCATCGACGGCGGCATGAGTCTTTATCCGGAGTTTCGCGGCAATGGCTGAGCATCATTCTGAACGACAAAGCCCGATTGACGCCCACGGCATCATCGGCGACCTGCGCAGTGCCGCGCTGGTCAACGACAAGGGCAGCGTGGATTTTTTCTGCTGGCCGGAATTCGACAGCCCGTCGATCTTCTGTTCGCTGCTCGATACCCCAGAAGCGGGGATTTTCCAGCTCGCCCCGGACTTGCCCGATGCGCGGCGCGAGCAAATCTATCTGCCGGACACCAACGTTCTGCAGACCCGCTGGCTCAGCGAACAGGACGTTGTGGAAATCACCGACCTGCTGCCGATCGGCGACAGCGTCGATGATCTGCCGCTGCTGATGCGCCGGGTGCGCGTGGTCAGCGGTGAAGCGACGTTTCACATGCGCTGCGCGGTGCGCCATGACTACGCGCGCGCCAACACCCGGGCGCAGATGGATGAACAATCGGTGATTTTCAGCGCCGAGGGTCAGCCGTCGTTGCGGCTGGTGGCGGATCAGGCGTTGCGCATTGATGGCGAATCGGCCGTTGCTTCCTTCAGTTTGCAACAGAATCAACACGCCGAGTTCGTCCTCGGTGGCGCCGACGATCCGCGCTTCAAGGATGACGGTGCGAAAATGTGCCTGGAGCGCACGCTGAAGTTCTGGCGCGACTGGATCGGCCAGTCCAACTACCGCGGGCGCTGGCGGGAGATGGTCAATCGTTCGGCCCTGGCGCTCAAGCTGCTGACCTCGCGCAAGCACGGCGCGATTCTCGCCGCCGCCACGTTCGGCCTGCCGGAAACCCCCGGCGGCGAGCGCAACTGGGACTACCGCTACACCTGGATCCGCGACGCCTCGTTCACCGTCTACGCGTTCATGCGCCTGGGCTTTGTCGATGAGGCCAACGCCTACATGGGCTGGCTGCGCGGACGGGTCAGCGATTGCCATGGTCATTCAACCAAACTCAATATCCTGTATGCCATCGACGGTCGCCAGCAACTGCCGGAAACCGAACTCTCGCACCTCTGCGGCCATGGCGGCGCGCAACCGGTGCGCATCGGCAATGGCGCGTACGATCAGATTCAACTCGACATCTTCGGCGAGCTGATGGACGCGGTGTACCTGGTCAACAAATACGGCGACGCGATTTCCCACCAAGGCTGGAAACACGTGCGCGAAGTGGTTGATCAGGTGTGTGAGACCTGGCAGACCACGGATGTCGGCATTTGGGAAATGCGCGGTGAGCAGCATCACTTCTTGCACTCGCGACTGATGTGCTGGGTGGCCCTGGACCGGGCGATACGGCTCGCTTCGAAGCGTTCGCTGCCGGCGCCGTTCGCCCAGTGGGATCAGACCCGCCAGGCGATCTACGCCGACATCTGGGACAACTTCTGGAACGAGGAGCGCGGGCATTTCGTCCAGTACAAGGGCGGCACCGCGCTCGACGGTTCGATGCTGCTGATGCCGCTGGTGCGCTTCGTCAGCGCCAAGGACCCGCGCTGGCTGTCGACCCTTGAAGCGATCGAAAAGACGCTGGTGCGCGACGGCATGGTTTACCGCTATCGCAACGATGACGCCAACATCGACGGCTTGACCGGCACCGAAGGCGCCTTTGCCGCCTGCTCGTTCTGGTACGTCGAATGCCTGGCCCGGGCCGGTCAGGTGGAAAAGGCCCATCTGGAATTCGAACAACTGCTGCGCTATGCGAACCCGCTGGGGTTATACGCCGAAGAGTTCGACAGCCATGGCCGGCATCTGGGCAACACCCCGCAGGCGCTGACGCATCTGGCGTTGATCAGTGCGGCGAGTTTTCTCGATCGGCGTTTGAGTGGGGAAAAGGGTGAGTGGCAGCCGTAATTTCGCCAGTATCTGTAGGAAATATGCCGCATCAGCACGCTTCGCTGGGCTAACCCCTACACAGAAATAAACAGATCAGATCTCCTGTGGTGAGGGGATTTATCCCCGATGGGCTGCGCAGCGGCCCCGCTCTTTGCCTGCTTATTTGTTCAGCAGTACCGCATTGCATGGCTTTGCGACTGCTGCGCAGTCGATCGGGGATAAATCCCCTCGCCACAGTTTGGGTAATTTGTTCCTGCTTCTTGTAAACAACACCCAGGCAAATCCCTCCCCCGCAACCTGCACTTACACCCTGAAATACCCTGTTGCCAGCTGTTACATCCCCCCCTACCATCCACCGCAACGGGCACAGCGGAGCTGTCCAATAAAACCCGAATTCAAGGAACCAGAATGACCCAGCACGTCCACCGCCCCATCGCCACGCCCCTGCGCACCGGCCTGACCCGCACCCAACTCTGGGAAGCCGCCGACAAAGGCCTGATCAAGTGCTGGGAAATCGGCCGCCAGCGCGCCACCCGCTTCCCCGACCTCGCGCAACAATGCCTCGCCGGCGAACTGCCGGTACTCGGCTGGAAAGGTGGCGTCAGCCGCAGCCTGAAGAAAAACGAGAAATACGGCTCGCTGAAATACCTCGCTCAGTGGCAGGGCTTGCGGGGCGAGGATCTGGATATTGATCTGAGTGAAGAACGCTCGATGACCTGTTCGCGGACGAAGATGCGGGTGACGTTTACGCCGGATCGGACGAAGTATTTCAATCAGGTGGCGGAAGCCGAGGCTTAGGAAACAACGCCGACAAGTGACGCTTCCCCTGTGGCGAGGGAGCTTGCTCCCGCAGGCCTGCGCAGCAGTGCATTTAAGTATGGGGTCGCTTCGCAACCCGGCGGGAGCAAGCTCCCTCGCCACAACGGAATGGTCTAGTGTTGCCTGACGCCCAATTGCTGTGGAGTCTGCCGTGTCTGACATTCAACGCATACTGACACCGAACCTGACCGTTGCCTTTGAACAGCACGGCCCGTCCAACGGCGACGCGGTCGTATTGCTGCATGGCTTCCCCTACTCGCCTCGGGCGTACGACGAAATCGCCCCGGTCCTCGCCGCCGAGGGTTATCGGGTGATCGTCCCTTATCTGCGCGGTTACGGGCCGACCCGCTTCAACCACCCCGAAACACTGCGCTCCGGCCAGCAAGCAGCCCTCGCCCAGGATTTGCTGGAGTTGATGAACGCACTGGGTATCGAACACGCCACGCTTTGCGGTTACGACTGGGGCGGTCGGGCAGCGTGCATCGTTGCGGCGTTGTTTCCCGAGCGGGTGCGCGGGTTGGTGACGGGGGATGGCTATAACGTGCAGGACATCGCCAATTCGACCCGGCCTCTGGATCCCGAGACCGAGCACCGTTATTGGTACCAGTACTATTTCCACACGCCTCGAGGCGTCGCGGGCCTGACGCAAAACCGGCGGGCGCTCTGTGAATTGCTCTGGAGCTTGTGGTCACCGACCTGGACACGCAACGCCGAACGTTATCCGCTGAGCGCTCCGGCCTTCGACAACCCGGACTTCGTGGACGTGGTGATTCATTCCTACCGTCATCGCTTCATGTACGCCGCAGGCGATCCGGCACTGCAATGGATGGAAGACGCGTTGATCAAACAACCGCCGATCAGCGTGCCGACTGTCTCCCTGTGCGGTGCCGATGACGGGGTCGGTCCGGCGCCGGAAGTCGATGAAGACATTGCGCACTTCACCGGGCTGTACGAAAGGCGCGTGCTGCCCGGTGTCGGCCACAACATTCCCGAAGAAGCACCGCAGCAAACGCTCAAGGCACTACTGGATCTGCTCCAGCGCTGACCGAAAACCGCTCCCGATACGCCTGCGGCGTCACCCCGATCGCGCGCAGAAAACTGCGGCGCAAGGTTTCTTCACTGCCAAAGCCGCAATTGGCCGCAATGCGTTTCACCGGCAGCCCGGTGTCGCTGAGCAGACGCCGCGCCGTCTCGACGCGGATCAGTTCGATGGCGCGGGCCGGGGTCTGGCCGGTGTCGGCGCGGTAGTGGCGGACGAAACTGCGTTCGCTCATGCCAGCCTGTTCGGCCAGGGTCGGGACGCCGAGGTCGCAGGTGAGGTTTTCGGCGATCCAGGCGTGCAAATCATCGAAACGGTTGCCTTGTTTTTGCAGTGATAACGTCACGCTGAATTGCGACTGCCCGCCCGGGCGCTTGAGGAACACCACCAATTGTCGGGCGACGTCCAGTGCCATGTCGCGACCGAGGTCGTCTTCGACCATGGCCAGCGCGAGGTCGATGCCGGCGGTGACGCCCGCCGAGGTCCAGACCGGGCCGTCGTTGATGAAGATCGGATTGGGCTCGACTTGCAATTGCGGGTGCTGCCGCGCCAGTTGTTCGCAGCGTGTCCAGTGGGTGACGACCCGGCGACCGTCGAGCCAGCCGCTGGCCGCCAGCAGAAACGCGCCGGTGCAGACCGAGGCAACCCGCCGGCATCCACCGGCATGTTCACGCACCCAGCTCACCAATTCAGCGTCTTCGGCAGCCGCGTAAACACCCCAGCCACCGGCGATGATCAGGGTATCGCTGGGCTGCTTCGGCAGCGGCTCGGCCAGCATCGCCAACCCGGCGGAAGCGTTCACCGCGCCGCCGCCGCTGGCGATGACTGTTGGCGCGTACGGCGCAGGCAAACCCTGCTGGCGGGCGATATCGTTGGCCGAGGCGAATACTTGCAACGGGCCCGTAACATCGAGCAATTGCACATTGGCGAACGCGAGAACGTGGATGGTTTTCGACATTTGGCGTAATTCGTGGGCTGATTGGCGTATGCGCCAAAACCTACGCGCCTACAGTGAAGCCGTCTACCCCTTTTCACGGAGAAGAATCATGGCGTTGCAGATCGGTTTTCTGTTGTTTCCACAGGTGCAGCAACTCGACCTGACCGGCCCCTATGATGTGCTGGCCTCGTTGCCGGACGTGCAGGTGCATCTGGTCTGGAAGGATCTGGTCCCGGTCACCGCCAGCACCGGGCTGGTGCTGAAACCGACCACAACCTTCGAGGACTGCCCGGATCTGGATGTGATCTGCGTACCCGGCGGCGCCGGGGTCGGGCCGTTGATGGAGGATGAACAGACGCTGGGGTTCATCAAGCGTCAGGCGGCGCAGGCCAGGTATGTGACGTCGGTGTGCACCGGTTCGCTGGTGCTGGGCGCGGCGGGACTGCTGCAAGGCAAACGCGCCACCACGCACTGGGCTTATCACGAGCTGCTGCCAAAACTCGGCGCAATTGCGGTGCAGGACCGGGTGGTGCGCGACGGCAATCTGTTTACCGGTGGCGGGATTACCGCAGGCATCGACTTTGCGCTGGTGCTGGCCGCCGAACTGGTGGGGGCCGAGGCGGCGCAGTTGATTCAGTTGCAACTGGAATATGCGCCGGCGCCGCCGTTCAGCTCCGGAAGCCCGGAGACGGCGCCGAGTGCAGTTGTTGAAGAAGCCCGCAAGCGTGCAGCTCCGTCGTTGAAGTTGCGCACTGAAATCACCGAGCGCGCGGCGGTGAAATTGAACCTGCGCTGATCTTTCAGCCTTGCACGAATCCCTGTGGGAGCTGGCTTGCCAGCGATGGCGGTACATCAGGCGATGAAGATGTCGGCTGTACAAGCCTCATCGCTGGCAAGCCAGCTCCCACATTTTTTTGCGTCAGCCACAGGTCTGCATGTTGTCCCGGTTTCTCGCCTCAACTTCACTTGTACCCTCGCCCCCACCCGTGTAGAAAGCCAGTCCACGAATCGTGCACAAGGACTTTCCATGACAGCTTTGCCATGGCTCTATCTCGGACTTCTCAGCCTCGGTTATGGACTGGCGCTGAGCTTTGGCCAACTCGGCTGGCTGGCGCTGATCTCCTTCGGACTGTTGCTGGTGGCCGGTTTCGCCGTGCGCCAACAACAGGTGCCGGTGGCGCGCCTATTGGGGCATGCCGTGTTCATCTTCCTCGCGCTGTCGCTGGCGCTGCACTGGTTGCCAGGATTCGCCAACGGCCGGGCCATCGCCCCGCTGCGTTTCACCGACAACGCCGTGCCGTTTTCGATGTACCTGAATCTGGACAAACCCCTGATCGGCTTCTGGCTGTTGCTCGCCTGCCCGTGGATTGTCGCGGCACGCTCGCTGCGTCTGACAGTGTTCGCCAGCGTCCTAGGGCTGACGTTGAGCGCCGTAATGGCGCTGGGTGGAGCGCTTCTGTTCGGCATGATTGCTTGGGCGCCGAAGTGGCCCGATCAGGCGTGGCTGTGGCTGCTGAACAATCTGCTGTTGGTGACGCTGGTCGAGGAAGCGCTGTTTCGCGGCTATATACAGGGCGGTTTGAGCCGCCTGTTCAAGCACCTGCCTTACGGCGAAAACCTCGCTCTGCTGCTGGCGTCGCTGATCTTTGCCCTGGCGCATGTGGGTGCCGGCTGGCACTGGGTGCTGCTGGCGGGTCTGGCGGGTGTCGGCTATGGTCTGGCCTATCGCTTTGGTGGGCTTGCGGCGGCGATCGCCACACACTTTGGCCTGAACCTGCTGCATTTCGGTCTGTTCACCTATCCGATGCTCGCGGGTTGAAGCAAGGGCGGTTTTGCGACGCCGTACTTATATCTGAAAAAAAACTTCAATAATTTCCTGTCAGCGCCGACAACCTTTCAAAGCCTTGCGGATTGAAAAACCATGCGTAACAACCAGCCCATTACACAACGCGAACGGACTTTCCCGGCTCAGCAGCGGTTGATTTCCACAACCGACGCCAAGGGCGTGATCACCTACTGCAACGACGCTTTCGTCGAAATCAGCGGGTTTTCGCGTGAAGAACTGATCCGTGCGCCGCACAACCTGGTCCGTCATCCTGACGTGCCGGCCGCGGTGTTTTCGCACATGTGGGGCACACTGAAACAAGGCTTGCCATGGATGGGCATTGTCAAGAATCGCTGCAAATCCGGTGACCATTACTGGGTGAACGCCTACGTGACACCGGTGTTCGACGGTAATCAGGTGGTCGGTTATGAGTCGGTGCGGATCAAACCCACCGCCGAACAGATCCGCCGTGCCGAAGCGCTCTACCAACGCATCAACCAGGGCAAGTCGGCGATCCCTTCCAGCGACAAATGGCTGCCGGTGCTGCAGGACTGGCTGCCGTTCATTCTGGTCAGCCAGCTGAGCTTCGTGATCGGCGCGACGCTGAACTCGCACTGGGGCTTTGCCCTCGCGGCCGGTTTGTCGGTACCACTGGGCCTGATGGGCCTGCAATGGCAGCAACGCGGGCTCAAGCGCCTGCTGCGCCTGGCCGAGCAGACCACCTCCGACCCGCTGATCGCGCAGATGTACACCGACAGCCGTGGCGCGCAGGCGCGTCTGGAAATGTCGATCCTCAGCCAGGAAGCGCGCCTGAAAACCTGCCTGACCCGTCTGCAGGACACCGCCGAGCACCTGACCGATCAGGCCAAACAGTCCGACGCCCTGGCGCACAACAGCTCCAGCGGTCTGGAGCGCCAGCGCGTGGAAACCGAACAGGTCGCCACCGCCGTCAACCAGATGGCCGCCACCACCCAGGAAGTGGCCAGCCACGTACAGCGCACTGCTGACGCGACGCAAGAAGCCAACCGCCTGACCGGTCGCGGTCGCGACATCGCCGGGGAAACCCGCGAAGCCATCCAGCGCCTGTCGGTTGTCGTCGGGGAAACCGGCCTGACCGTGACCCAACTGGCCAAGGACAGCGACGAAATCGGCGGCGTGGTCGACGTGATCAAAGGCATCGCCGACCAGACCAACCTGCTCGCGCTCAACGCTGCCATCGAAGCCGCCCGCGCCGGCGAGATGGGCCGTGGTTTTGCCGTGGTCGCCGACGAAGTCCGCCAACTGGCACAACGCACCAGCGAATCCACCGGTCAGATCCACGCCCTGATCGCCAAGCTGCAACAGACCGCCTCCAGCGCCGTACAAACCATGGAAGCCGGCCATCGCCAGGCGGAAGAAGGTGTGGCACGGGTTCTGGAAGCAGACCAGGCACTGGTCGGCATCAGCGAAGCGGTAGCCAACATCACCGACATGACCACCCAGATCGCCGCCGCGACCGAAGAGCAAAGTGCCGTGGCTGAAGAGATCAGCCGCAACATCAGCAACATTTCGGAACTGGCGGACCAGACCTCGGAACAGGCGCATAACTCGGCGCTGCTGAGTGAAGAGCTGACCAAGACGGCCAACACGCAGTATTCGTTGGTGGAGCGGTTTAACCGCTGAAAGCAAGATCGCCGCTTCATCTGAAAACCCGGACAGCGAAAGCTTCCGGGTTTTTTATTGCGGTGCTACCTGTCAGATCTGACAGTAGACGCCCACCTGTTCGAGCGGGTATCAACAGAAACCGTAAATGCAGTCGGTTGTAACACCTCCTCTTACTCGAAAAGGCAGGTTTAACAATGACCACTCACGCTATTTTTCTTCCAAAAAGGCCACTGGTGCGCGCTGAACAATTTGAATGGAGATTGGGCGGCAAACGGAAAACAGCGGAATTCAGCTCCTTCTATCAAGACGAGTTTTTGGGCAAGTTGTATTGGGCCATAAGTGGTGGAACAGGGAATTTCGACGATGAAAACTATTTTGCTTTCTCGATGACTCTGCCCTACCGATCTGATGAGACTCTCACAGGTGTTTATGACCTCAAAAAAGGGCTGACATGTGTACATAGCCATTGGATCCCTGCGCCACCGGGGTTCATCGGAATGGCTACGGTAGACGCCGACTCGGCGACCCTTAGCATCAAATATGACCCTGAAACAGACATCGCGACGGGTTCATTCGAGGCCTTGTTCAAAAGTCATCGCTATCGTCTGATGCCCAAGGGGACTTTCACCATGATCCGGGTGAGACCGACTGAAGCTGGCTCACTGCAACTCCGGGCAAGCCCACCTCAACGTCCGTTGAAAGAATGACTTCGTGCAGGCGCTGCCGCAGGCTGCGATCCTTTGACTTTTAAAGCCCGGACGGCGAAAGCGTCCGGGCTTTTTATTGCCAACCTGAAACTCATGGTGCCTGGCAGACCGCTTTCGCGAGCAAGCATGCTCCTACAGTGGGATCAGGTCTCATCAGTCAGAGATTGGTCGGCTGTCAGGCCGCCATCGCTGGCAAGCCAGCTCCCACAGTGGGATCAGGTCTCATCAGTTAGAGATTGGTCGGCTGTCAGGCCGCCATCGCTGGCAAGCCAGCTCCCACAGTGGGATCAGGTCTCATCAGTTAGAGATTGGTCGGCTGTCAGGCCGCCATCGCTGGCAAGCATGCTCCTACAGTGGGATCAGGTCTCATCAGTCAGAGATTGGTCGGCTGTCAGGCCGCCATCGCTGGCAAGCCAGCTCCCACAGTGGGATCAGGTCTCATCAGTTAGAGATTGGTCGGCTGTCAGGCCGCCATCACCAGCGGGCTGGCTCCCACACAAGAGCAAGAACAGAACCCGCACCGCTCTTGCTCCTCACCACTCAACACGATGAGCGTTAGCTCGAGTACCGCTTTTGATCTTGATCCGCGGGCGACGTCGGAAGGCTGAGTGGAGGGATTGATCCGGGGGTGGGAGCGCAGCGACCGTTTGGCGCAGCCAAACACAGCGAGAGGAGGTGCAGCGAAGCAAACCGTAGGCGCTGCGCCCCGGATCGATCCCGCAGCGAAGGAACCCCGAGCCTCAGCGAGCGGGCCGGACGTAGGAGCAAGACCTTTTGGTTACTTTTGGGGCGTTTGCCAAAAGTGACCCGCCGTAAGGGCGGAACCCTAAGCAGCCATAACCGCAGCAACGGATATACACCCCAAAACCAAACCTCAACGAAGAAACCCGGCAACCTTCTCCACCGCCGAAGCCAAATGATCCGAATGCGTAAACCCGGAAACCTTCAGCGGCTTCAAATCATGATCCCCAGAGGCCAGCCAAAACACCTCAATACTCGGCGATAGATCGTAAGCCTCGACAGCCTCCCGATTGCCAAGCGCATCCCGCTCCCCCTGAAGAATCAACGTCCGAGTCCGCAAACAAGCCAAATGCTCAACCCGCGGCTTCTCCGGTTTCCCCACCGCATAAAACGGGTAACCCAGACAAACCAACGCATCAGCCCCCAACTCATCGGCCAAGAGACTGGCCATCCGCCCCCCCATCGACTTCCCGCCAACCGCCAAAACCCCAGCGACATGACGTCGCACTTCAGCGAACACTTCGCGCCAGCACTCAAGCAGTTTCGGCGCCGGATTAGGCGGCCGTTTACTACCGTCGATACGCCGCTGCGCCATATAAGGAAACTCAAACCGCAACACGTTCACGCCCAACCCAGCAAGGCGCCCAGCCATATCCGTCATCCAGTCACTGTCCATCGGCGCACCCGCCCCATGGGCCAGGATCAATGTCGCCGAAGCCTCGCCCGACGCTGCATCCCAAAGCCACCCGTGATCCCGCACGCACTGCGCCCATTGATCCCCGTCAATACTGGCCTTGTGCTGTTTGTCCATGCTTGCCTCGCTTTTAGTCTGCCTATAACTCCAGACGAAGGATTCGCGGCGTTTTCTGCGCGCGCTCACTTCGGCTGAACCGTGGATGGGGAACCATGAACACTTCTATCAGTACCGCCTACAACTACAAGGTGGTCCGCCAATTCGCCATTATGACGGTGGTGTGGGGCATCGTCGGCATGGGGCTCGGGGTTTTTCTCGCGGCCCAATTGGTCTGGCCGGAACTCAACTTCAATTTGCCCTGGACCAGTTTCGGCCGTCTGCGCCCGCTGCACACCAACGCGGTGATCTTCGCCTTCGGTGGTTGTGCGCTGTTCGCCAGTTCGTTCTATTCGGTGCAGCGCACCTGCCAGACGCAATTGTTCGCGCCGAAAATCGCCGCGTTCTGCTTCTGGGGCTGGCAACTGGTGATCCTGCTGGCGGCGATCAGCCTGCCGCTGGGTTATACCAGCTCCAAGGAATACGCCGAGCTGGAATGGCCGATCGACATCCTGATCACCATCGTCTGGGTCGCCTACGCCATCGTGTTCTTCGGCACGATCATGCAGCGCAAGACCAAGCACATTTATGTGGGCAACTGGTTCTTCGGCGCGTTCATCATCACCGTGGCGATCCTGCACATCGTCAACAACCTCGAGTTGCCGGTGAGTTTCACCAAGTCCTACTCGGTCTACGCCGGTGCGACCGACGCGATGGTGCAATGGTGGTACGGCCACAACGCCGTAGGCTTTTTCCTCACCGCCGGTTTCCTCGGGATGATGTACTACTTCGTGCCGAAACAGGCCGAACGTCCGGTGTATTCGTATCGCCTGTCGATCGTGCACTTCTGGGCGCTGATCACCCTGTACATCTGGGCCGGCCCGCACCACCTGCACTACACCGCGCTGCCAGACTGGGCGCAGTCGCTGGGCATGGTGATGTCGCTGATTCTGCTGGCACCGAGCTGGGGCGGCATGATCAACGGCATGATGACCCTCTCGGGCGCCTGGCATAAGTTGCGCAGCGACCCGATCCTGCGCTTCCTCGTGGTGTCGCTGGCGTTCTACGGCATGTCGACCTTCGAAGGTCCGATGATGGCGATCAAGACCGTCAACGCCCTCTCCCACTACACCGACTGGACCATCGGCCACGTACACGCCGGCGCGCTCGGCTGGGTGGCGATGATTTCCATCGGCGCGCTGTACCACATGATCCCGAAAGTCTTCGGCAAAGAGCAGATGCACAGCATCGGCCTGATCAACGCGCATTTCTGGCTCGCGACCATCGGCACCGTGCTCTACATCGCCTCGATGTGGGTCAACGGCATCGCCCAGGGCCTGATGTGGCGCGCAGTCAACGAGGACGGCACGCTGACCTACTCCTTCGTCGAAACCCTGGTGGCCAGCCACCCAGGCTTCATCGTACGTCTGGTGGGTGGGGCGATCTTCCTCAGCGGCATGTTCCTGATGGCTTACAACACCTGGCGCACCGTGCGGGCCTCGCAGCCTGCTGACGTCGTTGCTGCCGCGCAGATGGCCTGAGGAGTCCGCCATGAAACACGAAACGATTGAAAAGAACGTCGGCCTGCTGATGCTGCTGATGGTGTTTGCCGTGAGCATCGGCGGCCTGACCCAGATCGTCCCGCTGTTCTTCCAGGACGTCACCAACAAACCGGTGGAGGGCATGAAGCCCTACACCGCGCTGCAACTGGAAGGCCGCGACATCTACATCCGCGAAGGCTGCGTCGGTTGCCATTCGCAGATGATTCGCCCGTTCCGCGCCGAAACCGAACGCTACGGGCACTACTCGGTGGCCGGTGAGAGCGTGTGGGATCACCCGTTCCTGTGGGGCTCCAAGCGTACCGGTCCGGACCTGGCCCGCGTCGGCGCGCGTTACTCGGATGACTGGCACCGCGCGCACTTGTACAACCCGCGCAACGTGGTACCCGAGTCGAAAATGCCGGCCTACCCGTGGCTGGTCACGCAAGCGGTCGACAGCAGCCACACCGAAACCAAGCTCAAGACCATGCGCACCCTCGGCGTGCCGTACACAGACGACGATATCAGCGGCGCGGTCGCCAGCCTCAAGGGCAAGACCGAGATGGACGCCCTCGTCTCCTACCTGCAAGTGCTTGGCACTGCGATCAAGAGCAAGAGGTGAGCCATGGTCATTGAAATGAGCACAGGCCTCATACGTGGCCTCGGCACGGTCGTGGTGTTCGTCGCCTTCGTCGGTCTGACCTTGTGGGTATTCAATCGCAAGCGCACCCCGGAGTTTGCCGAAGCACGTCTGCTGCCGTTCGCCGACGAGCCGCAACCCGACACTACCCCCGCATCTGAAACAAGGAGTACCCGGCCATGACCACCTTCTGGAGTACGTGGATCTGCGTACTGACCATCGGCAGCCTGATCGGCCTGACCTGGCTGCTGATCGGCACGCGCCGGGGCGAGACCAAGGGCAGCGTCGACCAGACCATGGGCCACAGCTTCGACGGCATCGAGGAGTACGACAACCCGCTGCCGCAATGGTGGTTCATGCTGTTCGCCGGCACGCTGGTGTTTTCCGTGGGCTATTTGATCCTCTATCCGGGTCTGGGCAACTGGAAAGGCATCCTGCCCGGCTACGAGGACGGCTGGACCGGTGTCCACGAGTGGGAAAAGGAAATGAGCAAGGCCGACGCCAAATTCGGGCCGATCTTCGCCAAGTTCGCCGCCATGCCGGTGGAAGAAGTGGCGAAGGATCCGCAGGCGCTGAAAATGGGTGGCCGACTGTTCGCCTCCAACTGCTCCGTGTGCCACGGTTCCGATGCCAAGGGCGCGTTCGGTTTCCCCAACCTGGCGGACAAGGACTGGCGCTGGGGCGGCAGTGCCGAGACCATCAAGACCACCATCATGGGTGGGCGGATGGCGGCGATGCCGGCCTGGGGCGAAGTGCTCGGCGAGACCGGGGTGAAGAACGTCGCGGCGTATGTGCGTCACGAACTGGCCGGCCTGCCGCTGCCGGCCGACAGCAAGGCTGACCTGCAGGCCGGACAGCAAGCGTTCAGCACCACCTGCGTAGCCTGTCATGGGGCAACCGGCCAAGGCACTGAAGCCATGGGTGCGCCGAACCTGACGCACCCGGCCGGATTTATCTACGGCACCAGCCTGACGCAGCTTGAGCAGACCATTCGCCATGGTCGCCAAGGCCACATGCCGGCGCAGAACGAACTGCTGGGCAACGATAAAGTGCAATTGCTGGCCGCTTATGTGTACAGCCTGTCGCACGGATTGAATACAGAAAAACTTATTACTGAAGACAACAAGCAATAAGCATTGCGTACACCTCTGCCGCATCGTTCTCGATGCGGCAGCATCCCGCCCCTTTGCGACGCATTGTCGCACCCCGTCACACCCTCTCCTTTCGAATCCTCCGATTCGGGTCTACGCTTGCTCGATGCGGACTGGCCCGTGCCGGTTCCAGGTCGACCTTGAGCGATGTGTTCGACAAATCGCCTGACTGACAGGGCGCAAAGCCCGGTAGATACCGGCTGTCGCGTCGATGACCGTCCGTCACCCGATCACTGCGTTCGAACACACCTCGTTACAACCGACCTGAACCCCTCGCTTTTTTCGTCCGCTGCGACATTTTGTCCGAGGCCGATTTTGTCCTTACGCGGCGTATGGAAAGGCCGCAGAATCAGCGTTGGAAAGCATTGACCCAGGTCATGGCGCGTTGCAATGACCCCCTGCTCTCTGCATACTTGCGGCCGATTTTAATCCTAATAAAACACCCAAACCGTGGAACCTTAGAATGAGCACAGCAATCAGTCCGACTGCTTATAACTATAAGGTAGTCCGCCAGTTCGCCATCATGACGGTGGTCTGGGGGATCCTTGGCATGGGGCTCGGTGTCTTCATCGCCTCGCAACTGGTCTGGCCGGAATTGAACTTCGGTCTGCCGTGGACGAGCTTTGGACGCCTGCGCCCGTTGCACACAAACCTGGTGATTTTCGCCTTTGGTGGTTGTGCACTGTTTGCCACTTCCTACTATGTCGTGCAGCGAACCTGCCAGACGCGACTGATCTCCGACAGCCTCGCCGCCTTCACCTTCTGGGGCTGGCAGGCAGTTATCGTCGGCGCAATCATTACCTTGCCGCTGGGCTACACCACCACCAAGGAATACGCCGAACTGGAATGGCCGCTCGCCATTCTGCTGGCCATTGTCTGGGTCTCCTACGGGCTGGTGTTCTTCGGCACCATCACCAAGCGCAAGACCAAGCATATCTATGTCGGTAACTGGTTCTACGGCGCGTTCATCGTCGTGACCGCAATGCTGCACATCGTCAACCACGCCTCCTTGCCGGTGAGTTTCTTCAAGTCCTACTCCGCCTACTCGGGCGCGACCGACGCGATGATCCAGTGGTGGTACGGCCACAACGCCGTGGGCTTCTTCCTGACCACCGGCTTCCTCGGGATGATGTACTACTTCGTGCCGAAACAGGCCGAACGTCCGATCTACTCCTATCGCCTGTCGATCGTGCACTTCTGGGCCCTGATCACCCTGTACATCTGGGCCGGCCCGCACCACCTGCACTACACCGCATTGCCGGACTGGGCGCAATCGCTGGGCATGGCGATGTCGATCATCCTGCTGGCACCGAGCTGGGGCGGCATGATCAACGGCATGATGACCCTGTCGGGCGCCTGGCATAAGCTGCGCACCGACCCGATCCTGCGTTTCCTCGTGGTATCGCTGGCGTTCTACGGCATGTCGACCTTCGAAGGTCCGATGATGGCGATCAAGACCGTCAACTCGCTCTCGCACTACACCGACTGGACCATCGGCCACGTACACGCCGGCGCGCTCGGCTGGGTAGCGATGATCTCGATCGGCGCGATCTACCACATGATCCCGAAACTGTTCGGCCGCGCGCAGATGCACAGCGTCGGCCTGATCAACGCGCACTTCTGGCTCGCGACCATCGGTACCGTGCTGTACATCGCCTCGATGTGGGTCAACGGCATCACTCAGGGCCTGATGTGGCGTGCAATCAACGATGACGGCACCCTCACCTACTCGTTCGTCGAAGCGCTGCAGGCCAGCCACCCGGGCTACATCGTCCGTGCCCTGGGCGGTGCATTCTTCGCCAGCGGCATGTTCCTGATGGCTTACAACGTCTGGCGCACCGTGCGCGCCTCGAACCCGGTTGAAGCCGAAGCCGCCGCCCAGATCGCTGTCGTTGGAGCTCACTGATGAAGCATGAAGCTGTCGAGAAGAATATTGGCCTGCTGGCCTTCTTCATGGTTATCGCCGTCAGCATTGGCGGCCTGACCCAGATCGTTCCGCTGTTCTTCCAGGACGTCACCAACAAGCCAGTCGAAGGCATGAAGCCGCGCTCGGCACTGGAACTGGAAGGCCGCGACGTCTACATCGCCAACGGTTGTGTCGGCTGCCACTCGCAGATGATCCGTCCGTTCCGTGCCGAAACCGAACGCTACGGCCACTACTCGGTCGCCGGTGAAAGCGTCTGGGACCACCCGTTCCTGTGGGGTTCCAAACGTACCGGTCCGGACCTGGCTCGCGTGGGCGGTCGTTACTCCGATGACTGGCAGCGTGCGCACCTGTACAACCCGCGCAACGTGGTGCCTGAGTCGAAAATGCCGGCTTACCCGTTCCTCGTGGAAAACAAGCTCGACGGCAAAGACACGGCCAGGAAAATGGAAGTGTTGCGCACGCTCGGCGTCCCTTACACCGACGAAGACATCGCCGGTGCAAAAGAGGCCGTGAAGGGCAAAACCGAAATGGACGCGCTGGTGGCCTACCTTCAAGGCCTGGGCACCATCATCAAAAGCAAACGGTGATTCTTTATGGATATCGGGATGATTCGCGGCCTGGGCACCGTTGTCGTGATGGTGGCCTTCATCGGTTTGGCGTTGTGGGTATTCAGCCCCAAGCGCAAGTCGGAGTTTGAAGACGCAACCTTGCTGCCTTTTGCGGATGATCCCGAAGCCATCAAGCACGTCGAGCAAGCTTCTAGGAGTAACAAAGAATGACTACATTCTGGAGTCTGTACGTCACAGTCCTCAGTCTCGGTACGATCTTTTCCCTGACCTGGCTGCTGCTGTCGACCCGCAAGGGCCAGCGCAGCGAGCAGACGGAAGAGACCGTGGGCCACTCCTTCGACGGGATCGAGGAGTACGACAACCCACTGCCGAAATGGTGGTTCATGCTGTTCGTGGGCACCATCGTGTTCGCCCTCGGTTATCTGGTGCTGTACCCGGGTCTGGGCAACTGGAAAGGCCTGTTGCCGGGCTACAACTACCTTGATAACGACAAGCAGACCGCGTTCGCCAACGGCCAGACCGGCTGGACCGGCGTGCACGAGTGGGAAAAGGAAATGGCCCGCTCGGACGCCAAGTTCGGTCCGATCTTCGCCAAGTTCGCGGCGATGCCGATCGAGGAAGTCGCCAAGGATCCACAAGCACTGAAGATGGGTGGCCGTCTGTTCGCTTCCAACTGCTCGGTGTGCCACGGTTCCGACGCCAAAGGCGCCTATGGCTTCCCGAACCTGACCGACGCCGACTGGCGCTGGGGCGGCGAGCCGGAAACCATCAAGACCACCATCATGGGCGGTCGTCACGCGGTGATGCCGGCCTGGGCCGACGTCATTGGCGAGCAAGGCGTCGCCGACGTCGCAGCCTTCGTGGTCACTCAGCTTGATGGCCGCAAACTGCCGGAAGGCACCAAGGCTGACCCGGCCAACGGCCAGAAACTGTTCGCCGCCAACTGCGTGGCCTGCCACGGACCGGAAGGCAAAGGCACCCCGGCGATGGGCGCACCGAACCTGACCCACCCGGCCGCGTTCATCTACGGTTCAAGCTTCGCCCAACTGCAACAGACCATCCGTTACGGCCGTCAGGGCCAGATGCCTGCGCAGGAACAACTGCAAGGCAACGATAAGGTGCACTTGCTGGCGGCGTATGTTTACAGCCTGTCCCACGGTGAAAAACCCGCTGAAGCCGAGGCCCAATAAGGCCAACGCCTGACGCAAAATAAAGCCCCCGCCAGTGCTCTGGCGGGGGCTTTTTTATGGGCGACTGGCCCAGATCGATTTCACCGGGACTGTGGCCACCGGCTGACGATTGCGCCACTGATTACCCTCGACCAGACTCACCTCCAGTTGTTTGCGGTCTTTGGAAAAGCTCGCCGTCAGGTACGTCTGTTGAGAAGCGGCACCGCTGAGAAACATCGGCACACTGCCCATGTAGGTCTGGCTGCCACCCTCGCCGTGGTAATGGCCAGCAAACATCGCCGTCACCTGATACTTTTCAATCATGTCGCGAAAGCGCTTCTGTTGCTCCCAACTGCCTGCCCAGTCATAGGGTTTGTGCATGTTGATAATGATCGCGTAGCCTTGCGCTCGCGCTATTCGCAAATCATTTTCCAGCCAGTCCAGCGACGGTTTGATGTCGAACGAAGTCGGATTCAGCGCATGGGAAATCTTCACCTGGTAAGTCGGCTCATTATTCAACTGCACCAGGTGGACTTCACCGATATTCTTTGAATACGCCAGGCTGCCGAGATAGTGCTTATTCAAAAAGCTGCCGCTCACTTCAAGATCGAACTCATCGACTTTATCCACGTGATGATCGCGATAATCGACAATGCTGCCCGCCGCACAACTTTCACTAAAACAATCATTCACGTTGTTTTGATAATCATGATTGCCCAACCCATAGAGAAAGTGATCGCCAAAGTATTTGCTCAGCATCGTCCTCATGAAGGAGCGCTGCCAGCCATGACCGAAAGCAGTGATGTCGCCGTTGATCATCAACGGTACGCTGGCCTGGCCGCCCATCTCGTTGCGAAACTGCGCAATACTCGCGAACTGATTCTCCACCAGCCATTTCGAGCGTTTTTCAAAATCCGCGCTCGGCTCATCTTCACCACTGTCCGATTTTTCCGTCCACGGGTATTGCGGGTCCGAGGCAAATACCATGTGCTGCGGAACACCCTCATTGGCACTGGCGAGAGAGGTCAGCGATAACAGGTACAGACAAGCGAACAGCTTTTTAACTTCCTTGATTTTCATAATCATTCCATTATTGCGTTAACTTTCAAAACACGAACATGCAACTCGCACGCTGCAGAACAGCCACCAAGCTATTCGAAAATAATAAAAAATTAAAAGCCCTCAATTAACTAATTATATTTCTACGTTATTGGCATAGCCGTTGAAATTAATACTTTGAGACACATGTGCGGTGGACGCGTTTCAGCATGCTCTGTAGGGTCTGCCACAGCCCGGTGACCCGCACCGGAGCCACTTCAAGGATGAAGCCGCTATGTTGAATAACGACAAACATTGTCTTCCGGTTGATCAGCCGCTTACTGAATCTGATCAACCAATTGAATCATTGGAAACAACTGTAGAAACCATTACCGTGACATTCGACAATCCGTCACAACCCGATTCCAAGAGCACCACAAAACGCCATCGAAATACCGGCAGTCTCGACAGCCTGGGCGGCGGCAGGCTGCCCTGAGTCTTGAAGCCACGTATGAATCAACCTGAGCCAGCCTGCGCTTTGTGCGGGGCTGGCTCGACTAATGCCAGCCATGGACCGACCAACGGACGGCTGAGTCCTGTCTTCCTCGATTGCCGCCCTAAAGGCGGAGTAGCGAGAGGTCAACCATGATGGCAATCACCACCATCTCCAGCCGTGAATTCAATCAGGACACCAGCAGCGCCAAAAAGGCTGCGCGTCTGGGTCCAGTGATCATCACAGACCGTGGTAAGGCTTCTCATGTTCTTTTGAGCATTGAGGAATATCAGAAACTGAGCGGCGCAAACACAAGCATTGTCGATTGGTTGGTCATGCCGGAGGCTGCCGACATCGATTTCGAAACCGAGCGCGCAGTCATCATTCATCGTCCCGTGGACCTGTCCTGATGTATTTACTCGACATCCATGTGATTTCCGAACTTCGCAAGCCGCAAGCCGATGCCAATGTGGTCAGTTGGGCCAAAGGCGTCATCGCCCCGTGTCTGTACATTTCCGCCATTACTCTGAAAGAACTGGAAACCGGAGTCCTGCGAACGGAACGGCGTGATCCTGCTCAAGGAAAGCTGTTGCGCAGTTGGCTGACGCGTCACGTCATGCCGGCATTCGAAGCTCGAATCCTGCCGGTTGATGCTGCAGTAGCGCTACGTTGTGCCAGCCTGCATGTGCCCGACCAGACCAATGAAAGCGATGCATTGATCGCTGCCACGGCCCTGGTGCATGGACTCACGGTGGTCACGCGTAATGTCGATGATTTCCGCTCGAGCGGCGTCGCCGTGATCAATCCGTGGGAACAATGAATTAGCTGCCACTGCAAAACCGTCCATACTCAACAAGTCAATTGATCTGCATCAGGCTTTTCTGCATTCGCTACACCAATAATGCTTTTTCCCCAACGCGACCAAAGGTCGCACCCTTGAGTTAGAGCGACAGGCGTATCATTGCGCCACTGCAACACCCCTTTCTGACCGCGGTCGGCACGTATCGACCGAGGCATTTGTCCACTGCCGTGGGATGCAATGATGAGCAACCAGATTCCGGTACACGACGTCACACCGCCGAGCAAAAACGCGAACAACAGCGTCGACCTTTACGCCTCTCGAGAAAAAATCTACACCCGTGCTTTCACTGGCCTGTTCCGCAATCTGCGGATGATGGGCGGCGCTGCGCTGTTCCTGTTGTATTTCGGTACGGTGTGGCTGAACTGGGGCGGGCATCAGGCGGTGTGGTGGAACCTGCCGGAACGCAAGTTCTTCATCTTCGGCGCCACGTTCTGGCCGCAAGACTTCATCCTGCTGTCTGGTCTGCTGATCATTGCCGCGTTCGGCCTGTTCTTCATCACCGTGTACGCCGGCCGCGTCTGGTGCGGCTACACCTGTCCGCAAAGCGTGTGGACGTGGATTTTCATGTGGTGCGAGAAGGTCACCGAAGGCGATCGCAACCAGCGTATCAAGCTCGATAAAGCGCCAATGAGCGGCAACAAGTTTCTGCGCAAGCTCGCCAAACATTCGCTGTGGCTACTGATCGGTTTCGTCACAGGCATGACCTTCGTCGGCTACTTCTCGCCGATCCGCGAACTGGTGTTCGATTTCTTCACTGGCCAGGCCGATGGCTGGTCGTATTTCTGGGTCGGCTTCTTCACCCTCGCCACCTACGGCAACGCTGGCTGGCTGCGCGAACAGGTGTGCATCTACATGTGTCCGTATGCACGCTTCCAGAGCGTGATGTTCGACAAGGACACCCTGATCGTGTCCTACGACCCGCGTCGCGGCGAAAGCCGTGGCCCGCGCAAGAAAGGTGTCGATTACAAAGCCATGGGCCTGGGCGATTGCATTGACTGCACCATGTGCGTCCAGGTGTGCCCGACCGGTATCGACATCCGCGACGGCCTGCAGATCGAGTGCATCGGTTGTGCGGCGTGCATCGATGCTTGCGACGCGATCATGGACAAGATGGACTACCCGCGCGGCCTCATCAGCTACACCACCGAACATAACCTCTCGGGCCAGAAAACCCATAAACTGCGGCCGCGCCTGATCGGCTATGCGGTGGTGCTGCTGGCGATGATCAGCCTGCTGGTGACCGCATTCTTCATGCGCTCGCTGGTCGGCTTCGACGTCAGCAAGGACCGCGTGCTGTACCGCGAGAACGCCGAAGGCCGGATCGAAAACGTCTACAGCCTGAAGATCATGAACAAGGATCAGCGCGACCACACCTACGTGCTGGAGGCCGCTGGCCTGCCGGATCTGCGCCTGCAAGGCAAACGCGAGATCACGGTCCCGGCCGGCGAAATCTTCAGCATGCCGGTGGAGTTGTCGAGCGCACCGGAACAATTGCCGTCGAGCACCAACGAGGTGAAATTCATCCTCAAGGACGCCGACGACGACAGCGTCCACGTTGAAGCCAAGAGCCGATTCATCGGCCCACAAACCCGTTGAGAGAACTGAACATGCCCGCCGCAAACGCCGCAAGCCCTTGGTACAAGCACCTCTGGCCATGGATCATCATCGGGATCCTGGCCTGCTCGGTGACGTTGACCCTGTCAATGGTGACCATTGCGGTGAACAACCCGGACAATCTGGTCAACGACAACTACTACGAGGCCGGCAAAGGCATCAACCGCTCGCTGGATCGCGAACTGTTGGCGCAGGAGTTGAAGATGCGCGCCAACGTCCATCTGGATGAACTCACCGGCGAAGTCGACCTGCGCCTGAGCGGTGCCAGCCAGCCAAAAACCCTGGAACTGAACCTGATCTCGCCGACCCAGCCGGAGAAGGATCGCAAGATTGTCCTGACCCGCAGTGAAACCGAAGCCGGCCGTTACATCGGCCAGTTGGGCGACAAGGTCGAAGGTCGGCGTTTTGTCGAATTGCTGGGTACTCAGGACGACCACGTGTGGCGCATGTTCGAAGAAGAACAGGTCAGCCATGACAAGGACCTGCTGCTCGGTGACGAACCGTTGCAGGGCGCTGAAGACCAGAAAAAGTAAACCGAACCCTGTAGGAGCTGCCGCAGGCTGCGATCTTTTGATCTTGCTTTCAAAAACAAAATCAAAAGATCGCAGCCTGCGGCAGCTCCTACAAGGATGGTGTTGATTCAGCAGTATTAGCGAATATTCGATGACCACCCCACTCCCCTGCTACCACTGCGCCCTGCCCGTTCCGTCGGGCAGTCGCTTCACCGCCGTCGTGCTCGGGGAGTCCCGCGAGTTCTGCTGTCCCGGCTGTCAGGCCGTGGCCGAAGCCATCGTGGCCGGCGGTCTGGAAAGTTACTACCAGCATCGCAGCGAAGCCTCGGCCAACCCCGAAGCCTTGCCGGTGCAATTGACCGATGAACTGGCGCTGTACGACCGCGCCGACGTGCAAAAACCCTTCGTCCGTCACGCGGGCGAACTCGCCGAAACCACGCTGTTGATGGAAGGCATCAATTGCGCCGCCTGCGGCTGGCTGATCGAGAAACACCTGCGCACTCTGCCGGCAGTGGCTGAGGCACGACTGAATCTGTCCAACCATCGCCTGCATGTGCAATGGGCCGACGCGCAATTGCCGCTGAGCCAGATCCTCGCCGAGCTGCGCCACATCGGTTACGTCGCCCACCCGTATCAGGCCGACCGCGCCAGCGAACAACTGGCCAGCGAAAATCGCCTGGCCCTGCGCCAGCTTGGCGTCGCCGGATTGCTGTGGTTTCAGGCAATGATGGCGACCATGGCCACCTGGCCGGAATTCAACATCGACCTTAGCCCCGAATTGCACACGATCCTGCGCTGGGTCGCGCTATTTCTCACAACACCGATCGTGTTCTATAGCTGCGCGCCGTTCTTCAAGGGCGCGATGCGCGATCTGCGCACCCGCCACCTGACCATGGACGTCTCGGTGTCGCTGGCCATCGGCAGCGCCTACATCGCCGGGATCTGGACCTCGATCACCGGGGTCGGCGAACTGTATTTCGATGCGGTCGGGATGTTTGCGCTGTTCCTGCTCGCCGGGCGATATCTGGAACGCCGTGCCCGCGAGCGCACCGCCGCTGCCACCGCGCAGCTTGTAAACCTGCTGCCGGCCTCGTGCCTGCGTCTCGACACCGACGGCCAGAGCGAACGCATCCTGCTCAGCGAACTGCGCCTGGGTGACCGGGTGCTGGTGCAACCAGGTTCGATCCTGCCGGCGGATGGCAGGATTCTCGATGGCCAGTCAAGCATCGACGAATCGCTGCTGACCGGCGAATACCTGCCGCAACCGCGCACGCTGGGCGATGCGGTCACCGCGGGCACGCTGAATGTCGAAGGCGCGCTCACCGTCGAAGTACTGGCACTGGGTCAGGACACACGCCTGTCGGCCATCGTCCGCCTGCTTGATCGCGCCCAGGCCGAGAAACCGCGCCTGGCGGAAATCGCCGACCGCGCGGCGCAGTGGTTCTTGCTGTTGTCGCTGATTGCGGCGGCGGGCATCGGCTTGTTGTGGTGGCAGCTGGATGCGTCGCGGGCGTTCTGGATCGTCCTGGCGATGCTGGTCGCGACCTGCCCTTGCGCGCTGTCACTGGCAACCCCGACGGCGTTGACCGCCGCCACCGGCACCCTGCACAAACTCGGCCTGTTGCTGACGCGCGGGCATGTGCTGGAAGGCCTGAACCAGATCGACACGGTGATCTTCGACAAGACCGGCACGCTGACCGAAGGCCGCCTGGTCCTGCGCTCGATTCGCCCGCTGGGCACACTCAGCAGCGACCAGTGCCTGAGCCTTGCCGCCGCCCTGGAAAACCGTTCGGAACACCCGATTGCCCGCGCCTTCGGTCGTGCGCCACTGGCCGCTGAAGATGTGCACAGCACGCCGGGACTCGGTCTCGAAGGACGGGTAGGCACACAGCGTTTGCGCATTGGCCAGGCGGAGTTTGTCTGCGCCCTCAGCGGTTCGCCGTTGCCGGCGATGCCGGATGAGCCGGGTCAGTGGCTGCTGCTGGGTGATGACTCGGCAGCGCTGGCATGGTTCGTCCTCGACGATCGCCTGCGCGACGATGCGCCTGCCCTGCTCGCCGCCTGCAAGGCCCGTGGCTGGCGCACATTGCTGCTGTCCGGCGACAGCTCGCCGATGGTCGCCAGCGTCGCCGCCGAACTGGGTATCGACGAGGCCCGTGGCGGTCTGCGTCCGGATGACAAACTGCGCGTGCTGCAACAACTTCATCAGGAAGGACGCAAGGTGTTGATGCTCGGTGACGGGGTCAACGACGTGCCGGTGCTGGCCGCTGCCGACATCAGCGTGGCCATGGGTTCGGCCACCGATCTGGCGAAAACCAGTGCCGACGCGGTGCTGCTGTCCAACCGCCTCGACGCACTGGTGCACGCCTTCACGTTAGCGCGCAGAACCCGTCGGGTAATCATCGAGAACCTGCTGTGGGCGGCGCTGTACAATGGCCTCATGTTGCCGTTCGCCGCCCTCGGCTGGATCACCCCGGTGTGGGCCGCTGTCGGCATGTCGATCAGTTCGCTGACCGTGGTGCTCAACGCCCTGCGCCTGACTCGCCTGCCGAGCGCGCCGGTTGCCGGCACCCGTTCAGAAACCCGTCCGTTGCCGGCTTGAGCCGCGCGGGCCTGGAGTACCGATGCCAGCTCTTTACGTGATGATCCCCGCCGCCCTGCTGATCGTGGCCATCGCTGTGTACATCTTCTTCTGGGCGGTGGACAGCGGCCAGTATGACGACCTTGATGGCCCGGCCCACAGCATCCTGTTCGATGATCAGGACCCGAACCACACCGCCGCCGTCGACGAAGCCAAATCCGACAAACCGCAGGACAAGGCGCCACCCCATGCTTGAGCTGGCGCCTCTCCTGGTGTCTGCGCTGATCCTCGGCCTGCTCGGTGGCGGGCATTGCCTGGGCATGTGCGGCGGCCTGATGGGCGCGCTGACTCTGGCGATTCCCAAGGAACAGCGCAGCCGACGCTTTCGTCTGCTGCTGGCGTACAACCTCGGACGGATCCTCAGTTACGCGACGGCCGGTTTGCTGATCGGGCTGGCTGGCTGGGCGGTGGCGAACAGTCCGGCGGCGATGTTCATGCGTATTCTCGCCGGGTTGCTGTTGATTGCCATGGGCCTGTATCTGGCCGGCTGGTGGAGCGGCCTGACCCGTATCGAAAGCCTTGGCCGTGGCTTGTGGCGTTACATTCAGCCGGTGGCCAACCGCTTGCTGCCGGTGTCGAGTTTGCCCCGCGCCCTGCTGCTCGGCGCACTGTGGGGCTGGCTGCCGTGTGGACTGGTTTACAGCACGCTGCTGTGGTCGGCGAGCCAGGGCAATGCGTTGGACAGTGCGCTGTTGATGCTGGCGTTCGGGCTGGGCACGTGGCCGGTGCTGCTCGCGACAGGGCTGGCTGCCGAGCGGGTGACGGCGTTGCTGCGCAAACGCAGCGTGCGCGTGGCCGGGGGCTTGCTGGTGATTCTGTTCGGGATCTGGACCCTTCCTGGCCCCCACCAACATTGGCTGATGGGTCACTGATCCGATCAAAGCCCTGAGAAGATCCATTGTGGTGAGGGGATTTATCCCCGATGGGGTGCGAGGCGCCCCTGCATTCTTCCATTCATACATTGCAAACAGGTTTACGACTGCTTCGCAGTCGATCGGGGATAAATCCCCTCACCACAAAGCAGTCACTACCAATCCGCCGTTGATGCAAATCAACAGCCCCGTCGCCGCACCCCGATAGACTCGCCACACTGCCAGCCTATCCGGGGGAATGCCCGCATGCTCGACGCCATTCGTTGGGACACTGATCTGATCCGCCGCTACGACCTGGCGGGGCCGCGCTACACCTCGTACCCGACGGCCGTGCAATTCAACAGTCAGGTCGGCACCTTCGACCTGTTTCACGCCCTGCGCGAAAGTCGCAAGGCGCTGCGCCCCTTGTCGCTGTACGTGCACGTGCCGTTCTGCGCAAATATTTGCTACTACTGCGCCTGCAACAAGGTCATCACCAAGGATCGCGGGCGGGCACAGCCGTATCTGCAACGCCTGGAACAGGAAATCCAGTTGATTGCCTGTCACCTGGAACCGGCGCAGAAAGTCGAGCAGTTGCACTTCGGCGGCGGCACCCCGACCTTCCTCAGCCATGACGAGCTGCGGCAGTTGATGGCGCACCTGCGCAAACACTTCAATCTGCTGGATGATGACTCCGGCGACTACGGCATCGAGATCGATCCGCGCGAGGCCGACTGGTCGACCATGGGCCTGTTGCGCGAACTCGGCTTCAACCGGGTCAGCATCGGCCTGCAAGACCTCGACCCGGCGGTGCAACGGGCGGTCAATCGCCTGCAGAGCCTGGAAGAAACCCGCGCAGTGATCGACGCGGCGCGCACCCTGCAGTTTCGCTCGATCAACATCGACCTGATCTACGGCCTGCCGAAGCAGACTCCGGAAAATTTCGCGCGAACCGTCGAGGAAGTCATCAGCCTGCAACCGGACCGGCTCTCGGTATTCAACTATGCGCACCTGCCGGAGCGCTTCATGCCACAGCGGCGAATCAACAGCCAGGAGCTGCCAAGCCCTGCGCAAAAACTGCAAATGCTCCAGCGCACCATCGAACAACTGACCGCCGCCGGTTATCGCTACATCGGCATGGATCACTTTGCCCTGCCCGACGATGAGTTGGCGATTGCCCAGGAAGAACAGACCCTGCAGCGCAATTTCCAGGGCTACACCACTCATGGCCATTGCGACCTGATTGGTCTGGGGGTGTCGGCGATCAGTCAGATCGGCGATCTTTACTGCCAGAACAACAGCGATCTGAACCAGTACCAGAACACCCTCGCCGCCGCGCAACTGGCGACCAGCCGGGGCCTAGTGTGCAATGCCGATGATCGCCTGCGCCGCGCGGTGATCCAGCAACTGATCTGCAATTTCAGCCTGGAATTCGCCGAAATCGAGCAAGCGTTCAACATCGACTTTCAGGGCTATTTTGGCGCACTGTGGCCGCAACTGCAGGGCATGGCCAACGACGGGCTGATCAAGCTGGAGCGCGAGCGCATCGAAGTGTTGCCGGCCGGACGCCTGCTGGTGCGCTCGGTGTGCATGGTGTTCGACGCGTACCTGGAACAACAGAACCGTCAGCGTTTCTCGCGGGTGATCTGAAACACCCTGCTCATGAAACCGATGTATCGCGAACGCCCCGTGTCTTTGTTTGCCCTGCGGCCTTATGCCCGCAGGGCAATCTCGCCCCAGACTGGCCTGAATGTCCTCCCGTGGGTTACCCTTACGGCTTATGTGTGTTTTCCCACAAGGATTTAAGAAATGTCCGAGCCAGTCAAACTGCGCGCTCACAACCAGGCCCATTGCAAGGATTGCAGCCTGGCCCCTCTCTGCCTGCCACTTTCTCTGAATCTGGAAGACATGGATGCGCTGGACGAAATCGTTAAACGTGGTCGCCCGTTGAAAAAGGGTGAGTTCCTGTTCCGCCAGGGTGACACCTTCGATTCCGTTTATGCAGTACGCTCCGGCGCCCTGAAGACCTTCAGCCTGAGCGACACCGGCGAAGAACAGCTCACCGGTTTCCACCTGCCGAGCGAACTGGTCGGCCTGTCCGGCATGGACACCGAGAAACATCCAGTGTCGGCCCAAGCCCTGGAAACCACCTCGGTCTGTGAAATCCCTTTCGAACGCCTCGACGAACTGGCCCTGCAACTGCCGCAGCTGCGCCGGCAGCTGATGCGGGTGATGAGCCGCGAGATCCGTGACGATCAGCAAATGATGCTGTTGCTGTCGAAGAAAACCGCCGACGAGCGCATCGCCACGTTTCTGGTCAACCTGTCGGCCCGCTTCCGCGCTCGCGGCTTCTCGGCCAACCAGTTCCGCCTGAGCATGTCGCGCAACGAAATCGGCAATTACCTGGGCCTGGCGGTGGAAACCGTGTCGCGGGTGTTCACGCGCTTCCAGCAGAACGAGCTGATCGCCGCCGAGGGCAAGGAGATCCACATCCTCGACCCGATCCAGCTCTGCGCCCTGGCCGGCGGCTCGCTGGAAGGCTGATCTCGATCCGCGGTTGAGCGAAGCGTTTCAGCTGCGGGTATACTGCGCCGTTTGCAGCCCTGCCAGGACACCTCGACGATGGTCTTCGACTCCTTCGACATCAAATCCCTGATCCGCCCCGTGATCGACTTCCCGAAACCGGGCGTGATCTTTCGCGACATCACCCCGCTGTTCCAGTCGCCCAAGGCCCTGCGCCTGGTGATGGACAGCTTCGCCCACCGCTATGTGGAAGCCGACTTCACCCACATCGGCGCGATGGATGCGCGCGGCTTCCTGATCGGTTCGGTGCTGGCCTACCAGTTGAACAAGCCGCTGGTGCTGTTCCGCAAGCAGGGCAAACTGCCGGCGGACGTGTTGGCCGAAGGTTACGCGACCGAATACGGCGAAGCGTTCCTCGAAGTCCACGCCGACAGCCTGTGCGAAGGTGATTCGGTGGTGATGTTCGATGATCTGATTGCCACCGGTGGCACGCTGATCGCAGCGGCCAACCTGATCCGCCGCATGGGCGCGCGGGTGCATGAGGCGGCGGCGATTATCGATCTGCCAGAGCTTGGCGGTTCGCAGCGTCTGGAAGACATGGGCATCCCTACTTTCTGTCTGACGCAGTTTGCTTTGACCGATAAATAGTAAAGATCAAAAGATCGCAGCCTTCGGCAGCTCCTACAAGGGATGCGTTTCCCTGTAGGAGCTGCCGAAGGCTGCGATCTTTTGCTTTTAAAGCCCCATCTGCTTGCTGATGATTTCGTTCATCACTTCCCGCGTCCCGCCGCCGATCGACAGAATGCGGTTATCCCGATACAGCCGCTCCACCAGGCTCTCGCGCATGTAACCCAGGCCACCGAGGATCTGCACCGCTTCGCGGGTGATCCGGTCCGAGGTGTCCGTGGCGACGTTCTTGGCCATGGAAATTTCCTTGATCACGCTCTGCCCCGCCGCCATTTTCGCCGCTTGCCGATAGGTGAACTCGCGTGACACTTCCAGCGCCGTGGCCATTTCGGCCAACCGATGTTTGATCACCTGAAACTTGCCGATCGGCTTGCCGAATGCTTCACGCTCGCGCGCCCATTTCAGCGCTTCTTCGAGGGCGAGCTGCGAGGTCATGTTGGCCATCAACGCCAGCGCCAGCCGTTCGCTCTGGAAATTGCCCATGATGCAGGCAAAACCCATGTTCTCGGCGCCAATCAGATTGCCCACAGGCACCCAGCAATCGTCGAAGAACAGCTCAGCGGTGTCCGAGGCCCACCAGCCCATTTTTTTCAACTGGCGGCCGACGGTGAAGCCGGGGGTGCCCTTCTCGATCAACAGCAGGCTGACGCCGCCAAAACCCGGCGCTCCGGTGCGCACGGCGACGGTGTAGAAATCGGCGCGTACGCCACTGGTAATGAAGGTCTTGCTGCCGCTGACCCGGTAGACGTCGCCGTCACGCACGGCGCGGGTTTGCAGGTTGGCGACGTCGGAACCCCCGCCGGGTTCGGTAATCGCCAACGCACTGATTTTCTCGCCGCTGAGCACCTGCGGCACGACACGCTCGCGCACCTCGGGCCGGGCCCATTTGACGATCGGTGGCAGGCCGATATCCAGCGAACCGAGACCGGCGACCAGACCACCGGAACCGCAGCGCATCAGTTCTTCGCTGGCGGCAACCTTGGCGAACAGATCACCTTCGTGGCTGCCACCCAGCGCTTCGGGATAACCGATGCCAAGAATCCCCGCCGCCCCGGCCTTCAGGTACAGCTCACGGGGAAAGCTTTCGGCTTCTTCCCACGCGTCAATGTCTGGCAGGATCTCGCGCTCGACGAAACGTCTGACGCTGTCGCGAACCATTTGGTGGCTGGGGTCGAAGTATTCCTGGAAGGCAGGCATCGGCGAACTCCATCGAAGGGTTGGCCGACGTTAACCGAGCGCTTGCTTGGTTTTCAACACAATTGTGTGAATCAGCCAAATCGAGGTGCGCCCATCGCTGGCAAGCCAGCTCCCACAGGTTTCTTTAGTGTGCACAACATTTGTGAACGACCGAAATCACTGTGGGAGCTGGCTTGCCAGCGATGGGGCCAGATCAGGCGATACACCTGTCAGAGGGAAATCGGCTTACGCCCGGCAAACGAATGCGCCAGCGTCCCGCCATCCACCAGCTCCAGCTCACCCCCCAGCGGCACACCGTGGGCAATCCGCGAGGCGATCAGGCCTTTGTTGGCCAGAAGCTGGGCGATGTAATGCGCGGTCGCCTCACCTTCGACCGTCGGGTTGGTGGCGAGGATGACTTCGGTAAAGGTGCCAGCCTCTTCGATGCGCGTCATCAACTGCGGAATACCGATGGCTTCCGGCCCCAGGCCGTCGAGCGGCGACAGGTGGCCTTTGAGCACGAAGTAGCGCCCACGGAAACCCGTTTGCTCCACCGCATACACGTCCATCGGCCCTTCCACCACGCACAGCAGCGTGTCGTCGCGGCGCGTGTCGGCGCATTGCGGGCACAGATCGTCTTCGGTCAGCGTGCGGCACTGACGGCAGTGACCCACCCCTTCCATGGCCTGGCTCAAAGCCTGGGCCAGGCGCGTGCCGCCGCTGCGGTCACGTTCGAGCAACTGCAACGCCATGCGCTGGGCGGTTTTCTGACCCACGCCGGGCAAGGTGCGCAGGGCGTCGATCAGTTGGCGAATCAAAGGGCTGAAGCTCATGGGTAAAAAGTCCGACAAAACAACGAGACGCGGTTTATACCCGCGCCTCCGGCCAGCGTCAAATGCTCAGTCCTGGGCGACCTTCACCACCAGTTTGCCGAAGTTGCGCCCCTCCAGCAGACCGATAAACGCCTCGGGCGCCTGCTCCAGACCTTCCACCACGTCTTCGCGGAATTTCACCTTGCCGTCGCGCACCCACGGCACCATGTGGCTGATGAACTCCGGCTGACGGTCGCCGTAGTCATCAAACACGATGAAGCCCTGAATCCGCACACGCTTGGTCAGCAACGTACGCTGCAGCATCGGCAGGCGATCCGGACCTTGCGGCGCTTCAGTGGCATTGTAACCGGCAATCAGCCCGCACAGCGGAATGCGCGCCTTGGGATTGAGCAGCGGCACCACCGCATCGAACACATGCCCGCCCACGTTTTCATAATAGATATCGATGCCGTTCGGGCAGGCTTTGGCCAGTTGCTCGGCAAAGTCCGGCGCCTTGTGATCGATGCAGGCATCGAAACCCAGCTCCTCGACCACGTATTGGCATTTGTCGGCACCACCGGCCACACCCACGGCGCGCAGGCCTTTGATTTTTGCCACTTGACCCACCACCGAGCCGACGGCGCCGGACGCAGCAGCCACGACAAGCGTTTCACCTTCTTTCGGCTGACCGATGTCGATCAGCCCCATATACGCAGTCATACCCGGCATGCCCAACACGCCAAGCGCCATCGACGGACTCGGCAGGCCGGACGGGATCGGCATGATGTTGCGCCCATCGCTGATGCTGTGGCTCTGCCAGCCGGTGAGGCCGACCACCAGATCGCCTTGGTGGAATTTCGGATGACGCGAATCCTCGACTCGGCTGACAGCACCACCGGTCATCACTTCGCCGATTTGTACCGGCGCGGCGTAGGACGGTGCGTCACTCATGCGTCCGCGCATGTAGGGGTCCAGCGACAGGTACAGGGTCTTGAGTAGCACCTGGCCGTCTTGCAGGTCAGGCAACGCTTCGCGCTCCAGACGGAAGTTTTCCGGGGTTGGCGCACCGACCGGGCGCGAGGCGAGGACAAAGCGTTGATTGAGGGTCAGAGGGTCGGACATGTCAGCGTCTCCTGTGAATGATGAATTCGGGGGTATAGGGAGCAGACCTTGGTGGCATCACAGCGTTCGATGTTTCTACTAGACGCCTGTGGCGAGGGAGCTTGCTCCCGCTGGAGTGCGAAGCGCTCCCCCTGCTTCCTTTCAGGAATACCGGGTTTTCAGGGTTTACGACGACTTCGTCGCCGAGCGGGAGCAAGCTCCCTCGCCACAAACGAATACCGAACGCCCCAGAAACGGAAAAAAAATGCCAGGCGCGATGCCTGGCATTTTGTGTAGCTCATCCAACCCGCGTTGGCGAATCAGAATGGCAGTTTCATCCCCGCTGGCAGGTTCATGCCGGCGGTCATGCTGCCCATTTTTTCCTGGCTGTTGGCTTCGATCTTGCGCACGGCGTCGTTGACGGCGGCGGCGACCACGGCTTCGAGCATTTCCTTGTCATCTTCGCTCAGGCCTTCAACCAGGCTTGGGTCGATGCTGACGCTTTTCACGTCGTGACGACCGGTCATGACCACGGTGACCATATCGCCACCGGCCTTGCCAGTGACTTCGGCGTTGGCCAGTTCTTCCTGCATCTTGGCCATTTTTTCCTGCATCTGCTGCGCCTGCTTCATCAGGCCGGCCATGCCACCTTTCATCATGGGAATCACCTCAAAAGTACTTGGATCAAAACAGCGCCCGGCGCTTAACGCCGAACGCCCTCAGTTATTAGCCTTGGGCGACCAAGGCATCGACAGGTTCAATAGTATCGTGTCGCACCACCGCACCGAACTGTTGGACCATCTGCTGGATGAACGGATCGCCGTGGATCGATTCCTCCGCCTCGCGCTGACGGTTGGCCCGACGCCGCGAAGCAGCTTGCGCCGGGGTTTCCTGCTCGGGCTTGATCAGCTCGATGGTCAGGCTCAGCGTGCGACCGTGGAACTGGTTCAACGCGTCGTTCAGACGCCGCTGTTGCGTGGCGTTGAACAGTGCGCTGTGCGCCGGGTCCAGGTGCATCAGCCAATGGTCGCCATCGACCGCAATCAGCGTGCAGTTGGCGGCGATGCTGCCGGTCATGCCGGAGATCGGCAGTTGCGGGAACAGCTCCAGCCATTGCAACGCCAGACCGGTGGCCGGCGCGGCGGCAGGCTCCGGCTCGGGTTCCGGGGCTGGCTCGGCGGTGTGCTCGCTGGCGAGGTCGTCGAGGTAGCTGTAGGCCGAATCCATGTCCGGTTCGATGTAGTCTTCGTCCAGCGGCGGCTCATCGTCGAGGTCCATGCCCGGCGTGGCGGCATCAATGTCGGCGACCGACGGTTCGGGAATCGGCGCAGCGGCCCACTCGGGCGCGTCCGGCACCACGCTGTCCGGGGTCGGCAGCGGCATCGGCGGCAATTCGGGCTGCTCGCTGGCGGTTTCCAGCACCGGCTCGACGGCCGGCTGCTGCACAGGCGCGGGTTCCGGCTCAGGTTCGACCGGATCGTTCCACGGCAGGTCGACCACTGCTTCGGCGACTGGCTCTGGTTCCGGCGCAGGTGCCGGCACGGCGACCACCACAGGCGCTGGCTCCGGAGCCGGCGCAGCAACCGCTGCTGGCGTTGGCGCAACAGCCGCAGCGACCACCGGCGCAGGCTTGGGCGCGGCAGCCACGGAGTTTGCGGAATCAACTGTGGCCTGGCTGATCCCCACTGGCTTTAGCGGTTGCCTCGGGGCGTCCGCGGTGTCGGCGGGCCGGAAGGCCAACATCCGCAGCAACACCATCTCGAAACCGCCACGCGGGTCCGGCGCCAGCGGCAAGTCGCGGCGGCCGATCAGGCCCATCTGGTAATAGAACTGCACGTCTTCGGCCGGCAGCGCCTGAGCCAAAGCCAATACGCGGTCACGGTCGCCATGACCGTTGTCGACACCTTCAGGCAAGGCCTGGGCAATGGCGACACGGTGCAGCACGTTGAGCATTTCCGAGAGCACGCCATTCCAGTCCGGGCCTTGCTCGGCCAAGTGGCGCACGGCTTCGAGCAACGCCTTGGCGTCGCCTTCGATCAGTGCATGCAGCACGTCGAAGACCTGGCCGTGATCCAGCGTGCCGAGCATCGCCCGCACATCGGCGGCCAATACCTTGCCTTCACCGAAGGCGATGGCCTGGTCGGTCAGGCTCATGGCGTCACGCATCGAGCCATCGGCGGCGCGGCCCAGCAGCCACAGCGCGTCGTCTTCGAACGGCACGTTTTCGGCGCCGAGCACGTGGGTCAGATGCTCGACCACGCGCTCGGGCGTCATGTTCTTCAGCGAGAACTGCAGGCAACGCGACAAAATCGTTGCCGGAAGTTTCTGCGGATCCGTGGTCGCGAGGATGAACTTGACGTACGGCGGCGGCTCTTCAAGGGTTTTCAGCAGCGCATTGAAGGAATGGCTGGAGAGCATGTGCACTTCGTCGATCAGGTAGACCTTGAAACGCCCACGGCTCGGCGCGTACTGCACATTATCGAGCAGCTCGCGGGTGTCCTCGACCTTGGTCCGGCTCGCGGCGTCGATCTCGATCAGGTCGACGAAGCGCCCTTCATCGATCTCGCGGCACACCGAACACTCGCCGCAGGGGCTGGAAGTGATACCTGTCTCACAGTTCAGGCATTTGGCAATGATCCGCGCAATGGTGGTCTTGCCGACCCCGCGGGTACCGGTGAACAGGTACGCGTGGTGCAGCCGCTGGCTGTCCAAGGCATTGATCAGAGCCTTGAGCACATGGGTCTGGCCGACCATTTCGCGGAACGAGCGCGGACGCCATTTACGTGCAAGAACCTGATAACTCATCGAAAACCGTCGCAACGAAGGAAGCTGAAGCGGCTAATGCTAGCGGAGCAAGGGCAAAATTGCATCCGGTGTGCTCGTCTAATCTGGCTAAGCTGCTGTTGGCGAGGAAATTTCGCTCGTGGTCGGGACTCATCGGAGCATTTATGCGTTGGGCCTTGGGAGCTTTGTTGGGGATCAGTCTGAGCGTGAACGCCGCCGAACCGCCGCTGCGCTTCGTCGTGGCCGACAGCTGGGCGATGCCCATGGTGCAAATCGAGCACGGCCGCCCCACCCAGGGCATTCTCCACGACATCATGCTCAGCCTGGCGACACAGGTCGGCGTACCCGCCGAATTCCATGTGCTGCCGCGCGCCCGGGTGCAGAACGCCATGGAACACGGTGAAGTCGACGTGCGCTGCTATGCCGCACAATCGTGGCTACCGAATCAGTCCGGAGACTACATCTGGAGCCTCCCGCTGCTGTTCCAGCGCGATCTGCTGATCAGCCGCGACAATCAACCGCTCCACATCGATCCCGCCCGCCTGCCCCGGCAATCGATCGGCACCGTGCTCGGCTACACCTACCCGACTCTGCAGCCGCTGTTCGACGCCGACCACCTGCAACGCGACGACGCGCGCAATCAGGAACAAGTGCTGGAAAAACTCCTGGCCGGGCGTTATCGCTATGCGGTGAGCAATCAATGGACACTGGACTGGTTCAATCAGCGCCTGCTGCCCACGCAGCAACTGCAGGGGGTGGCGGTGCTGCAGGAACAGCATGTCGGCTGCTATGTGAGGAATGATCCGCAGGTGCCGGTGCAGCGAATTCTGCGCACGTTGCTGCGGATGAAAATGTCGGGGGAGATTGATGACATCATCCGGTTGTATACCGGATCCTCTCAAACCACCCCATAACCCCTTTTTTGGGGCGAGACATTTCCCACAGAGGATTATTCAGTAACCGTGCGACTCACGGAATTTCTGGTAGTCGTGAAACTCGATCCACTCGACCACATCATACGGCAGGTAAAGCTGCTGGCGGGCGCGGGAGATGGCGATGTACACGGCGCAGATCCGCTGATCGAACGCGTAGGCGTCCTTGAACTGCACGTTGGTCAGCAGTTCGGGCGTCAGCAGAACGCGGTCGAACTCCATGCCGCCCGCCTCCTGCGCCGGCATCAGCAGGCAGCTTTTGCCGGGGCTGCCGATCATCCGGTTGAGCCGGGTCAGGTCAGCGACCTTGAAGCCCTTCTCCAGCTCGGCCTCGACCCACAGAAACGCCTCGTCGTACTGGTTGGCCTCGCGCACCTGCTGCCACTTCGGCACGTCGCTGAAATAGCGATGCGCGCCCTTCTCGCTGTGCGTGGAACTGTAGTAATCGACCCTGAACAACTCGATGGCACTGGTCATGAAGTGTTCGAAGTCGCGCTGCGCTTTCATGTCGGCAAAGCTGAACGGGCAATTGGCATCGTGTAGCTGCATCGCCCACTTCATGGTGTCCCACGGTGACGCCGTCAGCACCACACAACCTTGCGGCGGGACAAAGCCCTGTGGATAAAACTCGATGCCGACGTCCGCCTCACGCGCGCCTTCGAAGGGTATCTTGCTCTTTTCCGAGTGCCGGGAAATCAGTGGATTGACCAGACGCTCGACGTTGCGCCCCGAACGCACCGAATAGGTGATATCGCTCTGGCGCACTTCACGTTTTCTTTTCACCAGATCGCGCTCGGCGTGCTGGTACTCATCGCCAAGCGTGATCAGCACCTGCCGGCCGCGCTCGATAATCTGCAGCAGCGACGCAGGAATGTCCTGGCTCTCGTCGATCAGCACGTGGGTATACCGCGACGGCACCACGCAGCCCGCGAGGCTTGCCCGCTTGATCAGCAACAAGGCTTCGAAGCCGCTCTGCCGGCCCCACGCCGGGTTGGCCTCGAGGTAAGTCCAGACGCGGCTCGAATACTCCAGCAACACCTTGGACTCAAGGCTGGACAAGGACAGTTTGAAATGCGGCAGATGATGCGCCGACAGGCTGTAGTCCCGGGAGTGGCAATAGCGCTCAAGGGTTTCCAGACAAACGCTCAGGGTGCGTTGCGCGTCGTGCTCGCGAAAGCCCAGGATATTCAGCGCCTGCGCCAGACTCTGTTTGCTCGCGACCCGGCCGGCGGCGCCTGCGGGTGGCAGCTTGCGCCCATAAATCAGCCCGCGCGCGAACGCTTCAAAGGTGATGCCGGGTTTGCGGTCACCGGTAACGCCCATGCGTTGGCGGAGCGTCGCGAGTTTTTCCGGCGTGCGTGCCAGCAGCAGGGTTTTCGCGGGATCCAGACACTCGGTCAAGGCGCCGATCAGGTGACTCTTGCCGATCCCGGCGTAGCCTTGGACGTGCAGGTCTTCATCGAGGTTGGCGCGGAAGGTTCTGACCAGTTTGTCTTGCGCGGCGCTGAGCCAGCGCTCGCGGTGTGCCGGGCTGATCATCTGCTGGCTGAACGGATTGTTGGCCGCGTGGTGGCGCGTTTTGAACTCATCATCCCACTTGCCATCGGGCAGCAAGTAATCCTGCGCCGACACCTCGTCAGCCAACAGCAAACGCAGATTCAATCCCCTGATGGCGTTCAGGCCGAAATACAGCTGACGCGGATCGAACAGTCGTTGCGCCTCGGACAGCAACCCTGTCCGGCCATCGACCGCCCACGCAATCAGCCGCGCCAGCACCTTCTCCGCCGCAGCGGCAGTGAGATCCTTCTCGGCGGCCTGAGCCAGATTCTGGATGACCAGCACGGCGGCGAGCTGCGCATCTGTCAGCGTGTCGAGGATTGTCACGCCATCGGGCTGCAACAGGCTCGCGCAGGTCTCGTCCGTCACGGGCAAGTAAACGGCGGTGGATAAATCGTGATGTTCCGGGTGCATACAACCTCGTAGCCAGGGCGCGAACTTGTCAACGACGCGCGCAGCAAGACGGTGGAGTATGCCACTGTTCAACCTTGGTGGCTGAACAGGCATCGGGGTGGCTGCCTTCACGAGCAGGCTTGTTCCCACAGGGGCTGGCGTGAAAGCCCAAATCGCGGGCATAAAAAAACCGCAGTGGGCGAAACCCATGCAGTTCTGTTGAAGCGTTCTTTGTTCGTTAAGGTGGTAACCCCACCAGCCACACCCCGGCACACAATGTTCCCGCTGTGGCTGCTTCCTTCCGGATCTGACCAGGTTCACGGGTAATCGTTGCGGGGGGACCGATGGGGTCACCATAACGACACTCACCTGTCGGCGAGCCGCGCCATTGTACCTATCTGAGATGAAGTTACAACCGTTGGTTGCAGATAAAAAATATGAACGGGTTCAAGGACATGCGCTGAGCCTGAAAAGATCGCAGCCTGCGGCAGCTCCTACAGGGTCAGCACCTCGTCCGCTTTGCCGCCCGCCTGCTGGATCACCAGATGAATGAAGTGCAGTTTGGCAATCGCCGCCGCCGGCAGCACGAACGGGTAGAAATCCGGCTGCCCCATGCTGCGCGACAGTTCGTTGAGCATGCCCGCCAGTTCGATCCAGGCGTTGACGAACGACAGGAACGCCGCGCCGCCGGGATGCTCTGGGTCATACAGTGTGCTGGGTGGAAACGGCTGATAGTCGAAGTCCATCTCCCGTGCACTCATGCCGAAACCCAGTGCAGTGTCCACCGCGTCCATCATGTGCAGGTAATGCGCCCAGGTTTCCGCCCAGTCTTCCCACGGGTGCATGGTCGCGTAGGCGCTGACGTAGTGTTGCGGCCAGTCCAGCGGCGCGCCTTGTTGATAGTGACGGTCGAGCGCTTCGGCGTAACTGGCGCGCTCGTCGCCGAACAGGTTGCGGAAGGCTTCGAGCCACGGGCCGTTGGCGATCAGACGATCCCAATAATAATGCCCGACCTCATGCCGGAAATGCCCGAGCAGCGTGCGATAAGGTTCATGCATCGCCGCCCGCACCTGCTCGCGATGGGCGTCGTCGGCTTCTTTGATGTCGAGGGTGATCAGGCCGTTAGCGTGGCCGGTCATTGGCGCGTTGCCTTCGAGGTCGACGCCGATGAAATCAAAGGCCAGGCCGCGCTCTTCATCCACGGTTTTCGGGATGACCGGCAGCCCGAGGGTGATCAGTTGCGCCACCAACCGGCGTTTGGCGATTTCGACTTTGCGCCAGCGCTCAGGGTTTTCCGGCACCGAGAGGTCGGGGATGGTGCGATTGAGGCTGCAGGCGACGCACAGGCTGTCGCGGCCGTTATCCGGCAGCAGCCAATTGCAGGCGGCGGGAGTGTCGAGATTGGCGCAGCGGCGGAACAATCCGGCGTCGGGATCGGCATCGAGTGTCCAGCTACCGTCCTGCGGCCCGGGCTTCAGCGAGGTCAGGCGACTTGCTTCAGGCTGATAGCCGAGCATGGCGCTGCAAGCCAGGCACTGGCTGTTGCGAAAGAACAGCGACTGGCCGCAGCGGCACGGCCAGATTTTGCTGTTGCGTGAAGACTCGCCCATGAACGGCGCGACGATGCGAGAACTGAGCTGCTCGAAAAAGCGGTACATGGCGATCTCTCCCTGGGGCTTGCCAAGACTAGATCATCCTCGTGCGCTGATCGTTCCCACGCTTTGTGTGGGGAAAAGCAAAAGATCGCAGCCTGCGGCAGCTCCTACAGAATTAGTGTCTTGCCACATTGATCCCCTGTAGGAGCTGCCGAAGGCTGCGATCTTTTGTTCTTAAACGGACAGACCGTGTCCCTTCAGGAAAGCGATAAACGCCTCTTCGTCCATCACCTTCACCCCCAGCTCATTGGCCTTGGTCAATTTCGAACCGGCTCCGGGCCCCGCCACTACGCAGTGGGTCTTGGCCGATACCGAACCGGCGACCTTGGCGCCAAGGCTTTCCAGATGTTCCTTGGCCACATCACGGCTCATCAGCTCGACCTTGCCGGTCAGCACCCAGGTTTCGCCGGACAACGGCAGGCCTTCGACGACTTTCTTCTCGCTGAGCCAGTGCATGCCGAAATCACGCAGCTGTTTCTCCGCCGCTTCGGCAATCTGCCGGTGCTCGGCCACAGCAAAAAACTCACGCACCGAATTGGCCTGCTTCTCCGGCAGCGCCTGGCGCATGTCCAGCCAGTCGGCATTCATTACCGCTTCCAGCGAACCGAATTTGTCCGCCAGTTTTTGCGCGCCGCCCGGGCCGACAAAGGGAATGTGCAACTTGTCGAGCAGACCGCCGAGCGTGGTGCTGGCGGCGAACTCGGCGCCCAACTCGCCCTGATCCTGAATCTGCAAGCCATGCCCCAGCAACTCGCTGATCACCTGCTGGTTGTGCGCATCTTCAAAGAAGCTGTGAATCTCGTGCGCCACTTCCAGACCGATGTCCGGCAGGTAGGTCAGCACTTGTGGCAGCGCCTGTTGCACGCGCTCCAGCGAACCCAGCGAGCGCGCCAGGACTTTGGCCGTCTCTTCGCCGACATCGGGAATGCCAAGGGCGTAGATGAAACGCGCCAGCCCCGGCTGCTTGCTGTCTTCAATCGCCGCCAGCAGCTTGTTGCTGGAGACTTCAGCGAAGCCTTCCAGATCAACAATGTCGTCGAACTTCAGCGCATACAGATCGGCCGGCGAATTGACCAGACCTTCGTCGACCAGTTGCTCGACGCTCTTGTCGCCAAGGCCTTCGATGTCCATCGCCCGACGCGAGACGAAGTGAATGATCGCCTGCTTCAGCTGCGCACCACAGGCCAGACGGCCAACGCAACGGTACACCGCACCTTCGCTGATGGTTTCCTTGCCTTTGCTGCGCTTGACCAGTTGCGTGCGCTCGACATGGGAGCCGCAGACCGGGCAGCTCTCTGGAATCGCCACAGGACGCGCATTCTCGGGGCGACGTTCGGTGACCACTTGCACCACCTGCGGGATCACGTCTCCGGCGCGGCGGATGATCACCGTGTCGCCGATCATCAGGCCCAGGCGCGCCACTTCGTCCATGTTGTGCAGGGTGGCGTTGGCCACGGTGACGCCCGCGACCTTGACCGGTTTCAGCCGCGCCACCGGCGTGACGGCGCCGGTGCGGCCGACCTGGAATTCCACGTCGAGCAGTTCGGTGAGCTCTTCCATGGCCGGGAATTTGTGCGCAATCGCCCAGCGCGGTTCGCGGGCACGGAAGCCCAGCTCGCGCTGATCGGCGATGCTGTTGACCTTGAACACCACACCGTCGATTTCGTAGGCCAGCGCGTTACGCCGTTCGCCGATGTCGCGGTAGTAATCCAGGCACTCGCCGATGCCTTTGGCCAGTTTCAGCTCGTGGCTGATCGGCAGGCCCCACTTCTGCAACTGCTTGAGGTTGCCGATGTGGGTATCGGAGATATCGTGGGAGACCTGACCGATGCCGTAGCAGCAGAATTCCAGCGGGCGGTTGGCGGTGATCTTCGAATCCAGCTGGCGCAGGCTGCCGGCCGCGGCATTGCGCGGGTTGGCGAAGGTCTTGCCGCCGACTTCCAGTTGCGAAGCGTTAAGGCGCTCGAAACCGGCCTTGGACATAAATACTTCACCACGCACTTCCAGAGTCGCCGGCCAGCCTTCGCCATGCAGCTTCAACGGAATGTTGCGCACCGTGCGCACGTTGACGCTGATGTCTTCACCGGTGGTGCCATCGCCACGGGTAGCGCCGCGTACCAGCACACCGTTCTGATACAGCAGGCTGACCGCCAGGCCATCGAGTTTCGGCTCACAGCTGTATTCCACCGCCGCACCGCCACCGAACAGATCACCGGCCGGCAGATCCAGACCTTCGGTCACCCGGCGGTCGAATTCGCGCATGTCGGTTTCTTCGAAGGCGTTGCCGAGACTGAGCATCGGCACTTCGTGACGCACCTGGGTGAAGGCAGTCAACGCCACGCTGCCGACACGCTGGGTCGGCGAGTCGCTGGTGATCAGTTCGGGATTGGCCGCCTCCAGCGCCTTGAGCTCGTGGAACAACCGATCGTACTCGGCGTCCGGAATGCTCGGCTCGTCGAGGACGTGGTACCGGTAGTTGTGCTGATCGAGTTCAGCGCGCAGCTCTAGAATGCGGTTTTTGGCGGCGGTCATGGGTGTTCTCTCATAAAGCAAAAGAGCAGCCGAGGCTGCTCAATCTCTAAATCACAGTGGCTCAGGGCTATGGACATTGTGGCGAGGGAGCTTGCTCCCGCCGGGCTGCGCAGCAGCCCCAAAATCACGGCGGCTTCGCCACCGAGCGGGAGCAAGCTCCCTCGCCACAACTGCGCTCTGGCCTTAGCGCTTCTGGGTCAGGGCGCGGCGCTCGAATTCGACGATACGCTGACGGTAGTGCTCGATGGTCTGTGCGGTCAGCACGCTGCGCTGGTCGTCTTTCAGCTCGCCGTTCAGCTCCTGGGACAGCTTGCGCGCTGCCGCCACCATCACGTCGAAGGCCTGCTTCGGATGACGCGGGCCTGGCAGACCGAGGAAGAAACTCACCGCCGGCGTGCTGAAATGGTCGATGTCGTCCAGATCGAAAATACCCGGCTTGACCGCGTTGGCCATGGAGAACAGCACTTCACCGTTGCCGGCCATGCTTTCGTGGCGGTGGAAAATATCCATCTCGCCAAAACGCAGACCGCTTTCGAGAATGTTCTGCAGCAAGGCCGGGCCTTTGAAGCCGGCGGCGTCACGGCAGATCACGCTGATCACCAGGACTTCTTCGGCTTGCGGCTGATCCTTGTCGGCCACGGCCGGCGCAGGCTTGCTGTCTTCGACGAAGTCGTCATCACGGCTGCTGAAGCTCGGACCGCCGTCCAGATCCAGGTCGAGGTTCAAGTCGCCCTGGGCCGGACCGTTGCTGCCGCGCTTGCCACGTTTCGAACCGGATTCGCGAGGCTCGCGTGCTTCGCGGGCCGGCATGCTCACCGATGGCAGATCGTGTTCGTCCAGTTGTGGCTCTTTGTGCGTATCCAGCACGCGGGCCGGGCCCAACAGCTCAGCGCTGGTGTCCTCGTCCGGCAGGTTGGACAGACTTCGGTCAAGACGGAATTTCAGTTTTCCCTTGCCGCCGCGCATACGGCGCCAGCCATCGAAAAGAATACCGGCTATCACAATGATGCCGATGACGATCAGCCACTCGCGCAGACCGATTTCCATGTAATCCCGTGCCTCTATAAAAAATGCTGAAAAATAAGGGGTTTACATTGTGCAAACCGCTTTAAAACGTGGCGCCAACTCTATGTTCTGACAGGCGTTTTGCCCACGTATACGAAAAATTGACATTAAACTAGCACGACCAAAGACAACTTTACACCGTCTGTCACGTTGGCTTGCGCGAATATGTCGATTGGCCAGCAAGTCGAAGTCGGTAAAAAAGTCCTACAGACTATTCATACCCTTCCGACACCACGCTGACTCAGGCGTCCACCATCGCCATCGCCTCCTCGACATCCACTGCAACCAGTCGCGAACAACCCGGCTCGTGCATCGTCACGCCCATCAGTTGATCGGCCATTTCCATGGCGATCTTGTTGTGGGTGATATAGATGAACTGCACGGTCTGCGACATCTCTTTAACCAATCGTGCGTAGCGTCCAACGTTAGCGTCATCCAGTGGCGCGTCAACTTCATCGAGCATGCAGAACGGCGCCGGATTCAATTTGAAGATCGCAAAAACCAGGGCCAGCGCGGTCAGGGCTTTTTCCCCGCCGGAGAGCAAATGGATGGTGCTGTTCTTCTTTCCTGGCGGCCGCGCCATGATCGTCACCCCTGTATCGAGTAGATCTTCGCCCGTCAGTTCCAAATACGCGCTGCCGCCACCGAAAACTTTCGGGAAAAGCGCCTGTAAACCGCCATTGATCTGATCAAAGGTATCTTTGAAACGGTTACGGGTTTCCTTGTCGATCTTGCGAATGACGTTTTCCAGGGTCTCCAATGCTTCGACCAGATCGGCGTCCTGCGCATCCAGATAACGTTTACGCTCGGATTGTTGCGTGTATTCGTCGATGGCCGCGAGGTTGATCGCGCCCAGGCGCTGAATCCGCGCATTGATCCGTTCGAGTTCTTCTTCGGCGGCGCGTTCACTGGCCTCAGGCGTCAATGTCGCGAGCACGCCATTGAGATCGTAGCCGTCTTCGAGCAATTGATCCTGCAACGCCTTGCGCCGCACGGTCAGCGCCTGCCATTCCATGCGCTGCTGTTCGAGCTGACCACGGATCAGTTGCGATTGCTGCTCGGCCTGGGTCCGGCGCTTTTCCGCCTCGCGCAGTTCGCGGTCGGCGTCTTCCAGGGCGATCTGCGCGGTCTTCAGTTCTTCGTCGACGGTCATGCGCTTGTCGAGCAGTTCTTCGAGTTTCAGGCGCAGCTCTTCCAGCGGCGCCTCGCCCTCCTCCAGATTCAGACTCAACTGTTCGCGTTTTTCGCTCAGGCGCTCGGCCTGCATTTCCAGACGCTCCAGCGCCTGGCGCGTGGAATCGTGCTGCGCACGCAGCGAACCGAGACGCACCGCCAGTTGATGGGCGTGATCCTTGTGCTGGCGGGCTTCCTGGCGCACGCGATCAAGGCGTTCGCGCAAGCTGTCACGCTGGGCCAGCAGCAATTCGCGCTGCTCGGTGTCCAGCGCCATGGCATCGAGCGCTTCCTGCAATTGCATGCGCGCTTCGCCGACTTGTTCGTGCTCAAGCTCGCGCTGCTCGGCGAGCTCGATCAGCTCTTCGTCAAGCCGCGTGCGGCGCAGCGTCAGTTGCTCGGCCTTGGCTTTACCGGCAGACAACTGGGCTTTCAATTCACCTTGGGAGCGGGCTTCATCCTGCAGCAGGCGACGCAAATGTTCGCGGCCGTTTTCCTGCTGACGCTGTTGCGCACGCAAGGTCTGCAAGCGGGTTTCCATGGCTTCGACCGTGGCTTCGCGCTCTTCGCGCTCGGCCTGCAGCGTCTCGATTTCCTGGCCACGGGCGAGCATGCCGCTCTCGGCTTCACTGGCGCGACGTACGCGCAAGAAGTGTCGACCAACCCAGTAACCGTCGCGACTGATCAGGCTCTGCCCGGCACTCAACTGCCCGCGCAGGGCCAGCGCCTGTTCGAGGCTGTCGACCGGTTTGACCTGGCCGAGCCATGGCGACAGATCGATCTGCGCCTCGACTTTATCCAGCAAACTGCCCGCGACGCGCACGCCATCACTGGCAGGGCTGAGCAGGCGCAAATCGCCTTGGGTGAAACCGGACAGATCGAAGCCGCTGAAGTCATCCACCAGCACCGCTTGCAGATCGGCGCCGAGCACGGTTTCCACCGCCAGCTCCCAACCAGCCTCGACCTTCAGGCCTTCGGCCAGACGCGGCCGTTCGGCGAGGTTGTGTTCTTTCAGCCATTCGGCGGTGCCGGTGCCCGGATCGAGCGCAGCTTGCTGCAAGGCTTCCAGCGACGCCAGTCGCCCGTTGAGCCGTTGCAGATCGCCCTGCGCCTGTTGTTGCGCGGTCAGTGCCTGCTGCAATTCCTGACGCAGTTGTTCAAGTTTTTCGACCTGCGCTTCTTCGCTGGTCTGCAAATCTTCGAGGGTCGCTTCGGATTCGGCGAGCTGCTCGTTGAGCGCCATGATCGCCGCGTCTTCCGGGTCGGCGGAGAGCAAGTCGCGCTCCTCGGCGAGACGCTTTTGCCGATCGGCCAGCCGTTCCATGCTGGTTTCCAGTTGCTGGATCCGCGACTGCTGCACTTCGGCCTGGCGCCGGGGTTCGGCGGCGGTCAGGTTGAAGGTGTCCCACTGCTCCTGCCAGCCGTGCATGACGCTTTCGGAATCTTCCAGTGCGGCGGCGGCCTCTTCGGCGGCGGCACTGGTGACTTCCTGCTCGGGGATGAGCATGTCCAGCTCTTCGCCGAGGGTCAGCAGCAACGTACGGTCATGGCCCAGGTGCGATTCGGTTTCCAGACGCGCGCGCTCGGCTTCCTTAAGGTCGTCCTGCAACTGACGCAAGCGTTGCTGGCCGTGCTGAATGCTCTGCTCGACCCGGGCGATGTCGCCGCCGACCGAATAGAAGCGTCCCTGCACCAGATTGAAGCGTTCGGACAGTTCATGGTGCCCGTCGCGCAGGCGCTCGATGGCGGCATCGGCATTGCGCTGCTCGGCGACCAGCGCTTCGAAACTGACTTCCTGGTTGCCGATGATCGATTCGCGCTGGCCGACCTGATCGTTCAGATCCTGCCAGCGCAGGGCCGACAGTTGCGCCTTGAGCTGGCGCTCTTCGGCCTTGTATTCCTGATACTTCTTGGCGGACTCGGCCTGGCGGTGCAGGCGTTCGAGCTGGCGCTCCAGCTCTTCACGCAGGTCGGTCAGACGCGCAAGGTTTTCGTGGGTGCGGCGGATGCGGTTTTCGGTTTCGCGCCGACGCTCCTTGTACTTGGAGATGCCCGCCGCTTCTTCGATAAAGTTGCGCAGGTCTTCCGGCTTGGCTTCGATCAGCTTGGAGATCATCCCCTGCTCGATGATCGAGTAGCTGCGCGGGCCGAGGCCGGTGCCGAGGAAGATGTCGGTGATGTCGCGACGGCGGCACTTGGCGCCGTTGAGGAAATAGCTGTTCTGGCTGTCGCGGGTGACTTTGCGGCGAATGGAAATCTCGGCGTACGCCGCGTATTCGCCGACCAGCGTGCCGTCGGAGTTGTCGAATACCAGTTCGATGCTCGCCTGACTCACCGGCTTACGACTGGTCGAGCCGTTGAAGATGACGTCGGTCATCGACTCGCCACGCAGGTTCTTCGCCGAACTCTCGCCCATCACCCAGCGAACGGCGTCGATGATGTTCGACTTGCCGCAACCGTTCGGCCCGACGACTGCCGCCATGTTACTGGGGAAGTTCACCGTGGTCGGGTCGACGAAGGACTTGAACCCCGCCAGCTTGATGCACTTTAGCCGCACGCTCAGGCACCCGTCAGGGCGGAGACCACCAGATCGCAGCTGCGCTGGGCATAAGCCGTCAGCACGATGCGGATCTGCGGCAAATCACGGGCGAGGACAGCGGCCAGCAGGCGTTCGAACAGTTCGAGGAACTCGCTCATTTCGGCCTTGCGCTGTTCGAGGAACTCGCTCATTTCGGCCTTGCGCTGTTCGAGGGCGAGGAAATACGCACGGCTCATGGCCGGCTGCAGGTTCTCGACGGTCTCTTGCAGGTACGGGTTGTTGGCAAACGGGTACGCCGCGCGCATCACGGCGAAGCTGTCATCGACGAAGGTGCGGATGTCCTGACGCTCATAGCTGGCGGTGAGGCGCTGCTGGATCTGCACGAACGGCGCCATGTCGGCCTGGGTCTGCCAGCCATTGGCGACCGCATTGCCGAGCAGGATGTACAGCTCGCTCATCAGCTTGCACAGGCTCTGCACCTTGTGTGCGGTAAGTTCGGTGACATGGGCGCCACGTCGCGGCAGGATCGCGATCAGGTGACGGCGTTCGAGGATCAGCAGGGCTTCGCGGACCGATCCGCGGCTGACATTGAGGGCCAGCGTGACCTTCTGTTCCTGAATGCGCTCTCCCGGCTTCATTTCGCCGCGAATGATGCGTTCGGCGAGGTGGTGAGCGATTTGCTCGGCGAGGCTGTCCGGCGCCTTGAACGTCATGGTTGTCCTTCAAACTCTTCGATCTGCACAAGCGGCGCAGTGTAGCGCAAATGCACGTGCATGGCGGAGTGCCCGCACGGCGCTTTTTGGCACGATTCAAGCAAAAAAGCAGGGGTTCCGCTCAGGGTCAATACTCAATAGAGCACGCGTTAATCGACAAAACCGATTTTCCTGACCTTTAAGTCAGAAAACCATTGACCGAAAAGTCAGACCTGCTAAATTCGGCTCACGTCGGTTAACAACAATAATGAGTCTGCGAGGCCTTCCGTGATCCAGTTTTTACTCAACCAGGAACTCCGTAGCGAGCACGCCCTGGACCCGAATCTGACCGTGCTCAATTACCTGCGTGAGCATGTAGGCAAATCCGGCACCAAAGAAGGCTGCGCCAGCGGCGACTGTGGCGCCTGCACCGTAGTAGTCGGCGAGTTGCAAACCGATGACGCCGGCCGCGAACACATTCGCTATCGCAGCCTCAACTCGTGCCTGACCTTTGTGTCGTCGCTGCACGGCAAACAACTGATCAGCGTCGAAGACCTCAAGCACCAGGGCGAACTGCACAGCGTGCAGCAAGCCATGGTCGAGTGCCACGGCTCGCAGTGCGGCTTCTGCACCCCCGGTTTCGTCATGTCGCTGTTCGCCCTGCAAAAGAACAGCGATGCACCGGATCAGGCCAAGGCGCACGAAGCGCTGGCCGGCAATCTCTGCCGCTGCACCGGCTACCGGCCGATTCTCGCCGCCGCCGAGCAATCCTGCTGCGGCAAACAGCCGGACCAGTTCGATGCCCGCGAAGCCGAGACCATCGCCCGCCTCAAAGCCATCGCCCCGACCGATATCGGTGAACTCAACAGTGGCGACAAGCGCTGCCTGGTGCCGCTGACCGTGGCCGATCTGGCTGATCTGTATGACGCTTACCCACAAGCGCGGCTGCTGGCCGGCGGTACCGATCTGGCGCTGGAAGTCACCCAGTTTCACCGCACCTTGCCGGTGATGATCTACGTCGGCAACGTCGCCGAAATGAAGCGCATCGAAAGCTTCGATGACCGCCTCGAAATCGGCGCCGCCACCGCCCTCTCCGACTGCTACGAAGCGCTGACTGCCGAATACCCGGACTTCGGCGAACTGCTGCACCGCTTTGCCTCGCTGCAGATCCGCAACCAGGGCACCCTCGGCGGCAACATCGGCAACGCCTCGCCGATCGGTGATTCGCCACCGCTGCTGATCGCCCTCGGCGCGCAGGTGGTGCTGTGCAAGGGTGAAACCCGGCGCACCCTGAACCTGGAAGATTACTTCATCGACTACAAGGTCACCGCCCGTCAGGAAAGCGAGTTCATCGAGAAGATCATCGTCCCGCGTGCCACGGCCGGGCAGCGTTTCCGCGCCTACAAGGTCTCCAAGCGTCTGGACGATGACATTTCCGCCGTCTGCGCCGCCTTCAATCTGCGCGTCGAGAATGGCGTGATCACTGACGCACGCGTGGCGTTCGGCGGCATGGCCGCGATCCCCAAACGCGCCGCCCATTGCGAAGCCTTGCTGCTCGGCCAGCCATTCAGCAACGCCGTTATCGAACGCGCCTGCGCCGCACTGGGCGAAGACTTCACGCCGCTCTCGGACTTCCGCGCCAGCAAGGAATATCGCCTGCTCAGCGCGCAGAACCTGCTGCGCAAATACTTCATCGAACTGCAAACACCGCACATCGAGACTCGGGTGACCGCTTATGTCTAACCATCACGCCGTAGAGAAGACTCAAGCCGAACTGGCGGAATTGTTCGCCAGGGACCTGACCACCGGCGTCGGCCGCAGCGTCAAGCACGACAGCGCCGCCAAGCATGTGTCCGGTGAAGCGCAGTACATCGACGATCGCCTGGAATTCCCCAATCAACTGCACGTTTATGCACGGCTGTCGGACCGCGCCCACGCGAAAATCATCCGCATAGACACCAAGCCCTGCTACGCCTTCGAAGGCGTGCGCATTGCGATCACCCACGAAGACGTGCCGGGCCTGAAAGACATCGGCCCGCTGCTGCCGGGCGATCCGCTGCTGGCGATCGATGACGTGCAGTTCGTCGGTCAACCAGTGCTGGCCGTGGCCGCGAAAGATCTGGAAACCGCGCGTAAAGCCGCGATGGCCGCGATCATCGAATACGAAGATCTGGAGCCGGTGCTGGACGTGGTCGAAGCCCTGCGCAAACGCCATTTCGTACTCGACAGCCACACCCATCAGCGTGGCGATTCGGCTTCGGCATTGGCCACCGCCGAACACCGCATTCAAGGCACGCTGCACATCGGCGGCCAGGAACACTTTTATCTGGAGACGCAGATCTCCTCGGTAATGCCCACCGAAGACGGCGGCATGATCGTTTACTGCTCGACGCAGAACCCCACCGAAGTGCAGAAACTGGTGGCCGAAGTGCTCGACGTGTCGATGAACAAGATCGTCGTCGACATGCGCCGCATGGGCGGTGGTTTCGGCGGCAAGGAAACCCAGGCCGCCAGCCCGGCGTGCCTGTGCGCGGTGATCGCGCACCTCACCGGCCAGCCGACCAAGATGCGCCTGCCACGGGTCGAAGACATGCTGATGACCGGCAAGCGCCACCCGTTCTATGTCGAGTACGACGTCGGCTTCGACAGCACCGGGCGCCTGCACGGCATCGCCATGGACCTGGCCGGCAACTGCGGCTGTTCGCCGGACCTTTCCGCTTCGATTGTCGACCGGGCGATGTTCCACTCGGACAACTCTTATTACCTCGGTGACGCGACCATCAACGGCCACCGCTGCAAGACCAACACCGCGTCGAACACTGCTTACCGGGGTTTCGGCGGCCCGCAAGGGATGGTCGCCATCGAAGAAGTGATGGACGCGATTGCCCGCCATCTCAACCTCGATCCACTGGCCGTGCGCAAGGCCAACTACTACGGCAAGACTGAGCGCAACGTCACCCACTACTACCAGACCGTCGAGCACAACATGCTCGAAGAGATGACCGCCGAGCTGGAAGAAAGCAGCCAGTACGCCGAGCGCCGCGAGGCGATCCGCCGCTACAACGCCAACAGCCCGATCCTGAAAAAAGGCCTGGCGCTGACCCCGGTGAAATTCGGCATTTCCTTCACCGCCAGTTTCCTCAACCAGGCCGGCGCGCTGATCCACGTTTACACCGACGGCAGCATCCACCTGAACCACGGCGGCACGGAAATGGGCCAGGGCCTCAACACCAAAGTCGCGCAGGTGGTGGCCGAAGTGTTCCAGGTGGAAATGGATCGCGTGCAGATCACCGCGACTAACACCGACAAAGTGCCAAACACCTCGCCGACTGCGGCTTCCAGCGGCGCTGACCTCAACGGCAAGGCCGCGCAGAATGCCGCCGAGATCATCAAGCAGCGTCTGGTGGAGTTCGCCGCACGGCACTACAAGGTCAGCGAAGAAGATGTGGAATTCCACAACGGCCATGTGCGCGTGCGTGACCACATCATGACCTTCGAGGCGCTGATCCAACTGGCGTATTTCAATCAGGTCTCGCTGTCGAGCACCGGTTTCTACAAGACCCCGAAAATCTACTACGACCGCAGCCAGGCCCGGGGCCGGCCGTTCTACTACTTCGCCTTCGGCGCAGCGTGCTGCGAGGTGATCGTCGACACCCTGACCGGCGAGTACAAGATGCTGCGTACCGACATCCTCCACGACGTCGGCGCCTCGCTGAACCCGGCGATCGACATCGGTCAGGTCGAGGGCGGTTTCATCCAGGGCATGGGCTGGCTGACCATGGAAGAGCTGGTCTGGAACAACAAGGGCAAGCTGATGACCAACGGCCCGGCCAGCTACAAGATCCCGGCCGTGGCGGACATGCCGCTGGACCTGCGGGTGAAACTGGTGGAAAACCGCAAGAACCCGGAAGACACGGTGTTCCATTCCAAGGCCGTCGGTGAGCCGCCGTTCATGCTCGGGATTGCCGCGTGGTGCGCGATCAAGGACGCGGTGGCAAGCCTCGGTGACTACAAGCATCAACCGCAGATCGATGCGCCGGCGACCCCGGAGCGGGTGTTGTGGGGGTGTGAGCAGATGCGCCAGCTCAAGACGGTGAAAGCGGTCGAAGCTGAAACCGAGCTGGCTCCGCTCTAGACCGAGGCGCGGCCAATCGCTGGCAAGCCAGCTCCCACAGTGATCCGTGGTGATTTCACGATTTGCGGTACACCACAAAACCTGTGGGAGCTGGCTTGCCAGCGATGCGGCCCGAACAGACAACGACAGATGTCGAGGTGAACATGTACAACTGGATCGACGCCCTCGCCGACCTGCAGAACCAGGGCGAACCCTGCGTTCTGGTGACGATCATCGAAGAACTCGGCTCGACCCCGCGCAACGCCGGTTCGAAAATGGTCGTCAGCGCGAAACAGACCTTCGACACCATCGGTGGCGGGCATCTGGAATACAAAGCCATGCAGATCGCCCGCGAGATGCTCGCCAGCGGCAAGCAGGTCACCCATCTGGAGCGTTTCAGCCTTGGTGCCAGCCTCGGCCAGTGCTGCGGTGGCGCCACCGTGTTGCTGTTCGAACCGATGGGCCAGGTGCAGGCGCAAATTGCCGTGTTCGGCGCCGGACATGTCGGCCGCGCGCTGGTGCCGCTGCTCGCCAGTCTGCCGTGCCGGGTGCGCTGGATCGATTCGCGGGAAGAGGAATTCCCCGACCAGATTCCCCACGGCGTGCGTAAAATCGTCGCCGAAGAGCCTGTGGATGAAATTGATGACCTGCCCGCCGGCAGCTACTGCATCGTCATGACCCACAACCATCAGCTCGACCTGGAACTGACGGCCGCGCTCCTCAAGCGCAACGACTTCGCTTACTTCGGCCTGATCGGTTCGAAGACCAAACGCGTCAAATTCGAACATCGCCTGCGTGATCGCGGTTTCGACAGCAGCGTCGTGCAACGCATGCGCTGCCCGATGGGCATCGGCGAAGTCAAAGGCAAACTGCCCGTGGAAATCGCCATCTCCATCGCCGGCGAAATCATCGCCACCTATAACGCCAATTTCGGCCAGCACAGCGCCAGCGCCGAACCGATTGCCAAACTGCTGCCGGTTTCCCGGCGCAGTCAGGCCGCCACACTCAAAGCCTCAAACTGATTAGAGAACCCTCATGCCTCTGACTCGCAAAGCCTACCGCGCCGCCATCCTGCACAGCATCGCCGACCCCGCCGAGGTCGGTATCGAAGCCTCCTACGAATATTTCGAGGACGGCCTGCTGGTGGTCGATGGCGGCAAGATCAGTGCCCTCGGCCACGCCAGCGAACTGCTGCCGACCCTGCCGGCGGACATCGAGATCACCCACTATCAGGATGCGCTGATCACCCCGGGCTTCATCGACACCCACATCCACCTGCCGCAAACCGGCATGGTCGGGGCCTACGGCGAGCAACTGCTGGACTGGCTCAACACCTACACCTTCCCGTGCGAAAGCCAGTTCGGTGACAAGACCCACGCTGATGAAGTCGCGGACATTTTTATCAAGGAACTGCTGCGCAACGGCACCACCACCGCGCTGGTGTTCGGCAGCGTGCACCCGCAGTCGGTGAATTCGTTTTTCGAGGCCGCCGAGAAGCTCGACCTGCGGATGATCGCCGGCAAGGTGATGATGGACCGCAACGCGCCGGATTATCTGACCGACACCGCCGAATCCAGCTACGTAGAGAGCAAGGCGCTGATCGAGCGCTGGCACGGCAAGGGCCGCCTGCACTACGCGGTCACCCCGCGTTTCGCCCCGACCAGCACCCCGGAACAACTGACCCTCGCCGGCCAGTTGCTGACCGAATACCCGGATCTGTACATGCAGACCCACATCAGCGAGAACCTCAAGGAAATCGAGTGGGTCAAGGAACTGTTCCCGGAGCGCAAGGGCTATCTGGACGTTTACGATCACTACCAGCTGCTCGGCGAGCGCTCGGTGTTCGCCCACGGCGTGCACTTGTGCGACGACGAATGCGCGCGACTGGCGGAAACCGGCTCGGCGATCTCGTTCTGCCCGACCTCGAACTTCTTCCTCGGCAGCGGCCTGTTCAACCTGCCGATGGCCGAGAAGCACAAGCTGAATGTCGGTCTGGGCACCGACGTCGGTGGCGGCACCAGTTTCTCGCTGCTGCAAACCCTGAACGAAGCCTACAAAGTCATGCAGTTGCAGGGGGCGCGCCTAAGTCCGTTCAAGTCGCTGTACCTGGCGACCCTCGGCGGTGCGCGGGCACTGCGCCTGGAAGACAAGATCGGCAACCTGCAACCGGGTTCCGATGCGGACTTCCTGGTGCTGGACTACAACGCTACGCCGCTGCTGAGCTATCGTTTGAAGCAGGCCAACAACATTGCCGAGACGTTGTTTGTGCTGATGACGCTCGGGGATGACCGCACGGTGCAGCAGACGTATGCGGCGGGTGCACTGGTGCATCAGCGCTGAGTTTCCCAAGGCATAAAAAATCCCCCAGCGCTTTTCAGCCTGGGGGATTTTTGTTGCCTGTCAGATTGCTATCGCTGGCAAGCCAGCTCCCACAGGTTTTCCGGTGTATCGCAGATTCGGTGAACCCCACAAATCCCTGTGGGAGCTGGCTTGCCAGCGATTGGGGCGACTCGGTGTCAGCTCAAAGCTTGGCCGCCGGACGCCCAGGCTTCTTGGTCTGCAGCAAATGCGAGAACACTGCATGCAGGTCATCCGACGCACTTTCCTCATCGAGGTTGAGCTTGCTGTCGATGTGGTCCATGTGGTGCATCATCAGGTCCACCGCCAGCTCACCGTTGCGCGCTTCGATGGCGTCGATCAACTGGGTGTGCTCGTCGTAGGAGCAATGCGAGCGGTTGCCGCTTTCGTACTGGGCGATGATCAGCGAGGTCTGCGAGACCAGGCTGCGCTGGAAGCTGATCAGTGGCGCATTTTTCGCCGCTTCGGCGAGTTTCAGGTGGAATTCGCCCGACAGACGGATACCGGCACCACGATCGCCGCGGGAGAAGCTGTCGCGCTCGTCGTTGACCATCTGGCGCAGTTCGGCGATCTGCTCGGCGGTGGCGTGCTGCACAGCCAATTCGGTGATCGCGCGCTCCACCAGACGACGGGCCATGAACACCTGTCGCGCTTCTTCTACGCTCGGGCTGGCGACGACAGCGCCACGGTTCGGCCGCAACAGCACCACGCCTTCATGGGCCAGACGCGACAGTGCGCGGCGAATGATGGTGCGGCTGACCCCGAAGATTTCCCCCAGCGCTTCTTCGCTCAATTTTGTACCGGGCGCCAGACGCTGTTCGAGGATCGCCTCGAAAATGTGCGCGTAGACAATATCGTCCTGGGTTCCGCTGCGGCCGGCTTTGCCTGCTCGCGGTTGTTTCTTGAGGGGTTGCAACTGTTCGTTCATGGGCACTCGAGTCGGGAGAACTGCGGCGAATAGACCGTGACTGTAATACGGCACAGTAGGTCGCTGGCAAGTATCGCGTAAAAAACAGCGCGATTGTACACAATGGATGGTGGCAACACGACTGTATGGCTGTTTGTGACCACGGCTGTATTGCAACGATCCGTTACGATTGAGTTTAGGCTTGATCGCAGAATCCGCTTTTGCGCACACCTGCTCTTATGTAGGAGCTGCCGAAGGCTGCGATCTCTTGATCTTGCTTCCAAACATCAAAATCAAAAGATCGCAGCCTTCGGCAGCTCCTACACAGGGTTCAGCGTAATTGCGGACATCTCCATCTGTATAAGGAACACCGCCGTCATGAACGACGCCACCTACACCCGCCTGCGCCCTCTCGCCGACACTTCGCCCTCGGCGATCGTCGCCGGTTTCATCGCGATGATGACCGGCTACACCAGTTCGCTGGTGCTGATGTTCCAGGCCGGGCAAGCGGCGGGCCTGAGCAGCGGACAGATCTCTTCGTGGATCTGGGCGATCTCGATCGGCATGGCGGTGTGCTCGATCGGCTTGTCGCTGCGCTATCGCACACCGATCACCATCGCCTGGTCGACCCCCGGTGCAGCCCTGTTGATCACCAGCCTGGGCGGTGTCAGCTACGGTGAGGCCATCGGCGCCTACATCACTTGCGCAGTACTGGTGACCATTTGCGGCCTGACCGGCAGCTTCGAACGCTTGGTGAAAAAAATCCCGGCATCGCTGGCGGCGGCGTTGCTGGCGGGGATTCTGTTCAAGATCGGCAGCGAAATCTTCGTCGCCGCACAGCACCGTACCGGGCTGGTGCTGGGGATGTTTTTCACCTATCTGCTGGTCAAGCGCCTGTCGCCGCGTTACGCCGTGCTCGCTGCATTGCTGATCGGTACCGCGCTGTCAGGCTTCATGGGGCTGCTGGATTTCAGCGGTTTTCACCTGGAAGTGGCGACGCCAGTCTGGACCACGCCGCACTTCTCCCTCGCGGCGACCATCAGCATCGGCATTCCGCTGTTCGTGGTGGCGATGACCTCGCAGAACATGCCCGGCATCGCCGTGCTGCGCGCCGATGGCTACAACGTCCCGGCCTCGCCGCTGATCACTACCACCGGCATCGCCTCGTTGTTGCTGGCGCCGTTCGGTTCCCACGGGATCAACCTCGCGGCGATCAGCGCAGCCATCTGCACCGGGCCGCACGCCCATGAAGATCGCAACAAACGCTACACCGCCGCGGTCTGGTGCGGGATTTTCTACGGGATTGCCGGGGTGTTTGGCGCCACATTAGCGGCGCTGTTTGCCGCACTGCCGAAAGAACTGGTGCTGTCGATTGCCGCATTGGCGCTGTTCGGTTCGATCATCAACGGTTTGAGCATTGCCATGACCGAGGTGAAAGAACGCGAGGCGGCGCTGATCACGTTCATGGTCACGGCGTCGGGGTTGACGCTGTTTTCCATTGGTTCGGCGTTCTGGGGGATTGTCGCGGGGGTTCTTACGCTGCTGATTTTGAATTGGCGTAAAGCTTAAAGCAAAAGATCGCAGCCTTCGGCAGCTCCTACAGGGTGTACACCATTCCCATGTAGGAGCTGCCGAAGGCTGCGATCTTTTGATCTTGCAAAAAAACGGCGACCCGAAGGTCGCCGTTTTTTTCAGTATCACTTGGCCGCGTTGATCGGCTTTTCCGGATACCAGACGTCCAGCAGCGGGCTGACGGTCATGCCGGTCAGTTCGCTACGGTTTTTCAGCCAGGCTTCAACGGCAGCGCGCTGCTCTTCGTTGACCGAGCCACGCTTCTGCAGGCATACCAGACCGAAGTCATCGCCGCCGACATAACCCAGACCGTTGGCTTCCATGGCTTCTTTGATGAATGCTTCGAGGAAAGCGTCAATGGCTTCTTCGGACAAGTCTTCTTTGAAGTCCAGGTTCAGTTCGAAACCCAGCTCTTGAAATTCATCAACGCACAGTTTTTTGCGCAGACGCTGGGAACGGTTAGTCGCCATTGGAACAATCCTCTTAAGTAATAACGGCCGGCACTTTACCAGTTTAAGCCGTCAATTGCCCGACTCTCTGGGCGCTATGGCCGACCGCCTGTAAAAAAATAACGAAATGGCCGCCCCGGGCAAGGCACAAGCTGTTACACCTTGGGGCATAATGCCGACACTTTCATGACCACTGAGGGCTTTTTCATCCATGCCCTCGTTATTTTTCCCCTCTTCTGCAGGGTTTTATTTCATATGATCAAATCGTTGCGTCCTCTGTTTCTTGCCGGCCTTATTCTGCCCCTGGCCCTGCCGGTTGCCGCTGCCACCATCAACACCGCCCTCACCCCCAACGTCGAAAAAGCCCTCAAGGCCAGCAAGCTGCAGCCGACCGCGCTGTCGCTGGTGATGATCCCGCTCGACGGCCCGGGCAATCCGACCGTGTACAACGCCGATGTCTCGGTCAACCCGGCCTCGACCATGAAACTGGTCACCACCTACGCCTCGCTGGAAATGCTCGGCCCCAACCATCAGTGGAAAACCGAGTTCTACACCGACGGCGACCTGAGCGGCGGCATCCTCAACGGCAACCTCTACCTCAAGGGTGGCGGCGATCCGAAGCTGAACATGGAAAAACTCTGGCTGCTGATGCGCGACCTGCGCGCCAACGGCGTGACCCAGGTCACCGGCGACCTGATCCTCGACCGCAGCTTCTTCATCCAGCCGCAACTGCCGGAATTCAACGACGACGGCAACGACGAGAACAAGCCGTTTCTGGTCAAACCGGATTCCCTGCTGGTCAACCTCAAGGCCCTGCGCTTCGTCGCGCGCAATGACGGTGGCCGGGTGCTGATCTCGGTGGAACCGCCGATTGCCAGCGTGCGCATCGAAAACACGGTCAAGGCGCTCAATTCCAAGCAGTGCACCGGTGGCGTGCGCTACAACCCGGTGACCCAGCCTGATGGCAGCGTGACCGTGACCGTCGCCGGCCAGTTGGGCGATGGCTGCAGCTCGCAGACTTATCTGTCGCTGCTCGACCACGCGACCTACACCGCTGGCGCCGTGCGCGCGATCTGGAAAGAACTGGGCGGCAGCATCCAGGGCAAGGATCGCCTCGCCGCGACCCCGAGCAGCGCCAAGCTGCTGGCCCGCGCCTACTCGCCGGATCTGGCGGAAATCATCCGCGACATCAACAAATACAGTAACAACACCATGGCCCAGCAGCTGTTCCTGAGCCTCGGTCAGAAGTATCGCAACGAAGCCGACGGTGACGACGCCAAAGCCGCACAACGCGTAGTCCGCCAGTGGCTGGCGAAGAAAGGCATCACCGCGCCGCACCTGGTGATGGAAAACGGCTCCGGGCTGTCGCGCGCCGAACGCGTCAGCGCCCGCGAGATGGCCAACATGCTGCAAGCCGCCTGGCACAGCCCATACGCTGCCGAGTACATCAGCTCGCTGCCAATTGCCGGCACCGACGGCACCATGCGCAAACGCCTGAAAACCACCGCGATGCGTGGCGAAGCCCACGTCAAGACCGGCACCCTGAACACCGTGCGCGCCATCGCCGGCTTCAGCCGCGACGTCAACGGCAACACCTGGGCGGTGGTGGCGATCCTCAACGACAAGGCCCCGTTCGGCGCGTCGTCGGTGCTGGATCAGGTGCTGTTGGATCTGTACAAGCAGCCACGTTTGCCGCAGACCGCTTCGGCGCTGTAATACGATCCTGCGAACACCACCAAACCCTGTGGGAGCTGGCTTGCCAGCGATAGCGGAATGTCAGCCACCAAAGATGCTGACTGAAACGCCCCTATCGCTGGCAAGCCAGCTCCCACAGGATTGTGGTGTATTGAATCTCAGCTCATCTGCTCCACCCGATCCCTACCGCCCTGCTTCGCCGCATACACCCCCGAATCCGCCCGCAGCAACAGCGCATCCGCGCCTTCCCCCGGACGCCAGCTGGCGATGCCGAAACTGGCCGTCACCACCCCGACCACGTCCACCGGCGCGCTGCGCAGGCCTTGCCACAACTCCACCGCCAGCATGTACGCATGTTCGCCGTCGATGTCCGGGCACAGCACCATGAATTCCTCGCCACCGAGACGACAGAACACATCGGTCCGCCGCAAGCGATGGCCGATGCGCTCGCACACCGCCTGCAGCACCCGATCGCCGACGGCATGGCCGTACTGGTCGTTGATGCGTTTGAAGTGATCGATGTCGAGCATGATCACCGACAGCTCACCGCCGCCGCGCTCGACCCGGGCCATTTCGGTGGTCAAGCGCTCCTGGAAGTAGCGGCGGTTGTGGATGCCGGTCAGTGAGTCGGTGACCGACAGCGCCCGCAGTTCCTCCTCCACCCGTTTCAAGTCGGAAATGTCCGAGATGTAGCCGTGCCACAGCACGCCGCCGCCCGGCAGTTCCTCCGGCGTCGCCTCGCCGCGTACCCAGCGCAGGCCGCGCTCGGGCAACTGCACACGGTATTCCTCGCGCCATGGGCTGAGGCTGTCCGCCGAAGTTCGGATCGAGCTGCGCACCCGCGAAACGTCCTGCGGATGAATGCGGGTGAAAATCGCCTCGGCATTGAGCAGCAACACGTCGGGCTCCAGCTCGTAGATCTCGCGGATGCCGTCGCTGGCATAAATCACGCTGAAGCGCCCGTCGAATTCCATCTTGAACTGGTAGATGCCGCCGGGCACGTGGGCGCTGAGTTTTTTCAGCAATACATCGCGCGCCGCCAGTGCTTCGTGCACGCGCTTGCGTTCGGTGATGTCGATGCAGATCGCCAGATGCCCGACCCACAACCCCTGCTCATCCAGTACCGGGGTGGCGAGCATGTTCACCGGCAGATGACTGCCGTCGCGGCGTACCAGCGTCCATTCGCGCGCCTCGTGACCGCCCACTTCACCGCCCTCGACCAACATCGCGTGGCAGGTCGGAATGCTCTTGCCGTAACGCGCACTCAATTCCGCCGAACGCGCGGCCAGCTCTCGCGGCAGATGCAGGTTTTCCAGGGTCATGTGGCCGACCACATCGGCGCTGCTATAGCCGAGCATTTGTTCCGCGCCGGGGTTGAAGGTGTTGATCACCCCGCGCAGATCCGTGGCAATGATCGCCACCTGGGTCGCGGCATTCAGCACGCCGCGTAACTGACCGTGGGTGCCGCGCAATTCCTGCTCGCGGGCGTGCAGCTCCTGCGTGCGCAGTTCGACCATGCGCAGGGCGCGCTGGCGTTGACTGACCAGCACATACAGCAACGCGCTGAGCAACAGGCTCAGCAGCGCCCCCAGCACCACCAGGCTGCTGATGGAAGAATGGTTGGCCTGTAAAAATGCCTCGCTGGGCTGAATGTCCACTTGATAATCATGGTCGGCCATGCGAACCAAACGTGTGGCCGACAGGTCGCTGGCCCCGGCCTTGTTGGCGGACTCGTAGAGCACTTCATGCTGATCGTCGGTGGACAGGTCGAGAATACGCACCGTGAGGAAATCCTGGGTTTCCTCCGGCAGTCCGTCGGCCAGCAACTGCTGCATGCTGATCACCGCCATCACGTACCCTTGCGCAGAACCTTTCGCCGCGCCCTCCTCGGTGACCGGCGCCAGCAGCAAGACGCCCCGGGCATAGGCCGGATCAATTCCCACCAGATGCAGCGGCTGCGACACCGCCATGTGCCCGCTGTGGTCGGCGCGCTCCAGCGTCGCCCGGCGCAACGGTTGCGCCAGCAGGTCATAGCCCAGCGGGGTGGGCAAGCGGCTCTGGCTCTGGGTGTAGATCACCGGAACGTATTCGGGACGATCACCGGCGGTCTGCAACTGGCCGTCAGCATTCAGCTCGCGAAAGGTGAAGGTGCTGAACCCTTCGCTACGCACCGCTTGTTCGATCGCCGGACGCTCGGCACGGCTGACCCGCGGCGCATAGGAATAGGCCTGGGTGCGTAACAGAAGCGGTTTGGCATAGCCGTCGAATTCGCTGCGCGAAACCGAATCGGAATTAGCGAAAAAACGGCGCAGGCCGTCGAGACGCTGTTCCTGATCCTGAAAACGTTCTTCGATGCGGCTGTAACGCTCATTGGCCAGCAGCTGAAAGCGTTGACGCAGTTGATGGTGAAACTGATTGAGGGTGGCCCAGGCGAGCAGCCCCGTGAGAATCCCGCCGGCGAGCAATACCAGGATCGCGACCAGCCAGGCCGAGACGTCTTCACTGATAAAACCCAGAATCTTTGGGCGCACGGGGTGCAACGACATAGGGGCAACTCACGACGCCATTGTTTCGGGGGAAAACCCCATTGGCCATGCGTTGAGTTATAGCTATTAGCCATTAATTTGGCTAGCACTGATCGGATCCAAGAGCCTTTAAAAATCAAGGCTCTGTGGATCCAACCACGGCAAGTGTCAACGCGCCGTGATTTTCCAGGCGCGGTGAATCCTGGTATTGCGGGCGAAATCCGGATCAATGGTCTGCGCGCTGATTTCCTCGACCGCGTAACGCTCGGCCAGGTTCTCCTCCAGTTGGAACTTGCGGAAGTTGTTGGAGAAGTACAGCACGCCGCCCGGGGCCAGGCGCGCCATGGCCAGGTCGATCAACTGCACCTGGTCACGCTGCACGTCAAAGATGCCTTCCATGCGCTTGGAGTTGGAGAAGGTCGGCGGGTCGATGAAGATCAGGTCGTATTCATCCCGGCAACTCTCCAGCCACGCCATCACGTCGCCCTGCTCCAGACGGTTCTTGTCGGAGAAGCCGTTCAGCGACAGGTTGCGCCGCGCCCAGTCCAGATAAGTCTTCGACAGGTCGACGCTGGTGGTGCTGCGCGCACCGCCCTTGGCCGCGTGCACACTGGCGGTCGCGGTGTAGCAGAACAGATTGAGGAAGCGCTTGCCGGCCGCCTCTTTCTGAATGCGCATGCGCATGGGCCGGTGATCGAGGAACAGCCCGGTGTCGAGGTAGTCGGTGAGGTTCACCAGCAGCTTGACGCCGCCTTCGCTGACCTCATTGAACTTGCCCTGCGCGGCCTGACGCTCGTACTGCTTGGTGCCGCTCTGGCGCTCGCGGCGTTTGACCACCACGCGGCTCTTGTCGACGTTCAGCGCCTGCGGGATCGCGGCCAGGGCGTCGAACATGCGTGCCGAGGCCTTTTCCGGATCGATCGACTTCGGCGCGGCGTATTCCTGCACGTGCACCCAGTCGTGATACAGGTCGATGGCCATGGCGTATTCCGGCATGTCAGCATCGTAGACGCGGTAGCAGTCGATGCCTTCGCGCTTGACCCACTTGCTCATTGCCTTGAGGTTTTTCTGCAGGCGGTTGGCAAACATCTGCCCGCCTTCGCTCAGGCGCGGCTGCTCGATCACCGGGGCCGGGGCTGGCGTCGGTTTGATCGGGTTGCCGTTCTTGTTGAACTTGCGCTCTTGCGGCTCGTTCGGGGTTTGATCGTAAGCGGCTTGCTCACGCTCGGCCTGACGCTGTTCCGGGGTCCGCCGCTCGCCGGTGACAAACTGATCCGGCAGCACTTTGATCAACAGCAGTTTGCACGGCAACGCGCCGTTCCAGAACGAATACTGTTTGTGACTGCGAATGCCCATGCGCTTGCCCAGATCCGGCGCGCCGGTGAACACCGCCGCTTCCCAGTTCAGGCAGGCCTGACGCAGGCGCTCGCCAAGGTTCTGATAGAGGTAAAGCAGGCTGGCTTCGTCGCCCAGACGCTCGCCGTACGGCGGGTTGCAGATCACCAGACCTTTCTGGTTCTGGTCCGGACGCGGCTCGAAGGTCGCGACTTCGCCCTGATAGATCTTGATCCACTCGCTCAGACCGGCGCGCTCGACGTTGTTGCGACCCGGTTGAATCAGGCGCGGGTCGGCTTCGTAACCGCGAATCCACAGCGGCGGCTTGGCCAGACCGGCAGCGGCACGCTCGACGGCTTCTTCATGGAGTTTTTTCCACAGCGCCGGAACGTGCCCCAGCCAGGCGGTGAAGCCCCACTGCTCACGGCGCAGGTTCGGCGCCATGTCGGCGGCGATCATCCCCGCTTCGACGAGGAACGTACCGACACCGCACATCGGGTCAGCCAGCGCGCCGCCTTCGGCCGCAATGCGCGGCCAGCCGGAACGGATCAGGATCGCTGCGGCGAGGTTTTCCTTCAGCGGTGCCGCGCCCTGCTGCAGGCGGTAACCGCGCTGGTGCAAGCTGTGACCGGACAGGTCGAGGGACAAAATAGCTTCGCCGCGATCCAGGCGCAGGTGAATGCGCAGATCCGGGTTGAGCTTGTCGATCGACGGACGGTCGCCTTGCGGGGTACGCAGTTTGTCGACAATGGCGTCTTTGACTTTCAGCGCGCCGAAGTGGGTGTTGTCGATGCCCGAGCCGTGGCCGCTGAATTCGACGGCCAGAGTGCCGTCGGCGAGCATGTGATCCTGCCACTCGACGTCAAGCACGCCGTGGTACAGGTCTTCAGCGTCTTTCATCGGGAAGCGCTTGAGCACCAAAAGTACCCGGTTGGCCAGACGCGACCACAGGCACAGGCGATAAGCGGTTTCCATGGTCGCCATGCCACGCACGGCGGAGGTGTGCTCGCGGGCCTCTTCAAGGCCAAGCCCGACGGCTTCCTCGATGAGCAGGCCTTCAAGGCCTTTGGGGCAAGTGAGGAAGAGTTCGAAACGATCGGACATGGTATTTCCAGAGCCTTTGGCTAGTGAACCGGCAACGCATTGCCGGTCCGGTTTTCAATCAGGCGCTTTTCCAAAAGAACGCCCGCGTGGCACGAAGGTGTGCCGTTCCATCCCCGCTGCTCGGGTTAAAAGAGCTTAGATGCCGGGACAGATAAAAAAGTTGATGAAACAAAAAGTCTTAAAGCGACCCTTCGTCGCATATTACCCAAGCGCAAACGTGGGTCATTCTCACTAAAGGATTAACCCCATCATCCAGCGCGGGGCCGATCATACCGGGGTTTGCTGCAGAAACCTTCATGAAACCCGTCGTTACTTATGGCTGTAGCACTACTTTCGTTACGTCCTTATGACAAAACGATCATTCCCTCGCTGTGACTCATTGGTTAGAACTGACCACAGGTTGACGTCGCAACGGCGTCAACGCCTTGGCTCGCCACGCCGGCAGCGAGCCGCCCAACGGCAGAGTTTTTCTGCCAGACCTCGATTGAGGTCAACGCGACGAAAACAGTCAACAAGTGAGGGAAACACCCTATGAGAAGACTTAAGCGTGATCCGTTGGAAAGAGCATTTTTGCGCGGATATCAATATGGCGTTGGTGGCAAATCCCGCGAGCTTTGCCCATTTACTCTACCGTCGGTACGTCAAGCCTGGATCAACGGCTGGCGAGAAGGACGCGGCGACAACTGGGACGGTATGACCGGCACTGCGGGGATCCACAGACTCAACGAACTTCACGCCGTCGGCTGACACAGGGCACTTATTGCAACACGACAATCTGAATTTCTAGCGACTTACCATGCACGTCCTTCCCGGACGGCGGGCTACGGCCCAGGGGCTCCTTCGAGGAGCCCTTTTTTATGCTTGCCTGAAATGGCACACATCTCATGTAGGAGCTGCCGAAGGCTGCGATCTTTTGATCTTGCTTTTGATATTAAAAAACAACATCAAAAGATCGCAGCCTTCGGCAGCTCCTACATTGACCGGGTCAGCCCGGGTTATTTGCGCAGCGCGGCGATCGCGTCTACCGCTTCACGAATCAAGGCCGGGCCCTTATAGATGAAGCCCGAGTAAATCTGCACCAGGCTCGCACCCGCCACGATCTTCTCGGCCGCATGCTTGCCCTCGGTGATGCCGCCAGCGGCAATGATCGGCAAGCGCCCCCCCAGCTCAGCCGCCAACACCTTCACGGTATGGGTGCTCTTGTCGCGCACCGGGGCGCCGGACAGACCGCCCGCTTCGTCACCGTGCTCCATGCCTTCGACGCCGACGCGACTCAGTGTGGTGTTAGTGGCGATCACTGCGTCCATCCCGGTTTCGATCAATGCCTGAGCCACTTGCGCGGTCTCTTCGTCGGTCATGTCCGGGGCGATCTTGATCGCCAGCGGTACATGTTTGCCGTGGCGCAGGGCCAGTTCGGCGCGGCGCGTGGCCAGGTCCGCCAGCAACTGCTTGAGCGAATCACCGAACTGCAGACTGCGCAGGCCCGGGGTGTTCGGCGAGCTGACGTTGACCGTGACATAGCTGGCGTGGGCATACACCTTGTCCAGGCAAATCAGGTAGTCATCCACGGCGCGCTCGACCGGAGTGTCGAAGTTCTTGCCGATGTTGATCCCCAGCACGCCCTTGTATTTGGCTGCAGCGACCCGCGCCAGCAGGTTATCCACACCGAGGTTGTTGAAGCCCATGCGATTGATGATCGCCTCGGCCTCCGGCAGGCGGAAGATCCGTGGTTTCGGGTTGCCCGGCTGCGGACGCGGGGTCACGGTGCCGATTTCGACAAAGCCGAAACCCAGTTGCGAGAAACCGTCGATGGCCGCGCCATTCTTGTCCAGACCGGCCGCCAGACCGACCGGATTCGGGAAGTCCAGACCCATGACCGTCACCGGCAGGTTAGCCGGCTTCTTGCACAGCAAGCCGTTGAGGCCCAAACGCCCACCCGCGCCGATCAGATCCAGCGACAGATCGTGGGAGGTTTCCGGGGAAAGTTTGAACAACAGCTGACGGGCCAGGGTGTACATGGGCGGCGATGACTCGGGCGGCGAAAAGAGGCGGCGATTATAGCCGGGCATCGCCCCCCGGCGCGAGGCGCACGGGCAAATCAGCCTGACTGGCATATGCCTTGCACTTTCAGGGTATCAGCCCACAGGCCAATGGCGGCGTGCGGGCACGGACAATGGCGTCGTCCTCAGGTTTGCTCGGGCAAAGCCTGGGACGGCGCTTTTTTTTCAAGGTGGTTTTATATGAATGATTCGTCCGTCGGGCCACTGGCCTGGGTCAATGGCAGTGATGCCCCGGAAAAAAGCGTGGTCAATCTCGGTTTCATGGCCTTGAGCGACTGCGCCTCGGTGATCGTGGCCGCCACACAAGGCTTCGCCCAGCCTTACGGCCTGACAATCAACCTCAAGCGTCAGGCGTCCTGGGCGACCTTGCGCGACAAACTGGTCAGCGGTGAACTGGATGTCGCCCACAGCCTGTACGGGCTGATTTACGCGGTGCATCTGGGTTTCGGTGGCGTGGCGCCGAGCGACATGGCGGTGCTGATGGGGCTGAACCAGAACGGCCAGAGCCTCAACCTGTCCCACGGTTTGCAGCAACTGGGCGTGACCAGTCCTGAAGCGCTGGATCGGCACGCGCACCAAACCCGCGCAAAACTGACCTTCGCCCAGACTTTCCCCACCGGTACCCACGCGATGTGGCTGTATTACTGGCTGGCGAGTCAGGGCATTCATCCGTTGCAGGACGTCGACAGCGTGGTGGTGCCGCCGCCGCAAATGGTCGCGCACCTGCAAGCCGGGCGCATCGATGGTTTCTGCGTCGGTGAGCCGTGGGCGGCGGCCGCCGTGCAACAGGATCTGGGGTTCACCCTGGCGACCAGCCAGAGCATCTGGCCCGATCATCCGGAGAAAGTCCTCGGCTGCACCCGCGCGTTCGTCGAGCAATACCCCAACAGCGCCCGGGCGCTGGTAATGGCGATTCTCGAGGCCAGCCGTTTCATTGAACAAAGCGCGGAAAACCGCCGCAGCACCGCGCAGTTGCTGAGCGCCCCGGAATACCTCGACGCCCCGCTGTCCTGCATCGAACCGCGTTTTCTCGGGGATTACGCCGACGGCCTCGGCAATCGCTGGCAGGACCCGCACGCCTTGCGTTTTCACGGCAACGGCGAGGTGAATTTGCCGTATCTGTCCGACGGCATGTGGTTCATGACCCAATTCCGTCGCTGGGGCCTGTTGCGCGAGGATCCCGACTACCTCGCGGTGGCCCGCCAGGTTCAGCAACTGGACATCTACCGCGAAGCCGCCACCGCCGTTGGTGTCGCCGCGTGGGGCAAGGAGATGCGCAGCAGCCAGTTGCTCGATGGCAAAGTCTGGGACGGCAGCGATCCGGCCGCTTACGCCCGCAGTTTCAAGCTGCACGCCCTGAGCGACGCCGCTCCTCTGCTCGCCCGCCGCTGACAGGAGACCGCCAATATGCTGCGCATTCTGCTGATCAACGACACCGCGAAAAAAGTCGGGCGCCTGAAGGCCGCGCTGACCGAGGCGGGTTTCGAGGTCATCGATGAGTCCGGTCTGACCATCGACCTGCCAGCGCGCGTCGAAACGGTGCGCCCGGACGTGATCCTGATCGATACCGAGTCACCGGGCCGCGATGTGATGGAGCAAGTGGTGCTGGTCAGCCGCGACCAGCCCCGGCCGATCGTGATGTTCACCGACGAACACGACCCGGGGGTGATGCGTCAGGCGATCAAATCCGGGGTCAGCGCCTACATCGTCGAAGGCATCCACGCCCAGCGCCTGCAGCCGATTCTTGATGTGGCCATGGCCCGCTTCGAAAGCGATCAGGCCTTGCGCGCGCAACTGCTGGCCCGCGACCAGCAACTGGCCGAGCGCAAACGCATCGAGCTGGCCAAAGGGCTGCTGATGAAAATGAAGGACTGCAACGAAGAAGAGGCCTACACCCTGATGCGCCGCCAGGCCATGAGCCGTCAGCAGAAACTGATTCAGGTGGCGGAGCAGATCATTGCCATGAGTGAGTTGCTTGGCTGAATTCTTTCAGAGCCCGTAAGCCCTCTTCGCAAGCAGGCTCGCTCCCACACTGGAAATGCATTCCCCTGTGGGAGCGAGCCTGCTCGCGAATCGCCGCCCCCCGTCAAGAACTGTTGGCACAAATCTGGCTAAGCATTCAGCACAGGTAACCAACGGCGGTTGCCCCACCCACGACAAAGACGTCGCTCACCCCGCTCGCCCCATCGGCGAACCAGGTAGCGGCGTTTTTGCGTTTTGGCCCCACAGCCCGGGGCCGGTGGTGCGGCCGTGGCGGCGCTCCACCTGCTGTGACTCCTTTCGAGACTCTTTTCAGCTGAGGTGCGCGATGAATTCAAGCTTCTGGAAATCCGGCCACACCCCGACCCTGTTCGCAGCGTTCCTGTATTTCGACCTGAGCTTCATGGTCTGGTACCTGCTCGGCCCATTGGCGGTGCAGATCGCCGCCGACCTGCACCTGAGCACCCAACAACGCGGGCTGGTGGTGGCGACGCCGATACTCGCCGGTGCGGTGCTGCGCTTTGTGATGGGCATGCTGGCCGATCGTCTGTCGCCGAAGACCGCCGGGCTGATCGGCCAGGTGATCGTGATCTGCGCGCTGTTCGGCGCGTGGAAACTCGGTATCCACAGTTATGAACAGGCGCTGCTGCTGGGACTGTTCCTCGGCATGGCCGGTGCCTCGTTTGCTGTGGCCCTGCCGCTGGCCTCGCAATGGTATCCGCCACAACATCAAGGCAAGGCGATGGGCATCGCTGGCGCCGGTAACTCCGGCACCGTGTTCGCCGCGCTGATCGCCCCGGTGCTGGCCGCGTCGTTCGGCTGGAGCAACGTGTTCGGTTTCGCCCTGATTCCGTTGATCCTGACGCTGGTGCTGTTCGCCTGGCTGGCGAAAAACGCCCCGCAGCGGCCCAAGGCCAAAGCCATGGCCGACTACTTCAAGGCCCTCGGCGACCGCGACAGTTGGTGGTTCATGTTTTTCTACAGTGTGACCTTCGGCGGCTTCATCGGCCTGGCCAGCGCCCTGCCCGGCTACTTTAACGATCAGTACGGCCTGAGCCCGGTGACCGCCGGTTACTACACCGCGGCCTGCGTGTTCGGTGGCAGCCTGATGCGCCCGCTGGGTGGTGCGCTGGCGGATCGTTTCGGCGGCATCCGCACCTTGCTGGCGATGTACACCGTGGCGGCGATCTGCATCGCCGCCGTCGGTTTCAACCTGCCCAGTTCCTACGCCGCCCTGGCGCTATTCGTCTGCACCATGCTCGGGCTCGGCGCCGGCAATGGCGCGGTGTTCCAGTTGGTGCCGCAACGCTTCCGTCTGGAGATCGGCGTGATGACCGGACTGATCGGCATGGCCGGTGGCATTGGCGGCTTTGCCCTGGCGGCCGGCATGGGCGCGATCAAGCAAAGCACCGGCAGCTATCAACTGGCGCTGTGGTTGTTCGCCAGCCTCGGCGTGTTGGCGTGGTTCGGCCTGCACGGGGTCAAGCGGCGCTGGAGAACCACCTGGGGTTCGGCGGCGGTCACTGCTGCACGCGTGTGAGGCGGCAATGCCCCTGCAACTGAGCTTTGCCCAGGCCAGCGCCACCGGCCCGCGCGCGGAAAACCAGGACGCCCTGCGCCTGGTGACACCCGCCCCGGCGCTGGCCGCGAGCAAAGGCTATCTGGTCGCCATTGCCGATGGGGTCAGCCAGTGCGCCGACGGCGGCCTGGCCGCACGCTCAACCCTGCAAGCACTGGCGCTGGACTACTACGCCACGCCGCAAACCTGGAGCGTGGCCCAGGCACTGGATCGCCTGCTGCTCGCACAAAACCGCTGGTTACAGGCCAACGGCGGCGGACAGCCACTGCTCACCACCGTCAGCGCGCTCATCCTGCGCGGCCAGCGTTTCACCCTGGCCCACGTCGGCGATTGCCGGGTCTATCGCTGGCACGCCGACGCTTTGCAGCGGATTTCGCAGGACCATGTCTGGGAGCAGCCGGGCATGCAGCGCGTGCTCAAGCGTGCGCTGGGGCTGGATCAGCATCTGGTGCTGGACTTTCTCGACGGCGAATTGCGCGAGGGTGAATGCTTCGTGCTGGTCAGCGACGGCGTGTGGTCGACTGTGGGCGATACCGCGATTGCAGCGATCCTGCGCGATCAACCGGATCTCGACAGCGCCGCACACACGCTGGTCAACGCCGCGCATCTGGCCGGCAGCCAGGACAACGCCAGTGCTCTGCTGGTGCGGGTCGATGCGCTGGGTGAAGCGAGTATTGGCGACGCGCTGATCCATTTGCAGCAATGGCCACTGCCGCCAGCGTTGAAAACCGCGCAGATGTTCGAAGGCTGGCAGGTGCAGGGCGTTGTCGCCCAGAGCCAGCAATCGCTGCTGTATCGCGTGCTGGACGGGCAAGGTCGGAGCTGGTTGTTGAAAACCCTGCCGCCACGGCTGGCCGATGATCCACAGGCCGGGCAAGCCTTGTTGTCGGAAGAATGGTTCCTCAGGCGTGTCGCCGGGCGGCATTTTCCTGAAGTCCACAGCGGCACGCAGCGTCAGCATTTGTACTACGTGATGCGCGAATATTCCGGGATGACCCTGGCGCGGCTGTTTCAACACAGCAGCCCGTTACCGTTGGCACAGTGGCAGGACATTGCCGAGCGTCTGCTGCGGGCGGTGGGCCTGCTGCATCGACGGCAGATTCTGCACCGCGACATCAAACCGGAGAATCTGCACCTGGGCGACGATGGCGAGTTGCGCCTGCTGGATTTCGGTCTGGCGTATTGCCCCGGCCTGTCCGAAGACGCACCGTCAACGCTGCCGGGAACCCCGAGTTATATCGCCCCGGAAGCGTTTCGCGGCGAGCCACCGAGTGCGCAACAGGATCTGTACGCGGTGGGCGTGACCTTGTATTTCCTGCTCACGGGGCATTTTCCCTATGGCGAAATCGAAGCCTTTCAACGGCCGCGCTTCGGTGTGCCGGTGAGTGCCGGTCGCTACCGCCCGGACGTGCCGGAATGGCTTGCGCAGAGTCTGGAGCGAGGCGTGGCTGCCGATCCGCAACAGCGCTTTGAAACGGCTGAAGAATGGTTGCTGGTGCTGGAGCAAGGCGAACGACGCAGTTTGAGTGTGCGGCCCAGGCCTTTATTGGAGCGCGAGCCGTTGAAGGTCTGGCGGACGGTGGCGTTGCTGGCCCTGCTGGGGAATCTGGTGCTGCTGGTTGTGTTGTTTCACGGCTGAGACCGCGTCGCGTCATTCGCGAACAGGCTCGCTCCCACAGGTTTTTTGTGAACGACACCGATCCACTGTGGGAGCGAGCCTGTTCGCGAAGAGGCCAGCCCAATCACAGCAATTCTGTCTGCCTGAATGCCCCGCGAACGAGCAACCCGCGTCGATTCGGTGCAAAAAATCCCCGTCTATAACCGCTTTCGCCTAATAAACACGCCACTCTCCCACTTGGCACAACCACTGCATTACCCGTTTCACCATACATAAAGCCCAACCTTCAACGACGAAGGTTGCGCTTCCCGAGAGAACGGGACCAGGACAAAGGCGTCCTCGCTAGGCAACTAGCGGGACGCCTTTTTTTGTTTGCGCAACTTTTGTCGAGCACGGCCTGACTGCCCACAAGAGGCCAGCCACCGCTCCCCGGAGAACCTGATGAAAAAACTCAAACTGGTGATGATCGGCAATGGCATGGCCGGGGTTCGCACCCTGGAAGAACTGCTCAAGCTGAGCAAAGAGCTGTACGACATCACGGTCTTCGGTGCCGAACCGCACACCAACTACAACCGCATCCTGCTGTCGCCGGTGCTGGCCGGTGAACAGACCTTCGAAGAGATCGTGCTCAACGACCTCGACTGGTACCTGGAAAACCACATCAAGTTGCTGCTCAACCGCAAGGTGGTGCAGATCGACCGGGTCAAACGCCGGGTGATCGCCGAAGACGGCACTGAAGCCGAATATGATCGCCTGCTGATTGCCACCGGCTCGACACCGTTCATCCTGCCGATCCCGGGCAATGACTTGCAGGGGGTGATCGGCTACCGCGACATCGCCGACACCCAGGCCATGATCGACACCGCCAGAACCCACAAGCACGCGGTGGTCATCGGCGGCGGCCTGCTCGGCCTCGAAGCCGCCAACGGCCTGATGCTGCGCGGCATGCACGTCACGGTGGTGCACATCGGCGAATGGCTGCTGGAGCGGCAACTGGACAAGACCAGCGGGCAACTGCTGCAAAGCGCCCTCGAAGCCCGTGGCCTGCACTTTCGTCTGTGCGAGCAGACCCAGGCCCTGCACGACGCGGGCAATGGCCGGGTCGGCTCGGTGCAGTTCAAGAACGGCGAGATCATCCCTGCCGATCTGGTAGTGATGGCGGCCGGCATCCGCCCCAACACCGAACTGGCGGAACGCGCCGGCATCCCGTGCAATCGCGGGATTCTGGTCAACGACACCCTGCAAACCTACGATCCGCGCATCTATGCCATTGGCGAGTGCGCCAGCCATCGCGGCATCGCGTATGGCCTGGTGGCGCCGCTGTTCGAACAGGCCAAGGTGTGCGCCAACCATCTCGCGCAACTGGGTTTCGCCCGGTATCAGGGTTCGGTCACCTCGACCAAATTGAAAGTCACCGGCATCGACCTGTTTTCCGCCGGCGATTTCATGGGCGGCGAAGGCACCGAAACCATCACCCTCTCCGACCCGATCGGAGGCGTGTACAAAAAACTGGTGATCAAGGATGACGTGCTGGTCGGCGCCTGTCTGTACGGCGATACGGCAGATGGCGGTTGGTATTTCCGACAGATTCGTGAGAATCACGCCATCGGCGAGATCCGCGATCACCTGATGTTTGGTGAAAATTCTATCGGCGACGTAGGACATCAGGGCCAGGACAAAGCCATGACCATGGCCGACACCGCCGAAGTCTGCGGCTGCAATGGCGTGTGCAAGGGCACCATCGTCAAGGCGATTCAGGAACACGGTCTGTTCAGCGTCGATGAAGTGAAGAAGCACACCAAAGCTGCAAGCTCGTGCGGCTCCTGCGCCGGGCTGGTCGAGCAGATCCTGATCAACACCGTCGGCGGCGCGGCGGACGTCAAACCGAAAAGCGAAAAAGCCATCTGTGGTTGCAGCGACCTCAACCACGGACAGATCCGCCAGGCGATCCGCGAACAGCATCTGCTGACCATCGCCGGCACCATGAGCTACCTCAACTGGCGCACCCCGAATGGCTGCGCCACCTGCCGTCCGGCGCTGAACTACTACCTGATTTCCACCTGGCCCGGCGAAGCCAAAGACGATCCGCAATCGCGCCTGATCAACGAACGTGCCCACGCCAACATTCAGAAGGACGGCACCTATTCGGTGGTGCCACGGATGTGGGGCGGCGTGACCAACCCTTCGGAACTGCGCCGGATTGCCGACGTGGCGGACAAATACAACGTACCCATGGTCAAGGTCACCGGCGGTCAGCGCATCGACCTGCTGGGGATCAAGAAACAGGACTTGCCCGGCGTCTGGAAGGACCTCGACATGCCCTCCGGCCACGCCTACGGCAAATCCATCCGCACCGTGAAAACCTGCGTCGGCAGCGAGTTCTGCCGTTTCGGCACGCAGAATTCGACGCAGCTGGGCATCGAGCTGGAACACGACCTCTTCAACATGTGGTCACCGCACAAAGTGAAACTCGCTGTCTCCGGGTGCCCACGCAACTGCTCGGAAGCGGGGATCAAGGACGTAGGAATCATCGGCGTCGACTCCGGTTGGGAGATGTACATCGGCGGCAACGGCGGGATCAAGACCGAAGTCGCCGAGTTCTTCGTCAAGCTGAAAACCGCCGAGGAAGTCCGCGAATACAACGGCGCGTTTCTGCAGCTGTACCGCGAAGAAGCCTTCTACCTCGAACGTACCGTGCACTACCTGCAACGGGTCGGCATGGAGCACATCAAGAAAGCCGTGCTGGAAGACCCCGAGCGTCGCAAGGCCCTGAATGAGCGCCTGCAGTTCTCCCTGTCGTTCGAACAAGACCCGTGGAAAGAGCGCCTCGCGCAGCCGCAACTGAAGAAAGAATTCGACGTGATCCCCGTGAAAAACCTGGAGGTGTCGGCATGAACTGGCTCGATATCTGTGCCCTGGAAGAGATCAATGCCCTCGGTTCGCGAATCATTGCCGGGCCGAAAGGCGACATCGCGATTTTTCGGACGAGTGATGATGAAGTTTTCGCCCTCGACGACCGCTGCCCGCACAAGGGCGGGCCGCTGTCACAAGGTTTGATCTACGGCAAACGCGTGGCCTGCCCGCTGCACAACTGGCAAATCGACCTGCAAACCGGCGAGGCCCAGGCTCCGGACATCGGCTGCGCGCACCATCATCCGGCCCGGGTCGAAAACGGCCGCGTGCAATTGGCCCTGCGGGAAGCGGTCTGATGAACCGCCAGACGACCGCCTCGACCTGCTGCTACTGCGGCGTCGGCTGCGGCGTGCTGATCGAGCATGACGGCGAGCGCATTCTCGGCGTCAGCGGCGATCCGGCGCATCCGGCCAACTTCGGCAAACTGTGCAGCAAAGGCTCGACCCTGCACTTGACCGGCAATCTGGCTGCCCGGGCGCTGTACCCGGAGCTGCGCTTGGGCAAAGGCCTGGCGCGCAGCCGTTGCGACTGGGACACGGCGCTGGATCACGCGACCCAGGTTTTTGCCGAGACCATCGCCGAACACGGCCCGGACAGCGTGGCGTTTTACATTTCCGGGCAGTTGCTGACCGAGGACTATTACGCCTTCAACAAATTGGCACGAGCACTGGTCGGCACCAACAACATCGACAGCAATTCCCGGCTGTGCATGTCGTCGGCGGTGGTCGGTTACAAGCGCAGCCTCGGCGCCGATGCGCCGCCGTGCAGTTACGAGGATCTGGAGCTGAGCGATTGCGTGATGATCGCCGGCAGTAACATGGCCTACGCCCACCCAATCCTTTTCCGACGCCTGGAAGAGGCAAAATCGCGCCGGCCGCAGATGAAGGTCATCGTCATCGATCCCCGGCGCACCGACACCTGTGAGTTAGCCGACTTGCATCTGGCGATTCTGCCCAGCACCGATGTCGCGCTGTTCCATGGGATTTTGCATTTGCTGCTGTGGGAAGACCGGATCGACCGCGACTTCATCCAGGCGCATACCGACGGCTTGCCTGAGCTGAAAAATCTGGTGCGCGACTACACCCCGCAAATGGTTGCGCAACTCTGCGGGATCAGTGTCGAGCAATTGCAGCAGTGCGCCGAATGGGTGGGCACCGCGCCAAGTTTCCTGTCGCTGTGGTGCATGGGCCTGAATCAGTCTACCGCTGGCAGCGCAAAAAACAGCGCGCTGATCAATCTGCACCTGGCCACCGGGCAAATCGGCCGCCCGGGTGCAGGACCTTTCTCTTTGACCGGTCAGCCAAATGCCATGGGCGGGCGGGAAACCGGCAGCCTGTCCAATTTGCTGCCCGGTCACCGTGAAGCGGCCAATCCCGAGCATCGCGACGAAGTGGCAGCCTGTTGGGGTGTCGATCAACTGCCTCAAACCAGTGGCCTCAGCGCTATCGAGCTGTTCGAGCGGATGCGCAGCGGCCAGATCAAGGCGCTGTGGATTGCCTGCACCAATCCCGCACAGTCCATGCCTGACCAGCAGGCGGTGCGCGAGGCGCTGCAGACCTGCCCGTTCGTGGTGTTGCAGGAAGCCTTCCGCACCACCGAAACCGCCGCCTTCGCCGACCTGTTGTTACCCGCTGCCAGTTGGGGCGAGAAAGAAGGTTCGGTGACCAACTCCGAACGGCGCATTTCCCACGTACGACAGGCCATTCTCCCACCGGGCGAAGCACGGCCGGACTGGGCGATCACCGTGGATTTCGCACAGCGGCTGGAGAAACGTCTGCGCCCACTTCAGCCGAGCCTGTTTGCTTTCGAACAGCCGGCGCAGTTGTTCGACGAATATAAACAACTGACCCGTGGACGGGATCTGGACTTGTCGGGCCTCAGCCATCAATTGATCGATGAACTGGGACCGCAGCAATGGCCCTTCCCCGCCGGCGCCCGGCAAGGCACGGCACGCTTGTATGGCGACGGGATTTTTCCCACGGCTAACGGTCGTGCGCAGTTCGTCGCCGATCCCTATCGCGCCGCCAAAGAACAACGCGATGCACGGTTCCCACTGACGCTGATCACCGGCCGGCTGCGCGATCAATGGCACGGCATGAGCCGCACCGGCACGGCGGCGCAATTGTTCGGGCATGTCAGCGAAGCCGTGTTAAGCCTGCACCCGGACGAGCTACGCCGGCAGCGCTTGCAGCCGGGGGATCTGGTCAACCTGAAGAGTCGGCGCGGTGCCGTTATCGTCGCGGTCGCCAGCGATGACAGCGTGCGCCCCGGCCAGGCGTTTCTGCCGATGCATTGGGGCGACCGGTTTCTCAAGGGCGGGGTCAACAGTCTGACCTTGCCGGCCTTCGATCCTCTGTCGAAGCAGCCCGAACTCAAACACAGCGGCGTGCGTCTGGAAGCGGTAAATCTGCCATGGCACTTGTTCGCCCTGATCGAGGGCGATGTTCAACGGCATTTCGAGACGCTACGCCCCCTCTGCGAGGCGTTTTCCTACGTGAGCCTCAGCCTTGTCGGACGTGAGCGGCCCGCGCTGCTGATACGCGCTGCCAGCGTCACGCCGCCAGAGCCGCAACGGCTGCGCGATATCGACCAGTGCCTGGCGCTGCTTGACGGTCCAGTGCTGGCCTACGACGACCCGCGCCGCGCCATTGGCAAACGGGTACGCATCGAAAACGGCCGTATCACCGCAATCCGCCTCGCGGGCGAAACCCTGGCTCAGCACTGGCTGCAAGGCTTGTGGCTGGAGGGTCGCGCCGATGAACAACTGCGCCGCTGGCTTCTGGCGCCGATGAGCGCACCACCCGGCAATGCCGGCATTCAGGCCAATCCGGGCAAAACCCTGTGCAACTGCAAAAACGTCAGCCACAGCGCGGTGTGTACTGGAATTCGCCAGGGCCTGGATCTGCAAGGTCTCAAACAACAACTGGGGTGCGGCACGCAATGCGGCTCGTGTGTCCCTGAAATCAAGCGTTTGCTGGCCGCTGATCTGCAGCCGGTATCGGTCATCTGAAGGAAAACACCATGAATGCAAAAGTCTGGCTGGTGGGCGCAGGCCCCGGTGATCCCGAGTTGCTGACGCTCAAAGCGGTACGCGCGTTGCGCGAAGCAGAGGTGGTGTTGATTGACGATCTGGTCAACGACGCCGTGCTGGAGCATTGCCCTACGGCGCGAATCATTGCCGTGGGCAAGCGCGGTGGCTGTCGCTCGACGCCGCAGGCCTTCATCCACCGGCTGATGCTGCGTTATGCCCGCCAAGGCCAATGCGTGGTGCGGCTCAAGGGCGGTGACCCGTGCATTTTCGGCCGTGGTGGCGAGGAGGCGCAGTGGTTACGCGAACGTGGGGTTGAGGTCGAGCTGGTCAACGGCATTACCGCCGGCCTTGCTGGCGCGACACAGTGCGATATTCCGCTGACGTTGCGCGGCGTAGCGCGCGGGGTGACGCTGGTGACCGCGCATACCCAGGACGATAGCCAATTGAACTGGCAGGCGCTGGCGCAAGGCGGGACGACACTGGTGATCTACATGGGGGTGGCCAAACTGGACGAGATCCGCGATCAACTGTTGGCCGGCGGGATGGCGGCGGATATGCCAGTGGCGATGATCGAGAATGCCTCTCTGCCAGAACAGCGCGAGTGCCGCAGTGATCTGATGAGCATGGGTGACGACGCCTGCAGGTTTGGACTGAAAAGCCCGGCCATTCTGGTCATTGGCGCGGTGGCCGCAGTTGTTGAAAATCAAAGGAGCGCAGCCTTCGGCAGCGCCTACAGGAGCAGACCCCGTGCAGGAGCTACCGCAGGTTGCGATCTGTAGCGCTTCAACGCCAAATCGCAGGCAAAGAAAAGCCCGGCCTGAGCCGGGCTTTTCTCGTAGCGGCAGCTAATTACTTAGCTTGAGCTTCAACCTGCGCTTCTACGCGACGGTTAACAGCACGGCCAGCTTCAGTTTTGTTGTCAGCAACTGGGCGGGATTCGCCGTAGCCGATCGACTGAACGCGGGACGACTCAACACCGTACTGCTGGGTCAGAACTTGCTTAACGGCGTTTGCACGACGCTCGGACAGTTTCTGGTTGTAAGCGTCAGGACCGACGGAGTCAGTGTGACCTTCAACAGTGGTGTGAGTGGCTGGGTACTGCTTCATGAAGTCAGCCAGGTTCTTGATGTCAGCGTAGCTGTTTGGCTTGACGACCGACTTGTCGAAGTCGAATTTCACGTCCAGCTCTACACGAACAACTTCAGCAACTGCTGGGCAGCCATCAGCGTCAACAGTTACGTTGGCTGGGGTGTCCGGGCACTTGTCAACGTTGTCGCAAACGCCGTCGTTGTCGCTGTCGGAGCAGACTTCAGCCGGAGCTGGAACTGGAGCAGCAGCTGGCTTGCCGCCGCCACCGAAGTTCACACCCAGACCAACCGATGGAGCGTAGTCCCAACGGCCGTTGTCCAGTTTGTAGTCAGCTTCTACGCCAGCACGGGCGAAGAAGTTTTCGGCGAAGTAGTACTTAACGCCAGCGCCAGCAGTCAGGAAAGTCGACTGGTCGCGACCGGTGTGGCCGTCAGCAGCTACGTTGGTCAGGTTGCCGTGCTTAACGCCACCTTCAACGTATGGACGCAGAGCGTCGCCAGCGTTGTTGAAGTGGTATTGAGCGGTCAGACCGAAGTTGTCACCACGCAGTTTCTGGCTGCCGGTACCGTCGTTCGAACGGGTGTGGTTGTTACGATCCCAGCCGAAGTTGATCGAGACGTCATCGGTCAGGAAGTAACCGATTTTGGCGCCTGGGTTGAAGCCGTCTTCGACATGATCAATGCTGTCGTTGTACTGCTTCTTGTAGTTGATCTCGCCTTCAACTGCGCCTTGGCCTTGTGCCAGTGCGCCGAACGAAGTAGCGGCAATAAGAGAACCAATGGCCAAGCCCAAGGTGTTTTTCAGTTTCATCCGTTAAATCCCCATCTGGTGATTGTGAAGCAGTCCCGCAAACCGGGGGACAACTCGGCGGCAAGTCTATCAGAACTTGCCTACACGTAAGAGATATTTGCGCTGAACTAAGTTTCAGCAATGCCTGCAAATTTCTCACGCAATTTGTCTAGAGCACGTTTGTACCGCATTTTTGTCGCACTCAAACCCATGTGCATGATGTCTGCGATCTCCTGAAACTCCAGCTCTGCGACAAATCGTAGCACCAGAATTTCACGGTCAATCGGGTTCACATACACCAGCCAGCGATCAAGTCCGCCCTTCTCCTCGGGTTTCGGCGCCTTTTCTTCCGACGCTTCTTCCAGCGGGTCCAGACTCAAGGCGTCCATCAAGCGACGCTTTCGCCGTTCCTTCCGATACTGCGTGATGCATTCGTTATACGTGATGCTGTAGAGCCAGGTTTTGAACTTCGATTTCCCCTCGAAGTTCTTCAGGCCATACAACACCTTAAGCATCACTTCCTGACAGACATCGTCTGCGTCGCGATCGTTCCCAAGATATCTCGCACAAACGTTAAATAATGTTCTCTGGTAACGCCGCATCAGCTCTTCATAGGCGCGCGTCACGTGAAACAGCTCGGTATGCGAGCGCGCGACCAGCTCCTCATCAGAGAGCTCACGGGGGTCGTAGCGCGTGGATAGCGTTTGGGCTTTATTCAAAACAAGTCGTGCCGACAGTCAGGTCAATGTCCGCCGCACCCCTCTCAGGGCATTTTGCGGCGGCATACATTAGCAGGGTTTGCCGGGTTAGCGGCTACTCACATGCTGTTCCAGCAGGATCCGATTGGAAAGTGAGACTAGCTCACCCTCATCGGTCAGCAATGTGGTTTTAACCGTGCCGATCTCTTCGATCTGGCCTTCGACCTCACCAACACGCACTTGTTGCCCAACCTGGTACAACTCACGCACATAGATTCCCGCAAGAATCTGACCGGCAATTTCCCGGCTTCCCAACCCCATGGCCAGCGCTACGGCCAGACCAACGGTAATCAATACGATGACGATCACATGGTTCAGCAGGTCGGTCTTGACCTCAAGCTGACTGATCGCGACCGAGATGCTGATGATGATCACGAGTCCCTGGGCAATGCGGCCCAAACCCGAAGCGTAGTCCAGCCCTACGCCTTCTGCCGCCCCGCGCACGAGGCCATTGGCCAATTGCGCGAGCAAAACACCCACCAGCAACACCAGCGCGGCGCCGAAAACTTTCGGCAAATACAACGCCAGCATGTCCAGCGTAGCTGAAACTCGCTCAAGTCCAAGGGACTCTGCTGCAGAAACCAGAAAAATCAGCAGAACGAACCAGTAAACGATCTTGCCGATCAAGGTCGAGATCGGCACTTGCAGGCCGGCTCGCGACATCAATTTGGTCAGACCGGTGCCGCCCATCAGGCGATCAAGGCCCAGCTTGGCCAGCAGCTTGGACAGCAAGGTATCGAGCAACTTGGCCACCACGAAGCCCAACAGCAGCACGACCAGTGCGCCGAACAGGTTCGGGATGAAATTGGCGACTTTGGTCCACAACGCAGTCATTGCAGTGACGAGGCTCTGAGTCCAGAGATCAAGTTCCATATTCAATCAGCCTTATCAGCAGTGCGTGCAGTAGTTTTACGAAGACGGGAAACCGGCGAAACGTGGGCCGATCCGTTATTCAGGGCGATCATCAGCGCGGGCAACCAGCGGCCCAGCAGGCTGAACAGATCACCGGCGCCCACCTGGCGGTTGGCGGTTTTGAGTACGCGACCCAGGCAGGCATCGTCGTCGCGGCTGGACGGCGAAGCGTTGAGCATGTCGCGCAAAGACTGTTCAAACGGATCGTGCATACGCACCTCTCGTGATGTCTGTGAAAGACGCGGGCAAATTTGGTCGGGTCACATGTTGCATATTCACACCCAGCGCAAACGGCGGAATAACCACCATTGACCGAAGGCCATCGCCAGCACTGTCAGACAGGCAATCAGGAAACCATAAGGGCTGCTCGAGAACGGAATGCCGCCCACGTTGATACCCAATAGACCGGTGAGAAAACTCATCGGCAAAAAGATGCAGGTGATGATGCCGAAGCGGTACATCGTGCGATTCATGCGCACGTTCAAACGCCGGTCTTCGGCCTCCAGCACAAGCCCCATGCGCTCTCGGGTCAGTTCCAGCTCTTCGAGATAGCGGGTCAGGCTGTTGTTCAATTCGTTCCAGTAGTCGGCGTCATCATCGACAAACCATGGCAGTTTTATCCGCGTCAGTTGTCCGAAAATATCCCGCTGCGGCGCCAGAAAACGTTTCAATCCGGCCGCTCTGCGACGGATGTGCAAAATCGAGCCATGTTCGGGGGTATACCGTTCGTCGGTATCCAGCTTTTCTTCCTCTTCATCGACCAGCTCCGACAGGCAGGTGACCAGATCCTGCACCTTGTGGGTGAGCAATTGCGCCAGATACAGGATCAGTTCAGAAGAGGTTTTCGGGCCTTTGCCTTCGCTCAGCAGCGCCAGCAGTTCATCGGTGGCACGCAACGGGCGCAGACGCAGCGAGATGACGCGCTGGGCGGAGGCGAAAATCCGCACCGAGACCATGTCTTCCGGCTCGGCCCCCGGGTTGAGGTTGACCCCGCGCAGAAACAGCAGCAACTCGGCATCCGGCAACGGCAGGAGGCGCGGCCGAGTGTTCTCCTCCAGCAGCAGGTCGCAGGCGAATTCATTCAGGCCGCTGGATTTGCGCAGCCAGGTCTGGGTTTGCGGATGACTGCGATCCCAATGCAGCCACAGGCTCTCATGGGCCTGCAGTTGCAGATCGTCGAGCTCAGTCCGGGCAATCGAACGCGCACCGCCTTTACCGTCCAGCACCAGGGCATGCACCAGCCCCCACTGCGCGTTTTCTTCCTCGAACATCCGCATCCCTTTGTCGAAAACTTTATTCAGGCATCTGCAGCGGGCTCGGCGAAACGATCACGCCGTTGTTGTCCGCATAGATGTAATGGCCCGGATGGAACGTCACGCCAGCGAAAGTCACCGCTACGTTGAGATCACCGATGCCACGTTTTTCGGTCTTCATCGGATGGCTGGCCAACGCCTGAACGCCGAGATCGGTCTGGGCAATAACGTCGACATCACGGATGCAACCGTAGATGACCATCCCTTCCCAGCCGTTTTTCGCGGCTTTCTCGGCGATCATGTCGCCCAGCAGCGCGCGACGCAGCGAACCGCCGCCATCGACCACCAGCACCTTGCCGTTACCCTTGAGTTCGGCTTGCTCCTTGACCAGCGAGTTGTCTTCGAAACATTTGATGGTCACGATTTCGCCGCCGAAGGAATCACGGCCGCCGAAATTGCTGAACATCGGTTCCAGCACCTGCACCAGCTCCGGATAGGCGTCGCACAGGTCAGGCGTAAGGTAATGGTTCATCGAAAAACTCCTGTAAAAAGGAAGACGATCTAGGATGTCGCACTCTGTTGAAACGAGTCCCGGCGGTCGCTGTTTACCTTAGTTCATGCCATGGTCGCTGAACGAACCTGAACAAACGCTGAAACGTAATAGCTAAACAGCCACCAAATATGACCAGAACCGCACAATGCGTCATATCTTAGCCGCAAGCCGACCTGAACGAAATGCCCTTTTCAGAGCCCCCGGCTCAGACCGCAGCAGCAAGATCCGGCTTGTCGCCGAGCAACGGCGTCTGCTGATCGCTCAACCAGCGCGCCACCAGTGGCCAGACCTCGGCCTGCGCCGCTTTGCTCACCAGCATCTCGACATGCCCGAAGTTGTCGCTGAAGCCCTGCTCGCGCCCCAGATTGACGAACTGTTTGTGCTCGGAGCCGATCTGCTCGAACAGTTTGCGACAGGCCCACGCCGGATCCTGGTGATCCCCCGCTGCCGTCACGGCCAGCACCGGCACCTGCACCTCGGCAAGTCCCGCCCACCAATTCTTGTCCTTGTCGCCAAACCGCCCGAACAGGCCGTACCAGCGCATGCTTTCCAGCGCCAGACCGATGGGTTCGTCTTCCGGTCCGCGCTTGAGGCGTGAGCCCGACAACTGCGCGAAGCGCTTGAGAATGAAGCGCCCGCTCCACTCCACTGGCGGGATCTTCAACGGCCAGTAAGTGCGGCTGACCTGCGTGCCGAAAAACGCCGCCGAGGCCACCGCCGGCTCGCCGAGGTATTCGCCACCGAGCGCCGCCGCCAGGGTAATGCCACCCAGCGAATGGCCGATCCAGTGCGGGACCTGCTCGCTCTGCTCACGGACGAACGCGGCAATCGCCGGCAGATCGTAACGGGCGTAGTCAGCCACGCGGTTGCGCCGGTAATCCTCGTTGCGCTGCGACAGGCCGTGACCACGCATTTCCGGGATCCACACGTCGAAGCCCAGACGCGTCAGGTAAGCGCCCAGGCCCAGGCCTTTGGGGGAAAACCAGAAGCGCCGGTTGGAAAAACTGCCATGCAGCAAAATCACCGGCACGCCGCGCGGCGCCGTGTCATCCGCCATGCCCAAGCGGGTCACGGCGATTTCCACGGACCAGTCGGGACTGTTGCCGGGTTTGAGTCGATACACATCTTCGCTCAGATCACCGCGACGTTCGGCGCTGATCAGGGCGACAGGAAACAGGTTGCTGCTGCTTTGCATAATGCTCTTGCACAAAAAAGGGCGGCATCTACAGGAGCCCGCCCTACTCAAATCTCAAACCCGCCTCCCGTGGGGGCGA
>Ga0209426_1000065_pt1 | contig 194186 bp, 223 predicted proteins | sample Deesub1362B_J571_FD_187697 | JGI IMG/M metagenome (GOLD analysis project Ga0209426, IMG submission 187697) | Deep oceanic, basalt-hosted subsurface ecosystem from Juan de Fuca Ridge flank, Pacific Ocean, CORK Borehole 1362B_J2.571 (SPAdes)... ...
AGAGCGAAATGACCGTGGTCAGACTTAGACTAAACCCCAAATGTCTTGGGAGGGTACTTAATCTCCTGAACACAGGAATTCTAGATTCTACTGAGGCGGAGATAATAGAGATGAGTTACTACGATGCAAAATAAATGGAAAATCAAAATACTTTTTCCATCTCCGTCAAAATCCATGACTAGCGAGCATTTCCTTAAATTCGTTTGCAGCTTTCTTTACATCAGCAATTTTTTTGCAGCCAACAATAACAATCCTCCCAGTGCCAAATACGAGCATAACTGCTCTTGGATCTCTAAGTCGGTAAACAAGGCCAGAGAACTGCTCAGGTTCGTATTCACACTCCTCAAGAAGCAGTATTGCCAGTGCATTTAAATTCAATCCTCTCCCAACATCAGTATGTGCAACGATATTCTGAATTTCGTACCACTCGACTTCAGAGTCAATACCAGCCTCTCTTAAAACTTCTTCTAGCCTGTTCATCGCTCTTTTAACCTCTTCCATACTTTTAGCTCCTGTGCATACTATTCTCCCTGAGCTGAAGATCAAAAATGTTGTCTTAGGTTCATTGAGTCTTAATGCTAGACCGGGAAATGCCTTGGGATTGTAATTCGACTCACTTGCCTTAAAAGCTAATTCATTCAGCTTGAAATGCCTGTCCATTTTTCCAGCAGCAACGATGTTGACGATTTCAACCACAGTCTTCATCCAATCTTTAGACGTTAAGCTTTTCGGCTGTCTTTGAACCTTTGGCTTTACCTAAAAAAGCAGGCAAAATTGGTGCTGCCTGGACTGAAGCGCCTACTTCCGAATTTTTTCCCCTTCAAACAGTTTTAGGAGTTTAATTGTGGTATCTTCGTCCATACTGATATCGAATTTCTGTCCCTCTTTGATCATACTTGGAATTTCACGTCCACCTTGCCTATTAACTTTTATAGGTAGCTAATCTTTTCCCCTTTGTTATTTCTGGCCTCATGGGCAGAACGATCGTTTTGGTTATGCCAACCATTTTTTTGGTTATGATAACCGTTTGGATAACCTTTAATGCATTCTCAGCCATCCTTTCAGCTATTCACTCTATGACCATCCCCTTCTATTAATATACTCACTGCATGTTTATGCTTTTGCCGCTGTATCATGCTAGAGTTGCAGGGATAGTAGCGATAAGTTTCCTAAAAATTTCTGATTTACTTGATTGAGATATATAGATATCCTGATCAGCTCTATTGCCAGTATCATAAGCAGTATGTAAAGGATCCATTTTATAGTCTTTAGGAGCATCTGATCCCTTCTGATCCTTTTATCTTCATGTTACTTGCAAGAGAATGAGAGGGAGTTTCGTTAACATCTCTGGAGAGCTCTCACGATCTGGTTTTACTGGTTTGGCTGAGGTTTCTTACAAACTCGATGGGATCTCAAAAGCTAAGATCGTTTTTATTAAGGGGAGAATTGTTGATTGCAAGATCACCAAACTAATAAGTAAAACAGAAATTAACGGAGATCATGCTATAAATGAATTATTAAAAGTAGATAAATGTGTTGTAGACCTATATACCATTAATGAAAGCTCTGTCGATGATTTTGGGTTGAATGAAGTTTATTTAAAAGATTTGAAAGATAATCCTTTTGCTGGCCGAAGAAAATTCTATTGAAATTGAAGTGGATAGAGAAGAGATTTTGAAGAAATACAAGATAAAAGAACCTTCTGAGGAAGAGATAGAAGCGATAATACTGAGAGCAATTGAGGACGAATTTGAAAGATTATAATTTGATGAGCTGGGCCAAGTAAAGAAGGAGCTTAAAGCCATTGCAAGAAAATATCTCAGAAAGTTAGCAGAGAAAATTGAGAATTCGATAGATCAATCGACAGTTCCGGAAGAACTCTTTAATTTGGTGAACGACATCAAGAAATCAAAATCTTTGCTGATGTTTGTTCAAAAAGAGAAGTAGAATAAGTTGATTGAGGAGATGAACTCTGTGCTGAAAGTTAAAAATGTTGAAAAGGTCAACAGCTGATTATTTGATTAACAGAACTTAGACAGATATTACTCATTTTTCTTTTTCTTTGACTTCAGATTCTTCTTAATTTCAAAATCCCAGCTTCTTCTTGAATGCTCCTTACCAAGAGACCTTCTGTAATCAGCCTTAAGTTGTGATAAGGCCATCTGGATCATAAGCTCGTCAGAATTCTCGGGTACTTCCTTTCCTGGAAACTTTCTTTTCCCCTCATCGTCACTCATTTTAGATTCTCTCTACCTATGAAGATATTAATTTTGCCAAAAGTAGTTCGATAAGTTCTGAAGAACAATTAAAAAAGAATAGCTAAATAGCTAAAAGATGAAAAATAAAAAATTTAAAGTGGAGGTTCATTTAAACGATCATGGTGAACAAAGAGCAGAATGTCAAAAAAGATCCATCCTTCAAATTCAAAGAAGTAGTTAGGGGAAAAGCTTGGAAATTCGGGGATGATATCTCAACAGACCATATTATACCCGGTAGGTATTATCATCTCAGAAGTAACCTTCAAGAACTTGCAAAACATATTATGGAGGATGCAGATCTGGATTTTGTAAAAAAGATGAATTCTGGAGACTTTATAGTGGCGGGTTATAATTTTGGGATGGGGAGTAGCAGAGAGCATGCCCCTCTTGTTATAAAAATAGCCGATGTGTCAGCAGTCATAGCAAAATCCTTTGCAAGAATCTTTTACAGGAATTCCATCAACGTTGGCCTCCCACTTCTGATAGCAAATACCGACGATATAGAGTCAGGTGATGAGCTTGAGGTTGATTTCAAGGAGGGATTAATAAAAAATTTAACTAGAGGAAAAGTAATTCAAGCCAAACCTTTGCCAGAATTCATGCTGAAAATAATTGAGGCTGGAGGGCTTGTTGCGTATATTAAGGAAAAGGGTAATCTCGTAATTTAAGTTGAGTGATTCGATGGATCTCATTAGATATTTAAAGAGAAAAAAGCCTAAAAAGGCTCTCGTTTTTGGTATGGGTGGAGGTGGCGATATTGTTGCCACTGTTCCTACCTCATCTTTTCTGAAAGAGTTTGGATATGATGTAATCCATGGAAGTATAGTGTGGGACAGATATATAATTGATCCAAAACCCGGACCCAGGGCTGTTGAGGAACTAGAGAGTTGTGAAATTGTGAACGAAACTGTTGCGATAGCCTATCCAGAAACCAATGTTGATGGGCTTAAACTAACGGTTTCAAAGGCAGCAAAGCACTTTGGAAAGGTTGTATGTTTGGATATTACCAAAGGCTCAAAGAAACTCGCTGATGGGCTAAAGGATTTCATGAAAAAATATGAGATACCAGTTGTGATAGCGATAGATAGCGGAGGAGACGTCCTTGCATTTGGATTTGAATCAGGTTTAAGGAGCCCTCTCGCAGATTCTACTTCTCTCGCAGCAATTTCTGAAATAAAAGACTCTATCGTTGGTGTTTTTGGTTTCGGGAGTGATGGTGAACTCAGAATAGAAGAACTCCTTGAAAGAATTGCATTTCAGATGAAAAAAGAGGGCTTTTTAGGATGTATTTCGATGGATTATGAAGATTTCAGGCTGATGGAGAAACTTACGAAGGATATAGCTACAGAAGCCAGTTCAATCCCGCTTAAAGCATTCAAAGGTGAATTGGGTCTTGAAAAAATTAGGCTGGGTAGGACAGTTCCAGTTTCGCCTCTCTCTATTCTTACATTCTATTTCAAAGCCTCAAAGCTTTGCGAGAGCAATGAACTTGCAAAAAAGATAATCGAGGCAGAAGGGATCGATGATGCAAGGAAGATTTTGAACTCATTGGGAATCTTTACTGAAATGGATTACGAATTTCTAGTTGAGAAAAAAGAGATTCGATGGGATTGAAAAATAATAAAGTTACCAGTTTTTCAAAAGTTTTTTAAGATCTTCTCCTGAAATTTCTGATTTTTCTTCCTCTTCCTCCATCTCATCAACCTCTTCAATGACCATTCTCGGCTGATAGCCTAGCTTGTCACCATACAGCTCGAATACATATTTAGCGGCTAATTTTGCGATTTCATGGACGTTTAGTCTTACGTTTTCCATTCCTTCAACTTCAACCCCCTTTCTCACAAGCTTTCTCTTGTCATGGAAGTGGAGGCAGAAAAGGCATTTGAAGGGTGAGAGTGGCTCGGGCTTCTTTTCCTCAAAAATATCGTCGAGCACTTCAAGAGCACAATGTGCCCCATCACTGTATTTACAGTAGAGCTTTCTCTCATTTGCTATTTTCATAGCTGTGTTGACAAATTCATGGGTCTCTGGTGATGATTTTTTCTTTTTCTTAAGGAAATACCACTCTATGAGGGCATGAACGAATTCGGAAGGGGAAACACCTGCCTCTTCACATTTCTTGTATAACTTCCCCTCAATATCTGGGGGAATATCAATAATTATTCTCATCTACTTTAAAATGTGTTTTAAATATCATATAAAGTTTATTATCATATCATCATGAGGTGGTGTTTCTACTTCCTCCCTTTCTTTTTCTCTTCAGTCTTTTTTATTTCCTTTTTCTCCACCTTCTCTTTCTCTGCTTTCTTTACATCCTCAGATTCAGGTTTCTTCTCGATTTCTCCTGAAAAAATCTTTGCAAGCACGTAATACCCCTTTGCATTTGCCTTTAAAGGATCATCAGGCATTATTATCTTTCCGACATCTTCAAACCTTTTCTGGAATTCCTCATAAACATTCGGCAGAGCTGCTCCACCACCAGTTAGAACTATCTTGTCGACGATAGAGGTAGAAAGCCCCTCCATTAGCATCTTGGCTCTGTTTGAGATTCTTTCAACCCATGACACCATTAGTGAGTTGTAATCATCGATGATTGTTTCATGCTTCACAGAGATTCTTCTGCCACTCCTTATTCTTCCAATCTCGTAACCCTCTTTGGTGAGAAGATTTGTCATTTCTTCTGGAGTGAGACTTATTCCGGCCTTGTTTCTGATTGTAACTTCGAAATTCTCATACAGCCTGTCGACACCCATCAACATAGTGTCTCCTTTCAGATACTCCATGTGACTAATGACAACGAGATCTGTTGTTCCGAATCCGATGTCAATGCAGACTCCAGTTTCAACTCCCATATGGGCAAGTGTTCCAACAGGTTCAGGGAAAAGGATCACTTTAGCGTTAAGCTCAGTTTCAAGATTCTTTGTTAGTTCTTCCCTTTCCTGTCGGGATGATTTTACAGGCAATCCTGTACCAATCACTGGTTCACTAACGTTTAATGACGAAAGAGCATATTTTGCGAGCTCCAGGTATGACTTATGCATCAGTCTGCCCTCATGAAGTGGTCTCAGAACCTCTACGTTCTCAATATTCTGAACGATGTCAAGAGCTTCCTGACCAATGTATACATCTTTGTGGCTCTTCTTTAGACTCCAATCCTTCTCTTCTCCAAATACAACAACGCTCGGAAATAACAGCACTTCCTTTCCATCAGCAGTGGTTTTAGTGTAATTGGTGCCGATATCCAATCCAACTGGTTTCATGCTTCAAGTAAAACTACCATCTCTTATAAATTTTTTTATTCAATCTTGTTTTTATAACTAAAACGCTTCCTAATTCTTAAATGTTCCATCTGTAATTTTTAATTTTCCACTTGTCTCTGAACAAACATGAATTGACACAAAATCAACTTCTGGAATTTTATCTTTTATCTTTGATGAAATTTGAATGGTTAATTCATCCGCCTCTTTTACACTCATGCTTCCATCAACCGTTACATGCATGTCAAGATGAACCTTATTTCTACCAATGTAAATGGCCGAAACATCATGTACATCGTGTATTTCACTAAAACTTGTCATTACGTTTTTTAATTTGGAATAGAATCCTTCATCGGGGCTTTTTCCAAGCAATATGCTTGCATTTTCTTTGTAAAGCTTTAGGGCATTTGACGCTATGATAATCCCTATCAAGATCGTAAAAAATCCATCAGCAACAGGATAGAGTCTAGAAAGGACTACTCCCAAGATTGCAGCGGATGTGGAGAGGGTGTCATTGAGAAGTTCAGTTTTTATTGCTTTGGAAAGAACATCCTTTTCTTTTGATACTCTGTAAAATGACAGGAATAAGAGTGTTAAGGTTAGAAAAAGAACCCCAATCGCAATCTCAGGATAAAAGAACTCTCTTGGTTTGAGTATTCTCCCAACTCCTTCTCTGAAAAGTTCAAAAGATACTATCGTTATGAATGCAATTGAAACAGTAAGGGATCCGATATTTTCAGCTAGCCCATGTCCATAGGGATGATGTTCATCAGGAGGTTTAAGAGATATGCTCCGAGATTTTTTTAGGACAGAGAGGATTATCAGATCGATGACGCCATGGAAAAACTCTGCCAGCATTACGAGATAACCCGTAGCGAGATAAGCTCCAAATCTGAGAACTCCTATGATTATATAAACAAAAAAATACAGATGCATAAAGATGGTTGTCTTATCCTCATAAAAAAAAATTTCGCTGAAAAATTGAAAAATTAAAAATTGAGAATTCAAAACCACTCAAAAAACCATAAACCTTTATTAGCAATTGAATTGACCCGAATTTAATGTCACCTAGCAAATCCAATCTAAAGTTCAAGAGCATTCCAGATACAAATTCAAACATCCTAGAAAAAATAAAATGGGCTGAAGATATTTTTCGTAACCAATACTTTAAAGGCAATCTTTTAGATAATGAAATTAAATCGTTGGTGTCTGAACTTGATTTAGCTGTGAATGAATGCTTAAAAGTCATGAAAGAGAAGGGTGTAACTTCGCTGTGTTCTGGATGTGGCGAGTCAAGCTGTTGTGGTGAAGGGATTGAAGATAAATTTGATGCGGTAACACTCTTGATAAATCTGCTGCTGGGAGTGAAGCTACCAGAGCGAAGAGAGATTGAAGGTGGTTGCTTCTTTTTAAAAAGAGACGGTTGCTCGTTGAGAGTTAGAGAAGTTATCTGTTTAAACTATTTCTGTGAAGAGATCTATAAGAGACTAGAATTTCAAAATTTGATTGCAGTTCAAAAAACCTGCGGCAAAGAGATGGATATTCTTTTTACCCTCAGTGAGCGTATAAAGAAAAAGATCTTTAATCTCGGTTGGATGAAAAATGAGTCTAGATAAGCCACCAATCGGAAAATCACCAATCGAAAAGGTTTTGTCATTTTTTGAGGAGGATGAGATTGCGTTTATGAATAAAGTCTATTATGAAGTCTTCGATCCCTATACAAGCCTGCCTGTTTTGTATGCTGGTTCTGGAGGAGATCTGGAGCATGCTTTAATTCTCGGAAGAAATCTCGTTTTCTTTGAGTCTCATCTACCACAAGAGAATATTTCTGAGATAACTTCCAAGATTGATGAAATAGGTAAGATTAGGAATCTGAAGAAGAGTGGTGAACTCGGAAGAGGTGGAAAAATCATCATCGATTTTGATATCGCTGGAGTCAACTTTAAGCTTACATATTACGCTGAGGATGCTACAACAATTGGAGTGAAAAGCTACCCGGAGCTTGAAAGTGGGATCTACGTTTACTTTGTAAAGGTTCCTTTTCCAAAAGAGGAACGTGTGGGATCTCTCCGTGAACCTGGATTTTTTGGAAGAATTTTGAGTAAAATTGAGGTTGGTGGATTCTATTTTGAAAGAGAATGTCCGCTAACTTTCAAGATCTCCTCCAGCAAGTTGGGTTTTAAAAAAATCGCTTCAGGATACATCTCAGCTCTGTCGATACACAAAAATGCGATGGGAAATCTCTATAAAAAAATTAGAAGGGTTGATAACTTGCAGGAGTTGATCCATCAGGACTACCAGGAAATGTAGAGTTAGCTAAAAACCTTTCCAACAAGTGTTGGATCGTGTCCTGGGAGGATTTGACTTCTTTTAGCTACTCTCATCGCTTTAAAGCAGCTGTCGAACCATTCTGTTAAGTCTACATGTAATCCAGGGGGTAGAAAAGGAAGGGAGGTTGGTTGAAGCTTGATCTTATTTCCTTTCAAGTCTTCCAACTCTATCGGTTCCTTCGGCGGATTTATATTGAGGTATGAATAAAAGTGGTCACCAGCAAGCAGATATGTCCTATCTTCAACTTTTTTGCTTTCCGTAATTCCAACCTCCACTCTAACTCCTTGCAATCCTTGGGTATGTCCTGGAAGGAAAACCAGTTCGAGGCCCTTTTCGATAACAAAATCTCCATCAACAAGGCAAAGGTCCATGTTTTCCATTTTCTGAATATGTTCTAAGTCGTATATGAACCTATAATGTATGGGAGGATTAAAAGCCGACATCCATTCCTTCTTTTGAACATAAATTCTAGCATTTTGGAAAAGCTCTATTATGGCAACATGATCGAAATGTAAATGTGTTAGGATAACTGTATCAATCTCTCCTGGTTTCACATTAACGGAGTCCAAAGCATCTCTGACTCCCTTTTCCCCACCTCCAGAAACGGGAAATCCATGGACAAAGCCATTTACTGGCTCTTCAATCCCTGCATCAACGAGAATTTTTCTACCATTCCCCTCAATAAACCATATAAACACAGGGGCAACAACAAATGAGTTCATATCTCCAAGCATCTGCAAAACCCCTACCGGTGCCATGATTTCTGCCTGCTTTAATGGCCTTATCGTATATATATCGATCACTGGATTTACTTCATTTTGAAATTATTTAACATTTTAGGCATTTTTAAGATGCAATCTCTGAAATGGAAACTCGACGATTACGACAGCAGAGTCTGGTAAATCTTTACAAAAAAACACAACCAAAACACAACTAAAACAAAAACAAATAAATAGCGGTGTGATATTTTATAAAAAGGAGTTATTAAGAATGATAAAAATCGTATTAATCGCTTTAGGAACAATCTTTTTTCTGGTGATATCTTGTGTTATAATCGGAGACATTACCTTTAAGAAAAGTGCAAGAAGTGAAGCTGAGCAACTTTTTAAAAATAGTAAGATGGCAGAGATTGTTACTGAAGAAGATGTAAAAGATCTGCCTAAACCTGTTCAGAGATATTTGAAGTACACACAGATAATAGGCAAAGAAAAGATCAATTTTGTAAGACTGAAACAGGATGGATATTTTCGAATGAAAGAGGACCAAGGATGGATGCCGATAGAGGCGGAGCAGTACTTCAACGCTGATTCGGTCGAGTTCATATGGATTGCAAAGGCTAAATTTGCTCCGCTGCTGTCGATTTACGCAAAAGATGAATTCATTGATGGTAAAGGTAACTTGGTCGTAAAACTGCTTGGGCTCATCAAGGTTGTCGATGCAAAGGGATATGAGGTTGATCATGGAGAACTTCTGAGATTTCTCGCTGAATGTATTTGGTTTCCCTCAGCGTTTTTAAACGATTATATTGAATGGGAATCTATCGATAACGATTCAGCAAAGGCGACTATAAATTACAGGGGGATCTCGGCCTCAGCCGTTTTCTATTTCAATGAAAAAGGGGAGGTTACGAGTATTACTGCGAAAAGATACAGAGAAGTAGATGGAAAATTCGTGCTCGAAGACTGGGAAGGGAGAGTTTTGGAATATGAAAAGTTTAATGGCATAGTTGTTCCAAGTGGAGTTGATATAATCTGGAAATTAAAATCCGGGGATTTTTGTTATGATAAAATCGGAATAATTGATATCGAGTACAACGAAGCTTCAACATATTAACACACTAAACTAATGAATGAATTAGCATCTTTTCCTACCTCTCCGACAAAAACGAGCATGAAAGATTTTATAAGTAAGGAAAATCCAATCTTGCCATGAAATTGGCCGATGAAGTAAAAGTGGCTTTGATAACTGCTGCTTGCGTGCTTACAATTGCAATTGTATTCAAAAACATATTTCATGCTCAACCCGACTTTGTCCTATCGAATGCCCCAGTGTATCTACTTATCCTTTACCTGATTACAAGAGGTAAAAGTAGAAGATCAGAATGCAATAAACCCCTTTACTGGAGCATATCGATAATCTTTGTCACTTTGTTCATCATAGGATTCTATGCCATATGATCTTGTCACCATATTTAACTAAAAACCAAAAGCGGCATCTAAAACTCAAATCAATCTTAAACCGATGCGGGGGGAGGGATTTGAACCCTCGGACCCCTACGGGACTAGACCCTCAATCTAGCGCCTTTTCCTGACTCGGCAACCCCCGCTTTATTTTATAAAGATTTTCGAAGATTTTTAGGTGTTATTCTCGAACCCTTTTTATTTTAAACCTCTAAATCGTGGCCTCTTACAACCTCTTATATAACCTCATCTTTGAGCTGTTTATGAAATTTGTGGTTTCAAGTTTAAGGTTTCAAGCTTTAAAAGTTCAGAAAAGATTCTCTCAAAATTAGAGTTCCATTGTCAATATTATTTTTCGATTCTTTAGTCTACATCTCTCCATCTTTCGATCTGTACCTCTCGGCAACTCTCCAAGCAATTATAAGCCTTGCAACATCTACTTCATCTACCTTTTCCTTTTCGAGTATCATTCCACCACCAGCCACATTGGCGATTAATTCCTCAATCTCTGACAGGGTCTCTCTATCAACAATGCCATTGAATTCGATCAAGCTGTACCTTTTGCCCCCTCTGCTAATTTTTCTGTATTCTAAATAAAATTCATCTGCTTCAAGCTCAACCATCGATGAAAGGTTCAGTGGAAAATGGATTTCACTCAACCTCTCGCCTGTAATCAGTTGGAGGATCCTTATCCAGTACGGTGAGCCTTTCTGGTATTCTTTCTTTGATTTATCTTTCCTTATTTTGACAATAATCTCAGCCCTTCTTTTTTGAGGTTCGACGTACTTTTTATAGTCGATCTTTCTCGACTCCATCTCTTTAAGCACTTCTCCAAGTTTGTATCCCCGCTCATTAACATCCCTTTTTATCTTCCACTCCCTTCTTACCTCTAAATCTGGATCTATAAATATCTTAAAATCGAACAGCTCACTAATTTTCTTTTTATAGAAAGGATGAAGTCCTTCAACAATCACGATTTTCCTAGGCTTTACTCCAATGGGCTCGGAAAATTTTCCTGTTGAGTGATCGTAAACGGGCATTAAGATTTTTTTATCCTCTTTCAATGATTTTATATCCTCATAAATCTTTTCAAAATCATTTGCTTTGGGATGAAGTGGAGTAAGGTTTAACTTTCTTCTTTGTTCCCTATCGTATTTGTGGTAGTTATCCAACGAGATTGTAATAACATTTTCCTCTCCGAAAAGCCTCACTATGCCTCTAGCAAACGTTGTTTTGCCGGATGCACTATCGCCAGCTATTCCGACGATGAATGCCATGAAACTCTTTCTTTACTAATTCTTAAATACTTTTATATATCCTCATGAGAACTCAATATAAATGAAATCTAATAATGAGAGCCTTTCATTTGCTGAATTCTCAGAATTCTGTATGGAGCTTGAAAAGATTTCTTCGACTTTAGAACTTGCTTCCAGAATTTCAGAGTATTTAAGAAAAATAAAGAATGATAAAGACCTCTACAACTTATCCCTTTTCATTCTTGGCAGAATTTATCCACCATGGGATGAGAGGGAAGTTGGTGTAGGTATCGGTTTGATATATGAGGCTTTAAGAATATCTACCGGCTTGAATAAAGCTCAGATAGAGAATTTCGTAAAAGAGACAGGCGATCTGGGAATCGCATCAGAAATGGCCCTATCAAGAAAACTCCAAACCTCTCTTTTCGTCCAAGAACTCACCTTGCAATACGTAAGAGAGGTTTTTGACTCTATGAGTGCGTTGAAGGGTGAAAAAAGCCAGAAAAAGAAGATAAAGATGCTTGTCGATCTCTATTCCTCCGCTTCACCAATCGAAGCTAGATACCTTACGAGACTCCTTCTCGGTGAGATGAGGCTGGGTGTTGGAGAGGGTATTCTGAGAGATGCAATTGCTAAAGCTTGGGGACTTGACGCAGAGCTCATTGAGAGAGCATACATGATAACGAACGATTTTGGGACGGTTGCAATTACAGCCAAAAATGAAGGGCTTGAAGGACTGAAAAAGCTGAAGATAAAGCCACACATCCCGGTTAGGATGATGCTCGCTCAGGTGATTGAAAGCGTCGAATCAGCAATCAGCGAAATGGGAAAAGCAGCGGTAGAATGGAAGTTCGATGGAACAAGGGTTCAAATCCATTATTCAGACGGCAAAATAACGATATTCTCCAGAAGACTTGAAAACGTAACAAGAGCATTGCCGGATGTCGTCAACATGGTGAAGGAGAATGTGGAGGAGGGAGTAATTCTTGATGGAGAGGCCATTGCAGTGAAAGATGGTAGACCACTTCCATTTCAGAACATCCTGAGGAGATTCAGAAGGAAGCACGATGTTGCGAAAGCAGCAGAGAGAATCCCCATAATCGTGCAGCTGTTCGATGTTCTCTATTGTAAAAACGATTATTTTAATGGCGAAACGATTGATTTACCACTGAAGGAAAGAAGGAAGATACTGGAAAGAGTCGTGAAGGAGAACGAAGGTTTGAAGGTTGCGAAACAAATTCTGACTTCTGATCCCAAAGAGGTTAAAAGGATCTTTGATGAGTCGATTGAAGCTGGACATGAAGGGGTGATGATAAAGAATCCTGAATCTCCATACATCCCTGGAAAAAGAGGAAAGAACTGGTTGAAAATTAAGGAGGTTATGGAAACCCTCGATCTGGTTGTTATAGGTGGTGAGTGGGGGGAGGGTAAGAGAAGCCATTTGCTCAGCTCCTTTGTTCTTGCTTGTGTTGACGAGAATGGAGAGCTAATTCCAATTGGCAAAGTTGCGACTGGTTTTACAGATGAGGATCTTGAGGAGCTAACTGAGCTTTTCAAACCTGAAATAGAGTTCGAAGAAGGGAAAAAGGTAACAATAACTCCTAAATATGTTTTCGAGGTCGCATATCAAGAAATTCAGAAGAGTCCCAAGTACAAGAGTGGTTTCGCCCTTCGTTTTCCACGATTCGTTAGATTGAGGGAGGATAAAGATGTATCCGAGGCTGATACATTGGAGAGAGTTTCAAAGCTTTACGAGAGCCAGTTTAAAGCCTAATTGGAGTTTTTGAATAGGGTTTTTGGAAGAGATTCAAGATCTATAATTTGTTTTCAACTTGTTTTTCAAACGTTCAATAAACGGTCTAAAACGATGTCTAAAACGATCTACTCAAAAATCCTTTCAATCAACCACTGGGAATCGAACTTCACAAGATCGTCGTAATCTTGCCCGGTTCCAACGAAGAGAACTGGTTTTTCGGTGACATAGCTTATTGAAATCGCTGTCCCACCCTTTGGGTCTGCATCAAGCTTCGTTAGAATGCTTCCATCTATCCCCACAGCCTCGTTGAACATCCTTGCCCTCTCAACGGCATCGTTTCCCGCTAAGCTTTCATCGACGAAAATAGTCAAGTCAGGCTTTGTCACCCTCTTTATCTTTCCAAGCTGATCTATAAGATTCTTTTTCGTGTGCATCCTACCAGCTGTGTCTGCAAGGACAACGTCTATCCCTCTCGCCTCAGCATGCCTTACGGCATCGTAAATAACGGCAGCGGGATCTGCTCCTGCCTTATGCTTTATCAGCTTAACATCAAGCCTTTTTGCATGTTCCTCAAGCTGTTCTATCGCTCCAGCTCTGAACGTATCGCCAGCAGCGATAACAACAGAAAATCCATCATCCATCAATCTTTTTGCCACCTTTGCTATTGTCGTCGTTTTTCCTGTCCCGTTCACTCCGACGAAGATTATATTCGCTGGCTTCTCTGCCTGTTTTATGTACTCATCGAAGTCAAACCTGTTTGCATCGAGAATCTGTTTTAGTATGTCCTTAAGTTCATCAACTACCAAGTCAGAAAGTTTCTGACCTATTTTCTTCCTTTTACCGATAAGCCTATCTTTCAGCTTTGAATTTATCTCCTCAACAACATCAAACGCAACATCGCTTTCTAAAAGGAGAATTTCAAGTTCGGAAAGAATTCCTTCGAGTTTTCCCTCATCGATTATTATCTCTCTCTCTAAAACTAAGGCAGAGAGTTTCTGTTTTAATCCGATTTTATTTTTTTCTCCGTACTTCTTTGCTTCTTCAATCTTAGTTGGCTCTTCTGCCTCGATGGCTCTTTCTGCTTCTTCATCAACCTTATTTTTAAAGACTCTCAACCTCTCTTTTAAACTCTTAAACATCTATATCCCTTTTCCTTTTACTGCAAAGGTTTTACTTCTGGGATTTTGATATCTCGGCTATCTCTTTTTGGATCTCTTGGGCTTGGGAATAAATTCTCTCTAGAAGTTGAACGTACTGATCTTTGCCTTTTTCAACCTTCTCTTTTCTTTTCTTCAGTATATCGATAACTTCTCGAACTTCCCTCTCAATAACAACTCCCGCACCAACATCGACAAGCATCTTTTTGGATTCTTTCACATCGACATATGCGAAAACTCCAGCACCGAGATTCATCAGTGCATCAACGCCATCTTCCAACCCATCGAAGTATTCTAGGGTTTCGATTGTTTTGTCGAGCTCAGATTCCACAACTTCCATCTCAAAAATCCTTTTCTGGATCGTTTCAGCCTCATTTTGAAGTTGCTGTAGCATAAGCAACTTTTCTTGTACTTCACGAGGCATTTCATTTCTTTCTTCCATTGTATCACCTAATATTCAGCGGTTTTAATTTCCTCTATCTCTTTTATCTCCTCTATTTCAATCAGATTCCTTTTTATTTTATGGTTGCTTCCAATGAGAGAGAGTATTTTTTCAATTGCGAATCTTTCGTTATGTGCCTCAATAACCTTTGTGAACCTATTCCATGAGTCCCCATTTCTGAATCTTCCTCTAACCTCAAATCTCATTTCAACCACCTTTTCGAGCTTTAACAGGATGTACCTCGGATTTTAAAAGCTTTGGTTTTTGTAAAACTTTTGGTAAACTTTTTGCCAACCATTTGCCAACCAATTTCAATTTTTACAAGGTTCTGGACTATATGAAACCTAGAGCCTCCTCAATAACCCCAAGCTCAAACCCGGTTGTGTCCCTTCCCGCTATATATCCTTTTGTATTAGCAACCAAGCCAGTTCCTACCATATCGCTACCGAAGTTAACGGTACCCGTTTCAACCTCTACCCCAAGTATTTTGTTAATTTTTTTGATCTCCCATTCCTTGGAATTTGGATTTATAAGGCCACCTTTGTTCGTCACTACAGCTGACATACCGACGGTTTTTATACCCCCTATCGTGCCTGTTGAAACCTTTACATCAAGAAATTCAGAGACTTTTTCAACAACTTTTTTCTCGATCTCAGGGTGAACAATTGCACCATAGTCGTTAAGACAGACGTTGTTTCCCAAGCATGTCATATTTGTTTCCACAATTTCCACTTCAAATACCCTCGATAATCTCTCGATCTCTTTTTTTCTAACATATTGACTGACGAGTATTCCATTGGAATTTGCTGCAGCCATAGCTCCCACAAGCTCCGAGCCAGCAATGGTTGTTTGAATAACCTCAACATCAAGTTCATCCTTTAGAATGCTCTCAATCTTTTTATCTCTCAATCCCAATACTGCAGCGCTCTCTGTAACTCTTATGTAAAGGCCAATCAGTGGAATTCCGTTGATGGATAAAAGCTTCGCCATTCTATCTTAAAAACAAAAACTAATCAAAATTACTCTGCAATTTCAACTTCAACTATCCCGTCGTCGAACTTCACAGCCCTAACCTTGATCTTCCCAGGTGGTTTCTGAGCTCCTCTTTCCCAAAGCTTCTCGTTCAGTTTGGTGTCGAACTTGATGTTCTCAGGCAATGCTTTCATGTGTCTGCTAAGGAAGTTCCTCAAGTACTTCACAGCTTTTTTCGTCCTGAGCCATCTGGGATACTTCTTCAATTTCTGTCTCAAACGAATTGAATAGACCCTCTCCAGAACAATTTTCGCCATTACCATCACCTACTTCCTATTTAAACTTTCAGTTTTGAAGTCCTCCAGTGTCTTCTCTTCGGACTACCAAACACTCTCCTCTTTGTTTTTAACGAAACCCAGACCGGAGCCCTTCTGTTCTGTTTTGTAAACTTTGCAAGCCTGAATTTAACTCCAACAGTTTTTTTGCCCATCTAAACACCTCAAAATTATTTTCTGATGATTCTCGTTTCTCTTTTCTTGGGTAAAGCCTTTTTAAGAATTTCAACAAGCATCTCGTCGGTTATCTTCTGTCTGAGCCTTCCTGACTGAGCTAGAGCTATCAGCTGGTTTTCGATGGATTCAGAAATCTCTGGATGAGCTAATTTAATCCTAGCAAGCCTCTCACGGGCTTCTGGCTCAAGAATAACTCTAAGTATCGCTCTCTTTTGAGCCTCGATCTCTCTTTGTATTTCTTGTTGCCTTCTGATCTCTTCAATCTCTCTCTGTCTCTGCTGCTGAAGTTCTGCAAGCCTCCTCCGTCTTATCTCTTCAAGTTCGTCCATTTTATCACCTTTAAAACTTAGTATTTCTCAAGAGCTGGGATCTTTTTTACTAGATCTTTTTTTAGCTCAGAAGCTGACTTATCCAGGAATGCTCTTCCCTTCGGGGTTACAACTCTTCCTTTATCTTTCTTCTCTACAAAACCAGCGCTTTCAAGTTGCTGTAGAGCCTTTCTTATTATTGACCCGCTCCCTTTTCTGAATTTAGGAGGTTTGGAACCCCTTCTCTTTCTTCCACCGTAGATACTCCTAAGCCTTTCAATCCCAACGGGTCCATCGGTATATACCTTCCTCAGGATTGCTGAAACCCGAATATACCACCAGTTGGGCTGTTGAGGGGATCTTTCCTTATGTACTCCCGTTTTGACATAGGCAGCCCATTCAGGTGGCTTGAATTCTTCCATTTTTTCCAGTTTCTTCGCAACATATTCAATTAGCTCGTCAGCCGGAACATCATATACCGTTGTCATTTCAACCCTCCTTTATGAAAGTTAGCACCATACCCCTAAGGCTTACAAGCCTGCCATTAATACTTTTCCCAATCAATTTGGCAAGCTCCTTCCTGTCAAGTTCTGAACTATCTCTGAAACTTCTCAGCATTTTAACCTTTACCCTTCCATGCTTCTCTAGCTGAAAATTAATCTCGTTAATTAAACTTTGTGTTAATCCATTTTTCCCGATGTTAATCACCGGAATTTCAGCCTTGCCCTTGCGTTTAGGAGCCATAAAATTTTCACCGTCTAATTATGGTTTTTCGTGGATTAAAAATCTTATGGGGCCTAATTCATTTGATTTAGTTTGAAGCTAAGAGAGGTTAATCGTTAAATTAAAAACCTCTTAAAAATTTCTCTAAAAACAAGAATTTAAATGTCATCCTTTCAACTTTTTTCAATGAATTTTGAGATCACAGCTAAAGATGTGATGGGAAGAATCGGAAGGTTGAAAACTCCTCATGGGATTGTAGAGACTCCAGCTTTGATGCCTGTAATAAATCCGAATCTGAAGTTCATTTCTGTCAAAGAAATGAAAAAGATGGGAGCACAGATAGTAATCACGAATTCCTACATCATCTACAGGAACGAAAATTTGAAGCAGATAGCGATTGAGAAGGGAGTTCATGGGTTGATAGAAAGCGATCTGCCTGTAATGACTGATAGCGGTAGCTACCAGCTCATGGTTTATGGGGATGTAGAGATTGACAATAGAACTATCGTGGAATTTCAAAATCAAATCTGTTCAGATATAGTGGTTCCTCTTGACATCCCAACTCCACCGAACGCATCTATAAGTGAGGCTGAGAAGGATCTTAAAGAAACACTGAAAAGGGAGAAGGAGGCTATGGAACTCCATGAGAGGATTGATGATAACAGATTGATTGCAGCACCAGTTCAAGGAGCAGTGTATCCGGAGTTAAGAAGACTCAGCGCGAAAAGGGCTGCAGAACTCAGAGCGGATTTTTACCCGATTGGAGGTGTGGTTCCTCTCCTCGATACCTATAGATTCTCTGATGTTATCAGAGTTATACTGGAGGTTAAGTCGGAACTCCCACCTTCTGCTCCAGTCCATCTATTTGGTGCTGGACATCCTATGGTCTTTGCGATGGCCGTTGCTTTGGGTTGTGACTTCTTTGATTCGGCTGCATACGCTTTATATGCAAAGGATGACAGGTATCTGACAGTTCAAGGCACTAAGAAACTTGAGGAACTGCAGTATTTTCCATGCAGCTGTCCTGTATGCAATGATTTTACACCCAGAGAACTGAAGAAACTCCCCAAGGATGAAAGACAGCTTTTGCTTGGAAAGCACAACCTTTACGTTTCGTTTGAGGAGATCAATGTCATCAAGCAGGCGATAAAAGAGAAATCCCTCTTCGAACTGGTTGAAAGCAGGATAAGGAGCCATCCGTACCTCGTTTCTGCCTGGAGGGTGATAAAAGAGTATAAAGATCTCATAGAGCTTTATGATCCTTCGGCAAAGCAAGGTTTCTTTTACACCGGCATAGAAAGCATTTATAGGCTGGCTGTTCAGAGACATCATAGAAGAATTCTGAATCTTTCCCTTGATGAAAAAAGATATGTTATTTCAGCAAAACATGTTTTGGAGGATGGTCAAACAGCCCAAGCAGATTTCTACCTCCTTCCAGTATTTGGTGTTGTTGTGGGGGAGTTCTATCCAGGAGGACACGCTGAGCTGCCAGAGGATGAGTATATTGAAGAAGAAGCACTGGAAGAAGGGTTTAATTGCCTTCTTGATTTCCTTAAGAAAAATAGGGATAAAGGTTTTGAATTAAGATTGACCAAGAGGTGGGTCGATTTTATCAGATCTAGGAGGTTAAAACTCCCTGAAAATGCTGAAATCGTCGAAATAGAAGAGGTCAAGCGGGATAATTAAAAGAGAAAAGGTGAAGAAATGGTTGAAGTTTACCTAATAAAAAGGGATGGTTGGGCAAGGATTTGCCAGATGAAAGTCGAAAATCACGATATAACCACCCCCGCCGTCATAAGCTTGGACGGTAAAAAGAGCTTGCTTGGAAAAATAGATTTTGATCTCGTACCATACAGCCTTAAAGCTTTGAATGAAGAAAAATTCAATAAGCTTTACCAAGAAGACAGAAATTTTATTGTTGGTACTGGCCTCAGCGTGCTCTCTCCCCCCGAACTTGTGAAATACCTGATAGAGCTCAGAAAAAAGAGCATCACTAAACCTTTCATCGTAACAGGAATCGCTACTCCACAGAATCTTCCCATCCTCTGCTATTATGGAGTTGACCTTGTAGATGATTCAAGAGTTGTGATGGCAGCCTATGAAGGATATTATTTGCTCGAAACTGGTTCCTTTCTGGTAGAAAAGTTGAAAGAGCTACCATGCTCCTGTAAAGCATGTGAAAGGGTTAGAGCCAACTTCCCAAATCTTAAAAGAGAAGAAAAAGTCGATTTTCTAAAAGAACACAATACTTTGAAGCTTCAAGAGCAAGCTAGGCTTTTGAGAGAAATCATCCGTTCTGAGACTTTAAGGAATTATATCGAAGTTAGGGCAAAAACCAGTCCTGAGTTAACTGTAATGCTGAGGAAAGCAGATGAAACTGACTTTTTTGAAAGAATGTATCCCAGATTCAAAAGGAGCATTGTCTATATGAACACAATGGAATCTTTTAAAAGGCCTGAAGTGGGTTATTTCCTTAAAAGGATAGCCGAGGTTTACAAGCCCCAAACAAAAACCGCTCTTCTTTTACCATGTACTGCCAGAAAGCCTTATTCACTTTCAAAAACTCACAGAAAGGTTCTTAACAGTATTGGAAAACTTGTGAGCTTTGTAGACGAGATAATTATTTCGTCTCCTTTGGTTTGTCCAAGGGAATTTGAGCTAACGTACCCAGCTCAGAATTACGATACTCCTGTAACAGGAGTTTGGAGTGGTGAAGAAATCGATTTCGTTGCTGAAAATCTATTAAATCTCCTAATTGGTTTTGAAAAGATCATAGCCCACGTTGAAGGAGGATACAGGAAAGTTGTTGAAAAAGTTGAAAAGGAAATCGAAGGTGAGGTTATTTACACGTCAGAGAATGGTGTTACTTCTAAAAAATCCATTAAAAATCTTAGAGAGAAGCTTGAAGAAGTTAGAATTGAAACAAGAGATAGGAAAGACAGATATTTAGCGATATTCAACTCGATGTTCAGATATCAGTTCGGGCTTGAACTGAAGGAGTTCATCAAAGGTGGAAAAGTAAGGGGCAGGTATCCAAATCTTGAACTTTATCTCAAAGAAAGAGTCCTTAGAATTGACAATCTTTATGGAATGTTGGATGTTGATTTAGGACTGGCAGAAGATTTGGTTAAAAAGAAGATGAACTTGGTTGAAATTGGTGAATTTGAACCAAAGGGAACGATTTTCTCCGCCGGTATCGTTGATGCCGATGAAGAGATAAGACCGAATGACATTGTTTTTTTCAAAAACGATAGCTTTGTTGGAGTAGGTAGAGCTTTAATGTCCGGTGAGGAAATGGTTGAGGCTGCTAAGGGTGTTGCTATAGAGGTCAAAAGGAAAAAGGTCATATAACCCATAATCCATGAAGGTAACTTTAATATGTCTTAGAAAAGACTAAATCTTATGCGAATGGACTTCATATTTGCCGGATTCATCCTGCTAATGGTTGGTTTGTCAATGATCACCCTATCATCGGCAAATCCGGAATTTGGAGGTATAATACTCATAGGTCCTATACCAATCATTTTTGGAACTTCAGTTAATGCTACAGTCTCTGCTGCTCTGATTGGGATCGTTCTTTTATTTTTCCTCCTTGGATTGGCTAGGATTATGAGGTAGCTCCTCGGAGGTTGCACATGGTATGCAAGGAGGTGATGAGATGATTGAAACTCTCGGAATTGTGCTGATTTTTATCGGAATCATTCTCATCTTCATAGGGATGATAAGTAGTGGAGATAGAATTAGCGAGAGAAGTGTTTTTGAGAGAGAATCTCGAGCTTATGAAAGGAAAAAAAGAAGAACCTATGTTTCCGAAATACCTGAGATTCATGAGGTACCCGAAGAGATCAATGGGATTTACGAAGATTATGGTGAACATGGAAAGTATGGTTGGAAGAATAAAGAAAAGAGGGAAGTTAGGGGCGCTGGAATTATAATGATAGGACCAATTCCGATAATTTTTGGAGATTCAAAATATGCCTTTTACCTCGGGATTATTGCAATGATTTTAATGCTTCTTAGCATTCTGATTATGTTTTCCGTTTGGATTTAGGTTTGATAGGTTTAAAAAGGTGTTTAAGAAAATTAAGAGAAAAATTGATTCTTCTATAAGTTTTAAGTTAAGTATACTTTTTCGACTTTAAATATCGATTTTTTAGGCACATTATTAGCAGTCAAGCTTCAATAATAATCCACACATTTATAAATTTTCTAAATCTACCTAAGAGACCTTAAAATTAGCCTTTTTAACTACTTCACCGTTTATTCTTAAGATAATAGTATAATCTCCCTTTTCAAGCTTTCCAAGGTCGATTGTATGATTGTAATTTGTTATAACTTGTGCACATGGTTTTTCAGGTTCTTCATAAGAGAAATCAAGGTAATATTCATTCCCTCTGAGTTGTTTTCCGACATACCCGAACTTGTGGCATGGAGTTGGAAGGGCCATCAAAATATTTACCTTCCAGCCGCTATCTGTTTCCAAAACAAAGATATTTGGTTTAGATGACAAGTTTGCCTCCTTTTTAGGTACTTTTGGCTCTTTCTTTTCCACACATCCTGATAATGCGATGACCACTATAAGGAAAACGAGAATCCACTTTATTTTTCCTGAAATCATTGTTTGCTTTTTGAGAAATACCAATTTAAATTTTTCCCAAATGCTTTTTTTATCTCTTTCTTATGGGGATTAATGAAATTCGTGAAATTCGTGAATATAGGTAGTACCGAGCCTTCGACACCATAACCTATTTATACCCATCTGAAAAGGTTATTTTGCCGACGGCCATAGGATCGGGGGAAACACCCGGACTCATTCCGAACCCGGAAGTTAAGCCCCGTTCCGTTCCGTGTTGTACTGTGTTCCGAGAGGGCACGGGAACCACGGAAGCTGTCGGCATTTCTCTGTATTTCTAACTTCTTTCTCTATTTTAAGCTTTAAAGTTTTAGTAGCTTTATAGCTTAGCTTCAATGATTTCAATAAATTCTTTAATATCTTCTAATGTTCATTTCTTGATGGTTACTACCGAACTTCTAGGGGAGATACTGGCAATAATCTCGGCAATATTCTGGGCAATTGGTGCGAGTGTTTATAAAAAAGGTCTGGAGAGCACGGATGTTTGGTCAGGGAATTTGATGAGGACGGGTTTCACCTCAGTGGGTTTTATAATTTTCATGCTTTTAAAGGGTAGCTTTTTTGAATCCCTTGCATCCTTTTATCCTACCCTCTTTTTCTGGCTTTTTGTTTCAGGTTTCTTTGCATTTTTTCTCGGTGACATTCTTTATCTTGTTTCCCTTAATGAGGTTGGAGTGGCTAGGGCCGTGCCGGTAAGCTCTACGTATCCACTTTTTGTTGCTTTATGGGCTTTCCTGATCTATAGAGAAGAGATAAGTTTTCTTCTAATTGTCGGAACGATAATGATCTTATTCGCAATAAAGTTGATTTCTGAGGAGGAAAACGGATCAAAAGAATCAAGGAAAGGAATAATTTTTGCCCTTTTTGCTGCAATATGCTGGTCTCTGAGCATAACAATACTTGATTATCTCACAAATTTTCTGCCTTCGGAGGCTGTTGCTGGATTTAGATTTATGATAGCATTCTTGTTGGTTAGTGCTGTGGTAAAGAAAAGAGGTTTCAACTTCAATCGAAAAGCAGCCCTATGGATTGGATTCGGAGGAATGATTGTCTTAGTAACGAGCAACTACACCTTCGTCGAGGCGATCAGAATTATTGGTTCAGCAAAGGTCGCTCCAGTTTCTTCAACCTATCCTGTTATCTCAGCCTTTTTTGCAGCGGTCTTTTTGAAAGAAAAGCTCACCTTGAAAATAATACTTGGTACTTTACTTTCCGTTTTAGGAGTTTTGGTAGTGGTAATCTCATAATTCATTCTTGGTTAATCTGAAGGTAACAGAACAATAGAATTGCCCCCACAGTGAATTTCCCCTTCTTTAACCCTCGAATTTAATATTACGACTTTGTCCCCTATGTCGGCCTTTTTGAAAACGTCAGACTTGTCACCCCATAAAAGAACTCTTACTCTCCCGCTCTCGTCTGAGATAAAAAGATCCGCATACTTGATCTTTCTCTCTTCCCTTACGATTTTTCTGAGCATTCCTATACCACTGATTCTCCCGGTTACATTTACACCGCGCATGTCTTCTGCCTCTCTTACTTTAGAAAGTTTTGTAAAGAAGTTCTCTTGATAAAATTCCCTTTGAAAGACTTCAATTTCCTCAAGGCTGGTAGAATAAAACCTAATCTTAATGTAATCTCCAAATCCGAGTGATTTAAGTTTGTCTAACGCATCCTCTGTGAATGAAAATGTCTGAATCGCATCATCCCCAGCAATAATCACGTCCACCCTGTCAGAAATTTTTTGAAGTCCTATGAAAAACCCTTCAACTTCAGCCTCTCTCTGTTCTAGGATGTTAACGTGAGTGGCATCATTGACAGAGAGCTCTATTCTTTCCCCAAATTCTCCAGATCGCCTAATAAATCCCTTTAGCTCTACCTCACATCCTGGAAAAATGTCTCCGACTTTCACGAGTTCTGCGGCATCATTCCAAAGAACGGCTGTTATCTCGGCTGTATCATCGGCAATCCTTATCCTTGCCAGAAGCCCCGAACCGTCTTTTTTCTTAAATTCTTTTACACTTGTTTGAAGAACTCTGCCGGCTATCGATACTTCCCCTTTGAAATTTCCAAGTTCAGCAATTTTAATCCTTGGTAGATATCCGAATTCATAGGCAGTGAGAAGCAAAGCTGTTTCCATGGTTATCGTATCTCCAAAGTGTTCAGAAATCTCACTGAATTTTTTCAGAAAATTTTCTTTTGTGATTTTATCTTTAACTTTAGAATAAATTTCATCTATTAGTTCATCAAAATTGGTGAAATTACCTTGCATTTTTTCGCTCATCTTACCACCTGATTAGGTTGATTTGATCCTGTTTTAGTTTTGTTTGCACTTATTTCTAAATTTTGATCTTTAAGCTTTTGATCTTTGAGCAGTTCGAGAGTGGTGAATGTTGGAAAAAATCTTGGTTAAACTAGTCCCAAAATCCCCTGGTTCTTATATATCTTCTCTCAGCCTCCATCAATTCAAGACAGAACTTGTCATCGCTCTCGTAATACTTAGAAAGAATTCTTGCTGCATTTTCTGCCCCAACTCCATGGGTGTTCATCGTAAGCACGGCCTTTTTGCCGTGAGAAAGGACAAGATTCGCGATTCGATGGAGTTCTCTCTTTGGAATTTCTTCCAGCTTTCTCCTTGCATTGAAACAGGCAATCAATCCAGAATGGCACTTTGGGCACCTTAAATCTTTTATCAGCCTTATTGGGGTTTTAATGGTATACTTGCAGTTCAGACAATGGAAAACTGTCACCTCATTCTCTAACCTCTGCCTGAAGATTCTTAATAAAGCTTCCACAGGCTTACCTGGCATAAGGAGGTCGAACGCATGCTCTCTTGATGCAAGGCCTATGGGGCTCAAGGAATCGTAAACCTTGATCTTAATGCTCCTTCCAAACTGAGAAATCAGCTCAGAGGCTTTTTCAACATCCATCTTCTCAACAAAAATCTCTCTTACAGCCTCCCTATATATCGGTGTGTCCTTCAGCTTTATCACGAGTTTTCTGAGATTTATCCTTGAAAGATCCAGATCCTTGCTGAGATACCCGAACTTTCTGGCTGAATGAATAACTTTCCACTGGAGCAGCTTTGTGTCGAGCAGAGCCCTTTCTGCCAGTTCTGGAATTGCATCTGGCCTTAACGATTTGATAATTTCTAACACCTCTTCAGAGGAAGCAGGAGTTAGCTTAATCCTGTATGGATCGATCTCGATGCCAACGTTTCTGCCTTTCCTCGCTGAGAGCAGAAGGGCAACTATCCTTCCTATCGTCTCATTCACCCTATGCCCAAAGCAGCAGTTGATTATTGCAACGTTGTCTGAAGATTCAATTGTTATCACTTTGTCGGAAGGAATTTCAAATCCCTTCTCTATTTGCTCAGAAATCAAATCAACTACAGTCTTCGTCGCTTCTACATTTGAACTATACACCTCTAAAAGCTTGGTATACAGATCTTCCTTCTTTTCAACTCTTAATCTTTCCCCTATCTCCCTCCTAAGCTTTCCCACTTCGAATGCAACTTCAAATGGGACTGGGATTTCCTCACCAACCCAGGATGGTATCTCTCCTTCTCTAACAACTGGCTCAACTTTCACAACATCATCAACAGCCAGAACCCTCCAGAGCTCACCTTTAATGGCAAAAACCTCACCGCTAAAAGTAGAGAGAAAGCCCTCATCTAGGCTCCCAATCGTTTTTCCCGTGGTGACATCAACGACTCTATAACTTTTCTCATCTGGAATCATCGAGATGTTGTCGTAGAAGTACCTCCTCGTCTTCCTTCTTGGAGAGATCCACTCGCCATCAAAAAAGATTACGTTTCCATTTGCGAGAAACTCGCAGATCTGGATAAACTCTTCAAATTCAAGGTTTCTGAAGGGATATGCTCTCTTAATCAATGAATATACCCTCTCCACATCTATCCTTTTGTATTCTAAGGCAATCGCGGAGATCTGATTTGCGAGAGTGTCAAGGCTGTTGTGGTGGATTCTAAGGAATTCTATTTCGTTACTTCTTGCCTTCCTCGATATTACCCATGATTCAAGAATATCATCGAAAGTTCTGCAGATGACATAACCCTTTGATATCTTATCCTTTCTGTGACCACTTCTCCCAACCCTCTGGAGGAGCCTTGCTACCTCCCTAGGGCTGTTGAACTGAATGACTACATCCACGTGCCCGATATCAATGCCTAACTCCATCGAAGATGTGCATATCAAGGCTTTCAGATCTCCATCAACGAACCTCCTCTCAGCTTCTATTCTCGCCTCTCTTGAAAGGGAGCCATGGTGAACCTCAACGTCTATCAGCTTCTTTAGCTTAATACCAAGAGCTTCAGCTGTCTGCCTAGTGTTTACAAAGATCAGGGCGGAGTTATGGCTCTCAACAATCTCCTTTATCATCCTAAGTTCTGCTGCGACCTCTGGCTCAACATTAAGCTCTTGGGACAATTTGGTGTCTTCTTCAGTTACCTCAGGCTTAACGACTCGAAACTCGTATTCTTTGCTCTCTTCATCTACCAAGATTACCGGATTCGAAGAAAAGAAAGCTGAGACATCCTCACTCCTTACCGTTGCAGATAAACCAATTAAATTGTACTTAGAAAGCTCTTTAAGCCTTTCAAGTGCTATGGAAAGCTGAACCCCCCTCTCGCTGTCAACCATCTCATGGATCTCATCAACGACGACGTACCTCACATTTGTAAGGGCATCTCTCAGCCTCCTTCCTTGGAAAAGGATCTGAAGAGTTTCAGGAGTAGTTATGAGTGTTTGAGGGGGTTTAAGACTCTGCCTCTTTCTCTCCGAATCAACCGTATCGCCATGTCTTACAGCTATCGAAAAACCCAGTTTTTTTGATATCAGACTTATTCTTCTCAGCATGTCTCTATTCAATGCTCTCAATGGAGTGATGTAAAGGAGAAAGATCCCTTCAGGGTTCTTACTCTTTTCTTTTAGCATGAGCATTTTCTGGAATATGGGGATTATCGCAGCCTCCGTTTTTCCAGCTCCAGTTGGAGCTATGATAAGAACATCCCTATTCCCAACTATCTCCCTAAATGCCTTTTTCTGTAGCTCGCTCAGTTCTTTAATCCCAACCTCATTTAGAGCTTTCAGTAATCTGTTACTCGATTCGGGCATCGTAATCTTTTGGTTAGATGAAAAGGTTTATAATTTTAGCTTTGGGTTATTGGTTATAGTTTTTGTTTTGGACTTTTCAGGTATATCGATATGTAGATAATAACCTAAAATCAAATCGACCAAAGATCACCAACTCTACCCAATCTCGTCCCGTCCAACATGACTGCAGAGAAGTTCCACAACTTATAGCGATTGGTAATTTTTTTATCCATATTTACGGCTATTGAAGAGCATAGTTCATTGAAAGCAGGCATAACGAGCACTTTTTTAACATTTTTAATGTCTTTACTTTCACCACCCTCTATTTCACCTTCTACCCATTCCCCCTCAAGCCAGACTCTCCTTTTAACCCCACCTATGGTGTCAGAGATAAAAATCGCCGGATGAATATGGGCGAATACAAGAAATTTTGATTGCAAAACTTCGGCTGATGGTTTCGCATGTCCATGAAAAAAACCATATTCGCCGAAAACCATACCTGAAGAAGGTTCGATCCTTATCAGGTCGTCGAGTCCACTATCGTGGTTACCCCTTAGGAGAATTATTTTATCCTCCTCTATTCCCAGGTTTAACAAACTATTTTTAAAAAGCTCAACTTCTTTCCTTTCCCTTATCCTCAGCCCAATGTCATGTTTTAAATCCCCAAGAACTATTACTCCATCTGCTTTCTCAGATTCAGCCAGAGATACAGCATCTTCTATCACGGTTCTATCGGGAAAGTGAACAATACCGAGATGTAAATCAGCTATAACAATCCATTTCTCTCTTCCACTAATACTTAATGCGGGTTTGTCAGGGATCATCTTGAGCATCAAACAAATTAGGCTATAGAATTTAAAATATTTTAAAATATCTTGTTTCAAGTAATCGGTTTTCAAAATTTAAAATCAAATCCTCAAGATCTTCAAATTTTCAAAATATCTCGCTCCACAACCTCTTTATATAGGGTGAAACGTCTAACCCAACTTTCTTAGCATAGATTAAGGCTACAACCTCTGCAGAAAGCAAACCTGAAAACTTCTCCTGCATCCTGTTAATCTCAGCAACAACTTCAGGTTTGCTCACTCCAAGCTTCTCAGATATCAACTCCACAAGCTCATCAAAGATTCTGAACTTGAATATCCTCTTTATGTCCGGTTTAAAATCTATAGGGATTTCTACCTTTTTCAGATCAAAGGTTGGCTCAAGCTTACCCTCATCGAAGGTAAGCAGTCCATTTTTGATGGCTTCTTCAACAACCTTCTTGCTCATGCTATGGGAAAACCATTTGAAATCGAATGAGAGGATGTATGTTAAATCGGATTTTGTCATCTTTCTTTTCCCTTTGCTTTTAAAAGCAGCAGCTATAATCTGAGAAAGCATGGGCTAATTGCTGGTATTCTGATTAAAAATTTATGGGTTTTTGATGATCATAACTAGAACCTCACTGGAACCTCATTCAAGAGGAATCTTTAATGTTTCATAACCTATTTTGCCAGCTCTCTCAGGGAACTTGAAATAGAAAGTTACCTCTCCCCTAGGAGGGGTCGTGTTAGGATAGGAAAGAACCAGATCCTTCGCCTTGAAGGGTTCTATTTCAAAAATGTTTCCGAAGATGAAATTTTCACTGGCCATTTCAAAGCTCTGTGTTCCATTGAATATTGCCTTTACCACAATTACCTTAAGCGTAGCATTCTGCTTGTTTGTGATGTTGAAGTATAGAAGCGTACCTGGCTCTTTCTTTTCAAAGCTGTAGCTCACAGAGGGTGAGTGATGATGCCTTGGATCGTTGTGAACATATTCGAGCTTGCCCCTGCTCTCATTGGATGTTTTGTTATATACGAGCTTCTCATAGAGAAAAATTTTAAGATTTATCCAGTTAAGTGTACCTCTTTTTTGCTCCCAAGTAAGAACTATTGACTTGTCATTGTAATCTAAATGGTAAACTAAAAAGTCTGAGGTCTCAGTAATAACGTATGAAGGGAAGGAATTAACCATCCCCTCTCTATAACCATTGTACCACAACTCAAAACCCCTTGAAGAGGTGATGTGAATCGGCTTAAAGCTCTCCTTAACCGGTGTCTTTTCTACCTCTTCTACTTCTTCTATATAATCGTAAGCAATAATGCAAGGACGATCAGCTTTTTCATCCAGCACAAATTGATTTTATTTTATATTAAAATTGTTGAATGTCAATGATGATGTGATTTAAAGAATTATTTTTACCTAACTCTCAATTTGGTTCACTCAATCCATTTGGCGTTTTCAATCTAAATTACTCTTTTTATTGTCGAAAAGATTTTGGTGCATCTCATTCGCAAGAGTGGTTGTGATGCTAACAGCCTTCGCTATTCTTTCCATCGAAGCCTCGTTAATGCGTTAAAATATATTTCCAGTATCTTTAAAGCTCCATCAAACTTCAATTTCTTATCTAAACTCTTTGAATTTTTTACTGAAAAACTTCACCAAAAAGTTAAAGCAATTGGAATTTAAGTTTCGCTTATGCCTGCTATGCCTACTATTACTTTCATATTCCTTGAGGCGTCTATTGAACCAATTCCTAAAAGCATAATAAATCACCCCATCATCCTCAAAGACTCCAAAAGGCGGAAAAGACCACCATCTGAGATCCTTTTAGATGACTCTAAGCATCATGCTGCCATGAAAGATCTTGAGAACTGCAGAAAAAGGGGAAGACCTGATATAATTCATTTTTGCTTACTATCAGTTTTTGATTCCCAGCTTGGTGAGTTATCAGACGTTTATGTACACACTATCGACGGGAAGATCATCAAATTCTCAAAAGGATTAAGGTTACCAAGAAACTACAACCGTTTTGTTGGGCTTATGGAGCAGCTTTTAAAGGAAAGGAAAATTGAGAGTGGAGGAAAAACCTTAATTGAAATAAAAGATTACGACCTCAAGTCCACCCTTCGATCGATAGATCCGTCTCAAACACTTTTCCTTACAGAAAAAGGCAGAAAAATTGATGATTTAAAAATTAACGTCAATTCGAGAAATGCAATTCTGATTGGTGCTTTCCCCCACGGGGATTTCGATCATAAGGTATTAGAAGTCATAAAAAATTTCAATCCTGTATACGTATCTCTCGGAAGTAAAAGCTTCACTTCACTTTACGTAACAAATAGGGTTATATGCCTGCTAGAGGATTTATTTGATATTACTTGATATTACTCAACAAGTACTTAATTACTCGAATAGGTAGATAGGAGATAGGGTAGAGAAAATGAAAGAATTTGATTTCATCAAAATCGCTTCAAATATTTTCAGGAAAAAGAAAGAGGAGGTTATAGCAGGAGCTGGAGAGGATGATTGTGCAGTTGTCAGAGTAAATGATAAGTATCTACTTTTCACAGCTGACTCTCTCCACGAAAAAACGGATTTTCCCAAGCAAATGCTGCCCTTGGAAATCGGACACATGGCTTTGGCGGTTAATCTGAGCGATTTGGCTGGGAGTGGAGCAAAACCCGAGTACTTCCTCTACACGATAAGCCTGAGAGAAGGTATAGACGAGGAGTTTTTCAGCCAAATTCTCACAGGAATTAAAAACCTCGCAGACAAATACGATGTAGGGGTGATAGGCGGAGACATCGATTTTGCAGATGAACTCTACATCTCGGGCTTTGCCGCGGGCTTTGCAGAAAGGTTTGTGCTACAATCTGGAGCAAGGCCAGGAGATAAGGTTTGGATGACTGACATAACTGGAAAAGCCCAGCTTGCCCTTGAAATGCTTTTCTCTGGTAAAGAAAGAGATGAGGTCCCGTTCATTAAATCCTTGTTAACTCCAGAACCGAGGATTGATGAAGGTCTTAAAGCCTCCTCCTATGCAAGTGCAATGACCGACATAAGTGACAGCCTTGCAATCTCACTCAATCTCATTGCAAGGAAAAGTGGGGTAAAAATTGAGATTTTAGAGGATCTTTTAGATTTGTCGGAGCTTACAGAGATTGTGAATTATAACAAGGCTCTTGAACTTTTCCTATATGGTGGAGGAGACTTTGAACTTGTTTTTACAGCTGAAGAAGATGAAGATATTAATGGAATGGAGATAGGGAAAGTAGAGGAGGGAGAGGGAGTCAAATTAAAAAGGAAAAGTGGGGGGAGTGTGGAGGTGCAATTCAGGGGTTATAGCCATTTTTAGTTGGAATTAACTTCACTCGATAACCGTGCCTATTTCATCAACGTCGCCGTTTACTGCCCTCAAAATGTTTTCTGGAGTGCCAAGGAAGATTAATGTCCTTATTTTACTCCTTTGGATTATTTTTGCTGCAAGCAAATCGATGACATTACTGCTTCCTGCAACAGCTTCACCTTTCGAAACTATCTCAGACAACTCATCAAAGCTAAGTCTATCAAACCTTTTTGCATCCTTAACTCTTTTAGGATCAGCAGAATAAACCCCGTCTACCGATGTTGCATTTAAAAGCAAATCTGCTCCGACAAATTCTGCAAGCAAGGCCGCAGTTGCATCCGTCGTGTGGCCCGGAAATGTTCCCCCCATGATGATGACAGGATGAACTAAAGATAACTCAAACGCTGATTTAAAATCCTCCGGAATCACTTTCGGTGAGTTTTCCACAGCTATGGCAAGAAGCATCGCATTCAATCTTGTAACAGCGATGCCGAGGTAATCGCTGTAAGTTTCGTCCGCTCCTAGAGCTCTTGCAACTTTGATGTAGTCTCTTGAAACCTTTCCACCACCGACCACTACAAACAGAGAATGTTCTTGTGAAATTTTGCTTATAACCTTACCGAATTCAGAAACTCTTTTCGACAACAGTTCAACATCAAACTTCTCTCCGATCAAAACAGAGCCCCCGAGTGACAGAACGATTCTCATCCAAAAGCAATAAATTCTCAGGAATTAAACTCTTTCGATCAGGTTTTCATTCTCTGCCAACAATCCAAAAAGTTTATATATCATTATTTATCATGAACATTCGAGGTGGTAAAATCGTACGAGGTGGTTTTTGAAGATATAACGGAAATCAAACCGGCTGAGATATTGGCAAGGTCGGTTTACCGTGAGGGGAGAGAGTATAAAATTGATATCCAGAAATATTTGGGAAAGACCGTATTGAGAATCAAAATAAGTGATAAAAACGGAAATTGTACAAAATTTAAGAAAATTCTGATCTCTAAAGAGTGTAAATATGAGTATGGAAGTGATACGGTTGTCATTATGGATTACCCAGGCAAGGACTTTCATAGTACCGGTAAAAATGTTTGGTGCATAAATGCCTCAAAAATTGCCAAAAGGTTTTCATGTAGTAGAGAGTACCCCTTGATTGGAGCAATTGCAAGAGCAGGACTTATCTCACTCCACTCCATCATTCTTGAGATCTACAAGGATTATGACAAAATGGAGGCCCACAAAAGGGCATTGGCTGTAAGGAGAGGCTTTGAGGGATTAAAGGTTTAAAGGAATTGAGTCTGAATTAGTCTAAATTCATATTGCTATTTCAATTTTGTTTTTTCTGCAAAACGAATAAAAACTCTTTAATCGAGTTGGAAATTCATTCTTATGCGAAGTGTGTTGATATTCAGTGGTGGTATAGATTCGTCGACTCTTCTGTTTTATTTGATGGAAAGAGGTTACGAAGTGTACACCCTAACTTTCAATTATGGTCAAAAACACTCAAAGGAAATTGAGTATGCTAGCCGAATTATCGAATTTGTGCGAAAAAAGGGAAAGATTAAGCACAAAACTGTAGATATATCAACAATTCATTCTCTTATTGCGTCTGGAGCTTTGACGGGTGAAAATGAAATACCAAGAACATTCTACACAGAAGAAACCCAAAAACAAACGATTGTACCTAATAGAAACATGATTCTGCTTTCAATTGCCGCTGGTTATGCCTTGAAGGAAAAAGCCAAGGAGGTTTTCTACGCTGCTCACAAAAGCGATTACAGTATCTACCCTGATTGCAGGAAAGAATTTGTTAAAGCAATTGATACGGCTGTCTACTTAGCCAATTTATGGGAGCCAGTTGAAATTAGAGCACCATTCATAGATATGACTAAAGCTGAAATCGTCTTCTTAGGCTTGAAGCTAAAGGTTCCATATGAGCTTACTTGGAGCTGCTATGAGGGGGAGGAAAGACCCTGTCTCAGCTGTGGAACCTGTCTGGAAAGAACTGAAGCATTTCTGCTCAATAAAACAAAAGATCCCCTTTTAACCGACGAAGAGTGGAAAGAGGCTGTAATGATTTACGAAGAAAAGAAAAAGGAGGCTGAATCTTAAAATTTCCCCGATCTCAATTCTTTAGGTTTACAGAATTTTCTCGATATTTACACAAATTTTATCTTTTTGATATCATAAAATTATTTTTTTCGAGAATTTGTCTTTCATCATCTATCTTATTTTTTTCAACCGATCCGCAATTCTGGCTATTCTGTTTACTGGGCTCTCAAAGAAAACCGCAGGATATTTGGATTCAAGTATCTCTACTTCATCTCCGGGAAAAACCTCTTTTGTTTTCTGGCCATCTGCGATAGCTAAGGCCTTCCTTTCTGGATGGAGCTCAACCCGAATTCTGCTTTTACTGTTGACAATCCATGGTTTCCATCCCAGCTTGAAGGGGGCGATTGGGATGATGAGTATTGATGGCAAGTAGGGATCAACTATGGGTCCACCAGTCGAGAGAGCATAGGCTGTTGAGCCGATCGGTGTTGAGAAAAGCATTCCGTCAGCTCTCATGTCCTCAATTTCAACTCCATCAACGAAAACTTTCATTCCAATAAGCCTTGCGGGTTCAGAACTCAGGATTGCTATCTCGTTAAGAGCAGTATGGATTCTTGAGTCATTAACATAACAGTCGAGCCTCATGAACTTTTCCGTTTTAATTTTCCCTTCAAGAACTTTCTTTAACCCCTCTCTGAAATTATCTGGCTCTGCATGGGTGAGAATACCAATTCTTCCACGATTTATTCCAAAAATAGGTGGACATTCCTCTATATCTTGCAAGATTTGGAGAATCGTTCCATCCCCTCCAACACTCACGATAAAATCATATTTTTCAAGTTCGGAGGAGGGGAGATGAAACTGCTCAACCTCGATACCATTTTCCTCTAAGAACGCTGAAACTTCCCTTGCTAGCCCAAGGGAATCGTATTTGTAAACGACTCCAACCTTTCCGACCCTCATTCTGCAACCCCGTTAAACCTTATTTGGTAGTTTTATCACATACCTCTAATCCTTTTTATAATTTTGTTATGAAGGTTTTTGTTGGCAACTACAAGGGTCAGTCTTTCGTCCATTGTGAACCTTTTCTTCTCAACATCATTTCCTTCCACATCCGTTGTAATTGCTCCAGCATTACGGGAAATTAAAAGGCCTGCTGCCACATCATATATCCTAAGAAATCCCTTGTTTTTGTGCGACCTTATGTCGACGAAGCAATCAATGCTTCCATCGGCCACAAAGCAAAGCTCCAAAGCAGCACTTCCGAAGATCCTTACCCTCTTAAATCCATAGTCCCTGTCGGGATAGTAGAAGATCGCATTACATTTCAGAGAATTTGTAGAGGAGACATTAATTGGCTTACCATCTTTGAACGACTCTCCCTTACCCCAACCTCCATAAGAGTAATATTCTGTATCCGTAGCTAAATTAGCTACATATCCAAAAAACGCATCTCCTAGTATTTCCGAGTTTGAAAAGCAGAGGGAAACGGAGTAAATTGGGATACTCCTTGAGGCATTAAAGGTTCCATCAATCGGATCCAAAGCCACAATGATATCTCCATCTCCCAAGACTCCGGACTCCTCCGTGATAATTCTGAAATCGTAGTCCTTTAGAATTCCCAGAGCAATCTCTTCAGCCACTCTATCAACCTTTTTAGTTGGAGTTCCATCTTTTCCCATTCCAACCTCAATCCTAAGGTCAGATTTTGGAATCCTTCTTATCCTCTTTCTTATCTCATCTTTGATGTTTCTGCAGACGTCAAGTAGCTCAAGGTGTTTCATTTAAAATGATTGAAAGGAGGTGTAAAAAAAGTTTATCAAGATTTAAGATTTTTCAAATTGGCAAAAAAGAAAGCTAAACGTCAAGGTTGAACTTTGCAGCATTTTCATCCGCTATTTTTTGAAGCATTGAAATTATTTCTTTCCCCTTTGGATGCTTGAAAAGGTGTCTGAATCTTCTCTGAATCTTTAGATATTCCTCAACCGGTTTTCTTTCTTTGATCTTCCTTACTCTTGTTAGCTCTCCATTCTCGTATTCGACAATCGGGTACAATGCCGTTTCGTAAGCAAGCTTTGCTGAAAGAATTGTTTGTTTCCCGTCAATTCCCCATCCGGTAACACAGGGGGAGTGGATCTGGATATATTTCGCTCCTTCTATCTCTGCTGCTTTTTTCACCTTCCTTCTTAGGTCTGCGTGGAATGCGACACTGGCTGTTGCTACATAAGGAATACCATGAGCAACTGCTATAGAAACCATATCCTTTTTTCTACCCATTTTTCCCGGGAAAAGCTCACCTACTGGCGTTGTGGTTGTATTGCTTCCAAGAGGTGTAAGTCCGCTTTGCTGGTTTCCAGTGTTTTGATATGCTTCGTTATCAAGGCATATGTAGATGACGTCGTGATTTCTGTCGAACATTCCTGAGAGTGTTCCAATCCCGATGTCAGCGGTAGCACCATCTCCTGCAAATACAACAACTTTTCCCTCGCCTTTCCTTTTTAAAGCTTTGAGCGCAAGGTCTATCCCGGCAGCAACGGCTCCGGCGTTTTCAAACAGAGAATGGATATAAGGCACGCCCCATGCACTTCTCTCATACTGCGAGCTCACAATCTCCAAACATCCAGTAGAGTTTGCTACAAAGCATTTTCCTTCCAATGCCTCCAATACGTTTCTTGTAGCTATCGTAAGTCCGCACCCTGGGCAAGCTCCATGTCCGGGGCCAAAGTAATTCATACGATCACCTCTTCAAATGGTTTGACAGTTCCAAAGTGGAATCCTTGATCAACCTTCCCATAGTAGACGTCGCTTATTATCCTCACGATTTCTTCCCTTGGAACATCTCTGCCCCCAAGACCTACCGCAAAGGAGTAGAATTCGGGAGTTAAGCCAAAGCATGCACTCTTAACTTCCATACCAACTGGCCCCCCATGTCCAAAAGAAACGGCCCTTTCAAAAACTAGGATTTTTTCAGCGTCCTTCAAAGCTCCTCTCACTTCTTTGGCGGGAAACGGCCTGAAGGTTCTTATTTTCAGAAGGCCAACTTTCTTACCTTGGTTTCTGAGTTCCGAAATGACATCCCTCACCATCCCAGTTAGTGATCCCATTGAAATTGCAACTAGATCAGCATCCTCTACTCCTTCTGCTACTATATGTCCTCCCCAGTCTCTTCCTGTGATCTCAGCCCATTCTTTGTAGGCTTTTTCGAGCACTTTTCTCGCTCTTTCCATCGCATTTTGCAAAGCGACTCGGAATTCAGCGTAGTATTGAGGAGGAGCATAACTACCAAAAGTTAGAGGATCTTTTGTTGTCATGTAGACCGGAGGATTGTAAGGTGGCAGGAACGTATCCACCATCTCTTGCTCAAGCAGATCAATCGGTTCATATGCATGAGTGAGTTTGTACCCGTCCATGTTGATCATAAAGGGAAGCATGACTTTGTGATCTTCAGCCACCTTAAATGCAACTGGCACCATATCGTGAGCTTCCTGGTTTGTTTCGACGTGTATCTGCATAAGCCCCCCATCTCTAAGAACCATGCTGTCTTGATGGTCGTTCCATATACTCAGTGGGGCTGATAAAGCTCGATTCGTGTTTACAAGGACTATCGGCAACCTCATCCCGGCTGCGTTAATCAAAACCTCACTCATCAGGATCAATCCCTGGGAACAAGTAGCGGTAAAGGTTCTTGCTCCTGCTGCGGATGCTCCGACAAGAATCGAAGCAGCACCAAATTCAGATTCAGCTGTAACGTATTCACAATCTCCAAGCTCGCCGTTAGCATACATTTCTGCAAGATTTTCAACTATCTCCGTTTGAGGAGTTATCGGATATGCTGCTATCACATTCGGCTTGCACAACTTAACCGAATGGGCAATTGAATAGAAACCTCTAACAACCTTTTCCATTTTAACACCCCTGTCTAACAAACCTCTAATTTGTAGATGTCTTTGAGTTCCATCTTGATTGCATCGACAGGACAGACTGAGAAGCAAACTCCGCAACCCTTACAGTATTCGTAATCTGGAACTGCAACTTTCTTTTCATCTTCTTTCTCCACAACCACTATACATGCATCAGGGCAAAGATATTCGCATGTTTTGCATGCCGTGCATTTTTCCTCATCAACCACTGGATATTCCGTCCCCCAGTCTCCGGTTTTCATTGTTTTAGAGGAATGGGGTTTTGATATCCCTCCAAGCGTAATTTTCATAACCATCCTGAATCACCATCCGCAAACTTCTTTCATGTATTCGTACGCTTCCTTAACTAGCCTGAGATTCTTTTCTGCAAGTTCTTTATTGGCAAACCATTCTTTTATTGTTTCAATTAGAGACTCGAGTTTTATAACATTGGTTGCACCAACGAAAGCCCCAACCATTGCCGTGTTGGTGATGGGTCTTCCGAGATGTTCCATTGCCATTTTCGTTGCGTTAATCGTTAAAACATCAAAATCCACTCCCATCGCTCTTCTCAAATCTTCTGCACCCTTAGGATAGTTTGCAATCAGTTTTCCTTCTGGTTTTAACCCAGCTTCCACTTTAACTGGTCCTATAACTGTTGGATCCATCACGACAACGTAGTTCGGATGATATATCTCATCTCTGATAACTATCGGCCTATCGGACAATCTTAGAAAGGAAGCTACGGGAGTTCCTCTTTTTTCCGCCCCAAACATGGGAAAAGACAAAGTCTGATAGCCGTCTTTGAAACCCGCTACGGCAAGGATGTCGGCGGCAGTAACAACACCTTGCCCACCTCTCCCATGAAATCTTACCTCAATTAGAATATTAATCACCTCTTTCAACAATTTAAAAGCCTCAAAATTTATATTTTTTGTTAAGAAGTCTCCAACAATTATTCAGTATATACCAAAAGAGCCTCTATTGCTTTAATTATTGCTAATCGCTCTGTCGGGCTTAGTTCCTGTAAATAGTCTCCAAAGGCAGCCAGTTCTTTATTCTCGTACTTTCCATCAAGAAAAGACTTGAAGGTAATTTTTAGATCTACCTGCGACTTTGAGAAGATCTGATTGAGCAGACTTGCAATCAAATCTCTTTTTTCCGGTGGAAACATTCTAAGAATTAATATTTTGATGAAATCATGTTTTATGGATCTGTTCACAATTGCGTTTGCCTCTTCGTCTATCTCCAAGAACACTTTTATCATCAAAAAATATAGTTTTGCTAACTCCTCTTTCTTCCACTTTTTTATGTTGTTGAGGAGTACTCGATCTATCTTTTCTTGGATGTCTTTCATTCTGTAGACAACATATAGGAAATCTTCCATGCTCTTTGAAGAGTCATACTCCTTGTCCCTCCGTGACTCAAAAAACCATATTCTCTTAACCGTTTCGTTAATCGTATTGTAATCGAGCTGAAGGAATTCTTTCCTTGTTCTAAACATTTCGATTATCTCAAATTCATTTGGGAGTACTACGTCGTTCATTATGCTTGAGAGTTCGACAAGCCTCGTGAAAACGAGATAGAACATTGGAGAGAAGATGTTGCCGGTTCTCTTTAAATTGATGATCTTCTCTCTGAATTTGTCATTTAAAACTCCTCTTAGCTCTTTTTCGAATTGTTCATGCTCCAATCTCATACAATCGAACAAGTTTAATTTAGATATTTATTTGTTTGGTGGTTAGATTTGGTGGTTGGAGGCAGGATTATTTTTCAAGATTCTCTAGGATTTTCTTAGGATTCTTGCCGTTTTCCCTCCAACAATGACTTTGTCAATAATTTCACTAGAAAAAATTCCATTCTCTACAACACCGGCTATCCCGTTCAACCTTGTTTCAAGTTCTTTTGGATTTTCCAGCACTCCAAATTCTACATCGAGAATAAAGTTACCGTTATCGCTAATACACGGTCCAATCTTGGAATCGGATTCTCTCAGATTCACTTTTCCACCCATTTTCTCGATTTTTTTTCTTACACTTCCGTATGCGAAGGGCAAAACCTCTATTGGTATAAAGCTGTTGAGTTTCTCTGAGAGCTTGCCTGAATCGATAATTATGATAACGGTTTCGGATGCTTGGGCAATCACTTTTTCTCTGAGTAAAGCCCCACCTCTACCTTTTATGCAGTTGAGATCTCTGTCAACCTGATCAGCACCATCGATGCAAAGGTCGAGCTCTCCAACTTGGAAAAGATCTGTCACAAAGAAGCCATTATCGATTGCAAGAATATGGGACTGATATGAACTTGGAATGCACCAGACCTCTATCTCTTCTTTAGTTATCCTTTCGCCAACCTCTTTAATAAAAAATTCCACCGTTGAACCGGTACCGAGCCCAATGACCATACCATCATCGATAAGCTTTGATGCTTCTTTAGCTGCAACAATCTTTTCACTTTCCACACCCATGTTATTCGTAACATCCATAGAACCACCCTAATCTTTCAGAAATTAACTTTCCCAAAGATAAAACTTCCTGAGTGGTTTTGTCTTTTGTGTTTTTATTTATGTTTTAAGAGACCAAAATTTTAAATTTGAACCTTTATAATAAAGGCTATGGAGTTTCGAAAGGAGGTTGAGTTTTCTAAGGTTCTTCTTCCGAATGGCTCGATTGAGGAAAACAGGATTGAGATAAGATACGATCCTTTGACCCTTCAAACATCGAGGGTTATAAAGAAAACCCCACCCATACCTGAGATTCAGGGTTTTGACGAGGAAATTGAGAGTTCTAAAGCTTGGTGCCCTTTTTGCCCTGAGAGAATTGAATCAATGGTCGCCAGAGATCCAGATTTGCTTAAAGGTGAACTTCTTAGGAAGGGAGAAGCTATTCTTTTCTCAAACATTGTTCCGTACTCGAAGTATTCCTTTGTTATAAGGATGACAGATGCCCACTACCTCGATCTCAACGAATTTAAAAGGGAACATTTCGAAAATTCACTCTTTCTGATTCAAGATGTTCTTTCCAAGCTGAATGAAGGCAAATACTATATCAGTATAGGAATGAATTATCTGAAACCAGCAGGAAGCAGCATAATGCACCCCCACATCCAAACGCTCGTCTCAGAAACCTCAACAGATTACTTTGCAAGAATGGATTGGAGTGCCCTAGAATTCTATGAGGAAAGAAGAAAGGACTTCTGGAAGGTTTTGTTGGAAAAAGAAAAAGAGATCGGAAAAAGGTATGTTGGGGAAACGGAAAAAACTATGTGGCTTTCAGCATTTGCACCGAAAGGATTTTACCACTTTGTGGGAATTCCGGAAGAACGGGAATTTTTGGCAATGACTGAAGAACAGATTTCCGGAATTTCAGAGGGATTAATCAAGATACTTAAGTTTTATCAATCGAAAGGATTCAATTCGTTTAACATCTCGATGTTCCTTGCTGACAGGCTTGGGGAGCATTTCAGAACAAATGTACATGTGGTTGCAAGAACGCCTTTCGACAAATACTACTGGTGTGACGTTTACTTCCCCAAGATGTTCCATGATGAAACCATATCCTATCTCGTGCCCGAAGAGTACGCTCCAGAGCTTGCTGAATTTATGAAGACATGAAATCTGGGAAAGTTGGAGGAAAAAAGGTAAAGTTTGTTTTGGTAAATTAGAAGATAGCTATGATCGTTGAGTCGAGACTTTATTCAAAAAAGAATTCTGTGGTGGAATGCAAGACTTGTATGCATTTATGCAGAATTAAACCCGAGAAGTGGGGGAGGTGTAGGGTTAGGAAGAATGAAAATGGGATTCTTAGCGTTTATAACTACGGAATGGTTTCTGCAATAGCTCTTGATCCTATAGAGAAAAAGCCTCTGCACAACTATAAGCCAGGAACAAAAGTGCTCTCCTTTGGTTCTGTAAGTTGCAATTTTCGATGTCCTCACTGCCAGAATCACGAAATAGCTTTTTCAGATCTTACTTATCCTTACCTGAGGGAAATGAAAGCTGAAGATGTTTTTAGACTGGCAATAGAGAGAAAAGCAGATGGAATTGCCTGGACTTATAATGAACCTTCGATTTGGCATGAATTTGCTCTGGATTCAAGCAAACTTGTAAAAGAAAAAGGTCTATTTGTTGTTTATGTTACAAATGGATACATGACTCCTGAAGCGATCGATCAGTTTGAGGGAGTTTTAGATGCTGCAAATGTTGATGTGAAAGGCTTTACAGCTGATTTCTACAAAAGATTCTGCAAGGCAAAACTTGAAAAAGTTCTGGAGTGTGTTGAATACCTTGTTAAGAAGAGGGTTTTTGTTGAATTAACATATCTGGTCATCCCAGGTGAGAATGACAGCGAGGAAGAGATTAAGGAATTTACAGCTTGGGTTTCTGGAATAAATAAAAGGATTCCCGTTCATTTTTCAAGATTTCATCCAGACTATAAAATGCTTGACAAAGCTGTCACCCCCGTTAAAACTATTGAAAAGGCAGTCGAGATCGCAAAAGAGAGCGGCATCGAGTACGTTTATGTTGGCAATGTTTGGGGTCATAAGAATGAGAGTACTTTTTGCCCGAAGTGTGGTTATCTACTGATCGAAAGGAACGGATTCTATATTGAAAAGATCGACTTGGATGGAAATAAGTGTCCGAGATGTGGATATGGGCAAAACATCATATTGTAGTTCTTATAGTGGTGGTAGTAGTGGAACAGATATGTAGTTGGAGTTTTAGCTGAGACAATATAGGGATTAGTATTTTAAGGAGCTGGAAAGGAGTGGAAATGCAAGAATTGGCAGAGATTGGGACTTAAAACTGAATACAGGAATAATGAACGTTTCTTCTTCAGATCGTTTCATGAAAATGAGAATAACTTTAAGCACCATATAAACTCCTCTCTGTAAACCACAAATTTCATAAATCCAATAAAAGTTTGTAATGAATAGGCCTCAAGTAAGCCGAAACTCAAGCACCACATAAAAGCGCGAGTAGTCTAGTGGTAGGACAACGGCTTTCCGAGCCGTTAACCCGGGTTCGAATCCCGGCTCGCGCATCTTTTTGAGGTGCAAAGCAGGGAGACAAATTTGGATAGTATAAATAGCCAGAAAGCACAGAAATTAAGGAAAGACTGAAGAAATATAATAATGCTGCTAATATCTTTAGTTCAACATCTTTTTCGCGGAAAGACTTTTGTATCTTTGATTTCCAAGCGATTGGGTTAGTGATGGTATAATTTGTATTTTCTTATTTTGATTTCCATTTTACTCGATTTTGTATTGAAATTTTTTGAAAGTGTCAAAGTGTTAAGAGATTAGACGGCTCATAAGAAGAAAGGAGGTCCCTGTAATTTAAAAAATCTTCTGTATCTTGTCAACAGTCTTGATTCCCGTTCCTGTTAGTGGAATTAGAGGGCTTTTAACACCCTTTATTTTTTTAAGCCCCGCGTATGCTGCTGCCGATGTAGGTTCAACCAAAAGTCCCATACGGTACAATTCTTTCATTGCAGCAATAATTTCCTCATTATCCACTACTAAAACATCGCCATTAGTTTTTTCAATAACCTCCACAATTTGTTCAATTCTTGGTGGATTGACTATCCTTAAGCCATCAGCAAGATCTCCTATTCCTCCATCCCATTTCCTGTGGATTCTGTTGTAGATAGGGGTAATGCCTCCTGCTTGCACCACGTAAAATTCGGGAAAATCATCGAAAAATCCCATCTGGATAAGGTCTTCAAATCCTCTGTAAATCCCAAGGAGATGGCTTCCGCTTGATGTAGGTATTATCACCGAATCAACAACAATTTTTTCCTCAAATATTTCAAAAATCTCTGTTTTCATCCCCTCCAAAAAGAAAGGATCCCAAGTGTGTCCAACGTAGATATCATCATCTCCAAGTTCAGAGACCGCTCGCTCCGATGCCTCCTCCCTCGTTTTACATTCAACAACCTCAGCATTACAAGCTCTCATTAATGCTTTTTTTCCTATAGGAGCATCAAAAGGAATGTAGATCCGTGCTCTTATGCCTCCAGCAGATGCATAGGCTGAATAAGCCAAACCTGCATTTCCTGATGAATCCTCCACCATTGTTTTGACTCTGATTGCTTTAGCCCTTGAAACACCCATTGCAGCACCCCTATCCTTAAATGAGCCAGTAGGAGAGAAGTATTCGAGTTTGAAAAAGATGTTTTTGTTTTCAACTTTTTTTTTGACAACAGGTGTTAATCCTTCCCCCAGCGTTATACCATTTTTGAATGGTAGCAAACTCTCGTATCTCCACAGATTTCTTTGGTTTTTATCTATTAGATCGGAAAAGTTTTCAACCACTGGATACTCAGAGATTTTAAGATTTAACACTGAACCACAATCACACCTCCACTTTTTTACCACTAAATTAAATTCTCTATTGCATTTACTACATTTCAATTCGAATAATGTGTCTCTCATTTACTTTCCCTCCTTTTACCATCAATCTCAATTAAATCCTTAACAAAACCATTTTTGTGGAGAACTAAATAATTTACAGCATTATTTGCGATGCAGGAATGATTTGGGATTATATTTATCTTTTCTCCAAGCTTTACATTATCTTCGAACCTAATTTTAGATACTTCCTGAGACAAATCGATTACCTCAACCTTTTTTTCCAAGCCCCCTCCATAAGAGTTCCCAACCTTTCTCCTATCAAAGAACAAACTTCCTGCATTTATAAATCCAATTTTTCCTTCTGAACGCTCGTGAATGGATAGAACAGAAGTGCAGACGGTTAAAGCGCAGTTATTCAGATTTGCAGAGCCGAAAACTAATGCTTGTTGCCTATCAAAATAAACGTAATTCCCGGGAAAAAGGTGGGTGTAGATATTCTCTTCAACATCAAATCTAAAGGTTGGAGTAGAACCTATCCCAACGATTTCGGGCTGGATTCTGTGTTCTTTCAACGATTTAATTGCTCTCCTCATTTGTTTCGAGGCTCCAGTAGCAACCATCCTAACCTCTCCGGGATTTTTCGCATAATAGGCATTTGCTGGATGTGTCACAATTCCTGTAAATTCTAGATTTTTAAATTCTTCAAGCCTTTTAGCAAATTTTCCCACGTCATCGGGTCTCACACCGAATCTCCTACCTCCAACATCAACCTTTATTGTATATCCCATTGTTAAATCTTCTTTTTCGAGAATCGAGTTTATAAATTTGGCATTTTTGTATGTGTCAAATCTAAGAATTAACCTTCCCCCCATTTTTACTAGATCTATTAACCTTCTAATGTTCTCAGAATCTGAAACAGGGTATCCCATAAGTATAGGCTCTTTAATTCCCGCTTTAACGAGAGTGATGGCCTCATCAACGGTTCCGGTTGTAAAGCCTTCTGCTCCAGCCTCTCTTTGCATTAGCGCTATTCTGGATGATTTGTGTGTTTTAACCATTGGAAAAAGTACCTTACCATTTTCTCTTGCTCTTTCACCAAATTTTCTGATGTTGGATTTAAGTTTATCCAAATTGATTGCAACAAAGGGTGTAGACAAGTCGTATAACTTCATATTCTAATCAAAAAAATAAAAAATAAAATACTCACCTCTTCCAAACCCCAACAGAAGTATTCAAAGTGCCTTCAAGCTTGCTTATCAAGGTTGAGCCCGTCAAATCTCCCGTCACATTAACCATCGTCCTTCCCATATCCAAGATTGCATCTATGCCGAGGATCATCGCGTATGCTATTGCCACGGCACTTCCAGCCTCCAAAGGCAGGCCAATAGCCTCAAGAACCATCACAAGCATTATAGCTCCTGCTCCTGGCACTCCTGCCGTCCCTATGCTCGCCATCACGGCAACAAGAACTATTAGCAATTGCTGGCCAAAGGTCAGGGGGATGCCAACAGCATTCGCGATGAAGATTGCGCATATGGCCTGATACATCGCAGTGCCGTCCATATTAATCGTAGCTCCCAAAGGTAGGGTAAATGAGAACACTCCCCTATCGATACCAAGCTCTTCTTCAGCCACTTTCATTGTAACTGGCAAAGTTCCGCTGCTGCTCCTCGTGACAAAGGCTGTAAGCATCGCCTCCTTCGCTCCGTTCAGGAATTTTATAATCGAAAGCTTTATCGTAGCAAGGATTCCACCGTAAACAATGAATATATGGATGAACAGGCCGATGTACAATGCTGCTACGACAATACCCAACGGCCCGAGAACCCCCGGACCCTGCTTCGCAATTATGTATGCAATCAAAGCAAATACACCAATCGGAGCGTACTCAAGAATACCTCTAACGATCTTGTACATGACTTCTGCCAGAGCATCGAAGACGTCAAGCGTAATTTTCGCAACTCTGCTAAGCCTTTCATCCTTGCTCTCTCTTAGATACGATAGGGCAATTCCAACGACAATTGCGAAGAATATTATCTGCAGTATCTTCCCTTCTGCAATCGCACTGAAGGGATTCGTTGGGACTATGTTCAATACAACATCAACAGCTGACGGTGGTGTAACACTTATCACCTTTTCTTTCCCTGCCAAAGCAAGTCCTTTACCAGGCTGAAATATATTTGCCATTCCCAAGCCAATAGCAACAGCTATCGCCGATGTTATCAGGTAGAATATTACTATCCCAACTCCGATTCTTCCAAGCTTCGATGGGTGGATGCTTGCAGCTCCAACAACGAGGGAGAATAGAACTATTGGAACCACTATCATTTTCAGCAATCTTATGAAGAGATCACCGAGGGGCTTCAATACTGTTATAGGCTCGCCGATCACCGCTCCGAGAACAGCTCCAAGAACGAGTGCTATGGCGATCTTGTAAATCACGGGGAAGGAGAGGTATCTTTGCCAAACCCCGTTTGTCATATTCGATCGTTAGACTATTAATATTTAAGTTTTTCTTACCTTCAAGTATTTAGCCATTAACATTAGTATAATCATTCAATTATCCTTTGAACATGTTATGCTAACATATTCTATATTAATTGATACAAATAGAATGAAAAAATTTTTAAGGAGTATATATAAATTGGTGGTGTCAAGTTAACACCTCCAATAGTTGTAGAAAACCATAAATCTCTCCAACCAGCTGAACTGAACCAAAAGAACTATTATATGGAAACCTGTTCCAGAATCTTTTCGTCCTCTTCTTAAACCTTGAAAAGAATCCCTCTACTGCGTTCCTGCTTCCAAATGTTTTATGTTTGTACTTTATCCCTAACCTCTGCAAAGCCCATCTGTACCAGAAGCCTCTATCTACAACTATCTCCGGCTTGCTTTCACAATATCTAAGTATTTCTCTTAGAAAAACGTAAGCATGAAAGCTTGATCCCCTTTCTGATGCCCAAATAGATATGCATTCTTTGCTGTCAACATCTATAGCAGCCCAGACAAAGATCTGCTTCCTTTCCAGCTTTATCTTGGTTTCGTCTATCGCTATCAACCTTCTCTTCTTTTTCGTTGGTTGATCAATAACTTTTTTGAGCCTATGAAAGTAGATTCTAACCGATTCGTGACTTATTTTATCGAAGAAAGATAGGAATTGACTCGTTTTTCTTAAGGAAAGACTTTTTGTATCTTTGCTTCTCTAGCGATTGGGTTAGTGATGGTATAATTTGTATTTTTCTCTATTTATTTTTTTGCTATTTTGACACTACCCCATTAAACTTTCAAAGGATCGGGAGTTTCAAAATTCAATATTTACTTACCAAACAATAGTAAATAATTAGCTTTGAAAAGATTTTTTAACTAAGATTATAAATTAAAAAACGTGCTCATTGCAATAGAGGGGATCGATGGTTCGGGAAAAACAACTATTGCAAAATTTCTGGAAGAAGAGCTCAAAAAACTGGGCTATTCAGTTGTCCTACTTAAAGAACCAACCGATAGCGAGTGGGGTAGAAGGATAAGAGAAAGCTACAACTCAAGACTTAGGCCCGAAGAGGAACTAGAATTGTTTTTGAAGGATAGAGAATACGATGTTAGGGAGAACATAGTTCCCTCCCTAAAACAGGGAAAGATAGTGATAATGGATCGCTACTACTTCTCAACCATCGCCTACCAAGGTGCATTAGGATTCAATCCCGAAGAGCTCAGAGAGATGAACGAAAAAATAGCTCTCAAGCCAGATTTGGTATTTATCTTGGATATCCCACCGGAAAAGGCAATTTTAAGGGTAAAAAAGAGGGGAGACAAACCAAACGATTTCGAAAGGATAGAGTACCTAAGGAAAGTCAGGGAGATATTCTTGTCAACAAAGAATGCGATAATCGTGGATGCCATGAAAGATCTAGAGGAGATTAAAAGGGAGATTCTGGATAAAACGGTTGAAAAGCTCAAAGATCACCTTAAAAAAGACTGAGCCCTAAAAATCCCAAAAATCATATCTCGATCTCCAGCAGAACCTTTATCAGTTCCCTGTCGTGGATCATTCCCATCAAACGATCTTCAGCATCCAAAACGGGGATGTGATCGATGTCATTCTTAACCATTTCCCTAGCACACTTCGTTACCTTTGTCTGCGGGTAAACAAATACAGCATCCTTAACAAAATTCTTCACTGGTTCCTTTGGGAGCTTTACAACGCTAACTTCGAAGTACTTCACCGTGTAATCCCTAACTGAATCCCACATCCATGAATCCTCACTGTCGCTTGAAGAAGCATAAGCCTTCTGCTCAAGAAATTCTTCTATGAGAGTTTCAGTGAGCATGATCTTCTCGTCTATCAGGCCAACAACAGTTGCGTTTTCATTTAGCACAGGGCATAATTCGGAATTGCTCAGACGCATTATCTCTCCTACTAGATTTAGTGGCGTCTCCTCCCAAACGCAAACGGTAGAATCGGTAATGAAATCTCTAACAGGCCTATCAATATCCATTTCGGCTATCTGACTTATTATGTCTCTGAGCGTTATTATTCCAACGAGCTTTTCACCATCTAAAACCGGCAACCTTCTGAACTGGGTATTTGCAAGAATCTCCACAACCTTCCTTAGAGAATCGCCAACCTGAACGGTGACGGGATTGGGGGTCATTAAGAGGGCAAGCTGATCCTCTTCTACCTTCCTCAAAATGTCTTTTCGGGTAACTATGCCGACAAGCTTGTCATTTTTGAGAACAGGCACGGCTGAGATCTCGTATTTCTTAAAAAGCTCGAGTACTTTGTCTCTCGTGTTGGGAAGTGTGGCGTATATGACATTTCTGTTCATTACATCCTCTGCTTTCATGACAGCAAAAACAATCTCACTTCAAATAAATAATTTTCCCAATTCAGGATGTGAAAAGATGGGTTTAAATTCTTTCAAAATTTTTAAAATTCTTTTAAATTCTACCAATTTTATCTAAGTTTACATTACTCAATTTTTATTTTTTCCACCACAGTTTTCACTCTTTCATCACAGATCCTTTTGGCGATAAATGAGATCGGGTTTCGGAATTGCTTTAATCCTGCTATATCGACTAAAACCCACTTTTCTTTGATACCAAAGAATTCAAAACCAAAGAAAGCTGCTCTAAAAAGATGCTCTGGACTTACGATATAACCGGCGAAGTTGATTTCACCGAGAATCGATGGGGTTGCTATCATCACATTATCCGTTCCTATCCCCCATTTCTCATATTCGGCAAGGATGGAATAGTTTTTTCTGTTTTCAAGCCCAAAAAAGAAATTAGAACGGAAACATGTTAGTGCAGGAATTCCCTCATCCATCACCCTCTTCAGATTTTGAATCGAAGCTTTATTCAGGTGAACGAGAAAGTCGGGTTCGAGGGCAATGGCTCCTTCAACATCTTCGTCATCTCTCTCTCCAGCATGGATTCCGAAAAGGATGTTGTGTTTCTTTGCAATTTCCCGCAGATCCTCCAGGAAAGAGTATTCATGATCCCTCACGCTGCTCATTCCGAATCCTTTGATGTAGCTTTGCTTGCACATTTTCTCTGCCTCTTCAATATTCTCCGGCCTTGCAAATGCTAAGACAGCACCGAATTCGTCCGCAGCCTTCAAAATTCCCAAACCTTTCAAACCCATCTCTCTGAAATCCGCCAATCCGGTTGTCCCACAGGATAAAGCATACCTTATTGCTTCTCTGCTCGCTTTCACAAGCTCTTCTTCGCTAGCAGAGGCTAAAACTTTGAATTTATACCCTCCTGGTCCTACAAGGTTTTCAAGAGACATTTCTGGAGGATCCACTACCACAGAATCCATCAAATGCACATGGGAGTTGAAGAAAGAGGGCATCAATAGCCTATCAATCTCAGCTTTTATCTCCTTCTCCTCGAAAACAAGATTTTTCTGATAAAAAAGACCTTTCCTCACCTCCAAATCCCTTCTGATGAGGTAGGCGGGAAGAGCATCAGATGACATCAAGGAAAAAATATCGGGAAGTATAAAAAATCTACCTCACCAGATTTTTAGATTAAACCATTATTGAAACCATTAAAGTTAAATACAAACAGCAAAAAATAACCCCTATGGCAAAAACGAAAAAGGCAAAGACCCCACCTCTGATGTCCTCTGCGGGAATAATGAGGTATTTCGAGGAGGAGAAAACCCAGATAAAAATCAGCCCAAAAAGTGTTTTCGCCTTTGGAATCGTAATCGGTGCTATTATCTTCATCCTAAACATCTACTACGGACTCTGATCCCTTATTATGAATTCTAAAATCTTAGCTGAAGTCATCTTTGCAGGAAGATCGAACGTCGGGAAATCAACCCTCTTTTCAGATCTTTTTGGTGTTGAAGTTAGAAAGGGCAGAAAACCGGGAACCACAATCAAACCAAACACGGTAAACCTTCAGGGATTGCAAATAACCGATCTTCCAGGATATGGCTTCATCTATGGAGTCAGCAGAGAATTCTCCGAAAGGGTAAAGGATTTCATAGTTCATTATGTCGAGGATAACTGCAACAGGATAATAGTCGCAATCCAGGTTATAGATGGGAAGGCCTTCACCCAGATTGTGGAGAGATGGGAGAAAAAAGGAGAAATACCGATTGACATAGAGATGTTCGAATTTCTGAACGATTTCGATTTCCCTGTTTTTATAGCGGTAAACAAGATGGATAAGGTAGAGAAAAAGGATTACCTTCTGAACATCGTTGCAAAAAAGATGGGGATGATACCACCCTGGACGAACTGGAAACACAAGATATTCCCCATTTCAGCGAAAAAAGGGGAAACTGAGAACATCAGAAAGGCCTTAAAGAATATCCTTTCAGAAAAGGGTTTCGGTGGCATTTTGAAGTAGCACAAAACATTTTCGTTAAACGATCTTTTCACCTTTGCCTTCATTCAAAACACCAAGAGCAATCATCATCTATTTCGAAAGTATTATTACCACCTTCAACCAAGTATAATCGATACCTATGAGGCGTTTTAAATGGAGACTTTTTAGAAAAAAAGGCACTTCTAAGGAGGCAAGCAAGGACGAAAAACTTCTTCAGAAAAATGTAAACGACCTGAAGCAGGAAGCCCTTACGAGGGGCGGAAATGAGGGGATAAAGAGTATAGCTAAAGAGCTTTTACCAGAGGAAGAATAATAGTGAAAGCGAATAAAGTAAACGGGTAAATGGGGTAAACTGAAATAGAGAAAAACAGATGGACAAAATATGGGCGAAATATGAGCAAAATAAAGCTGAAGGTTAGTTTTATCGGTGGCTTTGGTAAGAGCTTTGAAGAGGTTGCAGTCGAAGAAGACTCAACTTATCTTGATCTTTTAAATATTTTTAATATCAACCCAGAAACCGTTCTGATACTCAAGAATGGCAAGCCTGTGCCAATCGACGACAGAGTAGAGGGGGGAGAGATAAAAGTGCTGAGGGTCATCTCAGGCGGTTAATGATTACTTTTTCCACTGATTTAGATAAATAAGTAGAATTTCATTTATCTTTCCCATCATTTTGGTTGAAACGCCTTTGCTGGGCAATTCTCCACATCCATATCTGCAGATACTTCATGCCCAAAACAGTTGCCTTTTGACTCATCTATTGGCTCGTAGAACTTGCATTCCTTACATGTAGGCATTTTATCACCTCCTTTTATTTTTTAAAGAATTCTTCATCCTCCTGGAGCTTGTACATCAACTCGTCGATTTTTTCAAGCTTTATTAAAGTGAATCCTGCTTCATCTTTCCTTTTGATTACGAATAGCTTGTCTCCCTGTTTTATGTCCAAATCTTTCCTTAAATCGACAGGAATTGCAATTTGACCTTTATCGCTTACCGTTACAACTCCATAAACAATCCTCATTTTTCCGCATACACCCTTCATTCTTTCAACTCAAAAATTCTTACTTTTCTTACTTATCTTACCTATTTTAATATAAAATTTGTGGCTGGTTGACTAAAAAGACATCTTAAAGCCTGGAATAAAAATAAGAAGAAAAATGAATAAAAAATTCAAAGAAAAATTAATTAAAGCCTAAATCAATCTAAAACCTATCTTTGCCTGAAAACTTCAGCAATATCTACATTAATTCTCTGACTTATTATGTCTGTAACCTCACCCAGCATATCGAGTAACCTTGTATAGGATTCTAGAAAGTTCGAGAGACTTTCGCGAGCTTTAAGCCTTGATTGAAGATCAGTTAGCTGATTCAATAAATCCTGATCTACTTCTCCAGAAAGTTGCTTGCTTATAAAATCCTGCTGTTTTTGTTGGAACTCCATCAAAAGCTGCTGGGTTTCAGAATCTTCCTTTAATACTTCTTCTTTTTTCAGAAAATCGACATATTCTGTTGTTTCTACAATCGCATCTGAAAGTGCAATTGCCTTTTCCCTCAAATCGTCATTCAATCCCATATTCAACTCATCCTCCTAGATTTCATTAACTTAAAAGGAATGCCTATTTTAATTTTTCCCACCAAATTTTCTACCTGATTCTCAATTTCATCCTAACCTTCTAACTTTGTAGGGAATTCTTTTGATGTGACCGCAGCTCAGACATTTGATAACCTTAACACCCTTGCTCAGCCTAATTTTCGAGGTTTTTGAGGTGTAAGGAGTAAAGCATTTCCTGCAAAACATGTTTCTATACTTCTCAGGAATTCTCACCCGATATTTTGATGATATCCTCATAGCGAGTTCAACATACCTTCTGGCAAAAAAGAGATCTTCATTCTTAAGGGCTTTTTCGAGTAAAATCTCAATCCTTTCCCGGGCGATTTTCCTTTCAAGCCTTTTGTCCCTTCTTATCATCTTAAACCAAAAAATAAAAGGGGAGTTATTTAATTTTGCCTTAGAGTTAACTCCAACCAAGCTACACCTAACCCCAGCAAGTTCTGTTTTAGTGTTTTAACCGGTTAACCTTGCGGGATCTCTCCAACGACGTTGTCGACGAAGAAGTTCATTGAAAGAAGTTCTTCATCGGTCATAACTTCCCCTTCAGCTTTAACTAGCTTCCCGCTCTGATCTTTTATTGGTCCCACGAATGGGTACTGCTCAGGCACATCTCCTTTTATGTACTTCTCCTTCTCTTCAAGAACGAGCTTCTTAACGTCCTCTGGCACAGCCTTACTGAAGGGCGCAAGATCCACAACTCCCTTGTCCAAACCCCACCATATCTCTTCGCTCTTCCAGGTTCCTGCCTCAACGTTCTTGACGACGTAGCTATAGATAACACTCCAGTTCCAGATCGGGGCTGTAAGATGGGCTTTCGGTGCAAATTTCGACATATCGCTGTTGTAGCCTATGGAGTATGCTCCTCTCTCTTCAGCAGCCTGCTGTGGGCTTGGGGAATCCTGATGCTGGGCTATAACATCGCAACCCTGATCGAGAAGGCTTATGGCTGCCTCTTTCTCCTTCGCAGGATCGTACCAAGTGCCAGTCCAAACAACAATTACCTTAGCATCGGGATTTACCTTCTTAACCCCTAAAGCAAAAGCGTTGATACCTCTGATAACCTCAGGAATCGGATGGGCAGCAACGTAGCCTATCTTGTTCGTCTTCGTCATGGCTCCAGCTACAATACCGCTGAGATATCTCGCCTGATACATCCTGCCAAAGTAGGTTCCTACGTTCTTAGCAGTCTTGTAACCACTGCAATGCATGAAAACTGTATTCGGGAAGTCCTTAGCAACCGTTATCGTTGGATCCATGTACCCGAAAGAGGTGGTGAATATTATGTCGTAGCCCTGCTCAGCATACTCTCTGATGACCCTCTCAGCATCTGGCCCCTCTGGAACCGCCTCGCTGTATTTCGTTTCAACACCAAGATGCTTTTCGATCCATATTCTGCCCTGATCATGAGCATAGCTCCAGCCAGCATCACCTATCGGACTTACGTAAACGAAAGCTACCTTCAATTTTTTAGCGGCAGGTGTTGGAGTTGGCTTTGCTTCCTGCTGGGCACAACCGGCAACGAGGAAGGCCAGTATTAATACTGAAACCAAAATTGCCCGCTTCATGTTCATGAGTGAAAGATGTCCAAGATAAACTTTACCATTTTAGCGAACCAAAACTTCCAAATTGAATTGAAGTTAAAAGTCCCAGATTTGGATTAATAAGGATTAGGGAACCCAGGAATTTAGGAACGGACTTCCCGCTTATGAACTATTCAAGGGTTATGGAAGAGCTGAAATAGCTCGATCTTAAGGAGAAAACTTACGAAAAGATGTTCTACCTGAACCCGAAAAAGCTTGGCGTCCTCGATTGACCTATTTTTGATTACGGCTCGATTTGATTTCTTGAATTTTTTGATTTGACTATATTTCTGACTTTATTTCTTTATTTCTTTATTCCATATTCCATTTTTTTATTCCAAACTTAATTCAGTTTAATTCAGTTATACCTTGCTAGCTATTCAATTCCTAAACGACCATTAAACAACTATTCAATCCTAACCTCCCCAATTCCAAGATCGTAGCTTATCCTTGCTGTGTGCTCCGGATTTATTGCAACATGATTGTTCTCAAAACTTCCGATCCCCAAATTTCCTTCTACCTCAACTCTGACGTTCTTAGGGGCGAAAACCTTTATATCTCCTATCCCTCCATCGATGTTCACGCTCACATCTTTATCACTTGGAAGGAAAACCTCAACACTACCGACAAAAAATTCAATATTTAAGCTGTCACCTTTAACTTTTACCACCCTCGAGCCGTCCTTTCGCCATACTTCTCTTACCCCTCCTCCTTTTCCTTCTCCCCCTTCCCATTCCACAATCATGTCGCCAGCAAAGAACTCTATTTCCTTCTCAGAAATGCTAGACATGGACATGGTAGATATGAGTCCATGGCTAGGAAGAATTATTGCAACTATTGAGATCAAGGCAACAGCAAAGGCCAAGAGGATTAGGGTCCTTCTCAAAAATCCTCCAACGAGAATGGCAAAACCAAGCAAAATAAGTGATACAGGGAAAATTCTCTCTAAAATCGACCCATATTGAAAGATGAATGCGAATGAAAGTCTTAGGTAATAGGGCAGGCTCTCAAGAAATGGTATGAGCCATGGAGTAAAAATAAGAACGATCCCGATGAATACAAAAATCGCACCCCACTTTCTCGACATCTTCTATCATCTCTTCTTGAATATCAGAGCAACACCAAGAAGCAGGAAGATAATTCCAAGAACCTGGGACGAGGATATGTAAATTGAGATGAAGTCTTTTAGGAGGAAGTAAGCACCGATAACGATCAATCCAAGGGCAAGAATCTTTCTTCTTTCTTCTTTGGGCTTCTCTTCAATCTCAACGGATCCTTCCTCGGATGTTTCAGACACTTCGGATACCTCAGTTCCATTTTTCTCCCTTATCCTTTCAATCTTTTTTTCTTCCGGCATGATAATCGCTAAAATTATGTAAAGCAAAATACCCGAGCCGTGATAGAGAGTTGCAACTATAAAGATCAGCCTGAGAATCGTGGAGTCCACGGCAAAATATTTTGCAAGTCCTCCACAGACTCCGAGTACTACCCTATCATCCTTGCTCCTGTAGATCTTGGTCATATTTTCTGAAAAAGCTAGAGAGTATATTACTCTTTCCTATCACTTCCCCATTACTTTCTCCCCTCAGAGAGAACATGATAGAACAATCGCCATAATGCCGTAATCTCTAGTAATATGGTGTCTTAAAAATAGAATACGCATGCTAGGATGTAGATGAGATTCAAAATCCCTAGGAGATGGATTTTCAGTCAAAATCCAGTAAATTTAAGTCGAATTTAGGTCGAATTCTAAGTCAAGTTTGAATCAAATTTATACAAGCTTCAAAACAAAAAAGTAAAGGAATAATATCAGACAATATCAAAAGATGGGTATGTAAGAGAAAAGAAATATATTTAAATATATTTAAAGATCTTTTTATTATCGTGAAACCAGACAGACTGATAACGAGCAAGAAATCCGTTGTTTTAATCGCTCTGTTCATAATCTCATCCGTATTCGTCCTCTCCTTTCCCTATCCTCTCCAAGAAAGGCCAAACGGCATGTGGGATGGTGGAACAATACCCGACGAGCACGCTTACTTCGGCTGGGCGTGGATATACTACAAAACAGGTAAAACTTACGTTCCTTTGGAGGATGTTGGGCGTACGAAGATTCAGCATCTGGACTTTTTCATTGGTAATACACCGGAAAACTGTGTTTTTGTAAAAATCGACGTGTCAGATAGCAGTGCTGCTGGTAGTCCTACTCTTCCAAGCAAAAACCCACCAAACATCCAGTCTCCCACTAAACAGCCAGATTCCAGATCAAGATTGGAAGTTAGGCCGAGAGACGTTACAGTTACAGTCTACAATGGCCATAATACCGGCATTTCTGGCTTGTTTATAGTGATCAGGGGGAAGAGTGGACTGCAGTTCGAGGGTTTCTCTGACAAAGAGGGAAAATTCACAGCAAGAATACCTCCCGGATTTTACACGGTAACTGTATTCATAAAAGAGTCCACAAAAGAGTCTACAAAAGGGTTCACAAAAGGTGCTCTCAAAACGACATTTGCAACGGATTTTTTCAATCTCAACTATCCCATCCTAGCAAATGCAGAGCTGAAAAGCCTTTCAGGTGGAAAAGCTGAAGTAAACATCCATGTTGACCACTACGTCAACAAGAATTTAGATGGGGCAAAGGTCTACGTTTGGGAAGTTGGGAAGTTGCAGGGGAAGTTGCAAGAGATGTTACAAGGAAAGAAACCTACCGGATACACCAATAAAAATGGAGATCTTACCCTTACCATTCCAACTCAGGGAATTTATCATGTTATTGTTGTTAAAGAAACGGAGAACATCATACCGCCCGTTGGCTCTGTAATTGTGGAAGTTGATGGGAGATATGCGATTGCAAATCGCTGGTATCCTGGTTATAGCTATCTCATAATCCCCTTCTGGCTCACAGGAACGATAAACTTCATCAACATCTTCAACTGTTTTATAGCAACTTCGGCAGTATACTTGCTCTCGAGAAGACTGTACAACAAGGACACCGCCTTTTACGCCACTCTACTTGTTATAACCTCTAGTTTGGGCATGATGATGATTTATTCTAGAGGAATGGCAGACTACGCTTCAATGGCATTCTCTACTGCCGGAATTGCTCTTTTCATCGAATCTATCCACTCAGAAAGAGCTATGAACTCATTTCTTGCTTTCATCGGTGGTTTAAGCTTTGCATTTGGAATTGCAGCGAGGTACTCAGCCGCAGCGATAATCGTCGCACTTATCGTTTACATTCTCCTCAGATTTGTTAGAAACGCTAATACTCCTTCCATTTCCATCTCTTCTCTGAAAAAGGCACTTCCGGTTTTATCTTTCATTCTGGGCTTATTTATCATAACCTCATTGCTGCTCTCCTATAACACGACTCTGTTTGGCAGCCCTTTGAGCAGCGGATACCAGATGAGCCACAGGCTTGAAATGGTGGATGGCAATGTTACAATTAAAACTCCCAAAGAAACTATGATCGAGCGGTATCTCCACCCATCATGGAAATCAATTTCGTCATCGCTCAAACTCTCACTACCCCAGCTATTTCTTCTGCTAACACCGCTATTCATCGCTCCGATTGGCTTTCTTCTTGATTTTAGAAGGAGTAGAGCATGGCTGCTGTTTCTCTGGGGTTTCATCATACTCTTCCTTTACATCCAGCTCGGAGGTGTTGGAATCCCACCTTATGAAGAGATGAGATACTTCCTTCCAGTTCTTCCACCCGCAGCAGTTCTCTCTGCCCATGCAATAAGTCATACGCTAAGCCATCTCAAAAAACGTGAAAGCGTTTTTATGCATCTTCAGCTAACATTACTCGTAATTCTTGGATTTTTAATCGCATATTGCGGTATCTTTTGGCAACTTCACCGCCGAGAAATAGGAATGGTGTTCAACCCCCCATTCATCGCATACATTATGGCTGGTGTGGTTATCCTATCATTGTACTGGATGATGGTTAAGGTCTTTGTTAAGGACTCTATGGATGCAAAAGGTAATAAAAGATAAATTCAAGCTTTAAGAGCTGAAAAGAGAGATTAAGTAGCTAGATTCGTCCTGATTTCATGGGAGCCACTAAACAAAACGAACGAAAAGTTTCAAATAGCACCCTGAAAATTAATAACCATGGCCAGAATCCTTGCAATCCTACTCTTCCTCATAGGCTTTTGCTTCGTGATTTACGGAACTTACAGTGGCCTCATTCTTCTCCCCGAATCAGCAACCCTCGAACTCAAAAACAACTACAGAATTCTCTTCTTCCACCTTCCTTCAGCAATAACCTCCTTTCTGGCATTCACCTTAACACTGATATTCTCGATTCTCTACCTTTCAAAAAATGAGAGAAAATTTGACGTTTATGCTGTCACTTCTGCAAAAGCAGGAATTTTTCTGATTACAGCCGCATTGATCAGCGGGTCCATTTGGGCGAAGGTTGCATGGGGCTCTTACTGGAACTGGGACCCTCGGGAAACTACAGTTTTAATACTCTGGTTTGTTTACGCTGCATACTTCGCCCTTAGAGAGTCGATCGAGAGTCAGGAGACCAAAGCCAGGAATTCAGCCATTCTGGCTATTTTTGGTTATGTTACAATTCCTCTGAGCTATCTTTCCGCGTTCATAGGCTTCTCCCTCCATCCATCGACAAAAGAACTTAAAATAGGACTAAATATAGGTCAGACCCTTAGTATAATGATTCTGGGCTTCATTCTTCTCTATCTGGCTTACATCCTGTTAGAAACCAGGGCCGAGATGCTCAGAATTAAGTTGGAGGGAGAGGATGAAGATTAAGTTGATGAAGATTAAGTTAAAGATTAAATTAACTAAATTAAATGAAAGGAGGTGGTGACTTGAACGACTTCACAGCCGTTTTTCTGGCTTCGATGGTTGTAATGGTACTTTGGCTAATCCTCTTTGTTCTATCCTTTCTAAAGCTCAGAGATGTTGAAAGAATGGTTGGGGAAACTAAGTAAGCGGGAATATATGTAATGGTAGTAGAGTAAGTATAGTAAGAGCAAAGTAAAATTCAGATGAAAAAATAAAATGTTGGGTAAGATGTTGAACCGAGTATCTAAAACTCGTTCCGGAATTCAGTCTAGGTAAATTTCCAGCTATCGTTTTAGCTTCTCTGCTATTCAACAGTAACGCTCTTCGCCAGATTCCTTGGCTTATCTATCTCGCAACCCCTTATTCTTGCTGTGAAATAGGCTAGTAGCTGAAAAGCCACCGAATGCAGAATTGGCGATAGAATCGGGAGTGTTTCAGGAGTTTTGATTGCAAAATCAACGAAATTATCTACTTCCTCATCCTTATCGTCAGAAACTGCAATAACCAAAGATTCCCTCGCCTTAACCTCCTTGATGTTGTTCAGCATAATCTCATAGGTCTCATCCCGATTAATGACTGCAACTACGGGAGTGTTCTCCCCTAGCAGAGCGAATGGCCCATGTTTAAGCTCTCCGGCGGGATAGCCTTCGGCATGGATGTAGGAGATTTCCTTCATCTTTAGAGCTCCTTCCAAAGCGGTTGGAAAACCAAGTCCCCTTCCGATGTACATTATGTTCTCGAAGTTGCTGAGCTTCTTTGCAATTTCATCAATGTCATGCTGCTTATCCAGGATCCTCTGAACCTTCTCGGGTAGACTCTTTAGCTCCTCGATTAGTTCCTTCTTTTCCTGCCTTGTAAGCGGAGATAGCTTTATCGCGATGATGTATAGGACTATAAGCTGAGCGATAAAGGATTTTGTTGCCGCAACGCTTATCTCCGGCCCAGCCCTTGTGAACAGAACGTGATCCGAGATCTTCGTTGCGGTGCTACCAACCACGTTAACTATGCTGCAAGTCCTCAATCCCATTCTTTTTGCAGCCCTCAAAGCCTCAAGCGTGTCTGCAGTCTCACCTGACTGTGTAATTCCAAGGATGAGAGATCTGCCGGGTATGATCTGGTGGTAGTTGTATTCCGAAGCGTATTCAACTCTAACAGGTATCCCAGCAAGCTTCTCTATAACGTATTTCCCTATAAGCCCGGCATGGTAGCTTGTACCACATGCAACGATTACTATCTCCGAAATTCCAGCTGCAAAGCTCGGATCCAGCTCGATCTTGTCAGTAACATATTCGCCCAGGGTGTCTTCGATGACCCTCGGATTCTCATTTATCTCTTTAAGCATGAAATGCTCGTATCCACTTTTTTCTGCATCCTCAATGCTCCAGTGGATAAGTTCTATATCTCTTACAACCTCCCCTCTCTCATTGATTATCCTGTATTTCCCCGGTTCAGCTATAACGATGTCTCCGTCGTTTAGATAGATCACTCTGTTCGTGTATTCGAGGATGGCAGGCACGTCCGAGGCGAAGATGAGTTCACCATCTCCAACCCCCAGTATCAAAGGACTCTTGTATTTACACGCAATTAGCTTTTTCTCATCCTTTTTGAGGGCCACAAAAGCATATGAACCTTTTAAAAACTTTATTGCCTTGATCACAGCCTCCTCAAATGACTTAGAATCTTTGTAACACCTCTCGATAAGGTGAGGGATAACTTCCGTATCGGTTTCAGATCTGAAAATGTGGCCTTCTGAAATTAGCTCATTTTTCAAAGATGAGAAATTCGTAATTATTCCGTTATGAACAACAGCTATCTCTTCATCACAGTCTGTATGGGGGTGGGCGTTAATATCAGAGGGTTTTCCATGGGTTGCCCATCTTGTGTGGCCGATTGAGACGGTTACACCCTCTGCCCTCTTCTCTTTCACTTCCACAGCTGAGATTGACCCAACTTTCTTCTTGATTTCTATTTCCTTTCCGTTTGCAACGGCATAACCCCAGGAATCGTATCCTCTATATTCAAGTCTCTTCAGGGAGGAAATAACTACCTGATCTCCCTGTCTGAACCCTATATACCCTACTATCCCGCACATTTACAACACCACGGAATTATCCGGAATTACACCATCTATAACCTTCAACTCAGCTATTTTCACGAAATTCCCAATTGTACTGCATGGTTTCGTAACAACTCCGGCTCCGATCTTTGTTCCCTCACCTATGAAGGCCCCTGCATCAACGCAGTGCCATTCGTCGCAGATTGCCATCTCGGATTCCCCGCTAATGGCTTTGAATCCGGACTCTATCGTTGTTCCATTGTCCACCACTGAATTTTTTAGATGGCATCCACTCTCTATCCTTACACCTTCCCCAATCACTGAGTTCTCTATGTAAGAGAGGGAACCAACTGTTGTCGAGTCTCCTATCGTCGTGGAAGGGAATATAACGCAGTTTGGCCCTATCCTGCATTGCTCGCCAATGATGACAGGCCCGTATATGTAGGTGTTCCCCCTTATAACGGTCCCCTCCCCTATAACCACATCCCCGAGAATCGTAACCCCGCTCTCAACCTTACCGGAAATCCTCTTCCCTTTAAAATCCATGGAAAGATCGTTGAGCCGTAAAATATCCCATGGATAAACAACATCCAGCCATTTTTCGGCCTCTTCAGCATTAAAGCTGTAGCCTTTTTCAATAAGTCGGTTTATTACCGCAACGAGGCTTGTTTCCTCACCAATTTCATTAAAGATTCTTCTTTCAAGGCAGTAAATTCCTGTATTGGCTAAGCCTCCTTCATGCTCCTCGGGTTTCTCAACTATTCTCTCAACATGGTTGTTTTTAAGGAAGAGAACACCATATTTGGAAACTTCGGGCAACCTCTTGTAGAGGATCGTGTAAGGCTTGGTTACCTTCTCAAGCGTTCCGGAATCTATGATGTTGTCCCCTGGAACAACCAGGAACTCATCATCAGCAAGCTTTTCAGCTTGCTTTAAAGCATGTGCAGTCCCAAGCTGCTGATTTTGAAATGTATATCTGATCTTGACTCCAAATTCGTTACCATCGCCGAAGTAGTTCATTATCCTCTCTTTTTTATATCCAACAACCATCACAATATCCCTAACCCCGCCTTGTCTTAGGGATTCCACTATGAATTCAAGAATCGGCTTGTTTGCTACCTTTATCATGGATTTTGGTTTGTTTGCAGTGAAAGGCCTAAGCCTCTGTCCTTCTCCAGCTGTAAGAATTATCGCCTGCATTTCTAACACCTAATACCTGATTCCCAATTAATTCTCAATTAATTCCCAATTAATACCTAACCTGACACCCAACACCCAACTCAAAACACCTTCGAATTTCTTTCAACGTATCCATCAACTTTTGCTCCTGGGGCGATGAAAACATTATCTCCTATCATCGTTCCTACATTTATCGTAACGTTTATCCCAGTTCTAACGTTATCTCCAACAACCGCTCCGAACTTTCTCAACCTCGTATCGATTACCCTATTTTTCACATTAACCATTATATTTTTATCGTCCAGTCTTAGATTTGCTATCTTCGTCCCCGCTCCGAAATTACATTTCTCACCGATTATCGAATCACCGAGGTAGCTAAGATGTGGAATCTTCGTGCCGTTCATTATGATGGAGTTTTTGATCTCCACAGCCGCACCGATATGGCAGCCATCCCCAATGGACGTAGATGGACGGATGTAGCAGTTAGGGCCGATCTTGCAGTTCTTGCCTATTACTGCAGGCCCCTCAATGTAACTCCCCGACTTGACCACGCTTCCTTCCCCCACGATGATGTCTCCAATGAGGTGTGCTCCCTCCTCGACTTCACCATCAATTCGGCTTTCGATTTTTGAGAGGAAAAATGAATTCGCCTTGAGCAAGTCCCATGGAAAACCAATGTCGATCCACTCGTCGATTTCAACGGCTTCAAATTCAATCCCACTCTCGATTGCCATCTTTATCGAGGTTGTGATCTCATATTCCCCTCTGATAGATTGGGGTGTTTTCTCAACGAATTCTAGGATTTCCTTACTGAATCGATAGATTCCTGCATTTATGAGATTGCTTTTAGGCTTCTCAGGTTTTTCAACTATATTTCTAACCAACCTACCTTCACACTCTACAACTCCAAATTCCTCGGGATTTGGCACTTCCTTAACGGCAAGAGCGAATCCACTTCTCTCGGCAATCTTTCTGATATCCTCCGCACCAACAATGGCATCCCCATTCATCATCAAAAATTCTTCCTCGAGAAGATGGGAAGCAGACTTCAAGGCATCTGCAGTCCCAAGCTGCCTTCTCTGGTTTGCATACTCGACTTCTATACCATTCCACGCTTCACCAAAATGATCTCGAATCGTCTCGTCTCTGTATCCAACGACAAGTACAACCCTGTTTATCTCTGCATCCTTAAGACTAAAAAAGAGATGTTCCAAGATAGGCCTGTTTGCGATCGGTAGCACTACCTTCGGCCTTGTAAACGTCAAAGGACGCATTCTCGTGCCTTCTCCAGCAGCCAGAATTACAGCCTGCACGTATTGCAATTAAATTTGAAGTTTATAATCTTTGTCCATCTCTCATGATGGAAATTTATAGAAAGATTTAAAGCATTCCACTGAGGAAAGGGTGATGATGGTTTCAAAAGAGTCAGAAGTCAGCTCTTCCAAAAGAATGATCCCATTATGAAACTAAAATTGGAGGAAGAGAAGATTACAAGGTTGGGTTTTGAAATCTGGTATGCTCACCCGGGGCAGAATTGTTGAGGAATTTGAGAAGGTCATATATTTTTATCAATTTTTTCAAACTTCTTAGTGTTTGATAAGAACAAACAGGAGTGGACTGAAAAAGAGTTTGAAAGGTTGATTGAGTCTATCTCATGAAAAGATCTTGAAAAGGATTTTAACTTGGAAAAATGGGCTCGGCCGGATTTGAACCGGCGATCTCCGCCTTGTAAGGGCGACGTCATAACCGCTAGACCACGAGCCCTCCTAATGCTATCAGCATATCAGCTATTAAAGTTTAACGATTCTTAAGATTTTTTGAGACATAATAAAAAGAAAGATTAAAAAAGAAAGAGATGATATGGTACCAAATTAAAAATGAGAAAAAATTCAAAACATGACAAATCGAAATTAAACTATGAAAAAAGATCATAAATGGCTTGAAAGATATTTAAACGAAAATGAAATTAACGGAGAAATTATAGAAGTTCCAGAAGTTCAAACAGTGGAGAGGGCTGCAAGAAGACTGAATTGCAGTAAAAAGCAAATTTTCAAGTCAATTGTCTTTATTAGTGATAAGGGTGAGGGTGTGATTGGTATAGTTGATGGAGAGTCGAGAGTTGATAAAGAAAAGCTTGAAAGCATATACGGCAGAAAACTCAAAATAGCAAATAAAGATGAAGTTTTAAGCCTTACCGGGTTCTCAATAGGGGGTGTTGCCGCATTCGGTAACGGCTGTATGGTTTTTGTTGACAAAAGTGTAATGGATCAAGATATAGTGTACGGTGGTGGAGGAGATGAGAATCATCTACTCAAAATATCTCCCAAAGAACTCTTAAAAGAGGCAAAAATAGCCGATATCATAAAAAACCGAAAAAGGTAATGGAGGTTCTTTTCTGGCACATTAATACCAAGTATTCCTTATTTTATATTTATTATTCCCCGTTTCCAAATAATTTAGCAGAATTGATACATAACTCTTGCATGACCATTCTCATGTGGAAACTGTTTCCAGCAATTGTATATACTCTCTTTGCCCTATTTTCGGAAATATAGAAGACAGTATCGATATCATGTACCCGAGGAATTTTTATTATTGAAATTACACGTTCTTTAAAACTTTTTTGAATTCCTCAATGAAATTCGCAACAACAGTTTCAGTCACATGGGGCATGATAACAAATCTTATTGCCGCTGGATCTCTTATTGTTGAAATTACCCACCTCTTCTTCATCAACTCCTCTTTTATCCTCTCTGCCTTTTCAGCCTTGAAGCTGACAACGTTCATAACCGGCTCGATCACGGGTTCAAAACCTAGCAACCGCATTTCTTCAACTAGTAGTTTCGTATTTTTTATACACTCGCTGACGATTTCTTTCATGCCTTCAAAGCCAAGAGAATAGAGTACGGCGAAAGCTGAAGCAACTCCAGTACCAGGTCGAGTTCCCGTTAGAGTATACTGGGTTTTTGTTGTGAGATAGGGTGTTTCAACCTCGAGGGCACGCAAGTATCTCTCATCTCTGAAAAGGACGCCTCCTGAAGGAATCGTCGCCATACCCATCTTGTGAGGATCGATCGTAATTGAAGATACGCCTTCGAGCTGAAAATCAAATGGATACGGATTATCCATGAAAGGAATTACAAGTCCTCCGAAGGCAGCATCAACATGCATCTCTATTCCCTTCTCAAGGGCAAGCTCCGAGAGCTCCACAAGCGGGTCTATCTGGCCGAGTTCTGTTGTGCCGGCTATTCCAACCAGGGCAACGGTATTCAAATCGATGAGTGATTCGACCTCTACCACACTAACCCTGTAATCATCGTCCAGCGATGCTCTTCTCACCTCTACACCAAGTATATCTCCGATTTTTTCAAAAGAGAAGTGAGCTGATTTTGGTATGACTATATTGGGTTCCCTCGGGTTTTTTATTTTATTTCGCATGAGATTTCGTGCTGCCCTTATCCCCTGGATGTTTGCTTCAGTTCCACCTGAAGAAATGTATCCTGCCACGCTGGGATTATGAAGTATCTCTCCCAAAATTTTCAACAGCAATCTCTCGAGCTCCCTTGTACCTTGAAATATGCCAGGATCTCCGAGATTCGTTTCTATGAAAAGCTCATGTGCTTTCAACGCTAATGGATGCGGAGTTGTGCACATTGAACTCAAAACCCGTGAATAAGGGATATCCTTTTTTCTAAAGGACGTCAGCTTTTTCTCGACCTCAGCAACCCTTTCGCTGTTAGGCAAACCCAAGCTATCATCTCCATAGTTTTTCACTTTACGGGAAAGCAATGGTCTTAAATAGATATCCATCCTAGCCTCTCTGTGTTCGCCGCCATACTTGCAGGAGGCAGAGGGAGAAGGTTTGGAGGGGTCGAAAAAGGACTCTTAAAAGTGGGAAAGAAAAGAATAATCGAATACATCCTTGAATCGTTAAAAGATTTTGAGAACGTGATCGTTTGCAGAGATGAGAATCAATCCAAACTGTATTCTGACTATACAAAAACTATAACGGATACCTTAAAAGGTATCGGGCCTTTAGGTGGCATTCACGCAGCCCTTTCTCATTTCAACCGAAACGTACTTGTTGTTAGTTCAGACATGCCTTTTTTGAACCGTGAGATTTGCCAGTTACTTTATGAGGAATGCAAAAACGCAAGTGCAGTCCTACCTGCATGGAAGGATGGAAGATTGGAGCCAACCCTCGCAGTTTATTCCACAAAGGTTAAACCGGGGATAGAAAGATGTTATAGGCTGAGAGAGAAAAGAGTTATAAAAGCCATTGAAGATCTTGATGGAGTGAAGTATTATCCGGTGGAAAAATTGAGAAAGTATGATAAGGAGCTTCTAACTTTCATGAACGTAAACACACCCGAAGATCTTGAAAGGGCAGAAAAGATTATTGCAGAAAGAAGAATAAAAAAAGAGAAGTTTTAGAGGTTATTACATGCTGATCGATAGATTCAACCGGAAAATAACAAATTTGAGGATCTCTGTAACCGATAGATGTAATTTGAGATGTTTTTACTGTCACAAGGAGGGTTTTCTCAGCAAGAAGTGCGACGAGCTTACGCCTGATGAGATATCCAAAATAGCCCAGGTGTTTAAGGATTTGGGGATAAAGAAAGTCAAGATAACGGGGGGAGAACCCTTAGTCAGACAGGATATTGTGGAAATAATTGCTGAAATGCCAGAATTTGATGAGATCTCGATGACAACCAATGGCATTCTCCTCGAAAAATACGCAATGGACCTAAAGAAGAGCGGCTTGAATAGGGTTAATGTAAGTCTCGACTCACTTAATCCAGAAAAATACAGAGATCTCAGTCGAGGCAAACTCGAAGATGTTTTGAGGGGTTTGGAGGCTGCTGTGGAAGCAGAGCTTACTCCAGTGAAACTCAATATGGTTGTGATGAAGGGAATAAACGAGAATGAAGTGAATGACATGATTCATTTTATATCCAAATACAACAAAGATGGTTTGAATGTGATTCTGCAGTTAATTGAGCTTTTAAAGCTCCCAGGTCTCGAGAGTTACTGGTTTGACATCGGTATTATTGAGAACAGAATTTCAGCGATTGCCAAAGATGTTAGAGTAAGGAAAATGCAGAAGAGGAAACAGTACTTGATTGATGAGGGAGCAATCGAGTTCGTTAGACCTACGGACAACACAGAATTCTGCTACAATTGCAATAGAATTAGGGTTACCTGTGACGGAAAGGTTAAGCCGTGTCTACTTAGAAATGACAATCTTGTTGACGTTAGAGGACTGGAGGGAGAGGAGTTAAGGCAAAGAATACTTGAGGCCGTGAACCTTAGAAAGCCATATTTCCGCGAGAAAATTGAAGTGGAAAGCAGAATAAAGAATTGTGCGGTTAATGGTGCGGTTAACAGTACAGTTAGTGGTACAATTAGGGGTACAGTTAGGGGTGATTTACTTGAAAGAAGTGGAAATTGATGTAAAGCTTTTGATAGATGGAAAGGAAGTTCCGTTGAATCCTTACGTCCAAAAGGTTTTCGGAGCTGTTATCAAAGGGATGATTTCAACTCTTAAGGGTGTGGATGAGAACTGGAATCATGCGGAGTTGGTTCTCGATAGATAATTGAGATGGAAGTATGGAAGGCAAGAGGCCAGCTGTAAGGAGATCTCTTACAGAAATTAAAGAGTACGTTCCAGGAAAAAGCATTGAATACGTTAAAGAAAAGTTCGGGCTCGATAGAGTTGTAAAGCTTGCGTCCAATGAAAACCTCTACGGTGCAAGCCCGAAAGCAATTGAGGCCTTCAGAAATTTCAAAGACTTACATCTATATCCCCCTTCCCAGTCAGAAGAGCTGATTGAAAGAATTTCAGAATATATAGGGATAGAAAAAAGCAGGATTGTAATCGGTTCTGGAATTGATGGAATTCTTGAGGGAACTTTCAACATTTTCCTTGAAAAAGGAGACACAGTCTCCCTTTCTCCTCCCACATTCCCTTACTACACAACACTTGCCACAATCCATGGTGCGAGGATTGAAAAGCTGAAGAGAGATAAGGATTTCCAGATCAAGGTATCAAACATACCAAAATCAAAAATTACACTAATCTGTTCTCCAAACAACCCAACAGGAAATCTTGAAAACCCCGAAACTGTTAAAAGGATAGTTGAGGAGAGTCAAGGAATGGTTTTCATTGACGAAGCCTACGTTGAATTTGCTTCCTCAGATCTTTTGGAATTTACAGAATACGAGAATGTCATCCTTGCACGAACCTTTTCAAAGGCTTTTGGTCTCGCCAATCTACGAATAGGATACGCAATAATGCCGGAATGGGTTAAAAAGGAGTATATCAAAGTTACAACACCTTTCCCCGTTTCAACTGCAGCGATAAAAGCGGCCTGTGCAGCTTTGGATGATCTTGATTACATGAAATCGGCTGTTGAAAGAATAAAAAAAGATAGGGAAAGGTTGTTTAACGAACTTTTAAGCTTAGGAGTTGAAGTTTACCCCTCACAAGCTAACTTTCTCTTCATGAGGGTAAATCCATCATTTTGCGATGAGATGATGAAAAGAGGCGTGATAGTTAGGGATTGTTCATCCTTCGATGGTTGCAGGAAGGGAGACGTCAGGGTTTCGATCGGGAGAACGGAAGACAACGAATATTTTCTCGAGAAGGCCAAGGAAGTCCTTGGTTAGCAGAAATCAGGTGAAACTATGATCGTCGCTTTAACTGGCACTCCCGGAACGGGTAAAACAAGTGTGGCAAAGCATCTTTCAAGTTTTTACAAAGTTAGAGGTGTCTCAGATCTGGCAAAAGAAATGGATTGCATTCTTGATGAGGAAATTGAAAACGGTGTTCTTGTTGTTGATGTAGAATGCCTCTCAGAAAAAATCTCCCAACTCCGAGAAACCTACAAAGACGAGGTTACCATTATCGAAGGGCATCTCGCTCACCGAATTCCTTCCGATGTCATCATCGTCCTAAGATGCAATCCGCTAAAGCTAAAAGAGAGGCTTTCAACAAAAAATTGGAGTGAGGAAAAGGTTCTTGAGAATGTAGAAGCCGAACTTCTTGACGTAATCCTGGTGGAGGCTTTAGAATCTTCAAATAATGTTTACGAGATTGATACATCTAACAAAACCATAAAAGAAGTCTCGGAGATAGTTATCGAGATCATCGAGGTTGTTAAAAGGGGCAAAAAGCTGGAAAATTTCATCCCTGGAAAGATAGACTGGATTGCAGAAGTTGGGGAAAGGATAGATGAGGTAACCAGGCAAAAGTAAGCTGAAATTATCTTTTAACGATTATCTTTTACAGATTTCTATAAAGTTTTTATAAATCTCCTCCCCGTATTCAGAGTGGTAAACCTCAGGATGCCATTGAACCCCATAAACAGGCCTTTGGGGATGTTTTATCGCTTCGTATTCACATACCTCTGATTTGGCGAGGTGGACGAACCCCTCTGGAATTCTTTTAACCTCGTCAGCATGGCTAGCCCAGACATTAAAAACTTCTGGAATTCCATCAAATAACTCATCATCCTTCAAGAGGTGGATGCTAACCTCAGAATACTCTCCAACATCTCCTTTTTTCACTTCTCCTCCAAAATGCTCTGCAATTATGTGAAGGCCGAGACATATGCCAAGAATAGGAATGTCTAGCTCATCTAAGTAAAGAAATGAGTTTCCTGCCCTTTCGATTGTTGGCCCTCCACCCAATACAAGCCCATCTAAATCCTTAAGTTCTGACGCAGGTGTGTCGTTAGGTATAAGCTTCGATTCAACGTCAAGATCTCTGAGGGTTCGGTGGATGAGATGGTTGTACTGGCCGTAATTATAAACTACGTAAATTTTCACCATGTTACCTCAATCGCTAACTTTCAATTTCAATTTTGTGGTGTGTATTTAGTCCAATGTGTACTTGATCTTATTTGATCAATTTTAAAATCATTTTAATATCTTTTATTTTTATCTTTCTAACTTCTCTCTATGTCTCTCTATTAATCTCAGATACTGTAAAGGCATCATGTAAATGGACTAGAAAAGTGAGAGTAAAGGACAGAGATTTTATAAATGGAAAATGAAAAAGTTATGTAATGATTATGTCCATTGGAGGCTTATTGCCATTGCATGAAGTTCTACCTTTACCCATCAACGACTGGAGTAAACCAGCCAATTTTTAGTTTCAAGATAAGGGGTTGAAATGTGGATTTTAAAAGATCGAGATATCGAAAAACTCAGGATAAAAGGGGATGTAAAGGGTTTAATTAAGCTCCTGAAGGATGAGAACCCAAAAGTCAGAGCGAGTGCAGCAGAAGCCTTGGGCGATTTCGATCAGCCAGAAGTTACAGAGTCTTTAATAGAAGCCCTCAAAGATGAAGATCGCCATGTTAGATGGAATTCTGCAAAATCCTTGGAATATCTGTGTAGGGATAGGGTTGATAGGATCGAGATCCTCATCAAATCCTTCATTCATAGCAAATCCGTTTTCCAGAAGGTCTCTCTCGCATGGCTCCTTGGCAGGATTGGAGATGAAAAAGCCATACCATCACTCATAGAGTCCTTTGAGTCTGGAGACAAATTCGTTAGGAGAGCTAGTATTATAGCAATGGGTAGAATTGGAGACAAGAGAAGTTTACCCTATCTTATCACAGTATTGAAGGATAATGATCCGATATTGAGGAAAAGAACTGTGGAGGCCCTTGGCAGGATAAGGGTACTCACTAAAGAGGTGAATGATGCACTTATAAATGCTTTGATGGATCCCGACTCGGGCGTTAGGATGGCGGCAGCAAAAACTCTTGAAAGACTCGGATGGGAGCCTGAGACTAAAGAGGATTTAGCAAAATATTTAGCTGCGCTAAAAATTGGTTCAAAGCTCGTTTTACTTGGAGACGCTGCAGTTGAGCCCCTTATTTACGCTTTGGAGCATGGCGACAAGGATACAAAAAGTTTCGCTTCAGAAACGATATCAGAAATAAAATCGAAAAAGGCAATTGAGAGTCTTCTAAAAGTTGCAAAAAGTGACGATTGGACGGTAAGGTTCCATGCTTTGAGAACTCTCGGAAAAATGGGAGAGGATGTGCTTGAACACATCATCCCGTTCTTAAAAGACAGCAACCCAAATGTGAGAGAAGCAGCAAAAGAATCGTTGAAGGAAATATGCAAATCGACAGAAACTCTTAAAAAATTGATAGAAAAACATCCGGAATTAAAAGATGAGTTAGAAATCTAATGTCTCCGGATGATTCAGGTTATCAGATTGATTGATTTTGATTAAACTCACCTATTTTTTATCTACGATGTTCTAAATTGGCAGCCACAAAGAAAATAAAGAAAGAGGTTGCAAAAACCCATACCGATGCCGGAATCCCTAATGGGTTGATTTTTGCATAAAATAAAGCTACAGCCAAGCAAAATCCAGAGATGAGTGTTAAATTTGCCGAGATTTTGCCTCCTATCTTCCAGTGAAAAACTCCAAGGATAAGGGGTAACTGGCAAAGAAGCAAGGTCGAGCTGAGGACTGACAATTCCACAATATAACCCGGTCTCTGAAGGGCGAAGACCGTGATAGCTATCGTTAACAGAATTATTAGCACCCTGCCCGTGAATATCCTTTCACTCCCGAAGAGATCTCTCGAGATCATGGAGGCGAGAGTTAAAACGATTGAATTTGCTGTTGTAATCGCTGCTGCAAAAATACTCAGAGAGAGGAGGACTCCAAGTGTTGGGGGCATCATCCCGAGTAAAGTCGGCGTAACAGCATCTCTGTCCTTTATCAGTGGAAAACTCCCTAATTCTGACATAACTCTTAATTCCAACCCCAAAAAGGTAACCAAGATTGTATATACGAGGCCGAAGACTCCAAAAAGAATTACCATTCTCTTAACTGCGTGCTCGTTCTTTGGAATATAAAGACGCTGGAAAACCTGAGGATTTGTGAGGGCAAAGAAGAACCACGGAACTGTGAGCGATATGAATCTTAAAGGTGTCCATATACGATTTGGAACTACAAGGAGATCACCGAGCTTTGGAACCTCTTGAGTAAAAGAGATATCCGAGAACCCAGAGGTATACACCCAGATCACTGCTGATATTGCCAGAACGAGCATGAAAACACCCTGAACAGCATCCGTCCAAGCAACCCCCCTAAGCCCACCAAGAAAGGCCCAGAAGGCTATTAAGATTGCAGCAAGAAAGATTCCGTTCATGAAGCTTATCCCAGAATTCTTTTCAATTATCAGCGCCACCCCAATCAGCTGAACTGAGATGTATGGAATTAAGGCTATGGAAACTATTACCGCCATAATTTTCGGCACCATCGCTCCGTATCTTTCTGAGATCATGTCGCCGGGGGTTATGTACCCTCTATCCTTTCCTAACTTCCATATTCTTGGAGCATAATAGGAGAGGAGCAGAAGAGTTCCAACGAGATAGAAGAGTTCAAAACCCAAAGCTCCAACTCCTGACGCATAACTCAACCCAACCAGTCCCACCATCATAAAGGCAGAATATGTTGTTGCAGCATAGGTTAAGGCCGAAATTGCTCCACTAACCCTCCTTCCGCCTATGTAGTAATCTTCTTGAGTTCTTATCCCCCTCTTTGCATAGATCGCAATTGCTGTTCCTATGATCGCATAAACGATAAAAGCAATGATGTAAAGCATCCCTACCACCTCGATAAGGCTATGTAAGCGAGATAAACCGAAGCAACCAAACACCAGTATATGTAAGTAAGCATGTCATGACTTTTGATGAACACGAAAGGTACGACCATTGCCAATATTACTATCAAACCTTCCAGAGGCTTCATCGAACAAATGTTCGATTTACAAAATAAAAGTTTTTTGGTTTAGATTTAACTTAATGGCAGCTTATTGATGGATAGCAAACCAGAGTACAGAAACAGAGTGGAATTTATTTTTCAATTATCCAAACCATCTCCTGTTTTTGGGATTCTAATGGTTGATAATCAAAACCACCACAAGCTTTCCATTTTTTGAACCCGGCAAGCTGTAATAATAACTCATACTCTCTTTTGTAAATGAGAGCAATCCTAAATTTGTCCTCTCAGATCGTTTTGTTATTTTTTAGAGTATTTAGTAAATTTTTAGTAAATTCAACGATTTGATTTACTTCATCAGCAAAATAAGACTTACTGATTAAGATGGGTTTTTTGTCTTTGGTTTTTATCGTTTCTTTGATCTCCTTTCCATAAGTTTTTAGAATGATTTCGGGATTTGGATAAAAGAAATTAAGTATTAATTTTTCCATTCGGTGCAAGATGACCTCTTACATTTATTAAAGTTTTAATTTGATCCTCAATCGTTAAGTTATGCAGAAAAGACCTGAACGGAATGATTATCAGAAAACTTATGGGATAGTTTAAAAGTTCTCATATCCGCTTTATAGACCTTTGGTTTCAATTTTAGCTCTTTAGCTTTTTTCTTTAAAACTTCTAACATGTTTTTGGAGATGTCAATACCATAAGCATCAACATCTTTAAGTAGTTCTAAATAAATTCTACCTGTTCCACAGGCAAAGGAGGAGTTCATTATGGAGAGGATAAAATGCTCAAGTGTTCCTTCAAAAAACATACCAAATAAAAATAAAAAACGTTTTTTCAATCTAACATCCCTCATACATTTGTTCCAAAGCAGGACCTAGAATGAAGACTCTATCAATCTGATCTCTCTCCAAAGCTTTAGCAATTTCATCGATTAATTTTACAGCCTCGGTAAAATTTCTCTGCTCAGCCAATTTTCTGTGCTCCTCTAAAAACATTAGGGCTTTCTCTTTATCACCTCTAAGAAAGGCATTTGCCGCTTTTCTTTGCAACTCACATATCTCCTCATCTGCCTGATATTTTACGCTGGCATTTATGCCGAGTTCCTTCAGAATATTTGCTCTTTCTTCCGGCTTCATGATTGGAGGGACAATGAGAGACTGGTTCTCCTGAAATTTTTCCAGCTCTTTAGCAAGGTCTATCTTCTGTAATGGTGCTACAATTCCGAAGATAGTAGGAAAGAGGGCAATTATCAAGAAAATGAGTAAGCCTTTCTTTGTGCTATTTCTTAATTGGAAAGTTATCAATAAAACAATTAAGACGACGGTTAAAATAATAGAAAAGACTGCTAGAGGTGTTGAAAGATCGAAAACAGCAAAAAACCGCGAGTTTTTGAGTAATAATAAGGAGGAATGCCAAAGAGGAGAGAACAGATTAAGAAGACTGAAAGATAAATCTTCAGGCAATCTTTTTAAGATGATGATGATCGTTCCCGGGCCACCGGCTTGCAAAATCTGAGGAGCTAAAAAAGGCATTTTAAACGAAATGTACTCAACTATCCCAAATAAAAGAGGAGTCAAAAATGAGAAGATGATGAGAAAGACAGGGAAAACAGGAGCAGGTTCCGGTGTTATAACAATTCTGGATAGCCAGAAGGCACCAGGAATGTTAAGAATAATATTGTAAAATAAAAAAATAAGAAAGATTGCTGGAAGGCGTTGAAATTGGGATGAGACAAAAAGTAAGAGAGAAGCAGAAAATAAAAGATAAAGTGACAAAGAAAGAAAGTAATCAAGATTAAAACCTAAGTAAATTCCCCTGGAGGAAGTTAGAATAACATTAATTAATATTGCCGGGGCAATAATTATCATAAGACCTAGCAATTTCCCTAGAACTATTTCAATATCCCTCAAGGGCAAGGTTAGAAGAAAAGAAAAGGTGTCTTTTGATTTTTCTTCAGCTATAATATCTGCTCCTAATAAAAAAAGGGCAAAGTTCAGGATTAAGAGACTGATACCAAAAGAAATTAACGTTGACTCCCCAAAGAAAGTTAATCCTGCAAAGGCAGACACGAAACCGAAAATGATTCCAACCATTAAGGAAAGGAAAAGTCTTCTTTTCATCTCTTTCTTAGCTATTAATAAAATTTTATTCATTTTTCTCACCAGTGATTATTTCGATAAAGACGTCCTGCAACCTTCGCTCTGGAAATCTTTTCTTCAATTCTGACCACTTACCCTGATAAACAACTTGGCCTTCATTAAGAAAAACAAGTGAGTCACAAACCTGCTCAACCTCTCCCAAAATGTGGGATGAAAGAATAACCGTCACACCATTTTCTCCAATCTCTTTGATGATTTTCAAAAACTCGTATCTGCCAATGGGATCGAGGTTTGAAGTGGGTTCATCAAGCATTACAATCTCTGGATTCCCAATCAAGGCTTGAGCCAGACCGAGCCGCTGTTTCATTCCCTGTGAGTATTCTTTTATCCTTTTTTCTCCATATTCTGAAAGTTTTACCTTTTCTAGCATCTCTTCTACTTGTGATTTTACTTCTTCTCTTGTTAAACCTTTGATGGAGCCTATAAACTCCAAATACTCCGATCCTTTCATATATTCATAAAATCTCTGATCCTCTCCAAGATAACCCAACTTCTTCCGTATTTGGAGAGATTGAGAAAAACAATCATAGCCGAATATCTTTGCCCATCCGCTATCCGGCCTCATCAACCCCAAAAGTATTTTTAGTAATGTTGTTTTTCCCGCTCCATTGGGACCTAGAAGACCAAAAACACCAGGTTCAATTTCCAAACTGATCCCTCTTAAAGCGGGAGTCTTACCAAAGTTTTTGTGCAGGTTTTCAATTTGAATGATTGCTCTCATCTTATCCATATATTTCAATTTCTCTACTTAATATTTTACTGATCTCATCATGTTCAAAAGATGGTTATATCCTATTTGTTTCTATGGACTGCAGTTGGTTACATCTTTCTTAATTTTCACAGTCTCCTCCAAGTACCTTTTGAGGTTTTTCTGCATTGATTGTTTGTTCTCCTAATAAGTCCACTAATTAAGAGAGTCTCAGCAATTGGCAAGCGAAAACAGTTTTATTTCATGCGTGCAATCATTTTAGTTCACTTTTTAATGAATATTCTTCCATCACCTTTTTCAATCACAAAGTATTTTGATTTCATTCCGATGTTGAATCGATGTATTCTTCTTCAAAGCTAACCTTAACGCTAGAGTATGGAGAGCTTACAATAATGCGTTTTCAAACTCTCGCCAGTAAGCATATCTTTTTTATAGTATTTTCGGGTTCTTCAAGTTCTATTGAAAGCTCTTTTTGCCACAAAGTTTCTCCAGCATTCTCTAATTTTTCGCCGTCTCTGTATCAATGTTGTTAGTGTAGAAGATGTCAGATTTCACCTCTCTTGTCCAGCAAATCCTTTCCACCTGCAACAAATTCTTTCCAAGCTTGCCAGGCGAGTTTTTCAGTTCCATCGCTGTACAGCAATCCCAGCGAACCCTGCCAATCGAGAAACTGTCTACCTACTTCCGTATCACCCGACATCAAAACTCGCTGCTATCTCACGGTTTATTTCTTCTGGAAAATCGTACAGTACGAACCATGAGAAAAATTCAAACCTGTCTTCGTATCTGTCGATCACTCTGGCAATTTGTTTTACGTATGTTGCCTGTTTTTCTTCACTACCCTTTGGCCCTCCAGAACTCCATGCAGTCTCAATTCGCAATCTTCTTGTTGGAGAAATAACTGAACATCTGATCAAAATAATTCTGGGTTTCTGAAACCTCAGGTCTGCTGTTATCGTCTTCCATGTAAAGAGTTAGCCCGAAGGCATCTCCTTTCTCCGCGAGGCTTTGCAATAATTCGATTTCATTATTGTTTCTGGCTAAGTGATAGGATCCAACTACACCAACGGTGATATCCGGGTCGATTGACTTGATTTCCTGTTCCACTTGCTGATAAAAATTCAGGAAAGGCTCAATTTGATCTTTATTTTGATGAAGATACCAGTCAACCTCATTGCCGATCCAGAGATAGTGTATTTTACCGGGATAGCGGCTGAGCAACTCTCTAATAAAAGATCTGAAGGCATCTACAAAATCCGGGTCGTCGAAGGAGGTGAAGGAAATTCCATGCGGAAATCTGCCGAGAGTATTGGTGTGAATAATTTCTATTACGAGAGAATATTTTAAACCCTGCTGTTCTGTTTTGTAGACCTCATAGTCAATGTCGGCCCATTTGAAATCGCCCGGCGAGACCTCTATGTCCCCCCAATGATGGCGCCATATCGCAATACCTATGCCCGCCTCTCTGGCTCTCTGGAAGGCTTCAGTAAAGCTTTCATCTGTCCATTCAGATGGTTTCCCTTTGGGAAAGATGCTCATACCCATAGGGACGATTGATACAAGCTTTTTAACGGGCCTCTCCTCTCCGGATGTCGACTCTGCAGGTTTCTCGGGTATTGATTGTTTGTTCTCTTCCTGCTTAGCACATCCGCTGATCACGACCACCACAACTACCAAAATTCCGATTAAAAATTTATAGCCCCTTTTGTAATGTTATTTGCCTCTTCCTAGATGCCTTGTTCGTCCTTAATTTATTTTTCTTTTGGCAACATATATATCAGCTTCAATCATCTTTCCATCTTTAAAGAAATGATGAACAAAGTAGATATTTCCTCTAGCATCCAAAGAGGGTTCAGATGCGAACTGTGAAATTATGAGTTCCGGTTCTTGCCACATACCATTAACTTTCTTTGATCTGAAAATAGCAGGGCTTCCGTTATAGGTTCTTGTAAACCAGAGCTCTTTGCCATCTTGAGTGATGAAAGGCCACCCCTCGTTTTCAGGGGTGTTAACAGCCTCTATATTCTCAGGCTCCTGCCACTCACCGTTGACCCTCCTCGTAACCCAGATGTCGTATCCTCCTTTCCCTCCTTCTCTTGAAGAATGGAAATAAAGCTCTTTTCCATCCGGGGTTATATACAGCTCTCCAATTTCATAATCAAGATTCAGCTTTTTCCCTGCATTTCTCCAGTTCTGCCATTTCCCATCCTTAAATTCTGCAATATAAATATCTACACTCCTGTAATTCCCCTCTCTCACGGAGCAAAACCACATCTCATTTCCCTGAACAAAGGGGCAGCCATCTAAAGCAACATCCTCGCTCAGGATTATTCTTTCGGGCTTGCTCCATTCATTGTTGTGCTTTTTGGAAACATATATCCCTGTAACCCCGTCAACTAACTGTTTTTCAGGTGGAACATCAACATCCGGTGTGAAAAAGAAGTAGAGTGTTTTTCCATCCGGAGTGATGAAAGCAGAATCTTCCGCTCCAGCAGTATTGATAGGATAGGGCAAAGGAACCGGCTGCTCATACTCATCCGAATGAAGCTTTGGTGGATGAACATCCGTATTTGGGGATACTTTTATTGCATCTTCAGGAATTTTACTTTCTCTGTCCACCAATATTTGTTGCTGGCTTGCTTTCTGCGACTCATCTGTAACTGGCATTTGATTCTTCTGCTGAGTACACCCGCTGATTAAAACAATTCCAGCGATTACCACGAGCAAAAACAATCTTGTTTTTGCGTGCGTAACCACTTTAACCACCTCATTTTTTAATGAATATTCTTCCATCCCCTTTTTCAATCGTAAAGGATTTTGATTTTATTCCAGTTGTTATATCAACATATTCCTCTTCAAAATTAACATTAACATTGGAGTATGGAGAGCTTATAACAACCCCATTTTCAAACTCTCGCCAATAGGCATTATCTTTTTTGTAGTATTTTCCTAAGGGTTTACCTAAATTTACGTCATATTCTTTAAACCACCACGCCTGTCCATGATTTCGAGGCCCAAAATCATAGGTAAAATAGGTATTGTCGTTTAGTAAGCTTAATGTTAACCCAAGCCTCATACGTTTTAGATCTTTCTCGCCCGTGTCATCTGTATCAACCGCATAAATAACAATATAACCACCATTTGCTGCTTCTAAACCTTCATCAAAATCTGCACCAAATTGTTTACCTAAAAAGTTCTCCATTAGGTATCCATCAAATAACCCTTCATAAGCGTCGATCTCTTGTAGATTTCTACCAGAATTGAATATAATAATCTTATTGTTTTTGTTAAGCGCCTTTATTTTCCCCATTATCTCTTTATTTGCCGCTATCCACTCTTGATCGCTTATAGCTTCGGGGCAGGGACTCCATTCTGTAACCATATCGACGATAATGCCATCATGCTGCTGTTGTTCCAAAACGTTTTTGTAAAAAGATACTATTAGATTCACCCATTGCTCGTTTCTCGGATCCATTGCATATATCTCACTTGTCTTAAATTTCTCTGACTTCCACCCAAAAGCACATCTTGAACCGTTTTGTCTGTGTAAATACATATCCTCACTTATTTGTATTGGAGTTCGCTTCCCGTAATTGGCAACAGTAGATAAAAATGTCATCCATTCATGATCATCGTAAACCCAGCTAATTGTAAGCCCTGCCAAAAGTTTTGCATTAGGATTTCTACTTTTAATCTTTTCAGCTTCTTCAGGAGTGAACCAAGAACTCATAACCAAGTCATAAGGCTTCCCACTTTTGATTATCTCTTCCTTTTTTGCTAACCAGCTTGCAATTTTTGGATATTGATTAACAAATTTATCTGTGGGTTTTAGATTAACGAGTTTATCTATGGGTTTTTGCGATCGTGTTATCTGAGATTCTTTAGATTCTTTTTGAGCAATAAAAATAAACCCAATAACAATTATTAAAACAAAAATTCCAATTGATATGAATTTTGCTTTACCCATCTTCACACCTCTCTATTTTATTTCCAAAAGCGTCTTCCTTTCACCAGATCCAATTTCATAATCTTTTGCATATTTTTTAATCTACATTGACTATTGGTTTTACCAATTATTTAATTCTACTCAATAATAATTTCCCAAAAACTTAAATCAGGATGTAAGATTTATATGATTACAGATAAAGACTACATTTGTGCTTGCAGAAAAAAAGATAGTCAAACTGCTGGATGAAGTGGGTGAAAAAGGGATTTTACAAAGTGAGATTCCTAGGATTTTGAACCTTTCCAAATCAACAGTTTCAGAGATCCTCAGCAGCTTAGAAACCGAAGAAAAGATAATAAGAAAAAGTGTTTCTGCCCGATCTTATAGAGTCTGGAAAGTTGAATATTTCCCAACTCCACACCCTAATCTTTTAAGATTAGGTATCCTTAAGTCGAGTGAGTACGCTTATCTCATAATCGCAGCCTTGGAAAAGAGAGCCATTATTAAAATATTCAATGATCCAATTGATCTAACTAAAGCTCTCAGCCAAGGGAAGATTGATATGGCTGCAAGTCCTATTTTAACCCAGGTAATCATGGGTATTCTGATGAAAAACTTCAGAATTGTCAGAATTATAGCAAAAAATGGGAGTGGAATTGTGTTTTCAGATTGCCATAACGGCATTTTTGGAACTACCGAGATGTCAACTATGGATCGCAACCTCAGGAAATTTCTTTCAATGTATCACGGGAAAGTTCATTATTTTAACTCTCCTGAAAATATGATAAAAAGCTTGAAAGAGAGGGAGATAGAAGGCTTGGCGATTTGGGAGCCCTATTTGAGTATGCTAAAAGAACAGGGGTTTAAGGTTAAATATTTCAAAGACATCGTTGGAGAATTCATTTGCTGCTCTCTTGCTGTGAATATCGATTCCTTAAGCATTAACGGAGATAGAATAAGAGAGTTCTTGGCATATTATGATAAGATCTGCAACAAAAAGCTCAGAAAAAAGGATTACAACGTTTTGGCTGAGATCTTGAAGTTTAATTCGAATCTGATTGAAAAATCAGTCAAAAGCTATTCCTTTTGTCCAAAATCCGATGTTAATGAAATAAAATTCTACATAAGAGATTCAGGAATTGATTTGAGTGATGAAAGCCTTCTAAGTGTTGTGGATATTTAACTAAATCCTGTATATTTCAAAAGCTTTGAGGATGTCAAAATTGGGACGAAAGGTATTTTTTTAGAATAGAATAAATCTAAGGCTCCTTCTTCGCGATCAACAACAACGATAACAGCTTCTACTTTACCCCCTTTCTCCTGAACCCTTTCAACCACCGAGCAAGCAGAGCTTCCCGTGGTTGTAACGTCCTCAATCACCAGAACCCTTTCACCCTCATTAAGGTCCCCTATCATGTCAGATTTTATTCCATAGTCTTTCTTTGCTTTCCTGAATATCAGATATGGCTTTCCTATTTTTAAGGAGAGTGATACCGCAAGTGGAACACCACCAAGTTCCACACAGGCAATCTTTTCATATTCTAATGACTTCTCTTCGACTTTTCTCACAATCATATCTGAGATCATATCGAGAATATCCGGATGAGTCGATGCTTGTTTGATGTCGATATAGAAATTGCTCTTCTTTCCCGATGACAGAACGAAATTTCCAAATTTTAGTGATCCGGCTTCTATCATTCGTCTGATCAATAGTTCTTCCATCGAATCCATACTACAACTTTCACATACCAATTTTTAAAATTTACCAGGGAACATCCTTCAGCCCGAGTTTAAAAGCTATGTAATTCGTTAAAAGATGGAGAATGGGTGTGATTATGATTGCTGCTACAATTACTTTGATAGTAAATAGATGATGGAAAAATGGAGAGAATGTGTAGGCAAATAAAAAAGCGACAACCAAAAAGGTTAGTTGGTCGAAAAAAGGGAGAGCTTGGCCCCTTTTTATTCCGATTCTCCTTTTGATAAAGCTACCTAATAAATCTCCCGATAGTGAACCAAAAGAAAGGGAAGATACAAGAACGAAGGCATCTGGAAAAGATAAAGAGGAAAAGAAAGCGATTCCTAAGAAATTTTCAAGATTGAACTGGATTGTCCCGCAAAGTATACCACCAAGAACTCCAAAAATGAAACCCCTTATCGTTTTCCCATCACCCAAAATCCTTTTTCCATCCACAAAATTCTTTCCAAGATCGATCGGAATCCCACCTCCAAAAACTACTGCAAAATTGTTAGGAGTGTAAGCCGGAATGAGAAGCCATATCGTTTTAAGTAGAAGATAGAGCATAAAAGCGAATAACGAAAGCTTGATATATCTCTTTCGGCTTTCTTAAAAATATGGGTAATTCTTATTTGTCTGATATAAAATTAAGTAATGGTTCTAGGAGGTATAACTATGGGGGTTAAATCAAAGACTGTATTAAAATCTGAGTTAAAACTACCCTATAAAACTGCCTCACTCTGCCCTGAATGTCTCAAGATCATCTCAGCTGAGGTTTATAGTGAAGATAACAAAGTTATGATTCGTAAAATCTGTCCAGAGCATGGTGAAACTGTTGAAGTTTACTGGAGCGATATTGAGCTTTTTAAGAAGGCATATAGATTTGCCCATGATGGCCCAGGTATTGAGAATCCGATAGTTGATGAGTCAAAATGTCCGTTCTCCTGCGGTTTATGTAAGATTCATAAAAGTCAGACGGCCCTATTGAATATCGTTTTGACCAATAGATGCGATATCGCATGCTGGTACTGCTTTTTCTATGCCAGAAAGGCCGGTTACGTTTACGAACCAAGCCTTGATCAGATAAGAGACATGACCAGACTCGCAAGAAGTATTAGACCCGTGCCAACGAATGCTGTACAGCTAACAGGTGGTGAACCAACGTTAAGAGATGATCTGATCGACATAATAAAGATGATCAGAGAAGAAGGAATCGAGCATGTTCAGCTGAACACGAATGGAATAAGACTTGCCAGAGAACCTGAGTTTGCCAGAAGGGTTAGAGAGGCTGGATGCAATACTGTTTACCTCTCGTATGATGGAGTTGATGAAAAAACAAATCCGAAAAATCATCCAGAAATTCCAAAAATCCTTGAAAACTGCAGAAGAGCTGAATTAGGGATAGTTTTAGTTCCAACCGTAATTAAAGGTGTTAACGATCATCAGGTGGGAGATATAGTCAAATTTGCAGCTAAAAACATTGACATCATCAGGGGTGTCAACTTCCAGCCAGTTAGCTTGGTAGGAAGCATGCCAAAACGGGAGAGAGAAAAGGTAAGAATAACAATCCCAGATGTGATAATCAGACTAGAGGAACAAACGAATGGAGAGATAAGCAGAGATGATTTTTACCCGGTTCCCAGCGTTACCTCAATCTCACACTTCGTAGAAGCTCTCACTGAAGTTCCCCAATATGAGCTGACAACCCACTGGGCATGCGGAATGGCCACCTATGTTTTTATAGATGAAAGTGGAAAGCTCATACCCATCACCAGATTCATAGATGTTGAGGGACTTTTTGAATATCTTGAAGAGAAAGCTGAGGTACTAATGGAGAGCAGAATTAAGAAGATTAGGGCGCTAAAGGGTCTATTAGACCTTAGAAAATTTGTGGATCAGGAAAAAGCTCCAAAAGGATTCGACATAAGTAAGATACTTTTCGATGTACTCGTGAAGCATGATTATTCTGCACTGGGTGAATTCCATGCAAGATCGCTGTTTATCGGAATAATGCATTTCCAGGACTTGTACAACTATGACATTGAGAGGGTTAAAAGATGTGAGATTCATTATGCAACACCTGATGGAAAAATAATACCCTTCTGCGCGTTCAATGTCATACCTGAAATTTACAGGGATAAAGTTCAAGCAGAATATGGTATCCCGATTGAAGAATGGGAGAGGAAAACAGGTAAAAAACTTAGAAGTGAGATTTACAGAGTTGTGAAGAAGCCAAGGGATTGAATAGGAGGAGAGAGATTTGAAGGTGTTGAGGGGCTTTTTCATTGGAAGGTTTCAGCCATACCATTACGGCCATCATGAAGTGATAAAAAACATAATAGAGAAAGTCGATGAACTGATAATAGGAATCGGAAGTGCTCAAGAGAGTCACGAGCTTGAGAATCCATTCACAGCTGGAGAGAGAATTCTGATGATCTCAGCTGCCTTAGATGAACTGGATATCAAAAAGAAAGTCTACATAATCCCCCTCGAAGACATCTACAGGAACAGCCTCTGGGTATCCCACGTCTGCTCTATGGTGCCTCCTTTTCAGGTTGTCTTCTCAAACAATCCTCTTGTTGTTAGGCTTTTCTTGGAAGCTGGAATAAAGGTTTTTCATACGGCAATGTACAACAGGGAAGAATATCAAGGAACAGAAATTAGGAGAAGAATGCTTGAAAACGAAGAATGGGAGTCCCTAGTTCCTCCATCCGTCATCAGAATAATAAAAGAGATCGATGGTCTCAAGAGGATTCGGGAGATTGGTGGAAAAGAGATTGGAAATGGGGTCATCATCGGTTCGAAATCCAATCTTAAATCTCTCATGAGCGCTGAGGAAAGTCAGGAAAATGAAAGCATGAAGTGATAGAGATTTAAAAGGGCATCCGATTATGGAATCTGTCGTGATCGATCTTAGAGGCATGGATCCTCCACACTTTTTCTTTGCTCATTTGAAAAATGGGGTTATTGTAAAATGTGGATTTTCCAGTAAGGAGTTAGGGGAGAGTACAAAAGAGGGTATAAGAGAGAGTATAAGAAGTCCAGTTGCGAGAAAGCTAAAAGAAGACCTCTACACATATTTTTCAGGCAAGAAAATAGGCCTCAATTACGCCGTAAGACTTTCTGTACCAGAATTCACTGCAAGAGTTCTATTTGAGGTTTCAAAAATTCCCTATGGAGAAACAAAAACATACAAAGAGGTGGCAGAAAGACTGGGCACAAAGGCGTACAGAGCTGTTGGAGGGGTTTTGGCAAGAAATCCGGTTCCCGTGATTATTCCATGTCACAGGGTTGTTGGAGTGGGAGATCTAGGGGGCTACATGGGTGGTAAGGAATCAGGAATTAGAATAAAGAAGTTTCTTCTTGAGATTGAGGGTCATCGGCTCTAGGAGATTTGAATAGTTTTTATTTTTTATTTTTATAGTTTCCACAATCCAATTCAAACTTTTTCCACTGATAAAACTCTCTCCCCAGACAGAACAATTTCGTAACTCTCTCCATCAACTTTTAAAATTATTATCACATGATCCGGATCCCTTATTTTTTGTCCATTTTGGTACAGAACGTACTTGGTGAAATTTGCACTGAATTTTTCATTCTTCAATAACTCTCGAACCTTTGAATCGTTCAAAGCCATCGCCAGGTACTTTTGTTTCTCCTCTTCCGTCATCGTTTCTTCCTTTAATGACTTCCCCCAACCAGGTATACTCTCAATTCGAATCACCCCATCGCTCAGCAAGTCATAATATATTTTGTAAGCCCCAGACGGAGTGAGGACGTATATTTCGAGAACCGTTTTATTTACGTAGTAATTGATACCACTGTATTTCTCTCCAATTTTTTGCTTTACTTCATCAATCTGAAGGATGCTGTTGATCAGAGAATCACTTATCGAGGGTTCTCTAAAATCTTTTCTAAAGTATATAACCTCTCTCTTTTCAGAATCTACAGTCAAATGAAGAAGTATCCCGGGTTTATCTGGCTTTCCGACTGATATTTCGACATAAGCCAATCCATCTACTTTATTCACTTTTAGAATTTTACATTCTCTATTCTCTATTTCTTTCCTCACTCTTTCATCGCTTAAAGCTATACTGACAATCTCATCTCCATATACTTGCTTTACTGCATTTTCAAGCTGAAATTCTCCATCATCTATCTCTACATCGAACATTACATTTTTAAGCTCTATTATCGAGATTGATACATTTGGAAGTTCTAGTTCTTTCTCAAATTCCTTAAAAAATTTGAATTCCACCTTCATTTGCAGTTTTATAGGATACCACTCATCCTTCACGATCCAGATCTTCTGGAATTCATAGAAATCCTTCTTTTTTGGGGTTAATTCTAGAACATAGCAGTCTTTTCCATCAATCTTCTCTTTTCCAACCAGATCGATTTCATACTTTCCAAGTTCTCTCAATACATAACCAAAAATATCCGGAGACTCCTGACTTTGAATTTTTACTACCCTCATTTCATTTTTTATTTTATCATAGCTCCAGAAATAACTGCCATTGTAGGCAGATTTGAAGTTTGCTGAACTCTCAAAAAATTTATTTGGTTTTTTGAAACCTACAACGGAATTATATTCTCTAACTTTCCCATTAACAACCTCTTTTTGATGAATCTCAGCTCTATAACTGTTTATGCTTCCATACTTCTCTCTCATCTTTTCAACGACTTTTTCTGCTGTTAGTTTTTGAGAACACCCAAAACTGAGAAGAATTAAAACGATTAAAATGATCGTGATCCAATTTTTTAAATAATTCATTTGGAATAAAACAAGTAACTCCCCGAACTTAAAGATTATGGTATATTGACTACGCGTAAGACTTAAATAATCGGATTAACAGTGTTAAATTGGTGGTAGAATGGAAGGGGAAATTTTTGCAAAAACAACCGAAAAAGACGTAACTTCAGCCATTGTAAAGAGTTTTCACAGCATGCTTATAGAATACACAGACTCTGATGTAATTGTTGTTGGAGGTGGGCCCAGTGGACTGATGGCTGCAAGAGAACTTGCAAAAGTCGGTAAAAAAGTCCTCGTAATAGAAAGGAACAACTATTTGGGTGGGGGTTTCTGGATTGGTGGATATCTGATGAACAAGATAACTGTCAGAGCCCCAGCAGAAAAAGTCCTAGATGAACTTCTCATTCCTTACCAAGAATACACTAAAGGACTATACGTTACAGATGGCCCACATGCGTGTTCAAAGCTTATAGCTGCAGCTTGCGAAGCTGGTGCGAAGTTTCTTAACATGACCACCTTTGAAGATTTGATAATAAAGGAGAGGAGGGTTTCAGGAGTAGTAATAAACTGGACACCAGTACAAGCTTTACCGAGGCAAATAACTTGCGTTGATCCAATAGCTCTCGAATCCAAGCTTATCATAGATGCAACAGGCCACGATGCGTTTGTTGCTAAAAAGCTTGAGGAAAGGGGTCTTCTTAAAACAAGAGGGTACGGTTCAATGTGGGTTGAAGAGAGCGAAGATGCCGTCGTGAACCATACTGGAGAAGTTTTCTCTGGTCTTATAGTTACTGGAATGGCAGTGACTACAGTCTTCGGGCTCCCAAGAATGGGACCAACTTTTGGAGGGATGCTTCTAAGTGGAAAAAGAGCTGCTGAAGTTGCCCTTGAAAAGCTGAAGGGGTTCGAGTAATATATATATGAAGATATATATCGAAGAAAATCTTTGGGATTCATTTTCATTTTTCGACGAGATAAGAGCTCTCTTCAACTTTACTGTTGAGTTTAAAAAATATAGGTTCAGAGATCCCTATTTTCTTGCATATATAAGGGTAAGAAATCCCAGCGAGAGGGTATTTTACGAGCCTCTCCCATTAGAGATCGAGAACGAGAAGAGGGATCTTATACAGGGAGTTATTTACGATGGTGTAGAATTGCTGAAATACTTCTCCCAAAGCATTGACATTTCTAAGCCAGCAGTCCTAATAACAAATAGACTTATAGCTACACCTGGAGATGATATGAGATACCATCTTAGAATGATTGTGATGAGTGCTGCTGCGGTAATCTCGCTTAAAGGCATACTTTATGCTCCGGCAAAGCCTCCTGAATACTACATAAAATCCTCACTGGGCTTTACTGAGAAAATCGATATTGATGTTCGTAAAGTGCTAAGAATGCTCATTCTGCAGTTTTATGCCTATTTTGAGTACGAAGAAATATTTTGTAGTGAGAAAACATGTATACTCTACAATTGCCATACGACTGAAGAGATTAACCAAGTGAAAGGATTATGTAAAAAACATGTAAAAATGCTTGAAGGAGTTATAAATCCATCTTTAGAACTTCGAATTTTTTAAGATTAGAGAGAGTGGAATTAATCCGAAATTATTAGTACAAATCAGAAATTTTAAATTTTGGAATAGAATCAGAGGGCTGGCAAATCGTGGAAAATTCTATTTACGTATTTACGTCAATTATATTTAGCCTGAAACCACACAAAATCTTAAATATTCACTTCCAGAAAAGCAAAAGGTGGAAAATCAGATGGTAACCTTGGTAGATTATGGAGCGGGGAATGTAAGAAGTATAAGAAACGCGATAAAGAAACTTGGTTACTCCGTTGAAGATGTATCCGGGCCAAAAGACATTTTAAATGCCAAAAAGCTCATTTTTCCAGGTGTTGGAAGTTTCGGGAATGCAATGGAGAGGTTAGAAGAGTATGGATACGTTGAGGCTCTAAAGGAATATATAAAATCGAACAGACCATTTTTAGGAATTTGCTTAGGCTTACAGACCCTTTTCGAGGGAAGCGAAGAGGCTCCCGATGTTCCTGGGTTAGGTGTGATAAAGGGGCAGATAAAAAAGTTCGACAGCAAGAAAGTCTCGGTTCCACACATAGGCTGGAATGGAATAAAAATCGAGAAGAGTTCAAGTTTATTTTCAAGATATAAGGGAGAAAAGCTTTACTTCGTGCACTCCTATAGGGCAGTGCCAAGTAAGGAGAATTCTGACTGGATTCTCTCCACAACAGACTACGGTGGAGAGTTCATAAGCGCCGTTCAGAAGGGCAATGTTATAGCCGTGCAATTCCATCCAGAGAAGAGTGGAGAGGCCGGATTGAGGATTTTAAAGAATTTTCTGGAGTCAGAATCTTTGGATTTACATTCATACAGCTCAGTATCAAATAAAAGTAAAAACGAGAAATCAGACAAAACCAAGCTGGCAAAAAGGATCGTAGCATGTCTTGATGTGAGGACAAACGATGAGGGAGATTTAGTCGTTACAAAAGGAGATAAATACGACGTCAGGGAGAAAGGCAGAGTTAGAAACCTCGGCAAGCCAGTGGAGCTTGCGAGAAGGTATTTTGAGGAGGGGGCAGATGAGATTGTATTCCTGAATATAACCGGATTCCGAGATTTCCCGCTCAAAGATCAGCCTATGTTAGAGGTTTTAAGACTTACATCTGAAAATGTCTTTGTACCGCTTACAATTGGTGGTGGGATTCAGGAATACACGGATTCGGATGGAACGTATTACTCTGCTTTAGATGTCGCGTCCGAATACTTCAGATCTGGGGCGGATAAAGTGTCTATAGGCAGCGATGCTGTCTATACAGCTGAAGAATACCTAAAGCACGGCCCAACGGGTGAGAGTTCAATAGAGCAGATCTCAAGGGTTTATGGCAGCCAAGCAGTTGTCGTTTCGATCGATCCAAAGAGGGTTTACGTCGAATCTCCTACCGACACCAAACACAATGTTATCAAGACTGAAATCCCTGGCCCCAATGGAGAAGAGTACTGCTGGTACCAGTGCACGGTGAAGGGGGGGAGAGAAGCAAGAGACATCGATGCTTTGCAGCTCGCAAAGATTTGCGAGAAGCTTGGTGCAGGAGAGATCCTGCTCAACTGCATTGACAGGGATGGAACGAAGCTTGGATATGATTTAGAGTTAATTAACCATGTCAAAAGTGGGGTTTCCATACCGGTTATTGCATCAAGTGGGGCTGGGAAAGTCGAGCATTTTTACGAGGTTTTCAGCAAGACAGACGTTGAGGCTGCTTTAGCAGCCGGCATCTTCCATCGAAAGGAGGTATCAATCACTGAGGTTAAAGATTATCTAAGGAAAAAAGGGATTGAAGTAAGAGATTGAAAGAAGAGATGACAGAACGGTGCAAACCAAAGTATAAACCAAAGTAAACTATTTAAAAAGTACTGGACAAGCTAAAGCATGAGCAAGGTTGTTCTATCCTATTCAGGAGGCCTCGACACAACGGTCTGTATACCCTTGCTTAGAGAAAAATACGGGTTTGATGAGGTTGTAACAGTCACAGTCGATATCGGACAGCCTGAAAAAGATGTTAAAGAGGCTGAAGAAAGAGGTAAAAAATATTCAGATAAGCATTACACGATTGATGCAAAGAAGGAGTTTGTTGATGCCCTTTTCACGCTCATAAAGGCTAATGGAGATTATGAGGGTTACGTTTTGGGCACTTCAATCGCAAGACCAATAATAGCCAAAAAAACGGCTGAAATAGCCATAGAAGAGAAGGCAGACGCGATAGCCCATGGATGCACAGGAAAAGGAAACGATCAGCTGAGATTCGAGAACATCTTTATGCAATATGGTTTCAAGGTTATAGCCCCAATGAGGGAGCTGAATCTCACGAGAGAGTGGGAAATCGATTATGCGAGAAAAAAGGGGATTGAGATAAAGGTAAGTAAAGAAAAACCGTGGAGCATCGACGAGAACTTGTGGAGCAGGAGTATCGAAGGTGGAAAACTCGAAGATCCCTCATTTCCACCCCTTGAAGAGATATTCGAGTGGACTGTAAGCCCGGAGAAAGCTCCAGATCAGCCAGAAGTCATCAAAATCGATTTTGAAAGGGGAATTCCTGTAGCACTAAACGATGAGAGAATGAAGGGTTATGAACTAATCAGAAAGCTGAACGAGGTGGGCGGGAAGCACGGTGTTGGAAGAACGGACATGATGGAAGATCGGGTTCTTGGCCTTAAAGCAAGGGAGAACTACGAACATCCAGCTGCAACAATACTCCTTACTGCCCATATAGACTTGGAGAGGCTCATCCTTAGCAGAAGAGAGCTCAAATTCAAAAAGTTCGTGGAAGAGGAGTGGGCAGAACTTGTATACTATGGCCTGACAAACGATCCCTTATACGATGCACTAAACGTGTTTATTGATAAAACACAGGAAAGAGTTACGGGATGGGTGAAGGTTAAACTTTTCAAAGGAAGTGCTATACCGATCGCGAGGTTTTCGGAATATGCGCTTTACAGCGAGGAACTCACCTCTTTTGACACAACAACCATAGATCAGAGACTTGCAGAAGGTTATTCAGCGTTCCATGGTTTGCAGGGAAGACTTTACAGAGAAATTATGAAAAGAAAGGATTGAACCGAATTGAAACAATTTAATCAACTGAATCAACTGAAAACTAAAGTTTCCTTTTATCGTATCAAATATCAATCACAACATAGGCATACCACAACTCTTTATCCCCCTCTTTCCTCTTTTCTACTCTGAAATTATGCATTGTAATCGCTTTCGGTTCGGTTTTTATGATCTCAGGCTTTATCTTTCCTCCTAGCAAATTTGCTTCCAGCAGATATTCCTTTTTTTCTTTTTTAATTGATATGTTTACATTTTTTGTGGCAAAAAACTCAGTATCGAAGAGGAAGAGGATCTCATTCAGCCATTTATAAAGGAGAAAATCGACTTCAAAGTCGCTGATCTCTACTTTCTTCTCCGTTTCTATGGTAACCTTTTCAACCATTACAAAAGCATCGTAAAAGGCCCTTGTGGCGTTTTCAAAAAGTTCATCCAATGTGTTTCCAAAGGCTTCGAATGCGACATCAGCTGTATGGTCTATAAGTTTATAGTCGGAACCCATGATTGAGATTAAGCATTCACCCAATAAAACCATATCGCTGATAATCGCTTTTTGCTAAACTTCAACAAAATATAGTCAGAGTTTAGCTCGATAAAAATCGAAAGAATTATTTGTGAATATAAACTCCTTGAATTGGTGATACAATGAAATTCGGAATAGAATTTGTACCAAACATGAAGTACTATGAGCTTGAATACTACGTTAAGCTGGCAGAGGACAGCAAGTTCGATTTTGTTTGGATAACGGACCACTATAACAACAGAAATGTCTATGCAATGCTGACAATCCTGGCCCTGAAAACGCACACGATTAAGATGGGCTCGGGTGTTACAAATCCCTACCATATAAACCCGGCTGTAACAGCCTCGGCAATCGCTACGATCAACGAGATAAGCAATGGGAGAGCAGTTCTTGGGATAGGAGCAGGAGATAAGGTAACCTTTGACAGAATTGGAATAAGTTGGGAGAAACCCCTCGGAAGGATGAGGGAGGCAGTTGAAATAATAAAAGCCCTACATTCAGGAAAGCCTGTAAAGTATGATGGCAAGATCTTCAAATTCAATGGTGCAAGAATGGACTTCAAAGCAGGGGAAATCCCAATTTACATCGGAGCTCAGGGGCCAAAGATGCTCCAGCTTGCAGCAGAACTTGGAGATGGAGTTTTGATCAACGCATCCCATCCCAAAGACTTCGAAGTTGCCAAAGAAAATATAGATGCTGGGTTGAGTAAGGCTGGAAAGAGCAGAGATGCTTTTGATACCGTAGCTTATGCTTCAATGAGTGTTGACAAAGACAGAGACAAGGCAAGAAATGCTGCAAAGATCGTTGTTGCATTCATCGTTGCAGGAAGCCCGGATGTCATCTTTGAGAGGCATGGGATCAGCGGTGATGATGTGCAAAAGGTCAGAGATGCCTTGAATGCAGCATTTACTAAAGGCGACTGGCCTGGCGTAAGCAAGGCTGTGACCGATGAGATGATTGACACATTCTCAATCAGCGGAACACCCGATGAGGTGGTCGAAAGGATAAACGAGCTTTCAAAGGCTGGGGTTACCCAAGTTGTTGCGGGAAGCCCAATCGGGCCAGACAAGAAGAAATCGATCAATCTTATAGGCAAAGAAATAATTTCCAAATTCTAATTTAAATTTTAATTTTTAAAATGAATATTTTAATCGGTTTTTATTTTCAGGAACTTCGATTTTCATGAGGGCTTGAATAAAGAAAACATCATAATCATCTTACATTTCAAAAATTTTATACCCCTTTAACTTAATTTACCTCGCATGAAATACGTTTACGCTCAAACCGTCATCAGAGAAGATAAGCTCAATGAGCTCAAAAGACGAACAGGCATGAATACTAAAGATGCCCTGGTAAAAGCCGTTGAACATTACCTCGCTTGCCAACTTGATATGGGGCACATTGGAATTAAGAGGATCGAACACAACTTAAATGTTATAAAAGAGTTAAAAGAAGAACTCACGGGATAGAATTAAATCAATTACTTAAAAATTATCGTAAGAGTTTTTTAAAATTGCCATAGGTAATCTTCTCCTTTAATCGTTTGTCTAAGGGGAGATTTAGAAAAAGTTCGAGATTTTCTCTGATTCCTCTCACTCCAGGACTGGGAAAATCACTACCATATAGGCTATTTTTAGCTATATCTTCGAATCTGGGGAAATATTCAGTAAGCAACTTTTGTGGTGGAATTCCACTTATATCCAGCCAAACGTTGCTAAATCTCCTGAGAACGTAGAAAGCTTCCTTCATCCAAAATGGTCTACCACCATGGCTCATTATGATACGAAGCTCTGGAAAATCGATTGCAACATCCTCGAGAAAAAGGGGATTTCCAAATTTTGATCTTGCACCCGGTAGGATGCTTGTTCCAGTGTGGAAAAGAAGCGGAACGGAATGATCCGAAGCAAATTCATAGACAGACTCGAGAGTTTTAAGACCTCTCTCCTCTTCCCTGTAATCATTTGGTTTAAAATGTTGGTGAACGGGATGGAGCTTTATCCCGGCTATTCCTTCTGAATACTGTTTCTCGAGGCTTTCCTCTATCTCGTTAGCATCCATCAATCTTGGGTGTACACTACCAAAGGGATAAAGCCTATCTCTATAGGGCTTGCAGTAATCGATTAAAGCCTCTACAACCTCTATTCCTCCCCCATGAGTCTCTGGAGAAGGATAGCTCATTATAGCAACCGCTTCAATCTCATTTTTATCAAGGTATTCAACGAGATAGTCCGAAGATTCCCCAAATTTAGCAACAACATCGAGATTTTTAATCGCCCCTATAAACTCTTCCTTTAATCTATTTACAACCCCTATTGGGACTATATGAATATGACAGTCAGTATACATAATAAAAAGCCATAAAATGAATATTTATAATTTGCTAAGCTAAAAATAAAAATGTAGGTAAATTTTAGTAAGAAATATGACTTAAAATTGTGATTTTAAATCCACAGATCGGACAGTTGAAGGTGCCGGTCTTTTTATTGAAGTTGTAAGTTGAAGAAAGATCCATCAGATTGCAATTTGGACACTTGATCATCCTACCACCTCAGTAGTTTTCCGAGTAGTAACAGTGAAGGTAGTGCTGTATCGCCTTCAAAAGCGCATCCTTTGTCGAATTTTCTCCCGTTTTCCTTTTCAGCTCTCCTAGTCTCTCCTCTTCCATTACAGTCTGACAATGAATCAGCCTTTCCATGGTTGGTTTTTTGCTTAATTTAATTAATATAGGTTGCTAAATATATGATGATAAGGAAAAAAATTTCGACAAAGAACCAAAACCGGGAAAATTTGATTCTCCCAGAATAACAACATCCAAAAATCAGAACTAAGCGTTGAACTTGCAAACAGTTTAGCCGAAATCCTCCAACAATTCCTTCACGCTTTCTCTGATGATCTCCTTATCTTCAAGAAGCTTTTTAAGTTGGTTTATTTCCTTCTTTCCGGCTCTTCCAGCTGTTTTAGCAAGGGTTTCAGCAGCAACTAACCTCACAAACCAAGATTCATCATCAAGTATATTTATTAGAACTTTGTTTAGTTTTTTCGGCTCAATTTTATCTTTCATGTAGAAATCAGAACGATAGCAGCTTCTCTGATTTTACAATCTTCATGGTGAAGCAAGTTGATGAGGTATTCAAAAAGATGTTCCATGTTCAAACCAAGAAGAATCTTAAGTGCAGGTATCCTTAACTCTGGATCTCTAATCACATCCAAGAAACACTCAGGAGACTTTTTTGCGATTTCATGCAAGATGGACTTTGCCAAATCTCTCTGAGTATCTTCCCGTAAACCCTTTGATTATATCATTACATCATCAGTCTATTACAACTATTGTTTATTACAACTATTACACGACCACTTTATGGGAAAGTCAATCGTAAGACCATGAGAAATAAGTGATATTAGAGATACATCGAATCTACGCCAGAAAATTTGTCGAATTCATACTGAACGTTCCAGATTATGTAGAGTTTGCATTTGAAAAGCTCTCTTAATGCTTCGATAACCGAGCTTTTAGAGAGACCATCCTCAAAAATAGGTATCGAAAATTCTATCCTCTGCAAATTCATCGCGTCGGGAATTAATCTAAAATCAGCTTTTCTGAAAATGAGATCCATCTTCCATCGATGTACGAGCTTTTGTTTCTCTTCAGGTGTTAAAGAGCTGAAAGCCCTGTAATGAGATTCGGAAAGCACGATACCGCTTAAAAGGAGAATCATCCTTCTGTTTTTCGGTTTGATAATATCGGAAACCTGATTGGACTTAGCCGGAAATTCAACGACGTAATGCCAGTCCGCCATCTCATCGGGAACCTCAGATTTGAGAATTCCTTCCTCAATCAGCCAGTCCTTAACTAAGGAAAAGACATCTTTGTCAAACGACATCAAGCAGAGAAATACAGAAGAAATAAAATAGTTTCTCTTTTTAAAATCAGATATGCTTAAGGTTATCAAAAAATCAAAATACTCTGAAAGGATTGAGGATGTTGTTAGAGAGTTAAAAAAATCTGGCATAAAAGTTTCAACCCACCTTGCTGACAGAATTGCTTATTCAAAGGACTTCAACCCACTCCACCTTAACCGTCTTTTGAGCCACACTCTTCCCGCTTTACCCGATGCTGTAGCCTTCCCTGATGGCGCTGAGGATGTTTCCTCCATTCTGCAGATTGCCAACTCCTTTTCCGTACCGATTTATATTTTCGGTGGTGCGAGCGGAGTCATAGACGGTGCAACTCCATACTGCGGTGGCATAGCCCTATCCATGCTTTCTTTAGATAAGATTGAGATCGACGCGGAAAGGTTGCTGGTTAAAGTTGGAGCAGGCGTTGTTGGGGGAAGACTCGAAGATGTCCTGAATCATAATGGTTTCACCCTTCGCCACTCTCCACAAAGTCTTTACTGCTCAACCGTTGGTGGATGGGTTGCTACAAAGGCAAGCGGACAGTTCTCAACGAGATATGGAAACATTGAGGACCTATTGGTAGGTCTGAAGGTCGTGATGCCAGATGGAGAGATAGTTGAAGCAGAACCGTTCCCGAGAAAGGCCTTCATCAATCCAAACGATCTTTTTACAGGAAGTGAAGGAATATTTGGGGTTATCTGCGAAGCCACCCTGAAAATCAGAAAAATTCCGGAAGAAAATTACAAAATGGCTTTCAGATTCGATTCTATGGACGATGCAGTGGAGAATGCAAGAAAGCTAGTTCAAACATTCAGACCAGCCCTGCTGAGAATTTTCGACAGGCTTGAGTCCCTTAAGAACTTCAATGTAGAAGGAGTGGTTATGATCGTTATGGTTGAAGGAGAGATGGCAGATCAAGAGAGGGATTTTGTCCTCAAAAAAGTCAATGGAGAGTTTATTGGCGAGAAACCTGTCGAAGATTGGCTCAGGGAGAGATTCAACGTTTCCGACATCTCTAAGTTCGTCCCTTTAGGGATAATTTTCGATACCATTGAGGTTTCATGTTTCTGGAAGAATGCTATGGAGGTTTACAGAAAAATTTTGAAGGCTATTAGAGATGTTGACGGAACTCTCCTTGCCTCATGCCATGCCTCTCACTTCTACGAAGAAGGATTATGCTTCTACTTCACCTTTGCTGGTGTTTCTGGGGACCTTGAGAAATACTACAGGGAAGTCTGGAAAAAAGCGATGGAAACTGCTTTAGGCACCGCTTCGATCAGCCACCACCATGGAATAGGTGCTTTAAGAGCAAAATGGCTTCCAAAAGAGCTTAAAGGCTTCTATCCAATTCTCAGAGACCTTAAAACGATTTTCGATAGGAGAAATATCCTCAACCCCGGAAAGGTTATAGAAAAGGATTGTACGGAGGGGATATAGTGTTTTCAAGCATCAAATGGATTCTGCAGGCAACTTCGTCCTCAACTTTGAAAACAAAACTTTCCCTTCTTAGAGAGGCTTTACCAAGAGTAGGAAAAGCGAGCGATGTTGTGAAATGTATGCTCTGCCCCAACATGTGCTTGCATGTCTGTCCAGTTTTCGATGTGGAGAGGAGACTGACTGTCTCTCCTTCCATAAAATCGAGGCTTGCATATTTCAGCTCGAGCGGTGAGGATGTTGGAGACACGTTGTGGAGATGTTTGCCATGTAACGCTTGCAAAGAAACTTGTCCGATGAACATAAGCGTCAATGAACTACTTATCGATGAAAGAAGCAAGATTTGTGATCTCGATGGGGAGCCTAGGAATGTTAAACTAGCTTTTGTATCCCATGAAAGTATGATCAAAGATTTAGAAAAGAAATTTAAAGAGCAATTCAGTGAATTCGAAAAAAGAGATGGAAAATTACTTTACTTCCCGGGCTGTAGAACTTTCGAGGCAAGCGAAATTATCAAATCAACTCTAAAAATCCTGAATTTCTTAGAAATCGATTTTGCTTTTAAAGGTGTCCTTTGTTGTGGTTCCTACCTTAAAGAGCTTGGTTATTTAAAGCAATTTAGAGAACATGCCCAGAATCTGAGAGATATTCTGGGAAGTTATGAGGGAGTAGTGAGTAACTGCCCCCATTGTGTAAAGGTTTTTCTTGAAGATTACGGAATCAGAGCTACACATATATCTCAACTTATCGCAGGAAATATCGATAAATTCAAAGAAGGAATTGAGGCTAATAAAGATAAATCTGAATCCGATAAATTTGATTTAGCAACCTATCATGATCCTTGTATACTCTCAAGGGATTTAGGCATGGTTGAAGAACCCAGAAAGATACTCTCAGCATTCGGAATAAAGATTAAAGAAGCGGGGTACAGCAGAAAGAACACCTATTGCTGTGGATCTGGTGGCATTTACCCCTATATCGACGCCTCTATGGCATCGAAACTCGCTGAAGAAAGAAAGAGTCAACTGCTCGAAGCCAGTCAAACCATCCTTACCTTCTGCCCGAGATGTAAAAGAGCTTTGGATGCCAAAGATGTAACTGAAATTCTTGCAAAGTTGATTTAATTGGAAGAGATACACCCAGATTCATAACAAGTTAAGATTTTGTATTCAAATCTAATTTTAAATTTTGATACAACAAAGAACAGAGACAAAGTCAAAAAGAGGTTAAAAAAGATTAAAAATTAAATCCATGAATTGGTATCAGAACATACCATAATTATTTATTTTTAGGAACAAGTAAAGACTGATGCGTACATGTGTTATTGATGTTGGTACAACAACAGTCCGAGCAGTTGTTTACGATGATGAAAAAATGCTGGATTTTAGTTTTCAACCTCTACAGAGGAAGTATCCCCAGCCCGGATTTGTTGAACTGGATCCACAGGAGATCTACCATAAAAGCAAATCCTTGCTCGATTCAGCAATCGAAAAATTGGAGATCGACGCTATTGCAATTACAAATCAGAGGACTACTTCAGTCCTGTGGGATGGTAAAAGTGGTAAAAATCTTTTTCCATCTCTGACATGGCAAGATATAAGGGCAAAACCAATTGCTGAGTCTTTGAACAGACTTTGGCTGATAAGAGTCGGAAAAATACTTGGAAAATTAGCAACACTGGCATATCCTTTTGCAAAGGATAGTAAAAGGATTAAATACCTTGTGACAATCTCGAAACTCTCGTTCAAGCCAAATCATGCCAGCGTCCATCTCATGTGGATGCTCCAGAACCTACCTGAAAATGCCAAGAAAGACGAGCTTAAATTCGGAACGTTAGACTCTTGGCTTCTATACAACCTTTGTGAAGAACATTCCACCGACTTCACAAATGCAAGCGCAACCGGGATCTATGATATATTCTTCGAGAAATGGAGCGAGAACATTTTGAAAATAGTTGGTTTTCCGGAGGAGAATCTTCCAGAAATAAAGCCTTCTGACTCCATTTTCGGAGAGTATAAAGGAATCCCCATATGCTCGGTAGTGGCGGATCAGCAAGCATCGCTTTTCGCTCAAGGATGTTTTGAAAAAGGCTCGATAAAGTGCACTAACGGCACGGGCACATTTGTTGATTTAAACGTTGGTGAGTCGCCATTAGCTTCACTCAAGGGATTAATCCCGATGATTGCCATTCGAACCAAAAAGATTAGTAGGTACCTCCTCGAAGGATACGTCAGCTATAGCGGATCATCAGTTGAATGGATGAGAGAAATTGGTTTGCTCAACAACCCAGAAGAGAGTTCTGAACTCGCATTCACATCAAAAGATGAGGATCTTTTACTCGTTCCATCCTTTGCCGGTTTGGGAACACCACATTACACAGAAATCCCGGCGGTATTCTGGGGGATTTCCAATAAAACACAGCGGGAAGACTTTGTAAAAGCCCTTTTGGAAGCAATTGCCTTTAGAATAGGTGAGATCGTTGGTATAATGAAAGAGGAAGCAGAAATAAACAGCTCGATAAAAATGGATGGAAAGATGAGTTCAAACGACTTTTTGTTACAGAGAGTGGCCGATATTACGGGTTTGAAAGTTGAAAGAAGCAGGATTTTAGAGGGGTCTTCATATGGAGCGCATCTGATTGCTGGTTTAGCTATGGAACAATGGGGAATAAAGGAAATAGAATTCATGGCTGAAAGATCTTTTGAGAGGAAATACGATCTCATTGAAAAGTTTGAGAGATGGTCAAGGCTCGTTCAGGCGACTAAGAAAACACGGATTTGAGCTGGTGATTTGTTTAATCTAAAATTCAAAAATATCAAAAATCAGAAACCTTTTAAAAACACTGGAAATCAAACACCCGAACTCCGTCATCAGCACCAAAACATCAGCACCAAGCATCCAAAACATCCATAAATTCTTTGGTCAATCTAAAATCTGATGAAAATAGCAATTGTCGATGGATACGTCGATGAGCCTTCATGCTTAGGTGTCCCTCCATATATCTCACCATATCCCCGATACATTTATGGAATGCTTAAAAAACTCAAATTTGAGACCATCTACACAACAATCGATGCTTTAAGGGAGAACTACAGATTTAAAAAAAGCTTATACGATTTTGATTTAGTTATTGTAATAGCCGGAATGGTCGTCCCAGGGAAGTATATAGGTGGGAAGCCTTTAGGATTAAAAGAGCTAATTAGCCTCTTTCCCGCAGATCGGCCCGAGAGAAAGATTCTTGTAGGGCCTATAATTCTTGAGATCTCAAAAAAAGAAAGGAGAATGCTTGAGAACTACGAAATCTTTGATTTCCCTTTTGAATCAGAGTTATTCGATTTTCTATGCAAATACTCCAATAAAGTTGCAAATGGAGTTGTAAAAAACAATACCACGGACAGAAATTTTGTAAACGAATTCAGCTTGCTCGGAGCAGAAGTTGTAAAGCAGCACCCTGATTTTCCCTACATAGTCTGTGAAGTTGAAACTTATAAAGGCTGCTACTGGAGGAAATGTTCTTTCTGCATCGAAAGAATTCATGATTTTCCTTCAGAAAGGGACCCAAAAGCAGTTTTAGCTGAAATTGAAGCTTTATATGGAAATGGCTGTCGTTACTTCAGGATCGGAAACCAGACGGATTTCTTCAGTTACATGGGAGACTTCAACAAGGAAGTTCCAAAACCAAATCCCTCCCTTATGAGAAACTTTCACAGAGCAATCTGGGAAAGGTGCCCCAAGATTAAAACTCTTCACATGGATAACGCTAATCCGAAAACGATCGCAACGTGGCCTGAGGAGAGTAAGGAAATAATAAAAACGATCGTGATTTATCAAACTCCAGGAAACATCGCTGCTATGGGGCTCGAAAGTGCAGATGATAGAGTGATCGAGACCAACAACCTCGCAGCAAACCCGGATGAGGTTATGGAGGCGATAAAACTTGTAAACACCTACGGAAGGCAGATAGGTTACAATGGCCTTCCATGCTTTCTTCCAGGTCTAAACTTTGTTATAGGGCTTAAGAGGGAGACAAAAGAGACGTTCGACGTTAACTATTCCTTTCTCGAGGGGATCTTGGAGGGAAACCTCTGGATCAGGAGGATAAACATCAGGCAGGTGAAGATCTTTACCGGCACTCCAATGGAAAAAGTTGGAGACAAATTTCTGAAAAAACACAAAAGAGAATTCAGAATTTTCAAAGAAAAAGTAAGAAAAAACATAGATAGAGTTCTGTTGAGAAAAATGCTCCCTTTAGGAAGGAAAATAACTGATGTAAGATGCGAATACAGTGAAGGGAGCTACACATACGGAAGGCAGCTTGCAACCTATCCTTTGCTTGTTGCAATCAAAGGAAACTATCCCAAAAATAGATTTTTAGATGTTAGAATAGCTGATTACGGCATGAGGAGCGTTACCGGTGTTGAAGACTCCTCAAGATAGAATAATCTTATAAAACAAGATAGATAAGGTCTTCGTTTGGTTAAGGGAGAATTCAACGTAGGTATTACATAAAAAAATACTTTTTAGACCTAAATAGCATTATCCAGCTCCACTTATGCTTCAACTTACAATTTAAGCATTTCTAAAGGATCACTTTCATGAACAGATTTGGTAAGGAGCAGAAAAAAGGGAGAAGATATCCAACCTTTGCCCCAGATTTTTATAACGTATCTCCACAGGAAACGATGGGGTGTTATAATCAAAAGCCACAAATTGTAATTATTAATCAAATTTTACAAGATAAGCTATTCAAATAAAATTTCTTTAAAAGAAAATTATTCCTCATAAATAAACAAATAACTGAAATGGTAAAATTCTTAAAGGTCAAGGAAGTAGGTAGAATGTTCCTAGGTGGTAAAATGACCGATGATTTTAATATTTTTGATAATATACTAAATGCGGTAAAGATTTTTCGGAACAGGGATGTCCTCCGGCATTCCTATACACCAGAATATCTTCCGCACAGAAAAAGACAGGTTGAAGCTTTGGCTTCAATTCTGGTCTCAGCTTTAAAAGGTGAAACCCCTTCGAATATCCTCATATACGGAAAAACCGGGACGGGAAAGACTGCCACCGTAAAATTTGTGGGTAAAGAGCTTGAAAAGTTCAGCAAAAGAAACAACTGCAGGTGCTACATGCACTACCTGAATTGCGAGATAATAGATACCCAATACCGTGTTCTTGCAACCCTCGCCAAAGTTCTTGGAAAGAATGTCCCGATGACAGGCTGGCCAACAGATCAGGTTTATGAGGAGGTTAGAATGGCCATAGATGCGCATCCTCAGACGATCATAATCGTGCTCGATGAAATCGATAAGTTGGTAAGAAAAGGGGATGAAGTGCTTTATAGCCTTTCAAGAATAAACTCTGAGCTCGAAAGGGCAAGAGTGAGTCTTATAGGGATATCAAACGATTTGAAGTTCAAGAATTTCCTCGATCCCAGGGTGATCAGCTCACTGAGTGAGGAAGAGATAATTTTCCCACCATACAACGCAGAACAGCTCCAAGACATCCTTACTCAAAGGGCTGAGCTTGCTTTTTACAATGGCGTTCTTGATGAAGAGGTAATTCCATTCTGTGCTGCTCTTGCAGCCCAAGAGCATGGAGATGCGAGAAAAGCTTTGGACTTGCTCAGAGTTAGTGGAGAAATCGCAGAAAGAGATGGAGAATGTCCAGTTACCAAAGAACATGTAAAAAAGGCAGTAAAGAAGATAGAGAGCGATCATGTCAATGAGGTCGTAAGAACCCTGCCTACTCAGAACAAGATTCTCCTCTTCGGAATGATTTTGCTTGCTCAGACAGGAAGAAAGAAATTCACGACTGGAGAAGTCTATACCGTTTACAAATCCCTCTGCAAGAAAGTTGGGATTGATGCTCTAACTCAGAGAAGAGTTAGTGATCTAATATCTGAACTCGACATGCTCGGCATTCTGAACTCCATTGTTATATCTAAAGGAAGATATGGAAGAACAAGAGAGATACGACTTGATATACCCCTTGAACCAGTAAAAAACGTAATACTCGAGGATTATAGACTGCAAATTCTCTCAAAATCTGAGAAGCAGATTCAAAAAATGGTTTCGCTTGATCTTTTTGCTGGTTGGGAATAGGGAATTGTTTCTAACAAAAATTAAATTTATTGATAAACTTAAAAATAAAAAATTAAAAATTAAAGTTACTCGATGTTTATCTTCTTCTTCTCGCTAGCCTTTGGATGCTTCTTTTTCATCACAACCTCAAGCACACCGTTGTTATACCTGGCTTTGGCCGTCTCTGGCAAAACCTCAACTGGCAATTCTACAGTTTCAAAGTACTTTCTGTTCTCTCCGTCAGCCTTGATCTCAAGGGTTTTTTCTGTGGCGTTGAGATCTATATCTTCCTTGTTCACACCCGGCATCTCCGCAATTACCTGAACTTCATCGTCGGTCTCCATCACGTCAATGAGGGGTTTTCTCTCTTCGATTCCCGATTCACTTCTCAGAGTTTCAAATTTGGTTCCGAATTCCTTGATCTCAGGTTTTCCATCTGGGCCAATTCTTATCGAGAAACCTCTTACGAAGGGCCTTGACTCTGGAGCACTTCTGAAAATTTCGTTGAAGTCCCTCGTGATCCTTCTGAAGATCTCATCGAACTCCTCGCTAAATGGAAAGTTCAGCATGTCAAACATCTCATTGAATATGTCGTCCCAATCCCTTCTTCTCCTCTTCCAGGGCATTTTAACCACCTCCTTTTTATTTAACTAAATTTAACAAACTTAACCAAACTAAATTCATTAAGTCAATTAAGCGTACATTTTGTGGAAGTCCTCAACGATTCTTCTATACCTTTCTAAATCCTCCTTAGTGAGGCTGGGTTTGATTTTTTCCATAGCCCTTTCAAAGTGGTTCTTTGTCACTCTTATGTTTCCAACAATCTTCTTCAGCTCTTCCTTCGAAATACCTTGGCCAATTGCATCTCTTATAGCGAGCATACCTGCTTCTCTGCAAAGAGCTTCGATGTCTGCTCCGCTGTAACCTTCCGTCTTCTTCGCCAATTCGTCTAAGCTAACGTCCTCTGCCAAAGGCATTCCCCCTGTATGGATCTTGAATATCTCTTTCCTCGATTCTTCATCTGGAGCCGGAATGAATATATGCCTTTCAATCCTTCCCGGTCTTAGAAGGGCTGGATCTACAATGTCAGGTCTGTTTGTGGCTGCGATCACAACCACATCTTTCAGCTCTTCCATTCCATCAAGCTCGGTTAGAAGTTGGCTAACAACCCTCTCTGTAACGTGAGAATCTCCGATTCCACCTCTTCTGGGAGCAAGGCTGTCAATTTCGTCAAAGAATAACACTGCTGGAGCCACCTGCCTTGCCTTTCTGAACATCTCCCTCACATGCTTTTCGCTTTCACCAACCCATTTACTCAGAAGCTCTGGACCTTTAACGCTTATAAAGTTAGCATTGCTCTCATTCGCAACAGCCTTAGCAAGCAAGGTCTTTCCTGTGCCTGGTGGACCATAGAGTAGTATACCTTTAGGTGGTTTGATTCCAACTTCTTTGAACACCTCTGGATACTTCAACGGCCATTCAACAGCCTCCATAAGCTCCTGTTTCGCAGCATCAAGCCCTCCAATGTCTTCCCACCGAACATTTGGAATCTCAACCAGAACCTCTCTCATTGCCGATGGTTCTATGTTCTTCAGGGCTTCAAGGAAGTCCTCTCTTGTTACCTTTATAGACTCAAGCACCTCAGACGGAATTTCTTCAACCTCAATGTCAATCTTTCCTGTTTCAAGCATCTTTCTTATGGCATGCATCGCTGCTTCTTTTGCAAGAGCCTCCAAGTCTGCGCCTACGAAACCCACTGTAAGCTCTGCCAGTTCCTGCAGATCTACATCCTCTGCCAAAGGCATGCTCCTTGTGTGAATCTGTAGAATCTCATATCTACCATCTCTGTCGGGAACACCTATCTCAATCTCCCTGTCGAACCTTCCGGGCCTTCTTAAAGCAGGATCTATTGCATCTGGCCTGTTCGTTGCAGCGATCACTATCACTTCTCCCCTTGATTCAAGACCATCCATGAGGGCTAGAAGCTGGGCAACTACCCTCCTCTCAACCTCTCCGGTTACCTCCTCTCTTTTAGGAGCAATCGAATCTATTTCATCTATGAAGATTATTGCCGGGGTGTTCTCCTTTGCCTCCTCAAAGATCTCTCTTAGCCTCTGCTCTGACTCTCCATAATACTTGCTCATTATCTCAGGTCCACTAAGGGTGATGAAGTGAGCATCAACCTCATTCGCAACAGCCTTAGCTATCAGGGTCTTCCCTGTGCCTGGAGGGCCGTAGAGCAGAACTCCCTTCGGCGGATCGATTCCCACCTGCTGGAAGAGCTCTGGATGCTTTAACGGCAACTCGATCATCTCTCTGACGAGCCTCAATTCCCTCTTCAAGCCTCCGATGTCCTCATAGGTAACATTTGGCACAGCCCTTTTCAGTTCTTCCGTTGGCTTCTCTTTAAGATCTATCTGAGTTCCCCTCGAAACAATAACCACTCCAGCCGGCTTTGTGGCGGTGACAACAAACGTGAGCGTGTGACCGAAGATCTCTACTCTGATCTTCTGACCCTTCTTCACCGGCCTCCCTTCGAGGACTCTGAGAAGGTAAGCTTCCCCTCCCATCAACCTCACAGGCTCCATTGGAGCTAATGTGACCTTTTCTGCTGGTTTCGTTGTGACCTTCTTAATTCTCACTTTGTCGTCGATTCCAACTCCGGCGTTGTTCCTTATGCTTCCGTCTATCCTGATTATCTCCTTTCCCCTGTCCTCCGGATATCCTGGCCAGACTATTGCTGGAACAGATTCCTTACCGATGATTTCTATAACATCGCCACTCTGAATCTCCATTTTTTCCATCACAGCTGGATCGAGTCTGGCAATGCCTCTGCCTACATCTCTGTAGTATGCCTCTCCAACCCTTAATGTGATCTCATTCTTACCCATGAGCATCACCTCCTAAATTCTATTTTATTTATATTTTATGTCTATTATCTATATTTTATTATAATTTCATAACCTCTCCTATCTCTTACCTCTTCAACAACACCTTTATTCTTTAACCTCTCAATTGCCCTCTCAACCTCAGCATAGGGAATGCCAAACTCCTCAGATACATCTGAGACCCTTTTAGCACCTTTTGAGAGGGCAAGAAGGACCATTTTCTCATAATCATCTTCCACACATCTATCTATCTCATCAAGGAATCTCTCAAAGATTTCGCTAGCTCTTGACGAGAGATAGCTCTGAATCATTGAGAATTTCCTCTGGATCTCTTCGACGCTTCTCAGACTTCTGTAAATATCTGCAATCGTGCTTTCCATGAACCTCGATGATATCTCACTGATCTTTTTTTGGATCGTTAAAAATTCCTTCATCAACTTATCCATGTCATCCACTTCGTCAACTAGATTCGTCTTGAAGATGTGAGGGGCGATTGAGATCTCGAGCCTCATGTTCTGATCTATATAGTAATACCTCCTTCTTCCATCCTCGAAGCTTTTAATTAGTCTAGCCTTTTCAAGCTTCTCAAGATGCTCTATTACTGCTTTCGGTGCCATTTTCAGAGCGTAAGAGATCTCACTAACGTAACAAGGTTTTTTGGCCAGTAGAGAGAGAATCCTCCTCCTGCTATCATTCCCTAGGATTTCCAGTATTGTGTCTACAGATACCAACCCTATCACCTACTGACCTTTTTGTTACTAACTTAAAGTTAGTTTATGAGTATATAAAGCTTTCGGTAAATTATGAATTGTTAGGAGGTGTCCCATACAAAAGAGACTTCGTTCTTTGAGGATGAAAAGAATATATGGGAGTAAAAGGCTATTGTATTTCAATTATCTCAATTAAATGCTCCGGTATTTCCTCATAACCCTCGTAACCCAGAGCTCTATCTACTGCATGTCTCGCAGTGTATCCGGCTACATGAAGAATTGTTTCGTTGTATTCATTGTCCTTTTCCATGCTCCCGGTACATGGAAAAGAGTGGTGTGCTTCAGCCACCCTGTCCCACAGCTCTCTAAAGTTTTCAAACTCAAACTCTCTCAGCTTTATGCCTATAAACCACGCACACCCACATGGCTCGCTTCTAATGATTCTAACTGTTTCAATTTTCTTAAAACCATTATTCTCGCTGTATTCAATTTCAAACTCCGGATAACCAAGACCAAATTCTTCAATAAACCTATTGAGGAGCGGAGTTTCTTCTGAAGGCTTCATTATACAGAACGGTTTTGGAGCGGCAAACTCAATACCAAGCTCAGAACATTTTTCTTTCAGCTGTTTTGCAAGCCCAGCAGAGCACCAGCGAGGTTCCTCAACTGGAACTATGAGGCCTTTTACCCTTGACTCCTTTAATTTCTCCGGTAAAGCATAGAGGACATCTGGATGAAGATTTATTGCAATTGCCATATCTGCAGAAGGTATTACCTTCGGCAAAAAATCTTCCGCATCTTCAATAAACTGAGGCATCGTGTTAGGATCAAGCATTCCAAACGCTGCTATTATATTTTTAGAGAAGCTGTAAACCTTCTCTTTACACTGAACGCACTGATCTATTCCACAAGCTCCAAAAGAGGGGCATGAATTTGAATAATTCATTAGATTTGCTATAAATCTCTCCCCAAAAAAGCCGTTATAGAGTACTATTAGCTTTAAATCTGATTTAAATCCCTTCTGTCCTTCAGCCTTCATGGTAGTTGTTTCTGTTACAAACCAAATAACTTTTTGTCCTAAATATTTAGGTGGAGTTCACCTTTTCTTTTCCACAAAAAATCTAAGTGTTTTTCTTCTTACCACTTCGATAATTTCTAATTCGTTAGAAATAAAGAGATGATTTGTGGTTATTGAAGAGTTCTACCAAAAACTTTTTTAAATTATATCTAAAAATAATGGCAAATTCAGAGGGGGTGATAGAATGGAAATTAGGCAACTGTTGATCCTAGGGATAATAGCACTGATTATCGCCTCTTTCACAATGGGTTGTGCAGAAAAAAAGGAGGTAAAACCTATAAAAATAGGAGTTCTCGCACCGCTAACTGGAGCACCTGCTAGAGCGGGAAATGCAATGGCTAATGCTGCAAAAATGGCAGAAGCTGAAATTAATGCCAAAGGTGGCCTGTTAGGCAGACCTGTAGAAATTATCGTTTACGATACTGAAGACAAACCCGAGACAGGAAAACTCGTTGCCGAGAGGGCTATCTTGCAAGATGGTGTTGTTGCGTTGGCAGGAATTTTCAGGAGCGAGGTTTCAATGGTTGTGGGTGAAGTTGCTGCAGATAATAAAATTCCTTTGGTGGTTGGAACCGCTCAAACACCCGCATACTCAAAGCTTGTTGAAAAAGATTATAATAAGTACAAGTATCTCTTTAGATCCACCACAAACGCAACAACGCTTGGAAACCAGTTGAGCAACTTTATAATGAACTACTTGGTTCCAAAATATGGTGTAAAGAAAGTTGCTTTCTTAACAGAGGATGTTCTATGGGCGAGAGGCCTAACAAAGTTTGAGACGGAGAGACTTAAAGCAAGTGGATTAGAGGTGAAGAGCTGGCTCGTTCCACTTGGGGTTACAGAAATCCCAGAAATGAAAGAGATGGAGAGCTGGGGTGCGGATGTCATATTTCCAGTTTTCTCCTCAGACAATGGATACCTCGTGACTAAAACCTGGCACGATTTAAAGATAGATGCGATACTCATAGGAGTTAACAATCCGATAGCCAGTCCTGAAGCATGGGAAAAGACTGAAGGAAGATGTGAATTTGAAACCACCGCTTTTGCTAGTACGGTGATTAAGTACCCAGTAACAGACCAAGTTGTTCCTTGGACCGAAAAGTACATCAGTAAATATGGGGTAGAGGGGATAAACCAGGCTGCTGATACTTATGAGGCTTTACAGGTGATATTCCAGGCAATTGAGAAAGCGGGAACAACAAATGCAGACAAACTTGTCGAAGTGATGGAGAAAAATGAGTTTGATACCCTTAGGGGAAAAATTAAATTCAGCAAGACCAATCACGACCACATGGCATGGCTTGGCCCACCTTACAAGATTGAATCGCCTCTTGGCGGTCCAATTGGACAGTGGCAGGAAGTTGAAGGAAAGCCTAAAGTAGTTATTGTGTGGCCGGAACCTATAGGAAAGCCTGATAAATGGAAACCCGCTCCCTGGATCAAAGTACCTAGGTCTTAAAGTGATTATATGGACATCTCATTGATATTTGATGGGATCTTCATCGGTGCAGTATTTGCAATAGCAACCATTGGACTTTCCTTTTTTTACACCACGACAGGAGTTTTTAATTTTGCTCACGGAGCCCTTTTGATGATAGGTGGATACCTCGCTTATACAGGACTTACACAGCTAAATTTACCACTCATACCTTCTATTTTATTCAGCATAGTTTCAGTAGGCTTCCTGATGACGATTTTTTACAAATATGCCCTTTTACCAATAAGGCACCAGCATATATCTGCCATTATAATAACTCTAGCTCTTTTGTTGATGCTCGAAAGGTTAATTACAATGTTATACGGACCTTGGGGGCTCCCATTCCCTACATTCATTCGGGGAGTAATTACGATATCAGGGGTTGAAATGAGCTTCCAAAAATTGTACGTAGCCATATCAAGCTTGATCGCAATATCTCTGCTCTGGGTTTTAATCTCAAAGACGTGGGTTGGCTTAGGTATCAGGGCTACAATAGATAATGAATCGGTCGCAGCATCCTTAGGAATAGATGCGAATCGTATGCATTTGATAGGTGTTTTTTTGTCTTCAGCCATCACAGCTTTTGGTGGCATCAACATCGCTTCAACTCTGTTCCTTTCTCCGATCCTTATGTCGCAGATGAACGTGGTTGCAATTACCGTTTCGATCCTCGCTGGCCTTGGAAGTATTTGGGGCGTTATACCTGCAGCTTTCATCCTCGGGTTTGCAGATGTAATTGGAGCAAACCTTCTTGGAGGGTGGTTCAGATTTGTTTGCATGACAGTGGCAGTTATCTTGGTGTTAATCCTTAGACCAAGAGGCCTTTTTGGGCAAAAAGAGAGGGTAGTATGAGGTTGAATCCTCTCGTTTTAGTAGCGGTAATTCTTTCAATTTACTGCATATATCCCCTTATTACTGGAGATAGCTACATAATCAGAGTTTTAATTCTAATCCATATTTTTGCAATCCTAGCTGCGAGCCTTGACTTGATAGTTGGCTACACAGGGCAGTTAACCGCTGGACACACAGCTATATGGGGATGGGGTGCCTATTTCGCAGCCTGGTCGATCCTTTATCTTAAAGTTCCACCCATTTTATCATTGATTGTCGCAGGAGGTGTAGGTGCTCTACTTGGTTTGGGTATAGGAATCCTTTGTCTAAGGTTTAGGTACCTTCTCCTAACCCTCGTTACCTTTGCAATCCTCATTCTTTCGTATGCTCTGGCAAGACAATTCACCTCTTTTACGGGTGGAGAACTGGGGATTCACGGAATTCCACCTCTCTCTGAGAGTAAAATTTTGATCTTCTACATAACCTTCGCATCCCTCATTGCCACGATTTTAATCCTTCTTGGTATTGCTAGATCGGATATTGGGTTGAGGATGAGGGCACTCAAGGATGACGAAGAGGGTGCAAAGGTTTTGGGTGTGGATATCGTTAAATACAAAGTAATGTCGAATGTGATTGGTTCCTTTTTTGCTGGATTTGCAGGAGGGCTTTATACAACCTATATGGGCAGCGTAGGTTCCACGAATTTCTATGTTGATCACCTTCTTCGACTAATACTCATGTGGGGGATTGGTGGAGGTGGGAGCATAATCGGTCCAGCCATAGGGGCTTATGTGATAACCCTCTTAGGAGAATATCTAAGATTCATTGAAGAATACAGACTTATATTGCTTGGAATGGCACTAATCGTAATTCTGAGAGTATTTCCATCTGGCTTATATGGATTCATAAGGAAAGTGATTTCAGGTGGTTGAAGATGGAGATCTTAAAGACCGTTAACCTCATGAAGCGATTTGAGGGTGTTATTGCCGTCAATAAAGTTAGTTTTTCCGTTAATGAGGGAGAAATCGTTGGGATAATTGGCCCTAATGGTAGTGGGAAAACAACTCTTTTAAATCTCATTACTGGGTTAGTTGAATTAGATGAAGGAGAGATATATTTCAAAGGAGAAGCCATTGGAGCACTAGAATCTCATGAAATAGCTCTAATGGGCATGGGCAGGACTTTCCAGATAACCAAACTCTTTAGATCCCTAACCGTAATGGAGAACATGGTAGTACCGGTAGTAGGATTAGATAAGGAGAAAAGATTCAAAATTGCTAAGAAATGGTTGAGTTTTTTGGATCTCTATAATTTGAAAGATGAACTAGCTGGAAATTTATCGGGTGGTCAGCAGAAACTTCTGGAAATTGCAAGGGTGATGATGCTCAATCCCACTCTTTTGCTTATGGATGAGCCATTTGCTGGGGTTCACCACTCTATAGTTAGGAAAATCGTCGGGGTTATAAATCAGCTCAGAGAAGAGGGAAGAACATTTCTGATCGTTAGCCACGACATGCATACCATATTCGACTTGTGTGACAGGATGATTGTGATGAATGAGGGTAAAAAGATTGCTGAAGGGTATCCGGAAGACATAAGAAAAAACAGAGAGATTATAAGAGTTTATCTTGGTGTTTAATATGTTAAAAGTCGAGAGAGTTTCTTCAGGCTATCATAAAGATATTAACGTCCTCTCAGATGTGTCTCTCGAGGTAAGAAAAGGTAGCGTTACCTCTGTTCTTGGACCTAACGGCTCTGGAAAATCCACCCTCCTCAAAACTATCTACGGCTACATAAAGCCTTTCAGCGGAAAGGTCATATACAAAGGTGAAGAGATCACCGCCTCCCCTCCTTTCACCATGATTAAGAAAGGAGTCGCCTATATCTCCCAAGAGCATGGGATTTTTCACAGTCTTACTGTGGAGGAGAACTTGAAGGCCGGATTATGGATCTTCAAAAGAAATAAAGAGGAAATTTCTGAAAGGCTAAAGGCAATATATGAAAGGTTCCCAGTTTTAAACGAAAAAAAGAACATGAAAGCTGGATTTATGAGTGGTGGTGAGCAGAAAATACTTCAATTTAGCATTGCACTGCTAACAGATCCTGAACTTCTCTTGGTTGACGAACCTACCGCTGGACTCTCACCTGTTTTGAGTGATGAGGTTTATCAACTTCTTGATTCAATCAGAAGGGACGGTAAAACGATTCTTCTTGTAGAACAGAACTTGAGAAAAGCAATAGGGATATCGGATTACGTTTACGTTCTTGAACTCGGGAGAGTGAAATACTCTGGTTCAAGAGAGGATTTCGAAAAGGGCTTGAAGGAGATTCTTTCAATGTGGGGATTTAAATATTAAAATTAGATATTGGTTTTTAAAACTCAAAGCCTTTTCAGCTGAGATACAGCGATATCCCCAACTATCGGGAATTTGTAAAGCTCACCCTTGTATGCCTTGTACATGCCGAGAAGCCACAAAACGATGGCGATAAGACTTACAACTGAAGTGATTGCCCAACCTATAAACGGTATACTTCCAAGGATTAAATTTATTATAAAGATTGCGAGGAACGTGATCGTTGACTGCATTGCATGAAATCTTACGAACGCACTTTCTTTCTCGATCAACAGGAAGATTATACCGGTAATAAACCCAAGCAAATATGTTAGGGCCCCTTCAATATTTTCTTCCAATCCAACAGATGTTTTCTTTTCTTCTCCCATTTTGACCACTAATGATTCAAGTTTTCTTTCTTAAAAAAGATTTTCCATAAAGTTAATAAGATCGCTTGAGGATGGAGGGATAGGGAGATGCAATGAGGATTCTTTTCATAACCTCAAACAAAGATAAATTTGAGGAAGCAAGAAGTATAGGTAAGAGATTTGGTTTCGATATAGAATGGCTTAAAAAAGAATATGAAGAAGTTCAAGGCAATGATCTCGAAGAGATAGCGAAAAAAAGTGCTGAATTGCTTACATCCCAAATCAAAGAACCTTTCTTTATCGAGGACAGTGGTCTTTTTGTTGATGCGCTTAAGGGTTTCCCTGGACCCTACTCATCCTACGTTTTTAAAACAATTGGAAATGACGGAATACTGAAGTTAATGAGGGGTTTAGATAACAGAAAAGCAAAGTTTGTAGCAGTTGTAGCCTATTTTGACGGAAAAGATGTAAAGACATTCAAGGGAGAAGTTAGCGGTGAGATTTCAAGAGAGAAAAGGGGAAAGGGGGGCTTTGGCTACGATCCGATCTTCGAGTATGAAGGCAGAACTTTTGCAGAAATGGGAGAGGAGAAAAATGAGGTATCACATAGAAGAAGAGCTATGGAGAATTTCTTCTCCTCTATCCAGGGCTCTTGAATAGACTAAATTTGGTTACAAAAAATTTTTAAGTTGCGCTCATTCTCTCTTTTGAAGAGTATAACTCAAAGGTGATGTTCATGGCAAGAATGCATGCAAGAAGAAGGGGAAGTTCAGGATCAAAAAGAGTTTACCGTGATTCTCCCCCAGAATGGATTGATTTAACACCGGAAGAGGTAGAGAAGAGAATAATCGAGCTTTACAATGAGGGATACGAACCAAGCACGATTGGGATGATACTGAGAGATAGATACGGTGTTCCATCAGTTAGACAGGTTACAGGGAAGAAGCTGGTAAAGCTGCTCAAAGAAAAAGGATTCGAGATCGAATATCCCGAAGACCTAAAGGCTCTAATCAAGAAAGCGTTGAATCTCAGAAAACATCTTGAGGTCCATAAAAAGGATTTCCATAACAAGAGGGGTTTGCAGCTGATCGAGGCGAAGATCTGGAGGTTATCAAGCTATTATAAGGAAAAAGGATACCTACCAAAAGATTGGAGCTACGATCCGGCCAAATTAAGAATAGCTTTGAGAAAATAACCAATAGAGCGGTAACCATTTTTTAGTTACCAATCTTTAGTTACCAATCTTAGAGAGGCCAAATTTAAAAATAAATTCAATCACCAAATCTTGCTAAACCCTAAACCTTTCTTAATCCCTTATCCTCCTCAGGAACCATACTTCCATTTTTATACAATTTTGAGCCTCACATTCAAACTCTTTGCAGCCAAAACAAGGTGGAAGACCCGTGAGGTCTTCCATTCTTTCCATTATTTGCTGTAAACTCAACTCCTCCTCTTTTTCCTCCTCTATTTCAGCATCAGCGGGTACTATCTTAAAAGTTTTAACGCCATCAACAACAACTTCCAGCCTTCGAATTATATCCTCCTTCTCAAGCTTCCTCAAAATTCTGGAACATTTACTACTGTCTATATTTAATTCCTTCCATAAATCTTTTTGAAGAATAGAACCTTTCTTTTCCAGAATTTGAATTATCTCATCTCTAGTATCCATTCCGACTTACTCTCCCTTTTTCTACTCGAATGGCTGAATCAAGATGACGTTGTTCCCTCTAAGAACGATATGGCCGAGATTCCTTACCTTTTCGTCGTTCTTATACTCGACTGCATTGCTGAGATGTAGATTCATATAGTCGTCTACACTTTCGAGCTTTCCGACTAGATCACTTTCCTCACCTTTCATCTCCACCTTGATCATCTTTCCTATCAGGGATTTCACCATCTGATTTGGGAGCATCTGACCACCTCTTCTATAATGATTAATCTCCAGATTTACTGGCAATTTTTTCCTACCATACCCAGTTATGCATCCAAATATTTTAGCATTATGGTCTTTGGAAGCAGATTCGAGATACCCGTTTTACCACCATCAAAAATTGTAAATATCCTTCGGCCAAGCGAGCCATATGAGAATTCTCGTAACAGGTGGCGCTGGCTTTATTGGAAGCCACATTGTTGACAGGTTGATTGAGATGGGCAATGAGGTTACCGTTTATGATAATCTATCTTCAGGTAATGCTGAGTTTGTGAATGAGAATGCTGAATTCGTAAAACTTGATTTGGTTCATGATATTCAAAGAATGAAGTTAGATGACTTCGATGAAGTCTGGCACATCGCCGCAAATCCAGATGTAAGAATCGGAGAACAATCCCCTGCAAAGATATATGAGAACAACATCCAAGCAACCTATAATCTCTTGGAGGCGATGAGAGAAGCTGGTGTCGGAAAAATAATCTTCACATCCACCTCGACGGTTTATGGCGAGGCGGAAATTCCAACCCCTGAAGAGCATCCCACCTATCCAATCTCCATCTATGGAGCTTCAAAACTCGCATGTGAGGCTTTAATATTCTCCTACTGCCACACATTTGACATGCAGAGTTGGATATACAGATTTGCCAACGTTATTGGAAGGAGAAGCAATCATGGTGTTATTTTCGATTTTATCCACAAACTTCTAAAAAATCCAAATAGACTGGAAATCTTAGGGGATGGTGAACAAAATAAATCTTACATTTATATAGACGACTGTGTAGAGGCGATAATATACGGTTTAAAAGCAAACGAGAAAATTAATATCTTTAACATAGGGAGCGATGACCAAATAAAGGTAAAAAGGATAGCAGAGATAGTCAGCAAGGCAATGGGCTTAAATCCAGAATTTGTTTTTACTGGCGGAAAGAGAGGCTGGAAGGGAGATGTGCCTGTGATGTTTCTGTCCAACGAGAAACTCAAAAAACTCGGATGGAGACCAAGATACAACTCTGAAGAGGCTGTTAAAAGAGCGGTTGAGGATTTGCTGGAGGAGATAAAAAGAAAATAAAAAAGAGTTTAAACTGGTTTAACAGGTGAAAGTTAGATTATAAAAGTTAGGTTAAGTATAAATTTCATTTTCAATCGCTTAGTTCACTTAGTTTTGCCTTTTTCTTTGAATTCCTCAAGCAGGAGCCTCTCCACATCGATTCCATGAGATTCCTTCACAACATTTAAAACGATCATCGTATATGTTTTGACTACATGTTCCATTCCTGCAACTCTTTTAACAAAGCTGTTGAGTGTCTCTCTATCCCTGAACTTAGCAACCAGCATCATGTCGAATTCTCCAGTTACATCATATAGAGCTGTAACGTAAGGTTCCTTCGCAATCTTATTTTCTATCTCCACTAGATATCCACCCTCAGCAGTGACTCCAATAACCGCTATGAGGTTGAACCCAAGCTTTGAATGGTCGATTACGGGAATAAATTTCTCTATAACTCCAATTCTCTTGAGCTTATTTATCCTGTTGTACACTGTGCCCTCTGCAACCCCTAACTTTTCCGCAATCTCTCTCAAACTTTTTCTTGCATCTTCTTGGAGTTCAACAAGAATCTTAACATCAAGGGCATCGAGTTTATCAGCCATGATCTTTCTTAAACTTTGAAATATTTTTAATTTTCTATGTTCAAATTTCAGATTTTTCAAATAAAGCTGGAGCTAGATTTAGATGACTTAAAAATCTTTAACGATTCATACCTATTTTTCAGGGACAAACTTTGTGCCGTAGTAGATCACACCATCTTCTCCATCTTCAAAGTACTTTCTGAAGGTTTTCACAACTCTCATACCAACTTCGATCTCTTGAGGATCACAGACAACCTGTGAGGTGATGATTGGCCCGTCGTCCAGCTCTATCAGGGCAACGATATATGGTTTGTTGAGCTTGAATTCATCGGGAGTGTCGTGCACGATTGTATAGCTCAAAACCTTACCTCTCCCATTGAACCTCTGCTCCTTTATCTTGCTCTTCCTTCTGCAAATCGGACAGAAGTTCCTTGGAGGATAGAATTGTGTACCGCAGTTCTCACAAACACTCCCAACGATATCGTATCTGTACTTTATTTTCCTCCAGAATCTTGGAATCATCCTATCACCTTTTCAATTATCATGATCAACCACACACTCTACCCAATTTCATAAATCGTGATAACTGCTGTAGCCCCGGTTCCGCCGATGTTAAGCGAGAGTCCCATTTCAGCTTCAACCTGTCTCTTTCCAGCTTTACCGCGGAGCTGGTATGTAATCTCTACAGCCTGTCTGATCCCGGTTGCTCCTATCGCATGTCCACATGCTTTCAAACCACCGCTGGGGTTTGCTGGAAGTGAGCCATCTAAAGAGGTAATCCCCTCTCTTATCAACTCTGCCCCTCTCCCTTTTTCAACGAATCCTAAATCCTCATAAGCGATGAGTTCAGCAATTGTGAAGGAATCATGGAGCTCCACAACGTCAATATCTTCCGGCTTTAACCCTGCTTGATCGTATGCCATATCAGCAGCTATCTTGACTGCCCTCATGGTTGTTATGTCCTCTCTGTTCTGAAGAGCAAGATAGTCACTCGCTTGAGTACATGCTTTGATGAAAACCGGGCTGTCTGTGTACTCTCTGGCTACCTTCTCATTCGCAAGGATTATCGCAGCTGCACCATCGCTTAAAGGTGCACAATCAAGCAATCTGAGGGGTTCAGCCACAAAAGGAGATTTCAGAACATCTTCTACCTTTATTTCTCTTCTAAACTGGGCTTTTGGATTCAACGCTCCATTCCTGTGATTCTTAACGCTTATCAGAGCAAGATCCTCAGGAGTCGTTCCATACTTTGTAAAATGCATTCTGGCCATCAAAGCATACAAGGCTGGGATCGTAGCACCAACAAAACCCTCCCACTCTCTATCGGCAGAAGACGCCATGATGTCGGTTGTCATTTCAGAGCCCACATCCGTAACCTTTTCTGCCCCTGCAGCGATCACAATTTCATGGAGGCCTGATGCTACAGAAAGATACGCCTGCCTTAAGGCAAGCCCACCACTTGCATCCGCTCCTTCCACCCTCGTAGAGGGGACACCCATCTCTGAAAGTCCAGAATAATCCGCTATTAACGCAGCTATATGTTCCTGTGCGAGATATCTTCCTCCACTCATATTTCCAACATACATGGCCTCAATCTCTTTTCCTTCAAGTCCGGCATCCTCAAGAGCATCGATTCCAGCTTTCAAAACTATCTCCCTGAAACCTTTGTCCCATAGCTCCCCAAATTCACTTTGGCCGACTCCTATAATTGCAACTCTCTCCATTATTTCACCCTTTTAGCCTTATCTTTTTCCTCAGTTTCAGATAGGTACTGTAGTCAACTGTTATTCCACCATTTATCTTATCCCAGACGGTCGGAACTCTGGGGTAGTCCTCCATCAGATCAGTTACGTTAAAAATGAAAGCATCACTTCCAGCTCCAGATCCAAAGGAGACAAGTAAAATCTTGTCCCCTGGCTTTGCTATGTCCAGAATTGCGGAAAAACCGATTATAGAGGAGCCAGAATATGTATTACCTATATAACCAACAACCAGCCCTTGATTTATCTGTTCTTTCGTAAAACCGAGAATCCTTGCTGCTCTAATGGGAAACTTACCATTTGGCTGGTGAAAAACTGCATAATCGAAATCTGATGGTTTATAGCCTGTTTTCTCCATAATCTGTATTGCAGCTGAGGTAACATGTCTGAAGTAGGCTGGAATACCAGTAAACCTCCCTCCGTGGCTTGGATATGGCTGGCCTTCCCTTCTCCAAAAATCTGGAGTGTCGGATGTGAAGGACAGGGTTTCCTCAATTTCAGCTATAACTCCCTTTTTCCCTACAACAAAGGCAGCCCCTCCTGCCGAAGCTGAATACTCAAGTGGATCACCAGGTGCGCTCTGACTGGTATCAGCTCCAATTGCTAGACCGAATTCGATCATTCCTGACTCTACCATCCCCATACACACCTGAATTCCTGCAGTTCCTGCCTTGCATGCGAATTCAAAGTCAGCTGCATGAAAACTGTTACCACATCCAATTGCATCACCAACTATGGTTGCGGTCGGTTTCACAACATAGGGATGACTCTCAGATCCAACAAAAATAGCACCTATCCTTTCAGGATCGATTTTGCCCCTTTCAATTGCTTCTCTTGCTGCTTCAACAGATATGGTTGCTGTGTCTTCATCAAGATCTGGAACGCTTTTTCTGTAAACGCCCAAACCCACTTTTACGTTGTCAGGACTCTCACCCCAAACCTTGGCTATCTCATCGACACTAACCCTGAGTCTTGGGATATATGTTCCGTAAGAAACGATTCCTGCTTTCATCAAACAAACCTCCTTAAATTCCTTATTATCTCATCAATAGGGGTTTTAGAAACGATCAAAGGTATTCTTTCAACCTCAGAAATCTTTATTGCAATATCATCTACCTCTTCAGGCTTCAATCCATGGAGAACGATCAATGCTGGTTTAAATGCTGCAACCCTAACGGCAACAAGGGGGGAGCGACCGGAAGATACCTTTGTAAATATCATTGCCCTCTCTGACGTGAATCCATAAAGTTTGTAAAAGTCGTAAGAATTTAACTTAAGAATCGCATCAAGGCTATTTATAATTGTATGACCATTTACATTCCTTTCGAATCTGTTAACTGGGGTGCCATTGATTATTTCAACAAACTCATGGTACGAAACAGGCTTTTCATATTCGAGCATATCAAGGATTACATCCAAATTAAAGCCATAGAGCAGGTCTCTGTACTTTGATAGCGTTAAATATCCGCGTTCTGCATCGATGGTGACCAAAGCTTCGATTAACCTTCTTATAAAAGCTATACCGGGAGATTTTCTTCTATCGCTCTCGTAATCACTTATCACCGATGGCGAGACCCCGAGCTTTTCAGAGAGTTCCTTTTGTGAAACCTGGAATACGTTCCTCCACTTCTTTATAGTCTTTCCTGGATTGTTTGAGAAGATAATATCACCAGAAATCTTATCAACAAGCAGTCTGATAGCGTTATCCATAGGTTGAAAAATGTATTCCTTATTTATAAATTTATCGAAAATTATCGAAGTTTATTTCGTCAATCGACTATATTGTTGATATACTGCCAACAGCAAGATATTTATGCTGAGCTTCAAAAAATTATTCTGATTGCTTATCTCCTGTTAGGAGGTGTAATTATGAGAGTTTGGATTATCGGCTCATACGGTATTGTTTCCACTACCGCTATGGTGGGAGCAAAGAACCTTGAATATGGATATGATGATTACACAGGTTTAGTTTCTGAGTTGCCCCACTTTCAGGATTTAAAGAATCATTTTTCTAGCCATTTTGAATTTGGAGGGCATGAGATAAGAATGAAAAAGAACGCCTACGATGCAGCAATAGAGCACTGGAATCTCAACAGACACTTTGACTTCAAGTTACTTGAGAACGTCAGAGAGGACCTCGAAGCAATTGAGGCAAAAACAGGAACTGCATTGAACTGCGGCTCAGGCCTGAACGAGCTGGGAGAGATCAAGACACTTGAGAATGGAAGTCTAAGCCTAAGAGAGATAGCAGACATCCTCATTTCGGACATGAGGGAATTCGCCAACGAAGAGACGGTTGTGATAAACACCGCTTCAACCGAACCTCTGCCAAACTACAAAGACGAGTATCATGGTACCCTTGATGGGTTTGAGAGAGCCCTCGATGAGAACAAAACCGAATACATATCTGCAAGCATGCTCTATGCTTATGCATCGCTGAAGCTTGGCATACCCTATGCGAACTTCACACCAAGCGCTGGCTCCAGCATTCCAGCCTTAAAAGAGCTTGCAAGGGTAAATAAAACACCCCATGCTGGAAACGATGGCAAAACCGGAGAGACACTCGTAAAAACAACTTTAGCTCCGATGTTTGCATACAGAAATCTGAAGGTTCTTGGATGGATGGGGTACAACATCCTTGGGGACTTTGATGGAAAGGTTCTCAGCCATAAGGATAACAAGGAGAGCAAGGTTGTCAGCAAAGACAGCGTACTCGAAAAGATCCTTGGAGAATCTCCCTACAGCATAACAGAGATAGAGTACTTTCCCAGTCTGGCTGATAACAAAACAGCATTTGACTTTATCCACTTCAAAGGGTTCTTAGGAACAGCGATGAAGTTCTATTTTATCTGGGATGCCATAGACGCAATAGTTGCAGCCCCTTTGATCATCGATCTCGCAAGATTTCTGCTTTTTGCAAAGAAAAAAGGTCAGTTTGGAGTGGTGAAAGAGCTGGGATTCTTCTTTAAGAGTCCGATGGAAACGAACATCGTCAATACTCATAAGCAGTTTGAGATTCTTTACCAGTGGTATCAAGAGCTTAAATAGACAAAAATAGAAACAATCCTATAGATACTTTTTATATTTTTTAGATAAATAAATTTACAAAGCATCTTGTAGTAAGCCTTTCCAAAATAGGTTCTTCAAGCCTCTCAGATCTTCTATTGTATTTCAAGATATCATCAACCTCCTCACAACCACCTACTGCCGTCCATTTTACCCACACCTGCTATTGAGTATGCTTTTTAACCAAAGTTGAAAATCCATGTGCCGATTGAATCAATAGACATTCTTATTTCCTATCTTACAATTATTGCCCCTCGCATGAAGAAGTGGTAGAGGCTACACCGTATGGAGCAGCTGAAAAAGTACACACTCCTCTTTTCTGCCACGAATTCAACCACCCTCTTTTTCCCGACACATCTATAAGCCTGTTGATACCCAGCCTGGAATCGTGAAGCCGTGAACAACATCCATGCTCTCCACAACGAGCCTTACCTTCTGCCCTTTCTCAACTACAGCGAGGTTTGGCTTAAAGCCGCCAGCCTCTGCTATGGTGGTTCTTATAACAACCGAATCTTTACTTGAGAATACTTTATCAATACTCAAAAGTGAAAAGGGTAATGCCAAGGCAAGAACAACAAGTAATAAAGCCACCATTTCCCATATTCTCATCTTCATAATCTTGCTACCAGTTCTACACCGAGTATAAAAAATAAAAGTTTACGACCAGAATTTCCAGAATAAAGGCTCAATAGTTGTGAAATAGTAAATCAAGCCGATTGCAAATAATACGATGACAACATACTTCACTCTTTCAAAATTTACAGTTTTAAAGAGTTTCCCTATTATGCCGCTTTCATCATAAAGACCACTTCTCTGTATCACTGCAAGCATGAAGATCACTCCAATCCAGCTTGAAAAAGTGCCGAGAAGGAGTAACGGTTCTATATAATATGTCAAGATTAAAAACGCTCCACTGCTGCCAACAATTGGTAGGAGGTCAGTAACATGATGCAAACAGCATGCAACCATACTTCCTGCTGACACACCTCCCGATGCAGCTACTTGGCTCTTGCATGAGATATCAAACTGCCTAACGTGAGAATAAAGAAACATCTGGAGACCAAAACCTGTAGCTATGGCAAGAATGTACTTCCAGTAACTCCTGAATTGCTCTAATGCATAACTCAACCCTGAAGTCAGCGAGGTAACCCCCAAATAGAGTAGTAACATAAAAGAAAAGGAAATTACACCGTAAACAACTCTTCTGTCCATAATACACCTTCTACCTTAATCTCCATTCAAAGATTCTGTCGTTCTCTATCCCACTAATTACCAGCCTAAACGAGCCTGAAGACTCTATTTCTTTCAGTGCTTCAGTCGAAAATTCGAGCAACCCCTTCCTGTGATGTCCCCAAGATCGTGAACTCTCAGTCCATTTTACGGGAGTGAATGTTTTCCCATTAACCTCAAGCTTTGAGAGGGTTAAGATATCATATTCAAAGAGATCTCCTCCGTGGGTGTCAAGAGCAATGTAGAATGTTGCATTCTTTGAGGTCATTTCTGGGTTAAGATATGCAGCTGTCATGACTATTCTAATTCCGTAATCTACCTTTTTCAGGTCTTCCCTTTCATTTCTCGATTCTAGATATGTCTGACCAGTAAACAACGAAAATGCAAAGTTTCCTACCACAAGCACCAACAGTACTATACCAAGCCCTATTCCCAGCTTCTTCCACATCACGCATTACCTCAAACCCTTTTTGATTTTAAAGGCAGAGGAATGTTACCCGTTAAAACGTTAATAAGCAAAGGTAGGGAACGTTTTAGATTAGCTTGAAATCTTTTAGAATGTTTTAAATTGAAGAATTACTTTGAGAAATTGCTTGTTATAAAAAAACCAACAAATATACAAAAGATTTTTCTGATAGAAGCTGTTCTAACTCTTTTAAGGTTAAAAGTTTTAGCAGGAGTATATCATTGATTTTTTTAAAATCCGTTTTGAAAAAAGCTTGGTGGTATGAGATGCGAGAGATATATTTCCTGACATTTTCCGATCTCAATATTGTATTAAATAAAATAAAGCATTTAAAGTATTAAGTATCAAATTCTTTCAATCTTCGTAATCGTAATCGTAATATTCTTCTTCTTCAAATTCTTCTCCTTCAAACTCTTCTTTCTCCTCTTCGTAAACAAGACTCTCGATTGAATAAACTTCGTTTGTGTCAAGGACAAGAAGTTCATTGTTCCGTACTATCATCACAAGCCCGCAAAGGTCGCAGTGAATCTCCATTCCCTCATACATGTCTGTGAGTTCAATTACCTCTCCACAAGACGGACATCTGATGACTTTTACTACCATCTTTCGAAAGGGTGAAATTCTCAAATAAAAGCTTTTCCCAACTCAAGTGATTAAGCTTGGGGGGTTAGTCTCACCATTATACTAACTTTCATTTTGAAATAAGTTAAATTAAATAACATAATAGAGAGGTGGAAAAGTAAATTGTAAAAAGAAAAAGAGATTGGATATAAGAGATCTTTGTTGAATTAAACCAGACGAATCAGAAATTTAGTCAATCGTTAAATCATCATTGAACCCCCATTTAACTTCTAGGGAGAGGAAAAGACTTAATAGATGATAAATACCAACTTCCACAATTTTGCCGGTTCATACCAGCTTGCCTATATCCATTGAGTAGAGAGAGCAAAGCAAGAAGAAAGCAGAAAGAAACAGATTAAAGAAGTTGTAAAACGTGCAAACCAGAATAAAAACCGGACCCTAAGTAAACAAGAGCTTGGATTTTGGATTTTTCAGCTTTTATTCTATCCCCATGATGACTTAATCCACAAACTATAAGTATTTGACTGACCAGTCAGTCATAATGGTAAAGGAGAGAATTCTCGATTCAGCGTTCCAGCTGTACATGTCAAAGCCCCCATACGAGGTTACCGTTGAGGAAATAGCAAACAAGGCCGGAGTCTCAAAAAGCCTGATCTTCTACCACTTCAAAAACAAAGATAATCTGGTTGAAGAAGTGGCAATTTACGGAACAAGAAAATTCCTGATCGAGGGAGAGATTGAATCAATTTCAGATCTCATTGATCTTGGTTTCAGCACTCTTACTGGAAGAAAACCTCTTTTAGAGTTTTCAATGTATGTTGCAGAGGTAATAGCAAAAAGAAAGAGGTTTGAAAGATTCAGAGAACTTTTTAAAGAAATTATGGAACAGGTTATTAATCCGCTGTTTGTTAAAGAAGGGATAAAAGAGCCTGAGAAAACGGCCTTATTGATAAGTGCAATGTTAGACGGTCTCTCTCTTTACCATTACCTTTTCAACATCGAAGATATAGTAGAATACAAGAAAATAGTTTTAGAATTCATAGATTGCAGGAGGTTAGAAAGGAAGACAGAAAGGAGGTTAGAGAAATGAAAGGAAAAGGAGTTAGATTTAAATTTAGGAGAATAATCAAAATCACTCTCTTAGGTTTGTGTCTAGTGCTGTTGATCCAGATTTCGTCAGCATCTCCACTCAGCCTTACCTACAAAACGATTCCCGCTAATCCCTCCACCGGCGAATTTGTTCTCCAGCTTTACGTGACGAATCTTGGAAGTGGTGTTACGAACGTTGAGCTGTTCATTAACGAAAGGGAAGAAGGGCTTGCGATAATTGAAAATGGTAAAGAAGTCTTATACCTCTACCTCAATCTCGGTGGAGTTCCGCAAGGAACAGCGTCAGCTGAGCTAAAGTTACGAGCTGAGAAATCGGGATTTTATGAGTTAAGTGTAAATGTTAGGGCGAATGGAAGCGACTCAATCCGGAATGTGATCGTTCTCAAGGTTTCCGATAAACCATCATTTTCAGTTGTGGGGAGCGTTGAAATTGAGCCTTCGAGCAAAAAAGAATTCAGCATAAAGATCAAGAACAACGGTGGAAAGGCTAGAGATGTCAAGATCTACCTTAAAACTCCGAAAGGTATTGTAAGTGATGTGAGCAAATTCTACTTTAAAGAGTGGGACGCAAGTGAGGAAAGAATCCTTAACTTCACCCTTACCACAGATAGTTCACTTGAGATCGGAGTTTACGAGATCCCAGTTGAGATAAGTTATATGGACGATTTTGGAGATTTAGCGACAGATACGATTCCTCTCTCCTTGAACGTTATTGGAAGACCAGAGATAGTGATTTCTGTGGATAAAACCACACCTGAAAGAGTGTATCCGGATATGGATTTCACGTTAAATCTTGCAGTTGAAAATACTGGATTCGATGAGGCTAGAAATGTCAGAGTGAAGCTTGGAATGGCTGAAGGTTTCCAAGGTGAAACAGAAAAACTGCTGGGCACACTCAAAAAGAAGGAGATAAAAACGGTCTCTTTTACTCTTAAAAGTGGTAATAAAACCGGAGTCTTTCCATTTGAGGTTCAAGTATTTTATGAACATAATGGAGAAAAGACAGTTCTTGAGAATTTTAACGTGTTCGTTTCCGAAAGGGGCAAGATAAGCCTGGATGTGGCAGGTGTTTTTACCTCTCCTCAAACACTCACAACAGGAACTCGCTTTAAGCTCTCTCTTCAGCTGGAAAACAGTGGAAAGCAAGATGCAAAGGCTGTAAGCATCAATCTAATTCTGCCTGAAGGAATATCAGGTAAGAAAAGCTACTTCATCGGGAGTCTTGAAAGTGGAGATTCTGCCACAGCATCATTCGATCTGGTTGCCGACAGTACTGGAGAGAAGAGAATTGAGGCTGTAATCAGTTATATGGATCAAAAATTCGACAGATACGAGGTTAAAAAAGAATTCTCGCTTTATGTCTTTGAAGAGGGTGGTGGAGAAATCTACTTGTTCGCAGTGGTTATAGTCATAGGCGTTGCTCTGTTATGGATCTTCAAAAGGAGAAGGGGACAAAAGAAGGAGTGACAAAAGATAAACAAAAGGGTAAGGATATGAAAGGTGGAAAGACTCAAAAAATCACAAAAACCAAAAAAACCAAAAAAGCTCCAGAAAGCCCAATACTCGTCCTTGAAGATGTATGGAAGATTTACAAAATGGGGGCAGTAGATGTTGTAGCACTCAGAGGGATAAATCTAGAGATAGATCAAGGTGAGTTTGTTGTTGTTCTTGGCCCCTCCGGCTGTGGAAAAACAACCCTGCTGAACGTGATAGGAGGTATTGATAATCCCACAAAAGGAAGAATCATCTTCAATGGAAGTGATGTTTCAAAGCTTGATGAGGTAGGGATGACCTACCATAGGCGAAGAAACATCGGCTACATTTTTCAGTTCTTCAACCTCATTCCAACTTTAACAGCAAAAGAGAACGTTTTGCTTGCAGCAGAACTAGTTGAGAATCCAAGAAATGTGGACGAGGTGCTTGAAATAGTAGGCCTACTCGACAGGGCAAACCACTTTCCATCTGAGCTCAGCGGTGGAGAGCAGCAGAGGGTTGCAATTGCTAGGGCACTTGTAAAGAATCCACCTCTCATCTTGGCTGATGAACCGACTGGAAGTTTAGATTTCAAAACGGGCAAGAAGGTGCTCGGAGTCATGAGAGACATAAACTTAAAGGAGAAAAAGACGGTCATCCTCGTTACCCATAACAGCATTATATCTGAGATAGCGGATAAGGTGGTTTACCTCAAGGACGGAGAGGTTGAGAAAGTCGTTGAGAACGAGAGCCCTCTGGATCCAGATGAACTAGAGTGGTAGTTTTTGATTATCTTTTAAGGAGATAAAAATGGTTTCTCTGCTTAATCTGAAGGTTTTCAGGGACATAAAAGCTAAAAAGGGGATGTTCTTTGCAGTTACCTTCATAGTCTTTTTAGGAGTTATGCTCTTCTCATCATTCTACATGTCTTATCTCAACCTTAAAGAGACCTACAACACCTTTTACGAAGAATCTGAGTTTGAAGATGTATCTATAACTGTGGTAAGTGCTCCATCAGAGGTTATTAGAGAAATCAAAAAGATAGACGGAGTTCTTGAAGCAGAAGGAAGGCTGAAGGTAAAAGCATCGATGGAGACAGAGCAATCGGAGATAAGGCTTTACCTAATATCTCTTCCAGAGAAACCAAAAATAAATAAGCTGTATTTCGTGGAAGGGAGTTACTTTCCTAAAAACTCGAGATCCATCCTTTTGCTGAAGAAATTCGCAGACTATCACGGTATCTCAGTAGGCGACTTTGTTAAAGTTAAGGTTAATGGCAAAGACCTCAATTTGAGAGTTAGCGGATTGGTTTACAGTCCGGAATTCATTTGGATCGTTGAGGAAGGAGAGTACTTCACCACCCCCAGAACGCTTGGTATAGCTTTTGTCCCTGAGCAAACGTTGAAAGAGATCTTTGGAGATAGAGTAAATGAAGTTAAGGTAAGAGTTCAGAGTTATGCGGATAGCGAAGAGATTCTTTCGAGGTGTCTCTACAAGCTGAAGGGGTACAACATCTTGAATTTCTATACAGGAGAGAATCAGCCGAGCAAAAAACTTCTACAGCTCGATCTCGAAGGTTTTAGACAGCTAGCTTTCCTTTTTCCATCATTTTTCCTTCTAATATCCATTTTTGCCGTTTATGTTCTTCAGACAAGGCTTGTTAAAGAGCAGATAGGCAACATGGCCGTTATGATGGCTTTGGGAATTTCAAGGAGGGAAGTGTTGCTTCATTACCTCAAACATCCTTTGGTAATTGCAATCCTCGCTGGTATTGGTGGAAATGCTGCTGGTTATGCCATAGCGGTAATCCTCACAAAAGAATACACGGCCATTCTCAATCTTCCCTATTCAATCGCAAAACCACACTATGACGTTATCGTTGCAGGCTTTTTGGCCTCCTTTACCCCGATCGTCTCCGGTTTTTTAGCAGCGAGGAGTGCTTCAAAGCTCGAAATAGCCCACGTGATGCGCGGGATCGTGGAGACGAAGAAAGAGTCCATATTTGAGAGGTACTTAGAAAGATTCCTGAAGGTTTCAACACGTGCATCGATGCTGATGAAATTCTCCATCAGAAACCTTTTCAGAAATAAAAAGAGGACTGCCTACTCAATTTTCAGTGTTGTGGCGAGCCTGATGTTGATAATGGTTTCAATGGTTTTCGTCGATGCGGTCGATTTCACGATGGATCTGATGTTCAACAAAGCATTGAACTACGATCTTGACGTGAGGCTTGTAGGATACCAATCCCAGGACTTTCTTGAGAATGTCAAAAAGATAAAGGGTGTGAGCGAAGCTTACCCGGTTCTTAGCGGCTATTTTCTCATCGAAAAGGGAGGGGAGACGAAGGCAGTAAGCCTTATGGGGATGCCAAATCAAGACCTATACCGGGTTTTCGATGGTGAAGGACGCATCCATCTCATGCCACCAAAGGGTATCCTCTTTCCCCAGTCAATGGCGAAAAACCTCAGTATAGTAAAAGGTGAAAGAATAAGCATTTTGACTGAAAAAGGTAAGAAGAGTGTCTTGGTCTACGATGTTGTTGAAATAGTCCTTTCTCCAGTAGCATTTGCAAGCCTTGAGGAACTTCAGAGAATGCTGGGAATAGATGGATTCAATCAGGTTATAATTTCGGTTGAAGACTCAGATTTGGAAAGGGTTAAAAGCAAACTGGAAGATGATGAGCGGGTTCTTAGAGTTGATACCATAGAGGGGTACAAAGAGGACATGATGCAACTCATGGGTTTCTTTTATGTATTCATATTCTTCTCCCTATTATTCGGAGCTTCCCTTGGCTTTGCGTCGATTTTCAACACAACAACGGTAAATCTGCTGGAGAGAAGCAGAGAAATCGCCACGCTCAGAATGATTGGTTATACGGCAAAGGAGGTCTCCATAACTCTGTTCATCGAGAACATGATAATCGGTTTGGTGGGGGTTGTTGCTGGACTTCCGCTTGCCTATGGACTTGCAAAACTCTACTTTTTATCATTCGAAAGTGAACTCTACCATCTCCCTCTTGTAATTTACCCAAGGACCTATGTGATAACGGTAGTTTTAGTATTTGTCGTTTTAGCAATTTCATTGATACCAGGAATCCGTTACATAAAGCGAATGGAAATAGATAAGATTACAAAGGAATTTATAAGCTGAGTATGAGCTGAGCAGGGTGATTTAACTAAACTATTCTCAGTAGAGTTGTACTTTAACATCCAAAATTATAATGGGAAAATTTTAAATCATCCGGTTTTAACTTAATCCCATGAAGTCTTCGAGAATTGAAGGATTCTACAAATTTTCCGTTGAAGAGAGGTTAAAAAAGGTTGCTGAGTTTGCTGAATTAAGTGAGGAGGATGAAAAAATCCTCTCAAAGACGGGGAGTCTTCCATTGGATATTGCTAACAGGATGATTGAAAATGTTATAGGAACTTTTGAACTTCCTCTTGGTATAGCAACAAATTTTCTGATTGATGGAAAGGATTATCTCATTCCAATGGTTATTGAGGAGCCAAGCGTTGTTGCAGCAGCTAGTAATGCTGCAAAAATGGCGAGATTCAAAGGAGGATTTAAAACCTCTTCTACCGGCCCGAGAATGATTGGCCAAATTCAGGTTGTCGACACTAACCCGTATTTTGCCAGGCTTGAGGTTCTCACCCATAGAGATGAGATTATCGAGAAGGCAAACGAACAAGATCCTATGCTCATCTCACTGGGAGGCGGATGTGTGGATGTTGAAGCAAGAGTGATAAATACTATAAAGGGTGAGATGCTTATTGTTCACCTTGTTGTGGATGTCAGAGATGCAATGGGGGCAAATGCTGTGAATACGATGGCTGAAGCTGTTGCTCCCCTCATCGAGAAGATTACCGGAGGTAGAGTTTATCTAAGAATAATTTCTAACCTAGCCGTCTACAGGCTTGCCAGAGCTTATGCCATCTTTGACAAGGATGCAATTGGAGGCGAGGAAGTTGTGGAAGGAATCCTGAACGCCTATGCTTTCGCTCTTGCAGATCCTTTCAGATGTGCGACCCATAATAAAGGAATAATGAATGGCATATCCGCTGTGACTATAGCAACAGGAAACGATTTCAGGGCTATAGAGGCTGGAGCCCATGCATATGCAGCGATAAATGGCTACAAACCGCTTACAACCTATGAAAAAGACAGAAATGGTAATCTGGTAGGAACGATTGAGGTGCCGGTTGCTGTTGGAACTGTTGGCGGCTCAACCTCTGTCAATCCGGTTGCAAAGGTGAGTCTGAAGATTCTGGGAGTTAAAAGCGCGGATGAGCTTTCTAGGGTTATTGCTGCAGTAGGTCTAGCTCAGAATTTCGCAGCCTTAAGAGCTTTGGCAACCGAGGGCATTCAGCGAGGCCATATGGCGTTGCATGCCAGAAACATAGCCATCTCAGCTGGAGCAAAAGGGAATGAAATAGACAGAGTTGTTGAAATTCTCGTAAAAGAGAAAAAAATCAGAGTAGACAGGGCAAGAGAGATTTTAGAAAAGATAAGACAGGGTTAGAAAACAGGATTAGAAAGTTTTTGAATAAACACATAAGAAAGATTTAGTGGATTTCCATTTTCATGATTTTTTAAAAAAGAAGTGGATCTTCGCTTAAAACTTTCAAAGCCAAACGCTGAGGAGTGGTAAAAATTCATAAATCTTCGAAAAATTTATTATCCCATTAACTTTGGGTTCAGAGATGAGTTCGGAAATAATTCAGGGACTCTACCTATCACTCCTTGGAATTACAGGTGTTTTTATCGTACTTGGTTGTTTAGCAGGCTTTATGTGGTTGATGGGGATAATACAAAGCAAAAGAGAAGGATATGAGCTCGAAGAAGTTCCTATAAGGGAGAGAAAATTCTCTGAAAAAGAATTGCTTGCAATCACTTCAGCCGTTCAACTCTATCATACACTTTATGAAGAAGTTGTAGATGTGCAAACTTCTGAAGGCTGGAAAAAATATTCAAAAATTTACCAGGTGGAAGGATGAAGGAGTTCAGAATAACGATCGATAGGGAAGAATTCACCGTTAGAGTTGAAAAAGTAAGGCATGGAATTTATCGTGTGGAACTGAATGGTAAATCAGCAGTAGTATCAATTGAAGAGGTAGCAGAGAAGATTTCTGCCCCGCAAAGAGTCGAACCCGTTTTGATGGAAAGAGCAGAAAAGGTGAAAGTGGAGCCAGGAAGTATCTATGCAATGCTTCCAGGAACGGTTGTGAAAATCTTTGTGAATGAGGGTGATGAAGTTCAGGCGGGAGATCCGATCCTTGTGCTTGAGGCCATGAAGATGGAAAACGAGATAACCTCTCCTGCAAGCGGCGTTATAAAAAAGCTGAATGTCAGGAAAGGAGAAAAAGTTGAGACGGGAGATTTGCTAGCTATAATCGGATAAGAAATGACAAAAGATAAAGAGGTGATTGCTTGTTCGATTTTTTAGAAGTGACAGGGCTGGTTTCCATCACCCCTGGTGAGGTATTCATGCTCCTTATAGGAGGGGGGCTGATATATCTCGGAATCGAAAAGAAAATGGAGCCTCTGCTCTTGGTACCAATTGGTCTTGGTGCAATCCTCGCTAATATCCCAAAAGGTGGAATAGCAGATCTTGGAGAAATGGGAGGGATACTTGCACTTTTTCTTAACTATCTGATTGGAACAGAGATAGTTCCATTGCTCATTTTCCTCGGTTTGGGGGCTCTGACTGACTTCGGTCCCCTCATTGCTGACCCAAAAACCTTTCTTCTCGGAGCAGCAGCTCAAATAGGCATATTCCTCGCATTGATCTTTGCCCTAATTCTCGGATTCTCACCGCAAGAAGCAGCATCCATCGGAATTATTGGAGGTGCTGATGGCCCAACAACGATTTATACGACAACAATCCTTGCCCCCCATATACTCGCAGCGACAGCCGTTGCTGCCTACAGCTACATGTCTCTGGTGCCTTTAATCCAGCCACCAGTAATCAAAGCTCTAACAACGAAGGAAGAAAGAAGGATAAGGATGAAGACCCTTCGAAAGGTTTCAAGAAAGGAGAAAATAATCTTTCCAATTGTCACAATAGTGGTTTCAGGTCTGCTCGTTCCAAAGGCTTTGCCGTTGATTGGAATGCTCATGGCAGGAAATCTTTTTAGAGAAAGTGGAGTGACTGATAGGCTTGCAAAGGGTGCGAGTGAGGAAATGCTCAACATCATGACGATAATCCTTGGACTAACTGTTGGCGCAACCATGAAGGCTGAGAGCTTTCTTCACCCAAAAACTCTCCTAATTTTGATTTTGGGTATTGTTGCATTTGCGACGGCAACGGCTGGAGGGGTTATCCTCGCGAAACTGATGAATTTATTTGTGAAAGAAAAAGTAAATCCGATGATAGGGGCTGCTGGCGTTTCTGCCGTGCCGATGTCTGCGAGGGTTGTTCAGAAGCTTGCTCTAAGCGAAGATCCGGAGAATCATTTGCTAATGCATGCAATGGGGCCGAATGTTGCTGGGGTAATTGGATCCGCTATGGCTGCAGGGATTCTTATCCATTTTCTTATCTAATTATCCTCCATCCTCTATTCTTCTATTTTGTCTTTTTTGTGATCATTGTTTACAGATTTTATTCAGCATGGGATTATCCGAGATTACCCTGAATCACCCTGAATCATACTCCAGACCATCAAGAATATAGCTATCATCGAAGTATCTTCTGATGATTTTTCTTACATTTGCCAAACATGAATCGAAATCAGCTCCCAAAAACCTGAAAAAATCCTCTATCTGCCGAAGAGATCGCATTTCAAAAAAGTTTGATGCAGCAGATGAAAGTACAAGTGGGGTTGAAAGCTTTTTTGCCATTGATATCACATCCCCTGCATGTTCAAACAATCTCATTCTTTTTGTTCCTTTGACTCCAAGAAACTTTGAAAACGATAACTCGACAGCAACATCCTTTTCACTTGCCAATTTTAATGCAACGTAATCGATCCTGTTCTGCACAGAATCAAGGAGAATATCTACCTTTTTCCTCGAGATCGCCTCTCTCAACACAGATATTTCAGAGGATTTCACTCCAATTATCCATGACTTTTCTGCCTTTCTTAACTCCCGTTTGAGGGTTGTAACGTCATCGCATTCGATCAGGTATGCGGGGAAGATTGCATAATTTGTATAATTTGCATGCTCTGAATGCTCTGAGTGCTCTGCGTAATCTACTTCCATTTCTGAAGGATCTTTGGTGAAATAAATGCAGGAATCATAATCCAACAATCTAAGCTTCTCAGGATCTGGCTTGAACCTGACCAGATCTAGTTTTAAGGTTTTGAATTGGATATTTTTTTCAATGGCCATCCATATACCTCAACATTTCGATTTTAAAATACTCTACCCTACATACTCTATACTCTAACACTTCACTTCAGTCTCAGTACCCTTTCAATATCAACTCTCTTGCAGCATTGATCACACTTTCCCTTTTTAAGGGATAGGTTGTGATCTTCACTCTAACAACGATTCCATCACCGTGACTTATGAGAACAACTCTACCAAGATACGCCTCCTGCTTATCCACCCTTATGTGCAGAAAGCCATCCTCATCAATTCTAAGATCCAGTTCATCCAAGAGAAGATCCTTCTGATCCTCGATCCTTTCAATAAAAAAGTTCCAGAAGTCTCTGATTTCCTTTTTCTTATCTATCTCAACCTCAAGAAAGACAAGGGGATTTCCAAAATGTCCTTCAGCATTCGAAGCAATGATTTCAAACTCAAAAGGGATAAGAGTTGCTATTGCCTCTGCCACCTTTTCGGCATCTTCTGTCGAGTGAACTGTTGCATAGATGATTATCCTTTCAACTTTCATAAAATTTACATAAAACTAAAATTAAAAATGATTAACGCCTTCTCAGCTTAGCTCTCGCGCTTGGCCTTGCCTTCTCGGCCCCTCTACCTCTATGTCTCAATCCCCTTCCTTTTTTCCCCGCAGAAGTGAGGCCCCTGAATGCCCTTCCCTTCTTATTTGTTATCCAAGAAAGATCCTTATCCGCTTTGATGTCAGGTATGTCTCTATCAACAAGAATTACCTCAAACCACTTGTATCTTCCATCTTCCCCGACCCAGTATGAGTTGAGAACCTCCATATTAGGATATCTCCTTGCCGCTCTTTCTTCGGCAATCCTCTGATGGCTCTTCTTCGGAGTTTTCTTGTTCACAAGCATTCTCTTGGTCTTTCTTCCCTTTCTGAACCTCGTAATATGTCTGCCTCCCCTGCCAACTCTAACCCTCACAACGATGATCCCTCTTTTCGCCTTGTATCCGAGGCTTCTAGCTCTATCAAGTCTTGTCGGTCTCCTGATTCTAACCACAGTTGGCTCTCTCCTCCACATTTGAAGCCTTGACCACATCAGCTCGCCTACGTAGCTTTCCTCAGGCTTCTTCCATGCCTCTCTGATGTACGCGTAACTTGACTTCATGAATTAACACCTCTTACCTCTTGAGCTTGATTGGAAACAGAGGTTTGAGTGAGTTAATAAATATATCGGCGTGAAGATCGAATTATTGGATGATCCAGTTCAATCCTCTATATTTCTGGATTTCAAAGATTTAGCTTTATAGTGTAAAAAATAATTCGTCGAGACAGGAGAAATAATTTCACTGAAGCATAGGACTTATAAAAATTTTTTAATTAATTAAAAACCCTCACACTCGAGGAAGTGCTCAACCGCCATTCTTATCGCCGTATCGATTGAATCTGCACACGAAACACGCATCAATTTATCTAAAACATCTTCAGAAATTACGATCTGGATGTTTGTCGCCTTCATGGACTTAGATTTTTAATTTAAAACTTAAGATTTTCTAAAAGTTTCTTGGTTACCATATGATAATGATAGGTTATAGCGATCCAAAAAATAGAATTTATCATAAGTCGACGAAGAAAAATTTGTTGTTACTCGTTGAAAAATAAATTGACTTTTCAGTATTCAGGCAACCTTATAACAACACCATCAAATCCAGAATCAAAGCTGGCGATGTACCTGATTTCGTACTCACTCATCAATGCAATGGAGGTGCAATCAGTAAAGCTCAGTCGACCATATTTAAGAAAGATTTCCCACGCTTTGTTAAATACGCCTCTGTCCACAAACAAAATATCAGTGAACCTTGGAAGATTCCCATCTCCCAAAATCAACTTGCCAACATCCAATGCTTTTTTTACATCTTTTGTTTTCAGTAGCGAGAAGGTCACAGCCTCATCAAAAATGTAATCAGAAGTGTACGCTCTTCCATATTTGCCCCCCATGATATCTTCGAGCAAGTGAACAGCCCTATCATGACTTGAGTCTCTTTTATTGATATAGGCAACGAACACGCTAGTGTCAATGAAGATGCTCATAGGCGCTCATACAATATCAAATCTATTTCTTCCTCCCTGGTCTCTACACCCCAGTCCTTCTGAAGTTGTCTAAACTTTTTTATCTCTTCCTCGCTCAGACTAGATATCCTGACTCTAAGAAAATCATCTTTAAGTTTCTCAACGTACTCAATGATCATTGAAAACAATTCCTGTTGATTTATCTTTTCTCCATGCAAGGCTATGTATTCATGCTGTAATTTGTCGAACCTTCTTTTGTCTGAGTCCCTCACCTTAATTGTCGTCACAATCTTTTGTATATTTTTATACCATTTATACTTTTCTACACATATTTTTGAGCTTTCTTGAACTTATCCCTTTTTTGAGGGTGAAGTGCATCAGTTTTTAAAAATAGAGAACGATACTAGAGTACCAGTCCAAGACTACATCTCGAAATCAAACTCAGCAACAACGATGGTGTGGTCAGAGGGTTTGTTCTCCAGCCTTGGTTTCATATCGATGTAGCAATCCTTCGATTTGTCTGCCAAAGGCTTTGTAGCAAGGATATGATCCACTCTCCAGCCCAGCTTCCTTTGAACCGCATCTCTTACACGGTAATCAAAGAACGTGTACTGCTCCGCCTCAGGATGATACTTTCTGAAGATGTCAACGAAGCCCAAAGCCTTGATCTCTTCGAAAGCACATTTGGCATCCTCATGAAAGCAAACGTGATTTCTCAGCCTCTTCGGGTTGTGAACATCAATATCCTGAGGTGCAACGTTCATGTCTCCACACCATGCAACGTAGCCATCAAGATCCACCCTCCCCTGGAAATACTCCTTAAGCCTTGCAAACCATTCGAGTTTATACCGATATTTCGGGCTATCAATTTTGAATCCCTGAGGAACATAGGTATTCACAACTGTCAGATTAGAGTAATCAACCCTGATGAGCCTGTCCCTATCTTGAGGTTCGCTGTCAAGCCCGAATTCAACTCTATCCGGCTCTTTGAGCGAGGCGATTGCAACACCATTCCTCCCCTTTACCCCGCTGAAAAAAATATGATATCCAATTCTATGAAAATCAGCCTCAGGAAAATTTCTGTCATCTACTTTTGTTTCTTGCATGCAGAAAATATCTGGCTTGTTCGCTTTTAACCAGGGTATAACTATATGCAAGCGAGATCTGATTGAATTCACGTTGAAGGTTGCGATCTTCATGGTTTTCATGGTTGTTTTTCAGCATCCAAAAACAAAAATTTTGGGGTAAAGAATAAAAAACATCCACATATTCTAAAAAACAGCTCTAAGGTCTTAACTATCTACCATCAACATATGATTTGATAAATTTTCTCGAAATTTCGAAAATCAATCAATTTCTAAAATCTCGAGTACATCCAGTGGAATTCTTCCCAAACGCTTCCCAATCTCATATTTAGCGATTCTTGCTGCATGCTCCTCGCTATCGGCGTTGAAAACCTTCATCTCAAACAAAAGACCAACCAAAGCGACTCCTGCCACCATAAAAGCAGATTTAAATGCTTCGCCACACTTAGGGCATTCAACATCTCCCACGTCTATTTCAACGAAGTCAAGATCTGGATTTAACCTTTTCCCAGCCTCAGCAACAGCTATGTTCATCGCATCCTCGATTGTTCTCGCGTTCTTTACGATCCAACCACCCTGAAGCCTAACGAGGTAGTTCAACCCAATCACCCTTTTATTTAATTTTACCTTATCTTTTTACTCTACTTTTTACTTCTTCTTACTTCATCCAATCCAGTTTGTTAAATATTCAATCTTAAGTATTCAATCATCCAAACATCTTCCTGAAAAATCCTTTTTTCTCAGATTTTCCAACCATAGTTTTATCCTTTCTCTCTTTTTTATTCTTCTCTTTCTTTTCTTTCTTATTCTTCTTATCTTTCTTTTCCTTACCCCTCCTCTCTTTCTTATCACTAACCACGCTGACCGATGCTCCACCATGTTTGCTTTTTCTCACTCTGATGTTGACAATAACCGGCTTCTCAAGCTCCGGACTTACCACTAAAGCTGTACCAGGGGGCAATCTTCTTATTTCATCGACTGTTTCAGCTGTCAAACCTTCAACACCCTTTTTTATTGCTGTCAAGTCATTGGGATTTGTTATTCTTAGAATTATCTGCGTATTACATTGACTTACTACATTTTTATCTACCCTCGCAGGTCTCTGGCTTATTACGAGTAGTCCGAGACCGAATTTCCTCCCCTCACTCGCAATAGTTCTTAAAATTTGAGTTGAGACCGTTCTACCAAAACCACGCTCTGGAATGAAGTTATGTGCCTCCTCTATCACTATCATTCCTGGAGGGACTTCCTCTCTCTTCCTAAGTTCGAAAAGCATGCTGCAAACCCGGGAAACTATCAAATCTTGGTGCTCAGGTGGGCTACCTCTCATATCAAGAACGACAGCCCTCTCCTTCTGGAGCAAAATTTCTATAGGGGTGGCATCTCTTTCAAAGAGATTCGAGTCAAGTATCTTCTCCAGATGCCCAAGTAACCCAAATCTTGCATTATGTTTTAACGCCTCAACCTCTGATATGATGTCCTCTATCGTGTAATCTCTCCCTTTAAGGTTCTTGATTGCCTGATACAGCAATGCTTGTTGGGTTGAATTTGTTATCCCCGTGAGTTCTATAATCTCCTCAGGGGTGAGGTTCAGTCCATCTAGCTTCAGAACTCCATCTGCCTTATCCATAAATGGAGAGTTTGGTGGAACGTAAATCCTTATTCTGTTGCCATATCCTCTGGGAGATACACCATAGAACCCCATCCTGTCAATCTCATCCGGGTTATCGTTGGGTTCTCTTAACGAAGCGTACTCCCCATGCGGATCGATTATGAACATCGGAACTCCCCGTTCAATCAATTCCTCGATTATCACACCAGCAGTGTAGCTTTTCCCACTCCCTGTTTTTGCCAAGATGCAGCAATGCTTTTGAACAAGGGAGTTCACATCTAGATTTACTCTAATATCAGTATCCTCAATTAGACCGAGATAAACACCTTCCCTTTTCAGACCTAAAACATCAACTATTAGATCCTTATCCACCTTAAAAACATTCTCACCCGGTACGAGAGGAGTTTTTGGGATCCTCAAGAGTCCTTTTTCATCTCTCTTACCAATAACGTAAGCTTTTGCGATATAGGTTTCCTTTTCTGCATTTCTGCCCTTCAAAACGTCCGTCTCCTTGAGATCCGTTGTAGCAACTATATCTATAACCTGAGCGACCACCCATCCATCACTGTCATTCCATACCTTAACGTAATCTGTTCTTTTTACATCTTTGGGATCAAAAACAACGAAATTGAATTCAGTAGAGCTTGCCTCACCGAAAATCCTGCCAACAAGTCCCTTCATCCTTTATGATTCTGAAAGATGAAATAAAAATCTTTTTCAAAAACCCTCATAATAGCTGAATTAATCCCACTATTGCTTTATCTTTTTGATTATATCTTGGATTAATCTGGCTTTTTCTATGTTGGGAGATATAACCTCCAGCTCCCTCTCAAGGTATCTAAGGGAGGTTTCTCTATTAAGAATGAGAGCCATTGCTGCACCTCTCCTCACCAGTGCGCTTTCATCGTCCAATGCCTCGATTAAATGTTTAATCCCCTTTTCACCCACCTTACCCAGATTTACCACAGTTTCATACCTTATATACTCATCTCTTTCATTTAGCAATCCTACTAAGACTTCAAGAAGTTCTTCTATGTGTTTCCCATCAAGATTGGCTTCTAAGGCTTTCAAAGCCTCCAGTTTATAATCTCCTGATTTTAGAAATGAAAAGAGCTCATCGATCGCTTTTCCACCTATTTTTGCAAGAGCCTTTGAAGTTGCTTCTCTTACGCCCTGCTCAGGATCGTCTAACAAACCCACTAAATTATCTACCGCTCTTTCATAACCTATCAATCCCAATGCTTCCGCAGCCTTTATCTTAACATCAAGGTCGCTCGTATTAAGCAGAGATATCAGTCCAGGCACAGCTTCCCTCTATCTGGATCAGAGCTCTGGCAGCTTCGAATCTTATCATGAGATCTGATTTCAGAGCGTCAACAAGTGGTTCTACAACTCTTGGATCTTTGATCCTACCAAGAGAAATCACAGCTGCTCTCCTCACATCCCACGCTTCATCTCTGAGAAGTTTCACCAAATCATCAACAGCCTCTTTAGCCCTTAGATTTCCGAGAGATGTCGCTGCAGCCCATCTTACTTCCCAGTTTTTATCCTTCAAAGCCTCGATTAATGGTTTCGGATTTGCCCCTTCAATCTTTCCAAGGGTTATTGCTGCCCCAACTTTAACTTCATCCCTTCCTTTCTTCAGCGCTTCAACTAATAGACTCACTGCCTTTTCACCCAGCCTAGAAAGATCCTCAGATGCTTTCCATCTCTTATCCTTATCTCTTGAACCAAGATCTTTGATTAGGGCTTCTATCTGATTTTTCTCTTCGGTCATAATTTGTCACCATATCAAATTAGCGTTACAATATGATACAATTAATTTAATCATATAAAAATTTTTTGCAACTTTAAACAAGACCAAAAGTATTTTAGCTCTTTAACAATTTCAAAGAGAAAGATGAAAGTAATTTCCTTCGATGTCGACGGAACTGTAGTGGATGGAAAATTCATGGATAGATTCTGGAATGAGCTTATCCCGAAATACTATTCTAAGAAACACGGAATTGATTACTCAGAGGCTCTCGAATTTGTTAAGAGATGCTATGATGAGGTTGGAGACAAAGACCTAAGGTGGTATCTTCCTGACTATTGGTTTAAAAGATTCCAGCTGGATATAGAGCTAAAAGATATTCTAGAAGAATTCAAAGATGAACTAAAGATATATCCCGACGCGTTAGAGGTGCTTGAAAAACTAAAAGGAAGATACAAACTAATAGCAGTCTCCAATGCAGTTAGAGAAATCATGGATTTCGAATTGTCAGAGTTGTCCGAATTTTTTTGGAGGACTTTTTCTTGCCCCTCCGACATAGGAGATATAAGAAGAGAACCCGAGGTCTATCTCAAAATTTGTCGAATCCTTAACCTACACCCATCCAAAATCATACATATCGGAGACCACCCTTATTTCGACTTTGAAGTACCAACAAAAGCAGGGATAAAATCGATTCTTATTGACCGAAGAGGAGAAAACGGACACATTAGAAGTTTGAGGGAGATCGAGAAGTTTATTGATCTATAACTCCTGTAAATCTCAGAATCTGAACATTTCAGACTATCTGATCTAAATTTCTGATTTTCCAAGATATTCCGACGCTTTTCTCAATTGCTCTTCATTCCCAATAAGGTAAAGATTGTCACCGTACTCAAGCTCGAGTGTTGCGTATGGAACAATTATTTCACCATTCCTTTCAATTGCAACGACTGTAGCTCCTGTCTTATTCCTCAAATCGATGTTTCTTATGTTTATTCCATCGAATTCACGGTTCGTCATTGTAACTTTTTCCAGCATAAAGTCTTCTCCAACCTTGCTGATTATTTCAAAGAACTCAGCTGCTCCACGTCTTCTCAGTATTATCGATGCTTTTTTCGCCGTATCGGAATAGGGGGAAAGAACCTGATCAGCTCCAGCCCTTTTCGTATTCTTGATCCCGGCAGGAGTCCTTGCAATTGCCATTGTGTAAATGTTGGGGTTTAGTTCTTTTGCCGTCATTATTGTGAAAGCATTAGCTGAATCTGACATACACGCTATCAACGCCTTGGCATGTCTTATTCTTGCCCTTTCAAGGGTCTTTTCCTCTATGCTATCTCCTTGAAAAGCAATGTAACCATTTTCTCTGGCAACAGTCACCTTCTCGATATTCTCATCGATTATTACTATCTTATCTTTATCCGTTATCTTTGAGAGTTCATCTACAATTTCTTTTCCCATAACACCAAAACCACAAACTATATAATGGTCCGTAATACTTTCAAGCACCTTTCTCCACCTCTCCATCCTTCTTTGAACGAGTGCAGGCATAATGAGATTGATACCATAGAAAAAAACTCCAATCCCGAAGAACATCAACACAACCGCAAGCAATCTCCCATAGAAGGATAACTCGTAAATCTCTCTGTAGCCAGTAGTAGTTATGGTTATAACCGTCATGTAAAAAGAGTCAAAAAGGTTCCAACCTTCGAGAACTGTGAAACCGATCGTCCCCAGGAGAACTATAACGAGAAGAAGAACTACAGTTGTTACTATGGGTTTTCTGATGTCTGTTGACATTCAGTAAAAAATAAAACTCCATTAATTTAAAATTTTCTTTTACCTCTCTTTATTTTTACAAAAACCGCTAAATTTAACTAAAGCTAGTGTAATATTCTGGAATGATGGCAGAAGCAGAATTTTCAGAGGGAAGTACGAAACTTTTCTGGATATTACTTGTCGTATTCTTTTTTGCCGCCTCCTTGGGATATACCTTCGCATCGTCTAATCCTGATACATCATCGCAATTCGTTGAACAGCTCTTTGAGGGGTTCAAATTTATTGATTTTAGCAATCCCATTGAGGTTTTTGGTATAATTTTCCTAAACAATACAGCTAAATCCCTCATTTCCCTGATAAGCGGATTCTTTTTTGGAATTTTTCCATTTTTCTTCGTTTTCGTTAATGGGTATCTAATTGGCATGGTTGCATTTATAAAAGGCTCGGAAGTTGGATTTCTTACGATTTTGTTAGCACTCTTACCCCATGGAATTCTTGAAATTCCAGCTGTGATCCTAGCATCTGCCTACGGGATGAAGTTAGGAGGATTATTTTATCAAAAGGTTTTCAAAGGAGAACAAGTGGATATCGCCAACGCTTTGAGATTTTTCCTTAAAAAATTTTTAAAAATAGTCGTTCCAATACTTTTCGCAGCAGCTCTAATTGAGACTTTCATAACACCTGCAATAGTTTTTTATTTGAATAGATTTATACTAGTTTAAATTTAACTATTGAGGTTGCGTATCAAAGGCCGTATTGCAAAATCACAAATGATTCAAGAAAATCAGCAAACAATATGAATAGTACAAACTCTGAAAAAAAACTTAAAATTCGAAAGCTATTTTTAGCTTCTTGTCAAACCAAGCAAAGCTTCGCTCAACAATAAGAACATAATTATCCCAGGTGAAAGAATGGTTCAGGAAAAGGTGAAGGTTCGAGAGAAGAAAGTAGAGAGCTTGCCACCCAAAGAGAATTTTTCAGAGTGGTATCATGAGCTCATCCAGAGAGCAGAGCTTATGGACGTGAGATATCCAGTAAAGGGACTTTATGTGTGGTTCCCCTTTGGATTCAAACTTAGACAACTGGTTTATGGAAAGTTGAGGGAGATAATGGATAGAGATCACAATGAGGTTTACTTCCCTACCCTCATCCCTGAAACGGAGCTTGGAAAAGAAGGAGAACACATTAAAGGGTTTGAGGACGAGGTTTACTGGGTAACCCATGGTGGGCTTGACGAACTCGATATAAAGCTTGCATTAAGGCCAACAAGCGAGACAGCCATGTACCCGATGTTCAAGCTCTGGATAAGAAGCCATTCCGACATGCCACTGAGAGTTTACCAGATCGTAAACATCTTTCGATATGAAACTAAACACACAAGGCCAATGATAAGGCTTAGGGAGATAACATCATTCAAAGAAGCCCATACCGTTCACAGAAACTTTGAGGAGGCAGAAGAACAGGTAAAAATGGCGATAAACCTTTACAAGGAGTTTTACGATTTTCTCGGCATTCCATACATGGTCTTCAAAAGGCCAGAATGGGATAAGTTTCCCGGAGCGGCCTATACTATAGCTTTCGATACGATAATGCCGGATGGAAAGACTATGCAAATTGGAACCGTTCATCATTTAGCCGACAATTTCGCGAAGACATTCGATATAAAATATGAAACTCCAGAAGGAGACCACAACCTTACCCACCAGACATGCTACGGGATATCGGAGAGGTGCGTCGCAGCACTTATAAGCATCCATGGAGATGACCAAGGTCTCGTTCTACCCTTTGAAGTTTCGCCGGTTCAGTTCGTGATAATACCCGTGCTTTATAAAGGTAAGGAAGAAGCAGTTATGGAAAAAGCAAGGGGAATCGAAAGAAAGCTTAAAGAAATGGGTTACAGGGTTGTTTTGGATGATAGCGACGACAGGCCAGGCTCGAAATATTACAAGTGGGAACTCAAGGGGGCTGCAATAAGAATCGAAATAGGACCAAAAGAGGTAGAGGAGAATGAGGTAACGATTTCTTTCAGAGATGAAAAGAAGAAAAGCAGAATAAACTCCACAGAGATTACAAAGGAGAACATAGAAAGATGGGCAACAGAAATGAAGGGTAGGATGAGGAATAAGGCTTTTGAGGAGATGAGAGCTAGGGTTAAATACTTCGATGTCATCGATGACATCAAAGATTGGGTAGAAAAGGGAGTCGCCCTTGTTCATTTCTGCATGTCTGAAGATTGTGCTGAGACAATTGAAAAGGACACCTCCGCAGGCATACTTGGAAGTTTTGAGGAAGCTGAAGGTTGGTTTGAGGGAGAGTATGTGGGAGAATGCATAGTTTGTGGGGGTAGAGGTGTGCTTTCTGCCATTTCAAAAGCCTATTAAAGCAATTAAAGATTAAAATTAAAAAGAATTAAAAAAGATTAAAATAAATCAGGGTGATCGCCTTGCCAGAGCAAAAGAAAGATGGTAAAAACAATGAAACCGGTAAGATCGTAATTGATAGATACAAATGCGCTTACTGTGCCGCTTGCATAGCTGTTTGCAAATACGATGCAAACGTTCTCATCGAGACCTTCGTTTACATAGATGAGGAGAAGTGTACCCTCTGTAAGGCATGCGTAAGGGCTTGTCCAATGCAGGCAATTGAGATAATCGAGACAGAAAGCTAGTTTTCAGGTGATAGCATGCAAGATTACGATTACGATGTCATAATTGTTGGAGCCGGACCTGGAGGTTCGATGGCAGCAAAAACAGCAGCCGAAGCTGGTTTGGATGTCCTTCTGATTGAGAAAAGACAGGAAATTGGAGCACCCGTTAGGTGTGCTGAAGGGGTGAGCAGAGAGGTATTAGAGGAATTTTTTGAGATTGAAAAAAGCTGGATTGCAAAAGAAGTAGTTGGAGCGATTATCTACTCCCCTGATGGAACCCAGATCAAAATGACCGCGAAGATGGCAGGAAACGAGGTTGGGTTTGTCCTCGAAAGGAAAATCTTCGATAGGGCGCTTGCAAGGATGGCAGCAAGAGCTGGAGCTGATGTTTTAGTCAAAACAACCGCAACTTCCATGAAAAGATCCGAAAATGGGGTTGAGGTTGAGCTAAGAAGAATGGGGGAAAGATTCAGCATGAAATCTAAGCTAGTCATAGGAGCGGACGGTGTTGAAAGTAGAGTTGGCAAATGGGCAGGAATCGATACCACAGTAAAGATTGGAGAGATAGAAAGCTGCGTGCAATATCTCATGACGGGAATCGAATTCGATGCAGACTACACACACTTCTGGCTCGGGAACAGATATGCTCCTGGCGGATACATCTGGCTCTTTCCAAAGGGTGAAAACACAGCAAACGTTGGGATTGGTGTGCTTCCCACAAAGACGAAGAAGGGGCCGAAATCGCATCTCGATAAATTCATCGAGGAACGCTACCCAGAAGGGGAGATAATCGAGGTGGTTGCGGGAGGGGTTCCCGTTACGGGACCAATAGAGACGGCTGTAGCGGATAACGTTATGCTCGTGGGAGATGCAGCAAGACATGCAGACCCGATGACAGGTGGCGGAATAGCAAACGCAATAAAGGGGGGCTATTTCGCAGGAAAAGTTGCCAAAGAAGCCATCGATGCAAACGACTTTTCAAAGGAATTTTTGAGGAGGTACGATGAAATGTGGAAGAACGATTTCGGCGAGACTCTTAGGAGAAACAAGATAATCCAGAAAAAGATGCTAAAAATGGATGACGAAACGATCAACAAACTCATGAAGAGTATTTCGGGCTATGATCTCGAACAGATAAGTTTTAGAAGACTCATGATTGAAATGATCAAGAAAAATCCCAGGCTTCTCTGGGATTTAAGAGATCTTTTCTTCTAAGGTGAGTAAATGAATCTCATACCTAAAAAGGTTTTTTTCGTTAGTGGAGTAGGAAAGCACAAAGATCCGCTGGTTAGCTTTGAACTCGCTTTGAGAGATGCCGGAATCGAGAAATTCAACCTCGTTCCAGTGAGCAGCATTTTGCCACCAGAATGTGAATTCGTTGACAGCAAAGAAGGACTTTCAGAACTAAAGCCTGGACAGATAGTCTTCACGGTGATGGCGAGATATACAAGCAACGAAAAGGGAAAAAAGATTTTTGCAAGCATTGCTGCTGCTAAACCAGAAGATGATGCAAAAAACGGGTATATCGCAGAACATGCGGGAGAGTGGTATGAAGGATCGCTTGATCATGCAGAGGAGATAGCCAACTATATGGTTGAAAGTGCCTTTAACACGAAGGCTTCAAAAAAACTGAGTATTCACAAGGTAGCAGAAGTGGAAGACTACACCACTGTTGTTTCTGCCGCTGTTTTTATTCTTTGACAATTCTTACAATACATTTTAACTTTCACCTAAAGCTCGCCCTAAACCTGCCGGTCTTAAGCCCAAATTCCTTTGCAGCATTTCCCTCCCTGATACTGAATTCCAAGGTTTCAAAACTTCCTATGAGGGCTAAAGGCTCTCTTTCATTGACATCCACGTACTTCTCAACAAACGGGAAAGTTCTTCCGTTTAAAATGAACTCTCTTGGTTGAATTTCATCGATCATTTCTTTTGTTATATTCGTAACCGCATTTCCAAAAGTATCGATATAGAGAATTGAGAATTCTATCTGGTTTCCTTCAATTTTTGCATCAAAAATATCTATCTTGATGACTTCACCTTCAAAAGGCTCGGCTATCTCATCCTTTCTGCCCATCGCAACCAGAGCTGCTGCAGGAGCGAAAACATCTCTGCCATGGAAGGTTGATGATAGCTTGCCTGTATACTTTGACGCTTTTCTTATATCCACACGGTAAATTTCACATCCTTCCATTATTTCAGACAGAACACCATTGTTTGGAGCGATAAAGCAGTTCGAATCGTTTTCAGCTAAAATAATTTCCCTTTCACTCCCAACACCTGGATCAACAACCACAACATGCACGCAATTCTTGAAGAAGCTGTGGTAGCTCACAAGAAGGAATGCCGCCTGTTTAACATTTTGGGGCTCAACTGAATGAGTGATATCTACTATCCAAACATTAGGATTAATCGAGAGGATTATACCTTTCATAATCCCCGAATAGAAGTCTCCAAAGTCGGTAAGGAGAGTTATCAGGTTTTTAGATCCTCTCCGAACATGTTTTTCTAATCTTTCAGAGCCTTTGAAAGATTTGAGATTCTCTACGTTCTTCATTCTCAAGCCCCCAGAGATGACAAATTTATCAAGGGATGAATTTCAGCGATCTCCCCCTCTTTAATCCCTTTGCCCTCTTCTAAGATTAGATAGCTGTTGGCGGCTAACAAACTCTTGAAAAACCCTCCTTTTAGCGGGGTTGCCTTATCGCCGTTAAAGTTCAGAAGAATGAATCTCGTGCTTTTGGAAGGGGAAAGATGGCCAGAAATCGTCGCCCTAAAAGTAAATTCCTCAGTTCCAATCATCTTAAGAACAGCAGGCCTTACATACAGCATAAAAGCAGCGAGGCATGCGGGTGGGTTTCCAGGCAGGCAGAAGATTGGAATTGACCTTTTTGAATTTTCTGAGTTAGAATGAACTTTAGAAACTTTGGAATAAATTTTGGAATGAATTTCACCAAAAAATGCTGTTCTTCCAGGTTTAATTCTAGTCTGGTGGAAATAGATTCTCCCAATCTTTGATACAACCCCTCTCATCAGATCTCTTCTGCCCTTTGAAGTTCCTCCTGTCGTTAAAATGAGATCGAATTCCCTTAAACTTTCGAGAGCAACTCTGATCTCTTCTTCCCTATCTTTCAGCACGGGGAAGTTTTTTACCTCACATCCCCATTGCCGGAGGAGAAGAGAAAGCATAAGATCGTTGCTTGAAGCGATTTCATCGCCAAGCTCGTCTCCCGTTGCAATTACGGCAACTCTTGGCTTCTTGTAAACCTTTAACCCTTCTATTCCACAGTTTTTTAGTGAAACGATCTTCAATCCATCGATTATCGTCCCCTTCTTAAGAATTAATTCCCCCTCTGAAATATCCTCACCTTTCCTTCTGATATTCTCCCACTTCTTTGGCTTATGTTTTAAAATGAGTTTGCCCCTCTCTCCAACCTCTTCAACTACATCCTCGAATTTCACAACCCTATCCATACCTTCAGGAATTCTATCACCCGTGTTGACCCAAACGTAATTGCTGACCTCTTCATCGGAAGCTACAGAATCAACAGCAAAAGTGTATCCATCCACTAATGAAATATCAAATGGTGGTACACTGACTTTAGCTCTCAAGTCTTCTGTAAGAATTCTCCCAACAGATGCTTCTAAGCTAGCCTCCTCGATGCCTGTAGGACTGAACCTGTTTTTTACCATGTTAAGAGCTTTTTTATAAGAGATAATCTTGTCAGTCATTTTCTCCATCCTTTTTATCTTAATATCTTAAACCTGCCAATCCTTCAATCTAAAAAATCTATCCGCCACTTACTGGAGGGAAAATTGCAACGGTGTCATTTTCTTTCAGTGGAGTGTCCAAGCCTTCTAAATGGTTTACGTGTCTTCCATTAACCATTATGTGGACATAATCTCTAAGCTCCCCATCTTCGAAAATCAATGGCTCGAGATTCTGAAACTTTTTTACAAGATTGTTAAGAAGTTCTTTTACAGTTGTAGCAGCTAGATCTACTTCTTTCTCTCCAGCTGCCTCTCTGAAGTTCGCAAAGAGTTTTACCTTCACCATCACCCTAAATTGAATTTGAAGAGTATATGAATGTAACGTGAGATATAGTGCCAAAAAGGAAACTCCAAGATCCTCAATTCCCCTTCAGTTTCTCCAAAAGCCTCTTATCAACGAAGGATTTAATGTATTCGTAAACGTTAGGAGATACCCAGTAAACCCTGTTCCATCCTCCTTCATCCTTTAAAAACTTCTCGCTTTTGAGGTAGGCATAGCTCGCCCCAACGAACCCCTCAACTTGCTGCCCAACCATTATTTTCTCCATCTCCTCAAAAGTTAGGCCAAGAGGTGTTTTTCCTTTGAAATTCCTATCAACTATCCCAAAGCCATCCTTGTCAGGGTCGTAAAAGATTATCAGCTCAGAATATAAACCGATAGATGGAGGATTCTTGAGAACAGAGTGCAAAGAGATTTTACTAATTTTTCCTTCCGTTACAGCCTCAATGGCAGAATTGACACCTAAATACTCAGATTCAGCGATTTTCTCACCCTTTTTAGCTGGAGAGTAGTATTTCACGACTTCAAGCTCCTCTGCAGCCTTTGCTTCAATCCATGTTGTTCCACATGGAGAGGGCCTTTCAGGAGAGATCACACATCCATGACCGGGGAGGTAGTACTGGCAAGAGGTGCAGATGTAGAATTTGTCAACCTCCCCCTCTTTCCTTTGAAATAACCTCTCCCTTTCTTCATGTTTCCTAGCTGCATATTTCAAAATTTTGTCGAACTCCTCTTTATCAAGGATTATTTTAACTCTAACCTTTTCAACAACCGGAATTTTCTTAAATGCATCATACAAAAGCTTTGCCATACATTCAAAGGTCTTCTGATCGATATTGGTTAGATTTAGCACAACCTTTTCCTTCCTGAATTTGTACTCGACTCCTTTAATTCTGTTTAAGACTTCTCCAATCAAAGATTCTAGGGCTGAGACAGCTTCTTCACTCAGCTCACATGCAACCTTTATGTGAAATCCTGCCACTTCCACATCAGAGAGAAACGAAGGGATGACCAGCTCGATTCCATCCTCGAAGCTATCAGCCTTTTCAACAAGCTCAAAACCTCTCAGGCTGAAACCTTCAATTCTCTCTCCGGCATAAATTTCGTCAATCTCGGCACAATCCTCTTTTATATCTATCTTCTCCGGATCGATGTACCTGTTTATCATTTTTCTCACTTATAAGAATTTACTACTCTAAATTTTAAAAATTATCACTAATACCTACCAATGCTAGAAGGAATTAGCTTGTCCTGGTTATGTTCGAGTACAGGTTGTATTATAGTCGTTCTTCCACTCCAACTTCCAGCACCAGGTGCCTGTATCCCCGAGAAGAGGTAAACAACGTCATCATCGGCCACAAAGCATAGTGCGTCGTTGGAATGTTATCCCCCCAATTTACTTTGTTGTAATTTGGTGCAATACAAACTCGAAAGTCTGAAATAGCTGTGGTTAGACTCTTCAAAGAAGTCTTCTCTTTCTGCCCATGTTTCGTGTGCTTCATCGACCCTGCATGTCGTGTCGATAATGTTCTGTTTTAGAATTCGCGCCTGTCATTGCAATCGCTACTCCAGCAGTCACCAGCACCATCAACAAAACCAAACCCACTCTTATTGCTTTCATCCCGCCGTCACCTCCCGCTACCTATAGCTTTCCAACATAATCATATATAAAACACACGAAAATGTTAGGAAAAAACCTAGCAATTTCGAAAAATTTATATATGGTAAATGATTGATTCGAGCTAACAGTATCCTCAAGAAGATAATACCTGGGCGATTATAAAGAAATTATTACAGAATCTTTTCGTTCTATCTTTAAACCTTGAAAAGAATCCTTCTGCTGAACCCTATGGCCAAATTTTATGTCTATAACTTGTCTTTACCTCTGCAAAGCCCATCTGTACCAGAATCTCTATTCACAATTATCTCCGGCTAACTTCCACAATGCTTTAGAATTCCTTTCTAAAAAAGTAAGCATGAAACCTGTCTCCTTTCTGTCTCCTTTAAAACCACACATTGCTTAACATTGACATTATAGACATCTTTCTACGGGTTAAAGGAATTAAAAGGGGTTAAAGCATGGATAATTTTCTGTACAACACCTTCGATGAAAGAAAGATGAACATTGAGGACTTTAAATGGCTGTTTATCAGTCTTAAAACTTTAGAAGAGGAGAGAAAGTGGATTTCAAATCTTGCATTTTTGAACAATCCCGGAGAGACAGCGAACACAATAGACGACTATGTTTCCACCCATTTCGAATACCACACGACAAGCTGGGAGTAAAATCTGAGTTAATCGATGTAGAAGGTAAGCTCCTGAAATGCAGAATCTCAAACCCAGACTGGCAGTGAAGCATAAGCGAAGGCATTTGTATACATCCTTCCATCTCTTTGTACATCATAGGATCCGAGGACAGTTGTATCTTTTATTTTCCATGGATTTGTTTCCGGTATAGCCTAGGGGTGGCCTAGGATGCTTCATTGCAAGCTTTCTCAGCTCTTCACGCTACTCTAGAGACAATGTTGAACAAACTATCCACCCTCCTTACAGGATTTTATTATATCATCTATCTGTTTCTCTGGCAGTTTTTTGCTAAGGATTTTAATTATCTCGATGATTTTTCTACCTGTTCTCCTGTCAGCTTCTTATTTTTCAGAACTTCTCTGAGATTTTCGAGTTTTTTATCGAGTTGGTTGTCTTTCACTATGGTTGCTGTCGCAGTTCCTTCTACAATCACCAATATCACCAACAATAGAACAAGTTTTGTCGCTTTCACAACTATCACATCAATTGCCTTTAATCTCCAATCCGTAGAACTCTCCTTTGTACTTAAACTGGGCATGATAAGGTGTACAGCATGGCTCACCTTGTTTATGTATAAGGTAATTGCTGATGGCAAACCCCTCATCCCTCGACAACTCAAAGCCTATTCTCTTAATTTTCTTTTCCTCCATCTCCACCAGAATTTTCTTTAGATTTCTTAGCCTATTATTTTCCAGCTCGCTTTCATTTAGTATAGAATAGACCCCTGGCTCTTGCTTGAGTTTCACGATCTCTAATATGATTGTTTCAGGAGGTTGGGTGTCATCTGGACCTTGCATAAATATAGATGATACAAATGGGTAGAAGGTGAAAAATACTCCTATGACTACAGTAATCAAGATTATTACAAACAGTATTCTTCTCTTGGTTTTTCGATATATTAAATACAATATCAATAAAAAAATTATAAAACCAATTACTTCAAAAATGAAAGTTTTATGGATTGCAATCCCTATGTTCGAATCGCTTACTATGGGCGTTGAGCTAAGGGCCAACATGAACCCACCCCGTGTCTGTTACCGAATCGTAATCTGGTGGATTATATCCTGATGGATAATCTCCCCAGTGATGTCCAGTTACATGCCAGTAACCTCCGTAACTAGCAGCATACACTTTTTCTGCACGGACTTCATAACAATTGCTACATACTTTTGCCGTAAAAGACTTCAGCTCAGGTGGCCAGTCTAAAATTGGTCTGTACCACAGATAAGATTCCACAGCCATGAATGGAATCGTGCGATGCCATGGATAAATTATTTCGCTCCATGATGTGTATTTAAGATGCGGCCACCTTGGAGCTAGCCAGAGTTCCGATTTGTCAAGTCGAAGTATGTATTCCTGTTTTATTGATTCATTCACCGCTTTTTCAGTTGCATAGCTAACAGCTTTTTCGCTAGGCCAAACGATTTTTGTTGAATAAAGTTTATCCTCACATTTTCCGGCACATCTTTTAACAGCTCAGGGTAGACCTTTTCAATGTATTCTTCCAATGTAATATCTTTTCCTACAAGTTTTTCTATTATTTTAAGTTGTTCATCATTTGGTTCCGGGAAAGTTATGGAATACCCATTAGGCTCAAGTCTAAAGTATTTTTCCGTGGTTGCATCCATTACTGGAGCATCCAATCTTTCAGGTAAAGAACTAGTATATAGGGTTTAATCTAATTTCGAAGTTGTTTATTTTTAGCCAGTCGCAGGTTTACTTTTGATACTGTTAAATTAATCTTGACCTGTTTCGTCTCTGGTACAGTATCCTTCTTTTTCCCCCTTCTGGTTGGTTTGTTTAGTGTACGTACAATTACGTTTCTGTACACCCAATTTCATGAAAAATAATATAATTTAGGGTATTTATCTAAATATCCAAGAAAATACCCTGATGTAAGCCTACAAAATTTTTCATATCTAAGTTCTTCGAAATCATTATCGTGTCGGGAAGAGTTGTGAGAACAATATCAACTGTATTAGCAATTCTTTTTTCTTACCCACTCAATCTTCGCCCTCATCTAAGAATTTGGTCGTAAATAAACACAAGTTGGATTACTTTATAAATTTGGTATAAAATTTGATAGAAAAGTATTTATGTTTAAATGCTAATTATAAAATATATTAAAAATAGGTGGTAAAGTATGTCTGCAGAAAGAAACAAATCTATTGTTCAGCAGTTTCTGGATGAAGCCTACAATAAGGGAAATTTGTCTGTGGGGGATAAATGGTTAGCTGCCGATTGTGTTCTTCACTTTGCTAGTACCGATATTAAAGGACTGGAAGGATGGAAACAGTTTGCTACAATGTTCCTTACTGCATTTCCTAACCTACACGTTTCCATTGAAGATATAGTCGCTGAAGAGGACAAAGTTGTAGCGCGCTGGACGGCTCATGGCACGCACAAGGGCCCTTTTCGAGACATTGCCCCCACTGGCAAGCATGTAACATGGATGGGAATTGCCATCTATCGTTTTGCTGGTGGCAAGATCGGGGAGATCTGGGGCTTAAATGACGCATTAGGTCTGATGCAACAACTCGGTGTCATCCCTTCTGAGTAGAGACACTCTTTAGCCCCTTGTGAGGTGCTGGAGAGAAAGACAAAATACTGCTTTAATGTCTTCAATGTACGTACTTTATCAATAAACTCTAAAACGAGTCTCAAAGCTTACTTCAAAGCATCATCACTAAGATCTTCACCTTCTTTTCATGCAGCATTGGCAACCCATTTAGGTTAGCTCACAATATTGAAGTCAGAGCATCTTATCACTATTCTTCAACTTTTTCAAACTTTAAAAAATCAAGGAGTGAATAGTCTTATACAAGATTGTCGAAATTTGTTTAAGAGAGAGCGCAATTCTCATTTTTATCACCAATTTTACGAGTTTGTCCCTCCACTGTGTGTTTAAGTAGCACATGTTTGTGGAATTAGTTTGATTTTAACCTCAAGATATCTCAAAAAACAAAAGATTTTTAGGATCTGGTTAATTTAATGTTTAAAAATTTTAGATTTTAGACGGTGAAATCATGGGAAAGTACGCCTCGTTTGCTGGAAGTTTGATCGTTTTGTTCTGGTCGGGGTCTCTCGTTTTCGGCTATCCTGGCGTTATGGGTTCATACTGGAAGCAATTGCTGAACGTGGGCAGTGGGGAGATCGGAAACATCATTTTCTTCATTCTTGCAGCCGTGGGCATTTTCATGTTCTTCGTAGGAAAATGGCAGGAAAAGTATGGTTTTAGACTGATGATAATCCTTGGTATTCTAATCTCTGGTTTGAACTTTTTTCTTATAGCTTTTCCTGTTTCCATAGAACTTGTATATCTATGGGCGTTTATCAACGGTATTCACTCTTGTTTTATTTATATTCCAGCAGTAACAGTCGTTCAGCTCTGGTTCCCCGAATCAAAGGGTCTCGTTTCAGGAGCGGCAACGATGATTTTTGGTTTGTCGGCTGCGATAATGTCTCCAGTCTTTCTTGGATTGTTTGAGACCTTAGGATACTTGAACATGAACTTAATCCTTGCAGCAGTTATTCTTGTCACCGGCATTCTTGCATCGATTCCTATTCATTCACCCAAAGTAAAAGAGAGAAAAGAGGTTCATTTACCATCATTAACTGTAAAAGAAAGTCTTAAAAAATCCAGCTTCTGGTTTTTATGGCTTGTCTGGGCATTGCAAGGAGCTGCTGGCATATCCATGATCAGCTTGTCCGTTCCTTTAGGAGTATTAAAAGGATTGACAGCTCAATCAGCCATTCTTGTCCTGACATCATTTAACCTAACGAACGGAGTCAGCAGATTGATTTCAGGAGTAATCTCAGACCACTTTGGAAGGAACAACATAATGAGTCTCAGTTTCCTTCTCGCAGGAATCGCTTACTTCTTGTTATTGCAGCCTTTAAATCCACTTTTGATTTACATCCTTGCTGCATTCATCGGTTTTGCTTTCGGTACATTGTTTGCAGTTTCTGCTCCATTGGCAAGTGATTGCTTCGGTTTAAAGCATTTTGGAGCAATTTTTGGACTTGTTTTCACGGCCTATGGCTTCATTGCTGGTATAATTGGTCCATCTCTCAGTGGGTACATCCTTGATTTTACAGGTGATTTCACACTCGTTTTGATGTATCTCGGCGTATTCTGTCTGATTTCCTCAGTACTCATCAGAATGGTGAGACCCCCGGATAAAAGTACTTTAGTACTTTACAAGTAAGTTACGAGTGTAATCTGCAAAGTAATCTGTAGTTTGCTCAATGGAATTACAGAGAAGTCAGAAAAGCCACCAAGATTTTGAGAAGTTTAAGTTCTTAGCAATTCTAAGGAGAAAACCGTAGGAACGTTTATAAGGGAAGATACTTTGAGAGTGTCCTCTTTGTCAATTTTTCTCAAGAGTAAAACGCTAATTGTAGCGCCAGCTCTCGATAAGACCAAAATCATGTCAAGGAGATTAATCATTTAATATTGCTGCGAGCATAGTTCCAAAAATGCAGGTAGATTGTGTAATTTACAAGAACGAGAAGAACCAAGTTGGGGATTTATTTGCCCAATTATTGGTTTTTGTTGGATACAGAATCTCAAGTTTAATCGGAAAGAGGAAAGTTAAAGTTGAAAAGGTAGTTGAATAAGTTAAAACGAAATGATGATGAATTCCAGAAACATTTTATTTCCTCTTCCTTAGGTGGTGAGGATGAGAGTAGTTGTAACGGGAGGCTGTGGTTTCATTGGATCAAATCTTGTAAGGGGGCTTTTTAAATCCATGGAGGTTACAGTAATAGATAACCTTTCGACTGGTAACCTCTCAAACCTAGAGGGAATGGATGTAAAACTGGTGAGAGGGGACATACTCGATTTAAGTTTGCTGAAGAATGTTTTTAAAGAAACAGACTATGTTTTCCACCTTGCTGCTGTTGTTAGCGTTCAGGAGAGTGTTAAAGACCCAACACGAGCCAATGAAGTGAATGTAAAAGGAACACTTAACGTGCTTGAAGCTGCAAGAATTCGGGATGTGAGAAAGATAATTTACTCTTCTTCCTGTGCTGTTTACGGAGACAGCGATTCTCTTCCGCTTAAAGAAACAACTCTCCCAAAACCTAAATCCCCATATGCAGTTTCGAAACTTGCTGCAGAAAACTACTGCAAGGTTTACAATGAGATTTATGGGTTGAAAAGTGTAAGCCTTAGATACTTCAATGTGTATGGTCCAAGGCAAGACCCTTTCTCAGATTACGCTGCTGTAATACCAAAATTCATCCTCAGGGTTCTTCGAGGAGAGAACCCGATAATTTATGGAGACGGTGAGCAAACAAGGGATTTTATCTACGTTAAGGATGTGGTGAAAGCAAATATGCTTGCTATGGAGAAGGGAAAGGGTGTTTACAATATAGCGAGTGGAAAAAGCGTTAGTATAAATGAGCTTGCCCATCTTATATGCAGACTTGCCGGTAAGGAACTAAATCCAATCTACGAAGAAGAGAGGGAGGGAGACATAAAACATTCGGCAGCAGACATTTCAAGGGCGAGAGAGATAGGTTTCAAGCCGAGCTATAGTTTAGAGGGAGGACTCGCAGAAACTATTGAATATTGGAAAAGAAAGCTGTAAACTTCATATTTAAGTTTTCATTTTGGTTTTCGTTTTGGTTTTTCAATTCCAATTTGAACAAATTTGTAAGACGGCAATTAAACTTTACACATCAATCGACAAAACCACCCCCATTCTAACATTCAACCTTAACCAAATTGGAAAAGGTTTAAAACTCAATAACTATTCAGAGACATGGAAGTCGAATGTCGGCAGCTTTCATGGAATCAGATTTATGATCTCTGTTTGAAGATCTCAAAGTCCATCAAAAAATCAGGATTTAAGCCCGATGTAATTGTGGCAATCGGAAGGGGAGGATGGATTCCTGGGAGGATTATAAGCGATTTTCTAGGTATAAGAGAGCTTTACAGCGTGAAAGCGGAATATTGGGATGTGGTTCAGACGAAAGATGAGGCAATAATAACTCAACCGATAAACGTTGAAATTGAAGGGAAGAAGGTCTTGGTGGTGGATGATGTTGCCGATACCGGTAAAACTTTGAATGTTGTAATCTCCCATCTTAAGAAAACCGGAGCTTCAGAAATCAGAACAGTCGTGCTTCAATACAAAAAAACCTCAAAATTCTCTCCAGATTACTCGGGTGAGGTTCTTAAAAAATGGGTTTGGGTTGTTTACCCTTGGGGATTAATTGAAACGATAGCTGGTTTCATGCAAAAAATCGATGGATGTGGGGTAAAAAAGGACGAGAGTATTGCAGAAGAACTGAAAAAAAGATTTAATCTTTCTGTCTCTCCTGAGCTTGTTAAATGTGCAAGAGATGTTTTAAACTTTTAAATCTTTAAACTTTTAAACCTCGAATGAGATTTGGGGGATCGAATTTGGTAAGTTCTGAATTGAATTCAGAAAACAAAACAGAAGACAACAAAATGGAGAATAAAAAAATCCTTGAAATGAAAGGAATAACGAAGATTTTCCCAAGAGTGGTTGCCAACGATAAAGTTGATTTTGAAGTGAATGCAGGTGAAATCCATGGTCTGCTTGGAGAGAACGGAGCGGGAAAAACAACTCTCATGAGCATTCTATATGGGCTTTACAGACCTGATGGAGGAGAGATAATATTTGATGGAGGGAAAGTTGAGTTTCATTCTCCTGGAGATGCAATCAAAGCTGGAATCGGAATGGTCCATCAGCATTTCATGCTCGTAAACAAGATGACAGCCCTGAATAACATACTCCTAGGATATCGAACGCCTAAAGATCCGCTGATGGACTACGAATGGGCCAGAAAGAGGGTTGAGAAATTATCTAAAACCTATGGTATAGAAGTTGATTTTGATGAACAAGTTATTAACATGAGTGTTGGTGAGCAGCAGAGGGTCGAAATTCTGAAAGCCCTTTTTAGAGATGTAAAACTTCTGATTCTCGATGAACCAACTTCTGTTCTTACCCCCATTGAAACAGAAAAGCTTTTCAAAGCCCTAAGAAGAATGTCTGAGGAGGGTTTAACGGTAATTTTCATCACTCACAAGCTGAAAGAGGCTCTAGAAGTAACGGACAGGATTACAGTCCTGAGGAGAGGTAAAAATGTTGGAACACTCATCACAAAGGATACGAACGAGAAAGATCTTGCAAGGCTGATGGTAGGGAGAGAGGTTGAGATCGTCATTGAAAAGAAAAAAAAGGAATCTGGTGAACCTGTTCTTAGGATTGAAGAGATCTACGCAAAGAACGATCGTGGATTACCTGCTTTAAAGGGAATCAACCTTACAGTAAAGCGAGGAGAGATTCTCGGAATGGCTGGGGTTTCTGGAAATGGACAGAAGGAACTAGAAGAGGTGATAGTAGGGACTAGGAAGGTTGAGAAAGGAAGGTTGATTTTCAATGGTGAAGACATAACCGATTACGGAGTTGGCAGAAGAGTGGCCTTGGGAATTTCATGCATACCAGAGGACAGAATAGAAACCGGAATGGCTCCTTCGCTAACGGTTGAAGAGAATCTTATCCTTCGCGATTATGTAAAATTCACAAAAAATGGGTTTATGGATTTTGAGATTATCGAAAAGCACGCTGAAAAGCTGATTGATGAATTTGGGATAAAAACTCCATCACCTAAGGTTGCAGCAAGAACGCTCTCTGGGGGAAATATTCAGAGGCTGATAATTGCTAGAGAGCTCTCAAGAAATCCTGTATTGCTTGTTGCATCACAACCAACTCGTGGTCTAGATATAGCTGGCATAGAGTACGTGAGAAAAAGGCTAATCTCATTTGCTGAAGAGGGGAAAGCGGTATTACTCATCTCAGAAGACTTAGAAGAGATAATGCAGCTTAGCGACAGGATAGCAGTCATTTATGAAGGGAAGATAAGGGGAATCTTTGACAGGGAAGAGGCTGACTTGGAGAAAATTGGAATTCTTATGTCAGGTGGTTTTCTGGAAAACTAAACTCAAAGGTGTAGAAAATGCGGATAAAGGTTGAAAAGAGGCTTGAAACACCAAAAATTGTTTACATAATCATTCCAGTCGCTTCCATTTTGACTTCTCTTCTTTTCGTCGGCGTTTTGCTTTTAGCGATAGGTGTTAATCCATTGGAAGCCTATGGCGTTATGCTCAGTAGGGCGTTTGGTACCAAATTCGGGTTTACAGAGCTCTTCGTCAAAACTGCCCCTATAATTCTCACCGGACTCGCAGTCTCCATCCCACTCAGGGCTGGACTATGGAACATAGGGGCTGAAGGCCAACTTTATATGGGAGCATTTGCTGCCAGCTTCGTAGCTCTTTATTTCTATCCTCCGATTATCGTGCTTCCCTTGATGGTTCTTTTCGGTTTGCTGGCTGGAATGGCATGGGCGTCGATTCCTGGTTTTCTTAAAGCGAAGTTTGATCTGAACGAGATTATTTCAACGCTTCTGTTGAATTACGTTGCAATATATTGGGTTGAGTATCTTGTTTACGGGCCTATGAGGGGGAAGGAGGTTTATAACTTCCCGTATTCAGATCTTTTTAATGATTATGCGATTCTTCCAAGATTTTTTGGAACAAGATTTCATGTTGGAGTAATAATTTCATTTTTAATAGCTATTGCAATCTATATTCTTATAACAAAAACATCTTATGGCTTCGCTGTTAAAATCGTTGGCTCAAACCCTAAAGCTGCTGAGTTTGCTGGAATAAGCAGAAAGAAGATCATTGTTTCAGCGATGCTTATAGGTGGTGCAATAGCAGGGTTTGCTGGGATGATGGAGGTTAGCGGGTTGCATTTAAGGCTTAGAGCAGCAGTCTCTCCAGGCTACGGCTATACAGGAATCCCAGTTGCTTTACTTGCCAGAGGAAATCCGTTGTTTGTGATAGTCGCTGCCTTCCTTTTCGGATTGCTATATGTTGGAGGCTCTGCTATGCAAACAACCTTTGGTATCCCCGTTGCGATAGTAGATGTTTTTCAAGCTTTAGTTGTGCTTTTCATCATAGGTGGCGATTTCTTCACAAGATATAGCATATCATTTGGAGAAAAAGGTGAGAAAAGATGATTGAGGCTGAATTCCTTGCATCTCTCATAGCTGCGTCGATGAGGGCTGGAACCCCATTGCTATTCGCTACCCTTGGAGAAATAATAGCTGAGAGAAGTGGAGTGCTGAATCTGGGGTTGGAGGGAGTGATGGTAAGCGGTGCTATGACCGGATTTTATATTAGTTTGGTAACAGGAAATCCTTGGCTTGGAGTTCTGGCTGGGGGTATTGCTGGTTTGCTACTCGCATTGATTCATGCCTTCTTTACGGTATCGCTGAAGGTAGATCAGGCTGTGACTGGATTGATGCTCGTCCTTCTTGGTCTCGGCCTTACAGGCTTTCTTGGCAGAGATCTCGTAGGGCAGGTTGCCACTTACATTCAGCCCATAAACATTCCCATTCTTTCCAGCATTCCGTATGGAAATGCGATCTTCAACCAAGATCCTGTCGTTTATGTGGGTATCTTTCTCGTTCCTCTTCTCTGGTTTTTGATGAACAAGACGAGGTATGGGATGGAACTCTTTGCAGTTGGAGAGAATCCTGAGGCTGCAGACACGATGGGAATTCCTGTAGACAGAATAAGGTTCCTGGCAGTCCTTATAGGTGGATTTCTTGCTGGAATTGGTGGGGCGCATTTAAGTCTCGCCTATGCAAAGGTATGGACAGACGGCCTTACAGCTGGGAGAGGTTGGATCTGTCTGGCTTTGGTTATTTTCAGTGGATGGATGCCTCAGAGAGCCATCTTCGGAGCCTATCTCTTCGGTGGTCTTGATGTTCTCTCCTTCAAGCTTCAGGCGGTCGGTTTGGGTGTCTCATACCATTTCATGAGAATGATCCCCTACATATTCACAATCCTTGTGCTGCTATTCAGCGTTATAAGGGAGAGAGAAAAATTTGGAGCTCCTTCTGCTCTGGGGAAGCCTTACATCAGAGAGCAGAAGTTTTAGAGGGTTAAATCATTAAATCTATCACTAATCTCTTTTCAAAATTTCAAGGATCGCAGTTAGAACTTCTCCGGCCCCTCCCCTAACTGATACATCGGCAAATCCGGTGAGAGAGGTGGTATCTGGGTTTATCTCGATTATTTTTCCACCCTTTCGTTTGGTAATCAATGGAATCGAGGCAGCCGGCTGAACAACCGCTGAAGTTCCTATAACCAGAATGACCTTGCTCTTTTCAGCCTCCTGGAAGGCCTTTGAGAGTTCTTCCGTTGGTAAGCTCTCCCCAAACCATACCACTCCCGGTCTGAGCAATGACCCACATTCTGGGCAGGTAGGGAGTCTCTTCTCAATTTCATCAAGAATCGTTTTTGCCTCGACCTTGTAATCACAACTTCTATTTGAGCAAATAACTTCTTTTAGCTCTCCATGAAGGTGTATCACGTTTCTGCTCCCGGCTCTTTCATGCAAGTCATCAACATTCTGTGTTATTATGGATTTAACCAGATCCATCTTCTCCATCTCTGCCAGAGCTTTATGTCCTGGATTTGGTTCCTTACTGAAAACGAGCTTCATTCTCCATGTATACCACCCCCATACAAGTTTGGGATCTTTTTCGAATGCCTGGGGAGTTGCAAGTTCCTCTGGACGGTATTTATTCCAAAGCCCATCCCTGCCTCGAAAAGTTGGGATTCCGCTTTCTGCTGAAATTCCAGCTCCGGTGAGAACAGTTGTGTAAAATGAATTCTCAACCTCAGATGCTATCTTTTTTATTTTCTTGCTTGCCTCTACATACATCTCCATTTTTATCATTCCTTTGATTTTTGTCTGAATTTTATCTAAATTAAATCAGAGTTACTCAAGTTAAATGTTTCAAAATTTTTTCTGGTATTTCAATCTTGTATATAACAGTGTTAAGTTTATTAGGTATAATATAAGCAGATATTCTTGCTCCCACTTGGTTACTTCCATCCAACCCCTACCTTAGGACCACTTTCGTGGCCCAACCTCTACTTTTTTAAGATTAAATGCTGAAAAATTCTCTTATTGTTTGAATGAGGTTCGAAATGAATTCTAATATATCACTGAGAACGTCCCCGATAAGGCTTTCTTGGAGGGGTTCTGAACTCATAAGGTTTGGATTTTGAGATGCGGTTTGATTGTTCTGCTCAGTCTGGTTCAAGTTCAATGAAGTTGTATTCACTTCTACAGGATTAGCTCCAGAAGTGTTTGTCTCGTTTAGTTCTGTTTGATTGGCCGTCTGAATTGTTTTATTTGTTGGAGATCCCTCATTAGGTTCGGGATAGCCCAAATAATAGAATCCTGATTGATTAAAAGTAAATTTGAGAAAATGTACATACCACTTCCTTAGACTTCCTTAGTATAGTAACAATATAACAGATTACTCGAAAAGTTTGTGCATCACATCTAAGAGTTTATCGTTATGATCCTTTCTGCTAACTGTAATTCGAAAATGGATCCCTTCTAGGCCTAACAGGCCTGTAACATTCCTGAGAATTATTCCTTTTCTCTCAAAACTCTCTTGAAACTTGGTCTCAAAATCTCTCTCTTTTTTGATTTTTATTAAAATAAAATTCGAGTCAGATGGATATACATCGATCTCCTCAAACTTACTTAATTCTTTCTCGAGTCTATTTCTTTCTTTAATTATTTCGTCTCTTGCCGATTCGAAGTAATCTAAAGAATCGAGACAGGCTCTTGCCACGAGGGCTGAAATGTAAGAGATGTTGAAGGGAAGTCTGATTTTCTCTATTGCTCCGATAGTTTCGGGGTTCCCAACAGCATAACCAACCCTCAATCCAGCCAGAGAGAAGAACTTGGAAAATGATCTGACAATGATGAGGTTATCGTACTTTTTCAAAAGATGGATGTGGGATTTTTTGGAGAACTCTGTATAGGCTTCGTCAACTACAACTATACCTTCGGTTTCTTTTAAAATTTTCTTAACCTCTTTCCCTGGTATAAGATTACCCGTAGGATTGTTGGGTGAGCAGAGAAAAATTAGCTTGCTATCGTTTTTTAGAATGTCATCACCATTGATTTTATACTCTGGAAATTCGATAAACTTGATAGAGGCATCCATCAGCATCGCAAGAACCGCATATAGAGTATACCCAGGAATGGGAATTGTTACCGGATCAAAAGCCTCTAAATTTACCTCACAGATCATTTTCAGGAGTTCACTTGCACCGTTTCCAACAGCTATCAATTCTTCATCTAGACCAACGTATTCAGCGATCCCCTCTTTCAGTTCTTGGTAGTAAGGATGAGGATAAAGATTTATTTTATCATAAGCAGCTTCATAAGTTTTCCTTACACTCTCAGGAGGTGGGTAGGGGTTCTCGTTTGAAGAGAGGGATATAACCTCCGCCTCAGGAATGCCGTATTTCTTTGCGATATCCTCTGGGAACTTTCCGGGGTCGTAGGGGTTAATTATGTGGATTACTCCTCTCACCATCTTATAACACCAAGAAAATAGCTAAAAATAAAAGTTTGGGTTATAAGTTACTCTGTCCCTACTCTCTGTTTAAGGTTCTCTACCATTGATTCTATTTCTTCCAACGGCAGGATTTTGAATTCTTTTTCAGAAACTCCGGCAAGTGCCCAGAAAAGTCTGGCAACTACAACCATAAGTTTACCGGAGTTACCGGGAGTGTGGGGGAGTAGTGCAGCAGCAAGATCTCCTAAAGCCTCCAAATCCTCTTTATTAATCTCATTCACTTTTTCACTAGCCGTACCGAAAAGGGTAATTCCCGTTCCTAAAATTTTCTCCTTTGTGGCATAATATTTTGCAGCCTCACTCGTGATCCTGTGAACGCCCATTTTATACACCTCCTAAATTTTTTGGATAAAAATATTAGATATCGAAGTATTTCAGTATTTCCCACGGAGTTATATAGAGGCAGTACTGGTTCCACTCATCGTATTTCAAGCTCATAAAAGCATCGAATATGTGTGAACCAAGAACCTCGCGCATCAGTTCATCGCTTGCCAGGTGATCCAATGCATCTCTGAGGGTGGTTGGAAGCTCACCTATTCCGAACTCCCTCTTCTTTTCAGGGGACAGCTCGTAAACATCCTCCAACACCGGATCTCCTGGGTCGATCTTCTTCTTTATACCATCAAGTCCCGCTGCAAGCTGTGCCGAGAACGCAAGATATGGGTTGCAGCTTGGATCTACCCCTCTGTATTCGAGCCTTATTGCCGAGGGTTTTTTCAGGTACATTGGAACTCTAACAAGGGCAGATCTGTTTCTTGGGCTCCAGCAGACGTATATCGGAGCCTCAAATCCTGGAACGAGTCTCTTATATGAGTTGATTGATGGGCAGCACAAGGCGGTAAGAGCTTTTGCATGCTCAAGCAATCCACCTATGTAATAGCGAGCCTTCTGGCTTAACATGTAATCATCATCGGGATCTGCAAAAAGAGCCTCTCCAGAAAATGGCTCTCCTTTCCAAAGACTCTGATGTGTGTGCATTCCACTTGCATTATCGAGATACAGTGGTTTGGGCATGAAGGTAGCCACCAAGCCGTTCATGGCTGCAATATTTTTAGCGGCGAATTTATAGAGATAAAACGCATCCCCAACATCCACAAGTGTTTTCGGCTTGAAGTCAAGCTCTACTTGGCCAGCAGTTGCCACTTCGTGGTGGTGATATTCAATTTGAACACCCAATTTATCTAAATAGTACGTTAACTCGTTTCTATATTCGACGGTTGTATCCTCTGGTGGTGGTCTGAAATATCCTTCTTTTGGCCTTATGAAAAATCCACCCGCTGAGATTTCACTACTCTCGGGCATAATCCTTGGTGGCCCCCAAGAATCTCCTGCTCCACCATTCGGTGAAACCCACATATCCCAGTTCAGATTTGTTGGATCCATTCCTTCAAAGACAAAGAATTCGATTTCTGGACCGAAAATGGCACTCATACCTTCATCTTTAAGCAACTTTTCATATCTTGTTGCAACATAACCTCTAGGGTCGCAGTCAGCCATTTCTGCTCCCCATGCTTCATAAACATTCCCAAACATTATTGCTGTTTTCTGAATTGGGTCATCAATCCACGGAATTATCTTTGTGGTTTTTGGATCAGGCATCCAGACAAGGTCACTTGCTTCTATAGTTTTGAAACCCCTTATTGACGATCCATCGAAACCAATCCCGTTTTCAAATGCACCACCTTCGAGGAATTCCCTAGCAGGAATGGAAAATGTCTGCATGAACCCTCTTACATCGCTAAAGGCGCACAAGACTTGCTTCACGTCATTATCTTTTAGCAATTTTTTCGCCCCTTCCATCTACATTCCTCCACTTAAGTTTACTTTAGAGCAGAAAAAAGAGAGTTATATAAAATTTTTGATAGAGTTCAATTTCTTAAAAATATTTTAAATTAATAGAGGTTGAACTGAAGATACTTAAATCTCTAAAAATTGCCTACTTTAATCCATGGTGATCCCCGCACCGATCGAGTAGATCACATAGGCGGTTCTGGCAACAAAAACTGTGAAAAATGGACTTATGAAGGCTGTTATTAGCCAACCAGCAGGGGTAATCTGAGAGAATGCAGATATGATCAAAGAAAGGACCCAAATTGAAAGGATCCATATGATATAATTTCCCCAGCCAGCAGTTCTTATTACCTCTATTATCTCTCCAAAAGAGAACGCCTTTACCAGGTTCTCTGTATAGACCATATGGACTATGCCCATCGCGGCAATCAGGGCAATTAGAAGTGAAAGAATAACCCCAAAAGCGAAAAACGTAAGGGCAAATCCGCCTGAGATAACAGTTGTCCAAACTCCAGCGAAAATTAAAATCAGAGGAATCAACAGATAAGCTAAAAGGACTAAGAAAATTTTCAACCCATCAATGAACAAACCGACATAGTCTGAAAGAGGCGGAAGATCGGATGACCCGTTTCTAATTATTCTCGCAAAGTACCCGAGAAGGATAAAGTTAACAATCGGGATAATTGCGATTACAGCTAAAATTAACAGCTTGGGTGTATCATCAAGTAATTTTTTAGAGGTTTCAATGCCATCAGAGAAGATCTCCTCAATTTGCATGATTAAAATAAATTTTGCAAACTATAAATCTTTTCACCTGCTGCTGGGGTTTTTTATTTCTTGACTTTAAAAAATTTTAGAAACCCATTAAATTTCTAAAAAATTTTCAGAAATTTCAGGATAAAAATCTCAAAATCATTTTATACATTGGGATCTACGATCAACCATGATTGCCGATGTCTACATAGAGCTTAAAGAAGGTGTTACAGATCCAGAGGGAGAATCGACAAAGAAGGCCTTGAAGCTTCTGGGCTTTGATAATGTGAAAAAGGTCTCAACGAGGAAAGTTTTCAGAATAGAAATCGATGAGAATGACAGGAAGAAGGCTGAAGAAGAAATAAGGCAGATGTGTGAAAAACTCCTTGCAAATCCGGTCATTCAGAAGTATAAGATCAACTGGATTTCCTGAGGGTGTTCATATGGATGTTTTCAAGAGGATTGAGGCACCTTTTTTGCTTTACCAGATAGATGTTATATCTGCAGATGATGAAACCCTCCAGAGAATAAGTGATGAACTTGGATTGGCGTTAAATGTCGATGAAATGAGAAGGATAAAGGAGTACTTCAAATCTAAAGGAAGAAATCCATACGACATTGAACTTCAGGCTTTAGGCCAAGCTTGGAGCGAGCATTGCTGCTATAAAAGCTCGAAGTACTATCTTAAGCAGTTCATATTCAACCTTGAGAGGGACTACGTTATCTCAGCCATAAAGGAAGACGCTGGAGTAGTTGAATTCGATGATAAACATGCATACGTCGTTGCCTTTGAATCCCACAACCATCCCTCGGCTATAGAGCCCTATGGCGGAGCAGCAACGGGCATCGGAGGGATCTTGAGAGATGTCGTTTGCATGGGTGCTCAGCCGATTGCATTGATAGATCCTCTATTCTTCGGAAACCTCGATATTTCGCATTTCGAACTTCCGAGAGGTACGAAGCACCCACTTTACCTCCTTTCAGGAGTTGTTGCCGGGATTAGAGATTACGGAAATAGAGTCGGTATTCCAACTGTCTCAGGCATGGTTTTCTTTGATGATAGATACCTTACAAATTGCCTTGTTAATGTAGGATGCATAGGAATCGCAAAAAAGGAGAACATAGTTCCCAGTAGGGCTGGAGGAGAGGGAGAATATTTCGTTTTGGCTGGAGGACTTACGGGCAGAGATGGTATTCATGGCGTCACTTTCGCCTCAGCAGAGCTTAAGGAGACGAGTGAGGAGGAGTCCAGAGGGGCAGTACAACTTGGAAATCCGATTGTGAAGGAGCCATTGATGCATGCATGCTTAGAGATCGTTGAGAAGAAGCTGATAACAGGCATGAAGGATTTAGGAGGAGGAGGTTTGAGCTGTGCCGTTGGAGAGATGGCTCTCGCAGCAGGCTATGGGGCTAAAGTCAACCTAGATAATGTACCGCTTAAAGAAGCTGAAATGGCTCCCTGGGAGATCTGGGTTTCTGAAAGCCAGGAAAGGATGCTTGTAACAGTAAAACCAGAACTTGTGGACGAGGTACTCTATGTATTCGATAAATGGGATGTACCTGCAAATGTAATAGGAGAAACCAAAGCGGAAAAAACTCTGGAGGTTTACTACAAGGGAATGAAGATCTATGACATGGAGATAGAGTTCGTAACTTCAGGCCCAGAGTACTGCAGAACGTATGTTTCAAAGAAACCCGAAATAAAAGAAGAGGAAAGATTAAAGCCACCTTCAGACTACTTGGATGTTTTCAAAAGGATTCTACAGCACCCAAATGTCGCTTCGAAGGACTGGATTATACGACAGTATGATCACCAAGTTAGAGCTTCAACGATTCTAAGGCCTTTGCAAGGGAAGATAAACTTCGAAACCCATGGAGATGCTGCCGTTATTAAGCCAACTGATTCGATGAAAGGATTATCGATTACCGCTGATGTGAATCCATGGATGACCTCAATCGATCCGTACTGGGGAACAGCAGCCTCCTTCGATGAGATGATAAGGAATCTCGTAGCTGTGAACTCAGTTCCACACTCGTTTGTTGATTGCTTAAACTTCGGGAATCCTGAGAAGCCAGAAAGGATGGGAGAGTTCGTTGAGAGTGTTAAAGCTTTAGGCTGGATGGCATCAGGGCTGAACCTACCTTGTGTGAGTGGGAACGTGAGCTTTTACAATGAAACACCCTATTCTGCTGTTGCTCCAACCCCAACTCTTATGGGAATCGGTGTTATCGATGATGTGAGGAATGCAATAACCTCATTTTTCAAAAAGAAAGGTAACGCCATCATTCTAGTTGGAGAAACTAGGCCAGAGTTTGGGGGAAGTGTTTACTCAGAGGTAACAGGGCAAAAAAGCTTTTTTGTTCCAAGAACCTCCCCTGAAAGGCTTAAAATGTATATAGACTGTATGCTAAACGCCTTTAAAGAGTTTAAAGTGTTCTCTTGCCATGATATCTCCGAGGGTGGATTAGTCGTAGCAATTGCTGAAATGGGGATAGGAAACAGACTCGGTGCAGAGATAGACCTTATCGGCATTGAAGGAGATGTTTTTGTTAAATTGTTCTCCGAATCTAACACGAGGTGGATAGTTGAAATCTCCCAATCACAGGCTCAGGATTTCGTCTCATTCCTCCTATCTAGAGGATGCAAGGCTTATGAGCTAGGAGTGGTCTCCAGAAGTGACCTCTCTATTAACGATCGCAATTTCAACCTTGAAATCGACATGAAAGAGGTAGAAGATCTCTGGAGGAACGGGCTGGTGAGATATACTGGCTGGTAGAAAGGTGGTAGTATGGGTGAAATCGAAGACAAGATTGAAGACATTAAAATTGCTGTTCTAAGAATCGAGGGAACGAATTGTGAGGATGAAACGGTTAGAGCTTTGAGAAACCTTGGAGTTTTTGCTGAAGCAGTCCATCTCAAACAGTTTTACAGCGATATAATCAAAGAAAGTGAGAAGAGAAACATCTCAGATTACTCAGGCATTATATTCCCCGGAGGCTTTTCTGCCGGAGACTATGTGAGAGCAGGAGCCATATTTTCAGCAAGAGTTAAGAGTGTCCTCAGAAAGGATCTCGAGGAATTTATCAGGCAAGGCTTTCCTGTTCTTGGCATCTGTAATGGATTTCAGATTTTAGTCGAATTGGGGGCTCTTCCAGGATTCGATGAAGATAGACCACTTTCCGAAACTCCTGAAATGGTTCTTGCGATAAACAACTCCAATCGCTTTGAATGCAGGCAGAGTTTACTCAAGCATGAAAACAGAGGTAAATGCATTTTTACAAGGAATCTTGGAGAGCAGGTGGTGAGGTATCCGGTTGCTCATGCTGAGGGAAAGGTCACATTTCCTTCATCGATGGAGCGGGTTTACATAAACAGGCTTGTCCAAAACGACCAGATAGTGTTCAGATATGTGGATGAAGAAGGAAACTACGCAGGCTATCCTTGGAATCCCAATGGAAGTGTATATAACATCGCAGGAATTTGCAACGTTAAGGGAAACGTATTTGGGTTGATGCCACACCCAGAAAGAGCTTTCTTCAGCTGGAATCATTTAGACTATCCGAAGAAAGGAGATGTTTTCTCAGAGGTTACTTCAGAGGCTTTCGGAGAGGGGAAGGTTATCTTCCAATCTATGATTGATTATATAAGAGACATCCTATAATTTTTCTCCACCTTAAAACTTTATAAATTAGATTTGAATAAGCCAGCCAACATGACTCATGATGGGCTACTTTTTACTTGCTATCATGGGCTACTTTTTACTTGCTATCATGGAACTTAGCTCAATCTAAGCAATACTGCTTGTATCTCTTTGTTTTATAACAAGTCTTTTTCGAGAATTACACCTTTCTCCTTAAATCCACACATCTTATAAAATTCTCTTGCAGTATCGTTCGTGGTCTCTGTACTTACCTCAACTTCACAGCATCCAAGATGTTTACACTTCTCGATGGCAGCTTGCATCAACAGTTTACCAATGCCTCCATGACGATGATTTTTGTTAACGATAAGTTCATCGATCTGCCCGGAAGGAGCAATGTGAAGAAGTGTTTTACGAATTGAAAAACTAATAAAACCCACTACGGTTTCATTTAACTCTGCGACTAAAATGTATGAATTGCTATCTTTCAAGAGGTCTTGAAAGTTCCTAGAGATATTTGCGTGGTTTATACCTTCTTTATTTTCTATAGACTCTATTAGCTCTTCAGTCAATTTTTCAATCGTAGACAAGTCAGATTCCCTTGCCTCTCTGATGAGGACGCTATTCATGTCAATCCCTACCAAATATCACTAAATTTCGAATTTTTACATTCAAAAATTTTAACATTCAATTCTTCTTTTAAAATGGGCTCCATTTCCTCGTAATTTCCAGCAATAATACACCTTTCACCCACACAAATGGAAGCTTTTCCCACTTTGAAGAAAGTGTTGTGGTTGATGTACTTCCTTAATTGATACAGCTCTGCCTCATCTGCCTCAATTATAATTGGACTGAGATATGATTGAAGAGCAAGCAAATAACCGGCATCAAAAAGCCCATGATCCATTCCCGCGTATTTTTTAAGCAATTTCTCTGCGATTTCAAGGTATTTGCTATCTCTAGAAACGTCTCCAAGAATCCCAAGGGCAGTAAGATTCTCAATCATCTGGGAAAGAGGTGATCTATAAGACAGATCGTAAATCGTAACAACACCTTCCTTTTCTATAAACTTCCCATTTCTGTAGAACTCTTTAATAGCGACGTTCATAACCTCTTCAGCCCTCCATAGAAAGGACTGATCGAATGAAGCTGTGTAACAGTTTATCAAGGAGGAAATTAAGAACGCATAATCCTCAATTATACCATCTAAATCTTCTCTCCTTTTGAGGACATCCTCAAATCTTGCTTTGAAAAGTGTATCCACACCGGAAACCCCTTTCTTAACGAGTTCATCGTCGTCCAAGATCAATCCAGAGTAGATCAGCCCGCTGTAAATTATCGAGTTGTATCCGGTATAAATGCTCCTGTCGATGTTCAGATCGTTTTTAAACTCAATCCTGAGTTTTCGAAGCTTGTTCCTGGCATTCTGGGCAATTTCTTCCAGTTCTTCCACATCTAGTTTGAGTTCTTCAGCAACGGTTGCAACAGAAGCGTCGATTCTCAGGTGGTTCTTTCCGTTGAAGTTACCATCCTCTGTAATTCCATAAAGAAGTCTCAATACCCTGAATTCTTCATCATCAAGAGTCTCTTTAACCTCCTCGTATGAATAAGTGTAAAATCCACCTTCATCTCCCCGAAAATCGGCATCGATGGATGTGTAGTAGCCATCACTTGAGGCCATAAAAGTCTCTAAGAATTCGATTATCTCTTTCACACATTCTCTGAAAATTTTTCTCCCCGTGTTTCTGTATGCAATTGAGTAGTTTATCATCAGCTCGCCGTTGTCATAGGAGATCTTCTCAAAATGGGGAATCGTCCAGTCCCGATCAACGGTATATCTAAAAAAGCCTCCAAAGATGTGATCCCGAATCCCACCAGCGTACATCTCCTCTAGCGTATGATCTGCAAACTTAATTGCATCATCGAACTTGGTTTGCGATGATAGTAAAAATCTAACCGCTGTGGGCATTGGAAACTTTTGGGAAAATCCGAATCCCCCATAAACAGGATCACCCATTCTTAAAACTGAATCAAGGCCCTTTATCAAGATATTCTGATTTAGCTCAGAAGGATATTCCATTTCAAGCTTTTTCCCAACATGTTTCATTATCTGAGATGCTAGCTCCTTCGTCTTCTCCTTCTCCTCCTTATAAGACCTTAGAACAGCTTTGAGAACTGCAAGAAATGGTGGTTTCCCGAATCTTTCCTCTTTCGGAAAATAAGTTCCCCCATAGAATACTTCACTGCTGGGAAGAGCGAAAACGGTTAGCGGCCATCCTCCCTGGCCGGTAATTGTGGCTATAGCCTCCTGATACTTTCTATCGACAGCGGGCATCTCATCACGGTCGACCCTGATACATACGAAATGTTCGTTCAAAAATTTTGCAATTTCTGGATCGCTGTAGGACTCCTCATCCATAACGTGGCACCAATGACACCAGGAAGCTCCTATGTCTATTAAAATTGGTTTGTCATTTTCTTGGGCTTCTTCAAATGCTTCCTTGCAATATGGGAACCAGTTAACCGGTTGGAGGGCTGCTTCCTTTAGGTATGCACTCTTCGAACTCAATAATCTTGACCTTCTTAACTGGGAATCTCCTATCGATTTATCTGGACCTTCCATTCTTTCACCTTATCCTTTGTCTTATTTTAGATCTTACTCCTATAAATGTTAGCTCGATTAGATCAATTAGATCTTAGGAATTTAAACTAGGATTATCAAGATTTATCTTAAACTAATAATTCATTTCAGAAAGTAAAATTGTCAAATCTTGAATTTTTGAGTTTTTCTGAATTAGATTTTATAAAATCAATTCTCACTTAATCTTAATTGTATCTTTTTATCACCTCATAAACTGTTGATCTCTGAACTGGAATTCTCTTTGCGGTTTTTATCAGTTTAATTATCTCTTCAACCTCAAGAAACTCACCGCTGGAAGACCCTGCAGCCTTAGAGATATTTTCCTCCATAAGAGTTCCACCAATATCATTCGCCCCGGTGAAAAGGGATGCTTGGACTAGCTTTTTACCCAATTTCACCCATGAGGCCTGAATGTTCTGTATCTCAGGGTACAGGATTATTCTCGCAATCGCTATCAGCAGCAAATCCTCGAATCCGGAGGACCCGCTTGAAAGCTCCCCGAGAGGGTTGTTTTTCGGCATGAAGGGGAGGGGTATAAATTCTGTTATGCCACCTGTTTCCTGCTGGATTTTTTTGATGAGGAGAAGATGTCTGATCCTGTCCTCCCAGCTCTCTATATGTCCGTACATCATCGTTGCTGTAGTAGGAATACCAAGTTTATGGGCAGTTTTCACAACGGAAACCCATTCGGATGTTTTGAGCTTTCCCGGACATATCTTTTCCCTTATCTCATCGACAAGTATTTCTGCAGCGGTCCCTGGCATCGAATCAAGTCCTGCATTTCTCAATTCTCTTAAAGTATCCTCTACATGCATCTTGCTGTTTCTTGCAGCATGGAGAACCTCCATTGGAGAGAAGGCGTGGATGTGGATTGTTTTAGACACATCTCTCACTGTCTGTAGAATTTCAACGTAGAAATTAATATCGGCATCCTTTAGCAACCCACCTTGGATGCAGACCTCTGTACAGCCGTAATCCAAAGCCTCCTCTACCTTCCTTGCTATCTCTTCCATTTTAAGAAGGTAGTTTTTTCTGTATCTGAATGAACAGAATTTGCATTTATTTATGCACCTATCAGTGAAGTTAATGTTTCTGTTGATAACGAAGGTAACCTCATCTCCACAAACCCTCCTCCTGAGGGTGTCTGCTATTTTAAAGGTCTCATAGGGATTTGAAAGAAGGGAGACGTATTCCTGAATTAACATGAGTTCACCTCACAGCGGTTTTCTACATCCTTTCCTGTATCCTTCATTATCGGATAACTTTTTGATTAAGGCCTCGGTCATGCTTCCATACCAACCCCTTTTTATGTATTTCGGATAAACGGGTAATCTTTCCCTAAGGACAAACTCACCGTTTAAACATCTTTCGATTTTCTCGATCGAGGGCCATGGAGCTTCAGGATTTATGTGGTCTATGGTTACATCGGAAATACCTCCGATATCTCCAACACCTTCTTTCAGAAACGGTCTTATGTCCTCAACCAGGTTTGGTGGGATCTGCACCTCTACATCTCTGGGAAGAATCTTTCTTGCCTCCCTTACGATTTTAATCATCCTTCCAATGGAGGGGGGCGGAAAATCTTCCATAGGTGTGCCTTTTTTCGGACTGAAGTTCTGGATTATGCATTCTTGGATGTGATCGTAGTTCAAGTGTAGATCTTTAATCACCTCAATTGAATAGAGGTCATCATCAAATCTCTCTCCAATGCCAACAAGAATACCAGTCGTAAATGGAATTTCGAGTTTTCCAGCGTTTGTTATTACTTTAATCCTTTCCATCGGTTTCTTACCAGGACTTTCATTATGGCACGGGAGCTCTACAGCTTGTTCTAACATCAGACCCATGGATGCATTCCATGGCTTCAGTTTTTTTAACTCAGAATAACTCAAAATCCCTGCATTTGTGTGGGGGAGCTTTCCCAACTCGATTGCCCTTTTGTTCATTTCGATTACGTAATCCAAGAAACTCTTGTATCCCATCTCCAAAAGAGAGTTTCGTATTTTGCTATCGGTTTCAGGCTTCTCACCAAACGTGAAGAGGGCTTCGCTCGCATTTTTGGCAATTAAAAGCAAATTTTCGACTTCGTTTGGCTCCATCAAACTGGGGTTATCAGATCTAAAGCCACAGTAATGGCATCTGTTTCTACAAGCATTTGTAAGGGGGATGAAAACGTTTCTTGAGAAGGTTATGATCCTTTTTGAGGGCTTATTCGAGCCCGTTTTCTTAATTTCTATGATATCGGCCTCTTTGATCAACTTTGCCATTTACAACATCTCTTAGGCCATCTTAAGTTAAGCTTTTTGATTTTTCCCAGCATTTTATTTTACCTTCAGAATTTTATTTATTGAAACAACCAGAAAAATAATTAAGGTTAAAATTCACTTTCAAGAGAGGTGATTTTGTGGTTGAAGGAACTAATATGGGAGATTCCGATTCTGATATTAGGGTTGCCATTATCGGTGGTGGAGCTGGAGGAATGAGTGCAGCATCCAGGATTAAAGCCTTAAAACCAGAATGGATAGTTTCTGTTTTTGAGGCTACCAGTTTCGTCAGCCATGCACCATGCGGCATTCCGTATGTTGTGGAAGGAATAAGTGAGACTTCAAAGCTGATGTACTATCCTCCAAGCGTTTTCATTGAAAAGAGAGGTATCGATCTGCGCATGAATACAAGGGTAATCGATGTCTCTAAAGGGTCACTACAATATATAGAGAATGGGGAAGAAAAAGAAATGGAATGGGATTATCTTGTGTTCGGGACTGGAGCCTCCCCCATAATCCCTCCGATCGAGGGAAAAGATCTGGAAGGTATATTCACAGTGGATCTTCCACCGGATGCTGAAAGGATAAATTCCGCTTCGAAAGATGTTAGTGAAGTTGTAATTGTCGGCTCCGGCTACATTGGCCTCGAGATGGCTGAAGCATTCTCGGCGAGAGGGAAAAACGTCACCGTTATTGAAATGCTACCTCACCCCCTCCCGAATTTCGATGAAGATATCGCCGAAGTTGTCAAGGCCGAGATGGAGAAGAAGGTGAATTTAAGGTTAAATGAAAAGGTTCAGGCTTTTGAGGGGAAGGATAAGGTTGAGAAAGTTGTTACGGACAAGGGGGAGTACAAGGCAGAACTCGTTATAGTCGCAACCGGGGTCAAGCCAAATGTTGAGCTCGCAGAGAAGCTTGGAGTAAAGCTGGGTGAGACAGGAGCGATATGGACAGATAGAAAGATGAGAACGAGCATGGAAAACGTTTATGCTGCAGGCGACTGTGCCGAAACGTACCACATGATCACTGGCAAAAGGGTATGGAACCCTCTAGCTCCACCCGGCAATAAAATGGGATATGTTGCAGGAGTAAACATCGCCGGAGGCGATATAGAGTTTCCTGGGGTGCTTGGGACACAGATAACAAAATTCCATGAACTTGAGATAGCCAAAACAGGATTTAGTGAAAAAGAGGCAAAAGAAAATGGTTTTGAGGTAAAAACCGCGTTGATAAAAGCCCAAACTAGGGTTCATTACTATCCAGGTGGGAGAGAAACTCAAATTAAGGTCGTTGCAGATAAAAATACGAACAGAATTCTAGGAGCTCAAATAGTTGGATACGATTCCGTTCTTGCCAGAGTTGATACTATGGCTGCAGCCATTCAGGCAGGTTTCACGACTAAAGACCTCTTCTTTGCAGATCTTGCATATGCCCCGCCTTTTGCACCAACATGGGAGCCGCTGGTTGTTGCTGCGAGAGTTCTAAAATTTTAAGTTAATTCGTTTTGTTTAGTAAACTTTTTTACCTTCTCATTTTTTGTTTGAATGATGGATAATTCTAATGTGATCATTAATGAAAACTCAGCTACCGAGAAACTTGAACTCATTGCAGAAAAAATAAGAAGATGTAAGAGGTGTGATCTCTGGAAAACAAAGACTAATTATGTCCCAGGTGAAGGGAGTGGTTATTCTGGAATCGTTTTTGTCGGAGAAGCCCCTGGAAGGGAAGAGGATATTCAAGGAAGGCCCTTTGTGGGAAACGCTGGAAAGCTTTTAACGGAGATGATCGAAGAAAAGTTAGGGTTGAAAAGAAATCAGGTTTTTATAGCGAATGTGCTTAAATGCAGACCCCCTAACAACCGTGATCCTTTGCCTGAAGAGGTAGAAGCATGCAAACCTTACCTTTTCGAGCAGCTGAAGATTCTGAAACCATCCGTTATCGTATGTCTTGGGAGACATTCAGCATCTCTAATCTTTAACCACTTCAATCTAACCTTTCCAGGAATAACTAGAATAAGGGGGAAACCTTTTGAAATTGCGGTTGAATGGGGAAAGTTGAGGCTTATCGCTATCTATCATCCGGCTGCAGCTCTTTATAGGCCTCAACTAAAAGAGCATCTTGAAAAGGACTTTTCCAAGTTGAAGGAGTTTGTCAGGATGGATAAAAAATCAAGTAAGAATAAACTAGGACTAAAAACAAAAAATAAGACCTTAAAGGACTTTTTCTCAGAGTTGTTATAATGACTGAAATACATTTAATCATTGAAGGTCACTGTATAGAGACAGAGGCAAAAAGAGTTTTCAACAGACTTGTTAGCTACCTACTTTAAAATGAAGATCCTGAAAAAGAAGAGGAGCTGGAACTTTTAAGAAAATTTCTTGAAACCACCAGCTTTAATGAGTTGAGGAAGCAAGGATTGGATGGTAAAGAAAGAAAACATGTTGTTATAAGGGGTAATAGGGAAGTTGAGGTGATAGAGGTCAAAAAAGGTTGAACTGTTAGATGTTTGTCCGTTTGATTGTCCATTAGTTTAGTATTTAGTTTGGTATTTAGTTTAGTATTTAGTATACTACTAAATTTTGTTTCAGCCAATCTTTCTAAATGGCAAAAAACTAAATTTCCCTCCTGGTTTCATTACTTTATGCTTCAAGTTCTGATATACATGGTAGGTACCGCAGGATCTGGCAAGACTTATCTCACCAAAGCCCTCTCAGACTGGTTTGATTACAAGAATCTTGAAAATGTTATTGTGAATCTCGATCCTGGAGCTGAAAACCTTCCTTACAATCCGGAAATAGATATTCGTGATTACTTCACACTCGAGGATGTCATGTTGAACTACGGTGTTGGGCCCAATGGAGCGCAAATAATCGCAGCAGATCTAATCAGCACAAAAATCGAAGATATAAAAGATGAAATCGAATATTACGATGTCCCTTACGTTTTGATAGACACTCCCGGGCAGATGGAGCTTTTCACCCTGAGAGAGAGCAGTAACCTGCTTGTTGATGCACTTGGAAAAGAACGGAGTGTTATGGTTTATCTGTTCGATCCAATCGTTGCAAAAACACCTTCCGGATTCCTCTCCCTTCTTTTCATGTGTTCATCAGCGATCTTCAAGCTGAACATACCTCAAATCCAGGTTCTTGCAAAGGCAGATGTTCTGACCGAACAGGAAGTCGAGAGGATTTTGAGCTGGGCTTTGGACCCAGAAAAAATCTATGATGACATGCACCGAATGATGGATAGAAACATAAGTTCTGAACTATTTCACCTCCTCCGTGATCTTGGTCTTTTCAGACCTTTAGTGCCCGTTTCTGCAATGGAGAATCTCGGGTTGGAGGATATATATGATGGAATCCAGGAGCTTTTTTATGGAGGTGAAGACTTAGAAAAAATTCTTTTCTAACCATACTCTACATTACGATCATAGAGGGGCAGAAACACAAGATAGTTGCTTACTTCAAAGATTATTCGAGAAAAATACTTCTTCTCTTTCGTTGATATTGCAGTAGTAAGAAATATATGAGGTAAAAATTCTCTGTGAGATTAAAGAAACGTCTTCAATCTGAAAAAAGGTTTTTGGAGGTCTCGTATCTATCTTACTTGTGGAGAAGCTCAGGTATGGTAGCTTAGAGTACAGTATAATCTCTCTGTATATTGTTTTTGGGCTGTATGCTAAAGAGAAATGGGAAGCGTCACCAAATAGAGAATGTTCTAAATAGGTTTGGTGAGGTTTTTTAGCGTAGATCCTATGATTTAGCATTTTACTCTAGATATCCCATCCTTAACATACTGGTTCTTGGCCTTCTGTATATACGGCATGTAAAACCCAAAAAATTTATAATCCTCCGTCCTTGAATTCAAAGGATGAAACCCAGAGGAGATGTGCTGAGAATTGTAAATCTCGGTTTGAAGGTGGATGGAAAAACAATCCTCCAAAATGTTAACCTTTACATCAAAGAAGGAGAAACCTATGCCCTTTTCGGGCCAAATGGGAGTGGAAAGTCATCATTCCTATCCGCAATCATTGGAAATCCTGCATATCAGGTTTCCAGTGGGAGAATAATTTTCAAAGGCCAGGAGATTAACCCACTCCCGACAGATGAGCGAATTAAGCTTGGGATGGGGATTGCCTTTCAAACTCCACCAAAGGTAAGTGGAGTAAAACTAATCGATGTTTTGAGATTCTGCGCAAAGATTGGGAATAGGAGCGAGGATGAGATCTACGAATTTGCTAAGAAGCTTAAAATGGAGGATTTCCTTAATCGGCCTGTAAATCAAGGGTTTTCAGGTGGAGAGGTTAAGAGATCCGAACTGTTACAACTTCTTTTACTGAACAGGGATTTTGTGATGTTGGATGAGCCAGACAGCGGTGTTGACCTTGAAAACATAAGCTTAATTGGAAAAACCATAAGGGAGATTCTTGAGAGGGATGAAGACGTTGAGAAGAGAAGAAAGTCCGGGATAATCATAACCCATACTGGAAATATCCTTGATTACGTGGATGCAGACTATGGGGTAATTCTTTACAAAGGAAGGATTGCATGCGTTGGTAATCCGGAAGATATTCTGAATGAGATTAGTCAAAACGGATATGAGGGGTGTATAGATAGATGTCTAAAGGAGTTTCCGAATCTGAACAACTTGAAATAGAAAAACCAGAGGTAAAAAAGAGACTTGAGAGTGTGGGTATCGAACTCGATCCAAGTAGAAGAGCTGCGAGCTTTGTCCAAGTAGATCAGGAGACTACTACAGCCTCATCTTTCCTTGAGAGCGTTGAAGTTATGAGCATAAGGGATGCGCTTGAAAAGTATGAGTGGCTTAAGGACTATTATTGGAAAATCGTGAGAAGGGATCAAGATGATTTTACGAGAGAGGCAGATAGTGAAGATGTTAACGGTTATTTCATCAGATCCTTACCTGGAAAGAAGGTTGATATACCTGTCGAGGCTTGTTTGTATCTAAGAAAGGCAAAATCGAAGCAGAAAGTACATAACGTTATAATTGCAGAAGAAGGGTCAGAACTCAACATAATTTCAGGATGTACATCTCATCCCGGAGTTACTTCCGGCATGCACCTCGGAATCTCCGAATTTTATGTTAAAAAAGATGCAAAGCTCACATTCACAATGATCCATAGCTGGGAGTCCGACATAGAGGTGAGGCCAAGAAGTGCAGCCCATGTCGAGGAAAATGGAGTTTTCATCAGTAACTATGTCTTGATGAACCCCGTAAAACTCGTTCAGATGTATCCAACAGCCTATGTTGAAAAGAACAGTACAGCCATTTTCAGCAGCATAATAGTTGCCCTTGAAAACTCAACCGTGGATTCAGGAAGTAGAGTGATTCTTAAAGGGGAAGGAAGCAGTGCTGAGATAGTTTCAAGAACAATAAGCAAAGGTGGCACCATTATTGCAAGAGGTCATATTGCTGGAGAGGCTCCCGAGGTTAAGGGGCATTTGGAATGTAGAGGCTTAATGCTCTCCGAAGAGGGTGTAATCCATGCCATTCCTGAGCTTGAAGCGAAATATCCGAATGTAGATCTAAGCCATGAGGCTGCGATCGGGAAAATTGCCGAGGAGGAGATTTTCTATCTCCAGTCGAGGGGAATGTCGAGGGATGAGGCAACCGCTGCGATAATAAGAGGGTTCCTTGAAGTTGACATAAAGGGAATTCCTGAGGTACTTAAGAGAGAAATAGATAAAGCGATAAGTATGGTGGAGAAAGATCTCTTTTAGTTTCTTTTAGTTTCTTTTAGCTGGTCTAAACCTCTTTCAATGAATCTGATCTAGTAACTCCTTGATCTAACTCTGTACCAATTAAACACAAAACGTTTAATAATCGGCTAAAAACTAAACCTAAAACGCCAAACCTAAAAAGCCAAATCTAAATCAAAACTAGAGAAACTTAATTTTAAGCTTTCCCTCCTTCTCAAGGTTTCCTATATACGTCAAAAAGTCGGTAACCGTCATGTTGAGATTTTCTGCAGCTTCACTTATACTCATGCTCTTGACTTCCTTTAACCTGTTTATTGAATTTCCATTTTTCTTTGCTTCTTTTAGTCTAAAGTGTTCACATATTTCTCCCATACCTCCACAGCTGGAGAAATATCTGCAGAAAATACATGACATCGAATAAAAATCGAGGAAAAATGAAATAAATCTTTCGGTCGGGCTCAAAGTGATGAGGATTGGAAAACTCACAATGTTACTGCTTTTAATCTTTTTAATTGCTGGAGTTGTCATTTCACTAATTTCGATCTCTTGGAACATCCATTCTGAAATCCCGAAATCTACTCCTGAAGATAATTCGACTCCAGAGAAGACTGAGAGAACAGGAAATGGTTACGTAAAAACAGATGTAACAGATTACGATAAAAAAGCATCAGATTTGTTTGATGATGTCGTTAAAAGGGTAACGGAAACTAGGGGTTACATGCCTGATGTGCCCCTCGAAGTTGTAACCAAAGAGTGGGTGGTAAAAAAATGGGGCTCACCTTCAATAGATGAAGAGAGACTCAAGGACGAAGAGATATTTTACAAATCTCTGCTTCTTGTCCCCTCTAACTTTAGTTTTGAGACTAGAAAAAATAAAGAAGTGGGAGGCTTTATGGCATTTTACTGGAAAAATAAGGTATATGTTGTTAAGGAAAATTTTGATCCCGATTCTAAAAACGCAGGTGAAGCTCTTGCCCATGAACTTGAGCACGTGATACAGGACATGTATTTTTCCATAAAGCATGATCAGAGTTTTGATGGAAACAAGGCTTATGGAGCCATTGTTGAAGGAGATGCAGTTCTAATGGGCTGGATTTACGCAGGGAAAAAGGTTGATGAAGAGGTTAAAGGGATCGATCAGGATATAAACTGCAGTGCCGAACCGAATAAGGGCTATGGGAGTCAGGAGAGTGACCTTAACTTCCTCTACTTCTTCCCCTATACTTTCGGAACCAAGTTCATAGCTAAAGCATATCTCAAAGGCGGTTATAAAGCTGTAGACGAAATCCTAAAAAACCCTCCAATTACAACAGAGCAAATTCTACATCCGGAAAAGCGTAACGAGGGATTTGAGAAGGTAAAGGTTGATGGGGATGACTATGATTTTCTTAAGATCGATTTAAATGATTTCAAGCTTATAAAAGATACAAGAATGGGAGAGTTTTTCCTCTACGTTTTCCTCTCCTCTCACCTCCCTGACTGCTACTCTTTTAATGCTGCAGAAGGATGGAATGGTGATAATCTCAAAATTTTCAGAAAGAACAATGAATTCGTTTTCTACTGGAAGATCATGTTTGATGACGAAAGCGAAGCGATTGAGTTCCAGGAAACTTTTGAGAAAATGCTCGATAAGGTTGCGTACAAGCAAGGCGAATGGTGGATAACGAAATCAGAATTTACTAAGGAGAAGATAAAATTTGGAAGGGATGGAAAGGATGGAAGGGAGATCCTGATAGCTGGATATGGGGAGATTTAGAACTGAGGAGAATCTAAGCTAAAGTCTGAACATATGAAAGACTATGCATAACTTAGCACTCATAACAAATACTCATAACATTTTTTAACCCCAAAAAGGAAAAAATTAGCCGGGAGGAATTCTATGTGGAGTATATTGAGAGCATTGAGAGAGAACCCTGAAGTTCTTGTCGAATCACAAAAAAGGAGGAATGGAGATCTAGAGATCGTAAACAAAGCGATAGAACTTGATAGGCTATGGAGAAAGAAAAGATACGAGCTTGATGCTCTTAGGCATGAGAGAAACAAGATTTCTCACCAAATCAAGAAGTTAAAGGGGAACGAAAGGGAGAAAACAATTAGAGAGGCGAAGAAAATCTCTGAAATGGTAAAAGAAGGGGAAAAAGAGCTTAAAAAAATTGAGGAAGAACTAAATTCCGTTCTACTTTCAATTCCAAACATCCTCCATGACTCAGTTCCCATTGGAGCTGATGATTCTGAGAATGTACCTTTGAAGTTCTGGGGAAAGCCAAAGGTTTTGAAGGAGTTTGAAGAAGAGTTCAGAAAGCAAACAGATGGAAAAGTGGATTATGAACTCATAGACAAACCTCCCATGCCCCATGCAGATGCTGGAGAGATTTTTGGCTGGACAGACGTTGAAAGAGCGGCAAAGGTTGCGGGCTCTAGGTTTTTCTATCTTCTGGATGATCTCGTATGGCTGGATCTTGCGATAACAACCTATGCTCTTGATTTTCTCTCCAAAAAAGGATTTAGAATTGTCTCTCCACCTTACATGATGAAAAGAAAAGCATATTCCGGTGTTACGGCATTTGAGGATTTTGAGGAGGTAATATATAAGGTTGAGGACGAGGATTTATATCTAATAGCAACATCAGAACATCCGATTGCAGCGATGCACATGGATGAAGTTCTTGAGGAGAAAGAGCTTCCTCTACTCTATGCCGGAGTCAGCCCATGTTTTAGGAAGGAGGCCGGAGCCCATGGAAAGGACACCAAGGGTATATTTCGCGTACATCAATTCAACAAGGTAGAACAGTTCGTCTTCTGCTTGCCAGAACAATCATGGGAATGGCACGAGAAGTTGCTTGAGAACGTTGAAACTTTGTGGCAGGGGTTGGAGTTGCCTTACAGGATCGTGAATATATGTACAGGAGATATCGGAATTGTAGCAGCCAAGAAGTATGATCTCGAGGCATGGATGCCGGCTCAGGGGAAATATAGGGAGATGGTCTCATGCTCCAATTGCACGGACTGGCAGAGCTACAGGCTTAACATCAGGTATGCTGAGGAAAGGGGGAAACCAACAAAGGGTTTCGTTCATACCCTCAACTCAACGGCAATTGCAACAACCAGAGCGATAACTGCAATTATCGAGAACTTCCAAGAGGAGGATGGAGCAGTAAGAATTCCTAAAGCCCTGAAAAAGTATCTAAGGCAGATAGATTCTGCACCGGAAGATTACATCTTGCCGAGAGTGAAAAAGTAGGTGAATGAAGATGGAGTTGTCAGAACAAGGTTCGGATTCAGAATTTTATGAAATTGATTGTCCCGTGTGTGACGATGGTAAAAAGCATAAAGCAAAGATATTGAGGAAAATGGAAAGAGGGAATAGGATAATAATGGAAGTTGAATGCGAAGATTGTAGTTCAAAGGGCATCATCCAGATTTTCAAGATTGCAGGTGTTGAAATTTATGATTTCTGATTCCATTTTGGCCAATTTTACTTGATGAGGCGTGTAAATCTAGAAATTTAGAAATTACTTTAATAATTTAGAACAAAAAACAATATCATGGAACTCGTATACTTTTCCTGGAGCGGAAATACGAGGAAGGTCTTTGAATGTATATCTGCTGAACTTGAGAAAAGGGGCTTTTCCGTTAAAGTTCAAGAAATCAAGCCAAAAAGGGATTTTCCTTACCTTGTATGGCTTTTTCTCTCGTTCATACCGGGTGTAGGGGTGAAGATCAATCCAATTGAAGTGTCTTCAGACATCTTTTTCCTTGGAATGCCTAAATGGACTTTTAACTGTCCCCCAATCACAACTTTTTTAAATAAAGTTGATTTGAGGGGAAAAACTGTTTTTCTTGTTATTACCTACGGAGGATTTGATGAAGAGAGATATACAAAAAGCATGGTTGAGGAAATAGAGAAAAAAGATGCTCGGATTCCTAAAATCCTGCTTATAAAAAGGAAAAAGATTGAAAGTGGTGAGTACAAAACAATTGTTAGCAGATGGATCGATGAAATTGAGGGTTTGCTGAAGAGGATTAAGGATTTTCACTAAGTCGCTCAAGTGTCAAATCTAAAATTTATACAGCTTATACAACTTTTATAGAAGTTGGGGGTGCCTTTCAACTGTTCTCCCTTTTGATTTTTATTCTTTTTAAATATTCTTTTTAAAGAAACCATGAAACATTCTGGATAGAATGTTTAGCTTCGTTAGAGAAAAAAGGATCGGTAATTGTGATACACCTAAAAACATCCAAAAACAATCAAAAAATCCAATTAAAGCCCCCTCAAAAACTCCTGTCTCAGGACTCTCGGATTTTTCATTGAGTAATCGATCATTCTCAGAATTTCTTCCTTGTCATCTGGGAGATTTCCTTTTATTGGCAAGTAGTTTGAGGCATGGTTACTTCTGAAAATCGTTCTGCAGTTTATATCTTCAATCATCCATCTTAATTCCTGTAGGGTCTCCATTTTATCAAGAGGCTGGAATAAACCCCTCTCATACATCCTGTGGAGAGGTGTGTCGGGGATTAGGATTAGTGTAAGGGCGGCTGTATAGTGGGGCTCTATTTGATTTATGACTTTTGCTGTCTCTTTAGCGTGCCTAAATGATCCTTGTTTTCCACCTAAACCAATGAGCACGGTAATGGAGAGAGTCATTTCATTCCTGATAGCTTTTCTTCCAGCTTCGACCGTTTCTTCGGCTGTTGCTCCTTTTCTGATTTTTTTGAGGAGTTCATCATCTCCCGTTTCCACTCCGAGGTAAAGTAGCTTAAGTCCCCTTTTTTTCAGCTCCATTATCTCATTATCATCCTTTTCTAGTAGATCGAGGGGGCCAGCGTAGGCACTGACTCTCTCAAGCTTCGGATAAATTGCATATGCAAAATCCAAGATTTCAAGGAGTTGATCTGTTGGCATAGCGAAGGCATTTCCGTCAGCAAGAAAAATTCTCCTTACTTCTCCATAGTATTCTTTAGATAGAAGAATGTCTTCTTTGATTTCGTCGAGATCTCTGATTCTAAACTTTTTCCCCCTATACATCCCACAGAATGTACATTTATTGTGGGAGCATCCTATCGTAGCTTGAATTATCAGGCTGTAAGCCTCACTTGGTGGACGGAATACTGGTTCTTCATATCTCATTGCTTGGTTGTTTATAAGGTGTTGAATAAATATTTGTTGAAATGCTGATTTAGAAGATTTTTTAGTTTTGCATTTTGTCGTGATTTTGTCATCGTGATTTTGTCATCGTGATTTTGTCATCGTGATTTTGTCATCGTGATTTTACCACAACATTATATCTTAGAGCAGAAATCCATTGTAGTTTGAACTTTTTAAAATAGGAAAACTTATACTTAAGGAAGTAAGGTAATTTAAGTAGATTGAACTCATCTAAATACTTAGCTACCATTCAACTTCTCACATGTAGATAAATTCACGCACTCGCAATTAAAGAACCGAAATGACGGAAAAATAATGTAAAGAAGAATATTGATGGAAAGGAAATAGTGGGGATAAAATGGTGATACCATTAAACATTTTGTTCTGGGGAATGGAAGCATCCTATATAGTTCACTGTCTTGATGAAACAGCTATCAGTGACGGATTTGTAAACATGGTGAAAAGACATTTCTGGCCGGAATACAACGGAAGAATGTTCTTTTGGTTTAATACGGTTTTTCACTCGATTAATGTTTTCGGCATAATTCTCTACGAGGCTTTCGGTGGTGATTGGGTCATTTTTCCTTTAGCCATGAGTTGGGTATTTGTTACAAATGGTTTCTGGCATGTGCTTGGAACAGCAATCTTCAAGGAGTATTCTCCAGGACTGATGACCAGTCCACTCTACTGGATTGTTATGTACTTCATAATACGCTATGGTTTACTCCAAGGAATGATTTCCTGGCCCAACTTCATAATTTCTGCCATTATCGGAACTGTAATCACAAGTCTGATGATTGGAAGTCTTTTTGCAAGGCGACGGAAGTTGAATAAAAGAAAAGGTTGAGAGTTCAAATAGGAGTTGAAAAGATAAAAGTCCTAGTAGCTGGAGTAACCATATTTGGGAAATACGTTGTTAGATACGTGGTTTCGCACCTTAATGTTATGTATCTAAAATCAGGTGATAAAATATGGAGAAAGATTGGAAAGGTAGTATAATTGCTGAGGGATTGACCGATCCAACGATTATCAACGAACTTACCGTTTACAAAGCAACTATCACAGAAAATATGCCAATTGACTACGAAGGAAACATTGGAAGATGGCATGAGTATGGGGTGAGATGTTCAAGAGAAGAAATTGATACTCTGCAACCTTATGTCAAACCTGGATGGTATGCGCATTTCTGGAAAGAAGACAAAATTATAGTAGTTTACCATGATAAACAATTTGAACTTGATAGAAATGATAGGAGCACATGGAGAGAAGCAATAGATCATGGGAAGGCTCAGGGAATTCCTGAGAACGAGCTTGACTTTCCAACAGATTGAGGTAGCTTACTTTTATTTTATTTGAATAATCTATGAGTGTGTCTCAACGGAAGCATACCGGAAACCAAAGACTGGAGAAAACATCGAAAAAATTTGAGAGATGTCACTAACGTAGATTTTTTAACATTTACATTTTAGATCAGTTGATCAATTAGGGTTACTACTGAACCAAGAAAAAGTGGTCACCATGTTTGAAATTAGACAACACAATATCGTATTGGAAGGTAAAACTTCACAAGGCAGAAGTATCAAACTACGTCCCATAAGAGAAGAAGACTGGAATATTTTAGTTAAATGGAATAGCGATCCAGAAGTTCTTTACTACTCTGAAGGAGACGATGTTAGTAATTATACACCAAGCCAAATCCAAAAAATATATCGTTCAGTAAGCAAGAATGCCTTTTGTTTTATTATTGAGGTAGATTGTAAACCGGTTGGAGAATGTTGGATCCAGAAAATGAATCTGGAGAGAATTCTCCAAAAGTATCCCAATGCAGATTGTCGTCGAATTGACTTGACGATTGCAGAGAAAGAATATTGGGGTCAAGGAATTGGAACGGAGGTGATTCGATTACTCACAGAATTTGGCTTTCTCAGAGAAAAGGCTGATATGATTTTTGGATGCGATATAGCAGATTACAACACTAGAAGTTTGAGAGCATTCGAAAAAGTGGGATATGAAATCACCTTAAAAATAAAAGAAGATAGGAAGGCGAAATACAGATATGACGTTGCTCTGACTAAAGAAGCTTTTTTACGGAAGAAGATTAGAAATGCGATTAAAAATGCCTCGTTAAAATGGGAAAATAGTGTGAACCTTCACCTTGAAAAGAACTTATAAATGTGGTCGATATATTGTTATAATGGATTGGGATAAAATTAGGGATCTTTTTCCCGCAACAAAAAAGTTCGTTTACCTCAATGCAGCAGAAGCCTCTCCAGTCTCTATTTTGTCTGCTAGAGAAGCAAAAACGTTCTACGATGAAATTCTCACAAGAGGAGATTTACCCTGGAATGAATGGCTTGAAAAACGTGAAAAGATTAGAAAGAAGGTTGTAGAACTAATAAACGCTGATAAAAGTGAAATTGCTTTCACATTGAACACCTCCCACGGGATGAACTTGATAGCTGGAATGCTGAAGCGGTTTGGCAAAGAAGTCGTAACGATGGATGATGAATTTCCCTCAACAACCCTACCATGGCTGAATCTTGGTTACGAACTCCGTTTCGTTAAACCTGAGGATGCTGTTTATTCGATAGATGAAATCGAGAAAAATATCACCTCCAACACAAAGATCCTTGTAACCAGCCATGTTCAATATAAAACTGGATTTAAACAGGATCTGGTTGAACTTGGGAAATTGTGCAAAGATAGGGGTTTAATTTTTGTCGTGAACGCAACCCAGTCAGCAGGAGCTATGCCGATAGATGTTAGAAAAGCAAACATCGATTTTCTTGTTTTCTCGGGCTTGAAATGGATGATGGCGGGTTATGGGATTGGTGTTTTTTACATGGACAAAGAATGGTTTGAAAAAGTAGATTATCCGGTTGCCGGTTGGCAGAGTGTGAGAGATCCTTTCCTAGTGGATAACAGGAAATTGGATCTAAGAAAAGAAGCATCAGCGTTCGAATTAGGATGTCCGCACTTTTCGAATATTTTCGCTTTGGGTGGGGCTTTGGATTTGTTAAATGAGATTGGGAAGGAAAATGTTGAAAGAAGAATATATGAATTGGGAGATTATTTAGTTAAAAAGCTGGAAGAGTTAGATTCGGAGCTAAGCCAGCAAATAGTGTCACCACTTGACAGAAAGTATAGGTCTGGTATAACTGTGATAGGACTTAAAAACGCAGAAACGATTGTTCAGGAGCTGCATAAGAAAAATATCGTTGTTTCCGCACGCGGAAGGGGATTGAGGGTTTCTGTACATGTATACAACAACGAGGAAGATGTTGACAAACTCATGTCTGAGCTTGGGAAGCTGGTTTAGCTTTTAGCTAGTTTTGTTTAGATTTCTAGGGACAGATGAGATTAGTAGAAACTTTCTGCTAGATCATATGTTACAAGATAATAATAGCCAATATACGAATGGATACCATCTCAAAAACCGTCTTAAAAAGTGCATAAGGATTAGACTCTTTGAAGAACGTAAGGGCCTGTAAGAATGTAATCATACAGAAAACGAATTTGATGGCCAGTTTCTCAAAAATCTAGAAGTACAATTCTCCATTTATGAACTTCTCTGTAAGCTCATTTTCAGGCTTTTCAAAAACTCTTTCCGTTTTACCAACTTCAATTAACCTGCCGTTGAAAAGGTAGGCGACCCTGTCCGATAACCGTTTTGCCTGAAACAGGTTGTGGGTGGCCATGATGACTGTAGTGCCGTCGCCTACCAACTCTTTTATGCATCTCTCCACCACAGATGCGTTTGCAGCATCTAAGTTTGCCGTCGGCTCGTCGAGTACGAGAAGCTCAGGTTCCGTTATGAGAGCCCTGGCTATCGCAACTCTTTGCTGCTCCCCGCCAGAAAGCCTTTTTGCATTCTTTTTTTCATAGCCCTCAAGCCTCACGAGCTCAAGCATCTCGGCAACCTTCGTCTTGATTTCCTCTCTCGTGTATCCCCTCAACTTTAATCCATACGCTATGTTGTTGTACACGGTTGTGTTGAACATGACGGGCTTCTGGAAGACCATGGTTATTCTCCTCTTCAGATCTTCCTCTTTACTCCACGCATCTTCTCCCTTGTAGAGGTACCTGCCTTCATCCTGTCTTTCTAAAAGTGAGATTATCCTTAGAAGCGTTGTCTTGCCTGCACCGCTATTCCCGATTACCGCAAAGATCCTTGCTTCATCTATTTTGAGACTAACCCTATCAAGGGCTATGACTTCTCCAAACCTTTTTGTTATACCCTCGAGTTCTATCATGCGAATCTACTCTGAAGGAAGTTAAGAACCATACTCACCACAAATACGATAAGCAACAGAATTATGCCAAGAGCTATGGCCATCTCTATATCACCTCTTGATGTGTACATCTGGATTGCAGTTGTGAGCACCCTCGTATTAAGAGCGCTACCCCTCACAAATACGTTGCCACCGATCATTATGGCAACACCCAGCTCTGCAACGGCTCTGTTGAAGGCTGCTATAATTGAGAGCACAACCCCTGCCATAGTTTCTCTCATCACCGCAATCGATGCATCAAACCTTCCAGCACCAAGGGTTTTGGCTAACTCCCTCACCTCCTTCTCTACCGATTCGATTGATGTGGTGACGAAGCTGATGATGATGGGAGTTATCAGAAGGGCTTGTCCGAAACTTATCCCCATCTCTGTATAGATCAGTCCTAAAAAACCAAGAGGGCCAGAGGGTACCAATAAAAGATAAAGGATTAGGCCAAGAACGACTGTCGGGATTCCCAGCATACTGTTGAAGAGGCTTTTCAGCAAACCTTTTCCCTTAAAGCTGTAAAGACCGATTGCAAGTCCGGCGGGCAAACTCCATGTGGATGCAATCAGAGTTGCCATTCCCGAAACCCTAACGGATCGGGCAGCAATCTCAGCAACATCAGGGTTTGCACCCAGTATGAGTTCAATTGCCCCACGGATTCCGTTGAATATCAGTTCCATACCCAAGTCTTAACCCTCCCTTCCCTTTAACCTCAACTATCTGCCACTACTATCCATCATCTAATCTCCAGTTTCGAAAAAGCTGATGTCTGCCTTATAACGATATCTCTTCGGGCACTCTGTAAGCATGTTTCCATCTTTGATGGACCCATATTTCACGATCCAGTTGTGAAGATCTCCTGAGCCGTTCTTTAGGATACCTACTATTGGGAAGAATAGAGGAGCTCCATATTCTTCCTTACCGTAGTTTCCTATAATCTCCTGACCTTTTTCAGAAACAAGCCATTTGACAAGCTTCATCGCTCCGTCAAAGTCCTTTTTATATTTTTCCGGATTGACCAGAATTATGCTGTAGATGTTTATGAGCTCCTCACCCTTATTGACGAGTATCTCAAGTTCGATGAGGCTATCCTTTCTATATTTCAGATAGGTGCCCATGTCAGTGAGGGTGTAGCCTTTAACATTGTTCGCATAGTTCAACGTCTGCCCCATGCCCGAACCGGTATTTCTGAACCATTCTTCATTCTTTATCTTGGCATAATCAAAACCGGCCTTTTTCCAAAGTGCTATCTCCTTCGTATTTGTTCCCGAACCATCGTCTCTTGAAACCCAGATAGCGTTACCCTTTCTCCCCTCTTCGACTATCTTCTTCAGAGCATCGATTGGTGTCATTCCCTTTATTCCTGCCGGATCGTTTGTTGGCCCGACTATAGCGAAGAAGTTGTAGGCAAACACCTTTCTGTTTACCCCATAACCCTCTTTCATGAACGCTACTTCCTTGCTTCTTGCATGCACCATAATTGCATCAGCAACTCCATTCTTCGCATCCTGTATCGCTGCACCCGTGCCTTTAGGTATAAAACGCAACTCTATTCCAGTTTCTTTTTTAAAAGTTGGTGCTATGATATTTTCAAGTAATCCGGTGTCGTAAAGGCTCGTGGTTGTGGAGATCGTCAGCACTCTCTCCCTATGCTGTATGCTCTGGTAGTACCAGATAACATTGCCTACAACCAGCAGGAGTAGCACTATTGCAATAAATGCAGGTTTGGATGGATTTCTCTCTCTCACCATGCAGATCGTTATGTGTTGCTATGCATAACGATAAAAAATTTTCGTTTTATGTTTTTGCGTATTTATAAGACAATTTAGACACATCGATGTATCTGAAGTGTAAGGATACGCAGAAAAACATGTAAAGGAACAGAATATCCATATTAACAAATGAGCTGGTAGCATGCGTAACAACCACGACAACCATAACATGCCTGTTAAGGCAAAAAATCTTCAGCAATCCATAATCAAAATTTTGAATAAAAGAGCAGACATCTATGGATTTGCGTATCTAGAAGATATCGTATTAAAATTCCAGAAACTGAAGTATGCGATCTCCATAGCAGTGAAACTCAGTAATTCGATTGTTGATGGTATAGTTGATAATCTAAGCCCTACTCAAGAATACTGTGAGGAATACAGAAACACAAACCTGATGCTGGATAAAATCGCATCTAATATTGAGAACAAGATTAAAAAGAGCGGATACAACGCTCTAGCAATTCCAGCATCTAAAAAGACAGGTTTTGCACTCAGAGGGGAGTTTCCACATAAGACAGCAGCAACCAGAGCTGGATTAGGTTGGATAGGGAAAAACTCTCTTCTTATTACGCGAAAATACGGTCCGCGCATAAGGTTGGTGACAGTTCTAACGGATCTACCTCTTAAAGCTGCCAAACCTATCAAAAAAAGCTATTGTGGTAAATGTACCAAATGTATAGACGCATGCCCGGCAGGAGCAATCATCGGAGAGAAATGGTATCCCGGATTAGATAGGGAAAGGCTGATAGATGTTTTTAGGTGTGATAAGTGGAAAAAGAGGAACTATTACGCTATTTGCGAGGGTCATATATGTGGTATCTGCATGGCTATCTGTCCTTTCGGAAAAAGTGAGAAACCGAAAAAGTGAAGGAGCTTGTATTATTAGTGATATCTCTCTCCAACTGCTTTTTTGAATTACTGTGCTCGATACTTGCCAGCAGCTATTAGACCTCGTACGGTTTGCAGCCATTAGGCATTAGTTTAGTAAAAGTCTATTTTTAGCTATCTTTTTACAAGCCCAAACTTACTCAGATGTGAAGTTATATTCTCTGATTTCTGAAAAAGATTGCACCCTCTCGATAATGAGTCAATCCTCCACACAACCAACAATAGTTCTATAGGAGATAAAAAATTTCTTTAGAATGTCTTTAGAAGTTCATCGGACATCTGGCTGTACATTCAATGCACATATACCAATTATGGTCGTCCACAACGGTAACGTGCTGGAGAATTTCAATTTCATCGGGCGAGAGTCTTCTATTTTCTGATTTTAGGAGATGTACAAAGAGTGGTGAGAATGACTGCATCTTTATACATTTTTCGACATCAATGCTGTATGGTTCAAGAGCTTTAGCCGGACATGCTTTAATACATTCAAAACAATCCTCTGGACATCCATTCCCAGCTTCTCTTTTAATCTCCTCCAATTCAGCTTCTGTAAGAATTCCTGCCAGAATTAATCTCGTACCATATTCTGGATTTATGAGCATTGAACTTTTCGAGAGTTTTCCAAGTCCACATTTGACTGCAAGTCCAATGAGATCTACAAATCCGTTGTATTCGTATAGCCCTTTTATCTGAAAAGGGAAACAACCAAATATCGGTAAAGAGTCAAAACCCTTCTCCTCCAAGATAAGTGCAATTTTAACTGCTAAGGTATCGAGATGTCTGTAAAAAAGGTTTGCAGTTCTCCAGTAATTGTGTAGAGGTTTTGTAGATTTAAGAACTGCTCTTGGTATTGGCAATCCAAAGACGAGAGCACTTCTGGCATTTGGGAAGATAAAATTTTGTTCAATTCTTGTAGCTCCGTAAACGGCTTTGGAGTCATCTAATATTTCATAGATGGATTGAAAAATGGACATAGGTTTTATATAATCTTAACAATTTATAAAAGTTTGCTTCAATTGCTTCAATTTCAATTTTCAATATTCAATCTAACCACAAACAAATCTTTTATGATTTAATACTCATCTAAAACTTTCGAGAGTTTTATCTAATTCCGATGGTTTTATTAAATTGTAAATTCAAATTTAAGAGGTGTTTAATCAGAAAAATTTGTGCGAAGCGAGAATAGGACATCTGCAAGAACAGATAGCATTGAATGGTTTCACTGGGGCTATATTATTCTACTCACGGGACATATTGTATTACACAGGCACAGCTCAACCATCTTATTTCGTCGTGTTTCCTGATGAATATTTTCTATTTGTCAGAAGTGGATTTGATTTTGTTATTGACGAAGTGGCTATTAAGAAAGATAAAATTATTGAGGAGGGGAGATTGGAGAAAATTAAAGAACAAATTAAGGTGGAACTTCCAATAGAAGGTAAAATAGGGACTGAATTGGATTTGCTACCAGCCAACAGATTCTCACAATTTAAAAAAGTTTTCTCAGAATCTGAGTTCGTAAATTTGTCTCCCATTATACTCGAACAGAGAAAACAGAAAGATGCATATGAAATTGAGATGATCAAAGAAGCTTGTAAAGTTATAGATGCCGGACACGAGGCTGTTCTATCAAATTTAAAGGAGGGGATGACCGAACTTGAACTTGCAGCTTGTGTTGAGCATGCACATAGGTTGGCAGGGCATGAGGGAATTTTCTTTATTAGACAACCTGACTTTTTTATGAGTCGTGGTCCATTGGCATCCAGTTCAAATCTTTTTAGAATAAGTGGAGTTGTTTACACGATCACAGGAGTTGGGTTAAGTTCCGCAGTACCTGCAGGGCCTTCGAGAAAAAGAATTGAGAGAGGAGACCTGATTTTGGTTGACATTCCTGTCCTCGTAAATGGATATCATGCAGATCAAACAAGAATGTATGTTTTGGGGGCCAACGACAAAGCTCAACGACTATTTGATGCGTTGAAGGAGATATCCAACCATCTTGTCGATAACATTGAGATCGAGATGAAGTATGGGGAAATATTCCAGATGGCTGTAGAAAAAGCAAAAGGGCTCAACGTGGAGGATTATTTTTTGAGATTGGGCAATAGGAAAGCTCATTTTGTAGGGCATGGGATAGGTTTAGAGTTGAATGAACCTCCATTACTGTCAAATTATGATCACTCTAAAGTATCAAGCGGAGTTGTAGTTACTTTGGAAATGCACATGATGAGCAAAAACTGCGTCGTCAAATTGGAGGACATGCTATTGATAGGTGAGAAAAAGAATAAAATCCTAAGTATAACTCCAAGAGAACTCTTCCAAGTTTAAAATATCATGATTTACATGTGAAATAAATCGTTGAATCTCTACACTTTTAAGTTTTTGAGAAATGGCTAAGGAACTAGAGGGTTTTAGGAAGAGGGTTTTAGGACATAATAAAGATGGGTATGAAAATATCAGAAAAAACATCCACCAAATCAACAAATTTATAGCAGATAGCCCGCATCAGCTATCATGGAAATTGGCTTCCCAAATCACCCAAGGAAAAATTTACTAAAAGAGATCGAGTGGATAGGAAAGAATGGCTTCGATTTCGTGGATCTCTTTTTAGAAGAGGATATGGCCGCTCCCGAAAAAGTTAACATAAGTAAAACGAGAAAACTTCTTGAAAAATACGATCTCGGTGTTATAGGCCATACTGCATGGTATATGCCTATAGGCTCTCCCGTTAAGGCATTTAGAGATGCTGCAGTCAGTGAGTTGAAAAGATATTTTGAAATTTTCGCAGAACTTGGAGTAGAATATGTTAATATCCATGCAAACTGGCCTGGGGGCTTGTTCTCAGACAAAGAGGGTGTAAAGTTCCAGATTGAGACACTAAAAAAGCTCGTGAAGGAGGCGAAAGGATTCGGAATCAACTTAATGTTGGAACCTTTGGACACAAGGTTTGATACAGTTAAAAACATCTCTTCGATTTTGATGGCTGTGCCTGATCTCTATTTGCATCTTGATATAGGTCATACAAGCATCCACGGGAGGAAACCAGAGGATTTCATCAGAAAATTTCATGGTAGGCTGAAGCATGTTCACCTCCATGATAACAATAAGTCAAGAGATCTGCACCTTCCACCGGGTGTCGGTAGTATCGAGTGGGAAAAGATTCTAAAAGTTTTAAAAAGGTACTATGACGGAACGATAACCTTAGAAGTATTT